>JYMV01051777.1_pt1 | contig 127208 bp, 98 predicted proteins | sample 338911 | NCBI WGS metagenome assembly JYMV01 (sample SAMN03354496, study PRJNA234377) | hydrothermal vent metagenome | biome: Deep sea; feature: Hydrothermal plumes at the Eastern Lau Spreading Center, Western Pacific Ocean; material: Seawater | place: Tonga | collected 2009 | depth 2000 m m | reverse complement strand
AATTCTTTTGTATCAATGGTCAAGGTAATACTGTCTCCAGGAACAAAGAACATGGATGACCTTTCGTTTCCATGGTAGAAATACCCAAACCCTTCTTCGGTAATTTCAATGAGAGTAGAGAAATACCCAGCACTATCGAGATAAGCAGTATCCGCAATTTTGGAGTCGCCCTTTCCTGCACGGAAGATCGCAAAATCAGATTTGGAGTTTTCAATTTTTCCGGAAACAAATACCCCATTTGTCGCATCATTTTCAATAGGGGGCTGGCTACAACCAAATATTAAAATGGGCAAAAGTATGTAGATTGTATTTTTCATAATAAGTGTTTTGGGATGTTAGTACCTTACGGTAAGTTGATGCCCAATTCTTTAAGCTGCTCCGTCGAGATTTCTGAAGGTGCATCCAACATCACATCACGGCCAGAATTGTTTTTTGGAAAAGCGATGTAATCGCGAATAGTTTCGCTCCCCCCGATGAGAGCCACGAGTCGGTCAAACCCGAAGGCAATACCACCGTGTGGAGGAGCGCCATATTCAAAGGCACCCAGCAGAAAACCAAACTGTGCTTCTGCTTCCTCTTTAGTGAATCCCAAAGCATCGAACATCTGCTCCTGCATTTTCCTTTGGTGAATTCTAATTGATCCACCGCCTAGTTCAACGCCGTTGATGACCATGTCATAGGCATTTGCCTTAACAGCTCCTGGATCTGATTGTAACTTGTCTGCATCCCCAGGGTTCGGCGAGGTAAAGGGATGGTGCATCGCATGAAATCGTTTGGTCTCCTCATCCCATTCCAATAAAGGGAAATCAACAACCCATAATGGTGCATAAATGCTCTTGTCACGCAAGCCCAAAGCTTCGCCAACCTCTAAACGCAGTGCACTCATCGCATTGCGGGCTTGTGCTTTATCGCCTGACATAATCAGCACTAAATCGCCTGGCTCAGCATTCATGGCTTTGCAGATGGCCATCCTGGCGTCATCGCCATAGAATTTATCTACCGAAGATTTCGTAGTTCCATCTTGATTGTATTTCAAGTAGACGAGTCCTTTCGCACCGATTTGCGGACGTTTGACAAAATCGGTCAATGCGTCCAGCTGTTTGCGTGAGTATTCAGCTGCACCTTTCGCGCAAATCCCTACAACTATCTCGGCTCCATCAAATACATTAAACCCCTGTCCCTGGGTTGATGCATTGAGCTCTACAAATTTCATTTCAAACCTGGTGTCTGGCTTGTCAGTACCATAGCTTGCAACGGCGTCTGCATACGTCATGATTGGGAATTCCGGGAGGTCATGCCCCTGGACTGTTTTGATGATGTGCTTTATCAGACCTTCAAAAGTCGATAGGACATCTTCTCTCTCCACAAAAGACATCTCACAGTCAATTTGGGTGAATTCCGGTTGACGATCTGCCCTTAAGTCTTCGTCCCTAAAGCACCTTACAATCTGAAAATATTTATCAAATCCGCTGACCATCAGCAATTGCTTGAATGTTTGCGGTGATTGGGGCAGTGCATAGAATTGGTTTGGATTCATGCGCGAGGGTACCACGAAATCCCTGGCTCCTTCAGGGGTGGATTTAATCAAGACCGGAGTTTCAATTTCTAAGAACCCCTCACTGTCCAGGTACTTCCTCGTTTCTTGCAAAACACGGTGTCGAAGTTCAATGTTACTTTTAAGCGGTGCTCTGCGCAGGTCCATGTAGCGGTACTTCATTCGCAGGTCATCACCCCCGTCGGTTTCATCCTCGATGGTGAATGGAGGGGTATTGGACTTATTGAGTACAGTTAGTTGCTCAACGATTAACTCAATGTCTCCCGTGGGCAGATCAGTGTTTTTATTGCTTCGCTCAACGATATTCCCAGATACCGATATAACGAACTCTCGCCCCAGTTTTCTGGCCTTCTCACACAGCGATGCATTAACATCCATATTAAACACCAGCTGCGTGATTCCATATCGATCTCTTAGATCAATAAAGGTCATTCCCCCGAGATCTCTTGATTTTTGAACCCAGCCACTGAGCGTTACGGAATTTCCAACATCGCCCGGGCGCAGTTCGCCGCATGTGTGTGATCGCAACATAGCCTGATGATGAGTTCGAAATTACAATTATTGGACTTACTAATCATGCAATAAATGTTTATTATTGGATCATGTACTCAGTTCGGCCACCAAAACTCTTAAAACGACTTCTGCGCGATGTGGTTTGGGATATACCGGGAAAAGATAAAGTGATCTATCTGACCTTTGATGATGGCCCTAATCCGGTGATTACGCCTTGGGTACTCGATCTTCTCAAAACTCATGAGGCAAAGGCAACTTTCTTTTGTGTTGGGAGCAATGTTGAAAAACACCGCGAAGCGTACGACATGGTCTTGGCCGCTGGCCATGCTGTGGGAAATCATACCTACAGCCATAAGAATGGGTGGAAGACCAGGCGGGAAACGTATTTGGAAGATGTAAAGCGGTGTTCAGCTGTTTTTCCAGCAATGTTATTCAGGCCTCCATACGGAAAGCTGCGGAAATCGCACTACAAGCGAATCAAGGAGGACTATAAAATTGTAATGTGGGATGTGCTTAGCGGTGATTTTGATCACACAATATCCAATGAAAGATGCCTTGCAAATGTTCTTGACAATGCCAGGGCAGGTTCTGTCATCGTTTTCCACGACAGTGAAAAGGCACTGAAGAAATTGTATTATACACTTCCAAAGGTTTTAGAACACTTTTCGCATTTGGGATATGCATTCAAGGCAATACCAGAGCCTTCTTAAATCTGCCATTATTTACTTGTTGGGTGCTCCAGCAACTTTCGGTAAGCTACATGTCCGATATTGTCAATGCTATCATTAGTGACCCAAACTTCCAACAGTACGTCACGGTTGCTATAGTATTTCAATTTAACGAATCCCTGGCGTGCATAGGTAAAGGACGCCTGATGCCCCTTTGCCACATGGCTGGTCTTGCAGCCCGAACCACTTACGATATAATGCTGTCGTTCCTTCGCAAAGTATTGAAGATTATGATCGTGTCCTGCAGCGAATATCAGATTGTCGTATTTGGAAAAAACACCTGATAATTGCTTGATTAAGAGCCTGTATCTCGGGTGCGTCACATCTTGAATGTGCCCAAAGTACTTACGGCTCATAGGATATATTGAGCCTAAAATTGGCATAGGGAGATATAAATTATGGTATTTCGCTGTTAAAGGGAATAGGTGATCCTTTATAGTAAATCGTCCACCATGGTATCCATTGGTAATGATAGGATGATGCGCTCCCACTATAATTTGCTTGCTCTTGTTGGCCTCGAGTACTTTATCCAACTCCTTGATAAATGAGTCGTCATCAATGGCAGGTGTCAATAGCGATGAAAACCAGGTTGTCTGTTAAATTGGTAACGGCTGGACCAGGGCATCCTTTGTCTGGGAGGAACGTATTTCCCCGATCCAGGTAATGTTCAATGTAGCTTTCTTCACGTTTTATGGCCACTAAGCCAGCAGGCCTCCAATGGTCCCAGTCGTGGTTGCCGGGAACAAATACAATCTTGCCCTGAAATGCTTCGAGAATATCCAGTTGCACATTAATTTTCTGTTCTGCAGCACCTCTCTCATCAGAAGATGTATCGGGCAAACCGGCTTTGTAGATGTTATCACCCAAAAATACGACCAGGGCATTGGAATCGGCTTTCTCCAAATGCCCTTCCAGCACTTTCAGGGCCGCAGGCTTGCTGAAGTCTGCTTCACCAGCATCACCAATCAGGTATATAGTGTAAATAGGTGCATGCTCCGGTTGTTCAACGGTTTCCCAGTTTATCTCAGATTTGCTGTACCAGGCTTTCTGCGCCTCGGCATGCAAGGTGCTTAAAATAAGCCAGGCAGCCACAACGTACTTTAGCGCATTTTGAAACTTGGAGCTCAACATGGCAGATCCTGTTCTATTCAGGTTGTTTCACTTGCTTTATTTGCTACCATGTCATTCAAGGCAGCAATCCAGGTGGCATTCTCGTTTAAGCACTTAACCAGCTCCACCTTTTCCCCTCCGTGTTCTTTGAATAGTTCGTCATATTCCACCTCGATCTCATACAGCGTTTCCAGGCAATCCGCAACAAAAGCAGGGGAGGCGATCAGCAGTTTCTTGGCGCCTTCCTTCGCTTTTTCTGCTACTACTTCATCTGAAAATGGCTGTATCCAGGGGTCGCTGCCCAGTCTTGATTGGAACGCAATGCTATACGCATGGTCTGGGATTGCAACGTGTTCTAAGATCGCCTTAACAGTGGCAAAGCAATGTGCTCTATAGCAGGTCCTGTTACCCTCATTAATTGCAGCGCAGCAGTTCGGGGTTAAGCAATTGCCGGAGGGGCTCTCTTTCTGCAAGTGCCTTTCGGGAAGCCCATGAAAGCTGAAGATCACATGATCGTATGACGAAATATCGTGCTTTGAGAATTGTTCCACCCATGCTTTGATAAATGTTGGATGGTCATAAAAATGCTCAATAAACCGGATAGGAGGGAGTGTTGGGTAACGCTCAGCTGCCTCCTTCACTTTGGCGATGGTAGAGCCGGTCGATGAGCTGGCGTATTGGGGGTATAGTGGCAGGGCAATAATACGGTCGTAGTTGACCTTCTCCATCTTCTCCAACACTGACCTGATGCTGGGGTTTTGATAGCGCATAGCTAGAGATACTTCAAACTGGTCCCCCAGAGAATTTTGCAGGTGTTCACGTACTGCCTTGCCATGTACCAGCAGTGGTGACCCCTCGTCCGTCCAGATTTCTTTGTAGAGCTTGGCGGATTTTGGTGCCCTGAACGGAATGATGATCAGATTTACCAGTAGCAGCCGCTTCAGCCAGGGCAGATCAATCACAAAGGGGTCATTCAGGAATTCGGTCAAATACCTCCTAACGTCTTTCGTAGCTGGGCTATCCGGTGTGCCGAGATTGATAAGTAGGACTCCTGTTTTCATTAACTACAATTCTTGTTGCGCCCCAAGTAGTTCTCCGTGCCTCACGTGTTTTAGTGGTAATGAAAATCAAATATGCAGTGCCCTTTTTCCAGTGGCATCCAGACAGGCTTCTTTCATCGCTTCAGTGAAGGTGGGGTGAGCATGGCTCATTCGGGCAATATCTTCAGCAGAGGCTCGGTATTCCATCGCAACAACGGCCTCTGCAATCATGTCAGCTGCACGCGGACCAATCATATGAACTCCTAATATTTCATCCGTGTCAGCGTCCACATGCACTTTAACAAATCCTTCCAAATCCATGCTGGCCCTGGCTCTGCCACTTGCTTTAAATGGGAATGAACCGGACTTAAAGTTTCTGCCGTCAGCTTTGAGCTCGTCTTCTGTGTATCCAACACCTGCAACTTCAGGCCAGGTATAAACAACACCGGGGATCAATCGATAGTTGATATGTGGTTTTTGACCGGCCATAATTTCTGCTACCAACACGCCCTCTTCTTCAGCTTTGTGAGCGAGCATTGCACCTTTAATCACATCTCCAATGGCATATATCCCCTCTGCGCTGGTAAGCAGCTGATCATTGACCTCAATCATACCTCGATCATCAAGTTTCACCCCTGCCTTATCAAGGCCAAGGTTATCGGTATATGGTTTTCTTCCAACTGCCATCAGGCAATAGTCTCCTTTTACCTCCACTTTTTTACCTTTCTTGTCCTCAGCAGTGACAGTAACCGCCTTACCCTTTACTGCAGCTCCGGTTACCTTGTGGCTCAGCAAGAACTCAAATCCTAACGGCTTGAGAGATTTTTTAAGTTCTTTTCCCAGAGACTTGTCCATTGTTGGGATGATGGAATCCATGTACTCGAGTACGGTAATTGTTGAACCCATCCTTCCAAATACTGAACCCAGTTCCAGACCAATAACTCCTCCGCCAATTAATATGAGGTGCTTGGGAATTTCCGGCAAATCAAGCGCTTCAGTAGAGGTAATGATTCGCTTCTTGTCGATTTCTATTCCTGGCAAGCTAGAAGGTTTAGACCCAGTTGCAATAATCGTTTTGTCAGTGTGGACGGTGACGGCTTTTCCCTTGTCACGTTTGACCTCTATCGTATTCTTGTCTTTGAATGTTGCATGTCCCTGAATGACTTCAATTTTATTCTTCTGCATTAGATAGCCGATTCCACCGCTTGTCTGCTCCACTACTTCGTCTTTCCGCTTGATCATCTGCTTAAGATCCACTTTCAGATCTTTGAGATTGATGCCATGTTCTTTGAACTTTGAATGCGCATTGTGATAGTGCTCCGAAGAGTCCAGCAATGCTTTAGAGGGGATACAGCCAACATTTAAGCAGGTACCTCCCAGGGTGTTATAGCGTTCAATAATCGCAGTTTTCATTCCTAGCTGTGCGCACCTTATGGCTGCAACATAACCACCAGGCCCCGATCCTATAACTGTAACATCAAACTTATCCATGGTTCAAGCGACCTTAAATGTCAATTCAATATTACAAATAAATAGCGGGTATTTACAGATTGGAGAAAGCATTTGCGCGCCTGGAATTGACAAAGGCGAATATCAGCAAGCCAGCGGCAATAAAGGAAGCAAGTCGCGCCAAATAGTTTCCGGCCTTGGTGTACACGGTAAGTTCGTGATTGGCGTTTAACGTTCCCTGAATAACAGCCTCCTGCCACCAATCTGTAGCATTCAGGATGTCACCTCTCTGATTAATAAAGCAGGATATTCCCGTATTGGCAGAACGTGCTATGGAACGGCGGTTTTCAATGGCTCTTAGGCGTGCGTATGCCAAATGCTGCTTATAACCAGGGCTGTCATCCCACCATCCATCATTGGTCATGATAAAGATTAGTTCAGCTCCTTTTTTCACATAGCTTGCTACATATTCCCCATAAATTGATTCATAACAAATCACAGGAGCCACCTTGAAATCACTGAAGGCAGATTGAAATACGCTTGATTCATCTTGGCTGCCGAGGCTGCCAATGGTACCGCCCAAATCCAGGGCGAAGTCTTCAAGAGGTTTGAGTATAGAGGCGAAAGGCATCTTTTCTACACCCTGAACCAGTTTGGATTTATGGTAAACCTGAGGTTGGTCAGCTGCACCTACTTGTATTGCAGCATTGTACATATCATAGTATGCGTCACTTTGAGGAAATTTTCTGGCTGTGCTCGTAAGTGCATCCTTGCGAAGCAGTCTCCACGATGACATCCCTGATACAAATTCCGTTTTTGGATGCCTGTTTAAGAAAGTTCTTACGATCTCGATGGTGGGGGAGTGATTAATATTGTGCTCCTGAATGTCCCCGCTGAGGGCAGTTTCCGGAGCTACAATATAAGCGGGGTCTGTCTTTAGATTTTTGTCCAGCAGTCTGATCATCTCATCAAGTTGTTCAGTTCCACTCGTTGCGTATTTTTCGTTGTAAGGGTCAACGTTGGGTTGAATGATGGCGATCTCTATCGGGTGAGAAACCTCTTCGTAGTTCTGATACATTATTTTAGAGATTACTATCGGAACAATGAGTACCAGAGCAACAATCACCAGGGTCGCCTTATTCTTGCCAAAGTCTGCACCTTCAAACAGTGACCGTTTGAGTATTTGAAAGACCAACATGTTAGCGATCAGGATCCACAAAGTCCCTCCAAATACCCCCGTGTACTCATACCATTGAATCCACGTAACCTGATTGGCAAATCCATTTCCCAGAGCAAGCCAGGGCCAGGTTAGTTCCCAGTTCAAGTGGAAGTATTCGAATGCCATCCAAAAGGTGATAAGAGCGATATACCCGCGTCGATTTCCCAAATGTTTTTTGGCATAGCGAAAAAGTGTGAACACGATGGTCATCATGAGTGAATTGACCGCAATCGCTGCAAGGAGCACGAAGATTTTAGTTGTAAAACCTTCTGTCACACAATAGACCCACCATGTAGTGCACAGGTTAAAGGTGGCAAAGGCAAACAAGGGATAGGCAAAGAATGATCTTGGACTGTTACTGAGTTCGTGCTCAACAAAGAGCAAAGGAACAAGGGCAAAGAATAATATAGGACTGAGGTCTCCTATTGCTGGCCAACCTAAGGCAAGAAGAATCCCCGTTAGTGCGGAGAGACCTATGAGGTGAATCTTAGAAAGTGCCACAAGCGTCGCGTAATACTATTGAGAAATCAGCAGCGGATGAGAGCTTTACATGTAGCAGGAGTTCGGCTAGCTTTATCATTTTCTTGAGATTTGCTTTGTGATAAAGCTAGTAATTATATCTGAGCTGGATCCTTAATAAGGTACAGCCAAGGACTCCTACAAGCCAACCTCAAATTGAATCCGGAATTCCATCATGTTATCTGAACCTTCAGCTTGGATTAGGGAAACATCACTTTGGAATTTCAAGATATGCCCAACTATATACCTGGCGACTCCAAAAGTATAGGCAGATACGTTCACATTACCTGTAAGATCTTCAGGAGTAATCTGAGTGTACCGGGTTGCGAACTCCCAATTGTTTTTCATAAGATATCCTAATTGAAGATTGATGCCGGTACCGGTTCTATACCCTTCATATGTCCACTCAGACCCGTCAAAATTCCAGAAGGCCGATGGCTTAGTGGTTGATTTGTCAACATATTCCGCCATAATCGAAAGGCCCTTGTACTTTATCATTAGATCTACAAAAACTGCTGTAATGTCACGCATCTGTGAGAGTTCATCTCCTCGTTGTCCTTGTTCCCTCAGTGCGTTGTCATTATAATCGTATGTGGCTCCAATGGCTATTTTGAGACTGTCTTCTCTTTCCATGTCACCTCCCACGTAATCACCACCATTTGCAAATTCACCAAACGGAAGAAATTCAATTCTCTGTGTCCAGTCATATCCCGATTTTGGGTTCAGCGTACTATAGTTTTTACCTTCTCCAATCGAAACGGATGAAATTTCACGGATCAACATTTTGCCCAGATTAAAATGATGTCTCAGCTGTAGTCCTTTATCCCGATCGATATTGTACTCCGAATTCAAAAGTGATCGATCTACAAATTGTAGCTTTTGAGAAGAAATGACCCGTTCCCGATTACCGGGTAATTTTGTTTGGCCTGCCCACAACGAGAAGTTGCCAGCAAAATTCCACTGTAACAGAGCATCGAGTACCTGGCCACTCACCATGTCATACTCGATTTTGTAGGTGATTTTAGGGTTCAGAACATATCCGCCAAATTTGATTCTGGCTCGCCTGACCCACATTTTATCGGAATATTTATTATCCGTAAATGAGGTGTCGTCTGTCACCGTGTAGAATCCATCATACCTGATTTGGATGCGGGTATTGATTTTAGCAGCGAAGGATGAATCAGCTGCCATAAAGCGAATGCCCTTACCATACGTATCTGGCACCAGGAACTGTCCGTACGTTGAGCCAATGCTGAACAGGAATGCCATCATAGGTATGATTATGCTGTACTTCATTTGCGTGCTAAAATATTCCACCACAAAGTTGCCATAATTATCAGTTTCTTTTACAAGGGATGGCAAAATTTAGCATTTTTGTAGCGCAGAGTTTATTAAATGACCAAATGAAATGGACATCGATAATCCAAAGATGTAGCGTATGAATTTTTCTGTAATGCAATTGCTTGAGCTGGTTGGGGCCCTGGGTTTCTTCATATATGGGATGAAGGTGATGAGTGAGGGCATCCAAAAGGTTGCAGGTAGTAAGATGAGGCAAATCCTCAGTGTGATGGCTTCTAATCGGGTGTTTGGCGTGATTACAGGATTTCTTATTACGAGCTTGCTTCAATCTTCCTCTGCCACCACGGTGATGGTTGTGAGCTTTGTGAACGCTGGCTTGCTTACACTTGTTGAGTCTGTGAGCGTTATCATGGGTGCCAATATAGGTACCACCATCACAGCATGGCTCATATCAATTTTTGGATTTAAGGTCAAAATTGCGTCTGTAGCTCTACCGATTATTGCAATGGGCTTGCCTATGATGTTCATAGGGCGGGGCAATTGGAAGTCGTGGGCTGAAGTAATTATTGGATTTGCCCTGCTCTTTATGGGCTTAGATGCCTTGAAGCACTCGGTTCCTGATTTAAGAAGCAACCCCGATGTGTTGGCTTTTCTAGCTCACTATGCTGACATGGGAATGCTCTCAACACTTATATTCATTGGGGTAGGTACGATTCTCACTCTGTTGGTTCAATCCTCAAGTGCAGCCATGGCATTAACGCTGGTCATGTGTAACCAGGGATGGATACCATTTGAACTGGCAGCAGCAATGGTTCTGGGAGAAAATATTGGAACGACTATCACAGCTAACTTAGCAGCGCTTATAGGCAATGTGCATGCGAAAAGAGCTGCCAGGGCTCACCTGATCTTCAATGTATTTGGGGTGGTCTGGATGTTCTTGGTATTCCGGTTATTCCTACAGGCAGTGGATTCATTCATGATGACATCAAATGGTATGTCTCCCCTGGATCCTGAGCAATACGAATCTATTCCCATAGCATTATCAATCTTTCACTCAGCATTCAATATAATAAACGTGTTGTTGTTGATTGGATTTGTCCCTGTCATTGTGAAAATAGCAGAGAAAATGGTGACGTCCAGAGGCGAGGCAGATGAAGAAACCAAGTTGGAGTATATCGGAACAGGTATTCTAGCTACACCTGAATTGTCCATTGTCGAAGCTAAAAAGGAGATTGTCAAATTTGGCAAGATCACCAAACGCATGTTTGGCTTCACCACCGAACTACTTGAATTGAAGGAGGGTAAGCAGTTCAGCGAACAATTGCGTCGAATTGCAAAGTATGAGGATATTACGGATAAGATGGAAATTGAAATCGCGGAATATCTGTCCAAGGTCTCTCAGAGAGAGCTAAGCGAGCATCTGGCGCTTAGGATACGTGGTATGTTGAGCATAGTTAATGACCTGGAGCGCGTGGGCGACATCTGTTACCAAATATCAAAGAGCCTAGAACGAAAAAGAGAACAGAAAACCGAATTCAATGAGGACCAGCGAGCCAACATGTCGAAAATGTTCGGAACCGTACAGGAAGCTGTTGATGTGATGCTTCATAATTTAAGCGGGGATTATAGCCAGGTCAATATACGCAACGCGGATTTGCTTGAAGTTGAGATCAACAATACGAGGGATACCCTTCGTACTGCTCACCTTCAGAGTATCGCTAAGGCTGAATACAGCTTTGAGAGTGGAATGTTCTACAACGATCTCTTCTCGTCTTGCGAGAAACTGGGGGATCACATTTACAATGTCAACGAAGCAGTTGTAGGAATCAAGTAAACCTAAAGTGGAATAATCGGTGTCGTGATAATATTGCTCTCATTATTGCTGCGGTCCTTGATGTAGATTTCGAATTGGACAGAGTCGTACGGATAGTTGGCAAACAGTACAATGTCAACGTCAACTTCTCCTTTCAAGCTTTTATTCTGACCCTTTGGCGTAATGTCCGGCATTCGATATTGGCTCTCTACTGGTGTTTGCTTCTCCCCATTGAGTATCCCGTATTCAGATACAAATAAATTCTTGGTCAATGAACTTTCTGGTTCTCCAAGATTGCCATCTCCATCCGTAAATTCAAAAGTGATCAATACGAAATGGGATGTGGGATTTCCAAGTAAGTCCAGTGAGTCGGTCTCAGTATATGAGAGGTATGTTATCTGCGGTTCAGGTGGATATTTCACGCCCTGCAAGCATGATGCAAGAACTCCGCTCATGACCGCTAAACAAACTATAGATATACTCTTAAGCCGCTTCATATACACAGCAAAGATACGAATTCAATATATCGTACCTGTTCGATAGTGCGGTATATTAATCCGTAAATTTGTTTTGATGCTCATTTGGGAGTTTAATCTGTTATTTGAACGTTACTTGCTGACATTTCGTGCCCGTGGATCACAGTAATTTTATAGAAGGACTATTTCGCATTCAGGATCCGTCAGAGTTTGAGCGGATGGCGCTGGAGCTTTTCTGTCATCAGGCGGAGCACAATAAGGTCTATGCTACCTATTTGGATATGTTGAAGATTCAGGTGGAGGGTATCCACGAATTTGATGATATCCCATTTCTACCAATTGAGTTTTTTAAATCCCATCAGGTAGTGACTGGTTCTTGGAAGCCTGAAGCAGTGTTTCACAGCAGTGGGACAAGCAGCAACGTGGTGAGTAAACACCAGGTAAAGGAATTGTCAGTATATCGCAATTCATTTATCAGTGGTTTCAGAGTGGCTTATGGTGCGCCAGAGGGTTACATCATTCTGTGTTTATTGCCTAATTACGCTGATAACCCCAATTCTTCCCTGATTTACATGACAGATGAGCTTATTAAGCTAAGTGGACAGGAGTTAAGCGGGTATTATTTAAACCAGGATGATGATTTGCACAAAGCGCTCAAAGCAGGGTTAAAGAGTGATAAAAAGGTATTGCTTCTGGGTGTATCTTACGCTTTGCTGGATCTGGCTGAGAGGAGAGATTTGCCGGATATGGAGAAGGTTATTGTCATGGAAACCGGCGGCATGAAGGGAAATAGAAAAGAAATGGTGAAAGAAGAGCTGCATGGTGCACTGAAAAGTGGTTTTGGTGTAGGTGAGATTCACTCAGAATATGGAATGTCCGAACTGCTCTCACAGGCCTATTCCAAAGGAGATGGCATATTCACCTGTCCTCCCTGGATGCGGGTTGCCGCTCGGGATGTCAACGACCCCCTGAAGCAAATAGGGCTGGGGCGTTCTGGTGGGCTCAATATAATCGATCTGGCCAATGTGCATTCCTGTGCTTTCATTGCCACCCAGGACCTCGGGAAAGTATACGCCGATGGTTCTTTTGAATTACTTGGTCGCTATGATCACAGCGATATCCGGGGGTGCAACCTGTTGTTGGCAGAAGGTTAGCTTACTCTACTGTAACCAGGTGGTAGTTCTTCTTGCCCTTTTGCACCAGTATGTACTTACCGGCCAAAAGATCATCAGATCCAACTTGATGGCCATTATCTACCTTCGCTTTGTTGATGCTAACACCGCCGCCTTGCAACATGCGTTTCGCTTCTCCATTAGAGGAGAATACACCTGATTTAGCCACCAAAAATTCAATGATGGGTAAACCACCCTGAACTTCAGCACTTGTCAGGGTAGATTGCGGAACGCCATCGAAGATATCGAGGATGCTCCTGGCATCAAGTGCCTTTAATGACTCAGTTGTTCCGTTGCCAAAGAGAATTTCTGACGCCTGAACTGCAGCTCTGTATTCAGCTTCAGAGTGCACTCGGACTGTTATCTCCTCTGCCAATTCCTTTTGTAGCAAGCGTTCGTGAGGTGCCTGGTGGTGCTTGCTTTCCAGTGCCTCAATCTCTTCTTTATTCCTGGTGGAGAAGATCTTCATGTACTTAACTGCATCATCATCTGCGCTATTTAGCCAAAACTGATAAAACTTGTATGGCGAGGTGCGTTCCGGATCAAGCCATATATTTCCATCTTCTGATTTTCCGAATTTGCTTCCGTCACTCTTGGTGAGAAGAGGGCAGGTGAGGGCATATGCCTTCCCTCCAACTTTCCTTCTTATCAGTTCCGTTCCTGAAGTAATATTACCCCATTGGTCTGAGCCGCCCATTTGAAAGGTGCAGCCCATGTTCTCATATAGCCATAGGAAGTCATAGCCCTGAAAGAGTTGATAAGAGAATTCAGTAAACGACATTCCGCCGTCAAGACGGCTCTTAACAGAATCCTTAGCAATCATATAACTAACAGTCAAGTGCTTTCCAATATCCCTGAAGAAGTCAAACAACTCCATGTCTTTGTAAAAGTCAAAGTTGTTGACCAGAACAGCGGAGTTCTCTCCACAATCAAAATCCAGAAATTTCTCCAGCTGCTTTTTGGTACAGGCTTCGTTGTGTCGCAGCGTCTCAAGATCCAGCAGCTGGCGTTCTTCGTCTTTGCCAGATGGATCGCCAATCATGCCAGTGGCTCCTCCAACAAGTGCGATGGGTTTGTGTCCGGCCCTTTGGTAGTGGACCAGCAGCATCACCGTTACAAGATTTCCAACCGTAAGAGAGGAGGCAGTGGGATCAAATCCGATATAGCCAGGAGTAACCCCCTTCGAAACATGTTCCTCGGTGTCTGGCATGATGTCGTGAACCATGCCTCGCCATTTCAACTCTTCAACAAAACTCATACTATAGAATATTGGCCAAAGATATGTATTGTCTGATTATTTATTTGTTATTTGGAACTTGTTATATAGAATTTTCTAAAACATGGTTTTTGTAACAGGTGGAACAGGTTTATTGGGCGCACGCCTCATCTATGATCTGGTGAAGGCCGGGGAGGAAATTGTGGCTTTGAAACGATCCACAAGTGACTTGTCTGTCGTTGAAGGTGTCTTCAACCACTACGAAAAGGAGCAAGGGCCAGCCATGTATGGAAAGGTCCGATGGCATGAAGGCGATGTCACCGATGTGCCTTCCCTTTTAGAGATCTTGGATGAAGGTGATGACGTGTATCACTGCGCAGCCATGGTCTCTTTTAATCCCAAGGCAAGAGAGAAAATGATGAAAGTCAATGTTGAAGGGACAGCCAATCTCGTCAATGCCTGCCTGGCGAAAAAGGTGAGGAAACTCTGCTTTGCAAGCTCGGTGGCAGCTATTGGGAAACCAGCAGAAGGTGCTGAAGTAACAGAAGACACCAGGTGGAAGACGTCAAACGGCAAACCCAATTATTCGATCAGCAAATACAATTCTGAGAAAGAGGTCTGGCGAGGTATTGAAGAAGGCCTGGAAGCGGTAATAGTCAACCCAACAATTATAATGGGCCCTGGAAATTGGAGAAAGAGCAGTGCCCGCATGTTCCTGGATGTTTGGAGGGGTTTGAAATTTTATACTGCCGGGGTAAATGGTTTCGTTGACGTCAGGGATGTGACCGGAGCAATGATCAAATTGATGAAGAGTGATATCTCAGCGGAGCGATATATTGTAAGCTCCGAGAATGTGGCCTTTAAAAGTGTCTTCGATATGATCGCCGATGGATTGGGAAAGCCCAAGCCGACTTTTGAGGTCACACCATTTTATTCCGAGCTCTTTTGGCGACTGGATAAGTTAAAGTCAGTCCTATTCGGTGCCAGGCCAAGAGTTTCAAAGGAAATTGCCCGGGAGTCGCAGAATAAATCCTACTATTCGGTTGAGAAATTGAAGGGTGCTTTGGGAGTGGACCTGATCCCAATTGCTGAATCTGTATCTGATACGGCGAAGATATTTTTAGAACAAAATAAGTGAATAAGGCTGAATGGATTCCATGCCCTTTCAGCCGGCTAATAAAACTTATTTTACCTGGGAAGAGGTATCAGGTTTTTCATTCTGTACTTCCGCTTCAAGCTTGCTGAGTCTCTCCAGCATGCCATCGTATATCTCTTCCAACTTATCGGGATGGTCAGTGTAGTACTTCAAGCTATTCTCAAAAGTTTCCTTGCTTACTTTATGCTTGTGATAGAGGGATTTGTAGTAATCTGTGATCTGCCCTTTGCGCTGGGTTTTGTTGTACTTTCTTATCACGATCCCGCCTTCAATTAGCTGAACATCAACCATGATCGCAGTCATTTCTTGAATGGAGAGTACATCAATCGGTACCGACTCATCTGGCTTTTCACCACAACCTAAGCCAAAGGCCAGCCCCAATAGAATTAAATATTTCTTCATACTTTAGAAGAATTGAATTCACCTGCATCACTTTCGTTAAAACTTCACTGAGCAAGCCAGGCAGGTAGGATAACAAAAATACACATATGCAACGATGTATCCCCTTTTTCCTCACCCTTGTCATTGGATCAAATGTCCTTGCGCAGTCGGAAATGAGCGCTTTCACAGCCACGGGGAGGGCAGGTGCCGCTACCACATTTGTCACAGATTACCAGTCGATGGGAATTAATCCTGCGAACCTGGGCTGGGAGGCAAAGGACGAGAAAATGATTTCATTGGGCCTGCTGGAGGGGGGCTTTTCGATATACTCTGAGGCCCTGGTAAAGTCAGACCTGGTTGCGAGTTTAAAAAAAGGCAAAACGGATTTTACCTACGACGAAAAAGTTCAGGCGGCACAAGACTTTACAGAAGCTGGATTCACTGCCAATATTGATATTTCCCTTCTGGCCTTTGCTGTGCAACCCAGTAAGAAGGTGGGAGGATTTGCTTTCGGAATAAAGGACCGCTTTCAATGGTATTCTCAATTCACTGAAGAGTTATCGGAAATACTCTTTGTAGGATATAGCGCGGATTATTTCACGCACCTGATCATCTCTACGATTGATTCTTTAGGTGCCACAGGCTTTGATACCATTTTGAATGCAGGTGATTTGCCCGATGATACGCTTGCATTGATTGAGAAAGGATTAAGTCTTGTTCCAAAGTTGTTATCAGATATTATGGGAGATTCCAGAATGTCCTTGTCGTGGTATCGGGAATACAATTTTAGCTATGGAAGACAATTGTTGTCGAATGAGAATATAAGCTTATACGCAGGTGTTGGGTTTAAGTATTTATCGGGCATGGCGATTATGGAAGCACGTACTAACAACGGAATCCTGGAGGCATATTCTGCCTTGACTCCGGCGCTGGGAGTGAACTATGGGGATTCATCTGAAGCGAGTAACCCGTCCACCATAATAAAAGGCGAAGGGATTGTTCCAAAATCTGTAGGTAGCGGTATGGGATTCGACTTTGGGGTGAGCGTGATTATTGGTGAAAAGTTGAAATTGGGTGCTTCTATCAATGATATTGGCAGCATGACCTGGGATGGGAACGTGTATCAGGCCAATGATGACTCCCTGTTCGATCTAACTTCGAGTGGCTTTGACTCCTATAACATTTTGAAAGAAGCACAAGATGTGATGGGTGAAGATGGAATGTTTGATTGGAGTGGAGTAATAGAGAAAAAGGTAACCTTACCAACAAATATGAGAATGGGGGCCAGTTTTGAGGCGGGCGAAAAGCTAGAGGTAGGCATGGATATTATCGTACCGGTGAACGATGTAGCTGGCAACTACGGTAAGGCGCTGATGGCTTTTGGGTTAGATGTAACTCCTCTCCCCTGGCTGCGCTTAAGTACGGGGTTTAGTTCTGGTGGCAATTATGGGTTCAACGTCCCGTTGGGAGTTGTCGTAATGATTGGAGAAGGGACCTGGGAAATGGGTGTAGCTTCCCGAGATGTCGTAACGTTCTTCAGTGAAAACAGACCGACGCTCTCGCTGAGCGCAGGGTTTTTGCGTTTTAGATTCTAAGGGTTACGAAGCCGGCTGTACTTTAATCGCCTTAGCAATATTGAACATCCTTGTTGCAGCACCTTCCGAGAAGCCTTCATCAACTATGCTGCGAATTTCGTAGGCATTGGCGTCATCCATCTTGATGACAAAGAATCTGTATTCAGGTTCCATATCCATACCCTTAAGGGCCCATGCGTACAAAATGGCATCTGGCTCATCGACAACATACGTTGCTTCATAAACATCATCCATTGCAATATCTTCTTTTGCCATCCCCATGTCCCCGTCTCCGCCAGAAATTTGAACGGCGAAGTTTAGTCCAACTCTAATTTCCAAAGCACCCCAGTCCAACTCCTCAATTGTGTAAGATGAGTCAATATCTCCTGCTTGAGGCACACTGATAACCAGTGGGTAGCCATACTCATTTAAGTCTAGCTCCTCAACACGGCCAAGGTCAACTGTTTCTTCAGTTCCGTTTTCTTCTCCGTCTTCTCTACCTCCAGTATCACAGCGTGTAAAGATTAGCGTAAGCGGCAGCATTAACAAAAAGGCAATTTTTTTCATGGTTTATAGTATTGGTGGCATGTACCAGGCAAAAGTAAAAATATCTAAGGGATATGAAGAACAGCTTGAATAATAACTTGTCTCTAAACGTCAAATTCAATTCCCTGGGCAAGCGGCAAATCATTACTATAATTGATCGTGTTTGTTTGCTGTCTCATATAGCCTTTCCAGGCATCTGATCCTGATTCGCGTCCACCTCCAGTTTCCTTCTCACCTCCAAAGGCACCGCCAATCTCAGCACCAGAGGTGCCGATGTTCACATTGGCAATTCCGCAGTCAGATCCAGCATGAGATAAAAACATCTCAGCTTCCAATAAATCCGTGGTGAAAATGCTTGACGACAATCCCTGGGGAACGTCATTGTGCATTGCCAAAGCTTCTGAAAGATCCTTGTACTTCAATAAGTAAAGTAAGGGGGCAAATGTTTCCTCCTGAACAATATCAAATGAGTTTTCCGCCTCCGCAATGCATGGCGTGACATAACAACCTGATTCGTAACCTTCGCCTTCCAGAACATCGCCGCCGATTATCACATTCCCACCTTCGTCCTGAACCTTTCCAATGGAGTTCTGAAAATCTTCAACGGCCCATTTATCGATAAGTGGCCCTACGTGGGTATCTTCATTAAGCGGGTTGCCAATCTTTAGCTGACCATAGGTCGTTTTGAGGTTCTCTACCAATGTGTCATACATCGACTCCTGTACAATTAACCTCCTGGTCGAAGTACATCGCTGGCCTGCCGTACCGACAGATCCAAACACAACCGCCGGCATAACAAGATTCATGTCCGCCTTATCAGAAATAATGATTGCATTGTTGCCACCGAGCTCCAAAATTGTTTTCCCTAATCGCTCACCAACAATACGTGCTACCTTCTTTCCTACCTTGGTTGAACCCGTAGCTGAAATCAGCGCAACGCGCTTGTCTGCAAGAAAATCATCTCCTACGTATTTAGAACTGGATGCTACTAAATTCAGAACGCCTTCCGGAATCTGGTTGCGTTCCAACACTTTGCTTACAATATTGGAAACCGCGATAGCGCATAGCATTACTTTGGAAGATGGTTTCCAAACCACCACATCGCCACAAACCATCGCCAGCATGGCGTTCCATGCCCAAACCGCCACCGGGAAGTTGAACGCAGATATCACTCCTACAACACCCAATGGATGGTACTGGTCGTACATTCTGTGTCCAGGTCGTTCGCTGTGCATGGTATATCCATGTAGCTGCCTTGACAATCCAACCGCAAAGTCACAGATATCAATCATTTCCTGAACTTCTCCCAATCCTTCCTGATAGATCTTCCCCATTTCATGAGCTACCAGGCGTCCGAGAGGCTCCTTGTGCTTTCGCAGCTCATTGCCAATTTGTCTTACAATTTCTCCTCGTTTAGGGGCTGGAAGAACACGCCAGTCAATAAAAGCTGATTGAGCCGTAGCGATTACGGTCTCATAATCGTCCCAGGTACCTTGCTGTATCTTTCCTATCAGCTCTCCTGTACCTGGAGAGTAGGATTCCAGAAGTTCACCAGAGGTATTCAGCCATTCTGTTCCAGTGCATGCACCTGCATTGACATCCTTGATGCCCAATTCAGCTAATGTCTCTTCAATATTGTATTGATCCGTTGCCACAATTTGTTCCATTGTTATAATATTTAATCTGATATGCAGTTAATAGAGTCTGCCTGCAGGAAGGCAGGTGCAAAAATAGAAATTATATATCCAACTAAGTACAAATACAAATTGATAAGAATGTACAAAGGGAACTTTGTTTATATCGATGAATCCGGGGGTTTCGGTGGTGCGATCGTTATTAGCGGTCTAAAGCGCCTGTTTTTGGATTAATTCATTCGTAAATTCACACGTACCGGTATTCGTTTCATTTAGTATCTTTGCCCAACCGCGTTAGCAACGTTTAACCATCGTATGGCTACCGTATTACAACAGCGCAACTACTGATTCGCCCATGGATATCAGACCAGGCAAACTGCTTGAGCAGATTAAATACCCTTCCGACCTCAGGAAATTCACCGAAGATGACCTCACCCAAATTTGTGATGAGTTACGGCAGTACATCATTGACATTGTATCTGTAAAAGGCGGGCATTTCGGCGCAAGTTTAGGAGTGGTAGAGCTCACAATCGCACTTCACTATGTATATGACACACCATCTGATCAGCTTGTTTGGGATGTAGGGCATCAGGCATACGGACATAAGATAATCACCGGAAGACGGGACGTTTTCCATACCAACCGGGTATACAAGGGTTTATCGGGATTCCCGAAGAGAAAGGAAAGCGAGTATGATACCTTCGGGGTTGGGCATTCCTCAACGTCTATCTCAGCAGCCACAGGTATGGCAGTGGCCTCAGATTACAAGGGCGATCATGATCGCCGTCATATTGCGGTAATTGGGGATGGCGCGCTGACTGCTGGATTGTCCTTTGAAGGACTAAACCACGCGGGCTATATAGATAAAGATGTGCTGGTGGTTCTCAATGACAACTGCATGTCCATTGATCCCAATGTTGGAGCACTTAAACAATATTTAACGGATATAACTACTTCGCATACTTACAACAGGGTAAAGGATGAGGTGTGGAACTTGTTAGGAAAGCTAAGTAAGTTTGGCAAGAATGCTCAGGAAATCGTTTCCAAGCTGGAGAGTGGCATCAAAACATCTCTCCTTAACCAGAGTAACATCTTCGAATCATTGAATTTCCGGTACTTCGGTCCTGTTGATGGACACGACGTGGTACATCTCTCAAAAATATTGAGAGACCTCAAAGATATTCCCGGGCCCAAGCTATTGCACTGCGTAACTGTGAAAGGCAAGGGGTATGAGCCCGCAGAAATAGACCAGACTAAGTGGCATGCACCAGGATTATTTAACAAGGATACCGGTGAAATAATTAAATCCGTTCCTAAGGGCCCACAACCTCCAAAGTACCAGGAGGTGTTCGGTCACACCGTAGTAGAGCTTGCGGAGAAGAACTTTAAAATTATGGGTGTGACTCCGGCCATGCCATCAGGGAGCTCGATGAACATTATGATGAAGGCAATGCCAGACAGGGCCTTTGACGTGGGAATTGCTGAGCAGCATGCGGTAACCTTTTCGGCAGGCCTGGCTACGCAGGGATTGATTCCTTTCTGTAATATCTACTCAAGCTTCATGCAACGGGCCTACGACCAGGTTGTACACGATGTGGCATTGCAGAACCTCAATGTTGTCTTCTGTCTGGATCGCGGAGGGATTGCTGGAGCTGATGGGCCTACCCATCATGGCGCTTACGATTTGGTTTATATGAGATGTGTCCCAAACATGACGGTAGCTGCACCGATGAATGAGGAGGAGCTTCGCAACCTGATGTACACTGCCCAGCAGGATGATATGGGGCCTTTTACCATCCGCTATCCGAGGGGAGCAGGTGTTATGCCGGAATGGAAAACGCCTATGAAAAGCATAGAGGTTGGTAAAGGCCGAAGAATTCGGGAAGGGGAAGATATTGCCATCCTAACAATAGGGCATATTGGAAATTATGCAGTTAAAGCGTGCGCAGAGCTTGGCAAGGAAGGCTTAAATACAGCACATTACGATATGCGTTTTGTTAAACCGTTAGATGAAGAGTTGCTGCACGAAGTCTTCAGCACCTACAGCAAGGTAATTACGGTAGAGGATGGATGTGTCATAGGTGGAATGGGAAGTGCGGTACTTGAGTTTATGGCAGATAACGGTTACAATTCACAAGTCAGGCGCTTGGGCATTCCAGATGAAGTAATAGAACATGGCTCTCAACTGGAGTTACACACTCAATGTGGCTACCATCCTGAAGGCATTATGGATGCCGTTCGGAATTTTATAGAGGATCAGGAGGGTTTGATGGCTGGCTAAGCATGGCCAAAGTGCCGTTCATTATTTGCACTTCAAGTCAAATATTGAAAAGCGGTATAGCCTGAGCCTCGTTTCCACGGAATTGTATAAGTTATAGGGGTAAGGGAAGGGACTATGCAGATTTTTCAGCAGCCTTTTGAGCCATCTCTGCAACGTCGTTGTCGTCAAGATCCTTGCTAGAGCTAGCTTCAGCGATGTCTTTCACAACAGCACCCATACTACACGAGCCAGAGAATGTTGCACCTGACTCAATGGCAAGTTTACTCGTGACTATATCACCAGTTAATTTGGCAGTAGGTTTCAGGAGAAGAATATTGGATACCGAGATCTTAACCTTTATCGTTCCGGAGATATCAGCGTTTTCACAAGTGATTTCCCCTTCAACCGTTCCAGTAGAACCCACAACTACTTTGCCTTTTGACGTAATAGTGCCGATGAGTGTTCCGTCTATACGAATATCACCTTCAGACTGAATATTACCCTTTATTTTGGTGCCGGCACCGATCAGGTTCACTGAGTTGCCATCGCTTTCATTGTTTCGGCCCATCTTATCTGAATTTTTAAACATTATCTGTGATGTTAAGTCGCGAATTTACGAAAAAAGGCGGTTTTTTGACAGAATAAGGCGTAAAAGAAGCCATTGTATATTTGGCAGCAGCTGAGTCCTAATCAGGGGCTAACCTTCCATGTAGTTTTTCTGGAAAAATGCCAGATATACGTCGATCTCTTTGTCTTTATAGAGTACCGGAAAGTTCTCGGCAGAAATGATAAACTGCTGATAACCTTCCTTGGGGAGGGCGGGAATGGCAGTAATATTTTCTCTAATGGATTTAAAATAGTCAATCCCGTTAGAGCTGTCTCCAAAGTTTTTAACCAGGATGATGTGCATTTCTGTATTGAGTAGCATATTACTCGTTCTCAACTTCTTAAACCTGAAGAATTTCGCATTGAAATCAGACACTTCTCTTTTTAAATCCTCAATATTTACAGCAGTATCCGGTACAATAATAACGTAGTAATGAGTAGTGGTTTTATTAAGAGAATATATTTCCTCTTTCTCCTCCGTATTAACAGTAACACTATCTCCAGATGAAGAAGAAATGCTGTCTCCCTCGATGAGCGAATCTTGTAATCGGGTTTTCAGTGTTGCGATCAATGCAAGTGTCTCCTCCGCTTCGACTTTCACTTCATCACCGGGAAACTTTGCGATAACATCCTTTAAAGCTGCTTCAAATTGAGTCATATCCTGGTGCTTGCCGATAGCCAGCGCGCGCAGATAGGAGAACTTGGGCCTCAACTTATTCTGTTTGAAAAGTGAATCCGATTGCTCACACCTGCCAATTACTACTGGGTATTGGCCTGCTATATAGGCACGGTAGGTGTCACTATAGTAGTTTTCCAACTTATTCTTCTTTGCTTCTAGCTGCTTGATATAGTTAGGGTTCATGATGAGTTTAGCGTAATCGCTGTCGGGAAATTCTTTCAGAATAGCATTTTTGTAGTAATTCGCTTTCGGCATATTATTCATCGAAAGGAATAGTCTGTACAATTGATAATAAGACGATAGTTGGTATTTATTTTCAGGGAAACGCGTCAACAGTTCCTCAAAAGTGGCAGCGGCCTGCTTTTTGTCATTCATCAGCTCCTTGTACACAATTCCGAGGTTATAATAGGCATCTATCATGCGTTCCTCTGATTCCTGCATCTTCAGCCTTGTGGTTGGAATAAGTTCCAAATACGAATCCACGTTCTTAAGGTCTCCGGTAATTTCCATAGCACTCAGGTCTTCGTCCAATGAATCTGGTTCTTCTTCAATGTCAAAACTCACCGAACGCTTGTTCTTTCTCCTCCAATTGTCTTCGAGCTTTCGCTCACCCCACTTCTTGCTGAATTCCGTATATCCAAAATTTAAAGCGGTTGGGTTGTAGAAGTACCAGCTCCCACCGCTTGAGGCAATTTCCCGCGAAGCACTGGGATCATATTTGGGGCTGGCATCAGCAGCTTTCTTCTTTCTCTCTTCTTCAATGACATCGTCGATAATTCCCTTGATTGCCTTCCTGCGTTCTTTATCGCTCATCCTGGCAAGTCTTTGTACGCTGTCTTCAAAGGCAATGATCTTGAGGTACTTGACAATGTCTTTCAGGGAATTCTTCTTGTCGACAATCTCTCCGTACAATTCATATTCCGGGTTGAGGTTGCTTTTGGCACTGTCATAATATGCTTCGGCAATGGTGTATTCAGGTATTGCAAAATTGATATTGCCAAGTCTGACATAGGCCAACCCTTTTTGGTGATTATTAGACCTGCTTGCACGTATAGACTTGTTGAGGTACAGCACCACCTTCTCCATGTCCCCATCGCGTTGGGCGAGGTTAGCCAGCGCGTAATAAACCTGATCAAAGTAATCCGAGTTTTTCTCATCGTTCAACATTCTTTCCAACTCGCGCTGGATTTCTTTGGTGTCTTTTCCTGACATGCCTTTCGCCCTATTGATCTGGGCATTGAAGGCCATTTCATAGGATGGGTTCATCTTTAGGACCTCCAGGAAATTGCGCGAAGCTTTTTTAAAATCCCTCTGTTGTTGGTAAAGCTGGGCCAGAATATACGTGTACCGCACCCTCACTTTACGTTTCTTGGTCAGGGCAATTGCTTCTATTAATGGCTTAATGGCCTGGCCGTACGCTTGTTGTTTCATATAGAAATCAGCCTTGGTAGCGGCAATCAGTGCATGAACTTTTCGAGGTTGCTTTTCCAGGGCAGCCTGGTTCTTTTCGTCCTCACTCAAGTCGATCATCGTTTGTGCCAGGCTAAAATGGTTTTGTTCGATGTGGGTCTTTGCGATCCATATCATAGCGGGAAATTTGATAGGGTATTTCTTATACTTACGCGAAACATATTCAAAAGCCTCCAATGCCTTGGCGTAGTCTCGTTTATAGAAGTGGGCTTTTCCCATGAGCAGGTAACTGTCGTCAATCCAGTTCTTGTGGATGCTCTCGTCCTTTTTCCCTTTCTTTCCTTTCTTTTTCTTTTTCTTTTTCTTTTTCTTTTTCCTCTTTTTCCTCTTTTTCTTCTTTTTCCTCTTTTTCTTCTTTGAACTGGCACTCTCGGGTTTGATTTCGTGTCTCTTAATAACCTTAGAAGCTTTCAGAATAGCATTGTCCATTTCAGGGTAAATGGTCTTTGAAGAAGATTCAGTTCCATACTTGAAGAGGGGAAGAATGGTTGTATAATCATCCTTATCAGACATCGCCAACTTCGCTTTGCCTTGCTTGAAGCTTTCGATGCCGTTGAAATAAGCATTGTAATGCCCGGTCATATTGTGGTATGCCCGATTTATTACCGCGTCTTTTCTTGTAGAACATTGTAGTCCTGCGCTAATCAGGAGAACAAAGCAAGCGGCTTTTAGATAGCATGAAATGTGGCTTCTTCCCATTATTTGTACTATGCCTTTCACCGTAAATCCAAAGGCGATAACCAAATATAACTTGTTAGTTGCAAAAATATTGTATTTCGGTGAAGGGACAATACCAGATAATAAAGGCAACATAATCAACGGTGAATAATGTTGCTTTACCACGCCTATTCCACCTCGCATGCTTATCTTTGCAACCAGCACAATGAGTTCGAAAAGCAAAAATGGCATCATCAGATAGAAAAGGAAGCAAGCCGTCAAAGAAACTTGTAGACAAATACATTCTGGAAATCCGGGATGAGGAGACCTTTGAGAAGAAGATCTCTTACCGCCTCTCAAGGCTCAACGTTATCACTGCTCTCGGGCTGACATTTCTGGTTATTGTAGTGCTTGTAGTTGCTCTCATTGCCTATACTCCATTGCGAGAGTACATTCCAGGATATTCAGACGTTAATCTGGCGCGAAACCTTGTCAGAGCTACCTTCGTTGCGGATTCCCTGGCGCAGGATTCACGAACCAAGGGGGCTTATATTGACAACCTTAAGAGCATATTAGAGGACCGGGTGGACGTAAAGCTCGATCAGGAACCGGGAGTGGACGAAGTGAATTCTACTTTTCTGGCTCAAGAACAGGCAGCTTCAGAAAAATACCAAAACATTAAGCTACGCAGGTCCAGGGAAGATTCGTTATTGAGGGTACAAATGGAATCAGAAGACAGCTATAATCTGAATTTTGTCAAAAGCGGTAAATCAGGTGGGGGGGTGGTCAATTTCGGTAGCCTGCTCTTCTTTACACCATTGAAGGGAATTGTTACCGATACATTCAGTTGGAATAAGCGGCATTTCGGAGTTGACATCGTGGCTGCGGCGAATGAGGCAGTCAAATCAGTACTTGATGGAACGGTCATATTGTCCACCTGGACGAGTGAAACGGGATACGTGATAGGCATTCAACATGAAAATAATATCGTATCATTCTACAAACACAATTCAGTGATCTTGAAGAAAGAGGGTAACAAAGTGCGGGCCGGTGAGGTTGTTGGCATTGTAGGTGACTCAGGAGAATTGAGCACGGGGCCTCACCTTCATTTTGAATTATGGATCAATGGGATTCCCATCGATCCTGAAAAGTACATGGTTCTTTAATATAAAGACATGGGTATCAAATCTGCACTCAGCGTGCCCTTCGCAAAATTTCAAGTTAAAGGCATAAATAAATGGAGTGCAAATCCAATTAGAACACAGGAAAGGGTGCTGCAATATTTGCTCAGGCACGGTCAGCACACTGCCTTTGGCAAAGACCATGATTTGGCAGGGGTAAGAGACTACGATTCCTTCAAAGAAGCGGTTCCGATTCGTGATTACGAAGGATTCAAGAGTTATATAGATCGCATCATAGAAGGAGAGTCCAATGTTCTTTGGAGAGGTAAGCCAATGTATCTTTGCAAAACGTCTGGTACTACATCTGGCAGCAAGTACATACCCATAACCCGGGCATCAATGCCCAATCATATCGATGCTGCAAGAAATGCGCTGTTGTCATATATCGCAAATACAAAAAACCATCAATTCGTTGATGGGAAAATGATCTTTCTTCAGGGGAGTCCGGCGCTGGATATCAGTGGAAATATTCCCGTAGGCAGGTTATCCGGCATTGTGGCCAATCATGTGCCCGCTTATTTACGCAAGAATCGTATGCCTTCATACAAAACGAATTGTATTGAAGACTGGGAGTCGAAAGTTGATGCGATAGTGGAGGAGACGTATGATAAGAACATGACACTCATTAGCGGTATTCCCGCTTGGGTACAGATGTATTTTGAAAAGCTGATTCAAAAGACCGGTAAGGCGACTATCAAGGAGATTTTTCCAAATTTTTCACTCTTCGTTTATGGCGGGGTCAATTATGAACCCTACCGTTCTATGTTTGAAGCTACCATTGGAGGGAAGGTAGACTCAGTTGAACTGTTTCCAGCGTCAGAAGGCTTTTTTGCATTTCAAGATACCCAGGAAGAAGAAGGGCTGCTGCTTGTGCTCAATGCAGGGATCTTTTACGAATTCGTGAAGTTGGAGCACATCAATGATGAGAGTCCGGAGCGATTTTCCCTTTCGGATGTGGAGATTGGGGTAAATTATGCCCTGATTCTTAATACAAATGCCGGACTTTGGGGTTACAGCATTGGTGACACCGTCAAATTTGTTTCTAAAGACCCGTATAGGATTATTGTTACTGGTAGAATAAAGCACTTTATTTCTGCCTTTGGGGAGCATGTAATTGCTGAAGAGGTAGAATCAACCATGCAGGAAGTGATTCAAAGTGAAGGCCTTGCAGTCACGGAATTTCACGTGGCCCCTCAGGTGACTCCTGCAGAAGGACTTCCACACCACGAGTGGTTTATTGAGTTTAAGAGTACACCTACCGACATTAGGCGGACTGAAAAAGCGTTAGACAAAATACTTCAGGATAAAAACAGTTACTATAAAGATTTGTTGGAAGGGAAAGTGCTTAGTCAGTTGCGCATATCCACAGTAGAGCCGGGAGGATTTGTCAAGTTTATGAAGTCTAGAGGAAAGCTAGGAGGACAGAATAAAATTCCCAGGTTGGCTAATGAGCGCACCTATGCAAATGAATTGGCTAATTTTGTAGTAGATTTTGATTGAAATGGAAGAGGACAAAAAGCGACATATTGCCATTCTGGGATCCACGGGGTCCATAGGCACGCAAGCTTTGGAGGTGGTTGATGCCAATCGAGATCAATTTGAGATTGAGGTGTTGACTGCTAATAACAATTCAGAATTGCTCATCGAACAATCCCTCAAGCACATCCCCAATGCAGTTGTAATTGGCAATGAATCCAAGTACAAGCAGGTGTTTGAGGCATTGGATCCAAAGGAGATCAAAGTATACGCCGGCATGGATGCAATCGACCAGATTGTTGAGATGGAGGATATCGACCTTGTGTTGGCGGCAATGGTAGGATACGCGGGTTTGCGATCCACTTTATCGGCCATTGAGGCGGGTAAAACTATAGCCCTGGCAAACAAAGAAACGCTCGTTGTGGCTGGAGACTTAGTCACGAAACTTGCACGCGACAAAGGTGTCAATATTCTTCCGGTTGACTCAGAGCATTCGGCCATTTTCCAGTGCCTGGCGGGAGAATTTGACAACAAGATTGAGAAGATATACTTGACTGCATCGGGGGGCCCTTTCAGGGGTAGGACCAAAGAATCGCTGGCAACTGTTACAAAAGCCGAAGCACTTAAACACCCTAACTGGGAGATGGGTGACAAGATCACAATTGATTCTGCTACCCTGATGAATAAGGGGCTGGAAGTGATAGAAGCAAAATGGCTATTCTCATTACACCCCGATCAAATTGAAGTTGTCGTTCACCCGCAATCGATTGTTCATTCAATTGTGCAGTTCGAAGATGGATCGATGAAAGCCCAAATGGGTTTGCCAGACATGAAGCTGCCAATTCAATATGCACTTGGTTATCCAAATCGACTCAAGTCTGAATTTCCAAGATTTAATTTTATGGATTACCCGTCATTGACTTTTGAAGAGGTAGACACCGAAACTTTTCGTAATCTTGCACTTGCATTTCAAGCAATGAAAAAAGGCGGAAATATGCCTTGCATCCTCAATGCTGCTAACGAGGTCGCAGTAGAAAATTTCTTGAATGACCGGATAGGATTTAACGAAATGCCGGAGCTCATTGAAGCTTGCATGGACAAGGCTCATTTTGTGGAGAAACCAAAGTATGAGGATTACATTTCTTCAGATGAAGAAGCGAGAATGTTGGCCGAGGAATTGATCGGGTCTGCCTACCCTACATACCGGTAAGCAGGAAGACGCATGGCATGGCGGGATGAGTTGTGGGAATGAATAAATTGAACAAAAATTAGGATATGGATGCATTGGTAATGACAGCGCAGTTGCTGCTTGGCCTCTCAATTCTTGTAATATTACACGAGGCCGGACACTTTCTTGCGGCGAGGTGGTTTGGGATGAGAGTGGAGAAGTTCTATTTGTTCTTTGACGCCTGGAACTTTAGCTTCTACAAATTCAAACTTGGAGATACTGAGTATGGCGTAGGTTGGCTTCCTCTGGGCGGATATGTCAAGATATCCGGGATGATTGACGAATCTATGGATAAGGAAGCAATGAAGAAGCCGCCTGAACCCTGGGAGTTCAGATCTAAACCGGCATGGCAAAGACTCATTGTGATGATAGGAGGGGTTACTGTCAATGTGCTTCTTGGAATGTTAATATTTTCACTCTCCTTATTTTATTACGGTAAAGAATGGTTGCCAGCTGATGAGGTCAAAAATGGCATTGTGGCTTACGACTTAGCGCAGGAGATTGGTTTGCAAACAGGTGATGATTTGCTTTCGATAAATGGTAATGAAGTCGAACGATTCTTAGATTATACTGCTTCAGGCACCTTCATCGAAGATAATGTTGTACTGAATATAAGCCGTAACGGCAAACTAATGGATATTCCGATACCTGATGATTTCCTTTTACAATTGTCTAAGAACAGGGAGTATATTTCACCGCGATATACGTTTTATGTAGCCAGGGTCACAAAGGCCAGTAACGCCGAGAAGGCCGGCCTTAAAGCGGATGATGTAATTAGATCTTTGAATGGAGTAGAGTTTACCTTTTTTGATGAATTTAAGAACATGCTGTCTGAAAATAAGGGGAAAGAAGTAGGCCTTGAAGTACTGCGAGATGGAAGTAGTGTATCCCTAACGGCTTTGGTAGGGGATGATGGGTTTTTAGGGTTCAACCCTGCGACAAATGACTTTAACTATGTAACAAAAGAGTTCGGCCTTATTGAGTCCTTTGCTACTGGCAGTGTACAAGCCTGGACGATGTTGATATTGAACATCAGGGGGATTGGAAAATTATTTCAAGGAAAAGGCAATGTTGGTGATTCTGTAGCTGGTCCCATTGGGATCGCCCAGATATATGGTGGAGAATGGAATTGGCAACGCTTCTGGGGCATTACTGCCATTCTCTCAATGATTCTGGCGTTCATGAATATTTTGCCAATCCCAGCTCTCGATGGAGGACATGTCATCTTCCTGTCGATTGAAGCCTTAAGCGGTAAAGTATTCAGCGACAATTTCATGGAAAGAACACAGTTGGTGGGAATGGTCTTCCTTTTGGCTCTGATGACACTTATTATCGGTAATGATATTCGAAAGGTTATTGAGAACTGGTTGATGTAATGAAGAAGACAATTGCGCTCATACTCGCCCTTGCAGGCGCAATTTCACTCGCCCAGGGACAGGACTTCATATTTGACCCAGACAAGAAAGGTAAAACGGATGTTGAGTTTTACGCCGAAGGCGAGGGAAAAGAAAAAAAACAGCTCCTCCTTATATCGTATAAGCCCGTAATGCACATACCTGATCCTGCTGGGGATATGGAGCTCCTACTGGCTTCAGGCAAGGATTTGAATAGGTTGTACAATCGTATCAGGCAAGGCCTCGACGTAAGCATGGCCGAAAAGTTTCGTGAGGGATTCGTTGTTACCTCGTTGCTGCGAACGAATGATTCTACCAAGCATGACCTGAACACAATTTACGGGGCAGCTGGTTATGATTATGATGAGCGGCCTGTAGATATTAACGACTCAAAGGGATTTGGAAGGTTGTGTTGTCCTGATATCCTTGGGTCAACAGTAAAAAAGCCCGGCAGGGATGTGGAGACCAAGATTAGCGGCGGTCAGATTTCATCAAGAGATATTGACCGTTCACGCCAGTATATGAATGTGTCCATACCTGACACAAATTTGATCACTTATCTGACCTCCACGTACAATGCGGATATATTGGTATTTGTCAACCAGTTCGAATTGAAAAAGAAATTTTCGAAGGGAGAGGATGTTGCATATGGAAAATATAGCCGTGAAGTGAAGGTCCACTATTCTGTATTTGATAGAAGCGGGGTACAGTTATATGGAAACACCGCGACTGGCCAGGTTGATGAAAAGCACGATAATATCAACGAAATTATTAGCATGACATTCCCCGGCATCTCTTCTGATGTATACGATCATATACCCGGTTCTCACAATCAGGGAACGAGAGGGAATTTGGACAAAAGGAACCAGAGGAAGGCGGAGAATCAGGATATCCTCAGAAAGGACTAGTTTAGAACAAGGCTGAGAATACTTCGACTACCTTTCCTTTTGCAATTACCTCTATTGATTTTCCAGAGAGATTTAGTCCCTTTTTACCGTGCCTGGAGACAAAAATTCTTTCAAAACCCAACTTTTCAGCTTCTACAATTCGTTGCTCTAAACGGATTACCGGTCTGATTTCGCCCGTGAGGCCTATTTCCGCCGCAAAGCATGTCTTTTCAGGGATAGGTACATCTTCGCTGGATGATAGAATAGCGCATATTACCGCCAAATCTACGGCAGGATCATCGACCTTCAAACCACCCGCTATGTTCAGAAAGACATCTTTGGAAGCCAATAAAAACCCGCACTTTTTCTCAAGTACAGCCAATAACATATTCAGCCTGCGAAGGTCGAAGCCGGTGGATGACCGTTGGGGGGTACCGTAGGCCGCAGTGCTTACAAGCGCCTGTATCTCTATGAGCAGTGGTCGTACTCCTTCCACAGTCGCCGAGATGGCCGTTCCGCTAAGCTCTTGTTCACCTTGTGTCAAAAATACCTCCGACGGATTGGTAACTTCTTGAAGTCCTTTAGAGCTCATTTCATATATTCCCAGTTCTGAGGTGCTTCCAAACCTGTTTTTCGTAGTTCTGAGTATTCGGTACAGATGGTTGGTATTGCCTTCAAACTGCAATACCGTATCAACCATGTGCTCTAGGATTTTCGGACCTGCCAGTGATCCCTCTTTTGTAATATGGCCAATCAATATTACCGGAGTGCCGGTCTCCTTTGCAAAACGTTGAAGCTCTGCAGCACACTCTCTAATTTGGGAAACGCTGCCCGCTGAAGAATCGATTCTTGCAGTGTGAAGTGTCTGGATGGAATCGGCAATTACAATATCTGGTTCAATGTCAGTGATCTGCTGAAAGATATTTTGGGTAGAGGTCTCTGTAAGGATAAAACAATTTTGCACTTTAGGGCCAATTCGGTCAGCGCGCATCTTGAGTTGTTGTTCGCTTTCCTCCCCTGAGATGTACAGCACCTTTAATGAAGGCAGGCTCAACGCTAGTTGGAGCATAAGCGTCGATTTGCCAATGCCCGGTTCTCCTCCGAGTAGAATGATAGATCCAGGTACAATTCCACCTCCAAGCAGCCTGTTCAGTTCTGCGCTGGGGGTCTGTATCCTACTGCTTTCTGTAACCGAGATTTCTGATATGAGGCGGGGTTTGATGCTCCGGCTGTGGCCGTTTCCACTGGGCGCTTTCCAGGACTTATCGTCCTTAGCCGATTCCAGTACTTCTTCAACGTATGTGTTCCATTCATTGCAAGAAGGGCATTTGCCAAGCCACTTCGCTGATTGAACCCCGCAATTTTGACAAAAAAAGGAGGTTTTTACTTTGGGCATGAATACCAGGGGTGTGGAGTTTAATTAATTGGCCTTATCAAATTCTTTTGTCAGCAGGCCGCCGTCCCGCTGGGTGATGATCATTGTCTCTTTCTTCAAGGATAGAATTTCCCAAAGCGCAGTAGAGCCAGAAAGACCAATGCTAATCGTATCAGAGAATATGTCCAGGTAAGAGGTGTTTATCTTTTGTTCAATAACCCAATCAGAGTCATCGATAAAGACAGTGGTAGTATCACTTATTGCCCATCTTGACATTTTCCCATTCGCATCAAAGGTCCACTGCTCTATAACATTTGGGTTGCTGTCCAATACGTTCACTATGTTCCATGCACCAACAATTCGCCTCTCTTTGTTCTTTTTAGCTACAGAACAACTGGACACCACAATGCCTAGCACGAGAAACAAGCCAATATAGTTATGAATTTTAAAGCGCTTCATCAGTTATCTCAATTCGCGATGCAAACTTACCATAATTCATACGGAATCTACTTCATTAGGTTGCATGCCTATAAGGCGGTTTAAGCATCGTTATTGGCCTTCTCAATGATAGAAGAAGTTGAATAACCATCTAGAAAGTCAATGGTAACTATTTTTCCACCCTTATCACCAACAATATCTGCTCCAACAATGTCTGCTTCCTTGTAGTCACTGCCCTTAACCAGTACATCGGGTTGAATGGCTTTGATCAGCTCATAAGGTGTGTCGTCATCAAACAACACCACCGCCTCCACAAATTGGAAGGAGGCAAGGAGCGTACTCCTTGACAGCTCATCTTGTAATGGCCGGTTCTTACCTTTGATTCTGCTTACAGAAGCATCAGTGTTTACTCCGATTACAAGGACATCAGCTAAATCTGCGGCTCTTGACAAATAGTCGATATGTCCCAAGTGGACGATATCAAAACACCCATTGGTAAAGACAATGCGCTTGTTTTGAGACTGCCAGTTTTCAGAGGCTGCTATGATCTCATCAAGCGTCTTGATTTTAGACCGGATCTGGTTCAGCATTTTCATGTCCAAGAAATTTTCTGTTGTACCACGAAACTAAGGTGATTGACATTAGGCCAAGTATAAGAAGCATAAGTGTTTGCGAAGTCCAAATAATCCAGCCGAGTGCTCCACCTGGTCCATCAGCAACTCCATACAATAAGAGTACCTTCATTATCGCCGCTGGATATATCCCAATACCTCCTTGTATGAAGATCAGGGAAAGTCCGCCCACAGCAAAGGCAGCTAATATGCCACCTAAGGGTACCCTGGACGTTGCCTCTAAACTGAAGAAGCATACATAGAACATTGTCATGTACATCGTCCAGATGAACAGGGTGTGTAAGATGAATTTCCCGCTGTGCTCCATTCTCACTATGGTTTTCAAACCGTCTACAATTCCTATCAATGCTCCTTTTATCTTTACGATAATAGTGTTCACTGATCGTTTCAATACCTGGTAGATCGCTATCGAAAGTACTGCAAGTATAGCGCTGGTTAATCCAATGACCATCAGCACATTGTCGATGTCGATGTCTTGAGGCAGTATAGAGAGTACCAGGTTCTTGATCGTAGCGAGCTGAGTGAGTATTACCACAATCATAATGGTACCTAATATGGTCATATCTGCTATGCGTTCTGCAATAACAGTCCCAAATAGTTTGCTGAAGGAGATTTTCTCATACCTGCTCATAATTCCACAGCGACTCACTTCTCCCACCCGCGGAAGGATTAAGTTGATAAGATATCCAATCATGACAGAAAAGAAGCTGTTCATAAACCGCACCCGGTATCCCAGCGGTGAAAGCAAGTATTGCCATCGGTATGCCCGGCTCACATGGCTCAGGATACCAAACACTATTGATATAGCGATCCAGCTGTAATTGGCTTGTTCCAGAGAGGTGAACATGGATTCCTTTTCTTCTGCTTCCAGCTGTCCGAACACAGCCCAAATAATGTAAACCCCAACGAGCAGGGGCAATACAACCTTGATAATGTTGAACAGTGTATTTTTCACATCAGGTTTCTAGGTGGGGAAAATGAATGGGCAAGAGCAAACTCAATTATACAACATAATATTATCTATTAACCGTACGTCTCCTGCGTGTACCGCCACGCAACATACAGCACTATCGGCGCTACCCCATGAATCAATTGGTTGTAACGAGCGTGAATCAGCAATTTCAACATATTCTACATCTAAGCACGAAGAACTGTTGATTTCATCAGTCAGGCCTTGTTTTACTTGATCTACATCTTGCTCTGCAAGCTTTTCTTTACTTTTTAATAAAGATCGGTAAATAGCTGGTGCTTCTGATCTTTGTTGTGGTGAAAGTAATAAATTTCTAGAGCTTAGCGCGAGTCCGTCATCCTCTCTGATCGTTGGACAGCCAATAATCTCAATCGGCATTTTCAACTCCTTATTCATCCTGCGAATAATGGCCAACTGCTGAAAGTCTTTCTTCCCAAAGTATGCTCTATTCGGTTTGATGATCCTGAATAGTTTCTTCACAATCGTTATTACACCATTGAAGTGGCCCGGCCTGAACTTCCCCTCCATCACTTCAGCTATTTGTCCCAGGTCTAATTGGGTATTCTTAACATGTTGCCCGTTGGCAGGATACAGTTCCTGGGAATCCGGAGCGAATAACACATTGCAGGAATACTTATTCAGTTCTTGAATATCATCGTCCAGGTGTCTCGGGTACTTTTCATAGTCGGCCTTGTCATTGAATTGCGTTGGATTTACGAAGATGCTGCAAACTGTGTAATCATTGTCGCTTTTAGAGGCCTCTATCAAGGAAAGATGCCCTTTATGCAAGGCTCCCATTGTAGGTACAAAGCCAATCGACGCATTTTTGAGGTTTGCCTCAGCATACCACTCACCATAATCCTCAATATGATGGAAGATTTCCATGGCGTAAAGTTAAGAGTAAAACTTGAAAATTAGAGGAATTATTGTTACCTTTGCACTCCATTTAAATCAGAAAACTATGTCTAAAACCAAAGTACTTTTCGTCTCCCAGCAGATCGAGCCATACATCGAAGAAGGCCATCTGTCGCATGTTTCGCGCTACCTTCCACAGAGTACTCAGGAGAGAGGTAAGGAGATCAGAACATTCATGCCTCGCTATGGGTGTATTAATGAACGGCGCTACCAACTACACGAGGTGATCAGGCTTTCAGGCATGAATCAGATTATCGATGACTCTGATCACCCCCTAATTATCAAGGTTGCTTCAATACAGGCAGCCAGAATGCAGGTCTACTTCATCGACAATGAAGAGTACTTTCAAAGAAAAACGACTTTCAGAGACGAGAGAGGAAAATTCCATAAAGATAACGACGAGCGCATGATCTTCTTTTGCCGAGGTGTCTTAGAAACCGTTAAGAAACTCGGATGGGCTCCTGATATTATTCATTGCCACGGATGGATGACCAGTCTCTTGCCTTACTATTTAAAGAAGGTGTACAATGATGAACCCGTATTTGCCAATACTCGAATTGTGTACTCAGTATATGATGAAGGATTCACAGAATCTTTGGATAAAAGATTAACTGTAAAACTAGAAGCTGGTGAAGAATTTGCTGAACAATTGAAGGTGTTGGACGATCCAACCTTTGACAACTTGAACAAGTTCGCCATAGCAATGGCTGACGGAGTTATTGCGGGATCAGAAAAGGTCAATGCTGCATCAGAGAAAGCCATGAAGCAAACGGACAAGATGATTCTTGGTTATCAGCCACTTGATACATATGCGGATGCTTATTCTGATTTCTATGATGAGCTTTTGGAGTCAAACCCAGTGTTGGCTTCCTAGCCATTGTACAATAAAAGCTTCTTCATATAGTTCTACCTCTTTCAATACTTCGTTTAAGAAGTGAAGGTATGTCAATAGAAAAATCTGAAGTCTGTAGCGCCATTAGCATCTACTTTAAGGCTTACAAAACCCCTGCTATCGTGAATAAATGGAAAGCTCAACATGTTGGGCTTTTCAGTGTTTTGGCGCTGTTGTTAGGCCTGGGTTGTACAAAACCAGCTGCCATTGGCCTCGAAGTGCAGCCAACATCGGATGTAATCAACGGGAAGTTTAGTGACACGACTACACTGGTTGCTTATACTGTGCCAGCCGACTCATTACGGTCGGATGAAGCAATTTTGAGTCCGCTAGGATCTTATATTGACCCTGTATTTGGGTATAGTACAGCATCATTCTATGTCAAATTCTCCATGTCCACAACAAATGTCACATTTGGAACTGGAAATGGATTTACTCCTGATTCGCTGGTAATGACAATAGCCTACACAGGATATTATGGTGATCCCCCTGTGGCGCAAACTATAATGGTTTACAGATTGGACAGTGTTACAACAATTGACGGGACCGCCACTTATTATACCAACTCTGATTTTCAAACTGACCTTATTGACTTAGGTGGCGCGACAATTAATCCCGCCAGTGATGATGTGGTAATATCGTTTAAACTGAATGACCCCATTTTTATCGCAGACACGGCAGACTTGATTTTTACTGATAATACTGCATTTCAGTCCTTTTTGCATGGGTTCTACGTAGTTACGGACATGTTTGATCCGGGCGGCATTCACTATCTTGACATCAACTCCAGCAGCACATTACTCACCTTGTATTACAATGATTCGATGAGCTTTGATTTTGAAATTGATGGAGAAAGTGCATGGACGAATAGATTCCACCACAATTATGATGGGACCGAGATAGGCGCGCAATTGGACGACCCCTCACTTGGAGATTCCTTAGTATATGTACAGGCCAGTGCAGGAGTGATGGTGAAGATCGAGATGCCTCATATCACGAATTGGGTAAAGGAGCAGAAGATTGCTGTCAATAAAGCAGAATTGGTATTGAAGGTGTATGATGACGGCACATTGGACACTTATACTGTCCCTGACAATTTGTTCATATTAGGAGCTGGCGAGAATACGGTGGTTACGGATCAGTTTGAAGGAGCCACACATTTTGGAGGTACCTATGACGCGGCTAACAAGACCTATTCTTTCAATATTGCCAGATATGTTCATGAGCTGTTGTACGAAGGCCGTTCGAATGATGGATTGTATTTAATTGTTCCCAATAACCTTTTGACATCAGGAAGCGTAGTAAGTGCGAACAGGGTGGTTCTGGGAGGTCCCGGACATTCAACCCTGGGAATGAAGTTGAACATAATTTATACGGAACTTTAGTGTGTGGCATTGTAGCATATATAGGTGAAAAAGAGGCTTATCCAATTTTGATCAAGGGCCTCAGGAGGTTGGAGTACCGGGGTTATGACAGTGCCGGGGTTGCGATTTTAAACACGAAACTTCATCTGCACAAGACCAAGGGAAAGGTATCGGATCTTGAAACTGTTCTTGAGGGGAAGAGCCCTAAAGGCACCCTGGGTATAGGCCATACCCGCTGGGCGACCCACGGTGAGCCAAATAATGTCAATGCGCACCCCCATTCCTCAATGAGTAAAAAGCATGTGATTATCCACAATGGAATAATTGAGAACTATGCATCCCTAAAAAAGGAACTGATCAAGAGGGGGTACAAGTTTCAAAGCGAAACAGATACAGAAGTTCTCATTCACTTGATAGAAGATATTCAGATCAAGGAAAAAGTCGGGTTATTTGAAGCCGTTCGAATTGCGCTTAATGAGGTGGTTGGTGCTTATGCAATTGTGGTATTATCAGATGACAATCCAGATCAATTAATTGCTGCGAAAAAAGGAAGCCCCCTGGTGATTGGCATTGGTGAAGGTGAGTTTTTTGTAGCTTCTGATGCGACTCCTATTGTAGAACACACGAAAAACGTAGTCTATTTGGAGGACAATGAAATTGCTATTATGACCCGCAATGAGGAGCTGAAGATTAAGACCATAAAGAACAAAGACAAAACTCCGTATATGCAGGAGCTGCAAATGAATCTGGTAGCTCTTGAAAAAGGAGGATATGACCACTTCATGCTCAAGGAAATTTATGAGCAGCCTCGTTCCATTAAGGACAGCATGAGGGGTAGAATAAGTTCTTCCAAGGGAGTAGTAGCCCTTGGCGGCATTAAGGATTATGAGAAAAAACTCGCCAATGCTAAGAGGATTGTTATAGTAGCATGTGGAACTTCCTGGCATGCAGGATTGGTTGGAGAGTATTTATTTGAAGAGCTGGCACGCATTCCGGTAGAAGTTGAATATGCATCAGAATTCAGATATCGCAACCCTATCATTGAAGAGGGAGATGTGGTAATTGCCATTTCTCAGTCTGGAGAAACCGCTGATACATTAGCCGCAATTGAAATGGCTAAGAAAAGAGGCGCCATTATTTTAGGAATCTGCAATGTAGTGGGTTCATCTATTCCCCGTGCAACCCATGCTGGCTCTTACACCCACGCAGGGCCGGAAATAGGTGTGGCCTCTACTAAAGCGTTTACGGCTCAAATCACGGTGCTGGCATTAATGGCACTTTCGATAGCACAGAAAAAAGGCACTCTGACCGAATCCAGATTGCGCCAGCTGCTGAGGGAATTGGAGCTTATTCCTGATAAAGTCGCGAAGACTTTAAAGGCCAATGACCAGATAAAATACATATCTGACATCTATAAAGATGCTACCAACTGCCTGTACCTGGGAAGGGGATATAACTTTCCTGTAGCACTTGAAGGTGCGCTCAAGCTAAAGGAGATCTCCTACATCCATGCGGAGGGTTATCCTGCTGCGGAAATGAAACACGGCCCCATTGCATTAATCGATGAGGAGATGCCGGTGGTGGTTATTGCTACTAAAAAAGGCGCTTATGAGAAAGTCATAAGCAATATCCAGGAAGTCAAAGCAAGGAAAGGAAAAATCATTGCTATCGTAACTGAGGGAGATACCGCGGTACGAGAAATTGCCGACCACACTATCGAAATTCCTCAGGTGGCTGAGGTGTTCACGCCGCTGGTCTCAGTTATCCCCTTGCAACTACTCTCCTACCATATTGCCGTTATGCGCGGTTGTAATATAGATCAGCCGAGAAACCTGGCCAAGTCTGTTACGGTAGAGTAGTAAGGCGCTATTCTGTCTTTTTATACCAAAATAAAATATTGGAACTATCTACAAAGGGCTTTATGTCCTTCGACAATATCAAGACCATCATATCTATAAAGGGTAGGATTCCCACTATTCCACCAAAGGTGACAATGTAAAGAATAGGGATTATCGGTTTGGCACCCAGATATATCCGATGCATGCCCAACATCCCAAATGGAAGTGGGAAGGCCAGTATAGAAGCCAGAACTTTGCTTTTTGTTGAGTCCCCCCCGGTCTTGTAAATGTCAGGAGCCGACAAGTGTAGGTTCAGATCATCCACACCCATCGCAGTCAATTCAAATTCTGGCTGGTAATAGACAAACTGAGGTTTGCCCTGAACCTGAGTGAGGGCTGGCCAGCAGCATAAAGCAACCAGCAGCCACTTTCCAAATGATCGCTTAAACTGCTGCTGCATATTTCTCAGCTACCGCATCCCAGTTTACCACATTCCAAAATGCGGAAACGTAGTCTGGCCTTCTGTTTTGGTAGTTGAGGTAGTAGGCGTGTTCCCATACGTCAATTCCTAATATAGGTGTGCCTTTTACATCAGCATCATCCATCAGGGGGTTGTCCTGGTTGGGAGTTGATGTTACAACCAGGCCGTCAGCGGTCACCACCAACCACGCCCAGCCTGAGCCAAACCTGGTTGCTGCTGCTGCCGCGAACTGGTTTTGAAAATCTTCAAGTGATCCAAATGCTGCGTTTATGGCGTCTGCCAGATCTCCGCTGGGAGCTCCACCTGCATCTGGGCCCATTACTTCCCAGAAAAAGCAGTGATTATAATATCCACCACCGTTATTCCTTATGGCAGGTGAGTGTCCTGAGATACCGCCAAGTATTTCTTCTATAGACGAAGTCGCTAAATCTGTGTCGTCAATTGCATTGTTGAGGTTGGTTGTATAAGCATTGTGGTGCTTGCCATGATGAATCTCCATGGTTTTCGCATCGATGTGTGGTTCAAGTGCATCATGTGCGTATGGAAGGTTGGGTAGTTCGAATGCCATTTCTTTTGATTTTTTTGCCTCTTATTATGACGGGCGTTATAAAATTGATGAATACTCAAATATAACAATAAATGCCTATTTCCTTTTGAAGATCGGAACCGTTGAGCAGGCCTCTCCGAACATCAAACTTTTGACCACAGGCTTTAAAATACTCGTGAGCTTAACGTAAGCAGCTTCCGGAACTGGTTTGTCGCCACATCCATTGACGATCACGGGTTTATCCCGGTATTTTTCTAAATCTATATCATGTAATGCTTCTTCAAAGAGAACGGTTTCCAGTGTTTCAAGTTCACCAAATACCACCTTCCTGGCAACACCTTCAAGGTGAGAGCTGATTAGCATATATGCCCAGGTCGGTATAATTGCATCCGTGGAACAGGTCAAGGCAATATAATGTCCCTGGTATATCGACCAGTCCTCATTGATCAGCTGATCTCTGAATAACTTTTCCCGCAGTACAATACCTTCATCGAGATATTTGCTGATATCGATTACGGAGCGTTCCCCATCAGTGTAGTGGTCTTCCAAATTGAAGTTCACCAATGCGCTCTGGGCAACTTTATTTTCAATTTCTTCAGCCATTACCTATAGCATTCCGAGTTCTAACCGCGCATCCTCCGACATCATGTCCATCTGCCAGGGCGGCTCAAAAACAATCTCAATTTTCGCTTTGTTCACATCTTTAATCCCCTGAATTTTGGCCTCTACTTCTGCAGGTAAAGACTCAGCAACAGGGCAATTGGGGGACGTTAAAGTCATCTCTACATCCACATTGAACGTGTCGTCAATTTTGATCCCGTAGATGAGGCCCATCGAGTAGATATCCACAGGTATCTCCGGATCATAACAGGTCTTTATAACCTCAATAATCACTTCCTCAAGCATTTTCTTTGTCATTCCCATCCTAGCTAGGCCTTTGCTTTATAACCCAAAGCGTATATTTTCATTTGTTTGATCATTGACACCAGTCCATTTGATCTGGTAGGTGACAAGTGTTCTTTGATTCCAATCTCATCAATAAAATAAAGGTTCGTATTCAGAATTTCGTCAACCTCATGATCTGATAACACGTGAACCAGCAATCCAATTATCCCTTTTGTGATAATTGCATCACTGTCTGCTTCAAAGACCAATTTCCCATCTACTATTTCCGTATGAAGCCACACTTTCGCCTGGCAACCTCTTACTTCATAATCCTCAGTTTTATATTGATCATCCAGCGGGGAGAGTGATTTCCCAAATTCAATCAGGTGTTCATATTTCCCCATCCAATCTTCGAACATCGAGAAATCCTCAATTATTTCCTTCTGTAATGCATCAATGCTCGCCATTGTCTCTATCATTGTTATCCCAACATGGATCTGGCCTTCTCAATACCAGCCACCAGAATATCAACTTCTTCTTTGGTATTGTAGAAGGAAAATGAGGCCCGAACAGTACCTGCTATTCCATAGCGATCCATTAACGGTTGTGTGCAATGATGTCCGGTCCTCACGGCAATCCCCTGCCGGTCAAGGATGGCACCTACATCCGATGGATGATGTTCACCGAGCAAGAAAGAAATAACGCATGCCTGTTCTTCCGGCTCACCGATTAACCTAAGTCCTTCAATACCCTTTAGCTTTTGGAGTGCATAGCTGAGCAAGTCCCTCTCATATGCCTCAATGTTTTCGTATCCGAGTGCTTCGATATAATCTATAGCTGCTCCCAACCCCATGCCCCCAGCAATATTGGGAGTTCCTGCCTCAAACTTATGAGGCAACTCATTGTATTCTGTTTTTTCAAACGTTACCCTGCTTATCATGTTTCCACCTCCATGATAGGGTGGCAGCTCATTGAGCAAATCTTCTTTGCCATAGAGAACGCCCACGCCGGTTGGCCCGAACATTTTATGGGATGAGAAACAGTAAAAATCACAATTGAGATCCTGAACATCAACACTCATATGAGGAACTGCCTGTGCCCCGTCAATGACCACAAGAGCACCCTGATCATGCGCTTTTTCGACGATTTCCTTCAATGGAAGGACCGTTCCCAGTGTGTTTGACACATGCGCAACACTGACGATCCTGGTTTTGTCATTTAGCAGCTCATCATAAGCCCCCAGTTCAAGATTTCCATTGTCATCAACAGGAATCACTTTTAGTTTGGCTCCGCTCTTTTCACAGAGCAATTGCCAGGGGACAATGTTTGAGTGATGTTCTAATTCGCTAACGATAATCTCATCACCTTCTGAAATGGCACTCCTCCCCAGGCTGCTGGCAAGCAGATTGATGGATTCCGTTGTGCCCCTTGTAAATATGATCTCATGCTCATGGGCAGCATTGATCAGCTTCCTCACCTTTCCCCTGACCAATTCGTATTTCTCCGTTGCTTTTCCAGACAAGGTGTGAACGCCCCGATGTATGTTACTGTGTTCGTGCTCGTAGTATTTGCTGATAGTATCTATTACAGCTTTTGGCTTTTGAGAAGATGCGCCATTGTCCAGATAAACGAGGGGGTATCCATTCACTTCCTGATCCAATATAGGGAAATCCGCTCGTATTTTATTCGGATCCAAAGCCATTACTGCTATCGTATTTTCCTCTTCCAAGGTTTCCACTTTATTGTTTTTAACCTGTGTTGAGGTGATCCAGGATTTGCTCGAGCACCTTTCCCCTGAAGTCCTCATCCACAATTTTATCTGTCACTTCAATAGAAAACCCCTGCAGTAACATAGACATTGCAATCTGCTTGGGAATACCTCTGGATTGTAGGTAAAACAATGCCTCCTGATCCACCTGTCCGATCGTAGCGCCATGACTACACTTTACGTCATCTGCGTAAATTTCAAGTTCAGGTTTTGTATTCATTGTTGCATTGTCTGACAATAGTATGTTTTTGTTCGACTGAAAAGCATTTGTGCGTTGTGCATCCTGGTGCACCATGACACGGCCGTTGAATATCCCTGAGGCATCTTCATCGAGTAGTCCAACATAAAGTTCATTGCTTAAGCAGTCAGGTTCCTTATGCTCGATGATCGTGTGATTATCAACCTGATTTTTACCGCGAATGTGATAGTAGCCGTAAAGGTTAGATTCACACCCGGTGCCTTCCATCCGCACATTCACATTGTTTCTCACGAACGTGCCATTTAATGTTGTAGTTACCCTGCTATATCTGGAGTCCCTCTCTTGCAGCACATAACTTCCGTTGACCGAATTGCCTTCATAATTTTGCAAGATATACTGGCTTAATGATGCATTCTCACCGACCACAATCTCCTCGATGGCGTTGATCATTCCATCAGTGGATCCTGATGTACCCTCGCTGATAATGGTAACCGAACTATTCCTTCCAACAACGATCAAGTTTCTCGGCTGCACGATTCCACCATCTGCATTTGCTGAATGCTGAGGCAGGTAGATCGGATCTTCTACAACCGTATCATCAGGTACATGAATAAATATTCCATTTGAAAAGAAGGCCGTATTTAGCGCGGTAAGCCCAGCATTCACAATTCCTGCATATTTACCCAGATGTTTTTCAATCAATGGGTGATTGTCGGCAATGGCTTTACTCAAAGAGCTATATTCAACACTGGAAGGTAAAGGCAATGAGCTCAGTTCTTCATCAGCGAGCCCCAGGTTTACCTCTAATCCCTTGAGGACCTTGCCAATTCGGGAATATTTCCAGTATTCCATGCGGTTGTTGGGCAGGCCAATAGATTCCAATTCACTCAAGGCGTTCTCCCTTGTATGGGATAAGTTGGAACAGGCGTTGTCCGGAAGCTTATTCCCAGCGCTCTCAAATATGGATTTGTAATGTTCTGCCATTATGCTTCAGTCATTTCACCAAATTCCTCCTTGATCCAATCGTATCCTTTTTCCTCCAGCGTTAGCGCAAGGTCTTTGCCTCCAGACTTCACAATACGACCGTCGTAGATAATATGAACAAAGTCTGGGACTATATAATCCAACAACCTTTGATAATGTGTTATAATTACAGTAGCATTATCTGAGCTCTTCAAGCGGTTCACACCTTCTGCAACTATTCGTAGTGCATCAATGTCAAGGCCTGAGTCAGTCTCATCCAAGATTGCCAACTTCGGTTCTAATATTGCCATTTGGAAAATTTCTGATTTCTTTTTCTCCCCTCCGGAAAACCCTTCGTTAACTGATCGGGTGGTTAGGCTTTTGTCAATTTCAATGACATTCATCTTCTCCTTCATTAACTTGAGGAAGTCAGCACCATTAAGCGGTTCAAGGCCATTGAATTTTCTTACTTCGTTTAGCGAAGTGCGGAGGAAGTTGGTAGTATTGACACCTGGAATTTCAACTGGATACTGGAAGGCCATAAACATTCCCTTCCTCGCACGATCTTCCGGTGACATCTCTAGAAGATCTTCACCATCAAAAGTTGCACTTCCTCCAGTGACATCATATTCTTCTCTTCCTGCCAATACTGAGGCGAGTGTACTCTTTCCAGAGCCATTCGGCCCCATTATAGCATGCACCTCGCCCGCTTTTACCTCCAGGTTGATACCCTTCAAAATAGCAGTCTCCTCTACAGATGCTTTTAGATCTTTTACGCTTAACATTTCCTGTTCTACTATTAAATATTTTATCCGACGCTACCCTCTAAACTGATGGATAGTAATTTTTGTGCTTCGACAGCAAACTCCATTGGGAGCTGTTTCATAACCTCTTTGCAATATCCGTTGACGATCATTCCAATGGCTTGTTCAGTATCCAGCCCCCTTTGGTTGCAATAGAATATTTGATCTTCCCCAACTTTGGAAGTTGTCGCCTCGTGCTCTACAACAGCGGTTTTGTTGCTGGTTTCAATGTAAGGGAAGGTATGGGCACCACACCGATCACCCAGGAGCAGTGAATCACATTGTGAAAAATTTCTGGCGTTGTGCGCATTTTTCCCAATTCTAACCAGGCCTCGATAACTGTTATTGCTAAAGCCTCCAGATATTCCCTTCGAAATGATCGTGCTCATTGTGTTCTTGCCAATGTGCAGCATTTTTGTTCCAGTATCTGCCTGCTGGTGATTATTGGTGACAGCTACTGAGTAGAATTCTCCCACAGAATAGTCACCCTTAAGAATTACGCTGGGGTATTTCCAGGTAATCGCTGATCCCGTTTCAACTTGTGTCCAGGATATCTTTGAATGGTCTCCTTTGCAAATGCCTCTCTTGGTCACAAAATTGTAGATACCGCCAACACCGTCTTTGTTTCCAGGATACCAGTTCTGTACCGTGGAGTATTTTATCACGGCCCCTTTGTGGGCAACCAATTCGACCACAGCTGCGTGAAGTTGATTTTCATCCCGTATAGGAGCTGTACATCCTTCCAAATAACTTACGTAGGCATCCTCATCAGCGATCAACAATGTTCTTTCAAACTGCCCGGTATTGGCTTCATTGATCCTGAAATACGTTGAAAGCTCCATGGGGCATCGCACACCTTTTGGGATATAGCAGAACGAACCATCTGAAAAGACAGCCGAGTTCAATGTTGCGTAGAAGTTGTCAGTATAGGGTACAACCGTTCCTAAGTACTGTTTAACCAATTCAGGATATTCCTGTACGGCTTCAGAGAATGAACAAAATATGATACCTAGCTCTTTAAGTTTTTTGGTGAACGTGGTTTTTACTGAAACGCTATCAAGCACAACGTCTACAGCAACTCCCGATAACTTTTTCTGTTCTTCTAAAGAAATACCGAGCTTGTCATACATTTTGAGCAACTCCGGATCCACTTCATCCAGCGATTCAAGCTCAGGCTTTTTCTTTGGAGCTGCGTAGTAGATAATATCCTGGAAATTGATTTCAGGGTATTTCACATGAGCCCATTGGGGCGCCTGATTTAAAGTTTCCCAGTGGCGAAACGCTTTGAGTCTCCAATCCAACAACCATTTGGGTTCATTTTTCTTTTTAGAAATGAGCCTAACGGTATCTTCTGTCAACCCTTTCGGGGCGACATCCGACTCAATATCGGTAACAAAACCATACTTATAATCCTGGTCTGTAACCTCCTTTAATATTTCGAGTTCATCTGACATCTATGTCTTGTAATGTGCTTTGTGCCGCAGGTCTTGATTCCCCCTATACAGAGAAACTCTCGCCGCATCCACATGTGCGCGACGAGTTGGGGTTTACGAAAGTAAAGCCTTTGCCATTCAGGCCTCCAGAGTAGTCTAATTCTGTGCCTACAAGGTATAGGAAGCTCTTCTTGTCCACGACAATTTTAACTCCTCTATCTTCAAACTCCTGATCTCCTTCCTTCAGTTGTGTGTCGAAATCCAGAACATAGGATAACCCGGAACAACCTCCACTTTTCACACCTACCCGTACGAAGCTCTCATCTGGCGACCCAGATTGAGAAATTTCATGCAATATTTGCACTTTCGCTGATTCACTTACTTTGATCATCCTTTGAATTTTTATTGTTCGTATTTATACGTACAATACGCTTATTTAGATTCATTCTAAATAAGAATAATTTTCGGTCAAATTTACCAATTAAAAACTTCACTGACAAGATGTTCAAGATCTAAATTTTCCGTAGTACTTCTCTCTTGTAGTCTTAATTTAATTACTGCCAATTCGTTAATAAACTTGTTAAAAGTCATTTTGATTTCCTTTGAGGTGTACTCGGGTGTTAATGAGTTTCAAAAAAATGCCATTATGCCCAGTTTACAAACGCCGTTTCTGTGTTTATTATTGGTCTTCCGTTCTGCATCTTGAGGGTTCTGGACAGGATGCAATAAGCAGGTTCTGCAGACTGTATGGAACCAAGGCACGTTCAGGTGTCAGATGGCGGAATTGGAGGTGGATCAGCAATCTGCATTACCATTTGGAGCTATCCTGGTTAATATGCGAGTTGAGATCGTAATTCTCTATATATAAGTCGCAATTAAAAAAGCCCCATCGAAAAGATATCAACAGGGCTCAATTTTATTAGGGGTTCAAATATTATTTCTTGGACGGCCGCTTTCTAGGTTTCTTTGCCTCAGTCTTCTTCACTTTTTCTTCCACACCTGCGAAATACACTTGTGATAGGTCACGGTATTCCATTGGGTTGATACTGAAATTTCTCACGTTCAATTGCAATAATCGATAGTGCTCATAGTAATAAATAGGCATGATTGCCGCATCGTCCATGGCTACCTGATCTGCTTGCTTGTACAACTCCAATCTCTTCCCTTCATCTACTTCACGTAACCCCCTTGCAAATAGTGAGTCAAATTCAGCACTCGCATATCGCACGGAGTTGATATATGACTTATCACTCAATTTCGCAGGAATGTGAGGACTATATAGAAGGTTGAGGAAGTTCTCAGGATCTGGATAATCGGCGATCCATCCAGTTCTCCAGAACAAAGCTTTACCAGTTTCCAGATTATCAAGATGCTGTGCCCACGGCATAACATTTAATTCAATATCAATGTTCAAGGTTTCCTTAAGTTGCTTCTGGATAACTTCAGCGATTTGCACGTTTCGAGAACCACCACTATTTAATTGTAGCGTAAGTTTTGGGAAGTTGTTTCCATTGGGATATCCGGCTTCCGCAAATAGCGAACGCGCTTTATCAGCGTCGAAATCATATCCCTCTATACTTTCATAGTCGTAATTCTTAAATGCAGGAGGTACAATACCATATACCGCTGGTCTACCTTCTCCCTGAAGGGTGTAGGTTACAATTGACTCTCTGTCGATAGCGTAGTTAAAGGCTTTCCTAACCAGTTCATTGTTAAAGAGGTCGCTCTTGTGCTGAAATCCATAATAGTGTAGCGCTAATGCAGGGGTCACCTGAACTTCAAAGCTCGCACTGGTTGTAGCATCAGCAAGCTCTCCCATCACCTCATCAATCATTTCAATAGGCAGTTCAAATACCATGTCCAGATTGCCTTTCTTGAACTCGAGCAGTTCAGACTTCTTTTCCTTTAGGAAAGTGATCTTTATTCGATCCAGGTACGGAATATCATTGCCATGCTCGTCTACCCGCCAGTAGTCCTCATATTTAGATAGGAGAACTGCTTCACCTTCTTTAATAGTTTGTACCTCGAAAGGACCTGTACCTACGCAATTGACACGCATGTCAATACCGTATGTTTCTAAAGCTTCCACTGGGAATACCCAGGTGAAAGGAGTACATAAGATCTGCAAGAACCCGGCAAAACTATACTCCAGGTCAATCTGTAGTGTATACTTGTCAATTACCTTAACTCCAGTGACCCCTTCCGCAAGAGGAATTCCATCTATGGTCGACTGATAGTACGCGTCAGCTCCAATAACCCTGCTCTTAAATACCCAGAATCCCTGATTTTGAGGATGAGACGTACAAAGTAATGTGAAGCATTTTTTGAAATCTTCAGCAGTTACTTCTCTTCCCTTTCCACCTTCAAAGCAGTCATTGTCGTGGAATTTCACTCCTTGTCGTAGGTGAAATGTAAACTTTGTTGCGTCCTCGTTAACTTCCCAGGACTCAGCAATTGATGGAATGATCTCCAATTCGTTCTGAGAATACTTTAACAGGCCTTCGTAAATTTGATTGGTAATTCGATGACCAACTACCTCCGTGATATTGAGTGGATATAGATCTCTGAAATCTTCAACTTCGTTCATCCTAAAGACCCCACCGAGGCTGATGCCTCCTTTTCCGGGTTTAGCAGCACCGCCACCGCCACCTCCGCTGGTACAAGCCACAAGGCCAAATGCGCAAATCAACGTAATCAGGAAAATATTTCTCATACTAATTCTAAAAAAATTACTCTGCTTTAATCGCTTCCCACATCTGGGCAGCATCCAAAAATCATGCGAATTGCCAGCAAAGTGCAAATATAGAGATTTATATATTATTACTCAAAATATTTAATAATCGATATCCAGATAGACTGGGCAGTGGTCAGAGTGCTTTGCTTCTGGTAATATTTTTGCCGCCTTCATTGATCCGATCAGTGGTTCTGATACCAGATGATAATCTATGCGCCACCCTAAATTTCTCTCACGTGCTTGTTGTCTGTATGTCCACCACGAGTAGTTGTGAGGTTCCTGATTAAAATGCCTGAAGGAGTCTGTCATACCGGAATTAATAAAACCATCGATCCATTCTCTTTCCTCAGGCAGAAACCCGGAAGTATTTGCATTTGACACAGGATTGTGGATATCAATAGGTTTATGGCATATATTATAATCGCCTGAAACAATTAGATTGGGCCGATCTTTTCGAAGTTCACCAATATATTCCTGGAAATCGGAAAGCCATTCCATCTTGAATGCTTGTCGTAAATCCCCACTTGATCCCGAAGGCATGTACACTGAGATGACAGATGTATCTCCAAAATCAGCTCTAAGTACTCTTCCCTCCCGATCGTATTTTTCAATGCCACATCCGTATTCAACGTGATCAGGCTCTTGTTTGCTCAGGATTGCTACACCAGCATAACCTTTCTTCTCAGCAGAATGCCAATAGTGGTGATATCCTGCTTGCTCGAAATATTTAGTATCAACCTGCTCCTTCAGAGCTTTAATTTCTTGCAGGCACAGCACATCTGGTTTAGACGCCTGCATCCACTCCACAAGGCCTTTTTTTAAAGCAGCTCTTACTCCGTTGACGTTATACGATATAACAATTGCCATTTCGTATCCTTTGAAAGACGCACGAAATTAGGATAAGTTCTTTATGCGGTCTAACAATAATAGCATTAATACGTTATTATTGTCCTATAGAAACTCAGATTGAAAAGGGATAAGAAAAGGACCTTGCCGCTGAATGAGCGTGAAGCCGATGAGAGAAACTGCCTGTCATTATTGAGGTCTTTAATATTGCTTGTAGCTTTCTTGGGGATTTCATCAGGGGATTCCCATGCCCAAAGTTTGTATAATTATCGCGTAAAGTCGCTCGCCAATCTGGCAGACACTTTTTACTTCGACAGCCTGAGTATTATTCCGGGATCTTTGATAATTCTAGATGCTGAAAACAATCTTGTCAGTGAGAATTCTTATTGGGTCGATTATCCAAACGCTATTTTGGCGCTACCACCTAGCTATGAAAACCGCAAGTTTCCTTTCGAAATGTCTTACCGTGTATTTCCAATCTCATTCACCGCTGAGAGGACACATAAGAATGCGACACTGTTAGTCCCGGATCCAAGTGAACTCACCGATCCGTTCGTTTACACCTATAAAAAGAGTGGCTCAGATATTTTCGGAATGGGGAGTATCAATAAGAGCGGAAGTATCTCGCGAGGTGTCAATTTTGGTAATAGCCAGGATGTTACGATCAACTCCAGCCTCGACCTTCGTCTGGCTGGTAAGGTGAGTGACAATGTTTCGATACTCGCTGCAATAACCGATGACAATATTCCTATTCAGCCGGAGGGCAACACACAACAGATACAGGAGTTTGACAAAGTTTTCATTCAGCTTTATGACAAGAACACCACATTGATAGCTGGAGACTTTGAAATAGGCAGGCCCAAGAGTCATTTTATGAATTTTTATAAGAAGGCGCAGGGTGCTAGTTTTAGTACAGGCAGGTCGATAGGCGATGATCAATCTCCAGGAAGGTTAACAGTTGAGACCAGCGCTGCTATATCGAAAGGGAAATTTGCAAGAAACACTTTTAACGCCGTAGAAGGGAATCAGGGTCCGTATAAGCTGACAGGCAACGAAAATGAGGTGTTTATCATTATTATATCAGGTACCGAGAGGGTTTATATGGACGGAGCGCTGCTGATGAGGGGACAGGACCGCGATTACGTTATAGATTATAATACTTCGGAAATCACTTTTACTCCGGGAATACTTCTCACAAAAGACAAGAGAATCGTTGTCGAGTTTCAATATTCAGTTAGAAACTACACACGGTCATTGGCGTACGGACGCGTAGGCTATGAACAAGGGAAGCTGCAAGTATATGGTGCAATTTATTCGGAGCAGGACGCAAAGAACCAGCCCATTGATCAGGATCTTTCTGAAGAACACGTTGAACTTTTTCGAGAAATCGGAGATAATCTAGACGCTGCCATCACTCCTAAAATTGACAGCGCCGTGAATACGGATATAGGTGTCTTTTATCAAAAGAAGGATAGTCTGGGTTACACTATATATGTGTACTCTGCAGATTCAGGCGTATTCCAGCTTGGATTTTCAAACTTAGGCCAGGGGAATGGGAATTACGTGCAGGACGTCAATGAAGTGGCAAATGGAAGGGTTTTTAAATGGGTTGCCCCTGATACACTGAGTGAATTGCTTCTGATGAATGGGACCCATGAACCCATTGTTAAGCTGGTGACACCTAAGAAGCGACAGATGGCAATTATTGGTGGGAAATTCAGCATAGGACAGAATACCAGTCTCATTTTTGAAACCGCAGTGAGCAACGATGATTTGAACACTTTTTCATCTTTGGATGACGGGAATAATGTTGGTGCGGCGATCAAACTTTCTGTACGTAACAAAAGAAAAATCGGAGGAAGCTCTGACGATCCGTGGAATTTGATTTCAACTGTGAACTACGAGCAGATCGATAAACAGTTCGTTCCAATCGAAAGGTTCCGAAAAGTGGAATTTGATCGAAATTGGAATATCAAAGATCTTGAAATCAAGGGCCACCAGTATCTGCCTGGCCTCTCGTTGGAGCTGATGCAGAAGGGCACGGGCTCTTTTAAGTATGCCTTTAGTTCTTTTATTCAAGGTGAACAGAATACAGGGTACAGAAATAATGGGGTGTTGCGGGTTCATAAAAAGGGCATGAAGGCCGATTTTACGGGAGGAATTGTTCAGTCGTCCAATAACTTGAACACTTCTCAATTTATACGTTCCAAAGGGGTTGTGTCTCAAGATCTAAAGTGGGTGACCATTGGAATAAAAGAGGAGCAGGAAACCAATATTTTCCGAGCTGCCCAAACAGATACCCTGACCCCAAGCAGTTACGAATTTTATGATTGGAGCGTATTTGTCAGAAGTCCTGATACAGTGAAGAACAAGCTGGGGTTTAGTTACGGGCAAAGAACGGACCTTGCCTTAAATAATAATACCCTAACAAAATCAACTGTAGCAGAGAACATGAAGATGTCTTTTGGCTTTTTGCGCAAGCGAGACAATACCCTGAATGGAAGTGTAACATATCGAAAATTAGACATTGAAAATGCTGACCTTACCTCGAATACCGCTGATGAGTCTGTTATTAGTAGGTTGGAGCACAGAATGAAGCTATGGAAAGGCGCTTTAACAGCGACTACATTTTACCAAATTGGATCAGGGTTGGAGGTGAAACGCGAGTTTTATTATCAGAAAATTTTAGCTGCAGGACAGGGTGTGTATGAATGGATAGACCGGGACTCAAACGGAGTTGAATCCCTTGATGAATTTGAGATAGCCGCATATCAGTACAACGCTGACTATATCAGAGTCTATGTTCCCACCAATGACTACATAAAGACGTTCTCAACTATGTTTAACGAGGCATTTTATCTCCGGCCATCAGCCGTATGGAAAAACAGTGAAGGGCTAAAGAAATTTCTGGCGAGATTCTCTAATCAAATGACATACAGGGTGCGCCGAAAAAGTGAAAATCCTGATTTGACATTGTCTTACAATCCATTTATATTAAATGACAGCATACTCAATGACAGCGCAACCGGAGTAGTCACACTTCTTTCATCGTTCAGGAACATCTTCTTTTTCAATAGAACCAACCGTCACTTCGGGGCAGACATTAAATACCAGGACACACGAAATAAGTCGTTGCTTGTAAACGGACTGGACAGCAGGCGACATCTCTTGAGAAGTGCTTATTTAAGATGGAATATCAACAGGCAGTTTACCTGGAATTTTCTCTTTGCCCTGGGTGAGAAATCTAATTCGTCAGAGTTTTTAAGCTCTAAGAATTACGAAATTACCTATGTGCAGTATGAGCCCAAAGTGACCTATCAACCCAATACCAAGCTGCGCTTTACGGTTTACTATACAAATAAGAACAAGGAGAATTTACTGATGAATGCCGTGATTGATCCCTCAGGCGATACTACCAGTTTTAGTGGTGGCGAAAGGGCTGTTCAAAATACCATTGGATTAGAGATTAAGCGCAACCATGTTTCGAAAGGAAGCCTGGCGGCCAATATCGATTATATTGATTTCAGCTACATAGACATATTGGGCAATGACGCACAGCAAAACACGCCCTTGGGCTATGAAATGTTAGAGGGCTTGCAAACGGGGGGCAATGTCACCTGGAACTTCACCTATCAACGCAATATTTCCAAGCACATGCAGCTGAGCATAACATATGATGGGAGACAATCAGAGGACACACCGGCTATTCACCGTGGCGGAATTCAGCTAAGGGCTTATTTTCAGTAATACCTATTCCAGCACAATGGAAGTTTCACCTACCGTAATGCCGTCTGCAAAAATATCAACAGAGTATCGGCCGGGCTTGAAACCGCTCTTTTTGAAATAGACACAAATATCTTCAGCGACGTTTTGAAAATTTAGTGACCGCCTTCCGCTGTAGGCGAGCTCCTTGCCCTCTGATATAAATACATTTGTGCTGTCTCCGCCTTTTGGGAAGACATTGCCTTTCTCGTCAGCTACGCGTATATAAAAATCTCGCTCACCGGGTTTGGTTAAGGCATTGGCCGCTACGGTAAAGCACACTTTAATTTTTTCCACTCTTCGCGCTCGTGATTCTTCCTTCTCTTTGCCGCCACCTCTGATGCGAATTCCTTTTGTCACCATTTGATACAGCTTAAACTGAGATCCCAGAGCAACCTTACCGGTTAGGTCTTCTTTCTCCCTTGTCAGGGCATCACTTTTCTCTTTTTCTTTTGTTAAACTCCCTTCTACTGCTGTCTTCTCGTCCACCAGGACGATAATTTTCTTTCCCATCGAATCCAGTTCGTGCAAGTACACCTTTAATATCCTCCTCAACGAATGATTTTCACGCTTGTATTTAGTCATCAGCCAACGCTGCTCAATTTTTAATTTCTCCAACTTTTCAATATCTACGAGCATCTCTTCAATATCAGCAATTTTTTCATCCAATTGTTGCCTGAGTCCTTCATTATCGGTTGTCACCTCCTGATACTCTGCCAGCAGTTGGCTGAGCTCAGCTTTGATTTCACCTTTTTCGCTGCGTTCCTCTTTTACCAAGGTCTGTTGCTCCAATAACTGCCAGCCCAAAATCCCCGCGGTTGCGAACAACAAGGCCGCAATAATCATTGCGATCTTATTCGACTTCTTTTCTTTATTGACTGGAGCTTCAATGTCCATTGATACCTAAATGTATTTTGGCATTTTCCACCAATAGTCCTGCAAGAGAGGGAGGGAATTTGCACGTTTCACAAATTAACTCAATAACATGAGGATAAATTGCAACGGCAAACACTATTTATCAACACGAAGTGGGTCATTGTTAATCGACGCAAAATTATATTTAGGTAGTGGCTGAAACCCGTTTTCCAAACTGGCTGGACTTCCTCATTTTTGTGATGCCAATTATTTGAAACACCATGAAATCAATGCTCTCAGACTTTTTATCGCTTATTTATCCAGAACTGTGCTATGCCTGTGGGAAGGGCCTGGTAAATCAGGAAAGGTGCATTTGTACATTCTGTAAATATCAACTTCCGCAGACCAACCATTACCGGGATCGAAACAATCCGATAAGCAAACTGTTTTGGGGGCGGGTAAACATACATTCGGCTGCTGCCTATTATCATTTTGAGAAAGGTGGTAAAGTTCAGGAGCTTATTCATCAGCTTAAGTACAAGGGCCACGAAGACATCGGTGCGGTGTTGGGGGCTAGTTTTGGACATGTACTAAAGAAATCCGCTATGTATGAGGGTATTGATATAGTGCTTCCTGTTCCTCTTCATCCCAGGCGTTTAAAGCAGAGGGGATACAATCAAAGTGAGTCATTCGCACGTGGATTGGCGAAGGGCGTTGGAGCAGAATGCTTAACCGACAAACTATGTCGGATTGTAAATACGACTACCCAAACCTACCGCAGCCGATTTGATCGCTGGTCCAATATGCAATCCGTATTTGGCGTGCGGTCCCCTGATTATTTCGACGGAGCCCATGTCTTGCTGGCAGATGATGTGATCACGACGGGGTCAACCCTGGAGGCATGTGCACAGGTGCTTCATATGGTACCCAATGTGAAAGTCAGCATAGCGGCTATAGCAAGTGCGAAAACCAGTTAGCCGATTTTATCATTTGGCTATCTGCAATATTGCCCATGCCTTCACTTCCATTACCTGCTCTCACGGCTTTGGAATGGCCAACCGGGTCTTTCCAACAGGCACCTGATGAAATGTTTTTTCGCATCTTTGCAAGTACTGAACTATGAGTGATAAAACTATAAAATATACAGGTCTGGTACCTAAAATTAAAGCTCTGATTGATAAGGAGATTGGATTGGTTGGTAATCTTGCCAACACGTCCGCTGCCATCAAGGAAGAATTTGGGTTCTTGTGGGTCGGATTTTACCTGGTGGAGGGCAATGAATTGCTCCTGGGTCCGTTTCAGGGACCTGTAGCTTGTACGCGTATTGCACGTGGACGAGGCGTTTGCGGAAAGTCCTGGGAAATGGACCAGGCACTTGTTGTTGATAATGTTCATGAGTTTGCTGATCATATTCCTTGCAGCGACAAAGCCAATTCAGAGATCGTCCTGCCAGTACATGATCAGGACTCAAACGTGAAGTTGGTGATGGATATAGACAGTGTAGACCTTGCGGCATTTGATGATACAGATGTGCAGTACCTCGGAGAGATAGTTAAAGAAATAGAGTCATTGCTGTGAGAATATCTGGTCTGGTTTTTCTTGTGCTTTGTTCAACGCTCCTGGGTTGCGCTATTATTATTGCCCCATCTGGTGGAGAGAAAGATACTTCGCCACCTAAGGTGTTGAATAGTGAGCCTGTAAATTATTCCACCAATTTTATTGGAGAACAGGTGTCCATTGAATTTGATGAGTATGTCCAGTTAAGAGATCTTTATAACAACTTCATCATCTCGCCACCTCTGCCTGCTAAACCCGAGATTGTAGTTAGAGGCAAATCTGTTGTGATGAAATTTGATGCGCCATTACCCTCCCATACAACTTTCAATTTTAACTTTGGAAATTCAATAGTGGATATTCATGAAGGCAACCCTATTGAGAACTATCAGTTCGTTATCTCTACAGATAGTTTTGTCGATTCAATGACGGTTCAGGGCATGGTTATAAAGGCTTCCAGTCTCCAGCCAGTTAAAAATGTATGGGTTACCCTCTACGATTGTCGGGATTATGCGTCCTGTGATTCACTGCCGTCCAAGGATGTTCCCAAGTATCTTGCCAAGACCAACAAAGAGGGGTTGTTTCGGATAAATAATATTCAAAAAGGAACGTATAAGATATTTGCCCTTATTGACAAGAACCGCAATTACCTTTTCGACCTGCCGAATGAAAGCATAGGGTTTATTGGTAACTTGATTGAAGCGGGTGATTCATCGCTGCTGAGATTGAGCATTTTTGATCAGGAGGATGGCAATCAGAAGGTCACTAAGGTCTGGACGATAGAACCCGGGTTGAGCAAAATCGCCTTTAAGCTTCCTGTGGATGAGCTGGAAATATCGGCAATTGATTTCTCTTCAAAAACCCGCTGGGAGGTTGTTGAGTATAGCGCGAACAGGGATACTATAGAATATTGGAATACGTCTGGAATGGATAGTCTCAAGCTACATATTCGTGATAGGCGTTACTCATTTGAGGATACTGTTTCTGTGGGACTGGGTCACAAAAAGGAGCTGAGCAAGTTGACGCTATCAACAAATGTGAGTCGTACAAAGGTTTTGGATATTGGGAAAACGCTTCAGGTCCTTACCTCTAAGCCGTTGACGATATATGATGAGCAAAACATCAAATTATTAGAGCGCATTGACTCAGTGACTTTGTCTGAGATGGAATTCAAGACTAGCTATGCTGATGAAACAAGAAAAACACTCAATTTGGCGCATGATTGGAAACCCGGGACGACCTACAGATTGAAGCTTGAACCCGAGGCACTTACAGATCTTTTTGGGGGGAAGAGTGACAGCCTTGCTGTCGACTTTTCCGTTGGAAAAGAAGAGTATTACGGCAAGGTCGCTGTCGAAATTACCTTTCCTGAAATTGAACACGCCTTTATTGTGCAACTTTTGAACGCGAGGGGTGGGGTTAGTCGTGAAAATTTCATACAGCTCGAGCGTAGCAGCCAGAATTTGACAAGAAAGTTGGATTATCAGCATGTTACCCCAGGCAAATATCGCTTGAAGGTGGTTTACGATATGAACAGCAATCGAAGGTGGGATACTGGAAATCACGCTGAAAACCGCCAACCTGAGCGGATTGCTTTTTCTAAAGATGACATCTTGATTCGTGCGAATTGGGATCAAGTCCTTGACTGGACTTTAGATCCTTAGATCTCTATTGAGAATTTATCCGCATCCATTGCTATTGGGAATTTGGACCTGAAGTCTTGTAGCTTCAAATAACTGAGAGAAGCTTCAACTGTTTGCTCTTGCTCTGCAGCTTCATCCATTTCGCTCCCCTTAGGATCTATGATTACTGAGTCACCCGCAAATGCTATTTCGTTTACATCTTTCCCGACTCTGTTTAACCCTATAACATAAGCCTGGTTTTCGTGAGCCCTGGCACGTAGCAATGTTCGCCAGGCTTCTCTCCTGGGTTTGGGCCAATTGGCTACATAAATCAATACATCGTAGTCTCCGTTGTTCCGTGACCACACCGGAAAGCGTAAGTCATAGCATATAAGTGGGCATATCGTCCAGCCATTCAGTTTGACAAATAATTTGTCCTGTCCGGCAGAAAAACTCTGATCTTCTTCCATCATCCTAAACAAGTGGCGCTTGTCGTAATGAGCGAATGTGCCGTCAGGTCTCATCCAGATCAGCCGGTTGTAATATTCTGCCTCCTCTTCGATAATCAAGCTGCCTGTAATTACCGTGCTTGTAGTTGATGCTTGCTCAGCCATCCATGAAATGCTCTTGCCATCCATCTTTTCAGCAAGTGCTGCCGAATTCATAGAAAATCCAGTGCTAAACATTTCAGGTAGCACGATAAGATCTGGACTGCTCTGAATATCAGAGATACGCTCACTAAAAGCCTGGAGGTTGGCATCTACGTTTTCCCAAACGAGAGAGGCCTGTATCGCGGATACTTTTAGATCTTGCATAATTTATCGGCTGCTTTCTCCAGGGTTTCTTTCTCCTTAGCAAAGCAAAACCGGAGTCTTTGATTGTCAACAGGTTTGTGATAGAATACGGACATAGGAATTGAAGCGATGCCAAATTCCTGTGTTAGGCGAATAGCATACTCAGTATCCTTTTCATCTGTTATGTCACTATAGTCCAGCAGTTGAAAATAGGAACCGGATGCAGGTATTACTTTAAATTTTGACCCTTTGATTAAATCTATGAAATAGTCTCGTTTCTCCTGATAAAAGTCGTAAAGTCCAAGGTAATTCTCCTCATCTTGCAGATATTCTGCAATAGCATACTGCATCGGGGTATTGCATGTGAATACCACCCACTGATGCACCTTTCTGAACTCCTTCATGATATTCTCTGGAGCCACGCAATACCCGAGCTTCCAGCCTGTAGCATGAAAGGTCTTGCCAAAGGAATAAACAATAACACTCCGATCAACTAGCTTAGGATAGCGGGCAACACTTTGGTGCTCATAGCCGTCAAACACAATATGCTCGTAAACCTCGTCGCTCAGCACGACAATATCAGTACCCCTCGTGATCTTATCCAAATTTTCCATGTCACCAGCACTGAGGATGCTCCCTGAAGGGTTGTGAGGCGTACAAAGAATAATCATCTTGGTGCGATGGGTTATTACCTTCTTCACCTCATCCCAATCTACCTTGTAATTCTTACCTTTCATTTCGACATATATAGGTATGCCTCCGCTCAATTCTACCGCCGGAACATAGCAATCATAAGCCGGTTCAAGTACTATCACCTCATCGCCTTCATGTACTAGTGCAGTAATAGCGGTATAGATAGCCTGAGTTGCCCCAGCGGTAATATTTATCTCCTTTTCCGGGTCATATTTGGTCGAGTACATCGTCTCGATCTTATCTGAGATGGCCTCTAGAAGTTCAGGTAAGCCCTGCAGGGGACTGTATTGATTGTGTCCTAATTTCATGTGTTTATCAACCAACGACAACAGCTTCTTTGAGCAGGCAAAATCCGGGAAACCCTGGGAGAGATTTATGGCGTTATATTCATGTGCCATCTTCGACATTACCGTAAAGATGGTGGTTCCGGTTTTAGGAAGTTTGGAGTGAATTGAATTTGGAAATTGCGCCATAAAACAAATCTACTCTATTCTAATTATGGGCGAAATACTTTTGCTGAAAAGATGAAACTTTTGAATGAAAAGGTATATTTTTGGAGCACTGTAAAGTAGGAGGCGCTCCTATAAGAATATCTAGATCAGTATGGCCACAGCGACAGCAATTTCAAGACACTCGAAGGGATTTGCCCTAAACGAAAGAACTGATAATTGGTGGGTAGGTCCGTTGGCTGTACTTGGTGGATTACTCGCCTTCATTATATACTCTACCTGGGCAGCTTTTCAGGGGAATCACTATTCGGTGGGTATGAGCGAGGGTTTTGGAGGGTACTTGTCGCCAATGTACTCACCCCTGGTTTATATTATGGAAGGTGTTGAAGGTGGTGCTCCACTTTCGCATAGCTTACTCGGTACCTGGCCTGATTGGTGGCCCTCATTTTTGCCAGCTTCCCCTGCGTTCATAATATTGGGATTTCCGGTGCTCTTCCGTTTTACCTGCTATTATTACCGCAAGGCGTATTACAGGGCTTTCACAGGTACTCCTCCAGCTTGTGCGGTAGGATCCCTTCCAAGAAGATCAAGATATGTAGGTGAAACTGGCCTTATGGTCATTCAGAATCTTCATAGATATGCATTGTACTTCGCGGTGGCACTGATATTCATCCTTTCCTATGATGCTGTACTGTCCTTTTTTAGGGATGGAGTGTTGGGCGTTGGTGTAGGTAGTATTGTTCTCCTCATCAATCCAATCCTCTTGGGCTCTTACACGTTTGGTTGTCACTCTTTCCGACACCTTATGGGAGGAAGGAGAGATTGTTTTTCATGTGATGTGCGGGCTAAAGTAGCTCATGGTAATTGGAAGTGGATTACCAAATTGAATGAGAACCACCAGCTGTTGGCCTGGTGCAGCTTAATTTGGGTAGGTGGGGCCGATGTTTACGTACGCCTGGTTTCCATGGGTGTGATTACGGACCTCAATACCTGGGGCATTTAAAAAATTTATATGATTCCATTATCTGAACTGGAGGTACACGAGCACGACATATTGATCGTAGGTGCGGGGGGCGCGGGACTGAGTGCAGCCATCGAGAGCTCTGCCCAGGGAATGAAAACGGGCTTGATCTGTAAGTCACTCTTGGGAAAGGCGCATACCGTGATGGCCGAAGGAGGCATGGCTGCAGCCCTGGGGAATGTAGACTCCAGGGATCATTGGAAAATTCATTTTAGGGATACCATGAGGGGCGGTAAATTCCTCAATGTATGGCGAATGGCCGAATTGCACGCTCGAAATGCTCCGGCGAGAGTCAGGGAATTGGAAGAATGGGGAGCGGTGTTTGATCGTACCAAGGAAGGATTGACCGCACAACGAAATTTTGGAGGACATAGATATCCACGATTGGCCCATACCGGTGACAGAACTGGCTTGGAAATGATCCGCACGCTGCAGGACCATGGAATTCATCAGGGGATTGATATTTTCATGGAGTGCTCTGCACTGGACGTGGTTAAGGACAAGGAAGGAAGAGTTTCTGGTGTTGTATGTATGTGGAGAGAGACCGGAAAATTCGCTCTGTTCAAAGCAAAAGCTATCATCTTTGCAACTGGAGGAGGTGGTAAAGGATGGGAAGTGACCTCCAATTCCTGGGAGTATACCGGCGACGGATATGCGATGGCATACGAGGCAGGAGCTGAGTTAATGGATTTAGAGTTCAGTCAATTTCATCCTACCGGAATGGTTTGGCCACCTTCGGTTAAAGGAACATTGGTTACAGAAGGGGTTCGTGGTGAAGGCGGCATATTACTCAACAGTGAAGGGAAGCGATTTATGTTCGATTATATCCCGGAACGATTCGCTTCGGAAACAGCTGATACCGAAGAAGAAGCTGCCAGATGGCTGGCGGGAGATGAGAACGCACGCAGGCCTCCGGAACTGCTAACAAGGGATGTGGTCGCCAGGGCCATCAATGACGAGGTTAAAGCCGGCCGCGGTTCGACCCACGGTGGAGCATATTTGGATATAGCCAACCATAGATCGGCGGAAGACATCAAGAAGAAATTGCCTTCCATGTACCATCAGTTTAAGGTGCTGGCTGAATTGGATATCACTACGGATGCTATGGAGGTTGGTCCTACTTGTCATTACTTCATGGGTGGCATCAAAGTAGAAGCTGATACAACTATGTCTAATGTTGAAGGATTATTTGCCTGTGGAGAGTGCGCTGCAGGAATGCATGGCGCTAACCGTCTTGGTGGCAACTCTTTGTCTGATTTATTGGTATTTGGAAGCCTGGCGGGGAAAGGAGCCGCGGAGTATGCTAACGGTTTAAGTGCTTACCCTGAGGTTAGTGAGGAGGATGTGAATGCCATCATCAAGAATGCTACGGACATATTGAACAGAGAGTCGGGGGAGAACCCTTACTTGTTACATGAGGAGCTTCAAGCTACTATGCAGGAGAATGTCAGTATTGTGAGGATCAAGGATGATCTCGAAAAAGGTATAGAGGAGCTTGAAAAGATAAAAGCAAAGTACGATAACATTAAGGCACCAGGGGCAAGCCAATTCAACCCTGGTTGGCATGAGGCACTTAGTTTGCGAAACCTGTTAATTACCACTGAGGCTGTTGCGAGGGCGGCGCTCATGAGAGAAGAGAGCAGAGGCGCTCATAGCAGGGTAGATTTTCCCGGTGAAAGCGCCGAATGGTTCAAGTACAATATTGTATTAAGCAAAGGTGCTGATGGCAAAATGGATGTACGGAAGGTGGAAAGGCCCGAACCAGATGCGGAGCTAAAGAGAATAGGTGAGTCCGTGCTTGAAGAGTTGGAGAAAGAAGTGGCAGAAGACCAGGCAAATGGCAAATAGACAAGATGGCGCTTAGAAATTTCAAAATATATCGAGGCGACGACGAAGGCGGCGAGATGGTGGAATATCAGTGTGAAGTCACTGAGGGCATGGTTGTTCTTGATGTAATTCATCGCATCCAGGCCGATTCAGCGAATGATCTGGCAGTGAGATGGAATTGCAAAGCGGGTAAGTGTGGCTCATGCAGCATGGAGATCAATGGAAAGCCAAAACTTGCATGCATGAATAGGATGAACGAATATGGTCCGGATGAGACCATTTCAATTATGCCAGTCAAGACGTTTCCAGTCATTCGCGACCTGGTTCCTGATATGTCGTGGAACTATGAGCAGAACAAGCGCATCAAGCCTTATGCACCTGATAAATCCAAGAAGGATGCGAAGGGCAACTATATAATGATGCAGGAAGACGTTGATCGCGTTCAGGAATTTAGAAAGTGCATTGAGTGCTTCCTTTGTCAAGATGTATGTCATGTGCTAAGGGATCACGATAGAAAGGATGTATTTGTAGGGCCTCGGTTCATGATCCGTTTGGCCGGCTTGGAGATGCATCCATTGGATACAGCGGATCGAATTCCGGAGACCAAGAAAGAACATGGTTCAGGGATGTGCAATATTACGCGCTGTTGTACAGAGGTGTGTCCGGAGCACATCAATATAACAGACAATGGTATCATCCCTCTGAAGGAGAGAGTGGTGGACCGCTACTATGATCCAATTGCCATGATTGGAAGAAAGCTCTTCGGCAGCTAAATAAGGTGTTCTGCCGTCTGAGTAGATAGCTTATATCTAATTTGTTGGAAGATGAAAGGATACTGATTCAGTATCATGAGCATTGTGCGATGAGATTCATCTATGGTATTCCGTATCTATGGTAAACACTTCTCAATTTTCTCTGTTCTGTATGATTAAAAAATTCCGTTCGTATATTCGTACACATTCGTAATTCGCAGCGTGATGAAGTACTTACCGATAAACAACCATCTTTTTATTGATAACAGGGCACGTTTTGTTTCCATCATGAAAGAGGGGCCACTGGCTGTTTTTAATTCGAACGATATTATGCCAACCAATGCAGACGGTTTAATGCCGTTCCGCCAGAACAATGACCTGTTCTATTTGAGTGGGATAGATCAGGAGGAGAGCATAGTGGTAATATTTCCTGCCACAAAGGATGAGAAGCATAAGGAGATCCTGTTTTTGAAAGAGACCAGCGACGAAATCGCCATTTGGGAAGGTGCTAAACTCACCAAAGAGGGCGCCTCAAAAGTATCGGGGATTCAAACAGTTTATTGGCTCAGTGAATTTGAAGATGTTTTCAAGGAGCTCATGGAGGAGACCAATACGGTTTACCTGAATTCTAATGAACATCTAAGGGCGAAGGTGGTGGTTGAGACAAGGGATGCCAGGTTTACTAAGTGGTTCGAGAAGACTTATCCAATGCATAAAATTGAAAAGTCAGCTCCGCTATCTGAGCAGCTAAGAGCTGTTAAATCTGAAACCGAAGTTGAGCTTATCCGGTTTGCCTGCAATATAACGGCCAGGGGTTTTAGAAGAATCTTAGAGTTCATCAAGCCGGGGGTTATGGAATATGAAATCGAGGCCGAGATCTTGCACGAGTTCTTATGCAACCGCTCTTCGGGCCATGCCTATTCGCCCATCATCGCCTCTGGATTTAACGCTTGCGTGCTGCACTATATTGACAACAACCAGAAGTGCGAGGATGGTGACGTGATCCTGATGGATTTTGGCGCGGAGTACGCCAATTATGCTTCTGATATGACCAGGAGCCTGCCGGTGAATGGCAAGTTCACCAAGAGGCAGCGGGCCGTTTACGAGGCCGTGCTGAGCGTGATGAAGTCGGCAACTCAGCTGCTCGTTCAGGGTACTATACTGAAAGAATACCATGTGGAAGTTGGGTTGTTGATGGAGAAAGAGCTGGTTGATTTGGGATTGATCACCATGGAGGACATCAAATCGCAAGATGAGGAGATGCCAGCTTATAAGAAATACTTCATGCACGGCACTTCCCATTTCCTCGGTCTCGACGTACATGATGTAGGCGATTGGGAGAAACCTATTGAAGCGGGAAATGTCTTCACCTGTGAGCCCGGCATTTACATTCGTGAAGAAAACCTCGGCATCAGATTGGAGAATGATATTCTGGTTACTGAAAAAGGCCCGATTGACCTCATGGGTGACATTCCGATAGAATCAGACGAGATCGAGGCCTTGATGAGCCAGGTCCCCGCCTAGAGCTTTATAAATTTGGCTCTTAACATTGTGTCCTTCTCTGGCAGTGTAATAATATAGGCACCGCTTCGCAGCGCTCCAATATCAACGGTTCCTCTTTGATCGAGCTTTCCTTCCAATACAGTACGTCGGTAAAGTCGCAAACTTGATATGACCTGTTCGCTGCATTTGGAAGGAAGGACTTAGAATTCGGTTAGTTTTCCGAAGGTTTGGGCAGATCATCGGGCCCGGGCTCATTCTGCCCATCTAAGAAGGCATCCCAGCCCTGGGCGGTAAGTTCATGGGAACTGCCATCACGTGAGATGAGGAAGCACCCTTCCCCCTCAGAGAGCATGTGGCCAATAACGGTAATATCCGGATCACTTTTGATCTTATCGTAGTCTTTTTGGCTGATAGTAAAGAGCAGCTCATAATCCTCACCGCCACTGAGGGCACAGAGCGTAGGATCAATATTGAACTCCATAGCCAGATTTACAGTCGTGGGGTCTATGGGGATTTTCTCCTCATAGAGGTGGCAGCCGAGCTGAGATGCCGATGAGATATGCAATTGTTCAGAGGACAGTCCATCAGAAATATCGATCATGGCCGTCGGCTTTATTTTGAAGTCCTTGAGCAGCTGAATGACATCCATCCTGGCTTCCGGCTTTAGCTGCCGTTCCAAAATATAATCATGCCCATCAAGGTCTGGTTGCATATTCGGGTCTTCCTTGAAGACCGCCTTTTCTCGTTCCAAAACCTGAAGGCCCATATAGGCGCCTCCAAGATCTCCGCTTACGCAGATAAGATCATTCTCTTGAGCCCCACTTCGGAGCACAATGTCTTCTTTCCTGGCCTGGCCAATGGCCGTAATGTTTATGATCAATCCAGACAAAGATGAACTTGTGTCGCCACCTACCAGATCCACGCCATACCGATTGCATGCCAGAAGTATTCCGGAGTACAACTCCTCAACTGCTTCTAATGAAAAACGATTCGAAACGGCTATGGAGACTGTAATTTGCGTAGGCTCGGCGTTCATGGCGTACACATCAGAGAGATTTACGACCACTGCCTTGTAACCGAGGTGCTTAAGAGGGGTAAATGTGAGGTCAAAGTGAACACCCTCACAGAGCATGTCCGTGGTAACCACCGTGTGCATGTCCTTGGTCTCAATGACCGCCGCATCATCTCCAATACCCTCTATCGAACTGGGATTCTTAAGTTCGATATGTTTCGATAGGTGGGCTATCAACCCGAATTCTCCGAGGTCGCTAAGCTCTGTCCTACTGTTATCTTCTTCCATTCGGCAAAAATAAGGAATTGAGATTGAGAAATGTCAATTCTTTAGCTAACTGCAGCTAACTCTGCCGCCCGCCCTGTAAAGTATTGCTATCTTTGATTTATGAAATTCAAGGAGACCTTAGACATATATTTTGAGAGGCTAAAGGGGTATTCTGAAGAGCGATTTATCCAGAAGCCAGATGAAAATTCATGGAGTATCGGGCAGGTGTACGTCCACGCTATCCTGGCGAATGACCATTTTTTTCTGAAACAGGCAGAGCGTTGCTTGAATAAGGAGGACACCCACAAGGGCAAGGGCAGGAACAACAGGGGCAGGGTGGTCTTTTTGATCAATGGCTTTCCCAACATGAAGTTCAAGATGCCTAAGTCGGCGGCGGTAACTCCGCGACAACCCGAAAGTATCGATTCAATCAGGCAAAAGCTCAAACGCTCTCTTGAGCTGGCGCAGCTTGTTGAGCGCAGGCTGGATGGGTTTGACAAGAATGAGAAAACCAGGCACCCCGCCTTTGGGCATCTGAACGCTAAGGAGTGGTATCGCATGTCGGAAATGCATTTTAGGCACCACTTGAGGCAGATCAGGCGCATTGAAAAGAACCTGGAATCATAAGGAAGGCTGACGGGTTATACAAATTCTTCAGACACCTTCTATCAAGGTGATCCTGTGCACGCACTTATCACTGATTTGTCTTGCTTTCCTGCCATCGCATCGCAATAATTTGTCTAACTTTATTGTCCGATTTTATCGTTTTTTAGACCGATTTGATTTCCAAAAGCACCATAGATAAGGTATTTGATTCTGCACGTATAGAGGAGGTAGTAGAAGATTTTGTGGCACTCAAGCAGCGGGGAGTGAATAAGATAGGCCTCTGTCCGTTCCACAATGAAAAAACGCCATCCTTCACCGTTTCCACGGCGAAAGGGATCTATAAATGTTTCGGTTGCGGTGTCGGAGGTAACGCGGTGAAGTTTGTGATGGAGCATGAGAAGTATTCCTACCCGGAAGCGCTTCGCTACCTGGCTCAGAAATACAATATTGAGATAGAAGAAGATCAGTATTCTGAGGAGGATTCAAAGATCCGCAGTGAAAGGGAGAGTCAGTATGTAGTGCTCACCCATGCACAGAAATATTTTTCTGACATCCTGATGAACAACGAAGAGGGCAAGGCAATCGGACTTTCTTACTTCAAAGAACGGGGTTACACTGAAGAGACCATTGAGCAATTTCAGCTTGGCTATGGCTTAGATACCTGGGATGCTTTTACCAAGGATGCGCTTGAAAAGGGATACCAGCTTGAGTATCTGGAGAAAACCGGGCTGACCATCGTAAAGGAAGATAAACACTACGACCGTTTTCGGGGGAGGGTGATGTTCCCCATACACAATTTCTCGGGCAAGGTCATAGGTTTTGGTGGGCGCGTACTGAAGAAGGACGTGAAGGCTGCTAAATATGTCAACTCTCCAGAGTCAGAGGTGTATGAAAAAAGAAGGGTGCTGTATGGGATCTACTACGCCAAAAAGGACATCATAGCACAGGACAATTGCTATTTGGTTGAGGGCTACACGGATGTGGTTACCCTTTATCAGTCAGGGATTAAGAATGTGGTTTCCTCTTCTGGAACTTCTTTAACGGTGGATCAAATACGCTTGGTGAAAAGAATTACCAACAACATCACCATCTTGTATGACGGCGATCCGGCGGGTATAAAAGCATCCTTCAGGGGAATTGATTTGATACTGCAGGAAGGCCTGAATGTGAGGATTGTTCTGTTTCCGGAAGGAGAGGACCCGGATTCCTATGCAATGAAGGTCAGTACGAAGGAGCTGCATGATTTCCTTGAGGAAAATGCCAAGGATTTCATAGCGTTCAAAACAAGTATTTTGCTGGAAGAGGCTTCTTCCGATCCAGTCAGGAAATCTGCCTTGATCAGGGATATTCTTGAGTCGGTCGCTGTTATTCCTGATGCTATATCCCGCTCAACATTTCTTCATGAGTGCGGCAGGACCATGGATATTTCAGAACAGATTTTAGTTGCTGAGCTGAATAAGATCCGAAGAAAGAACACTAACCAAATGCGGCGCCAGGCAGGTGATTACAGGCAAGAACCCGTTGAAATTCCGATAAACGAGTACAAGAGTGGATTTCCTGCAGAGTCTGAGAATGTATATGATAAGGGAGTATCGATTTCCATTGAACCTCAGGAGAGAGATGTAATGAGGTTTTTGCTCAATTTTGGGGATGTCAGGATCGATATGGAAGTGAAAGAAGCCGGGAGTGAAAAAGCATCAAAAGGAGGCGGTGATATTACGGTTGAACAATTTATTGTCAATGAGCTCACCAACGACGGATTGGAATTCGAGATCGAAGTTTACAGTAAGATTTTCAAGGAATACGAGGAAGCGGTGAAGAGCAAGAATACTTTAGACCAGCAGTATTTTCTCAAACATAGAGACCCTGAGATAGCTGAGCTTTGTGTTGACCTGGTTTTCTCTCCTTACTCTTTGAGCAAGAACTGGGAGGAGCGGCACCAGATACATGTCTCAACTGAGGAAATGACGCTGCGAAAGGCCGTGGAACGCACGGTGTACTCCTTAAAGATGTCAAAGGTCAAAAGAATGATCGCGGAGAACCGAGAGAAGATCAAGGCCTCAGAAGACGAAAACGTACGAACTGATTTGCTTAAACAATACGGCGGATTGCTTGAGGCTAAAAAGTTCATTTCAAAGGTACTGGGCAGAGTGGTCAATTAGGTTTGATGTCCTTTATGACCAACTGTAAGGTTCTCTTGTCCTTCCAAACATTCTCTTCGATGGTATAGCAAATATTGAATGGATCTCCAGATTGGACAAGCTCCAGTTTATCGCCCAGGCCGAAGCCAATAGCAGAGAAGCTTCTCTCGATATCTTCAGGTTCATGAACGCGCAGCTTCAGGTGCGTATGGTCTGCTCCCACGGTTTTAGCATAGCCCGTGTCCAGCACTGCGGCAGTTTTGAATATGGGCATCATGTTGCATGGCCCGAATGGGGCAAATTGCTTTAACACCCGGTAGAACTTATCAGTGATATCGGTAAAATGCAATTCTCCATCCAGCTCAACCGTTGGAATCAGTAGCTTTTCATCAATTGTGTTAGAGACTACTTCTTCAAACTTCTTTTGAAACGCCTCGATGTTTTCGGTCTTAATGGTAAGCCCTGCCGCATATTTATGACCACCAAATTGAAGCAGAAGATCACTGCAGGCCTCAATTGCTTCATACACGTTAAATTCCAGTACCGATCGGGCAGATCCTGCAGCTTTACCATTTGAGCTGGTCAACACAATGGTAGGCCGGTAATAGTTTTCGATCAGGCGCGAAGCTACGATGCCTATTACGCCCTTGTGCCAATCGGGATGATACAAGACGGTAGACTTTTGCGTCTGCAGTTTGGGGTTGTCAGCAATCATGTGCAATGCTGACGCTGTGATGTTCTTGTCGAGCTCTCTTCTTTCGAGGTTGTGTTTGTCGATCAGTGCAGATGTTTCCCTGGCTTGGGCCTCATCATCTGAAATGAGCAGGCTCACCGCGTTCCGCCCTGTTTCAATTCGCCCTGCTGCGTTGATTCTTGGCCCAATAATAAAGACCAGGTTTTCTAAGGTGAGTGCATCTTTTACCTTGGCCAGCTCCAAAAGGGCTTTGATGCCAAGGCGGGGCCGTGTATTGATCTCTATCAATCCGAAATAGGCCAGCACCCTGTTTTCGCCGGTAAGGGGGACTATGTCAGCGGCGATGCTTATCGCTGTGAGGTCGAGGTATTGGTGGAGGTCTTCGAAGTCAATGCCGTTCTTCTGTGAGTATGCCTGGACCAATTTGAAGCCAATCCCGCACCCCGATAATTCATCATAAGGGTAAGAACACTCTTGTCGCTTGGGGTCAAGAATAGCAACTGCTGGTGGAAGCTCCGCTCCAGGCAGGTGATGGTCGCAGACAATAAAATCTACGCCATTGTCTCTGGCATATTCAATCAGATCATTGGCCTTGATACCGCAGTCAAGGCAGATAATAAGGGTCACGCCATTGTCAATGGCTGTATCTATTCCCAATTTCGAAACACCATAGCCTTCAGTATATCTGTGAGGAATGTAGTATTCAATTTGATCTGTGAATTGGGAGAAGAAAGAGTACACCAAGGATACCGCAGTGGTGCCGTCCACGTCATAATCTCCATACACCATTATTTTTTCTTTGCTCTCAAGAGCTTTTTTAATCCTCTCTATGGCTGCGTCCATGTCGGCCATCAAAAAAGGATCATGCAGCATGGCGAGTTTCGGGCGGAAGAAGCTCTCGGCTTCATCAAAGGTGCGTATGCCCCTGTTGATCAGGAGCGATGACAGGCGCTTTGAGACGCCCAATGCTTCTGAAAGTTCTTTGATCTCAGCAGGAGATCCAACGTCTTTTGCAACCCATTTCTTTTCCATAGATTTACTCAAATAACCGAAGGGTGAAAGTAAAATTTAATATGAAATTTAACCAGATAAAAGAGACTTGTTTGTACGTGGCAAACCTCGATGCTGCAAAATCATTCTATAATGGCAAATTGGGACTTGAGTTAATGTCGTTCGTGGAAGGCAACCATGTATTTTTCAGGGCGGGTTCTTCAGTCCTGCTCTGCTTTAATGCGGAAGTAACGAAGAACAAAACACAGATCCCTGCTCATTATGGAGCCGGCGACATTCATTTTGCATTGGAAGTGGATGTAGCCGACTATGAAAGCAGTAAGCAGGAGGTTATTGCTGCGGGAATAGAGATAGAGCAGGAGGTGGATTGGGGAATAGGGATGCACTCTTTCTACTTCCGTGACCCTGAGCACAACCTGGTGGAGATCGTTCAAGCGGGATTTTGGGAGGGACTAATCGCTGCTAACCAATAGCAGCACTGCAAGTGCGCGGCGCTTAGCCACAGGCGGTCCCTCTGATAATATTGTTTAAAGGGAATTTATTCATCGATATGCGATAAATTCAATAAAACAAGTAAAAAACTAATAATATTGTAGTAAAGTGACACTAATAATGTAAATTTGATAATTATTAGGCATAAATTATGAAATAATTACAGCAAGTATAAACACATGGTTCCTGAATTGGAAATTGACGACATTGACCAGGAGATACTCTCTATCCTGATAGCAGATGCGAAAACGCCTTATGCTGAAATTGCTAAGAGAATTTCTGTTTCAGGGGGTACCATACATGGCAGAATGAAGAAAATGGAGCATATGGGCATTGTGAGAGGCTCTACCCTGGAAATTGATACAGTAAAATTGGGATATAACCTAACCGTGTTTTTGGGGATACATCTCCAGCGCGGATCAATTTATGGCAGCGTAATCAAGGAGCTGGAAGATATTCCCCAGGTATTGGAAGCTCATTACACGACGGGAGTGTACAATATATTTGTAAAAGTGATTTGCAAGGACACTCAGGATTTACGTGACGTACTCAACGATCGTATTCAGGCCATTGAGGGAATACAGACAACTGAGACTATTTTGTCTTTGGAGGAGAGCATCAAGAAGCAGATCTCTTTCGATATCAAATAGTTGCATTTCTCGTGATCGTTTTGCTCAGGCGAAGATGAATCGATGAGCATTAAGTAGCATATATCTTCTTCACAAATCTTATTAACAATGGTGGATAAATTTATCCTCTCCCAACGGGATAAAATTCTATTTTTACCATCCGCTCAAAAAGGATAATAAAAACTTGAAGATATGGTAAAGTCGATAAAATTTATCGCAGTACTGCTAATATTATATACGTCTAATCTCTGCGCGCAAGACGTAGAACTGACGGTAGAAGAAAAGGCGTTCAAAGATTCTATTGAGGCACTGAACCTGGATTTTGCCACCGTGCAGAAGGCAAAAGAAACTTACAATCAAGGGATTAAGCAATTTGAATCAAAAGACTATAAAGGTGCCGTTGCGAGTTTCGGATCTTCCATCAATCTGTTCCCTCGTTTTATAAATGCGTATTTCAACCGTGGAGTTGCGTATCTGCAGATGAAGAATTACGAAAAGGCTATCAGGGATTTTACGACTGTAATTGATTCGAACAACACTAAGGCCATCGCTTACTCAAAACGCGCGGAAGCATATGGAGCGGTGGGCAAATACAACAAGGCCATCGACGATTATAAGGCCACTGTTAAGCTTCAGCCTAGGAATGCAGTGGCATATTATAACATGGGCGACATGTATTTCATGAAAGAGGAATACCTTGCGGCGATCCAGGAGTTTACCAGGGCCATTAAGATTGATAATAATTATGCTTATTCCTATAATGACCGGGGAAGCAGCTACAGGAGATTGGAGAAATATGCTGAAGCTATTATGGATTATCAGAAAGCGGCAAGCATAAGCCCCGATCTGGCATTTATATACAATAACCTGGGCAGTACGCGGAAAAAGATGGGCAGGTATGAGGAGGCCCTGAGCGCTTTCAATAAGGCGGTGGAGGTGAATCCTGAATTTTATATCGCCTATAACAACCGGGGAGGACTGTACTTTGAGCGGGGTAAGATGGAGCTGGCGCTGAAAGATTTTAACCAGGCCATTAAAATCAACAACAAGTATGCACCTGCCTACAGCAATCGCGGGTCAGTCATGTATCAGCAGGAAAAGTATAAGGAGGCTATCGCTGACTTTGATAAGGCGATACAGAACAATCCTGAATACGCAAACGCTTATGTGAATAGGGGGACCTCCAAGGAGATGATCCGGGATATTGACGGGGCATGCAGTGACTGGAACAAGGCAAAGGAGCTGGGATCCAAGCAAGGAAAAAAATATCAGATGAACAATTGTTACTAACGAAACGCAGGATGAAGAGACCAATATTATTTGTCGTTATTTCAGCGATTGGAGCACTGCAACTCACGGCCCAGAATGTAGAATTCAAGGCATCGAATTTCAAGGATAAGAAGGATGAAATGAACGCAATTGTGGAAAAGATGAAGGGCGCAGATGTGATACTTGAGTCTGCCAATGAAGATATTGCGAATGTAAGGGACCCACACAATAAGTTTAAAGAGATATTGCCTGTATACCGGGAGGCACAAGCGTTCAATCCAAACAATGCTAAGGTGAACTTGAAACTCGGGAATACCCTTTTATATACAAATGAGAAGTATGAAGCCAGGCATTACCTTGATAAAGCAAAGGAGCTGAGCAAGGAGATGAGCCCGATGTTGTACTTTTACATGGGCCAGGCGGAACAGCTGGCTTACAACTTTCCCCAGGCGATAAAACACTATAAGACTTTCGAAGAGACAGCCAAAAACAAACTGGCCGAAAACTACAGGAAGATCTCAGGCAAGTACAAGAAAGAGTGCAAATTTGGCAAGTATTTCAAGGCCAATCCCGAACGTGTCTGGGTGGATAATATGAAGGCAGTTAATTCTTCTGCGGATGACTATAGTCCTTGTATTTCAACTGATGGAGAGCTCCTCATGTTTACTTCCAATCGTGACAACGGACATGCTAAGAACAAATATGGTGAATATGATGGAGACATCTATTTCTCCGGGCTTAACGGAAGAAAATTCGCGGCTGCAAAGAATGCAGGTACACCTCTAAGTACGCCAAAAGATGAAACGGCTTCGGCTCTTGCATATGATGGGCAGCGGTTGTTGATGTTCAAGGAGGACAATGGGAACATGGACATATACGAAAGTTCCCTCGATGGAGTATTATGGGGAGAGCCTGTTAAGAAGCTTTCAAAAATTCCCAACACAGAGCACAACGAGACCTATGCCACATACGAGCCCCAGGACATCAAGGTGTTTTACATTTTTGATGGCATGACCAGAGGTGATAAGGAGATATTTGTGAGCGGCCTGATGGTATATACGATTGCTGATTATAACAGATGGGGCAAGGGCCAGAGTATTGGGCAGCCCGTAACTACCAGGTATAATGAAGGATCCGTTTTCGTTCATCCGGATGGAAATACCATGTATTTCAGCTCACAGGGACACAACTCAATGGGGGGTTATGACATATTCATGACAACACGGAACGATTTGGAGCAATGGACCAAGCCGGTGAACATGGGCTACCCCATCAACACACCGTACGATGATCTCTTTTACGCTTCTACAGCAAATGGGAAGCACGCGTATATATCGTCAAATAGATATGGCGGAAAAGGTGGAATGGATTTGTACAAAGTAACATTTTGGGGGCCCGACAAGAAAATGGCCATCGGAACCGAAGACTTTTTATTGGCAAGTATAGCTGAGCCAATTCAGGATGTACAGATTGAAGCAGCGGTGGAGGTTAACAAAAGGAGCCTTACAGTCTTTAAGGGCAAGGTGATAGACAATATCACACGAAGCCCATTGGGTGCTGACATCATAATAGTTGATAATGCCAATGGCAAGGTGTTTTCCAGGTTTAAGTCCAATAGTGCCACCGGCAAGTTCTTGTTGTCGCTGCCTGCCGGCAAGAACTACGGAATATCAGTGAATAAAGAAGGGTATTTGTTTCATTCGGAGAATTTCGACATTCCGGCTAAGTCTGATTTTAATTTGGTCAACAAGGATGTTGAATTAAAGAACATAACTGTAGGGTCCAAGATCGCACTGCGCAACGTGTTCTTTGAAACGGGGAAGGCGATCATTAATCCGACATCGCATCCGGAGCTCGGCAGGTTGGTTGCTTTGCTGAACGATGTCCCTTCCCTGGTGATTGAACTTGGCGGGCATACGGACAATGTAGGGTCTTCTGAATTGAACATGAAATTATCAGGGGAACGTGCGATGGTGGTGGTGGACTATCTTAAAAGAGAGGGTATTTCTGCTTCTCGGCTACAGTCTAAAGGTTACGGGCCTACCAAACCGGTTGACACGAACAGCACTTCTGAAGGACGGCAGAACAACCGCCGGACTGAGTTTATGATTGTGGCCAATTAGTTTCAGATGCGTTTCTGTTGGCCGGTAGGCCATCCTATTGTGCAACAACATTCTCCTGCATATTGAGATAGTCGTTTTTCGCACTATTTAGCTCTTCGATAATTTCCTCCCGCATGGCGATCAGCCTTGTGGTAAGTGCTGTCTTGCGGTAGAAGGAGGACACAAAGTGCCACCGCTCGCGTTTTTTTATGAGTACTCGCCAATAAATGACGGAAAACAATCCCGTAACCGGCAGCGTAATGCCGTAGAGGAAGGTCGCCCAATACGTGAAATATGCGGTGGTAACATAATTGTCAAATGCCCAGATCTGAAGGGTGTAAAAAGTGCCGAACGTAACAATTCCCGTACTAAGGGATACAGCCGCGTGAAAATCAGGCCTGCTCATTCTTGCGAAAATTCCGGGAATTCTATACGGCAGAAAGTTATTGACCGCACCATACAGAAAAAAAGGAAAGCCCAGAATGGCCTGTATGATCGTCCTGCCAACCCCTTTTACCAATGCGTCACCGCTCTTGTTCTTGCCCAAAGCGTGGTCTTTTAGCTCAAGCCTTTTCAATCCCATAGTGTAATCCTCTACCTTCTGCCTGATGCGGCTCAACCGCAGCGGCTCTTCTCGATGATAGTAGGCCACCGCTTCTGCAATGTCCTTTGAGATTCTAAAATCCCCTTCTTTGTCGCGCTTGTCAATTTTGGCTTCACGCTTCAAATCCAGCTTGTAGATTTCCTCGACCTCTCTCATGAATTGATCCAGTTCTTCTGAGACAACGACAGTATGTGCTTCCAGCTGAGCTTGAATGAGTCCGGTAATCTTGTTAACCGTGCCGAATTGATCTTCTTTATACTCTTTGGCATAGTCCGACACGCTGATAGGTTCGGCTATATTGATAAAGACATCACTCTTAAATCGGTGCAGGTTGGCGTAATTCAGTCCGATAGGAATTATCTTAACGCCGAGGGCATAATCATGTTGAGCTTCTGCTTCCATAGCAATTCTGACTGCTCCTGTCTTGACCTTCCTGATGCGGCGTTCAGTTTTGCTGCTTCCTTCCGGGAAAATGATAATCGCACCCTTCTTTTCAAGCAGGTCACATGCCTTCTTAAAAACGTCTTTGTTCTTGTGCATCAGCTCAGGCGTTTCACTGGGCCGATAGATGGGAATCATGTTCAAATTGCCAAATATCCATCTACTCACTGAGTTGGAGAAGGACTCACCCCTGGCAAGAAAATGCAGCTGTTGTTTTAATACAGATGCAATTACAATGGGATCCATAAAGGCTCCCGGGTGATTGGGCGCAAATATTATGGGCGTATCATTAGGAACAAACTCGAGGTTCTTCACCGTGATCTTGCGGAAGTAGAGCTTAACTGCAAGGCCCACTACTATTTTCAGGAATCGGTAAATCAAATCTTATTTAAATATGATGATTGCTAGTTGGGTCCGAGATATTCGTTGATCAACGCACCGATTCTATCTCCCTCAGTTAATACCATCACATGAGAACCGTTCTTCACCACTACAGGATTAACAATATTTCTTAGAGGAATTGTACGGTCGTCCGTTCCATGAAGATGTATAATGTCTTCCCGGTACTCAGTATTTTCCCAGGTAAAAACACATTCAACCGCCCTTTTTAAATAATCTGGATCCAGGTCATTGATCATTGCACTGAAAATATCATGATCTTCCCTGCTATCGGGTTCAGCAATAGGCCTGGCAATATTGGCCATTTTCTTTAATAATTTCCCATTGAACAACTTATACATTCGCAGGTTCTTTACCACCTTGTAACTGAAGGGAAACTCATCGGTGGACTTGGTACTGGAAATAATAATCACCTTCTCCGGGTCTAGAAACTTGGCCATTTCTACGGCAATCATGCCCCCGAAGGATACACCAACCAGGGAAAAACATTCTGTAGTATCTATTTGCACACTTAGCCTCCTGGCATAGCTTGGAAGTAGTTCGCCTTTGTTCGGTGTTTCAAGTACAAGGACCTTTGTTTCGTGATCTGGGATACAAATATTTTGAAACAACCGATAATCACCTCCCTGTCCGGGTATGAGGTAGATCGTTTCAGATTTGGATATCTCGGGCTTCAAGGCTATTAGTCCGACGGCTAATATAAATATTAACTTATGCATGGTCTTTTTTTTCATTAACAGTTACCAGCCGGGCATAGTACCCGGCAAACAATCCTCCTATTCCAAACATCAAAACACCATAGGTGGCAGGCACCAATGCGAGCTCTTTGTACTGAGTCAGCGCCATGCCTACAATGGCCAGTGCCAGAGAGCCATTCTGGATTCCACATTCAATGGAGATGGATACCTGCTGCCTGAGATTTAATTTCAAGAGCTTGCCGGAAAAGAACCCCAATAGCATTGTCAGCACGTTTAAGCCAATAACAGCAGGGCCTATTATGGGAAGCGCTGTAGAAAGCTGCTCCCTGTTGGTGACTACTGCGCCTACGATAATTGCTGCCATTAGCACTACCGAAGCGATCTTCACGGGTTTTTCCATCCTAATTGCGAAAGCTTCACGGTAACCCCTGATGAACATGCCCAGGGCAACGGGCACTACCGTAATCAGCAAGATCTTTAGGAAGATGGTAGCATAGGGTAGCTGCACAACCGTATCCGTACTCATGAATTTGAGCAGTGCGAAATTGACAATGAAAGGAATGGTCACCACTGTGATCACGCTGGAGAAGGCGGTCAGGGTAACTGATAAGCCGATGTCACCTTTCGCCAAATTTGAGATGAGGTTGGAGGTGGCACCACCAGGACATGCTGCAATCAGCATCAGCCCAACGGCATATTCTTCTTTTAACCCCAGCACGAGAATCAATGCCAATCCGATCAAGGGAAGCATGATCAGCTGATTGAACAAACCAATCGCCACAGAGCGAGGCTCCTCTTTTATCCTGATAAAGTCGGCTATTGTCAGTGACAAGCCCATGCCTAGCATGATGATCGCCACCGATATATTTAGAGAAAATTCTATGACATTTAAATGCATGGTCGTGGTTTAGTCTTGGTTAAGTGAGAATCTGTAAATGAAACTGAGTTTGTAAGCAAGGCCATCGCCGTAAATTCTTGAAATTGGGATTCTTTCATCTCCCAGGACAACAGGACCCATATTTGCGTCAACTTTATCATCCGGCGAGTACCTACTGTATTTATTGTCGGTCTGGTACCCAACCTTGGCTTGAAGTACAATATTTTCTGCCACATAATAGTCGAGAAGGGCATGGATCTCATTGTTGTTCTCTTGCAAATAGGTGTCTGTTCCACCTGACTCCAGTGCGTATGTGGCAATTGACCCTTTGAAAGACAGGCCATAACCCAGCTTTTCACCCGGTTTGTATATTACATTGGCCGTTATGGGTAGTGTGCCGAATATCTGAAGCTTGTCATTGACTTGCCAATCCACACCAAACAATGGAATAATAAATGGACCTGAGAATTCATACTTGTAAAGTGCGCCGAGCTTGTATTTCAGGGTGTTCGATTTTGCAATGGTAAACAGCGTGTAAAACCCGGGTTGATAATTCTTCAAAGAAACGCTCTTGGGGTCCGCATTGATCTGGTTCAATGTCAATGCCAACAAAGAGAGCTTCTCGTTTATCTGCTTTTTATAGCCTAACAGGACCATCAAATGGTGTAGATTCTGGTGGTAGCTCACTCCTTTATATGAATTATGGATGTTGGTTACTGCACCGCCAAAACCTGTCACAATTACATCTTTATTTTTCAATACTATAGGAACCTGAAAGTGAACACCTTTCTTTTCGGTCATGGCATTGGAGTCACCAATTGATGGCGAAATACTATAGTTGATATTCGCCAGATCGATGTAGTCTTGAGTGAACCCAGGATGGGCAAGAGCAATGAGTAGTGTCATGATGACTATTCGTTTCATTTTTTTCGTATCGATTAACAATGTATTGAATTTTTTATTGGTTCTATCAACCAGCTATCAGATAGTAAATGGCAGGCGAAATGCTCGTTATTGAGTCCTTCGCCTTTGACTTATATTAAATCCGATAGACATTCCATAGATCGTGGCGTTCTTTTTGGGTATCACGTAGAGATTGATTGGAACGTTGAGGTAACCGGATTTGAATGTTCTTCCTATCGCCAGCACTAAATTTGCTGTTAACTTGGTAGCACCCCGGCTATCTGGAAGTGTGAAGATTGTATTGGGATTCTCCACGAAATTATTGGCATCTCCCTCTATCCAGTTGATGGTATCCTGAGCCCATTCTTTGTTCTGATGCCACTTTCCATCACCTGGATTCCCGTTGCCAAGTGTGTTTTCATAATAGCCATTGGAGGTCTTGACTATTTTGACGACTGGCCCAAATGCAAACTCTAAACCGGTTTTGTTATCTCTGAAGCCGTTCAGAAGAGCCACAGAGGGGACAAGCTGGCCTGATTCCAATCCACCGATCAACGCGACGCATTCGAAGAGCGCCTGGAAGTCACCCGAGCTTAAATATTGCGTCTCCCACTGGTAACCGAACTGGGTTGTAATAGGATACATGTCATATCCTCCTTCCGTTCTCGGGGCCTGAAGCCTTTCGCCAGCTTTATCACTAATATAGGAGATGCCCATTCTGGGCCCGTTGAGTTTTAAGGTGGTCATAGGGCTGTTAATGGGCAGGTCATATGCAACGAGTAGATTTACTTTTGTGAGATCGTTGTCGATGCCCAAAAGATTCTTCACTGATATTTCAACCATCTTTTGAATTTCAATGGGAAGGTTTAGGTATTCTGTGGCATCAGAGTTTGATATTTCCCCGGTTTGCACGTTGATCAATCTCAAGGTGATCACGATCTTTTCACCAAAGCGTTCTGCCCTTCCAGTAACCATTTTGCGCACTCCCAGGGATTTCCCAACTTCCATCAGGCAGCTTTTACTATAACATCTACTTATATCAAGCTTGTTCTGTTCAACTATGTCTGCTATGTCATACTTGTCCATTACATTATATACACCCGTCTTTTCCAACTCCAGTCGTACCAAATATCCCATCGATTCTGGATCCAATATGACTCCTTTGGTGTCTATGTTCAATACCGCAACTGTTTCTCGCAGCTGGGCATTTACGTTGAAACTAAATAGCGTGGCGATAAGCCCCATGCATATTGCTTTAGATATTGTTTTCATGATTTTAGGGTTCTTGGTGCAAAATTGCTTTTGATCTTGTGCTTCCCCAAGGGTTGCATTAATACCTTTTTTGATGGACAAATTCACTATCATTTGATAAGGTGATATTTTTCTTTTTGTTTTCATTGTTATTGTTTTTGTTTCAAAATGATGGTTCAAAAGTAGCGGGGCGGGGAGGGGCAATGAAACGGCATTCCGCGCGATGAAAGGCTGAATTTGTGCAAAATAGAAATGGACAGAATCAAGGGTAGAGAATTACTGGATATCACAATTTCTATGGCGCCGGCAGGCTGCAATTGCGCAAAACGCGAATGTGCGAATCAGGGTTTTGCATTTTTTACTAAATTTGATCGGATATGGAAGTAGTCACCACTATACAGAACACCTTCTTTCAGCAGATCAAGGACCGCTTGCCGGGCCATTTAGCACTAGTGGACGAGATCGCTGATACGTTGGATATCAGTAATGACAGTGCCTATAGGAGAATAAGAGGCGAAACCTCCCTTGATTTCGAGGAGATAGCTGCCCTGGCCTATAAACACGGTATTTCATTGGATGGATTGACCAGTTCTAAATCAGATACTGTAGCTTTTCGTTACCAGCCTTTGGTGGAGGAAACCTTCTCTTTTGAGGATTACATGGAGACGGTATTGACAGATATCAAAAGCATTGAAGAAAAAGAGGGGGGAACTATGACATATGTGGCCAATGATATCCCTTTCTTCCAACTTTTTGGAGTTCCTGAAGTGGCATCATTTAAGCTGTTTGTTTGGACTAAGACCATCCTGAATTATGCGGAACATAAGGGGAAGAAGTTCAGGATTGGCGAAGGATTATCAGATCGTGCTCAGGAACTGGGGAACCAATTAATTGAATGCTATTGCAACATTCCTTCAACAGAAGTTTTTCATTCCGGTTCTCTGGATTCTACGTTGAATCAGATTGAATACTACTATATAGGTAGACTTTTTGCCGATAAGGCTGAAGCCCTGGTACTCTGTGATAAGTTGTCGGAATTGGTGGATCATATGCAAAGGCAGGCAGAGTTAGAAGTGAAATTTCCATTTGGACGGGAGTTGCCGGAAGGGACGGCAGAACTTAGGAGAGGGAACTACCAGCTGTACTATAACGAGGTGTTGCATACGGATAATACGGTACTGGCATCCGCAGGCGACTTCAAGATGGCCTACCTTACCAATAATGGGCACAACTCCCTGATGACGACAAATCCTGTTTTTCATGATCACGCAGAACGCGCTATTAAGAACCTGCTCAGCAAATCATCTCTGGTGAGCGGAACTTCCGAGAAGGAAAGAAACCGGATTTTTATGGCATATCAGGATAAGATCGATCAAATGCGGTCGGCAATCAAATAATTCTGATATATTTGCACCCCGATTTCAGGCGATTATCTGTCTGCCTACAGAGCTCAGAACGGATCGTGTAGGTAACATGAATAGAGTAAGAAGCGAGCTCATTTAGCTCAGTTGGTTCAGAGCATCTGGTTTACACCCAGAGGGTCGGGGGTTCGAATCCCTCATCGCCCACGGATTGATCAAAGCTCACCACGAAGTGGTGGGCTTTTTATTTGAGTGCGCGTCAAGCTTGCTTGCACAAGCCGTAAAATAAAAAGGCCAATCGCGCGTAGCGCGTGAGCTTTGATTCCCTAAACGGGTTTGAGGGATCACCGAGTGCAACGAGGTAATCGTTCAGGCGCGGGTCAAGCTTGCTTGCACGAGGCCAGGCTTCGTATTAAAAAAATCTAAGGTGCGTTAAGTGCTTACCTCTTCCTGTGATGCTTACGTCCGCCTCCCTCTCGCTTGTTCCGCCCTTTGCTCCGGAAGTCCTTTCGCTTCTTTTCCCTTCCTTCGCCCTTGAACGAACTGCTCCTTGGGCTAGAGGCCCCTGTGGGCCGCTCTTCTGACTTCTCAACTACCAGGGGTACATTGTCATGGGCCTGGCCCTTCAATGCCTGAATCAGTTTTTGGCCCGCCTTTTCTTCGATCTCGAAAAAGGAAAACTTTTTCATGATTTCAATCTTGCCTACTTCCGCATCTCCAGAGTCGAGGCCTTCATTGATAAGTCCTATTAAACGGTTGGGATTCAGTTTGTTCTTACTTCCAATGTTGATATATAACCGCGTTAGCGAACCCCCTTTTCTATCTCTCGTCTGTCTGCTCTCTTTTCGTTCGTAGCGTTCTCCGCGATCAGTTTTTCTGCCTCTTTCTCGGTTTCTCTGGTTGTCTCCTCTGCTGTCTCCTCTGCTGTCTCCTCTGCTGTCTCTGGAGGAGGAAAGGTCCTGTGCATTTTTGTAGTAGCTCAGAAACCTGTTGAATTCAGCAGATACAAAATGCTGGATGAGCTGTTCCCTGTCCAACCCCTCTAATCTTTCATAAATGGTTGGCAAAAAGGGTTCGATCTGCTTCTCATCAACTTCCACCTGTTTAATTTTATCGATGAGCTTGTAGAGCTGAATGGTACAGATGTCTTTGCCGCTTGGTATCGGCTCCTGTGCAAATTTGATCCCGGACTTTTTTTCTATTTCTTTAATTTTCCTATTGTCCCGGGTAGTGGCTATAGCTATTGAGGTGCCACTTTTCCCGGCTCTTCCGGTTCTGCCACTCCGGTGTATGTAAATCTGAGACTCATCTGGCAGGCCAATATTGATAATATGTGTGATCTCATTTACATCAAGCCCTCTTGCCGCGACATCAGTGGCAACCAGTATTTGAAGCTGACGTTTTCTGAATCTGCCCATTGCTTCATCGCGTTGAGCCTGAGACAAATCTCCATGAAGCGCATCTGCGTTATAACCATCCTGAATCAGTTTATTGGCTATTTCCTTGGTCTCCCTCCGGGTGCGGCAAAACACGATTGCGTAAATATCTGGAGTGATATCCGCCAAACGCCTGAGCAATTCGTAGCGGTTCCGGGCCGAAACCATGTAACACACGTGTTTTACATTGTCAGCACCTTTGTTCATTGGCGCAACAGAGACCTTAAGAGCGTTACCCATGTGCTTTTCGGTGATAGCCATAATGTCTTTAGACGTAGTTGCCGAGAAAAGCAAGGTTTGCTTTTTATCTGGTGTCTCAGCAAGGATTGCATCCAGGTCTTCTTTGAAGCCCATGCTTAGCATCTCATCGGCCTCATCGAGCACAACGCGAGCTATATTGCCCAGGCGCAATTTCTTGCGATTGATCAAGTCTTTGCACCTTCCCGGTGTAGCCACAACGATCTGGGCTGCCCTGCTCAGGGCTTTCATTTGAGGCACGATACTGGCACCGCCATAAACTGCCACAATGCCTATCCCTCTGTGGTATTTGGAATATTTTGTTAGGTCACTGGTAATTTGTAAACACAATTCCCTCGTTGGGCAGAGCACCAATGTTTGAGGAGACTGGTCGTCAACATCTGTTAGCTGAATAGCTGGCAGTCCAAACGCTGCTGTTTTACCCGTACCTGTTTGAGCTGTAGCAATTAAATCCTGTTTGGACGAAATTAAATGAGGGATGGTTTTAGCCTGGATCGGAGTGGGATCTTCAAATCCAAGCTCCTTGATCGCATCTAATATGCCCTCATTTAAACCGCTTACTGCAAATGACTTCATATCTTTTCTGTATCAGTTGTGTGTCAGGGTTTATTCCTGAACCACAGCATTTTTTTCCTTCTTTCGGGCGTGCTCATTTAACAAGATCTTCCTCAAACGAATCGCCTCAGGTGTTACCTCCACATATTCGTCTTCCGCAATGTACTCCATTGACTCTTCAAGTGAGAACTTCACCGACGGCGCAATGTTGACTTTATCATCAGCCCCAGAGGAGCGCATATTTGATAGTTTTTTGGTCTTGGTGACATTGACTATCAAGTCATCTTGCCTTGTGGTCTCTCCGATAACCTGCCCGGCATAAATCTCTTGCATTGGATCAATGAAGAATTTGCCCCTGTTCTGAAGCTTGTCAATGGAGTAGGCTATTGCAGTACCTGTTTCCATAGCGATCAATGCCCCATTCCTTTTGCTTTTGATCTCTCCCTTCCACGGCTCATAACCACTGAACCTATGGGAGATCACCGCTTCACCCTCTGTTGCCGTAAGAATGGGATTCGTCAGGCCTATCAGACTTCTGGCTGGCATCTTAAATTCCAGATTAACCCGATCATTTTTAGGTTCTATCTTGAGGAGATCACCTTTCCTCATTGTGAGGAGTTCAATTACCTTTCCCGAAAAAGATTCAGGAACATTCACCGTCAATTGCTCAATGGGCTCGTGTTTATAACCATCAATTTCCTTAATTACCACTTTAGGCTGGCCCAATTGCATCTCATAGCCTTCCCTCCTCATAGTTTCGACTAAAACAGATAAATGCAATGTCCCCCTGCCGTAAACCAATAACTTGTCCGGTGAGTCGGTTTCTTCAACCTTTAATGCGAGGTTCTTTTCCGTTTCCCTGAATAGTCTCTCCCTGAGATGACGTGAGGTAACGAATTTTCCTTCCTTTCCAAAAAACGGGGAGTTATTGATGGTAAACAGCATGCTCATGGTAGGTTCATCCACCGACATTGGTTCTAATGCCTCCGGAGCTTCAAAATCAGCGATCGTATCTCCGATTTCAAAGGACTCCAACCCCATAACAGCCACTATTTCACCAGCTTTTACCGCTTCTTTGGTTTTCTCCTTGCCCAAACCCTCGAACAAATAGAGCTCTTTAACCGACGACTTATTGATTTGACCGTTTCTGTGTACCACACAAACCGGATCTCCCATCTTAATACTTCCCCGGTGAACTCTTCCTACTGCAATGCGGCCTGTATAAGATGAATAATCAAGGGAGCTGATCTGTATTTGCAAAGAGCCGGGGTTTTCCTGTGAAGGTTCAAAGGTGTCTATGATGGTATCGAGCAGATAGGTGACGTCCTCTGTAGGGGTATTCCAGTCCTCACCCATCCATCCTGCCTTGGACGATCCATAGACTACGGGATAATCCAGTTGTTCTTCAGTAGCATCGAGGGAGAACATCAGATCAAATACAGCCTCATTGGCTTCCTCTGGATTGCAGTTGGGTTTGTCAACTTTGTTTACTACTACTATAGGTTTTAATCTCATATCAAGGGCTTTTTGCAGTACAAAACGCGTTTGCGGCATTGGCCCTTCAAAGGCATCGACCAATAATAATACACCGTCGGCCATATTCAATACCCGCTCAACTTCTCCACCGAAATCTGAGTGCCCTGGTGTATCTATAATATTGATTTTCGTTCCCTTATACCTTACGGATACATTCTTAGATAAGATCGTAATTCCCCGCTCTCGCTCGAGTTCATTTGAATCAAGAATCAGCTCCTTAACTTCTTCATTGTCCCTAAACAACTTTACCTGATGCAAAATTCTATCGACCATAGTAGTCTTACCATGATCGACGTGAGCGATAATTGCGATGTTCCTTATCTCCATAATCTCCTTTTTCACCCTGCGTAGCTTTTGCTAACGATGGCTCTTGTACGTCAAAAATGCCCACAAAAGTACTCTATTGCTGTAATCTGGGTTGAAATGATTGCTTTTTTATCTGGTGTTGTTCTCGAAAGGAAGGCAGCAGAGGAGGACATAATGAATGCCAGCAAATTATCAGCCCATGATCGCGCCTCTACTTCTCCAATATCTCAAAGTAAATGGCAAGCGACTCCCCGCTCTCATCAACCAGTGTAAGCAAATGCCGGCCAGGTTCTGGCGCGAGCTCCAGCTTGTGGAGGGCATCGGTACTTCCAACAAACTCTTCGTCCACATGCCAATAGACAGTGGATGAAGGCCTTCTGTGTGCAATTTCAAAAATCGTCTTTTGCATTTCTCCCTTTAGGTTTCGGGGAACGAATATCTTGGTATTTCTCTTTGGATAAATGACGGCCATATTGCGTTCCGGACTTTCTCCGCAATCTGTCGCCATGGGTGGCAGGGTCTTATAGAATGGGTCCTTGCTCTTGAAATACCATTCCTGTACCGGAGGAAGGACAAACCAGCTGGTATCCACCATGTTGGCCACTTCATAACACTTGCTGGTTACCCGGTGCTTCCCCGCCTTATCAAGATGTACCCTCTTGTGATAAGCACAAACAGGACTTTTGTCACCTGCCACAGGCCCTAAAATTTTTACTTTATCGATGCACGTCTCAGATGCAGCATACCCGCTTCTCTTGCAGACTTCGATCTCGGTGAGGTCCTCAAATGGGGTGTCATACCATTTCTGGTTGGGCAAATGCTTGAACATCTTGAATAGGATAGGAGCGGCCACATTCAATCCGGTAAGTCCGGGCCGGCCTTCACCATCAGCATTTCCCACCCATATACCGACCAGGTATTTTGTATTCATTCCGATCGCCCAGGCATCTCTGTGTCCGAAACTGGTCCCGGTCTTCCAGGCGACATCTGCTGCTGATTGAAAATCTTCCCAGCCCCGCTCTTCCCTGGGTCGGTTTAATTCCTTCATGGCTTTAAATGTCAGCCAAATGGGCCCTGCACCGAATAGGTGTGTCTGCTTGTGTACAGGCGTTCGAACACTGTCAGAAGCCATAAAATATGCGCCTAACTGATCACTTTCATCATATCCGAAATTATTTTGCTCGTAGTTTTTTAGTGAGCGTGCCATTGAGAGATAAGCACTGGAGAGATCCCACAGCGTGGCCTCAGCGCCTCCAAGGATCAATGACAAGCCATAGTGGTCAGCCGACTTGGTAATGGTACTCAATTTCAGCTTGTGAAGCACATCGTGAAATCGAGGCAGGCCATATTTGCTCAGCATGCGTACAGCTGGAATGTTCAACGAGCGGGCAAGTGCCTCGGAAGCTGGGACCGCACCGTCAAATCCCTTGGCGAAGTTTTTCGGTACAAATCCGCCAAATTTTGTGGGTATATCAGCCACCAATGCATCTGGTAACAGCATGCCGTCTTTGAGCATGGCCGCGTACAAGAATGGTTTGAGGATGCTGCCGGTACTTCTCGGTGCGGTCATGATATCTACATCCTGACCTGATTCTGCATGTTGGCAATCCGTATTACCAACGTAGGCAAGCACCTTACTTGTCTCAATGTCGATCAGGATCAAGGCGGCATTGTGAACTTCATTTTGACTGAGCGCCTTGTGATAGCTGCTTATAATATTATTAGCCTTTGTCTGTAGCGCCTGGTCAATAGTGGTTCGGATGCGTTCTCCTGCATGGCCCTCGTTAAAGAGACGGGTGAGCAAGTGAGGAGTTACCAGCGGCATTGATTTGGGTTTGCCTGGAAGGGCTTCTGATTTGGCCAGCTCGCAACTGATGTCGTCAATTACACCTTCTCTCATCAGTTTATCCAGTAATCGATTCCTTTTTGCAAGTAAGCGCTCGTGGTTTTTTCCAGGGTATATCAGCGAGGGTGCGTTGGGAAGAACGGCAAGCGTTGCCATTTCTCCCCAGGAAAGTTTCTCAGGAGAACGGCTATAATATCTCCAGCAGGCAGATTCCAGGCCGACAACGTTGCCGCCAAATGGGGCATAGGTGGCGTAAAGGCCCAATATTTCCTCTTTTGACATGGACAATTCCAACTTTAAAGCCATGAAGATCTCGATGATCTTTTGAAAAACCGTCCTCGGCTTTCCCTTTCTCGACAATCGTATTACCTGCATGGTCAGGGTGCTGCCACCGCTTACGATCCGTTGCTCCGATATATTCTGTACAGCCGCTCGAAGTATAGATATTGGATTTACCCCTGGATGATAAAAGAAGTACTCGTCCTCGAAATATAATATTGAATACTCAAACTTCCTGGGAATCCGATTTATGGGAGGAAATCTCCATTGTCCGTCCGTTGCTATATGCCCTGCCAGCAAGTTCCCATTGGCGTCTTCCAGTACAGTGCAGGTAGGATCGCTGAACAGAGGGTCCGGTAAACAATTGGCAAACCAGATGAGGAAAGCAAGGAAAACCGCTCCGAAAAACAGTTTAATCCTGTGCTTTTTCAGCTTTAAACTCAAGGCTCCCACAGCTTGTGAATTCGGCCTGCTAACGCCTGGCGCTTATGCTGCCTCCGGCTTCCACGACCTCAACCCATCTACCTGCCTTTCGCGAATAGATCTCATTGTCGTACATCGCCTCGCAATACACCGTGGGCAGGTAAAAGCGTCCAAGATAAGCGGCGTTCAAGAGCACTCTATAAGTTTTCTTGTCACCTGTACGAAGATCGAAGTAGGAGTACACTCTATCATCCCTGATATCCTGGTACCTGGGTTTGTCACCCATTTTCTGCGACTCAACCAGGTCCATGCGTGTATTCCTGATCTCCCATCCAGAGGGAAAGATCTGTGTAAGTGCCATCTCTTTATATTCCTGGCGTAGGCCCGGATGTTTGATCTCGACCTCTGCGATGAAATCAGTACCCTGCTCAATTTGGGAAGGATTCATCGTATTGCCTTTAATATCGAGATAGCGCACCTTCATGTACAAATTGCGCTCTGAGTTGACGGTATTTCCAACCAGGGGAATTCCCGACATTTGCAGTTTGACAAACAGCGTTCGATCGCTGGTGTTCTTAATCTTGAGCGTCCCTTCGGGAGCACCTTTCATGTTCATGTCAATCTGTGAAATAGCCTGAGACGTATTTATTGTTTTGAGGCCTTTCTTATCCAGATCATATTGGAACTTAACCTGTTCTCCGGACCCGGTTATGGTGACGAATTTGGCAATTGCCATCAGGGAATATGCCGTTGTTTGCGTACTATACCAGCGGTTTGATCCGATTTTATCCGCTAGCTCTTCCATGATCGTCTTTGCCAGCCCCTTCTTCTTCATCAGCACCAGCGTCTCCAGGATCATCGCCTGATCGCGTTCAGTACTTCCATAGGAATGAGAAAGCTCTTTATACGGCTCAATCTCGGTACCAGCGCTGGCAATCATTCGGGCTGCAACATCTTTCTTGCCAGCGAGCTGGTAAGCGGCTGCGAGTCTCCACAATGCAGCATTGGTGAGCTTCTTCATCTCCCGCATTCTGTTCATCGCTCCCATCGCAGGTTTCTTGGCCAGGGCCAGGGTATACAAGCGATATGCTTGAATGAGCTGTGCGCTGTTGTGGTAATGGTGACGCGAATAGCCCATATCAGCTGTCCATGCATTGGCTCTTTGCTTCTGGAACTTCACCCAATTATTGATCATCTTCGAAGGGACATTATATCCTCTGGATTTTGCTTCCAGGATGTAGTGTCCTGCATAGTTGCTGCCCCAGTCGCTTGCCGTTTCGTACTCATTTGGCCAGTAGGAAAAGCCGCCTGTTGAGATTTGGAACAGCTTGAGCCGATCAATTCCAGCTATGATATTCTCCTGGATCTCCGCTTTGCGTTCGCTTGGAAGATCGATGATCTTATCAAGGTACACCTGTGGAAATACAGAAGATGTCGTTTGCTCAATACAGCCATGTGGGTAGCGAATGAGGTATTCCAACCTTTCACCTATCTTGATAGGTGGCATTCTCGACACTTCAATGGAGCCCTTATTGGTGCCCGCCATGCCTACAGCAGCATACTCTGTTTCCCATGTTTTACCGGGTTCAATAACGGCATCGATCACTTCATTGATTCGCGGATTTGGAATACGTACATCGATCTCCACATCGTAATGGGCCGTCTCCTTACCGCTTTTCACCAATACCTCAACTTTGGCAATACCAAGCCTCTTCGCCACCTTCATATCAAAGGTCACAACCTGGTCACCCTCTTCCTTGAAAGTGATGGATTGCTTATTCTGCGGCACTTTTACCAGGTCGTTGGTTTTCACTTCGATGGAAACATTTTTGATCTTTTTATCCATAGCAAAGACTGTCACCGGCAATTTTAATTGCTCTCCGGGCCCAATTACCCTGGGCATAGTTGCCAAAACCATTAGCGGCTTTTTAACCGGTGTGGTCTTTTCTGTGTTGCCATAACTGCCTTTGTAACCAGCTATCACCATTGTTCTTACCGACCCCACATAATTAGGCATCATGTAGCTGTGTGTGCTCTTTGCTCCTGGTTTCAATTCAAAGGGACCCAGGAATTTTACCACAGGTTTGAATCGATTGGCCTTTTTCTTTCCCTCTTTCACCGCGGCTTCATCACCTCCCAGGGCCAGGAGTCCAGCCATTTCTCCCGAAAATGCGCCCATCACATATTTATACATGTCCCAGGTCTTGACTCCCAATGCCTCGCGGGCATAAAAGTGGTTCCATGGGTCCGGAGTTCGGAAATTCGTGAGATCTAACAATCCCTCATCCACCACGGCTATAGTGTACACCATCTGTTGTCCTGTTGCTTCACTGATCTTGATAGAGACTTTGCCCTCTGGTTCCAGCACATCGGCCATTGCGATTTGAGGTGCAAGCCTGGTTTTTGGATCTTCTACTCCTATGTTCTGAACACCATATAGCCTGATGGGCATATCATTAATGGTCTGCTCATGCGGCTGAACTAATGTAATGTGCACGTAAACGTTGGGCGCCATTTCAGGCGTTACTTCAAAGTTGAACTTGTTTCCGTCTTCCTTGGCATTCACCCAAAAAGTCTTGACCACCTTCGAGCCGGTTTCTATGCTCACCAGTGCTCGTCCTTCCTGGGATTCAGGAAGTTCTACCCTCACGCTCTCCCCGACATCGTATTTCGTCTTATCGGTGCTGAATGTGAGCATCTCCGCCCCTCCGGGATTGTCGCCCCCAGGCTGGCTCCACCAACCCTTATACGTGGTATAAAAGGCCTTGCCAACACTGTGGCCTGTTTCCGGGTCCGTAATTCGGATAAATTTCCTGCCATAGTAGCGCCCATCCAAATTCATCTCATACATCGCCTTACCATTTTTGGTGCTGACGTATTCTGTTTTTAGCAGGTTCCTGTTGCGGTTGGAAACGTAATATGCAAGATCATCATCAGATGACCTTTCCCACCACCAGCGCCAGTAGACATTGAAAATCTCAATCTTCAAATTCTCCCGGTCAACGGGCTTGCCATATTCATCAACTGTAATGATTGGAATTACGTTGGGCGCATTGGAATACAATGCTCCATTCCATCCCGGCCCTTCTGGAATCTTCAATCCCACGTACCCACGGTACGGTGAGTAGGGTACCGAAAAGCTATTGACGCTAAAGTCTCCACCTTTTTCAAAGGCTCTAACCTTAAAATAAGCCTTCAGCATACCTGGAGCATTGTCAGCGACCTGAATACTCGGTACCACAGTGGCTTCTCCTTCGGCATTCAGGCTGCCCTCAAAAACCATTTTCTCTTCCACATCAAAGCGCTTGGAGGGATCGTCAAAGACGAAATCCTTGTACTCCTTGAAAACCGTTCGTCCCTTGGTCATGGTCATTTCCACATCCGCTTTGAGATTACGCGCCTTTGCCCCATGAAGCCATTTAACCAGCAAATCACCTTCAGGCGATTCTGTATCCCGCAGGATATCCGCGTGAAAATCCAGTTTAATCTTTAAACGATTTGGTTTAATTGCCTCCACCTTTATGCTTTTGGTGAATACCGAACCTCCAACTTTCACCTTCGCAAGCCAATTACCAGTTGGAGCTTCCGGATCTGTTTTGGTTCTGAAGTCGTAGAAACCGTGGAGAGAAGTGAGGCTTACCTTCCGTTGGTAGAGCTGGCTTTCCGGTGTATACAATTCAAAGACAACAGGATGGTTTTCCGGGATCACCTGATTCTTGTCCTCCAGGATAAAGGACAGATATAAGGAATCTCCGGGCCTCCACACTCCGCGTTCACCGTAAATGAACCCTTTGACACCTTTCTTAGACCTCTGCCCGCCAACATCGAACATACTGAGCGACAATGCTGTTCCATCGTCTAGCCTTAGGTAACCAATTTGCTTTCCACTTCTGGCGATGAGGAGGAAGGGGTGCTTTTTGAGGTCTATGGTGGTGAAGCCGTTATCATCAGTCACATTCGTTCCTATTAGCTTGTTCTGGTAATTGTAGATTTCAATATCCACACCCCCTAAGGGCTCTGTCGATTTGATGTCCGTTACAGCAACAGTAAGCGATGTTCCAGCACCGGACTTGGCAATAATGCCCAGATCAGATGCAAAGATGTTTCGGGTTACCGTTCCATTGCCGCGCATGTAGTAAGAGTCCTTGCATGGATTATCGCGGTCCCTGTAGTTATATTCTGAGCCATAACCGTAATAATCATAGTCATCATAGTACCAGTAGTCATCATCCGGTCCATCATAACGGCTCTCTTCAGGATCATCAGCGAGATCATTGAGGCTTGCGACAATATCATCTTCGCCATCATCATCCGCTTCACTACAGGGATACATAGAGTGTTTCTTCTTAACACTGAGCTGCACGCGATAAATAGCTCCCGGCTCGGCCTTCATCAGCTTAGAAAGGTCAATTGAGAAGTTGTTCCACAGGCCATAGTCAATGGCTTTGTCGGATTTTAGCGCCACTTCCCCCTTATATACAATCCTGCCTACGCGCTTCATCTCCCGGTAACCATCAAATTGATTTACCTGTAGGAATTGTGCGACGTTGTCTTCGTAGACCTTGATGACCTTCACGTCAACGGCTCTGAGGTTTACTGACTTGAATGGGAAGATGAGGCCTTTAGTGTTGGGTAGAATTACTCCTTTGCCAATCAACTCCACGGCTGGCTTGATGTTGGTAAAGGTGATATCAGAAGAATGACCTTCTATCAGCTGGTAGTTCATTATATTCCGGATGCCTTCATCCACTACCAGTTGAGTAGTACCAGTTTGTCTTTTATCAGGATAGATTCGGATAGAGTTTTCTTCCTTGACAATCTTTACGCCAACGCCAGATTCCAGATAGATCAATCCCTCGAGGTCCTGATCAGGGCTTATCGGATCAGAGAAATAAACTGTGACGTACTGGGTTGGTTGCTGAGTTACCTTCAAGCTGAGCACCTTGAATTCTCCCAGGGGTGGTATTTCAAAGTTTTTTTCGCCGTCACCGTCAATACCAATTGTCTCACCCTCCCAATGGATCAATACTTCTTCTCGCTCCTCAGTTCGGTTGATGCTATCGACAGTGAAGTGGTGGGTCTTATTATCTCCTGCATGATCCCAGGTAACATTGAGTTTAATGCCGTTTTGAGTAGCTACCAGCAAGTCTTCAATTACTGGATCAAATGCCTGATCGGCGGTAACCAGCTCGCCTTGCAGTCGCTGCCATTTTAGATCTTGGATATCATAGGCACGCATACCCTCGAAATAAACATTTATTGCTTGCTGTATCGTTTGAAAGCTAAAGGGTAGCGTCTTTAGCTTTTCCGGAACGTCTGCCACTTTTGACAGGTGGAATTCGGCCTCAAAGAGCTTTCCAGATGGTAGCAGCCCTTCCGGCAGAAATTCAATGGTGCGTTTATCTATCCAGTTGGCTTCACCTTTGATATCCGGCGAGAATTCGAAGAGCTCTTCTTCAATGGCTTCGTGGAGTTCAACATCCTGTTCCTCCATTAAGCGAATCTTAATGGACGAGCCGTTGGATATTATTCCTGACGTAAATGCAGAAATATATCCCGTAAAGGCCGGGTCGATATATACGGAGGTTTTTTTATCGCTGCAGCCATTGATAAGAACGGCGCTGGTAATAACTAGTGCAATGCATATAAAAGGTAGGGTGTATTTTAACTTCATGATGATGAATTAGAGGATGAATATTCAGATAAATATACATAATTATGGAAACTATTTGTTCACACAGAATGATTGTATATTGCAACTGAAATATTAGCTGGAATATTGTTTCTTTGGTATATTATGAGCGCGAGAATCTGTTATTTCCTAATGTCGAGATTCAGTACACAGTTAAGGTGGTTCTGCAACAGGCGAATTAAGCTACAAGAATCATTATGAGGAGGCTTCCCATTCCTACGAGAAATCCAAGGTACACCTGGAATGGGTTGTGAGCGTTTAGGCGGAGCCTGGAGAATCCAACGAACCCTGCCATAACAAAAAGCACGATTAGTGTGGCGTTAAGGTCTAATGTCAGCCTCTCCGAAACGCCTATAATTACTCCAATCAAACCACCCATTACAAACGCCAATATGCTGGCAAGCATGCAGCCCAAAATGATTAGATAGAGGATGGGCGGAAGCTGCAATTCTTTCAATAGATAATATAGTATAATATAGTAGGCCACAGTTATCGCATAGGGGAGGCGTCGCTCCTCTTTGGATTCTAAATAAATGCTATCCACAAACCCTTTGTAGTGCAAATACAGCACATTCAATAGAGGCATCAGGCAGGTAAATAGGAATACTAAGAGAATTGTAACCCATTGGCCTGTGGGAGGGATACCAGAGCTAAAATAAGTGCTGGAATTGAACACGAGGATCAATCCCAGTAATGGCATAAAAAGTGGATGAAATATGGTGGAGATCAGTTTGGGAAATCCCATGCAACACTAGAGTTCCTTTCTCATGCGTGCCACTGGAATTCCAAGCTGCTCTCGATACTTGGCTATGGTCCGCCGAGCAATGTTGTAGCCTTTCTCTTTTAGAATAGCTGCAAGTTTTTCATCAGCCAATGGCTTCTTTTTATTTTCTTCCCCTACGCAATCCTGCAAGATTTTCTTGATTTCCCGCGTCGACACTTCTTCTCCATCTTCATTGGTCATAGACTCTGAAAAGAAAGATTTTAGAAGAAATGTTCCGTAAGGAGTATCAATGTATTTGCTGTTTGCAACACGCGATACCGTAGAAATATCCATGTTAATAATCTCAGCGATATTCTTCAGTATCATTGGACGCAATTTGGTTTCGTCTCCGTCCAGGAAGTACTCCTTCTGGTAGTCAACAATGGCTGACATCGTCTTCATTAGTGTTTCTTGTCGTTGTTTGATCGCATCAATAAACCATCTGGCACTATCGATTTTTTGTTTAACGAACATAATTGCATTCTTCTGCTGCTTGTCAGCTTTGCCTCTGTTGTGCGAATAGGTCTCAAGCATTTCAGCATAGCTTCGGCTCACCTTCAACTCTGGAGCGTTGTTCGAGTTCAGCGACAGAGATAATTCACCATCTATTTTTTCCAATACAAAATCAGGCATGATATGCTGTACTGGTTTTTGGCTCTCTGCCAGAGAATTCCCAGGCCTTGGATTCAATTTCTGTATCTCATCCATTGCATTCTTGAGCATGTCATCGTCAATCTCCAACTTACTGGTGATCTTGTCATAGTGTTTCTTTCTGAATTCGTCAAAGTGGTCTTGCAAAATTTGCCGTGCAATCAACTCTGCCTCTTCAGTTAGCTCTTTTCTGTCCATTTGGAGGATCAGGCACTCTCTTAGGTCTCTGGCCCCAATTCCTGGCGGTTCAAAGTTTTGCACCACTTTCAATTGTTCCTGAAGCTGAGCTTCTGTAGCAATTACGTTTTGCGTGAATGCTAAATCGTCGACAATTGCGGGTAACTCTCTCCTTAAGTATCCGTCATCATCAAGACTGCCAATTAGATGACTTGCGATTTGGTACTCTTCCTCGTCAAGCATTTGCAAACCAAGTTGAGTCATCAGCATTTCGTGGAAAGTCTTGGCCACGGAAATTGGAATGGTCTTGTCATCGATATCCTTACCTGCATTGTTGGCGTTTAATCGATAAGACGGAATATCGTCATCTTGCAAGTAATCGTCCAGGTCGAACTCATCTTCATTCTCTTGCTTTTCCTCTTCATGCTCGTCTAAGAGATCATCTTCGGTCTCACCGGCCTCATCACCTTCTTCTAATGCAGGATTCGACTCCATCTCCTCCTTGATTCTTTGCTCAAGCGCGATGGTAGGAATCTGCAGCAATTTCATCAGCTGAATTTGCTGTGGTGATAACTTCTGTTGTAGCTTCTGTTGTAGTCTTTGTTGTAACATGCTTTGTCGCTTGCCAAATAGGATGCCAATTATGTAAATATAATGATTATTTTCGAATAATACGGTTCATTTACATCAGGTGAAAAAATATTTAGCAAATTTCGTTTTTTCGGCCAAATCCCCTCCAATCCCAAAGGGTGTATTAATAACGGATGACCATGGGATGGTATTGGATGTACTCGAAAATAGTGATGGATTGGAGGACGTTTTGGAGGTTGAGGGATTCTTGTGTCCGGGCTTTGTGAATTCACATTGTCACCTTGAATTATCACACCTTAGAGGGATGCTGGGTGAAAAGAAAGGGTTAGTGGATTTTATCAGTCCAATAATAGAAATGAGAAAGGCCAGTGCAGAGGTCATACAGAGCTCCATGCGCGTAGCTGAGCAGGAGATGAGGGCCAATGGCATTGTAGCTGTTGGTGATATTTGCAATACGGAGGATTCATTTGGACTGAAGTCAGAGTCTGAAATGCATTATCACAACTACATAGAGGTCTTGGCACTTGATCCTGCAAAGGCAAAATCTGTATTTAGGGACGGGATCAAATTACTAGATCAATCCACGGAGATGGGGATGCCGAGCTCCCTTGTACCTCACGCGCCTTATACCGCTTCGGCAGATTTGTTAGCGATGTTAGGTGAGAAGGGTAGATCCACAGGTGGTCCGCTATGCATTCACAATCAAGAATCACCGCATGAGAACAAATTATTCATGGATGGCACAGGGCCTCTCAGGGACTTATATACCGGTTTAGGGAATGACCTCAGTTTTTTTGCCCCTACTCAAACGAATTCATTAGAGGCTGTATTAAAGTCAGTAGGAGGCAATGTGCCACTCTTATTGGTGCACAATACCTACACCACAACCGACGATTTATCTAAGGTTGCTGAGTACAATTCTCAGGTCAGCTATTGCCTTTGCCCTAATGCGAATTTATATATTGAGAACAGGCTGCCTGATATAAAACTCCTTGGTGCATCTGATCAACTGATGGTGCTTGGAACGGATAGCCTGGCCTCCAATTGGACCTTATCTATCCTGGATGAGATGAAGACAATCTCAGCGAGTGATCCAAGTATTGAGCTTGCAACACTGATCTCCTGGGCAACTAATAATGGAGCGAAATTCCTGGGAGTTGACAGTGAGTTGGGCAGTTTTGAGAAAGGGAAACGACCCGGTATAAATCTTATCTACAATGTTGACCTTGAGAACATCGCGATTGGTCAGCGGAGTAAAGTGCGTGTGTTATCGTAATGAACCCTTATAAAATGATTCTGCGATCAGTAAGTCTGCAGGGGTAGTGATCTTGATATTAATTGACTCACCCTGGATCAAATGAATTACTTCACCAGTTGATTCAACAACCGAAGCTTCGTCCGTAAACTCCGGTGAATACGATTGCTTAAAGGATTTCTTGATTACTGACAGAGCGAAACACTGTGGCGTCTGCACAACCCGGAAGTCATCCCTGTTGACAGGCACACTTAGGTCGCCATCTACTTTTCGTAAGGAGTCATTTACATTGATGACGGGAATGGCGTTGCCATTTGTTTCAGCTGCATTGAAGGCATTGCTAATGAGTTCCTTGCTAATCAATGGACGCACGCCGTCATGTATAGCGACAAACCCCTCTTCATCGCCAATAGCGTTCAGGCCGTTTTTTACTGAGTTGAAACGCGTTTCACCACCACTAACTACCTGATGCGGTATTTCAAACTTATATTTCTTTCCCAATTCGTCCCAGAGGTGAAGGTGCTCAGTGGGCAATACCAATATCACGTTTATGTTCGGGATTGCCTGGTAGAAGGCTTCCATTGTCCGCATCAGCATGGGAATGCTTTCAAGTTCTACAAATTGTTTGGGAAGACTACTGTTGAAACGGGAACCGCTTCCTCCTGCAGCAATAATAACGTATCTAGGAGTTAGATAAGTCACAAGATCAACATGGCATCACCGTAACTGAAGAACCTGTATTTTTCTTTAATGGCCGTTTTATACGCCCGGAACATCAAATCATATCCTCCAAAAGCACAGACCATCATAAATAGGGACGACTGAGGCAAATGGAAATTGCTAACCATGCAATTGGCAATTCTGAATTCATAAGGCGGGAAGATAAACTTGTTCGTCCAGCCTTCATATGGCTTTAGCATCCCCATAGTAGACACTGAAGTTTCAATTGCTCTCATGGTCGTTGTGCCAATTGAACAGACTTTCCTTTTAGTCTCTTTAGCATGATTAATGGCAGTTACCGTTTCTAGTGGAATATAAATCTCTTCAGAGTCCATTTTGTGTTTGGTGAGATCTTCCACCTCAATTGACCTGAATGTTCCCAAACCGACGTGCAAAGTGACTTCATTGATACCGACACCTTTTAATTCCATTTTCTTCAATAGCCCTTTGCTGAAGTGCAGACCAGCTGTTGGAGCAGCTACCGCTCCTTCATGTTTAGCATAGATGGTTTGATACCTCTCCTTGTCTTCTGCGTCAGCGGCTCTTTTAATGTACTTAGGAAGCGGAGTTTCACCTAATTCCTCGATAACCTCTTTAAATTCTTCATAAGTGCCATCGTATAAGAACCTCAGAGTGCGGCCTCTGGATGTTGTATTGTCAATTACCTCCGCAACAAGCGTTTCATCATTTCCGAAGTAGAGTTTATTGCCTATTCTAATTTTCCTTGCCGGGTCAACCAATACATCCCAAAGTAATTGTTCTCTACTTAGCTCCCTTAGTAAAAACACCTCAATCTTGGCTCCAGTCTTCTCCTTATTTCCATAAATGCGTGCGGGGAATACCTTGGTGTTGTTTACGACTATCTGGTCCTTGTCTTCGAAGTACTCAAGAATGTCTTTAAATGTCCTGTGCTCAATTGATCCGTCTGCACGATTTACGACCATCAATCGCGAGCCATCACGTTCTTCAGTTGGCCGTTCCGCGAGTAGCGTGTTAGGGAGATTGAATTTAAATTGAGATAGCTTCATTGTCTAAAGATATATGAACTTTATCTTCTTAAAAGTACTAGGGTCGCGAAAGTATCAATTTATAGGCTAATTTTCAACATTCTTCTGATTAATTTCTCAGTGAATCACATCCTCCAGCTTCCAGGCATTGTCAAGGTGGAATTGGCCTATCCTCGTTCTTGATAACGCAGTTAAATGTGCACCATTGTGTAATGCCTTGCCAAAATCATGGACCAACGAGCGAATATATGTGCCGGTAGAACATGACACCATAAACTCCACCTGCGGCATTTGAATGTTAGAGATTTTAAACGAGTCGATTGTAACTGGGCGCGGCTGGAGTTCAATGGCCACGTTTTCCCTCGCTTTTTTATAGGATCGAATACCATTCACTTTTAAGGCAGAGAAGGAAGGAGGAACTTGCTCAATTTCCCCCTCAAATAATTTAGCGGCCTCATAAATTTGTGTGTCAGATATTTCACCTGTAGCAAAAGTTTGATCAATTTCTGTTTCAAGGTCATATGATGGAGTTGTTGCCCCAAGTACCAGGGTTCCCTTGTATTCTTTTTCCTGTCTTTGAATTTCATTGATGCGCTTCGTGAATTTTCCGATACACACAATAAGCAAGCCCGTGGCCAAAGGGTCCAGGGTTCCTGCATGGCCAACCTTGATTCGGCCAGTATGCAGAACCTTATTTAGAAAATACCTGATTTTGTTGACCACATCGAATGAGGTCCAGTTAAGCGGTTTGTCAATCAGCACCAGCGCACCCTCTTTAACATCTTTTACCTCGCTCAGGTGAACGTCAATTGGTTTCATAGAGATTATTACCTGACTATACAATCGCCAGCACTCCTACTGCGGCGCAATAGAAGGCGAAGTAAATTAAATTACTTTTCTTGACCAGGCTGATCATAAATGTGCACGCAACCAATCCGGTGAAGAAAGCTGCAACGAATCCAATAGTCAATGGAATTGCTTCAACGCTACTCGAGGTCAGGGCACCGTCCATGATGTCTTTAGCCATCTTGCCTAGAATTAAGGGAACCACCATGAGGAATGAGAATCTTGCAGCTTTTTCTCTATTTACACCGATCAACACTGATGTGCATATTGTTGCCCCAGATCTGGAAATGCCTGGAAGAATGGCAACGGCTTGCACAAGTCCGATAATAATACTGTGAAAGTAGGTGACTTTTTTTGTGGTGTTCTTTGCTTTGTCAGCAAAAAACAGGAGAATAGCCGTTATCAATAACATCACTCCCACCAATTGCACCTTGCCCGAGTAAAACGTTTTAATCAGATCGTTGAACATCAACCCAACAATTGCTGCTGGGATCATGGACACAATAATTTTTAAAGAATAGTGGAGCTCTTCGTTGTTCTTGAATTGGAATAACCCCTTTATTAATTGACCGATGTCTTTTCTGAAAACTACAATAGTGCTGAGGGCCGTGGCAGCGTGAAGTACCACTGTTATCAATAAAGAATCTTCGGGAAGCCCTTGGTAGTCAAATAGTACTTTGGCCAATTCAAGGTGTCCACTGCTTGAAACTGGCAAAAACTCTGTAAGTCCTTGAATTATTCCGAGTATTAAGGCTTGTAATGCAGACATAAATTTGAAGGATGAGGAGCTTAATTTTTGGGCTTCCTCATGATGGCATATATCTCCAATGCAAATCCTGCCATTACAATCGTCGGCGCCAAGGTTATCCGTCTAAAACTAAATATTTCATCGGCGTTGAAGTAGTTGGGATCATCCGATCCACCACCTGACATAAGGGCAAAGCCCAAAATAATCATTATGATACCTACCAAAACAAGTATATATCCTTGTTTTTCAAATACGAAACCTGAAGGTTCTTCTTTTTTTACTTCGTTGCCCATGATGCAAAAGTACTAAAAATAGAGTTCGTCTGTTTTGAGTTTCAAATATTTCCTAACTGCAAATAACGTCGAAACCCATGATATTAGTATACCAGATACCATTACTCCACCGAAGATAGTTCCGATTAGCTCTATATCTTGAATTACAATCAACTCCGGGATTTCTCGCTGGGTAAGATAGAGGGAACCTACCAGGAATGCGATCGCGATAACACCGGCGAAGATACCGTGAGCAATACCTTTCATGATAAATGGCCTGCGAATAAATCCCCGCGTAGCTCCTACCAGCTGCATGGTCCTAATGGTAAATCGCTGGGAATAAATTACGAGGCGGATCGTATTGTTGATCAACGCCATGGCAATTAGAAACAGCAGAGCCCCAAACACCAGAATGAACATGCTGATCTGCTTTACGTTAGTATTGATCAAATTCAAAAAGTTTGGGTCGTATTTAAATTCCCTCACCAGATCATTCTGAGCCACATCATCTTCTATCCATGTAATGCTATCAGGGTTGGCAAATTCTGCATTCAGAATGATGTCAATTGATGCTGGCAGTGGGTTGTACCCTTCCAGGATGTCAAGGAAGTCTTCATCCGGATCTAAGTCTTCCTGTAGCAATTCAACTGCCTCTTCTTTGGTGATGTACCTGGCAGATTTCACATAGGCGGTGGCTTCAAGGTGCTTTTTTAATTGAATAATATCCACTTCTTTCGCCTGTTCTGTGAGGTAGATAGAGAAACCTATGTTCTCTTTGACCATTACCGAAAGTTTCTCTGATGTCAACACAATTAGCCCAACCAGGCCAAGCATAAATAACACAAGGGAGATACTAATAATCGTTGAAACAGATGAAGCGTAAAGCCTTCGTTTAACGATCTTTTCTTTGGTTGACATGGGAATAAGATTGGATAATGCCGATCAAAAGTAAGAAAATTTGAAATTCGTCTTCGTGGATTTTTTAATTTCGCAGAATCAAAAGGGTGGCTTCGTATCGCGATAATGGCACAACGAATGGATTACAACTTTATTGAAATAGAAAAGAGGTGGAGGGACTATTGGAGATCCAATCAAACGTTCAAAACGTTTGATGATATCACCAGGCCAAAATACTACATCCTGGATATGTTTCCTTACCCATCAGGCCAGGGTTTGCATGTGGGCCATCCTTTAGGCTATATCGCTTCTGATATTATTACGAGATACAAACGTTTGAGAGGATTTAATGTGCTGCATCCAATGGGATATGATTCCTTCGGCTTGCCTGCCGAGCAATATGCTATTCAGACCGGTCAACACCCGGCCATTACCACTTCAAAGAATATTGATACGTATCGTAGGCAGCTTGACCTTATAGGTTTCTCTTTTGACTGGGATAGAGAGGTTAGGACGAGCGATCCAGAGTTCTACAAGTGGACCCAATGGATTTTCATCAAGCTATTCGACTCATGGTACAATAGAGAAGAAGACAAAGCCGAGTCTGTAGATACATTAATTGAGAAATTCCAAGACAGTGGAAGCGGCAATGTCGATGCAGCAGCTAGCGACCACGAGGTTTTCTCAGCGGAGGAATGGAATGGCTGGTCAGAAACAGAGCAGCGCAATATGCTGCTTAACTATCGCCTGGCCTATTTGTCGGAGACGAGCGTGAACTGGTGCCCCGAGCTCGGTACAGTACTGGCCAATGAAGAGGTAAAAGATGGAGTATCTGAAAGAGGAGACTATCCTGTTGAGCGAAAGTTGATGAAGCAATGGTCTCTGCGTGTTACCGCTTATGCAGATCGATTATTATCCGGTTTGGATGAGATTGATTGGACCACAGCACTGAAGGAAATGCAGCGAAACTGGATTGGGCGCTCGGAAGGAGCCACGGTCAACTTTACTATAGATGGATTTGATGAGACCCTTGAAGTATTTACAACCCGTCCTGATACAATTTTTGGTGCAACGTTTATGGTGCTTGCACCTGAGCATGAAATGGTTGCAGTGATAACTACAAATTCCCGTAAGGCGGAAGTTGATGAATATGTTAAATTGGCAATGAAAAGATCAGAACGTGATCGAATGATGGATGTTAAATCCGTGTCAGGTGTTTTTACTGGGGCATACGCGCTTCATCCATTCTCAGGTGATAATATCCCAATTTGGATATCTGATTATGTATTGATCGGTTATGGAACAGGAGCAATAATGGCTGTGCCATCAGGAGACCAGCGCGATTGGAACTTTGCCAGGCATTTCGAGCTTCCAATTGTTTCCATTGTTTCAGATACGGATATCTCAGAAGGAGCTAATGAGAATAAAGACGGCGTTATGATTAACTCTGACTTTCTCAATGGAATGAAGATCTCCGAAGCAATTTCAACAATCATAAAGCACGTTGAAGAAGATGGAGTGGGAACAGCGAAAATCAACTATAAGTTCAGAGACGCAGTATTTAGCCGGCAAAGGTATTGGGGTGAGCCGTTCCCTGTTTATTACAAAGAGGGAACTCCTTATATGTTGGATGAAAGCGAGCTGCCTCTTAAATTGCCTGATGTGGATAAGTACTTGCCAACTGAGAAAGGAGAACCACCTTTAGCCAGGGCAAAAAATTGGACGACAAAGGACGGATATGCACTGGAAACGAACACAATGCCAGGTTGGGCTGGATCAAGTTGGTATTATTTGAGATACATGGATGTTCTTAATGAAGATGAATTTGTTTCTGAAAAGGCATTGCAGTATTGGCAGAATATCGACTTATACCTGGGTGGAGCTGAACATGCCACTGGCCATCTCCTCTACGTACGATTCTGGACCAAATTCTTGTATGACCTTGGATACATTCCATTTGAAGAACCCGCTAAAAAGCTGGTTAATCAGGGAATGATCCTGGGAGAAGGTGGAGAGAAGATGAGTAAGTCGAAGGGAAATGTCATTAACCCAGATGATCTTATAACTCAGTACGGTGCGGATACCTTGCGCATGTACGAGATGTTTCTGGGGCCGCTAGATCAGCCCAAACCATGGGACACAAAGGGAATTGAAGGAGTCTATAAGTTTTTACGCAAATTTTGGCGACTTTATCACAATGAGGGAAATACATTTACGATATCGGAAGATGTGGCGAATGAAGCGGAATTAAGAGCCCTAAATAAGGTGATCAAGAAAGTGCAAGATGATATTGAGAATCTGTCATTCAATACTTCCGTGAGTGCCCTAATGATATGTGTGAATGATCTTAGCAGCTTAAAATGTAATAAGAGAGCGATTCTCTCTGACCTTGTTGTTGTTTTATCTCCGTTTGCACCCCACATAGCGGAAGAGCTCTGGTCCAAGTTGGGTAATGATTCAAGCATTTCATACACCTCCTATCCGGAATTTGACGAGCAGTATTTGACCAGTGACACGTACGAGTACCCTATTTCATTTAATGGGAAGACCCGCTTCAAATTAAGCCTGCCTCTCGACTTGTCAAAGGACGAAATTGAGAAAGAAGTCCTGGCAAATGAACAAAGTATAAAGTGGTTGGAAGGCAAGGACCCAAAGAAGGTGATAGTGGTGGAAAGAAGGATAGTAAATATTGTTCTTTAACACCTTTCTATGCTACTTGTGTTATTACTGAGAAACATTAACTTTACAAATCAATAGACTGCTTATCTATTTAGTACTGCAATGAAGAATCTAGAACAGGAAGGAAGTTTTAAATTGCCATCACTTTCGCTTAACGCCAACTCCGGCGTGCTTGAGTTGGCGGGCAAGTCTATTCCTGAAAGAACATCTGAGTTCTATGATCCGGTTTTGGCCTGGATTGATGAGTATAGTCAATCGCCGCAGGAGGAAACAATATTCAATGTTAAGCTTGAATATTGCAATAGCTCCTCAACCCGGTATCTAATGGATATTCTCGAGCGCTTGGAGAGGATATTCAAAGAAGGGAAAAAGGTGACTGTAAATTGGTACTACGAAGAGGATGACGAAGACATGCTAGACCTGGGTCAATCCTACAGTGTTCCTCTGACCATCCCCATCAATATGATTTTGGTTCCCGTGGACTGAGCTCCATACCAGGAATTTAATCATCTGAGAACTCAATTAACTTTTTACGGTAAGCTGAAAATATCGTGGTTTTGAGTAAGAATCCTTTATACTCGCCTTCATCGATTACGGGCAGGCTCCATTCTTCAGAATCTTCAAATTTCTTCAAGACGTCCTGCATTGGTTCATCTGACGAAACGTAGTTCGGAGGAAGAACCATTAAGCTGCTGACCATGGTGGTTTCGTACATATCCTGGTTAAACATAATCTGTCTAATATTATCAAGGGGTACAATGCCCAACAATGTATTATTGTCACCGAGGACCGGTATGATATTTCTCTTCGAGTTTGCAATCACTTGCACCAGGTCGCCAAGAGTGGCTTCATGGCTAATAGTAGTAGCATCCCTGGTGATCAGTTCGGCAACACTCATGTGAGATAGCACTGCTTTGTCTTTGTGATGAGTGAGCAGCTCTCCCCGCTTCGCCAATCGCTTGGTGTAGATCGAATGGGGTTCATAGAACATAATAGTAAGATACGATATGGAAGAAGTCACCATTAGCGGGGCAAATAGCTCATACCCATCTGTAATCTCTGCAATGAGGAAAATAGCTGTAAGTGGAGCATGTATAACTCCAGCAATGAGGCCCGCCATTCCGACTAAAGCAAAATTACTCTCGGATAATTTCACCCATTCAAAGTAGTTAATCAATCTTGCGAAAATATAACCCGTAATTCCCCCCATGAACAGCGTAGGCGCAAAGATTCCTCCGATTCCGCCAGTTCCAGTAGTTATCGATGTAGCAATTACTTTGAAGATCAATACCAAGGTGAGGAAGCCAAGAAGTAACCAAAGGTTGTCCTTGTAATCATGGAATAAACTATTGTTCAAAAGATCAGACCCTGATCCGCTCAAAACGGCTTTCATAGCCATATAGCCCTCACCATAAAGAGGAGGGAAGATGAATATGAGCAGTCCTAAAAATAGTCCTCCCAAAAGAAGCTTGTGATAGGGGCGTTGCACCTGATCAAATCGGGCTTCAATCGCCATGTTCATTCTGGTAAAATAAACAGAGACTAAACCAGCGATTACCCCTAATCCGATGTAAAAGGGCAGATGCATCGGATCAAAAGTGTCTTTCAGCGAAAAATGGAAAAGAGCTTTATCAGTTAAAAGCAGTTTTGCTACCAAGGAACCTGTTACTGAAGCCATCAACAAAGGCACTATCGACGTAAGAGTAAGATCCAACATGAGGACCTCCAGAGAAAATATCAAGGCGGCAATGGGCGCTCCGAATATTCCAGCCATTGCTCCGGTTGCTCCACATGCTACAAGTAAAGTTGTGGTTTTGAAGTCCAGTCTAAATAGCTGCCCCACGTTAGAGCCAACAGCTGCACCAGTTGAGACAATAGGAGCCTCCATTCCTACTGATCCTCCAAATCCGCCAGTAAAGGTACAGGCGATGATAGATGAGTAGATGTTGTGAAGCTTCATTATCGACCGCCTTCTGGAGATCGAGTAAAGGATTCTGGTGATACCGTGACTGATATCTTCTTTAATAAATGTCCTAATAAATACAACGGTTATAAAAATCCCGAGCAGGGGATAGAATAAATAATAGTAGTTCTCCCCTCCAATTTCCGAAGTGCTGCTCTTGGTAAAAAATACTTCAATGTAGTGAACCGTCGTTTTAAGAGTAACAGCTAAAAGACCTGAGATGATTCCAATGATAACCGAGAGGATAAGCAGGAACGATCGATGTTCAATATTCTTGGCTTTCCAGATTATAAACCGCGCCAATATAGCTGGATGTCTCATTGCTGCAAATCTACCATTTGTTTCAAGGACATGTCTAATAAAATCGACCAATAATTAGTGGGCTTGGAGTCATTTTGTATCTGGTAGACAAAAAGTGGTACGCTATTTGAATTAATCGTACCTTGTAATGAAGAGAATGATTGTAAATACTATCCTGTTCTTCGCCTTCTTTTTCAATGAGGTAGCTGTGGTCAGTTTCGCTGAAGGGGTGCCTACTGTGCCTGACACAATTAATACCTTTTCCAAAGAGCGTGCCTTTTCGAGAGGAGAAAAACTGGAATACAGGATTCATTATGGATGGCTCGACGCTGGTGTTGCGGTTTTGGAAGTGAAGCAGGAATCCAAAATGGTCAACCATAAGAAAACGCTTCATATGGTTGGTACCGGACGCACCGTTGGGTCCTTTAATTGGTTTTACAAAGTCCGTGATCGATATGAGACCTTTATGGATGAGGAGGAAATGGTTCCGATGAAGTTTATTAGAAGGGTAAACGAAGGTGGGTTTATTATCAATCAGGATCAGCTTTATGATCACAAGAAGAATATTGTTGATAGCGATGGAAAAATCATGAAAGTTCCTCCTGGTATTCAAGATATGCTTTCTTCATTTTATGCAGCCCGAAACTTGGATATGGCCAATGCGAAGCCAGGAGACGAATTGTTGTTGACAACCTTTATGGATGATGAAATTTTCCCGCTTAGAATCAGGTACATGGGAAAGGAGACCATCAAAAGCTCCATGGGGAAAATCAGATGCCTGAAGTTTCATCCAGTGGTGCAGGAGGGTCGCGTTTTTAACGCAGAAGAGGATGTTACCGTCTGGATATCTGACGATAAAAATCACATTCCCATTTCAATAAAGGCCAAGCTCTTTGTGGGCTCTGCGAAAATGGATCTTAAAGAATACTCCGGACTGACACATCCAATCAGGTTTGAGTAAGGTGTAGTAAATGGGTCCATCTCTTGCGTTTTTATCCCCTGAATAATTAACATTTCATGGTTTACAAACTTTAACTCTGTAAATTCGGTGGTCAGTTTTTTTTCCTAAACTTGCACCAAATCGAGAGAATCATGGATTTTGATCAGAAGGTATTGGACCGGCTGAAGAAGCTGGAAGACAAGTATGAAACGATGGGACAGAACACGGAGTCCTATCTTGATGGACTCCTGTACGCGGATTCGATGACCTACTGGGACTATTTAAGGATTGACACCCTTCTCTCACTGCAGGTGCCCAAGACAGACTTTCCTGATGAAATGGTGTTCATTTTGTACCATCAGATAACTGAGCTCTATTTTCGTCTTACACTTCATGAAATTGATCAAATCTCCAACAACGGTCGTGAAGTACTTAAGACCGGGGAAGATAAAGGGTGGAAAACCAAACTTGATGTGGACTTTTTCATCGAGAGATTGACCAGAATCAATCGATATTTTGAGAGCCTAACCATGTCTTTTGCAATTATGGTAGACGGAATGGAGAAAGACCAGTTCCAGAGATTTAGGATGTCATTGCTCCCAGCAAGTGGCTTTCAATCCGTTCAATATCGAAAAATTGAAATATGTGCTACTGATTTCAAAAACCTCGTAGCGGTTGAAAAGAGAAAGGATATTGACACCAACGCCTCCATAGAAACGATGTACGAAGATATTTACTGGAAGTTGGGTGCCATGGAATTGGCTACTGGCAAAAAGACGCTTACCCTAAAGCAATTTGAGAAGCAGTATTCGGATGAGCTCATCGAATTGGGCCAGAAAAGAAAGAAAGACAACTTGTGGCAAAAATACATGGAGCTCTCTGATTCGGATCAGAAAAATCAAAAACTGATCAATGGCTTAAAGCAGTTTGATATAAATGTTAACGTCAATTGGCCGCTGGTGCACTATAAGTCTGCGGTGAGGTATCTCCATTCCAAAGAGGAAGACATTGCTGCTACCGGGGGTACGAACTGGCAGAAATATTTGCCACCTAAATTCGCAAAGCGGATTTTTTATCCTGATCTCTGGTCTGATAAGGAAAAGAAGGAATGGGGTAAAAGATGGGTGGAATCGGTAGTGTAATAATTCCAAATTAGCGTGATACTAAAGCTTTTTAGCCACAACTTGAGATTTACCACCGGAATCGGTATCATTCTACTATCATTAGTGCTTATTAGCTATATCAGCAACCCCGAACCATTGGCTGAGGTACATATCCCCGAAGAGGAAGATGTTGTTGAGGACGTGATCGATTCTGTGCTTCCAAATTTCTATGTGTTAAACGGGATTGTCTCCGACTCTCTAATACACTATGAAGGTTCTATAAAAAAGAACCAAAGCTTATCCGAGATTCTGTTGCGCTTTAATGTGTCTTACAGTTTAATTGATGCGCTGGCGAAGAAGTCAAAAGATGTTTTTGACGTGAGGAAGTTTAAGGTTGGCAAGAAGTACAACATATTTTACTCTGAAGACTCTGTGCAGCATGTTGAGGCATTCATCTACGAAATTGATGCAGCCAACTATGTGGTTTATCGCCTCAGGGACTCGATCAATATTTACCGTGAACGCAAACAGGTAGATGTGGAGATTAGAACAGCTTCGGGTATAATCAACTCATCACTTTGGAATACCATGGCTGATAATAATATTGATCAAGGAATAACAATGGAGATGGCCGAGATCTACGCCTGGGCCGTGGACTTTTACAGAATCCAAAAGGGGGATTGGTTCAAAGTGATATATGAGGAAAAGTACGTAGAAGGTGAGAAGGTGGGAATCGGCAGGGTACTAGGTGCCAGATTTAACCATTCTAATGAAGATTACAATGCAATATACTTTGAGCAAGGAGAAACCAGCGACTACTTTGACGAAAACAACAAGAGCATGCGCAAGGCATTTCTCAAGGCACCTCTCAAGTACAGCAGAATTTCATCTCGTTATAGCAAGCGTCGCTTCCATCCTGTGCAGAAGAGATATAAACCGCATCTGGGAACCGATTATGCAGCGCCAAAGGGAACCCCGATCATGTCTACCGGGAATGGAACCATTGTAAAGTCTGGATATTCAAAAGGAAATGGCAATTATGTCAAGATCAAGCACAACAGCGTTTATGCCACGCAATACTTGCATATGACCAAGATCAAATCTGGAATCCGCAAAGGGGTGAGGGTGAGGCAAGGAGATATCATTGGATATGTTGGCAGCACCGGACTGGCCACAGGGCCTCATGTATGTTACCGTTTTTGGAAGAATGGCAAGCAGGTAGATGCCTTGAAGCTTAAACTGCCAGCATCTTTGCCAATTGATGCCAAATACCTTGAAGAATACAAAAAGGTAAGGGATAAAATTCAACAGCAACTTGACGAGATCGATCTCGAAGTTGAGGTTTAGAAGAAACCTGCCTTATTTAACCTTGAACTCCTTTTCGGCAAGTACAGTTCCACCGTATAAGACCTCCACCCTCCAGGGTCCTTTCATCTTCTCATTAATGGTCTTGTAGCTGAAAGTACGCCATCTGGGCCCTTTAACCCTCAGGTCAACACTGGATACTTCCCGGCCATTATAATACCATTTGTGGGTAATGGTTGCTTCAACATCAAATCCCAAATTCACCTCTGTATGAAACCATATTTTGTCTAATTCAGCGGGGAAGGAGGTTGATGCTCTTATTGGTGCCCGATCCTGTACATCTTCGCATAATGTGAGGTTGGCTATCCGAAGCTCACCAGGGGTTGCAGCAGCAGCAGTTACATTTGGTTGTTTTGTACTACGCCGGTCTTCTGAAACCCTCATTTTCGTTTCAGTCGTTTCAGGTGATTTGGCATTTGAAACGCGCTGTGCGTCAATTACCACCACAATTTCATAGTGCTTGTTTCCCCTTATATTCTTAAACGCAAATTTGCCATCTCTGTCAGATATAGCTTCAGCAATTGTTTTCTTATCATCTCCCAACAATTTTATTTTGGCTTTTGAAATTGAACCTGGAGAGGACCCTTCATTTTTCAGAGTTCCTGAAATTGAAATAGGTGTGTTATGTACGTAATTAGGATCATCCCCAGGTGTCTTGTCGACACCAGTAGTTGCAGTTTTTGTTCCTTCTACTTTGACTTTAACAGGTCTTCCCTCCGCTTTAGCTTCAACTTCTATTGCTGCTTCCTTACTAGCTGGCAAGTCATAATTGATCATGTATAGATCCAGTCCACCATAGCCTTTGGGATTGTTTTGATGGTAATAGCCTCTTTTCCCATCAGTTGACGCAACATAATATTTGTCGTTTGCGACGGTGTTGATTGGATATCCGATATTCTCAGGTGTACTCCAATTGCCTTTGCGATCCATTATTGATTTGAAAATATCAAACCCACCCATTGTTTTGTGGCCATCAGAGCTGAAGTAGAGCGTTTTGGAATCAGAATGGATGAAAGCCGATTCATCATTATACGGGGTGTTGATCGTTTTTCCAAGATTCACAATATTTCCCCAGGTCCCGTTCTTTTGCAGCTCAGCTCTATATATATCCGTTCCCCCAAATCCACCTTCTCTCTCGCTGTCAAAATAAATGACTTTCCCATCTTTGGAAAGAGATGCCATTCCTTCCCATTCAGCGGTATTAATATCCCCTTTGAGTTTCGTTGGTTTGCTCCACTCTCCAGACTTTAAGGTGCTTAGGTAGATGTCTCCTGACGTTTCATCACTGTATTTGAGGATTAGTATTTGTTTGCCATCAGCCGATATGCTCACAGCTGCCTCGTCTCCACCATCTGTATTGATATTGTCGCTGATGCTCTTTGGTTTTGACCAATTTCCATCTTTTTTGAAGCTGATGTATATATCATCATTTGAAAACCTCTCTTCACCGGGTTTCAAGCCTTGACTTGCCTTGATCTTCTTATAGGTGAAGATCAGTGTAGATTCGTCTGCAGATAACCGAGGTACATATTCTGTACCTTCGGAATTGATCTGTTCGCCCATGTTGCGAATGAGAATATCAAGTTCATTGGCAATAAGCTCCTTTCCGACCTCGCAGCTGTTGCGCATTCTCGAAATGAGTTCGCGATCAGAAGAGGCCAGACTTTTACTGGCCAATAGAAAATCGAAGTACTTTATACCGAGATCAAAGTCGTTATTGGCATGATATGCTATTCCAAGATGAAAGGCCAATCCTTCCCGGTCCGGGTCAAGATGCAATACTCTCTCAAGATAGCTAATCGCCTGTCCGGCTTCACCGGGTTCATAGAGAAAGCAGACACCGGTTCTGTAAATAAATTCAACTCGCGAGGGATAGCGTTGAGTTAATTGCTCATATAGCGGCCGCGCACCAGCATAATCACCTATATTGTAATACAGCTCTGCCTGCTCGCGCAATTTAATACTACCCTGTACAGGGATGAGCTTCTGCGAGAATTGCTTACCACCCTGGCTATGCGCCGACGGGGCACTCCAGCACATAACTAATAAGAAGCTTAATATGACACAAATCGACCTCATGAAGATGGCGGTTTTAAAAATTAATAAGGAAAATACTAAAAAAAGTTCAATGCTGGAATAAATTTTCAGTGACTACATCCTTAAGATACTTGCGCTTCCCGTTGTGGAATATTATGGTGAAGGCATCTCCAACATCTCTTTGAATGACCTTATCTCTCAGGGCCTCTGCCTCTGACAGTGTTCTAAAATTTCCAATTAGAAATAAGGTCAAATCCTTCTCACCCTTTAGCTGCTCCACTTCTCCCAGATCTACAAATGGGGAATGATCAAAGTTCTCAGGGTTCTCCAGCGCCGCTATTTGGACTTTGAAAACCAATTGATCGACCTCCTTTGCACCATATCGTTTCATGATTTCCTGATAGAGTTCCGGATTGATAAAATACAGCCTTTCCAGCGATGGAATATTTGCCGGCATTGTAGTGTATTTGTTTTCCAAAGCGGTTCCTTTACCAATCCGAAATTGTCCATTGTCATCAGTTAATATGTTATTCACTTTAACTCCTTTTTGAACCAAACCCGACAATTTGACGGTTCCTATCATTATGGGGTCACTGTTCGGAATCAGGCCGGGGTCCTTTCGCTCAATGGTAAAAATATAATGCTGATCAGGAAGAATGTTGATGAATCTGAAATCTCCTTTTTGGTCGGTTTCCACAGTCCTGGAAAACGTTCCGCTTTTGTTCACGACTCTAACTGTTATTTCGGCGCCGGGCCTTGTGGGGTTTTCTGAATAAAGAAGTCTCCCATCTATTGTTAGCTGCGGTTTGAAACCAGGGGAGTAAAAGTTTACATCGCTTATAATTTCCTTGAACTCGGCCACATCTGTAGAATTGACTTTTGACAACTTTGCTGTAAATCCATTCGCCTCATATGTTACAAGGTATTCATGGCCTATGGGTAAGCTGATGATATACTCTCCCGTAACGCTATTTGATGTGAATGGCCCCAGTTTCCTGACACCACCATCATATATACACGTAATCCTGGCATCTATGTATTCGTCATTGGCAAGGATTTTACCTTTCAGCAACACAATAGGGGAGGGCTTTGACACATTTCCCAAGGTGACGGTGTAGATATCCTGTTGGCCATAACCTCCATTCCTGCTTGAGGAGAAGTAGCCCGTATTTCCGTCCCCTGTTACTACATAATAGATATCATCAGCGGTTGTGTTGATAGGATATCCAATATTCTCAGGCTTCCCCCAATCACCTTTTTCATCACGCCTGGAGATGAATATATCGTAACCACCCATGCTCTTATGCCCCCTGGAGCTGAAGTAAAGTGTTTTATCATCTGCATGGATGAACGGGGCATCATCATCTTCTGATGTGTTGATATAGGGGCCTAACGGAACTGCTTCTCCCCAGATGCCATCTTCACGTTTAACCGACATATAAATATCCTTGCCACCTAAACCTCCTGGTCGTTCGCTTGAGAAAAACAGTGTTTGTCTATCAGCCGATAAGCTGGCACTTCCCTCCCAGTGATCTGAGTTGATATTGATATTTAGTTTGATGGGGTAGGTCCACGCTGTACCATCACGCTCACTAATGTAGATGTCTCCTGACCCTATTTCTGTGTCCTTATATATGAATAGCGTTTGTCCATCCACAGAAAGTGCAATACTGGCATCATGTCCTGTGCTGTTGATACCCTCCTGTACCTTAGTGTTGAATACTGTTGCGTAGAACAATTTGTTTTTCTCTGGGGGGATCCATGAATCCCCTACCTTATATGATAGATAAATATCTTCAGAGTATGTTCCTTTCGGATCTGGATATCCGTACTCGTCTCTCAAGCCACCTATGCTCTTTTCCCCTTTATAGGTATAGATCATTATCGACTGATCCATTGAAATTACCGGAACATATTCTGAACCATTGGTATTGATAGGCCTGCCTATATTTTGGATATTGACATCCAGAGGAGCCTGAATGAGCATTGTGCCGGTACGGCAATACTTCATGTGCCGTTCAGTTTCCTTTCGGATCTTATCGGAGGATTTGTCAATGTCTATAGCCGCATTAAAATGTTTGAGTGCTAGTTTGAAATTATAATTTTTGTGATAGGCACGTCCCAGGTAGTATTCCAGGTCCTTGGCTTTTGGGTTTAGCTTCTTTACTGCCTGGAGATACTCTATTGCTTTGTGCTTATCCCTGGACTCGTGTATATAGCAGATACCGATCTTGTACTTGTATTCCACCGATTTGGGGTCTCGTCTTTCGAGATTGGAATAGATCCTCAGGGCGGCACTATAATTCTCTTGCTTAAAATGAAGCTCAGCTTGTTTCTCCAGTTTCTTGTTGTTGTCTCCGGAACCAAAAGAAGCAAAAACCCAATTTGCCTGGATGTTTAGCATCAAACAGCTGATAATCAATATATCTCTGCTATAGCTCATCTGTGGAATTAAGGCTCAGGATTTATAGAAACCATTTGCAACTACCTCTGATAAGAGTCTCTTTTCCCCTTTGTAGAAAATGAGGATAAATGCATCGCCCTGTCCCTTTCGGATGGCTTTGTTCTTTAACTCTTCGCTGTCTCTAAGTGTTCTTAGCTCTCCCATGGTATATCGCATCAGACCATCTGCCCACATCTTCTTAGTTACTTCGCCCAGTCCGGTAAGGTGTGAATAGTCCACAGGTTTGGTCGATTTATAAGCACCAACCTGAATTTTAAAGACCAACCCGTCTGCAGCTATTGAACCATATTTATCCAGCACTTCCTGATATACATCAGGGTCTGAAAAATCTACTTGTTCCAGTTCTTCCTTGCTTTCTGGCAAATTGCTGCTTAACAGATTGTCCTCCTTCAGTTCTATTTTGAATGATCCGTTGCTATCTGTAATGACTCCGTTGACCTTTATATCCTTGACTCCCTGGCCCCTCAGGAGAGCCTTGCCAACAATAACAGGATGCACATAGGCTTTGAGGTCCGGATCCTTCTCGTCGATTGACAAAACATACTCCGCATTTGCCGGTACGTTAGTAAATTTGAAGTATCCCCGGCTATCCGTCTCCGTTTCGCGCTTTACCAAATTTCCACTCTTGTCTTTAATGTACACGGTTATACGCACCGCAGGCCTCGCAGGTGATTTGTGATACAGTACGCTGCCATCGAGTGTTAGGGAGGGCTTATACCCGTCCGAATAAAGATCAACGTCAACCACCAATTCTTTAAATTCCACAGCTTCGGAACCCTTGACATTTTTGATATGTGTTTCATGTCCTTCAACGTCGTAGTAGACTGAATAATCCTTCCCAACGGGAAGTGACACCAGGTAAGATCCTGTGGAGGCATTGGAGCTGTAATTTCCCTGAACAACATTATTATCTGAGTCCTTCACCGTGATGTTGGCCGCGACCGCGGAGTCATTGGCGGTAACTATCCCTCTTAGCATAATCAGAGCATGGTCATGTTTGATTTTATCCAAATGCGCTATGTAAATGTCTTGTTTCCCCATTCCACCAGGTCTTCCAGACGAAAAGTAACCCCTTTCACCATTGGCAGATACCACATAAAACATATCGTCTCCTGCAGTATTTAGAGGATATCCCATGTTCTGTGGTTCTGACCATGCCTCCCCATCCCATTCTGTTTTAAAAACATCGTAGTTACCCATATTGAAATGCCCTTGAGAGCTGAAATAGAGCGTCTTTCCATCCGGATGCATAAATGGAGCGTCATCGTGATGAGCAGTATTGATTGCCCGGCCTAGATTTTCTGCTTCTCCCCATACTCCATCATCACGCATTCTGGATAAATAGATGTCTTTACCTCCCTGCCCGCCAGGACGTTCGCTGGTGAAATAGAGTGTCATCCCATCAGGTGAGAGGCTGGCACTTCCCTCCCAGTGAGAGGTATTGATATTATTATTGAGCTGAACAGAAGGGCTCCACTCCTCACCAACGAGCTGGCTCTGGAAGATGTCTCCGCCGCCGTCCTCAGAATATTTGTATACAAACAATGTTTGACCGTCTCCTGATAACGCAATACAAGCATCATGCGTAAGTGAGTTGATATTAAACCCAATATTTTCGGGTGCGAGCCATGCCTCTTTCAACTTGTACGAGATCTGGACGTCCTCGTAGTAATAACCTTCCTGGTGCTCCTCTCCATATGCATTTTGCAGGCCCCCAAGACTCCTCTCTCCTGTATAGGTGAAGATCAAAACTGATTCATCACTTGAAATAACCGGAACGTATTCAGAGCCTTGAGAATTTACCGGTGGGCCCAGGTTTTCTATTGCGATATCCAAAGGATCCTTTATGATTTCTTTACCATTGTTGCAATTAATGATCAGCCGTTCGACATGCTCCTCTTGTTTCTGGGTGAGCTTTTTATCAGCTTTCGCCTTTTCAAATATGTCAAGCGCCTCATCGAACTTGTGATTCAGATGGTATGCTTTTCCTAGATAATAAAGTATGTCTTTTGTAGCGGGATACTCAGCGTATATTTCTTCGAGAAGTGTAAGTGCCTGATCTGTCTTTGTTGGGGTATACGTATAGCAGATACCCAGATGGACCTTGTACTCAAAACGCCCTTCAAAATGCACGAAGAGTTTTTCAAACAGTTGGGCAGCAGTCGAGTAATTTCCTTCATAAAAGAAGAAATTGGCGTCCGCCAGTAACTCATCTTCACCTTCCCCCACCACCAGCACATTGTCAAATTCTTTCTGAGCGGAAGCATTGTCATGTACCGCAGAGACAATAAGTGCTATTAGGCTCAGGATGAAAATTATTCTAGTCATAATAGGGCTTTCATATCAGGTTGCTTATAAACAAAAATAACAAAAGTAGCATACGGTGCAAGTATTGAAAGTACTTTAAAGAGTGTAGAAATTATTGGCGATCAAGTCTTTAACGAGGACCCTCTCACCGTTGTACTTTGCTGTAACGAAGGCAAGATTGGTTCCCTTGTTAAGGACACTCTTTTTGAATTGTTCAGCTTCGCGGAGGGTTTCAAAACTGCCAATAGTGAATCTGGTGATTGCGTCTTCGAGCAATTTAGGATTGATGTCCCCAGGCGTTTTCAAATTCCCTGTTGAATAATTTTCCGCATGCTCATAAGCAGCAATCTGCACAGTGAATTCCAGTCCTTCTGCTCTTTCATCCCCGAACCTGGCCATTACCCGCTTGTAGGCAACCCTGGCGGCTGGAGATATGGATTGTGGGCTATTACCAGTTGCCAATCCCCCATTATTGTTCATTTCATTCAGGTATTTGCGTTCTCCATCCACTTCAGCTGTTATGAATGCATCAGTCGTGCCCATTTTTACTATCAATTTTTTGAATTGCCGTGCTTCTTTGAGATTGTCGTAACGCCCGAGGGTAAATCTGGTAATTCCATCTACATCCAGTGCTATTACTTCACCGAGGCCATCCAGGCTTTCGTGCTTGTAGTTCTGGGGGTACTTATAGGCAGCAACCTGCACATTATAGAAAGTTCCCCTCCTGGCTGAAGATCCGGTGATTTGTTTGGACTGGTTGGCCACCCTTCTTGAAAAGGCGATCGTCTTTCCGCCCGCAAAATTTTTAGATGCTTCCGCGCCAGCAAATTCAACTCGCCTGTTTTTCTGGCGGCCGATTGGGTTATCGCTACCATCGCTGTTGGTGTTAGCCGAAATGGGTTTGGATTTACCAAACGCATAAAGCACAAGCTGGCTTTCACTTACGCCTTGGTCAATCAGGTAAGCTGCGGCTTTTTGCGCCCTTCTTTCTGAAAGTTTCATATTGTATTTTTCAGTACCAATGGCATCTGCATGTCCCGCTATCACCATCTGTGCAGTGCTGTTTTGAGTGAGGTATAGCTGTACCTCATCCAGCTCCTTTTTGCTCTTAGTCCTAAGTGTTGCTTTGTCGAAATCAAATAAGATGTTGCTGAAGTTGAGTTGCTCTTTTCCGCCCTGGGCTGCTGGTGCCTTAGCCGCAGTCTCCTCCTTTAGCCTGGAGGCTGCTAGTGCAGCAACTACCGCTTCCGCCTCCAATCTTGCCGTTTCTTCAGTTTTGCGTCGCGCTTCTTCTTCCGCTTTCAACCTTAGCTCTTTCTCAACCCTTTCCGTCTCTGCATTTTCAGCTTTTAATCGGGCCTCTGCTTCAGCACGGGTCAGGCTGTCTTTTATGGCAGCTTGTCTTGCTTGTTCTTCGGCCTGGAGCCTGGCCTCTTTCTCAGCTTTCATTCTCGCTTCTTCCTCTGCACCATCTGCGCTATCTTGTGCATCCATCAGTCTCGCTTCCTCCACTGCTTTGAGCCGGGCAGTTTCTTCAACTTCCAACCTGGCCTCTTTCTCAGCTTTCATTCTCGCTTCTTCCTCTGCACCATCGGTGCTATCTTGTGCATCCATCAGTCTCGCTTCCTCCACTGCCTTGAGCCGGGCAGTTTCTTCAACTTCCAACCTGGCCTCTTCTTCAGCACGGATTAGGCTGTCATTCATAGCAGTTTGCCTGGCCTGTACCTCGACTTGCAGCCTTGCAGCTTCTCCGGCTTGCCCATTGAGGGGAGGGGGCGTTGTGTCGGCAGGGACAATGACTGCCGTATCAATTAAAGCAGTGGCGATAGAATCCTGAATCATTCTTTCAAGGTCCGCAACCTGATTAGCGGCTTCAATTTCTGCGATCTTATCATCCAGCAGGGTTTGTACGAGATTGGTCGAGTCGATGAAGGGGTTTCTCCGTTCAGAGAGTTCAATATCTTCTCTAACTTCTACAAACACATTCAGGTTTGAGACATCTACCTTTTCAGTATGTAGTATTTTATCCTTCAGCATGAAATCCATTTGATAGGCATGGCCGGGCAGAAGAGAGATAAGGTAGTTGTCGGACACGACATCCGACGTATTGGTATGGTAAATCTCATTGGTGGTTGTGTTCGTAACCTTGATTGATGCCTGTACATTCCGGCCATTGTTTTGTACACTGCCCTTGATTAGAGCCAGGTCAGGCAATTCGCCAACTACCCCTGGCTTGGCCATATATATGTCCTGGCCACCATAGCCTCCTGCTCTTCCCGAAGAGAAATAGGCGTGCTCTCCGTTGGGAGAAACTACATAATAATTATCATCATTGGGTGTATTGACGGGAGGGCCCAAATTGTCTGGTTTGGACCACTGGCCATCCTCTAAAGTGGTATAAAAAACATCAAAGCCACCCATGCTGTTATGGCCTTCTGAACTGAAAAAAAGCAGCTTACCATTGGCGTGAATAAAGGGAGCGTCTTCATCATATGGGGTGTTGATATCAGGTCCCAGGTTCACAATATTTCCCCAGGTATTGTCCTCTTGCAAAGTCGCCTGGTAAATATCCTGCCCGCCAAACCCACCTGGTCGATCTGATACAAAAAAGAGTACCTGCTTGTTCACACTAATGCTTGCGTGCCCTTCATAGTTCTTGGTGTTAACCTCCCCCATTATGGGTTCTGGCGCGCCCCAGTTGTTCTTGGTACGTCTGGAGATGTAGATGTCGCCGCCTTTTTCATCATTGCTGATAAACAGCGAGTGGCCATCTGGGGCAAGGCCAACAGCGGCGTCGTGGTAGCTGGAATTGATCCTGGGCCCTAATCCATCCGGTTCCAGCCACTCATTATCCAGGAGATGGGCTGCGAATATATCTTCAAAATATTGGCCATCTGGATCTGGTTCCCCATATATATTGATGAGCCCTCCTCTGCTTCTTTTACCTTTATAGGTAAATATCATGATAGACTCATCAGTGGAAACCAATGGAACATACTCATCATATTCAGTATTGACCGGAGCACCAATGTTCTCAAGTACGATTTTTTGGTCCGTGCTTAGATTTCGCAGCTCTTTGGCGTTCATACACTGTTCTATCAGCAGGGGGATCCGCGTTCTGTTCTCAGAGGATGTTTTCTTTTTTTCTTCCGCCAACTTGAAATAACCAATGGCTTCGTCAAAGCGGTAATTGAGCATATATGCCCTGCCCAGAAAGAAGAGAATGTCTGGCAATTTGGGATTGCCGCTATACGCTGCTTCCAGATAACCTATTGCCTTTTCCTGTTCATCGGTTTTCTGAAGATAGCAGATGCCTGCATAGAACTTATAGCCCTTGGTGCCGGGATAACGCATGTCGAGTTTTACAAAGAGAGGTAGTGCGCGCCGGAAGTCCCCTATCCCATAAAACCACCCTGCTTCTTCTAGTAGAGCTGCTTCACCACCACCCATGATATAACTGGTAGAAAACTGCTGTTCACGCTGTCCATATGTGTTCGTGATGGACAAAAAGAAACAAAGGGATAGGTAAGAGGCTATCCTGATTTTCATGATGATGCAGCTTGCTGTTGAGCGAAACAACTAAAAATACCTTGATGGTTAATCAGGTCAGCGGCAATTTTATGAACATGAAAACGTTAATAAGGCCAGATGAATTTTCTAATTTTGGAGGAGGGTATTTTATGTAATATATTTGTTTTTAAACTCCTGTTGTTGTGAAACCACTGAAATGACTCTTTCAAGAGCATTGTAGCATTTTGGTTCCATGCGACCCATTAATATCAATAAGAAGCCCATGAAAAACCTTAATCTATTACTTGCAGCAACCAGCTTTCTGATCTTATCATCATGCGAACCTGATGACAATAGCGATGGTGCACCGGAACTCAATGAGAACCTCAAGCAAATAGCTTTCAATTTTCGCTCTGAATCATATATAGTTGTTGAAGACGGAACAGCTGATTATATGGGCCAATTTGATCACAAGGTCTTGTTGGACGATATTTTTGAGGCCATTTACGCTGGCAAAATACAAGCCTTTGATTTTATGGATGATCCGCTCACAATTGAGGAAGTGCAGTATAAGCAATCGCATACCGACACTACATTGCTTGAGAATTTTGAGACCGGAGAACTTGAATCGGTCGTAATTACAGAGGAACTGAACCCAGATGATGTGGTTAAAGTTTTTATGGTGGAAGACTGGTTTTTGGATAAAGAGACATTCACAATGGAGAAAAGGGTAGTGAGCATGACCCTATGCACACTGAAGCTAGACCTGGAGGGAGACTCTATTGGCGTCGAAATATTATTTAAGATATATTTGGATGGCAAAGGCCCACAGCGAGAAGGTTAATAGGGTTTCTACTGTTCATAAAGAAATAATCCAATGGAGTTTTTAGATGAGGCGATTGAAGCCTATGTTGAACGATACACCTCAGAAGAGAGCAAGGTATTGAAGGAGTTGAATCGCGAAACCTACAGCAGGGTTTTAATACCTCGAATGCTGGCCGGACATCTTCAGGGAAGGGTTATCAGTATGTTCAGTCACATGATCAATCCCCGGCAGGTTTTGGAGATCGGTACTTATACCGGGTACTCTGCACTTTGCTGGGCGGAAGGGCTTCAAGACGAAGGGCAGGTGCACACGATCGATGTCAATGAAGAGCTGGAAGAAATGGCGGCCCGGTATATTAATAAAGCCGGGCAAACGAGCAGTGTGGTAACTTATCTGGGTAATGCTGTTGATATCATCCCTTCAATAGACCAAACCTTTGATGTTGTCTATATCGATGCGGACAAAGAAAACTACTCCAAATATTATGACCTCGTGATCGATAAGGTCCGTACAGGCGGGTATATCATAGCTGACAATGTTTTGTGGAGTGGTAAGGTTGTCGAAGTAGAGGAAAGTCAGGATGAAGACACGCAGGCGCTGGTAAGTTATTGCGAAAAAATTCAAAGTGACTCCCGGGTAATTAATGTTTTGTTTCCAGTTCGGGATGGGTTACTGGTAGCCAGGAAATTATAAGTAGTCTTTCAACTGCTCTTAGTGCATACCTACCTCGACTCCTACATTTAAGATCGGTAAATCCGGGTATTGTGCGAGTCCATTATTGTATTTGGCATACAAGTTTGGATCTTTGATAAACAAAGGCGTCAGCCTGTAAGATGCTGTAATAACGAACTTATTGAAACCCAATCGAAAGTAGCTGCTGTAGTTGCAATCTTCAATAAATCTCAGGTCCGTAGTCTTTGTTTTTATCCGGCGTCCATTATTGCTCCCGGCTAGTTGAAGCTCATCTTCTGTTATGTATGATTTTACGAACGGAACGTCAAGTCGTATCCCCACATCCACAAAGTTGCCTATGTGGTTGCCTCTCTTTCCAAAATTAAAACGATTGTAAAATCCCAATCCTAAATTGTTAAACTTGAGCCGCTCTTTATCATGTAAGGAGTCATTGGGCAATACCTTTCCGGCGCCTTGTTTTAGGTTATAGGAATTCAGGTGGTATGCCATATCCAAACCAAGTGCATACCAGTTATTTACCCTCCACTTAAATCTTCTTCCAATGGTAAACTCAAAGGATTTGCCGTAATTAATGCGGCTGCCTGCTGAGTCAGGACTTACCGGGAACCCCAAACCGACATAGAAATGCCAAAATTTCTTCTTGTTGGGCCCTATGTCAGATACTGCGGTATCTGCATTTACATCTTGCTCCAGCAGAATATCTTGAGCGAATATTTCGCCTGATAGAAATGCCAATAAAACTACTGCTTTGATTAACTTATTCACCCGCATATTAAAATGTATATGATGTTGTATATCCTTTGAAATGAACTCGTAAACGACTTCCTTTTTGATATTCTGATGCATTGAATTGTAGTACGGAATAACTATTCACCGCAATGACATAGTACTTGTCAAGATATCCCTTGCTATTTTCTATGTGATAGAACAACATTGCTCCTGCATCCTCTCCATCAAGAACGAATTGCGTTTTGTCAATTTCCACAGAAATATCATCCCCGGAGCTTCTTAATTCGAAGGTAGGGTTTACGGTTGCCGGTGATTTTTCAACAAAAGAACTTGCCAACGGCACCCCATAACCGTGGGCATAGTCAAAGTATGGATAGAGCTCTCCTGCTTGTTCCAACCGGCGGAACATCTCCATGTTGGTGGCGTTTCGGTCCGTTTGCCAGGCGCAGGCTGCAAATCCTGCAGCCAGGGGAGAAGAGAAGGAGGTGCCGTATGCTATTTCAATCCCTTTTTTACCTGCGACTATCGCAACGCCAAATGCGCAGATATTAGGTTTTATTCGTTTATCAGCTGTTGGGCCATAGGAGCTGAATGAAATATGAAAATCTGATTCAAAGTCTATTCCTCCAATGGATAGAACGCTGTCCGCATCAGCCGGCGTACCCTGGTATTTCCAGTCATCTGAGCCATCGTTCCCGGCGGCGTTGACCACAAGCATTCCCTTGCGAGCTGCCATATTTGCCGCTCTTGCAACCAGGCTCTTTTTGCCATCCATCTCTGAAGGGAAATACCGCTTCTCTGTGTAGCCAAGCGAGCTGTTGATAATGTCTGCCCCATTTTTATCGGCCCATTCCGCCGCTGCCAACCAGTTCTCTTCCTCTGAGAAGGGCTCAAAGACACCGCTCTCTGTTCGTGCCAGTAGGAATTCTGCCTCAGTGGCCAGGCCCATCCTCTGGCCTTTAATTATGCCTGCCACACACGATAGTACATTGCACCCGTGCGCACTGTGTTTGTACACATTTTCTTTCCTGGTTAGGAAATCCCAGGTCTTGATTATTCTTTTGTTTTGACGGATGTGCTCAAAAGCGGGATTCACATCCACCGTTGGAAATCCCGCATCAAATATGGCGATGCGCATGCCCTGCCCTCTGATGTTCCTGTCATGAAACAGATCGGCTTCCATCCGCGCCGTTTGTTTCTTAAGCATGGCGATTTGATACTCGGTGATGTTGGTATTGTAGTCATTGTTCTTTGTGTGTGCAATTGATGCCGGGTAAAGAAAAGCCAGCATCGGTTGTACAGCTACGACAAATTCAAGCTGCTCAATGGCCGTGACTTCTGCATCCGTTGCTAGAATACTGACCGCGTTAAACCAACGGCTCGGATGCGATATTGAGGTAGCAACTTCTTGCACCTTTTCGATGTATGCCGGTGTGACCGGCCAATCAGAATAATGATTTATTGGGATGTTGGATCTGAGCCTCCGTTCGATGGCCTTAGTGTCGAAATAGGTATAAGGATCGAATGTTCCCTGCTCCTTGTCTGTGAAGAATACCCAGCACTTTTTCAGGTCAGACTGTGCATGGCTCTCAGGTGAAAAGAGCAGTGTGCAGACAAGTATCAGCAGGAGGGAGATTCTCATTCAATGTGGTATAAATTCACCTATTTTTGCCTAAAATAGTAATTAAGTTCTAGTCTTTTACTTAATTAATAGACCGATAACCAGACGAGAGCGATGCATACATACCTTCAAAACTAAATATGATAGATCTGAGAAGCGATACGGTAACCAAGCCTACGAAGGGCATGTTGGAGGCTATGTTCTCTGCGGAGGTGGGGGATGATGTGTTTGGTGAAGACCCGACAATAAATCTGCTTGAAGAAAAGGGAGCAAGTATGTTTGGCATGGAGAGCGGACTGTTTTGTCCCTCCGGCACCATGACCAACCAGGCGGCTATCCGCGTGCACGTTCGTGCGGGAGATGAGGTTATTTGTGATCAAACAGCGCATATCTACAATTACGAAGGTGGAGGAGTAGCAGCTAATTCGGGGGCCTCAATCAAGGTAGTATATGGTGACCGTGGAATAATGACACCGGAGATGGTGGCCAGGAGCATCAACCCTGACGATTATCACTACCCTGCTTCCCGGCTATTGAGCATTGAGAATACTTCGAATAAAGGCGGGGGCAGCATTTATACTCTGGCACAGATGAAAGAGCTGTCAGAGGTGGCAAGGACAAATAACCTAAGCGTACATCTCGATGGAGCCCGTATTTTTAATGCACTTGTGGAGCTTGAAGAAGACCCTGCGTCTCTGGGTAGTTTGTTTGATAGCATTTCTATTTGCCTGTCGAAAGGATTAGGCGCTCCCATAGGTTCGTTGCTATTGGGGAATAAGGAATTTATCCAGAAGGCCAGGCGGGTGAGAAAAATGATGGGCGGTGGCATGCGGCAGGCAGGTTACGCCGCTGCGGCGTGTATTTATGCTTTGGACAATCATGTAGAACGTTTGAAGCAGGACCATGGAAGGGCGCGGCAAATTGGGGCAGCTATGGAGAAGCTGAGCTATATCGAGTCAATACTCCCTGTGGACACCAATATCCTGATCTTCAAATTGAACGGTGACGTGGACCAGGATAAGTTCATGAAACATCTGAAAGACAATGACATACTTACAGTGTCACTTGATCCGCAGGTAATCCGCATGGTGACTCATTTAGACTTTGATGATGAGATGACAGGGAGAACCATAGAGGTGCTGAACTCGGCAAACTGAGTGGGTTCGGCGCAGTGTTACTCTTATGTAGCACAATAGTTTCTCGCGGATAGCTTTGCCGTTTAATGAAGTCATCCATTACTTTGTATCTTTCCAAGACTAATGTATTAAGGTCTTGCTAACATAAAAAATTAATACTTTTGTCGCCGCTGATGTTGATTCAGCTAATTGCCTGATGGTGCCCACCTACGTCCGATGGACTGCGGCGGATAAATAACCATCACAGAAATATTGCGGATGATTTACGCTTTGAGCTTATGTAGGTCATTTTTTTGCCCGATGGTGTAACTGGCAACACGTCTGGTTTTGGTCCAGAAGAGTCTAGGTTCGAGCCCTAGTCGGGCAACTTCAAGTTGAGATAACCGATTGAATATCAATTAGATATGAGGTCGGTTATTTTTTTGTTGTTGGTTTTGTTGTCGGAATTATGATTGAAATGAATCATTTCTTTTCATATATTTACTTAGTCCGTCTCCTTACTCCAATAGTTAACCTGGTCGCTATGAAAAGACTACTACTCCTACTCACCCTTGCACCCTGTATTGCCTTTGGGCAACTAACATATGTGCCGGATGATAATTTTGAACAGGCTTTGATTGACTTAGGATATGATACAGGAACTCCCGATGACTCTGTGCCTACGGCTAATATTAGTTCTGTTACTTCACTAAATGTTTATTCTAAAAGTATAAGTGATTTAACAGGCATAGAGGACTTTGCTGCTTTAACTCAATTGAATTGTTTGTGGAATCTACTCACTTCTTTAGATGTGAGTAACAATACTGCTTTAACTTCTTTGCATTGTTATACCAATCAACTCACCAGTTTAGATGTAAGTGGTTGTACTGCTTTAACTTGGTTGGATTGTGATGGTAATCAGCTCACCTCTTTAGATGTAAGTACTAATACTGCTTTAACTTATTTGTATTGTCAAGATAATCAACTCACCTCCTTAGATGTAAGCAATAATACTGCTTTAACTTCTTTTGCTTGTTATAGCAATCAACTCCACTGCTTGAAGCTAAAAAATGGCAACAATATTAATATGACATATTTTGGTGCTACTAACAACCCCAATCTAACCTGCATAGAAGTGGATGATGCAGTTTGGGCTACTGCTAATTTGATAAATATAGACCCTCAAACCACCTTCAGTGAAGACTGCAACTACCCTGCTGGCTGCTGGATTGTAGGCATAGAAGAAGAACTACCCACAAAACCCAAACACCTCCTTTACATCACAGACATCCTGGGCAGAACCACCCAACCTGTACCCAACACTCTTTTATTCTACATCTATGAGGATGGCTCTGTGGAGAAGAGGATACAATTAGAGAGATGAACAA
>JYMV01045691.1_pt1 | contig 132426 bp, 126 predicted proteins | sample 338911 | NCBI WGS metagenome assembly JYMV01 (sample SAMN03354496, study PRJNA234377) | hydrothermal vent metagenome | biome: Deep sea; feature: Hydrothermal plumes at the Eastern Lau Spreading Center, Western Pacific Ocean; material: Seawater | place: Tonga | collected 2009 | depth 2000 m m | reverse complement strand
CAAGGCAGATGATGCCAATGATTTCATCCAAATGATCCAAGGCATGGAAGCCATGGTGGTCATACCAGCGCGCAGTAATCGCAACCAACAATCAGAGTCTAATCATCACTGGCTTCTAAGACCGCAACCTGATGGAGCGTTTCTGCAATAGAATTAAACAGTTTCGCCGTATTGCCAGGCGCTATGAAAAGCTTGATCACAACTTCATGTCTAGGCTCAACTTGGTGTGTACCATTATCTGCTTGGCGTGAATGTTAACAGGCCCTAGATCGGAAACCGAAAGATAATGGTTAAGTAAGTTCCTTTTATAGTACTGTTCTGGTCTAATCGAGGCATTTTTAGGTTGTACATTGTATGATTGTAGAAGTAAATCAACTACAATTATATTATGCTGTTTTTCCAAGGTTGATGATGGGTTACAGGCCACGTTTCCCAATCGGGTACGGTAGATGGAAAAAGCTTGTGCCATCAGCAGTATTTGGTTGCTGATTTTGACCAGTTTAAGGATAGAGATAAGGAAACTATATCTATACATACAGCAACTTGGCCAAAGGATACTTGCGGGTGCCACTTTATATGGCTGTTCAAATCGTCTTGAGATGGCCAATTTCGCAATAAGGGATAACTTCGGTTTTGGTCGGTATGATGTCTGTCGATGAGATCGCTGAAAATGTTGTAGTTTTGGACTTTGATCTACCCGATGAAGTGCTGACCCAGATTCAAGAGGTATCTGATGAAATCTATTACACTATGCCTCCTATGATATGTGGCCGAATTGGGTTCGGCCACATATGAGGGGCTACGACGCGAGGAGTAGTGACAGATCAACAAGTGGGAAAGTGTCTTTTTGAACGAACTGTAAGGAGGTTTCGCTGGTCAGGATCGGCGTTGACTTTACCTGCGGTTGGGAGATGGTAAAACAGTGGATAAATTGGCTTCTTGCAACGAGTTTGCCTTACTGACTTTTGCTGGTTTGGCAGAGGTTGGGCTTCAGGAACTCGCTGTGAGAAAAGACAGCGCCTACCAAGTGGAGAGATTGCCGAACTACGATTTTGTGCGGTGTGTTTTAGTACCTGAAGACATATCCAGGCTCCCGACACTTCGAACGGTGGAGGATGTCTTTTGGTTAATCTCAAATCCGCAGCAAGTGACTATTAAAAAGGATCTGGAAAAACTTGATAACCTCGTCTGTAGTCACGTCCTGCTTAAGGGATTGGAACTTAAGAATCGGCTGTTTCGACCCAAGAAACCGAAACAGCCAACCTTTAATTGTTTCGTCAAACAGGATTATGACAGGCCAGTTCATCGCAAGGAGATCGCGAATAGGGTGAGTACCGCTATTTCTGCAACTTTCCCCAAGTGGAAAAACAGTGATCCAGCGGCGATTGAAATTTGGGGATTTTACATCGATCAACAGTTACACCTTGGTTTTCGTTTGTCGGATAACAGAATGAGATACCGAGCACAAAAGCCTGTATCCCGTCGAGCTGCACTGAGACCAACTATTGCTGCCGCTTTGATTCGCACTGCTTCTCCCCACCATGGAGAACGAGTGTTGGATCCAATGTGTGGCACTGGTACAATTTTATCGGAAGGGGTAGCACTGAATACTGGTGCCACCTTCGTCGGAGGGGACAGCGATAGGCAGGCGGTTAAGTTGGCAAAACAAAGCTTGAATCGAACTAATATTAGCCTGCAACAATGGGATGCCACGCGATTGCCCGTTGATAGTGCGACCATCGACTGTATTGTCTGTAATTTACCCTTTGGCCAGCAGTTCTCAACGCAAAAAGACAATCAAGATCTTTATCCTATGTTGATTGATAACTGGATGGTACGGCTCAAGGCTAAAGGGCGGATGGTATTGTTAACTGCTGATTCAACAACCTTGGAGTACTTGTTGCAGAAACAGAATTTGAATTGGCAGGTTGCATGGAAGGTGAAGGTACTAGGCGTCTGGGCAAACGCGTATCAGATCTTCAAGAATTGAATTTAGGAAGCATAATATGATTTGGTTGCTCCCACGTTGAGTGAGTGTTTGTTATGGCAAGGGTAATATCGTGTTTCGAATAAATTGGAAATAGAAGTTAGGATGCTTTCAAGTAAACAGGTGGGACAGTTTCATCAGGAAGGAAATTTGGCCATCCACGATTTTTTGATGATCGAGAGACACAGGCGCTTCAATCAGCCTTTCAGGAACTTCTGGAAATGGAAGTTTTAACCAACGTTGCCACTGCAGAGGATGGTATCACCAAAGTTTCGGATCGACAAAACTTGCAGATCTGTCCATTATCCTATCATCATCTTCTGTTCGCAGCATTATCTTTTCATTCCGAGATACGTGATGTTTTAACCCAACTGATTGATGGTGATGTCTACAAGATGCTAGATCAAATCTTTTACAAGCCGGAGTATATTGGAGTTAGAACCAACTGGCATCAGGACAACTACTATTTTCGGATGCCGAGTCCGTTCTCCGGTACTGCCATGTGGATTGCCTTGCATGATGCTACTATCCAAAACGGTACAATTCGAGTGATTCCAAAGGCCTTGATACTATTTTAAACCATAATCGGGATGTTGAGAGCGATCATCACAGCCGGTGTTGGCCGACGAATGGAGATGCTGCTACTAATAGAGATGCGGGTTGGAAGTGTGCTATTTTTTTGTTTCAACACACCACATGCTACCGGATCCAACCTAACAGAAACGGGTCGAGCTGGACTGGCATACCGCTGTCTATAGTTGTCGTTGGCTTAGACCGGAAATGTAAGAGGTTATCCAGCAGGGAAACCAACTTTATGGTGAAGCAGAGGTAAAGTCCACGGTCCCATCCTCAATGGATCGCGCTATACCTGTGGCCAAGCGGAATACGGTTGTAATATGGAGCAGGTATTATCCCAGAAAATTACCTGGTTAGTGTCGGGCTGAGTTTTTTGAAAACTATTGAAGATAGCACATAATGACAGACCAACTGGAAAACTCAAAACCCATTTTAGAACGCTTCCGTCTGGATAACCGGGTTGCGCTGGTCACTGGAGGTGGTCAGGGAATCGGTCGAGCCTTTGCCCACGCTTTGGGGGAGGCTGGGGCTATGGTGGCAGTAGTAGATGTGGTTTCCGACAGAGCAGAAACTGTAGCTGACGAACTAGTGGCTAAAGGCATTGAGGTGATGGCGGTAACCGCCGATATCACAAAGGCAGATCAAGTAAAATGGATGGTGAACACAATTTTGGATCATTGGAAGATCCTGACTATCTCTGTTAACAATGCTGGAATCGCTGGTTGGTTTGACAGCGAAACCATGCCAGAGGCGGAGTGGAACAGGATGTTAGATGTCAATCTAAAAGGGGTCTTTTTGTGCGCACAGGCTGAAGGTCAGGTAATGCTGAAAACAGGTTACGGAAAGATTATTAATACTGCATCCATGTCGGCTCACATTGCTAACATGCCTCAAAGTCAGGCGGCTTATAATGCTTCCAAGGCAGGGGTTTTACATCTGACTCGTAGTTTAGCCGCAGAATGGGCCTCACGGGGTGTTCGCGTGAACAGTATCAGTCCGGGATACACGCGTACTGAGCTTGTAAATCAGTTGATTCAGCAGCCGATTGGTCGTGACAAACTTCCCCATTGGCTAGAAAGGACTCCAATGGGACGCTTAGGTGAAGTTACCGACCTGCAGGGAGCCGTGGTTTATCTGGCTTCAGAGGTTTCGGATTTCATGACTGGGCACGATGTGGTCATCGACGGAGGATATTGTGCCTGGTGAACAAATTGTCACCAGATACATATATTGACATGAAGATCGAGATGGAAAAATTTGCACCATTGAACTTAACTGCTGATGATTTGATTGATTATACTAGGGAATGGCCCGGAGAACGTTTCCCAGACGGTCGTCCCAAGGTGCCGGATCAGATAATCCAACGGATGCAAGACGTGACTATCACTCAGGCTTGGGGTGTACTGAGAGGGCAAGGGTACCACTGGCAATACGAAGGGAATTGGTACTGCACGCATCCCGAGCAAGTTCTTTGTGGTAGAGCACTGACGGCTATGTATATGCCGCGGCGACCACAAATCCGAACTCTCATGGAAGATAAAGGGGAAAAGTCCGGTTGTGTCGGTGACCAGATCTCTTGGCCGATCGATATGTTGGTACCAGGTGATGTTTATGTGGCAGATGTTTTTGGCAAGATTGTGGAAGGTCCGGTAATTGGTGACAATCTTTCGACTTCCATCCATGCCAAGTCTGGCAATGGCGTTGTACACGATGCGGCAGTACGAGATTTAGATGGAATCTAAAGAGATTCCTGGCTTCGTCTCTTTTTTTTGAGGTTGGAGTCCAACCTACGCCTCACCCACAATTATGCTGATGGGTGTTAATACGCCTATACGCATCGGTGGTGCCACTGTTATGCCGGGAGATGTAGTTTTGGGCCGTGAAGACGGGGTGATCTTCATCCCTCCTCACATGGCTGAAACAGTCGTCAAGACTTCGGAATTAGTACAGTTACGTGACCAGTTTGGCAAATCTGGCTTGGCCGCAGGGAAATACACATCGGGGCAGATTGGCGCCCGCTGGACAGATGGAATTGAGAAAGATTTCTCTTTCTGGTTAGAAGATCATATCGACCAACTGTCTGTTCCTCGAGAGGCAATCGAAGAGTTGTTGAAGGAACGTACCTGGTAAAAACCAGGTATGGGATATTTTGACTGGTGGGATACTACCATCCAGATTAGGTACGATATTACCCTTACTGAATTGGAACTCTTGTGGATGGAAGCACTTGTTTATGACGGATTTCCAGTTTCACGCTCATCATGAGAACCTCAATCAGTCCTTAGTACGGGAAACACCTAGCCATGTTTTCTCCAAAAAGTGCTTGATACCTGTTTGTACTTGGCTCGACGGCTTACTACTGACCAATGAACAAAGGAACCAGCATCATTTTTACGGTTGCATTAGCCTATCCCAATAATCTTTGCAACCACAAAACCGTGATGGCTAAAGACAAAAATGCATCGAAAGATTGTGGTATTCTCTCCCATCGAACCGTAATTCTGCCAAACTTTCTTTGCATCCATGAGAATGTCTGTTCCAGCTGAAATCGAGGCGACATCTTCTGTACTGGAGGTCCCTAATTTTGGCCGTGCATTCTTCTTTCTTGGCATCTGTGGTTGAATTCCTTTCTTACGAAGATATGCTTCCAGCTCATGCCAGACATAGCCTTTGTCGGTGGCGATGCGCTTCACCCCCTTTGGGCGGTCGGCCTCGTTTTCCGGTCCGTACATCAACACTCTCGATTAAAACCGGCACCTGTTCTCGCTCACTTCCATTTGCCGCTGTCATTGTGGCTGATAAGGGCATGCCTTCGCGATCCACCAGTAAGTGTATTAGAATCCCCTTTCAAAGACGCATCCACTGCGCCGCTGCTCCATTTGATAATCCCATGATTTTGGCTCAGCCCTAGAATCCTAGCCTGGAGTAGAGCCATGGTTCCATCCTCGTACCAGCGCTGAAGCCAGCCAAGGGGCACTTCTGGAGAACCATAAGGGCCCCTTGGGACATCATACCAGCGGCAACCGGTGAATAGAAGATACAACAGCATGTTGAGAACGCGTCTGGGATCGGTTGCAGGTTTTCCTTTCTCCCATTTCCCTAGAACAGGAAACAAATTACTAAACAATTTCCATTCAATCTCGCTTAAACCTTCAAATCGACCTGCCATTTCATCTCCATGTGAGGAGAATATAATAACATGCTCCCGATTATCGGGATAGGTTCATAGTTTCTCGACTACCTGAATTCCTCTGACTAGCTTTAGGTGTCTGCAATGCGATTCTGGAGGAGTGTATGTTACTCTTGGTCTGTTGGGTTAGCAAGTCAGGCAGGCATTGAAGACTGTTTCCGGCCAACTTCGCTCGTGTTTATTGTATGCCATGGATGCGTTGAAGCAAACCGAGACTACTATAGGAAAAGATCCCAGTAGATACATACGGTTTGGTTCATGGGCTCCGAGCTTCGATAATATGCGGATTCGAAGAAATCTGGCAACAGATCTTGGCTTCCTATTCGTTACAATCCACTAAACGGTTATTGATACCCTCACAATATATAACTCGCGTAAGCTGTGAATTTACAGGATATCTTTCATGTGTTGGATGAAATTGTCGGGTGGATCGAAAGGCAGGTCAATCGGTTGACGAATTAATCCACTTTGATAAATTCCAAGTAGCAGGTTGAATTCGGCCAATGACTGTTTTAAGTTGGTCGGATGTACCTTATTCCTGTCTTCAAGCCAATCAAACATTGCCTCGGTCAACCCGATCTGCGCGACTGCATTCTCCTCTCCGTAACTCAAATCCCCGCTTTGGTATCCGTATTCATTCGTGAATTTTTCCCAACTCTCGAAACGCCAATGGACAAACCCCTTGGTACCGAAAACGCAGACGCGTTTGTGGCGGTTGTTAGAGGTTTCCGATAAGACACGAATTGCCATCTCTGGACCAAAAGCTACAGAAGCCTGTATGCCATTAGCGTATTCAATTCGCGCAGTGGCGTTATCAGGTGAAGGCTGATCGGAATTAAGTTGGTTGCTACCGGAAACTTGTCCCATCACTTTTACTGGTTGTGAGTTGTCAATGTAGGAGGAAACAAGTTGTAGAGTATGCGGGGCTTGATCAACAGGTGGATTGCGTGAACTGGCTTCGATCAGTTTGATTTCCCCAATTTTTCCTTCGGTGACATCTCGCTTGAGTTCCAAGTTTTTGGGATGGAAATGGAGTTGAGTATTGACGGCGAATTTTGTTTCGGTTCTATCAGCCAAATCACGGATTTGTCGCCAATCTTCTCCCATCACTGCAATTGGTTTCTCAATGATCACCGCTGGTACTCTATGCTCGGAAGCAATGTTCATTAATGGGTAGCGGATGAACTGCATTGTGCCCCGAAGGACTGGCGCAGTAACGATGTGGAGTAGGTCAGGTTTCTCCTTTTCCAGCATCTCGTGGATATCAGTATAACGTTGGTCGATATTAAACATATCACCGAATTCGTGCAATCGTTCTTTGTTCATGTCACAGATTGATGCCAGTTTACCGACTGTGATGTCCTGATATGCCTTGGCGTGCGAACGTGCACGACCGCGGCAGCCCAGAATTGCGCATTTAAACATGCAGGTCTCCTTCGTATAAAATAAGGCTTAATCTTAAACCATAATTGGAGTCGCGTCAACGATCAATACGTTGTTGAATTTCTTACAGATCAGGCACTTTCTCGATTTGCTATTTCACAACCTCAATTAATGTTGGTTTGTTCAAAGCCAATGCCTTTTCCAGTGTAGGTCGAAAATCGGATGGATCGTGCACTCGAAGCCCGACTGCGCCAAATGACTCGGCAAACTTGACGAAATCTGGGTTGACCAAATTAATGCCTAAGGTTGCCCCAAACTGCCTGATCTGTCCACCTTCAATAGAGGTCAGCTTGTTGTCGTTGACTACAATGATGACGATTGGTAGATTGTACTTGACCACCGTAGCTAGATCAGGGCTGGTCATCAGAAAACCTCCGTCTCCAGCAATCGCCACCACCTTTCGATTTGGATACGCCACTTGCGCTCCGATAGCGGCTGGCAAGGCAATCCCCATGCTGACCGAAATCGGTGAATAGATGAATGTACCGGCGTGGTAGACCCGAAAGTGAGGCAAAGTCGAATAACCATCGATGTGGACGTCAACGGCTAAAATGGCATCCCTAGGCATAGCGGCACGTAGATCTTCGACTAAGCGAGGTCTTTCATTTTCCTCGAACTGTTGATGCAGTTGAATCGTCTGTTTTCCCCATCCATCTTGACGCGGTTGATCCTGAAGTGCTTGATTCAACTGTTGTAAGCAGATTCGGATATCAGCGCAGATGCCGACTTGAGCTGGATACTCTTTACTGATTTCGGCTGGATCGGCATCAATCTGAAGGAGAGGTTGTTTGATCTCCATTGTCCAGTTGCTGGTTTCTCGGTAGACAAAGCGGGTACCGAGCGCTATCATTAAATCTGAACGTTCAGTGGCCTCCCGAGTAACCGAACTTCGGAATACACCCAGCGAGTGCGGCGAATCTTCAGGGAAGCCCCCTTTACCCATTGCTGTCATAGCTACGGGCGCATTGAGGTATTTGGCTAACTGTACCAACTCGGTCATGGCGCGGCTATGATTGACGCCACTGCCAGCCAGAATGAAAGGACGTTTGGATTGTTGGATTAGATCTAAGGCTTGTCCCAAGTTCCTAGCATCGGCAGAAGGATGTATCCCATCATTTCGAGGAGGGATCGGTAAGTCAACTTCGGCCGTCAGCGCATCTGTTGCCAGTTCAATAAGTGTGGGTTTGGGTCGACCAGAACGCATCGAACCAAAGGTTCGATTGACCGCTCCCGGGATCTGATCTACTGTTCTTACAATTTCGATATGCTTGGTGATTTGAGATAGAAACGCTTGTTGGTCGAGTCCATGAAAGCTCTTGCTAGGATCTTTTTGTGCCAGATGCGACGGGTTTTGACCCGTCACCAGTAGCACTGGCGAATTGGCGGTATAGGCTTCTCCCAATCCCGTTGAGGCGTTGGTGCTACCGGGACCTGGAATGGTCAAGCAGACACCAACATCGCCCGTCGATCTGGCGTAGCCGTCGGCCATAAAGGCAGCACCACCTTCGTGACGCACCACATAGTGACTAATCTGTTCACGGTTTTTGTAAAGTGATTCATAAACAGGGTTCAGGTGTCCGCCTGGCATGCCGAAAATAGAAGTCACCCCTTGAGCTTTTAAACACTCAACAAAAATTTCTCCACCCGTCATGGGTATTTTTCCCTTTCCTTACAATTCAGCCTTGATTTGGAATCCAGCCTGAAATCTAGCAAATTTCTCCATTGGACATAGGGATCAAACAGAGTCAATCGCCTTGGTTTCTATTAGATCCTTATTTCTAGTGAGATCTTTAACAATCGTTGGTTTACCTCAGTTGCATTTTATCCAATCTGAATTTTAAGATTGCCTTATATTGCTATTACTCTTGGTGTCAGTTCCTATCAGTAGAATTGTTTTACTCGTTAAATGGTGGATCTATTGTGCCGACTTCTTTCTGGATGCGGTCAATTGTTTGTTGAATGATGCCTTTGTCATTCGGTTGAAGTTGGTCGCCAATCATTTCAGCAGTAACAACGTACAGCTAAAGTCCCGCTTTAACTTGCATTTCGATTTCCATCGGACTGTCCAGACCAAAAGCCTTTCTACTTAAAATTGCCCAGGTTGAATGGTTACCGATTGAAACTGTTACTTCGGTATAGGTGGTGTTATCGCTGGTAACCAGAACACCACGTTGGACGCGCATGACGTTCATCAAACCCCACGATAGCCCAAATCGCGCGTTTAGTAGCCGACCCGAATCTTTTCTTCTCAAACCTTCCAGCCCTTTGTGTACCTCCTCGATCCATCCGACCATCTCGCGACTGGCGTAAGCATCAGCTTGTTTCTGCAAATGATTATTCCAGACAAATTTTCGTGCTCGTTGCTGAATCGATTGGAAACACGATACTGGATCCCACAGCGGTTTAGCCTGACGAAGTCCGGTGATCCACCGTGTGGCGGCTTCCGGTTGACTGAACCAGGTATCAGTCTCGTCCAATTTTACTGTACTTACTACTACCAGTTGGTCTTTTATCAGGTAGCTTTCGATACCGAATTCATGCTGATTTTCCTTAGGGATAAACCTGATCAAATCGACATCACTGAATTCTCCGGCTTCACCACGGGCAAAGCTGCCCATCAAGGCTATAGCTTGGGTATCAGGTAAGCGAAATTTTTTAACCAGTAGATCAAAATTTGGTGCTTTCATGAAATCTTAGGCTTTTAAACGGTTGACAAACCTACGGCATCGGTAGTTCCATCGGGATGACTTTACTGTGGCGGAGTACCTTAACCGGAACACGATCTCCCGAATCATAGTTCAACCGAATAAACAGGTTAAATTGAGCTGTGCTGATAGCTTTCTTATTGCCAGCAACTTCGATGATGATGTCGCCGTTCCTTAATCCTGCCTCTCTAGCACCTTTGTTGGGTATCCATTTGGCTTGCAAGGCCATGGCTTGGGGATCAAGCCCCAGTTCGCTTTTTTCAACCTCGGAGATCTCCGGGGCGTGGATACCAACTTTCGGTTGCAAACTCCACATCGAAGCACGCCAGGAGATGTCGGTCCTGCGCCAATTGCCAGAGACAGCGATGATCTTGGACAATACTTTTCCGTTCCGTTCAATCTCAATTGACAGGTTAGCGACTTTTGGCAGATGATGCTGTACCCATTGGATATCGGCGATTGAAATTATTGGCTGGTCCTTCATCGACACGATACGGTCGCCGGCGTGGATTCCGGCTTTTTGAGCCAAAGAGTCAGGCAGGATAGTTTCAACCAGGTTACCTTGATCAACATTGATTTTGAACCCGATGTTTTTCGGTAATGGGTAGATCCACAGCGACTGCTGATCGAAAGTGCCTTGATCGTAAGCAGTTTCGATCCAGCCATCGTAAATGTTATGGCAATGGACGCAATTCTTTTAATTTGTGGGTTGAATCAATTGCTTTCGCCTACGCTTACGTAACCCTGGAATATCAGCGGCGGTTTTCCAATGGGGCGGGGGATGATTTTTTCCGTTTAAACTCTTCCTGTTCCTGGGATAATTGTGATGAAGCACCAAAACGCGTTCCATCGCCTTTTCAAGAGAGACCATAGAATTATAGGTCATCGGTCCCCCAACCGATCTTGATCCATATCGACCATAGATGGTACCATCCGGGTTCATGGAGATGACTGACCAGGTTAGATCGTAATCGAACTGGAACTGAGATAGGTCAACATCTTTCATCTGGACTAGCCGGACTTTGACAAACTTGTCAGCCAGATGATTTAGTTTTGAATCTTGACGGACAACCTGCCCGTCGAAGCCTGCACAAGCCACTCAGGGTACTCAGCGAAACAGGACAAACATCGGTGCGTTCTTTGCCTTGGCTGTTGCCACGGCTCGGTCTAGATCGTCATAAATCCAACCCTGACCTATATTGTTTAAATCTCCTAATGTCTGTTGCAACGTTTCCTGTGCATATAAGATGGATACGAATGACATCAAACACAATAAAGTTGGAATAGATCGGTGCATGATTACCTCCTTTTAATAGACTACCATTTTGGGGTGATAATTCGCTTTTTATGTTCTTCTGAAAATGCGTTGAGAACTTCCTCTGAAACGGTTTCGGCTTCGTTACTTCGTATCCAAAGTGGTGTTGTTAGCACTTGGATGTTGAGACGGTCTCTTTCTGATTCATTGGGTAGAGTAGTATGAAGTGTTGCCTGATGCATAATCAAACAATCACCTTGTTTAAGAGTTGGAATTTCGCTGCCTGTTGGAACCGATTTTCGACTAAACGGCCAACTAAGTTTTGAACGGTGGCTGCCCGGATACAGTGCCAACCCTCCGTGTTCTACAAATTCAACATCAGAAAGTGCAATAAAGAATCTAAGTTGAAACAGAGGGCAAGGCCATCCAGTTTGGTAGTAAGAATGTGTTCCGTGATCGGCGTCTTGGTGCCAGCTAGGCCATTCGATACCTCCTTTGCGTTTTTCTTTTGTCGGATTGATGACTAACACGCTTGTTTTGATGCGGTAGTCACCAAAGAATTGTCGTGAAATATCGTCAACGGCTGGATGGAATATCACTTTGCTAAATATTGGGTGTTTATCCAGCAAACAGGAAATCTGTGAATAGTGAGGTTGTTCAAAACCTCTGGCCACGTTTGTAATCTCTTTTGCCAGATCTAATTCTAGGAGATTGCTGACGATGATAAAACCTTTACAATCAAATTCCCAAAGTTGCTTGTCCGTTAGTGTCCAACTTGTCATCTTAGCGACGTCCTATCTGAGAGTTTGTGTTAACCGCATACTTTTCGCATCACCATTTTCAATGGCCCCTTTTTATAATGGTTTGCCCACCACTTGGAGAAGATGAAGGCAAAGAGACCATATTAATTTATCCCTGGCTGGAGTCCTCAGTAGGATGAGAGAAAGAGATTGAAAGACAATGATGGCGAAGGCCACTGCCGCTTTTCCTGTCAGAGGGGATTCTCTTTTCGAAACCAAGACAGCGTAATTGACGATAATCATTCCCGTGATGGCGATGGCTCTAGCCATGTCTAGCCCTTCAGACGGCTGGAATGTGGATTAGCTGTCATTGTGTGTGCCTTCATCGTTCTATCGAATTGACAGACTGAATCTAGCGCTTGGAAATTGATTCATTGGCCTGTTAGTTGATTTCTTTATGGCTTGTTGTAGTGTAGGGGATTAGGATGTCACCTCTTAAAATTGAAGGTGTTAGGCCAACACAGTCTTTTTTGGTTGAGAACCTTCGCCATTTACATTTTAAGTAATATGTTGAGACACGGTCATAGTCTAACATGCACATTGTTGTTTGGCAAATGGGTGGTGGGATGTAAAGATACCTAAGAAGACCATTATATGTTCGGTTATTAATGTTGACATTCAGTAAAGGGGAAGTTTGACGGTAGATCAAAATTATGATAGGTTGACATGGAATCATAAATACTTTCAGGAGATAAAAAAACAAAATGCGTGTGGCAGTTGGGCAATTTAGTGAATTGACGGATGAAAGATTAACCTTTGCTGAACAACTGGGTGTGTCAGGAGTACAACTCAATACACCAGCAATTTCTGGTGAAAAAGGATATTGGGAATATTCCGATCTGAAATCTCTCAAGGATAAAGCGGAAGATCGTGGCTTACGTTTGGAAGCGTTAGAAAACGTTCCAATCCACTTTTATGACAAAGCCATGCTAGGTCTGCCCGGTCGTGATCAGCAGATCGAGAATTACCAGACAACAATTGCCAACATGGGTAAAGCTGGTATTCCAATTCTCGGTTACCATTGGATGCCGAACGGAGTTTGGCGAACCCCCCTAGTAAACGGACGAGGCGGAGCAACAGTTACCGCTTTTGATGCAGGCTTAATTAATGCGCAACCTTTGACGGCTGGAACTATGGAACTCGACATCTTGGAAGGGGGTACAATTAGCCATTCAGAGATGTGGGATAATTATACCTATTTCATGGAAGCGGTTGTTCCTGTAGCTGAGGAATCGGTTGTCAAACTGGCATTGCATCCGGACGATCCTCCTGTACCCACACTTGGCGGTGTTGCTCGGTTGTTTTATGAGCCGGGAGGATTTCAACGGGCATTGGATGCCGTACCCAGTCCGAACAGCGGTCTCGATTTTTGTATGGGCTGTTTCTCCGAAATGGGGCCTGGTGTGGTTGAATCCATCCGTCACTTTGGTAGCATGGATAAAATTTTTTACGTCCATTTTCGGGATGTACAGGGGCATGTTCCATGTTTTCAAGAGTGCTTTATCGGTGAAGGTAATGTTGACGTGATTGATGCCATGCGAACACTAAAGGAAGTTGGGTTTTCTGGTTTTATTATTGATGATCATGTTCCAACCATGGTTTGTGACTCGAATTATTCTGGTCGTGCACACGCAACCGGTTATATTACTGCCTTAGTGGACGCAGTGATGAAACTGTGTTAGTTGCGGATTATTCATCTGCCGAACCGATCTAGAATGAACAATTGGATTCTGTCGATTATCGGCTTGCTCGGATGGTGGTGTCGGTTGCTTTGAGTTGGATCTTCTTTTGATTATTATACTTCGAGCCATATACTGTACTAAGTAATAGCTAAAGAATGGCATCCTGCTGGGAATGGAGGCCTGAAGTTTGATCAGGTTATAGGTTGTTTAAGTACAGTATGGTGGAAATCTGACAAAGGTTCTGATCATGGGTTCTGATCATGAATGGGATGCCACCAATTATGTCATGTCGTTCTCTTTCTTTTATGTTTTCCCTTCTTGTGGCTTGCGTAAGTTGTGACTCGCAGTCACTCATTAAAAGAACAGTGGTGTTAGAGGTAGAGAAACTGCAGAAAAGTGAAACGGTAACCCCGATTCCAACTCTAATTCGCCGCTCTTTTAATCTGAGTTTGTTCTATAAAAAATATCTTTCAGCCAATGGTCTGCCGATTGTGAGTTCAGAGAAGGTGGCAGACGAAGCGTTCTTTGTCGCTCGTGATATCGTCATCAAGATGGTGGAAAAAGAACCTCAGGTGCTCAAAAACTTGATAAGTCAAAAAATTCGTTTAGCCATTATGGCCCGAACAGAGGTGACAACCGATATTCCAGAACACAGCGATCTCTTCCAAGCGTTTCCGGGCACAGATTGGAACAAAAGAGCCCGTGGGCTCGGACCAACGTTAGCACGTCCTGCCTGCAGTGTGAGTGAAGAGAATCTGTTGGGATACAATGGGGATCCATATAGGGGAGAGAGCATTCTGATCCATGAATTTTCCCATGCTATTCATCAAATCGGTATTAACTTAGAATCATTTAATCTCAAATTAACAGAGACTTACCAACACGCTATCAAAAGTGGTCTTTGGCAGAATACCTACGCGGTTACAAACGCTTCAGAGTACTGGGCGGAAGGTGTTCAGTCGTGGTTTGACGCTAATCTGGAGAGTAGACCCGCCGACGGAATACATAATGAAATTAATACCCGAAACAAGCTAAAAAAGTATGATCCCAAGCTGGCAAAATTAATGTTAGAATGGTTCGTGGATGACGATTGGCGCTTTAAGTATCCTAAACTGTAAGTTAAAAGATGGATAAACAGAAGTGAGCCAAAATAATATAGTTGTCGTTGGAACAGGAGATTATTATGTTCGAGTACTTTCTTGTGTACTCAGTCAGTTGGAAGAGGAAAATTTTGCCAATGTTGTTGCAACAGTTGATATCACAGAAAGACGCAGATCGGAATATTTAACTGATGTGGAACATCGGATCAGGACAGGTGGGCAGCGATTGAGCTCATTATTGTCAGATTTCTCTGAGTTCAATCCGATTGTGTTTTTGGGACACGCCAACCCATTTCATACTCCAGATGCAATAGATCTAGTAAAAAACGGTTATCGTGTCATCATTCAGAAACCGTATTGTATTGATCAGATACAATTTTCCGATCTCTTATCAGAAGTACAGAACAACGCATCGGCAATCTGCATGTTAGAATCCTGTCAGACGTGGAATGCTGTACTTTTGGCATTTTTAGCTGGGAAAATAAAAGAATGTGTCTTCGGCTTAACGAGAGATTTTGGTCATCTCTGTTGTGATACGCATAAAAATCCGCTTTGGTTTTGGGGCAGAATTGAAGAGCTGATTGGTCCTCCTAGGTATATCCAGTCGAATATCCTAGAAGGATCAGCGGAGTCTGGAAGACTAGATCACCGCGGAAGTCACCTAATAGATTTGCAAGAGGGCGGCGGAATGATCCAAGATCTTGGGTTACATGCAATAGCCCCACTTTTAACACTGGAGGGTTATCTGGGACAAATTACAGACAGCAATTTTAATGGAACTGTCAGAATCGCTAGATGTCAAGAGTATCTTGATATGGTCAGGAATCATTTCCAGATACCTAAGGAACAGATTGGTGAAACCTATGCAGAGATTCAATTTGCAACTCAGATTGGTATCCCCATCACGGTGTTAGTTGGGAAATATGTGCTGGGGAGGAACGAAAGAAATATTGTCGTTGTGGGAGATCAAGGGGTTTTGAACTTTGACATGAGCCACATGACCGCCTCACTGTTTACAAACTACACTTCTACTCAACACGTTTTAAGACTTCAAGATTTGCCACCTGTTCAGTATCCAACGATCAAGGATGCAATCAATGAGCTTTCAGGTAACAGCGTATTGACTTTTGATGTTTCAGCTAATAATTTAAGAGCTCAAGAATTCATTCTGAATATCTTGAAGTCGATTCGTTATGATCAGGAAATACCGGTTTATTCTCAGTATGCGAAACTGATGCAGATAAACAAAGGATTTGGTGAGCCGATATCCTCAACAAGGCTGTGAAAGGAGTTAAGAATGAAACCAATAACAAAGAATTTCGGTTTTGCTTTCTTTTTTCTTTCATATCTCATTGTTGGACTAACCTCTTTCGCTGGAGAAATCAAAGAGGAATTTGATTCTCCAAAACTTAACCCCAAGTTGTGGAAGGTGACCACTGTGGGGAGGGCATCGTTTAAGATCGAAAAAGGGAAGTTGATTTTGACTTCAGATAATGTGGAAGATGGCATTTTCCTCTACTATATTAGAAAGTATAGCTTCTTGCCTTGAGGCAGATTGTCGTCAACTAGTTTCCTCAGCTATAATTACTCTCCATTTAAATGTGTTAATCTTTTTAATGCTGACGAAATCACTGACTACTCTACACCAAAGTAGATTTGCAAACACTTTTACATCTTATTTCCAGTTATTTTATCGATTTGTTCTAGCTAACTGCGTCCTGAATTTAGCAATTATGGAATTGTCATGGTAACCACTGTCAAACGTTGTTAGATGGTGGTTCAATTGAGAGCGTTGGCTTTTGCACATCCACGTAAATTATAGTTTGATCTATTACGCGCTATTGAGTTATTGAATCGGAAAGGGAATCTCAGCAGAAATTTGTTCTATTAGTTGATATTCTGAATTGATTGGGGTTAAAAGGATTTTCGGAGTAGAATTCGGTTTTCAATGGCGAACGATGAAATCTCCATCTTCCAGTCGAGTTGTGTACGTGATTGGGATGTGTTTTTCTGGTTATAATTTTTGGCTGCAATCCGGGCATCAACTGCACTGACAATGTGATTAAACATGACCAACCCAAGGAAAATCTTTGCGCGTTCAAATTTATCGTTGGCGTTCTTCCTGAAATTGTATGCGATTTGGCGTTGCCGAGACGGTGGCCCCCCATCTCCCTGTCTTTTTGTTTCGTCTTTGTAGGTTTCTAGATCTTTCCAGTACCATAATCCAACTCTTTCAAGAGTTTTTAATTGCTGTAGATCAAGCCTTTGCAGTTGGTCAACTATTTGTTCTTTATCAAGCACATCGACTGAACGATATCCTTCCTCAATCTTTCCCATGTCGGCGTTGTAGATATTTCGCCAATTTGCAAATTCTGTAGAGTGCTCAAAGTCTTCCACAAGATCCCATTTGTCAAAGGCACAGGGGATTTCAATACGTTCACCAGAGTTGCTATGGACAAAAGAGAAGGATTCCAGATCCCCACCGCAGCCACCATCAAAACGAACAGATTCGCGAACCTGTGCGCGGTAGTTATGACGATCATTATCCGCGTTGCCATGAATTATAAAATAACTAGTCAGTAAGGCAATCTCAGCGGCAATCATACCATAGCCTCTTTTTGCTTTGCTGTGAATCTGACCGTAACCCGGAATAAGCAGTGAGTATAAAAACGCACGATTCGGATTTCTGGGTGTCTCCGGCTCTATACTTTGTGGTTGAGTAAGCAATTTTTGTTTCTGATTGGTGGCTGTGTTGATCAGGAAAGTGGATGATTGGTGTAGAAAGGTGTCATAGAGATTGGGTTCAGCAAATGCACTTAAGGAAACGTTAATTAACAGCGATATAGTAGCAATCAAGGTAACGGGTTTCATCCAGATTCCTTTGATTAAAAGATAAACTTCAGCGCGACGACATTTAAACGCTTGTTGTACGGTCCCCCGCCAGGGATTTGGGCGTAGTCGAGTTGGCCAAAATAGACGCGGAAACCCAATCCATACGTTAGGTGATCAGAAAATCCGGGTAGATTGATCCCCGGTTCCCTCTTATAACCAACGCGAAGAAAAATCAGTTTGCCAAGTGAATACTCGACACCAAGGCTCTTGTGTAAATGCCTCCATTCGAAAGCGTTTAGTCCAACACCTCGTTCTGACATCAACTGTCTTCGTGTCATGTCAGGATTTTGATCAAGAAATGCTGTGACACCTTTTTCGTCGTCTTCTCGCAGTTTATCAATTTCTGCTGTCAAGTCAGCCACAAATTGCAGTTTGTGGTATCCGATGTCGAGTAACGTCATTGCTGTTCCTGATCGGAAAATTCGAGGTAGCGGATCGCTTTGGTTTTCATCTTTAAACTTAATTCGGGTTCCCCAATTTTGTACTGCAGCAGCGACACGAACTGGGACTGGAGTATGTGGGAAGTCGTACTGTATACCGAAATCGATGGCGTAGGCTCGTCCACCATATTGGGCGAGTTTCTGACGAATAATTTTTCCGCTAACACCAGCAGAAAGCCCCTCTGAGAGTTGATCAGCATAAGATAGTGTCAGTGCCCAATTTGTACCAAGGTTTTCCTCACGCAGTACTTCAGGTGAATCGGCCGTTACCTGAATCGTTCCTTGACCTTGAACTTGAAGGCTGATACCAACCGTGCCGATATCTTCAATATGAGAGGCTCCAGCGAAAAGGGCGTAATACAATCCTTCACTTGCATCACCAAAAAGCTCTTTATAGTCGGTGTAAGAGAGAATCGTTTGTGTTTCCTTCAATTTACTCAAACCACTTGGATTCCAAAAGATACTGGTTACATCCCCTCCAATAGCGGAAAATGCATCACCAAGCGAAGCTGCTCGGGTTCCTCCTCCCAAATTCAGAATCTGTGCGCCTGTTCGTCCTGCTCCAGCTATGGCGATGGTGTTCGCTAACAGGCTAATAACCAAGGAAATAACTAAGAGGAAAAGTTTCTTTTGTTGCTTCATTCTCTGGATCTCCGTATAATTTTCGAGCATATTGCTGGAATCCGATTGTCGACCGCTCAAAACGAAAACGTCTTCAGTTTTCATAAGGTTTACATTAGGCTGGTATTGTCTGCTTCAAATGTAATGGGCACATAGTTGTGGGAAAATATGTCAATAGTCCTCGTGGCACAAAGTTATCCTAATTGTTGTGTCTTTTGCTAATCGGTTTTCACGTTTGGTATATGAGTATCGATTGAAAAGTAGCTGTTTTTACTGTTTGCAGTAGTAGCTAAAATTGAATTGGGGTCGTGTGAAAAAAGGTCTTCTACTTAGTAGTATTTCCGGGGTTTTGCTGGTCTTAAGCACTGCTGGGATTGGTTGGTATCCACTAGCATGGATAGCAATTATTCCATTGCTGATTGCCATTAAAAGCGCCAAAAATACGAAATCAGCGTTTCTCATTGGTTACCTGAGTGGATCAATTCATTTCCTTGGCACAGCCTACTGGATTGCCTTATTGTACCCATACGCAAATACAGGTTGGTTTGTCAGTGATGTGGCTGTAACTACTATCCTTTACTTACTTCTGTCTTTATATCTCGCCGTTTATTCTGCTGTTTTCGCGGTAGTGCTGAGGCGATTGACTTGGTCGGTCTTACCGATGATATTTGTTTCAGCTACTATCTGGACAGCATGTGAATGGATCGCAAGTTGGTTGTTAACCGGATTCCCGTGGGGAAGCCTAGGCTATACGCAGTGGAAAAATTTGCCTGTAATTCAAATATCGTCGATATTTGGGATTCACGGTGTAAGTTTCGTAATCGTGCTATTTAACGCTACAGGGGCAGAACTTATCCATGCCAGGACGAGTTGGCGTGTACAGATTAAATATGCGACAGTGCCACTAATAATAATATTAATGGTATTCGTTTTCGGTGTTTTGGTAATGCGTCCGGTTGAGTTTTCAGATGTCTCGAAAATCAAGATTGGCATTATACCTGGCAATATCCGCCAGATTGATAAGTGGCAAAACAAAAATTTCGATGCCATCTTCCGCAAATATCTCAATTTGATAAAGGAGGTGAGTGATAAGCATTCTGATCTTAGCTTCATTACTCTTGCTGAGACGGCAATTCCTCAAGCGATCTTTTACAACCAAGAAAACATGTATCAGAAGGCGTTGAAACAACTTCTAAGAGATCAACAACTTAATCTACTAGTTGGTACACCAAACTACTCGGAGGGTAAGGCGTACAATAGCGTGTTTTTGCTGAATTCAAAAGGCGATCAGGCAGGTGTTTATTCTAAGATGCACCTTGTCCCTTTTGGAGAATACACACCGATAGCCAGTTTTTTCCCGGATCTGATACAAGAATCTGGTTGGGAAGCGGGTAAATCGTATGATATTTTCCCAATTCCTTCTACCTTAGGCTTGGAAATGGGTGTAGCCATTTGTTATGAGTCATCGTTTCCTAATCTTGTCCGTCGATTTGTCAAGAAAGGTGCGGTCATAATAGGTGTTTTGACCAACGATGCATGGTTTGAGGGAACGGCAGCACCTACTCAGCATCTTTCAATGGCGCCCTTTCGTGCTGTAGAGAACCGTGTATCCGTTTTTCGTTGCGCTAATGGCGGAATTTCATGTATAATTGACAAATTTGGCAGAGTTGGGAAAGAACAGATATTACCTGAAGAGCAGGATGGTTTTCTGATCGGCTCCATTGCGCTGAAGCATCAGAAAAAGGAAACAATTTATACTCTTTATGGTGATTGGTTCCCAATTGCTTGTTTCGTAATTAGTCTAGGCTTAATTGGGTTTCTGCTACTGCTTCAATTCGGTATCATCAACAATTACGATAGTGGTAGGGAAAGATCTAATTGATGACCCTGCTAACAATAGTTGACAAGTCACTGTGTGCTTTATTAGAAGAAATATTGTTGGATCAGGGTGATCAAGTTGTTGTTGCAACTGATCTTGAAGAGATTCGGAGTGTCCTGGTTGAAAGGATGTCTCCTGCCGTTGTTCTGCTTGACTTTGACCGTCAGTCCGAGCTGGCTGAGATTTGTCAACAAAACCGTCAGGAAAAAATAGATTTCCCTTTGTATACGTTAGCTTTGGTAAATGACGATCAATTAGGTGATCTCATGTTTAAAGAAGGAATTGATGATTTCCTGAGATTACCTATCTGTTTGGGTGGATTGAGGGTTCGTCTGAGAGCCGCTAAACGGATTCTTGCTCTTGAAATGGAATTAGCGAATACTCGAAAAAATCTCCACCATACGGCCTCGCATGATTCGATGACGGGATTACTCAATCACAAAGGGATTATCAATGTGTTACGACAAAAATTTGATCTCCTTGGAATTAGCGATCAACCTGAACCTGTAAGTATTGTTATGATGGATCTTGATAGTTTTAAGAATATAAATGATACCTATGGCCATCTCATTGGAGATAGTGTTATTTGCCAAACCTCACAGAGATTACGGGAGCTCACCAGGTCTGTTGATGCTATTGGACGCTATGGTGGTGATGAATTTCTGATTGTGCTGAACAACTGTGGTGCCAAGGATGCGTTTCGGTTGGCAGAGCGTATTAGGTCTGCGGTAGAAGAAGATTTAGTGACGATTCCGGATGGTGTGATGAATACTACAATAAGTGTTGGCGTAGCCACGGTGTGTCAGGAGAATGGAAGTGCGTTAGATCTAATTGGCAAGGCGGATGCGGCGCTTTATAAAGCTAAGAAGGATGGAGGAAACAGGGTAAGGATTGCTGAGAATGGGCATTAGTGAATTTGAAAATTTTAGGAGAAAATGAAAATGCTGTCAGATTTGCGAACTGAGATTGAAACCATTTCGAGTCGCTTGATCGAAATACGAGGTTATCTTTGACTTAGATCAAAAGGGAGAGGACTTAAATCGGCTTGAAAAACGGGCAACCGACCCCGATTTTTGGAATGATTCTCAAGTTGCTCAAAAAGTAACACAGCAAATCTCGCGGTTGCAGGGTGAGATTGAAGAATACAACAAAATAGGTGGTCAACTTGAGGATCTACAAGTCTTAATTGAATTGGCAATCGAAGAGGATGAAGAAGGTCTATCCGAGGAAATCGATGGTAACTTGCGTCAGGTTACTTACCAGATAAACCAGCTCGAACTGAAGATCATGCTCGCTGGCGAGCATGATCATAGTAACGCGATTATCAATATTCGTCCTGGTGCTGGTGGAACAGAATCTCAGGATTGGGCGCGTATGCTAATGCGGATGTATCTGCGTTGGTGTGAGCGGCAAAACTACAAAACAGAGACGATCGAATTAACTCCTGCTGAAGAGGCCGGAATCAAAAGCGCGACCATTCTTGTGAGTGGAGATCCCGCCTTTGGGTATCTTCAGGCTGAAGCAGGTATTCACCGACTTGTTCGGATCTCACCTTTTGACTTCAATAATCGACGTCATACCTCCTTTGCGTCACTGTCTGTCACCCCTGAAATCGATGATGATATTGGAGTAGAAATCAATCCGAGCGATATACGGATTGATTTCTATCGTGCTGGAGGTGCTGGCGGTCAGCATGTCAATACCACTGATTCTGCTGTGCGTATCACCCACGAACCAACTGGTATCGTTGCGCAATGCCAAAATGAGAGATCTCAACATAAGAATCGTGAGTTGGCGATGAAAGTGCTGAGATCCCGGCTTTACGAACATTATCAAGCAGAGCAGCGCAAAGAAATGGAACAGCTTCAAGGCATTCGACCGGACATAAATTTTGGCAGCCAGATTAGATCTTATGTCATGCATCCGTACCGACTGGTTAAAGATGCCCGAACCGAGATCGAAACAGGGAATGTTGATGCTGTCCTAGATGGGGATCTTAATGCGTTCATTGAAGCTTATCTTAAGCTTAGACAGAAAAACCAAGGTTAAAAAAAGGGACTTTTAATTGGAAGACATTAGTGATGTGATGCGTCAGCGCCGAGAAAAAATTGATGAACTTTCTCAACTCGGTGTAGAACTGTATCCGCATAAATATTCTCCTGACCACACTTCAGCGGGGATTCTTGAGAAATTTGCCGATGCAGAAAATGAACCCGATGAAACGCAACCTGTTGTTATTTCTGGGCGTATCATGACACGTCGAGATCATGGCAATAGCGGTTTTGCACATCTTCAAGATAGTCGTGGTCAAATTCAAATTTATGTGCGACAGAATAACGTTGGTGCTGATACATACGACATTTACAAGAAACTTGACATCGGTGATTTTGTTGGTGTATGCGGCACGGTTTTCCAAACTCGGACGGGAGAGATTACGGTTTCTGCCAGTGAAGTGGTACTCTTATCAAAATCGTTTCGACCGCTTCCTGAAAAATTTCATGGTTTGCAAGACAAGGAAACGCGCTATCGTCAACGCTACGCTGATCTAATCATGAATCAGGAAGTCAAGGAAGTTTTTATCAACCGATCAAGAATTATCCAAGCAATACGTGATTTTCTGAACAATTTGGACTATCTTGAGGTTGAAACGCCTATCCTTCAACCGGTCTACGGTGGTGCAAATGCCCGGCCATTTATGACGCATCACAATGTACTCGATATTCCGCTTTTTCTACGAATAGCTAATGAATTGTATCTGAAGCGATTAATTGTTGGCGGATTTGACCGGGTTTACGAGTTTGCTAAAGATTTTCGCAACGAAGGGATGGATCGTGACCATAATCCTGAGTTTACTATGATTGAACTCTATCAAGCTTACGCCGACTATAGAGACATGATGGACCTGACAGAAAACATGATTCTACACACTGTCGAGGCCGTCTTTGATAAAGTTGAAATTAGGTGTCAAGGAACACTGATTTCATATGCCTTATCTTGGAAACGTATGACTATGATCGATTCTATTCATGAAGTGGCGGGAATCGATATTGAGACAAAAAGTGACCGTGAACTTATTGATATTTTGCAGGAATTGGGGGAAGATATAGAGAATAATACCTCACGTGGTAATTTGATCTCCGATTTGTTTGAAGTTTTGGTCGAGCCTAAGTTGATTCAACCCACTTTTATTTTTGATTATCCGGTTGAAGTATCGCCGTTAGCCAAGAAGAAACGTGGCAATGAGAAGTTTGTCGAACGGTTTGAACTCTTTATCAATGGTATGGAGATTGGTAACGCCTTCAGCGAATTGAATGATCCCGTGGATCAACGGAAACGATTTATTGAACAAGCCAAAAAGCGGGAGTTAGGAGATGAAGAAGCGTTTATGATGGATGAGGACTATCTCCGAGCTCTGGAGTACGGCATGCCACCTACTGGTGGATTGGGTATAGGTATTGATCGATTGACAATGCTTTTGACCGATCAGGGTTCAATTCGTGATGTGATCCTTTTCCCGCAGATGAGACCAGAGCGCTGATGGGTTTAGCACGAATCCTCTCTTCATTTGAATGGTTGGTTTCCTCTAGGTATCTGAGGTCAAGACGCAAGCAATCTTTTATCTCAATCATCAGTCTGATTTCGGTTGGAGGCGTTGGCATTGGGGTTGCCACAGTTATTTTGGTTATATCAGTGATGAACGGCTTTGAACAGAGTTTGAAAGATAAGTTCCTCGTTAATCAGGCACATGTTAACGTTAGATCAGCAAAAGGATATTTCGATAATTATCAGGAACAGATCGACAAAATAGAAAAAATTGAAGATGTGATTGCCGCTTCGCCGGCAATCTATAGCCAACTGGCAATTCAACCAAAGAGATCGAAACGAATTGAAGGTACAATTTATATTAAAGGAATTAATCCTGTTCTTGAAAATAACGTGACTGGATTTTCAGAATTTGTGGATGGTTCTTTCGATTTCCACGGTTCTGCTCTTATTGAGGAAGTACGCCGCCGAAGTTCTCAACGTGAGACAATCAAGGGCGGTATTGTCTTGGGTTATAGTGTGGCTAGTCGACTTGATATCAATAAAGGTGATGTCTTGCGGCTTATTTCTAAGATGGAACCCAATCCGGCCAACCCCAGCACCTTTTTTGCGGATGTGAGTAATTTTGTGGTTATTGGTCTCTACGAATCTGGAATGTTCGCTTACGACAATGCATTTGGCTTCATCTCACTTGAGATGGCACAAGATCTTTATAATCGGGAAGGACACATAAATCTGGTTCAGGTGCGGACAAGTTCTCCGGAAATCGCCAGCAAAGTAGCCAGCAAAATCCGTCGAGAGATACAATTTTCCAATACAGGGCTTTATTCCGCTCCAAGAACCAGTACCTGGGTGGAGTCACACGCTGCCCTTTTTGAAGCTATCCAGTTGGAAAAATTAGTCACCGTTGTTATTGAAGCCTTAATCATTCTTGTCGCCTCTTTTAATATTGCGAGCACGTTGATCATGATGGTGATGGAAAAAACGCGCGAAATCGGTATTCTTAGATCAATGGGTTCTTCAAAGATGAAAATTCTGATTATATTTATTTCCCAAGGCTGCATTATTGGTTTCCTTGGTATTGTTTTGGGAACTGTGCTTGGTGTTGGGATCTGTCTCCTGCTTGACTTGGAAGTCGTCCGTCCTTCACGATGGTTTGCTTTGCTGATTCTGATTCCTATCTTCTTGCAGGTTGCGATTGCATTTCATCGGACCATGCGCAGATCGATTAGCTTGAAGTTGGTCATCAGCTTAGTCTGGCTAGGAATAATAGCTTTTGTCCTTTACTGTCTTGTACAGCCGATTCAGATTAACAGCGAGGTTTATCAACTGAGTCGGTTGGCGGTTAAAATTGACTGGCCTTTCGTGGGAATTGTTAATGTTCTATCTTTCTTCATTTGTTTGTTAGCAACGCTCTATCCAGCATGGCAAGCATCAAAGTTGAACCCGATTGAGGCTTTGCGCTATGAGTGATCTTATTCGGGTAGTGGATCTATATAAAACGTATGTCGATGCGACTTCTGAAGATATTACGACTCAGGTAGAAGTGCTGAAAGGAGTCGATATAGAAGTTAGGCAAGGAGAAATTCTAGCCATTATTGGCAAATCAGGTGTTGGCAAAAGTACCCTTTTGCATCTGATTGGTGGTTTGGATCGACCGACCAGTGGCAGCGTTTTCTTCAAAGATCAAAATATCTATGCATATAGCGATCGACAGTTGGATCGGTTTCGGAATTTAGAAATTGGGTTTATCTTTCAGTTTCATCATCTATTACCTGAGTTCACCGCACTTGAAAATATTGCAATCGGTGGGTTGATTGCCAGAAAGAATGTTTCGGAGACGTATGGCGCCGCCGGCAAGATTCTAAATTATGTTGATTTAGCCGATCGATCCAGCCATTATCCAAGTGAACTTTCTGGAGGTGAACGTCAGCGAATCGCTATCGCGCGTGCGTTGATAAATCAACCGAAAGTGATTCTGGCAGATGAGCCTACTGGTAATTTGGATCGGAAAACGAGTGATGATATCTTAGATCTATTGTGGGATCTCAATGATCGTTTAAACCAAACACTGATTCTAGTGACGCATGATCATGGTTTGGCACAAAGGGCAGATCGAATGGTCCACATTGTTGATGGCAGGATAGCGAATCAAAACCAAATTGTCGATACATAGAAATAAATTGTGTATAAAGGAAATCCCTAACCCATGATGGTCTACATTGATGGTCAATTTTTAGCTAAAGCCGATGCTAAGATTTCGGTTTTCGATCACGGTTTGCTTTATGGTGATGGTGTGTTTGAAGGAATCAGATCATACAATGGTTGTGTATTCAAACTGGATGAGCATCTAAGGAGATTATATGAATCGGCCAAGGCAATATTATTGAACATTCCAATTTCTATCGAAGAAATGGAAATCGCCATACTGACCACACTTCGTGAAAATAATCTTCGTGACGCATACATTCGTCTAATTGTTACGCGTGGCGAAGGAGATCTGGGGCTTGATCCTGATAAATGTTCCAAATCTTCGATTATCATCATCGCTGATGTCATTACGCTTTACCCCCCGGAATTCTATGATAATGGACTTGAAATTGTCACTGTTGCCTCAACACGGAATCACGCGGAAGCTGTGAATCCACGTATTAAGTCGCTTAATTATCTGAATAATATTCTGGCCAAAATTGAAGGTAAACAGGCTGGTGTTGTTGAGGCTCTTATGCTTAATACAGCGGGTCAAGTGGTTGAGTGTACTGGTGATAACGTGTTTTTTGTTAAGGACAATGTCATTGTAACACCGCCAACGCATGTTGGTATTCTGGAGGGAATTACGCGAAATGCGGTCATCGACTTGGCCTGTGATCGAGGCTACACGGTTGAGGAAAAGGTTTTCACCCGCCATGATTTGTATATTGCTGACGAATGTTTTTTAACCGGAACAGCGGCAGAGGTCATTCCGGTCGTTGTGATTGACAAACGTATCATCGGTGATGGGAAACCGAGCAGAATTACACGGATTCTCATGGAAGAATTCCATAAACTTACTCAGGTAACTGGCACACCAATTTATTAGGGATGGAAATGCAAAAAACCGCAATTGTTTTTATCTTGCTGTTGTTTGTTGGCGTATTTAGTTACTCTCAGGAACCTTCGAAAGTTAAGGGTTCCCAAAAGGTCGATAATCCCTTGAGTGTGCAGAAGATATCGTTCAAAGGTTTGAGTAAGGTTCCTGAAGATATGCTCCGCTCTATCGTACAAACAAGAATTGGTCAAGAAATAGATCCGGATCGACTATCTAAAGATATTAAGAACCTTTATAAAGATACTGGCCTCTTTTCTGATATTATGGTCGATGTGGAAACTGCTGAAGATGGTGGGTTGAATGTCATATTCAATGTTAAGGAGAGCCCGAAGATTGAGGGTCAAATAAATATTATTGGTAATGAGAAGATTAAGTTTGGAAAAATCAAAGAGGCGATTACTTTGAAGCCAGGTGAGATTTATAATCAACGTCTCAGTTGGCGAAGTGAACAGTCAATTCTCCAGCTTTACAAGGAGAAAGGGTATTATCTGGCCAGCGTAAAGGCTTATACTGATCTCAATCCTGAGGCTAATATTGTTTCAGTCACGTTCGAGGTTAATGAAGGTGAGCGGATCAAGATTCAAGAGATTAATCTTTATGGTAATGAGGGGGTGTCGTCGGAGAAATTGCGAAAAAAGATTAAGACGCGTGTGGGTAAACGTTTTGATGAAGCAATTTTTGAGGAAGATCTCACCCGTCTTCTGACTTTTTATCAAGACAATGGGTATGCACAGTCTAAGTTGGTCAAACACGAAAAGCGTTTTACTGAAGATAAAATTGGTATTATCGTCGAAATCGAAATTGACGAAGGTCCGCAATACATCATTAACGAATATGATATGAAAGTTAGTTACTCAGAAAAACCTGCCTTCAAACAAGAGAAGATTCAAGGGATGATCAACCCCGCGGAAGGAGAAATTTTTGATCGTGGCGAATTTGAAAAGTCCATCTTAGAAATCAAGCAGCTTTACAGTGAAGAAGGCTATGTTTTGATGACGTTGAATCCAATTCCGTCCTACAATGAGCAAGAAGGCTATGTTGACTTTCTGATTGAAATTGATGAAGGTAGTGTAATTGTTATCGACCAGGTCAAGATCAATGGTCTAATTAAGACTAAGGAGAAGGTCGTTCGTCGAGAACTTGATCAACTCAAGATTAAAACAGGGGAGTTCTTGGATATGAAAGCGCTGCGTAAGGCTCGGCAGCGTCTTTTCCAGATGGGATTCCTCAGAAACGTCGAATTTATCCCTAGTAACACAGAAGGGCAGAAACGAAATCTCAATGTTAATTTGGATGAATCACCCCGAACCGGTATGTTTTCGCTCGGTGGTGGTTACGGAAGTGAAGGGGGACTTTTTGGTATCGCTGAGGTTGGTGAAAATAATCTGATGGGTCAGGCTTATAACATCCATCTCAAGGGAGAAGTAGGAACGTGGTATCGGCGCACTGCTGAACTCCGGTTGGGTACACCTTGGGTTCTTGGGTCGCCCACCCGTGCCAATATAAGAATATATAATAACACTTTTACCCGACGTTATTACCGCGGTCTAACCAGCTATTCCAGTGGACTGACTGATATCTCATATCGTCATGTTCGATATATCGATAAGCGAAAAGGGGTATCGTTGACACTCGGACGGCCGATTTTCGAGGATATTGATGCTTCAATACGTTTTCGCAATGAGGATGCAAATGTAAAACATAGGAAAACAACCCAAGGTGGTGGAATTGAACTAGAAAACTATCTCGATCGGTTCACTCGAAGTTTGACTTTAATGTTATCCAGGGATACACGCGATTACCGAACATCGTTGTATCACCCGATTTCCGGTGCGTATGGTACAATCTCATACGAATATTCCGGTGGCTTTCTTGGGGCTGACAATAATTTCCGCAAATATTCTTTAGATTTCAGTTGGTTTTTAAAGACATGGCAGAATTTTGTGTTTGCCTCGCATCTAAACGGTGGTATTCTTGATAGCAGGACATCTACTAAAAGCAGTGGTAGCTACTATGATTCATACAGAATAGATCCGCTTTACTTCGAGCGTTTTTGGATAGGAGGCATTGACACAGTCCGTGGATACGAGGATTTTGAAATTGTGCCCACCGATGGTCCTCGGGGGTATAACCCCAACGGAGGAAATAAACAAATTTATGCTAATTTTGAGTATCGCGTCCCTGTTTCCCCACAACTGACGGGGGTACTATTCTTCGATGTTGGAAATGTCTGGCAGCAAAGTTTATCCAACATATCTCGTAAAGACCTGGATTTTAAAAAGGGGGTTGGTGTTGGTATTCGGTTTGATCTCGGTGGAGGCATGCTGGTTAGACTTGAGTATGGTTTTCCCTTGGATCGCGATCTGTGGGTTAGCGATAGAAGCGGGAAATTTCATTTTTCAGTCGGTCCAGGATTTTAAAAGAGATAACGTTTAAATATTTAATTATGTAAGGGATTTTATCTTATGAATGTTACGCAGAAAAATCGACAAGCAATAAAAATGCATTTTGGGCGATTTGTTGTGGTTTTGATTAGTATCTTCGGTTTGTGTCTTGGTGTTAGTGCGCAAGAATTTAAACTAGGTATCATCAATACGCAAAAAGTTGTCGAGAGTTACAGTAAAGCAATTGAAGCTGATACAGAGCTGAAAACTTTACAGGATCGTCTTACTACCCGGTTAAAAAAGCTTGAGGATGAGATTATTACCATGGAAGAGCGATTAACTAAGCAGGAACTCTTTCTTGATGAGGATACCGTTAAATCTTCCCAAGCGGATATTGTTCGAAAACAGGATGAGTACCGTCAGAAGCTAAAGGTTGGTCAAGAATCCCTGATGGAGAAGCAGAAGGAGTTGTTAGAACCCATTCTGCAGGAGGTAAAGGACTTGATTATCCAAATTGGTAAGGAGAAAAACTTCAGCTTAATTCTAGATAAGCAGGCTGCACTTTTTGTTAAACCTGAGTATGATTTGACTGATAGTTTAATTCAGCAATTGAACGAACAGTACAAAAAGGGTGGGCAGGATGAAGATAATCCAAATGAGTAGTTGCATCGGTTAAGGACAACGTCGGAACTCAACAGAAACTGTGGTAATAGTAAAACTTTGTGGGGGGTAGAAGTACCATGGTCCTAAAGTTAGTCGAAATTAGTGAGATTATTGTAGGCGAACTGATTGGTAATGGTGCGATTGAAATCTATGGTGTTTCTGGTATTGAGGAAGCACGAAAGAACGAAATTACCTTTTTGGCCAACCCGAAATATCGCTCTGCTATGAAGAATACTCAGGCTTCGGCAGTGATTGTGGGAAAAGGCGTTTCAGCTAATGGCAGCAAGTCACTGATTCGTGTTGATGATCCTTATCATGCTTTCATAGCGGTGTTAAAGATTTTTTCTGAAGAGGAACAGTGTCCCAAACCAGGGATTTCGTCTTCAGCAAAGATTGGAAATAATGTTAAGTGTGGCGATGGTGTGAGCATTCAAGCTTACGTTATTATTGAAGATAACGTTACAATTGGTAATGATACGGTAATCGGAGCTTCAACTTTTATTGGTGATTCAGCAGAAATTGGAAGCCAAACCTACATCTATCCGAATGTGACGGTCCGAGAAAAAGTAAGAATTGGTAATTCTGTGATTCTTCATAGTGGAACAGTCGTTGGTAGTGATGGGTTTGGTTACGCAACGGTGGGGGAGACTCATCATAAGATCCCTCAATTTGGAACGGTCATCATTGAAGATGATGTGGAGATTGGAGCTAATTCGACAGTTGATCGGGCAACCATCAACAACCGGGCAACCATTATTCGACGTGGTACAAAAATCGATAATCTGGTACAAGTGGCTCACAATGTTGAGATCGGCGAAAACTGCCGAATTGCGGCACTTACAGGGATTTCGGGAAGTGTCAAGATTGGGGATCGGGTCACGCTAGCAGGTCAATCCGGGGTTGTCGGACATCTAACAATTGGTAGCGACAATATTGCCTTGGCTAAGTCAGGAATTACCAAAAATTTGCCGGATCGAGCTGGGAAGGTCTCTGGGTTTCCGGCAAGGGCACATAATCAACAACTGAAAATTCAAGCCTTAAACCAAAAGTTACCCTCGACTCTTCAAGAAATCTCTGAATTATGTGATCGTATTGAGGAGTTAGAAAAAAAATTAGGCATCTAGAACTTGCTTCCAATTTTTGATTATCTGATTGTCCTGCGACCCACACTACTTATTCCAGTATGGACACTTGTATTGGTTGGTTATTATCATGCAGGACAGGTTGACGTGCCCATTCGATTGAGTTTCAATTGGTGTGTTTTGTCAACCTTATGTTTATATTCGATGCTATCAGGAGGATGTTATATTGTTAACCAAATTGTTGATCGAGAAACTGACGAAGTAAATGATAAGCTTTATCTCATTGAACAAGGCTATGTCAAAATCCCGATTCTTAAGGTTGAAGCGATGGTATTAATTGTGGGGGCGATTATTTGGTCGGCTCTGCAATTTCGGAATAACATTACCTATCTTGTTCTGATTGTTATCTCGACTGTTCTAGGGCTGATGTACTCGGTTCGACCGATCCGGCTCAAAGGGAAACCGATTGTCGATCTGCTAGTTAACGCGATTGGATACGGTTGCATTGCTTTTCTCATTGGTTGGGTTTCAGTTTCGTCAGTATCGTCAGTGGCACTTCAACGGTCAATACCCTATGTATTGTGTGTAGCAGCGGCCTTTGTTAATACTACGTTGCCTGATCTTACTGGAGATCGTAGCAAAAATGATATCACAACCGGAATTCTACTTGGGATTCGGCGCTCGTGCCAGTTTAGTTTAGCTCTGCTCGTTTGCGCAATTCTTGCTTCTCTTTGGATGGATGATTGGATTGCGCTAACTACAACCATCATTTGCTTCCCATTTTTTGTTTACATGAATTTTAAAAAGGAAACAAAAGCAATCATTTTATCCACACGTATTGGAATCTTGGCTCTTTCACTCATTGTTTGTATTCTCATCCCAATGTATGCAATACTGTTTATCAGCACAATTTTTTTGGTTCGATGGTATTATGTCGTTAGACTCGGAATAAAATATCCGTGGTGAGTTTTGTCCGCTCAGTTATTGCATATGTCGAGTTGTTGCGTCCGATAAATGGGCTGATCGCTTTTATCTCTGTATTTTTGGGAGCGGTCTTTGCAAATGGTTCTTTTACCTCCAACACATTAATCGTGGCTATCTCAGCGTTTTTGGTTTTATCAGCTGGCAATGCGATTAACGACTTTTGTGATTACCAAATTGATGGTATCAATAAACCGATGCGACCAATTCCTTCACAACGTATTCAGCGTCAGCATGCACTCATTTTTTCGTTGATTTTGTTGTTAATAGGACTGTTACTTGGTTTTTTTACTGGTAGCATACAAGCGATTGTTATTGTCACCATTGTTTCAATTACACTATTTCTCTACGCAGTTTGGCTTAAAAAAACGCCATTAATAGGCAACGTTGTCGTGGGTGCCCTGACGGGGGTTACCTTTATCGCAGGTGGGGTCACAGTGAGGTCGATGAAAGGCACGATTGTCCCAGCGGCTTTTGCTTTTTTGTTTACGACGGCACGCGAAATTATCAAAGATATCGAAGATATTGAAGGAGATGTTGCTCTAGGAGCCGGAACAATTGCTGTTCGATGGGGCAAGCAGGTTGCGGCTTTGGTTGCTTCTGTGTTTATGTTGGCCTTAATTTTTTTTAGCTTGGTACCATACTTACTAGGTCTGTTCTCTTGGATATATTTGGTGATGGTGACAGTTGGGGTTGATTTCGTTCTTATTTTCTTGTTAGTCCAGTTGTGGAGGGATACTTCGAAAGAGAATTGTGCCAAGATCCAGCAGTGGATGAAGCTGGATATTTTTGTTGGTCTCTTTACCATATATCTGGGTTCTTTTGTGTGAATCTATTTGAGAAGGAGTTAATTGTATGATTCATATCTACGATGAACTTTGTAGCTATTGTGGGGCTTGTATTGCTGTTTGTCCGGAGAACATCATCATGCTGATGGATCTTCATTTGGAGATAGATCAGCCAAAATGTATCGATTGTGCTAAGTGTATAAAAGGGTGTCCAGTTGGTGCATTAGCAATGGAGAGAAACGGGAAAATTTACTATCCAGAATACGAAGGAAGAGGGTTATTTTAAACTAAATGATTCATTCAGAATATGATGTGATTGTTGTTGGCGCGGGGCCAGGTGGCTCAATTTCGGCAAAGATTTGTGCTGAAAATGATTTACGTACCCTGTTGTTGGAAAAGCGTCAGGAGATTGGTGCGCCAGTTCGCTGAGCAGAGGGGATCGGTGCACCGGCGCTGCACGAATTTATTCAACCCGACCCTGCTTGGGTTTCGCGAGAAATTCATGGGGCACGAATTTTCTCGCCAAATGGAACACCGGTAAAGATAGATCAACCTAACGCTGGCTATGTGCTTGAACGGAAAGTATTTGATCGCGCTCTGTCCGAAATGGCTGCTAGGGCTGGTGCCGATATTATTGTAAAAGCACCTGTTGTCGGCATTACAAAAGATAAAAACAGCTTTGTCAACGGTGTAACTTTTCGTTATAATCGGCGTGAATATACATCCAAAGCCAAAATTGTAATTGCGGCTGACGGCATTGAATCGCAGGTTGGCCGATGGGCGGGCATCGATACCACTCATGATCTGCGTGACGTAGATGTCTGTGCCCAGTATTTGATATCCGGAATTGAGATCGAACCGGATCTCTGTGATTTCTACTTGGGACGTGAAATTGCACCGCGTGGCTATATCTGGGTTTTTCCGAAAGGTGACGATATTGCCAACGTTGGTGTTGGTATCGGCGGGACAATATCCGGCAAGGGAGGGAAATTGGCAATCGATTACCTAAATGAGTTTGTGTTAAAAAGATTCCCAGGTGGAAAGATTTTGGCGCAAGTGGCAGGTTGTGTTCCCGTCGGTGATAGCCTTCCCGATTTAGTTGCTGATGGGATTATGTTGATTGGTGATGCTGCACACCACAGTGACCCTATATCGGGCGGGGGGATTGCCAATGCAATGTTTTCGGGTATGTTTGCGGCAGAAGCTGCCATTGAAGGAATCCGAATTGGTGATGTTTCAGCTGAGATATTGCGTATGTATCAAGTTCTTTGGGATAAAGATATTGGTGAAAACTTTAAGCATATCTGCCGAATTCGTGATAGTGTGCTCAAATTTAGTGATGAGTTATTTGATCGCTGCGCTAACGTTTTGAACAAGACGCCAAATAAAACTATTGACATGGTCACCATTTTTAAAACGGTTCTACGGCATCAGCCTCGTCTTTTGCTTGAATTGCGACATCTTGTGCTGGCTGGTTGGATTTAATTGGGATTAGCTGCAAGGCCGAACCTGAGATTCTAGTTGAAACTGTTAAAAAGATATGATCAAACCGAACGCAACCCAACATTATCTCCAATCGATTTTGATGAAACACAGGGCTGGTTACTTTGTGTTGATTGATCCGGATCAACATACGGTTTCCAGTTGTGCTCGTTTGGGAGAACTCGCAGAAGCCTCGGGAGTAGACGCACTTCTACTCGGTGGCAGTTTTTTGACTACGGGTCTTGATCCTATCGTGGAATCTCTTAAAAAGGCGACCAAACTGCCCATCATTCTATTTCCCGGGTCAGCTCTTCAGCTCTCTCGAAACGCCGATGCAATCCTGTACCTCAGCTTGATTAGCAGTCGAAATCCACATTATTTGATTGGCGAACAGGTAAGGGCTGCTCCACTCGTTCGTCACATGGAGCTCGACGCAATTCCAACTGGTTATATGCTGATCGAAGGCGGCACCTCAACTTCTGTAAGCTTTATGAGTGGTTCTGCTCCTATACCACGAGATAAGTTGGATATTGCTTGGGCACACGCGCTAGCTGCCCAATATATGGGGATGGCTCTCGTTTATCTTGAGGCGGGTAGCGGTGCCAAACTCACTGTTCCTTCCGAGATGATATCTGAGATCAAGGATATCCTTGAAATTCCGGTTATTGTTGGCGGCGGCATTAGGACTCCATCAATCGCTGCCGAAAAGGTCGAGGCGGGAGCGGACTTTATTGTAACTGGTAGTATCATTGAGAGCAATCCTTCGCTTATTGAGGCGTTTTCGGATGCAATACACTAGGGAATAGAAGAAAATAATTCCTAAAGGGAATAGGGAGAAGCTAAATTGAAATCTAAGTTACATCAGTCACCACGAGATACCAAGAAAAACAATACAGATATAATAATTCCTAGACTGCCGCAGAAAAGGAGGGGGTTTCTCAACCGGGCAAGCAAGAAGTCAGTAGGCCCCTCGCGAAACCAAATTCAGGAATTTCTCTTTCAGTGGATTGACACCCTACCCAAAAATGAGGCCCATATGTTACGTGGTATTTTTTCTCTCTCGACCACCACTGCTCGTGAGGTAATGGTACCACTTTCTGAATTGATGGCCGTCCATATCACAACATCAACAGAAGAACTGAAGGGACTAGTCCAAAAATCAAGTTGTCGGTATCTCCCCGTCTATGAAGAGCGAATTGATCGTTTGACCGGCATTGTTAGCATCGTCGAGATCCTATACGCGCCGAACCCATCTGATGATTTAACCTCTCATATTCGTCACCCGTATTATATTCCTGAAACAAAATTGGCAAGTGATTTACTGGAGGAACTTCGCAAATCTGAGGATCCTGTTGCCATTGTTATTGATGAACATGGCGGTTGCGTCGGTTTCATTACCTTTGAAGATGTGCTTGAGGTGATTATTGGGGACATTACTTATAATTTTAAGAAGAATTCGATGCATATTGAGGTTGCCAGTTCTGATACGTGGATAGTTGACGCACGTGCGTCAATTAACAGCGTAAACCAAGAACTTGGAACCAAAATCCCCAAGGATCGCTGTGATACAATTGGTGGATTCATATTAAAATTGCTTGGCCGGTTACCTGAACAGGGGGAGAAAATCAGTTTCAGTGAGATCGAATTTACAGTTGAAGAGGTATTCGGTTATGGTATATCTATACTACAAGCTAAAAGGGTGAAATTGGAGCTCCCAGTTGGAACAACGTAATATCCTGAACAAATTTCTTAGTTAGAAGTATAAGTTACAGATCAAAAATGAGGCTGACATCCGATGTGAAAAGGCAGTACAGAACCGGATGGGGGCGCATCATCTGGTACATGATTCTGCTAATTGTTATTCTGATTCTGATATGGAAAATGCCAGATATTACGCCGATGTTGCGTTTCTGATCTAAAGTCTTGGTCTTTATTGTTTTAAATATTTTCTTGTGGTAATCATTTTCGGTTTTGAGGAGTGATAAAGGTTGATGCGGAAATTATCCAGTTTCGTTGGTCTCACATGCTGTTTAGTTTTAGTTTGGCAGTTTAGTCTGGGTGCTGAAGACAAACTTGTCATCATGTCACCGCACTGGGAGGGAATTGAGAAAGAATTCGATCGTAACTTCAAAGAATGGTACAAATCTAAAACAGGGCGTGGTATTCGGTTGGATTGGATTGATCAAGGAGGTAGTTCATCCGATTTTCGTTTTATTGAGGCTGAATTTAAGCGCGCTCCGAAGGGAATCGGTATAGATCTCTTCTTTGGTGGTGGAACTGATAATTACATGAAACTTGCCGAGATGGGATTGCTGCATTCATTTAAACTCCCTGGAGAAGAATTAAATCGTATACCGAAAGAGATTTATGGGATTCCAGTTTATGATTCCCAATACCGATGGTATGGAGCAGCACTGTCCAGTTTTGGCATTATGCATAATGAGTTTTTACGTCAGCGACTCAAATTGCCTGAGGCAAAGACTTGGCAGGATCTGACGCAACCAGAACTGCTTGGTAGAATTGGTGCGGCTGATCCTCGCGAAAGTGGGAGCGCTCACATGATCTATGAGATTATCCTGCAGGGCTACGGGTGGCAGAAAGGTTTTGCTCTGATTACCCAGTTGGGTGCCAACGTTAGAAGTTTCTCTGCTGGTGCAAACGCAATTCCGAAAGACGTTGTCAAAGGGCAGGTTATTTACGGCATGGCCATTGATTTCTACGCTTATGCTCAGATTGCGGTTGTTGGTAAAGAAAAAATCAAGTTCGTTATCCCTCCTGATGCCGCAGTGGTTAGTCCTGATTCAATTGCCATTTTAGTGGGTGCTGAGAACTTAGGAGCTGCGAAAGAATTTGTTACCTTTGTGCTGTCCGATACAGCTCAAAAACTGTGGGTTTTACCAAATGGCGATCCCGAAGGCCCAGAGTGGCCGGGCGGTCTGAATCGAGCCAGTGTGATTCCTGCGCTCTACGATGAACTCGGTGAGAGATGTGTGGTTCCGAATCCATTCACACGTAACTTGACGCCGATTCAATATGACGCCGAAAAAGGGGGAATCCGCTGGGATATTGTTAGTGATTTGATTGGTACATTGGTGATTGAAAATCACAAGAATCTAGTCGAAGCATGGAAAGCAATTAACAAAACAAAGGATCTTCAAAAACGTGCAGCTGCTATCCAAATTTTGGGCGAAATTCCCCTTACGGAGGAGGAAGCTATGCACCTGTCGAAAACAGAGTGGAAAAAGTCCGATTTCCGCAATCGCAAGTTGAAGGAGTGGGGACAGTTCAGCCGAGAGAAATTCAGACGCGCCAAAAAAATTGCCAAATAATCCAGATTTCCCCTTTCGTTTCATTCGTTTGATTATTTTAGCAAATTAGGTGGTTCGAGTTTTGAGTTCCTTTCCCTTTTTCTTTCAGCCAGATACCGTTCTCGCCGAACGCCGATAGGCGACAAAAAATCCCTTATATTTGTCGTATATGTTGGCACGGTATTGCATCCCCGAACAACTCTGGTGTTGGGTGTGTGATATCTCAATGGCCTCTACCCAGCTGTCATCATCGGGGTTAGTTTGTGGAAACTGCCAGATGTTTCCACCCCTTTACTGCTAGCTTTGATTTGTTGTCTGAAGAAGTCATCCACCTTTTGAAGTATAAGAAGCGGTTGGTGATTGCTGAGTGTCTGATCGATCTAATAGTGTAATATTTTCTGGTTGACCTCGGCTTGGCAACATACGATTTGGTAATATCTATACCGCATTCATTGGAAATGGTATCCAAATCGCGGTTTCAGCCAAGCTGGACTTTTGGCAGGAGGGATCGAAAAAATGGAATATACCGATGCGTTCGGATCTTCTCCTGCGTTTCAAAAACACAGTTGCACTAATTGGTTTAGATTCTCAGGCCAATTAGGTTTGTATAATATAAACGGTGCCTTTGGGCTGAGTTTATCCCGCCAAACTCAAGGTCGGAGTATGCTGTTAATCGAGTATATGCTGATCTCACCGAGCTAACTATCAATGAGGCTGTAACTGTTTTGCCGCCGCCTTATCCCGAATATGCTGTTGATGTTCTAACACTATCACGAACCAGATAAAATTTTTAAACCATGGTAACCAGCTTGAGTTTGATAACGTGCAGTCTTAATTCTGCACCTTGACGAATTCCCAAATTTTGTGTCATAATTAAAAGTTATAATTTTTATGGAGGGGTATTATTGAATGTCAACCAGAGTGGGAATCAACGGTTTTGGTCGTATTGGTCGGAACGCTTTCAGGGCTATATTAGGTAATCCGGATCTCCATATTGACGTTGTTGCTGTCAACGACCTAACTGAGCCCGATACGCTTGCTCATTTACTCAAGTACGATTCAGTACACGGTATTCTTGATGACGAGATTTCGGCTACAGGCGATGGGCTTTTAATTAACGGTAATGAGTTAAAAGTGTTGTCTGAACGAGACCCGGCTGATCTCTCTTGGGGAGAATTAGGTGTCGATATCGTTATTGAATCAACTGGTTTCTTCACTGAACGAGCCGACGCCGAAAAGCATATTTTATCAGGTGGCGCAAAGAAGGTACTTATTTCGGCACCATCCAAGAGTGAGGATATCACTGTCGTCATTGGGGTTAACGATGACAAATACGACTCAGACAAGCATCATATTATTTCTAACGCTTCTTGTACTACGAACTGTCTAGCGCCACTGGCTAAGGTGTTGATGGATAATTTTGGCATCAATAGAGGCCTGATGACTACCATTCACGCTTATACGGGTGACCAGCGCGTTCACGATTTTCCGCATAAAGATATGCGGCGTGCCAGAGCGGCCGCCCTCTCAATGATTCCAACGACCACTGGAGCTGCTGTTGCTGTGTCCCGAGTACTTCCTGAATTGGAAGGGAAACTGGATGGCATGGCGATTCGAGTGCCGACTGTCAACGTTTCGATCGTTGATCTAACAGTTGATCTCCAGAAAAATGCCAGTATTGAAGCAGTCAATGCCGTGGTTAGGAAGGCGGCTGAAAATGAACTAAATGGCATCCTTGGTTACTCTGAAGAGCCGTTAGTGTCTGTTGATTTCAATGGTAATAAACTATCATCGATTTTCGATGCGCCTTTTACCAATGCAATTGACGGTAACCTTATCAAGGTTTTATCTTGGTATGATAATGAAACCGGCTATTCTAACCGACTTGTTGAACTGGCATCCCGTCTGCTGTAAAGTCAGGAAATTACGATTACATGAGAAAACCAATTATTGCGGGAAACTGGAAACTGAACAAGACAATCAGTCAAGCGGTTGATTTGGTCACTGAGCTCCAGGCGCTGGTAGCTGATGTGAGCGAAGTTGAGATTGTTGTAGCACCTGTTTTTACTGCTCTATCTGCGGTAGCTGCTGCCCTTAAGGAAAATCGAATTGGCCTGTCAGCTCAAGATCTGTATTGGGAAAAGAGTGGCGCTTTTACCGGTGAGGTTTCTGCAGAATTGCTTCGAGACGCAGGCTGTAGTTATGTAATTATTGGCCATTCAGAGCGTCGGCAATACTTTGGGGAAAATAACGAAATGGTCAATAAAAAGGTGAGATCTGCGCTGGACGCTCACCTGGCACCTATCATCTGTGTAGGCGAACATTTGGCTGAACGTCAAGCTGGGAAAACTGAGTCAGTCATCGAAGACCATGTGATGGGTGCGATTGAAGGACTGTCGGCTAATCAACTGCTGACATCAGTTATCGCTTATGAACCTGTCTGGGCGATTGGAACTGGCCAGGTAGCTACACCGGATCAGGCACAGGAAGTACATGCGCATATCCGCCGATTGCTCGCGGGAAAGTATTCTAAAGAAGTGGCCAATCAAATACAAATCCAATATGGTGGCAGCGTCAAGCCGGCGAATGCCACTGACTTGCTATCGCAAGTGGACGTTGATGGCGCGCTGGTAGGTGGTGCCAGCTTGGAAGCTGAGTCGTTTGCTGGTATAATTGCGGCTGCACGGAGGAATTAATATGGGAATTGTTTTAGGGTTTATCGTTGCTGTTTTTGTTGTCGTTTGCGTTTTGCTGGTGGTCATTATCCTGTTGCAGGATAGCAAGGGAGAAGGGCTGTCATCTAGCGCATTTGGCGGTGAAGGTTTACAATCGGTTTTGGGAGGACACGGAGCCGCAACTTTTCTTAGCAGAGCGACAGCATGGCTGGCAGGGTCTTTTCTATTGATCTCTCTCTTGCTGATGAAATTCTATGGAGACACGACAGGTGGTCAATTGTCACCGATAGGGGATGAGACTGAAAAATCGTCAGTTCAATCAGTATCCCCTGAAACAGAGACTGAAGAAACAGTTGATCAATCGGACCAAGCATCAGATCAGAAGACACCAGCAGTTGAAACCAATCAGACGGATGCAACTAAGGATATCAAAACCAATGCAGAAACAACAGGCGATGCCGGTTTTGATTTTTAAGATTAGTGTGATAAGGAACAGAAGGTCAACTGGATTTATCTTGGATTCTGATGTCGACGCAGGAGCCTCCACAATACGTTTGGGTTGTCCATCCTTTGTTTGATAGCCCCAAAAAATCGGTTTTCTTGGTTTCCTTCCTGATTTTTTTGCTGGTGGGTATTCAATTTCTTTTCGGTTCGTTGGGTATCACGCTTCTTTCTATCGTTTTCCTTTTTGGGTCGCTGCGTCAGTATTTTTTGCCGTTTCGTTACGAAGTTTACAATAACCAAATTACTGTTTCCTCGTTTTTGTCAAAACAAGATCGAGCATGGAATGAGTTTCGCAGTTATTATGTTGATCAACACGGGATTTTGCTCAGCCCGTTCCCAAAGCCGTCTCGATTGGAGAACTTTCGCGGGATTTATGTTCGTTTTGGGCTGGATAGGTCTATGGTTCTGGATCTCATCCAGAGCAAGATCGAAATGGATGATTAATCAGCACTGGAAGCGAAGTGACTATTTATTTTAGTACTGGAAGCGAAGTGACTATTTATTTTAGTAAGGAGAAAATGTATGCCAAATATTTGGTACGGTGTTGCGGCAGTGGTGGCAATTGTTTTTCTGGCGACAACCATCCGTATAGTTAAGGAGTATCAACGTGTCGTTGTCTTTCGTCTCGGACGACTGAGCGGTGTTAGAGGGCCGGGACTGGTACTGCTAATTCCGTTTTGGATTGAACGGATAGAGCGTGTCAGTCTTCGAACCATCGTGGATGATGTCACGCCACAGGACGTGATGACAAAAGACAACGTTTCGGTTCAGGTCAATGCAGTGTTGACGTTTCGTGTGACTGAGCCGGCTAAGGCTATTATTGAAGTTGAAGAGTTCGGTTTTGCTATTTCTGAAATGGCCCAGACTACCCTGCGAAGCGTTCTGGGGCGGGCAAATCTGGATGATCTGCTGTCCGAACGAGAGGGATTGAATCAGGATCTACAGGAAATTATCGCCAAGCACTGCCAAGATTGGGGAATTGCAGTCATCGCTATGGAGATTAAGCATGTCGATTTGCCACCGGAAATGAAACGGGCTATGGCCAAGGAGGCAGAAGCGGAGCGGGAACGTCGGGCTAAGATAGTACATGCTGCTGGCGAACTGGAATCGTCGGAAGCCTTGGCTGAAGCAGCAAAGAAACTAAGTTCCGACCCAACGGCTATACAACTTCGTTTCCTTCAGGCAATGATTGAAGTCTCTGCTGAGAAAAATTCGACATTGGTCTTTCCAGTACCGATTGACCTTTTGAGTGCCTTTACCAGGGACGATAAGCTCAATCAACTTCAAGCGTTTATAGGTCAAAAAACTGAAACTGAGAAAGTTTGATGGCCTCAATCTTTACTAAGATCATCAATGGCGATATCCTGTGTCACAAAATTCTGGAGGACGATCGATACCTAGCCTTTCTGGACATCAATCCAATCCGTCCAGGACATACTTTGGCTATTACCAAGCGGGAAATCGACTATATCTTTGATCTTGAGGACAACCTGTTGTCTGGGTTGATGCTTTTTTCCAAGGAAGTTGGCATCGCCATCAAGAAAGCAACCCGTTGCCAGAGAGTCGGCGTGGTGGTGGCTGGTTATGAAGTGCCACATACGCATGTGCACTTGATTCCCACCAACGGCATGAGCGATTTCAGTTTTGCGCTTGCACAGCAGGCCGATCAAGCAGAACTGACTGTGATGGTAACGAAGATTCAGGAGCACCTCTAAAGCAATGAAAACCTTTCAAATTGATCAGCGTCCGCGTCGTAACCGTCAAACTGCCTCCATCCGATCAATGGTTAGAGAAACCCGTCTTCACCCGTCAGACTTTATACTGCCACTGTTTTTGGTTGATGGACAAGAAAAACAGGTCCCGATTGAATCGATGCCCGGCTGTTTTCGTTTGAGTCCTGATCTAGTTGTCAAAGAGTGCCGAGAAGCTCATCAACTGGAGATTCCAGCAGTTGCACTGTTTCCTGCCTTGCCCGACTTACTCAAAGACAAAGCAGCTTCGGAGTCTACCAATCCGGATGGGCTTTTGCAACAAACTATTCGTCAGATCAAGAACGCGGTGCCGGAGATTACGGTTATTACCGACGTGGCGATGGATCCTTATTCCATTGATGGTCATGATGGATTGGTGCAAGATGGCGAAATTCTGAATGATGCGACGCTGGAGATCTTGGTTGAGATGGCCGTATCACAGGCAGAGGCTGGAACGGATATTATCGCCCCATCTGATATGATGGATGGTCGAGTTGGTGCTATCCGACAGGGGCTAGATCAACATGGTTATACAAGAGTGGGGATTCTAGCTTATTCAGCCAAGTATGCCTCGGCCTTCTATGGACCGTTCCGGGACGCCTTGGATTCTGAGCCGCGTTCAGGTGACAAAAAGACCTACCAGATGGATCCGGCCAACCGGCGTGAAGCGGTTCGTGAAATCTTGCTGGATATCGATCAGGGTGCAGATATGGTGATGGTCAAGCCGGCTGTTATTTATCTAGACGTGATTGCTGAGATCAAAGCTAGGACCAACCTGCCGGTGGTGGCCTACAATGTTAGTGGAGAGTATGCCATGATTAAATCAGCGGATAGGTTGGGTTGGCTGGACGGAGAGGCTGCTATGATTGAGATGCTGACCGCTATTAAACGGTCTGGAGCGGATATTATCCTAACCTATTTTGCTAAGGAGATAGCCAAATTGTGCTAAATTTTACTGGTAATGGCCGCTGTTTATGTGCTCATACTGTAGATTTGACTACACTTTTTTGGGATTTCTTTTGTAGCATTTTTTTGATTTTCCATTATTTTGAACTATCAATTTAACAAATTTAGATGAAAAAAAATTGCTCGCTCTGGCGGTACGATTTACTGAAGATTTTCAGTGTTGGGTTGTTGTTTATTGGTGGTTCGTTGCAGCCTGTATACACCGACCAACGTGACTTTATCCTAGTTCGCAATCCGAAAAAGCTGTACGAAGGCCAGCTAAAAGCCAATAGGATATCTGTTGGGATATCTGGAGATGATACGCCGTCTGTTATCTTTTCCCGATCATATTTCCGCGGCGACCAACTGTTTTTGTTTGCCACCCGTGACTATCAATTCAAGAATGGTAAACTGAGAGAAGAAATAGTTCTTTATACTTCCTTAGATCAAGGAGAAACCTGGTCCGATTGGCAAGTCCTACCTGTTTTGGGGGGTGAACCCCGCCCTTCAATTACCAAGCGAGGTACGATCTTAATTACCACGCGTTTACTAGCCGAAGATATTCGAAATACGCTAGGGTACACACACAGTTACTTGTATAGATCCACCGATAACCTCAAAACAATCGAACAAGTTCAAATCACTGCCGAATTTTTCCCCCAGATTATGGTAGAAGTGCCTCAAACCGCTGAAAGTAGACTAGAAACTGATCAAGATGGAATTAGCTTGAAAAAAAAGTTGTTATCTGACGAATTAGCTATAGAAAATGTGCAGGACAGACGAAGAAGGAGAATGAAAACCAGTCAGGATTTGCTGGAAAATATCGAAGACGCAGGAACGATAAAAGGACGAGAAGAGCTTGGTCTGGTTGATACAGAAAAATTATCAACCACTAACGAATTAGCTATAGAAAATGTGCAAGACAGACGAAGAAGGAGAATGAAAACCAGTCAGGATTTGCTGGAAAACATCAGAGGCACAGGAACGATAGCAGAACGAGAAGAGCTTGGTCTGGTTGATACAGAAAAATTATCAACCACTAACGAATTAGCTATAGAAAGTGTGCAAGACAGACGAAGAAGGAGAATAGAAACCAGTCAGGATTTACTGGAATTGATTGGTGAAAGAGAGTCAACTGTAGATATACTTCCTACAAGGCCTACGCAAGAATGGGTCTTAACCAGCCGGAATGTGCTAGAATTAACCGACGGAAGTTTGATTCTAGGCGTCTCGATGCCGAACGGAATTGATTACCTGTGGAGATCTACCAATCAGGGTCGGACTTGGGATACCACTACGACATGTCATTTTGAAGGTGTCGATCCGAATCGAATTAATCACCCGTTTTTCGGTGAAGGGGTATTCTGGCAACCTACCAACCGAGATTTACTGGTGTTGGTTTCTGTAAACTCGGGCTTGTTCCCAATTGGGAATCACCAAATTCTCGCCACAGATTTGAATCAAACGAAGAGATTAGTCATCTTTCGATCGGAAGATCTAGGTCGGAATTGGCGGAGGGACACAGAGTTGGGTAGCGATTACGGTGAAATGTATCCTGGGCTCATCAGGTTGCGTGGTGGTAAGTTATTGATGACATTTACCGTTAGAAATTCCGAACGACCACTTGGTTTGCGGGCGGTTTTTGGAAAAGAGCGGCCGTTCGGTTTTGATTTTGATTTTCAATACGACCGGTTGATTCTGAATAGAGCACCACCAATAAACCAAGAAATCGGTGGTGGATTTGGCAATACGCTGCAAATTGAAAATAAAGAGCTGATTACGTCCTACTCTTATCAAGGAACCGATGGAAAAACACACTTAGCAATTGTCAAATGGGCTCTGCCTTCCGTCTGGAAAAGATCAATTGATTTCTAAAATGCAACAGGCTAAGGTTCTGCTTTTCTCCCTTCTAAGTACCTCTTTAATTTATCAATTGGATTATTTATATTGCCTGTTTTAGTATGTCTTCAAGAGCAATCAATTGATGGTATTCTCGTTGTAATGCTGGTTAACCAAGTTGTGTTTAGGTGTTGATCAAACGCAGTGATTTAGGCTGTTGTTTGTCTAAAGCAGAAAGTGAATTGTGTTGTACTGATCAAAAATATGAAAATTACCGATATTGAATGTCACATATTGGTTGCGCCTGATCTTAGACAGGATGCAACATCTTCTTCACAAGACAACATTGTGGTTCTTGTGCATACAGATCAAGGAATTACAGGTGTTGGCGAAACTGATGTTGGTCCTTGGATCGCAAAGGCCGTTATTGAATCACCCAGTAGTCATACAATGGCACTGAGTATTAAAGAATTGTTGGTTGGACAAGACCCATTTGACACCTCAGCCCTTTGGGAAAAGATGTATATTGGCACTTGCATGAGTACAAGACGAGGGGCAGGAGTCTGTGCAATCGGTGCAATAGATATGGCATTGTGGGATATTAAGGGAAAAGCTCTTAATTTGCCATGCTACAAGTTGCTTGGTGGTGCCTATACTGATCATATTGTGCCCTATGCTTCTCTCCAGCCTAATGGTGAAACGGTTGAAGACTATAGTCGAAGTTTAGTCAATTGGTTACTTAAAGCTAAATCGCATGGATTCCGTGCTGCCAAACTGGAGTGTACCTTGGATGGTCCTTACCGGCACACTGGCCTACATGGTACGGATGAGGAGATGACAGAAATTATCATTGCCTGCCGAGAAGCAGTTGGATCCGGTTTTACATTGATGGTAGATGTGCAATATCTTTGGCGTGACGCAAGTAGTGCTTTGCGAACTGTTCAGCAATGGGAATCACTGGACATCTTTTTCTTGGAAACACCTTTGCGAACGGATAATCTGGAAGGATATGCTGTGCTTGCCCGTGAGGCACCAATGCGTATTGCCGCTGGCGAATGGTTAACTACCCGATTTGAGTTTGCTGAATTGCTTGATAAGGGACAGGTCGAAGTTGCTCAGCCGGATGTCGGACGTGTTGGCGGTCTTACCGAAGCCATACGTGTCTGCCATCTAGCAGAGGATAAGGGAAGACTCATCGTTCCACACTGTTGGAACTCCGGAATTGGCATTGCTGCTTCCGCACACTTAGCTGCAGCTGTTCCTCACTGTCCATTTATTGAATATTTGCCAGCAAATTTAACTGATTCCCCTCTGCGGATTGAGCTTGCTACTGACGGTTTACAGATGCAAAATGGTCTACTTAGCCTACCTGACAAACCTGGTTTGGGTGTTGAGTTAAACATGGACGCACTGGAAAAGTACAGAGCTGAGCCGCTGACACTTTAAGTCCTGTATTCATACAAATACAGTGGGTCAAAATGATATGCCCAAAGTTTTTTTGCCGGAGATGACTTTTAGCCGAAGTGGAGGATATTCTCAGCCAAGTAGAATTGGCTATACTGCCAACTGGTAGTAATGAAGGTCATGGACCACATCTACCACTGAAAGTGGATGCCGCAACGGCAACATACGTTTCCTGTAAGTCTGCTGAATTGCTTTATCCGCAAGTTGGTCGCTGATGGGGTATGGTATCAGGCGTTTTGCTATCGTTAACGGTCATGGCAACAACATGGCGGTTAATGCTCAAGCAGCAAGACGAATTACCGAAGAGTTAGGTGTATTAGTGGTACCATTCGCCTATTGAGAGGTCATTGATCGAGACAAAATCAGCCAGGTCAATCAGGGACGACACTATCTAGGGTACGCCGATGAGTTCGAGACCTCGATGGTACTGCACATCTGTCAAGAACATACGCGTATGGATCGTGTAAGCGAGATTGAAGATAAATACGGGCTATTGGGACCGGGACCAAAAATTAGATCAGGACATCAGTTCTTAGCCACGGCCACATTCAAACAAACTGGATTACGCGCCCGCCTCTTGTGCGACGTAGCAGCGGAAAACTATAAGCTGGCAAGCGCAGAGAAAGGGAAACAGTTCGCTCAACTTGCCATAGAAGGGACAACAAATTATTTACGCGATTTCATCGCCAATACTGAGGTAGATCTCTCCATAAACCTTTAGTTGAAGCGACGATGGTAACTTCGCACGTACTTGAAGGAAACCGAATTTTCCTATTCCCTGTTTATTGTTTCAAATTCGGCAATCTGAATTACAGTGGAACCATCCATAGCTGATTTCTCAGCTGCGAAACAAGCAAGATGGGTGTTGACTGCGACAGCCAAACTATCGTGAGATTCCGTATTGGTCAGGATACAATCGATTAGATGGTCGATTGTATCTTGAAAGGGATGATGTGAGACTGCTCCGCTATCAGGCAAGATGGTTGGGAACGATCCAAAATCCCGTTGTCCGGGAACCTGTTTTGAATAGAATTGGTTGTTACGAATAACGCCTTCATCTCCAAACACCTCGATATTAAACACATATGGCATGAAGAACGTAGTCGAACCTGATATTTTTCCGATTGTACCGTTGTCGAATTTTACCGATGCCATCGTTAGCGGTTTAACAATGTGCGAAGGTACTGAATAAGTAGGGGTAACACCACTTACCTGCACAATCTCATCGTTGTCCAGAACATATCGTGCGGCATCCATGGCGTGACAACCACCATGGACTATCGCTCCAATATCCGTTGGATTCCAATTTTTTTTATGAAATCTTTTGGGGTTGATATTAGTTGGACCATGCCAGTAGTCTGCCTGTACGAGCAGTGGTTGACCAACCCAACCTTTGGCAACCACCTCTTTTATTGACAGAATTAGTGGATTCCAGCGTAGGACAAAGCTAACGACAGTTTTGACTTTTGCTTGTGATATAGCTTGGTACATTACTCGCAATTCTTCCTTGTTGATTGCAACAGGTTTCTCTATCAGCAGATGTTTGCCTGCTTTTGCTGCTGTGATACTTTCTTCAGCATGGCGATCAGGAGGCGTACAAATGGAAATGACGTCCACCTCTGGATGCTCCAGTAATTTTAGATAATTATCGAAGATACTACAGTCCAGGTTGAGTTGCTGTGCTTTTCTTTGTGCACTCTCTAGGGTACGGCTACCTATAGCGACTATGCGGGTATTTGGATTATTTTGGTAGGCCTTAATATGTTCCGTTGCGACATTACCAGCCCCTTGAATGGCTACGCCAAGCATTTTAATACTCCTTATTTTTCCATAAAGGTTTTGTTATTTATTAATTATAGTTTATTCAGATACCCAATAATGGTACGAAACCCATGCACCAAACAAATAAATTGTGACTGCTAAGAGGATAACGGTATTAAAACCAAAAGTAATGGCCAAACAAGTGGCCAGAATTGCACTAACGACCGATGTATATCCGTTGATTCCCCAGGCCCAAGCGATAAAGGAGGGGTGACATCTTCGCAATAGATCAATACCAAGGGGAAACGGCATACCCATGAAAAAAGCAAGTGGTCCAATTAAACAGATAGAAAAGATAATTTTGATGATATCTGAATTTACCATTAGTCTTGAAAAAATAAAAGGCAGGAATTGCAAATACAGACATGTGATTAAGGACACTATGCCTATAGCAAAGAGTATCGGATTTCTCTGTTGCAACAAACCACTGTTTTTGAACTTAGTGGAAAAGAGGCTTCCAAGTCCTGAGAATACGAGAAACCCGCAGAGGACAGTGGCAACGGTATATGTCGGTTGACCCAGCAACAAGAGAAATTTCTGGATGAACGCCATCTCTATAAACATATATCCTGCACCCAGACATAGAAAATAGAACAGAACTAGATACACAGGGGATCGATGTGTTTGCTTGCTTGGTGCCTGTAAACGATGACGCCATAGGAATAACGGTAGAAAAATCAGGCCTAACCCGGCTAGAACCGCTTGAATTAGTGTTGCAACCAGAAGAGGATATCCCCATTCAACGAACGATAAGCTGTTTCTGCGGATCGTCCGCATCATATGAAGAAGAGAACTCAAACGTAAAGACTGAAAAAAATATGGGCGATTATCCGTTGCTGGATAAATATTAAAAGGATACTGCTGAAAAAATTGCTGACGATCACCGAATAGAATTGATTGTGCGGCACGAAAATAATCTGGTTCTGCCAGTTGGTTGTAAAAATTAGCTTCCGACTCAGGCATGCCCGGATAATATACTGTGTCAAAAGACCGTTGGCGGCAGAAATGCCGAATTGTAGCACGGTCTTCGATATCGAATTGACCGTTTCCAATCAAGAGTGTTGCTGTTTGCCAATCACGAACCAGAATTAGTTGGTCAACGGGAACCTGATCTTCGATCTCTTCCAGAGCTTGAACAGCTGTAGCAAATAATCGAATCATATCACGTGGCGGTGTTTTCAGCCATCGCGTTATTGAGATTACTCCATTAGGTGCGAGATGATGAAACAGATCGGAGATAGCTTCCACTGTATAAAGATAATTTTCGCTTAGGGCATGAGTTCCCGTACCAGAAGCGCCAATGGAATCAAGCAGAGAAATTTGAATTAGATCATACTTCTTGGTTGACGATTTTATGAAGGTACGGGCTTCTGCGAGATGAACTTGAACCATTGAGTTTGGCGCATAGATCTGCCCGGAAAAATCGTTATATTCCTGTTGAACTAAACCCACGACCTGAGGATTCATTTCAACAGCGTCAATGGTGTTAGATTGATGATAGAGGGCATTTAGAACATCCGTACCTCCTCCGGCACCAACGACTAAAGCATTTGGCTTCTCCACAAGGTGATATGCCAGTGCTGATATAGTATCATCCAAATAAGCAAGCTTGGAGAGATCACCGTCAAATTCAGTGATTGCCGTCATAGCATCAGCGTCTGTAAACAGGCCGAGTTGCGGTGGAATTGGATGTTGTGAACCCAAGCTTAATCCCGGAACCGCACGGATTGATGCACTTTTGACCACCTGCAACAATCCCCGTGGGCTATATCGCATACTTAGAACTTCTGCATCCGGAAAATTTAACGCACTACTTAATCCTTTATATGGAGAAACTTCTATAGAAACAGGCTTAAACAGGAAATAACCTGAGAAAATCAACGCAAATCCTAAAAGGGGCACCATTGTTTTCCAATTTTCCTTCCTCCTGTTTCCTAAATTGACGACTAGGACACTACAAAATCCGACTGCGGTAACCAGAGTCAGATTTTGTGCCGGAGGAATTATGTACATCATAAAGATAGTTCCGAGCGCACTTATGCCTGAACCAAACAGGTCAAAAAAATAGAGACGATCAACTCTTTCGGGAAATTGAAGTAAAACCATGCCAATGCATGTTGCCCCAAAGAAAAATGGCAAGGATAAAATTAAGTAGATCATCCCCGCAAGTAAAATCTGTGTTGGTTGCCAGATCAGCATCAAGGGATTAAATGGTATATATTGGTTCAGTATAAAACATCCTATTACACTAACTGAATAGGTTGACCCACATACTATATACATGGTGTGGAAGTGCCGTTTTAACCATGCCTGAGTAAGTGAAATTATGGTGCCACTGAACCCGAACCCAAGCATAGCCAAGCTAATAATCATGTGTGCGAAGTGATGCCATTGCGCAATTGAAAACAGTCGTACCAAGACAATCTCATAGGCAATGATTGAACCAGCGAGTAAGGCAACTGAAAAGAAATATCGGGTCATGGATATATGAATGCAACTACGGGATGAAAGTTGAAGGGGCTTTTGGCGGATATCTCACCAAGTTTGGTTTGTCTCTGGAAGGCAGAGATTGGTCTAAAATATATTTCCAACCGTATCAAGCTGGAATCACATCTATCGGCTCACCTTTCTCGTGAGCAAGTGCGGTGTTAAAAACACGACTAATGCTACCTGGCGGCTGATATCCAATCAGTGATTTTACCTTGCGTGTGTCCGACCAGTAAACCCAGCAAACCGGCAATTCAATTTCAACAACAGCTGTATCCATATCGGTATGTTCGGCAAAGTAATTGGCTACCTCCTCAAAACTGAAAGGGAGTGATAGAGCTACATTAAACACTTCACCTACTGCAGCCGGATGTGTCAAGACACAGAGACACGCATCAGCGACATCGCGTACATCCGCGGGCGAGTAGAGCCAAGGATGTCCTTCACCATCACGAGGAACACAGAGTTGATCTGGTCTGCCGGCAGATTCAAGACGGCTGATATGTTTTTGCAGATCTGGATGAAATAAGCCACTACCGGGACGGTTCATGGCAGATCGTAGCAATCCAGTCACAAATCCTACTGACCAACGTGATAGAATTTCATTTCCTGCGAACATACCAGCTGGACGGATCATCGTCGTTTTTAAACCGTGCGAGATGTGATAACTCCTGACCGTTTCTTCATTGATCATCTTGGTCAAGGCGTATAATCCACTGGGATTCTTCGGATGAAGTTCATCAACAGGAGTATAAGCGTTGGCTATTAAGTGGTTTCCCATTGGGTAAACCGCATCTGAACTGATATGAACGAAACGCTTAATGACATCGGAATATTGGGCGGCGGCATTCAAAAGGTTGAATGTACCATTTACGTTGATGTTAAAGAAAGCGTCTTCAGACATCCCACTGGCCGGTCCGAGGAGATTTGCCGTATGAATAACGGCTTCGATACCCGCAACAAGTTTTGTACATAATTCCTGATCACGCAGATCTCCAACTATGATCTCGATATCGAGATTATCGAGTTTGAACCGTTTCGGATCATTCGGAATGACAAGTGCCCTGACATCGTAATTTTCTGCTAATAGTCTGTGAATGACATTGGTACCAAGTCGACCGGTGGCACCTGTCACTAGAACCTTACTCATTGCACTGTCCCTTTTTTGGAGCTAACCATACACTTATATGAGGTGTTTAGTATTCATTGTATCTGCTTGATTAGAGTGTATTTGTTGATTGCGGAGAGTTCAAAATTCCCTATTGACATCATTATAGCAAACCTTATGATCAATAATCGACTAAGACTGATTTAAACTGGCGTATTGAATGGGCAGCTTGCGTCTATTTGGACTTTCTCGTATGATATAATACCAGTTTATAAATTGTAGTTGTCTGAATTTTGTCAGCCAGGTGGAACCCTATATTTCATCCTCTCGATTATGGCAGGCAGACGAGCTAGTCTTAGCCACGAAAGTTCTTCCCACTATGGATTATCCCAAACTTCGTTATGTAGACATTTCACCGATACAGGCAGAGGATCGCCAGTTTTTATTTCTTAGTGATCCGTTTCATTATACAACCGAACCCGTATTTGTTCCGTTAGAGTTATTTCCTGTCTTACGCTGCTTGGACGGAACCCATTCGGTCACCGATATCCAAAACAAGTTTCGCCAGCAGACTTCACAGGATCTGCCACTTGAGGTGATTCAGGAGTTTGTTCGGGAGTTGGATTCATACTTTCTGTTGGAAAATGAGACGTTTTATCAACACCGCCAAAAGGTACAGGACGATTTTCGGGCTCTACAGATCCGACCGTCATCACTGGCAGGCACCTCGTATCCGGAAGACGCCAGCCAACTAACAGAACAGTTGCACGGTTATTTTTCCGGTTCAGGCGGGCCTGGTAAGCCAAATGGATCTATTCCTTCGGATCAGAAATTAATTGGTGCGGTTATTCCGCATATTGACCTTCGTCGAGGAGGATCGTGTTTTGCCTACGCCTACAAGGAAATTGTGGAGAAATCGGATGCTGATTTGTATGTCATCTTGGGTGTGAAGCATGCCGGTTTTCAAGGGTTGTTCACCACTACCGAAAAGGATTTTGAAACACCTTTAGGCGAAACGAAAACTAACCGTGAGTTTCTGGATCTGTTACAGAACGATTATGCCTTTAACCTATTAGAAGATGAATTCGCTCACAAAAATGAGCATTCTATTGAATTGCAGGTTGTGTTTATGCAGGCTGTTTTCGAGAACAACTACGAAATTGTCCCTATCATTTGCGGCAGTTTCGATCAGGAGTTGATTGAGGGAAAAAACCCGGATCAATTGGATGAAGTTCAGCAATTTATCGGAAAACTGCGCTCGGCCATCAAAAAAATTGACAGAAAAGTGTGTTTGATTGCCAGTGTTGACGGCAGCCACATGGGAGATCGGTTTGGCGATTCTCTGCCAATTGATGAATCTCTTCTCAAACGGATTCAGTATGATGATTTGGAACTATTAAGGTATATTGAGAATCTCGACGTCAGCCGTTTCCTCAATCGCATTCAGGTGACACGAAACCAGAATCGGGTCGATGGTGTTTGCCCAATCTACGTTTTATTGGAAACGTTGCAACCTTCTTCCAGTAAATTATTGAAGTATGATCAAAGCGTTGAATCGGAAGCGAATTCGGTCGTTACTTTTGCCAGTATGGGATTTTATGCGTGATGTTTTTGCCTGGAATCGTTAGACATTGTTCTTGAATAGAAATGATGATTTGACGTTTTTTGTAATTCCGGCTAGGATAAGGCCTTTTTTCACTATGATATGCGTTTAAAGTATGACACATTCTGAATAGTACTCGGGAAACTAAAACAGTTTTTTGACGCAAACGGAGGAATTCGCTCATGAAGAGATTGAATTTGCTGCTATTTTTTATAACAGTTGCATTGTTCATTTCCCCATTAATTGTGATAGATCGAAGTTCTGCTGGGATTGACCCGAAATCCGTTCTTTGGTATGTAGCTATTTGATGAAGGCGATGGTAGAAAAGCCAAGGATTCCTCTGACAACGGTCTGGACGGGGAGTTCATAGGTAAACCCAAATGGGTGAAAGGTGAATTCGGCAGTGCTTTGGAATTTGATGGTGCCGGGGCTGGCGTTAAAATCTCGCCTGGGCTGGTTCACGAAAAATTTACCACTATAGTTTGGGTTTACAGTGAGGGAGATTGGGGAGTAAAACGCACCGAGATTTGGTTTGGCAGTCAAACCTATGGATATTTTGTCTTGCTGAGAGGAGACGAAAGAGCCGCTTGGAAACAAAGTGAGGGCATGTTGCATTGGTACGATGAAGCAGGTTGGCATGCGATAGGTTCAGGTAAACTGAAGGCGGAGACATGGTATCATTTGGCTGGCGGCTATGATGGCAAGAAGCTGGAATTTTACTTGAACGGTAAATTAATAGGTTCTGAAGAGACTAAAATTGCTAATGCTACAAAAGATATGACTATAGGATGTCACCCGAACCCCACTAATTGGTTTAAAGGCATAATTGACGATATAGCCGTTTTTGATAGAGCATTGACTAAAGAGGAAATAAACAAGATCATAACTTTTGGGTTGGAACAGATGAATTCTGTGTCCAGCCGGGAAAAACTGGGAATCAGGTGGGGGGAAATCAAGAATTAGTGAAAGATGTTTGGTATAAAATATTCAGTTTAAATGACACATTTTTGAGCTGGGTTAAGGGGCAGTACATTATTGTTTTGCATTTATGCAAAAAATATTTGACTTTTTTTCCTAGGTATGGTTTAATGAAAAAATTATGTTTGTTATGCAGTCCTCTTGAATTTGAGGCTGCAACCTGATAGCAGATAATCAATTATGTTTAACAAGGAGAAATTTTAGCATGAGAGCATTTAAAGTTTTTGTGGTGTTTATGGTTGTCGTGTTTTTGGCTACCGTGCAACTGGCTATGGCTGGACCGCCAAATGTCACGGGCGGCCCTCTCAAAAAAGCGGACGAAATGAAGACTGCGGAAGAACTTGGGTTAACAAGGCTGGACTCAAGGCGTGCGGACGCCCCTTGGATCTATGACTGGTATGGTCCCGATGGCGGTTATATGGATAATGGCGGGTTTGCTGTGTCGGCTCCTATAGACCTGATCGCAGAAGGGTCTGGAGGCAAGTTGACCCAAGTCGAATTATCAACCATGGCAGGGTTGCTGAAGACCAAGACCGTCATGCTTGAGGGTTGGGGAGATCACCTCATGGTCACAGCAAAGCCACCAGCAAAAGGCGATTGGCGTGTCCTCAGTTTAGGAGATACGCCTGATGCTGAGGGCGGGCGCAACATGTCCTCCAGGTATGGGTTGCCCTGTCAAAATAATTTCGATACCTATCAAATTATTGTTATTAATGCACCAAGCAAAATGAAAGCCGTTATGTCTCCAGCACAGGATGACCATGCGCAAATCTGGATTAATGGTGCCAAGTGGCTCAACGATTCCGTATGGACGGGACATCCGACGGATGTCGACTTTGATGTTGAAGTTACGCTCGAAAAAGGTGGAAACGTTCTCCTGTATCGGTGTGGAGAATCTGGCGGTCACGACTATGCCAACCTCCATTTTGATGATGCAACCATGGGCAAAGTAGAAATCTACCCTAAAGCAGGGCAATCTAAGGCAGCGTTCCTTGAGCAGGCAGGTAATTTGGGAACGGCGGTTTCGCCACGCGATAGAGTGTCGAGCGTTTGGGGAGACATTAAGTCAGAGTAAGTAATTTACCCAACCAAAATTTGTGATTTTTAGCGGCACACTTTCATCAATTGTGTGTCGCTTTTTCATGCCCAAAATTGGAAGGTTACCCTTTGGATCTGCCACTATTTAGAAAATTAATATGGATATGCCGGTAAAAACAGGATTCATTTCACATTGATGCTGTCAACAAATTATCAGACTTGCCTAAAGACAAGAGTATGGGATTAAACAAGAAGATTACAAACGGGATCAATAGATTTGTTTTATTGATGTTATGTTGCTTAATGGGGTGTGATCCAGTTTCAGATGAGCTTATCGGCAAGTACTTGGAAAAACGGATTATTTGGGAAAAGGATGGAGCCGAGATGGTCTTGATTCCTGCCGGTAGTTTTGAGATGGGTGACCAGAACATTACCTATGCTGATCCCGTGCATTCGGTGAAATTAGATGCCTTTTACATGGATGTCCGGGAGGTAACGGTAAAACAGTTCAAGGAGTTTGTGCAGGAGAGTGGATATGTCTACCACCACTGGGATGAAGTACCCAAATATTCACCCACGGATCAGCACCCAATGATTTATGTCGATTGGTATCAGGCGATAGAATATGCTAAGTGGGCAGGTAAGCGTTTACCAACTGAAGCGGAATGGGAATATGCCGCCCGTGGCGGATTGGTGAAAAAGCAGTATCCATGGGGAGATGAAATCGGTCATGACAACGCCAACTATGCAGGCGCCAGCGGGAAGGACATATGGGATCAACAAACAGCACCAGTAGGGAGTTTCGATCCTAACGGTTACGGTTTGTACGATATGGCGGGTAATGTCCATGAATGGTGTCTGGACGCATTCGATCAAAATTTTTATAGCAGGAGTTCGAGGAAAAACCCTCTTGCTGGACATTCGAGCATAGAAGAAGTTGTAAGCAATTACAAAGATGTTGTTTCTGGTCGAGTGTTACGCGGTGGATCCTGGACCTACAGTAAATGCTACGTGAGTGTGGCTTACCGTGACTATGGCAATACGGATCATAGATTTAGTAGTGGTGGTTTTCGCTGTGTGTTGGGATCAGTTGACTCTTTGTCATCGGAGTGAAACTGATCCGTCTTCAGGCTGTATTGGGAGCTTGATCGGGAAAAATGCAACGTGGGAATAACCTTTATTCGACGGAGAATTGTCTTGATAGGATGAGCATGGCCTGAGCAGTAAATTGTTGCATTGGTAAATTGTAATCAAACATGCTAAGAATATGATATTGCGTAGTTCGAAAAAAAAGCTCTTTTTTTCGCCAATGTTCTATAAAATTAACATTTAAAATTGACTTTTTTTGCAACTTTTGATATAGTATGCTCGGTATATTGCGAGTGAAACAGGGTCAAACCCCGCTCGCGCAATTTCAGTAAAGTTACAATCTAACCTTCAATTCAAAAAGGAGAGATTTAAGCATGAGAGCATTTAAAGTTTTTGTGTTGTCTATGGTTGTCGTGTTTTTTGTTACCATGCAACTGGCTATGGCTGGAAAGCCGAATGTCACGGGCGGTCCCATCAAAAAAGGTCAGGAGATGGCTCAACCGGACGCTGGTCGGCTAAACCGAATGAGTCCTGATGCACCTTGGATCGAAAAGTGGTTGGTACCGGATGGCGGTTTCATGAATAATGGCGGGTTTGCTGTGTCGGCTCCAAACGATCTCATTGATGAAGCAACAAAAGGGAAACTGGATCAGCCTAAGTTATCGACTTACGAAGGTTTGTTGGAAGCCCAGAAGATCGGAATTGACTTTCCAAAAAAGAACCATATGAAAGGTGCAGAGGGTAAATTTTTAGTCGTTAGTTTTGAACCGGGTGAAGCTGGTGGGCGCAACATGTCCTCCAGGTATGGGTTACCCTGTCAAAATAATTTCGATACCTATCAAATTATCGTTATCAACGCACCGGGCGACATGAAAGCCGTTATGTCCCCATCACAAGATGATCACGCGCAAATCTGGATTAATGGTGAGAAGTGGTTCAACGATGCCGTATGGACCGGCAATCCAGTAGACGTTGATTTTGATATTGAGATAGATCTGAAAGCCGGTGGAAACGTCCTCCTATACCGGTGTGGAGAATCTGGCGGTCATGATTATGCCAATCTTCATCTTGATGATTCAACCATGGGCAAGGTAGATATCTACCCGGATAAGGCCAAAAATGCAAAATCGTTCTTTAATGAAATTGCTCCCGCCTTTGGTGTCGCACCGAAAGGTAAACTGCCAAGCGTTTGGGGTGATGTCAAATCCATTAATCAGTAACAGAATCGTTGGCAAAGGTCAAAACTGCTGACCTTCGTTTCTTGGTATATTGATTTAGCGATGTACGATAGTGGTCGTGCATCGCTTTTTTATGTCCAAAATCAGAATCTTATCCCGGAATTCATAGTGGGCTGATTTTGCAAATGGTCCTTAGGTTTTTTACCATTTCAAGCTCACTGCTGATTCTCAATAACAGTTAGATGCTGGTTGACTGCTATGTCTTTCAGTTTCTGGACAGTACCGCTTGTCCATCGAACCTCAACTAGATCAATCTGTTTAGCTGCATTCACACCAAAATGCAGTCGGTAATCGTTGACACTGCAATAACTTCCGCTGCTCTGGACTTCGCGGGTTTGTATCTGATTGCCGGCTTGGATGATAACTTGCGTGCCGACGGCGTCTCGATTGCTTGTGGTTCCGATCAACGTCATTTGTAGCCAGTTCTGATGGTTTCCCCCATCGTTTCTGAGTAAGATGGGAAACTGGTTCGAATTCGAGATCAATAAGTCTAGATCGCCATCGTTATCATAGTCGAAATAGGCAGATCCCCGAGCAACATGTTTTTGCGAAAAATAGTCGCCACTTTCGATGGAAATCTCAACAAACTTTCCGTTCCCACGATTTTCAAAGAGTTGATCCGGTTGTTCATAGGTCAACTGGTCCGACTGTAATTCGTTGTTGTCCATGATATGTCCGTTGGCAATGAAAAGATCCAAATCGCCATCGTTGTCTGAGTCGAAAAAAAACGTTCCCCATCCGACATACAAATAACTGGGATCACCTAAACCTGCAGAAGCTGCGGCATCAATAAAGAATTCTTTTTCGTTGTGGTAGAGGTTGTTGAATTCGTAAGCGAAATTCGTTACAAACATGTCAATCCAACCGTCGTTGTCGTAATCTCCCACGGCGACTCCCATACCGGCCAGTGCATTACCGGATGCGCCATAACCAACGCCAGTCAGTGTTGCTACCTCAGTGAAAGTTCCGTCTCCGTTGTTGAGGAAATATAGATTCTTTGACTTATCGTTGGCGATATAAATATCTGCCAATTTGTCGCGGTTGTAGTCTGCAACCACCACACCCAACCCTCGTGCATCGCGAAAAATTGTCGAGTCACCCAATCGTGGTGTGATAACGATGAATGTACCGTCACCGTTGTTTTGGTAAAGTACATCGATCTCACCATCGTAAAAGATTGGATTTTTGTATCCGCTACTGCCTGTGGTTGCCAGCATCTGATCTTTTGGTACATAGTTGGCTACATACAGGTCAAGGTCGCCATCCAAATCGAAGTCGGCAAAAGCACATCCTGTTCCGCAACCTTGGTGTCCAACACCAGCCTTTTCCGTTACGTCTGTGAAGGTTCCATCCCCATTGTTGCGATACAATACATTCTGTCCATAATTGGTAACGTACAAATCCGCGGTGCCATTGTTATCGTAATCGCCGACGGTAACACCAATGCCGTATCCAAAATCACCTGTTCCTGATGATTCAGTTGCATCGGTAAAAGTCCCATCCCTGTTATTCCGATACAACACATTTTTTGCTTGCTGGTCGCGATGTAACACTTGACCGCTATTGACAAAATAGATGTCGATCCATCCATCGTCGTCATAATCAAAAGTAGCGACTCCGGACCCCAACGTTTCTACGATAAAATAACGTTGCGCTTTACCACTTGCATGTTTGAAATTGATACCGGCCTTTTTTGTTACATCAACAAACACTGGCAATTTTGCCGAAATGCCCTTTGGAACAAGCAAAATCAAGAAAAGTTCTATTAACAGAAAACGTAACACCTTAATTGATCACCAATACGTTCATTTTTCATTTATTGATTTAACATGGATTCTATTTGGTCGCAATATTCTCCACAAAGGGAAGCAGAGGATTCCAAACAGAATATAGGAATAAATAAAATATGCCTTGATATTTTGCTATATATCAAGCTTAGCTCCTAATTGTTTGTTTACAATGCGATAGTGTAGGTGTCAAAATATGCAGGTCAGTTTTGCTCAGTGATTGTAACGGTTTGGTTGCAAGGAATATTTTTCATTTGTTGATTCATTCCACTAGGCCAACGAATCTCAAGCTGATCGATTTGTGTATGGAGACCTATTCCAAAAAGCAGTCGTTGATCACTGTCTGAAGCGTAACCATTCCCACTTTTCATTTCGGCTGTTTGTGTAACTTCTCCAAAAGTGATCCGAACCTTAGCACCAATGCCGTCTCGGTTGCTTCGAGTTCCAACCAGTTTAACACGAAGCCAGTTATTTGAGTGGTTGCCATTTCGTAACAGTACCGCTTGCTGATTAGAATTTACGATAAAAATGTCTGTATATCCATCATTGTCATAGTCGCCACTTACTGAAGCTCGTCCGACAAATGCCCGTGAGAAATATTCTCCTGCGTTCACAGAAACCTGCTTGTAGGTTCCATCTCCAGTGTTACGAAATAATTGGTCCGTCTGTGCATAAGTTTCTGAATCTAATAGATCTTCAATAGCCGCTTGCGGATGGCCGTTTGCTATAAAAATATCGAGGTAACCGTCGTTGTCGTAATCGAGGAATAGGGGACTAAACCCAACAAACTGAAATGTTGGGTCGCTTAAACCAATGGCTGCCGTTTTCTCAATAAATACCGCATTCTGATCATTACTGTATAGCGTTGCCGTTTCCGAGTTTGCAACCAGAAGATCCAGCCAACCATCCCTGTTATAGTCGCCAGCATCCACCCCCATTGATCCTTCGGCAATACCGTTTGCGTCGTAACCTGTACCGTTAAACAAACTCTCGTCAGTAAAAGTGTTATCCCCATTATTATGGTAGTAGAAGTTCCGGTTAGTATCATTTGCAACATAGATATCTGGCCATCCATCGTTATCGAAATCACAGGCGACCGCTCCCATCCCTCTGCCTTCAACGGGGTTTGTAACACCAGCCTTTTCAGCAATGTTAGTAAAAGTATTATCCCCGTTATTATGATATAGAACATCTGATGTTCCTTTATAAGTACGGGGATGTCCATAAACAATCAAACCATTGTTTATGGATGGAGGCATTGATAAATTATAATCAAGGTAATTTACCACGAAAATATCCAAGTATCCGTCCAAGTCAAAGTCCAGGAAGGAAACGGCGACGCCCCAAAGACGATTGTCGATACCAGCGGTTCCAGTTACATCGGTGAAGGTGCCATTTCCATTGTTGTGGTATAAAACATCTTCTCCATAATTGGCAATGTATAGATCTTGATAGCCATCGTTATCATAATCTGCTGCAGCCGCGGCCATTCCATAACCAATATCCCCCGTTCTTGATACTGCTGTAACATCTGTAAAATGCCCGCGTCCATCATTACGATATAATACATTGCCAGCTTTCTGGTTGTTGGCTAAACCTGGTACATATCCGCTATTAACAATATAGAGATCTAGGTTGTCATCATTGTCAAAATCGAAAAATACGGCCCCTGATCCCATGGTTTCAATGATGTGACGGTGTTCTGTTTTGCCATTTACATGTTTAAAGCGTATGCCAGCTTCCTGTGTAGTGTCCACGAATATTGGCAGACTGGAATGGTCAGCGGCAACTCTCATTGCAATCAGCAGAAGGATAGCAATGAACATGTGAATCTGAGCGATTTTAGAGTGAAATTTTGTTGTTACCAATGGGAACAGGCTAAAGGTTTAGAAGTTGGAAGGAACATCAGTTATTGATCTGATTATTCAGTTCGGCTTGACCGTTTCTGGTAAAATCCTTGATTTCGGAGATGGAACCCAAACAGGATAATGCCTTAAAAAAACAGCATCAAGCCACTGTTAAGTGTAAAGCAACTTTGGGTGGCTGGGTTGGCATCAGTAGTAAATCGGTAGGTCAAAATGTGATAGACAAATGCCACGAATTTGCAACTGTTCCTTTATCACAAACTTAAATTTGGTGATAAAGGTTAACTAATATTTCAGGATAGGATCTCTTAAAGATCCTTCAAAAAATCTAGCGAATCAGCTTCCGCTTTTATTCCTTTTGTTTCATTTTCTTGTATTAAGATCTCATTTAGGAATGTCGCCAACCCACTGTCGCTATCCAGATTTTTCTGCTGTTCCTCTAAGATACGAATTGAAACATCGTCACCGATTTTGGCAATCGCGTCAACTAAGGTCAGTTTAGTTGACTTATTATTCTCATCTTTTAAAAAGGTAATCAATGCTTGGCGTGCCTGGGTTCCACCAATGTTGCCGAGTGATGAAGCCGTAATATTTTTGATTCCTGAATCGCCGCCGCCAAATGACGTAATCAACGGTTCAACAGCAGGCAACCCAATCTGACTCAAGGTTAATCCTGCTTTAAAACGAACACCTGATGTTTCTTGGCTATCTTCTAGAACAGCAATTAAATCATCTACAACTGATTCAGGTTGTAAATCGCCTAAAATTGAGAGACAAGAACGACGGATTTCCTGATTGGGTTCAATTTCACGCTTTATATATTTTTTGGCTAATTCTGTAATTGGAGTACTGCTAATCTTTTGGTATAGGTTTGCCGACTGATGGCGGAAATTTGTGCCGGTCGGGTTTTCAAGCGTTGCCTGATTTTTCTGCAGATCAACAGTAAGTAAACCAAGTATCTCCGCTCGCTGAAGTGCGTCCAAATCCAGTCGATCAATCGGCAATTGGTCCGTATTTGCTTGCTGAAACTGTTGGAATAAGTCGTTTAGTTGACTTAAAGCTACGAGTCGTTCTAGGCCTTTTGCTGCAGGTTCTCTCAGAGACAGATTGGTACTTTCGAGAAATCTAATCATTGTCTCAACCACACCTGCATTGGCAAGACTAGCCAATGCGTTTATAGCTGCGATTTTGACACCTATTAGTTCCTTTGTTCGAAACGAGATCTTAGCCTTTAATCTCGAAAATTCCTTGACCGCTTTTTGGTAATCCTTGATTGTACGTACGTTTTTCTCATCAATTACTTTTAATACCTGATTCCCTTCCTCAAGACCTGAATTATTAGCTAATGCGCCACTCTTAATTTCCTTGATACGATTACTGTTGTCGATACTAATACCTACATTATCACCTTCTCGACGTACCGAAAATCGTTGCCGACGTTGCTCCCCGTCACTGCCAATGAATTCGAGGATAAAACTGTTTTCATCTTTCATCGCACTTTTAACTGCCTGGTCGAAGTCGGAGGAAGTGTTAATTTTCCGTTCACCGATTACGTGTGAGATGAGTTCCCCTTCCTTAAGTCCCGATTGCTTGCTTGTCTTACCAGTGTGTATTTTCTTAATTACCACACCAGTTGTTGACCAACGACCATCTAGGTCGTTGTCGAGTTGTTGAACTGTTAAGCCGAGAGTGGAATCAACATACTCGTTATCCGCACAACCAGCAAAGTAAAATATTGCGCTGCATACGAAAATAATTAAACCTGATCTGTCTTTAGAGCCCATTAAATCTCCTTAAGCTAATAACTAACAGTGACTTCTCGACCACTTTGCTCACTGAGAACGTTTAGCAGTGGGGGAATACCACGTTCGTCACCCAGTTTCGCCAGTGTTTGGATTGCATCAACGCGCATTGAGGATCCCTTGTTTTGGATGATGCGGACTAATTCCTCAACCGCGTGGTCACCAATTTTGCCCAGTGCTTCGACTGCCAGGCGGCGAACCTCAGAACTCTCCCTGTCTTTTTTCCATTTTTCTGATCCAGAGTTAACGATTTTAACTAGCTTTTCAATTGCGGTTTCATTACCAATTTCGCCTAATGATTTTACAATATTCAATCGAGTTTCTTTACGTTTATAATCTAATAGATCTGTCAAGATTTTTACGATTTCCGGTGTGAATCTTGGGTCTTTTCCAATGGTTGTATAGACAGTTTGGGCATCTTGACGGTCTCGATTATCCTTGGACGTTATCGCTTTTTTTAGCGCTTTCAGCAGTTTCTTTCGATTGCCTTGCTCATAAACCTTCTTCAGAGCGTATCGAGCTGTATCTTGAATGCTGGGATCTTGTGATCTTAAAGTTTCAAAAACGAGAATCTCCAGATATTTCTTCTGGTTGTTACTGTAGGCGTTGTACATATAGTCACCTCTCTCATTGATAGAGGCTTCATTATAAGCGTTAGTCTCCTCATTTTCATCATAGAACCCTTGAGAATTGTAGAGACCGAGCAGGTAATGTGCTTCTGCATTATCCCTTTTACTGTTCTGGGTTTCCTTAACTGCCAGTTTGAACCTTTCAACTGCTCGCTCTTCCTTTCGGCGTTTGTCTGATTTGATCAGTTCCTTTCCTTTTGAAAGATCTTCGTTCTGACTGGTGCACCCGCTTCCAAGAAAGACAAGCGCGATTGCCGTAATGCCCCAAAGAAAGATGTTCACTATAGACTTCATAAAAAATATCGACTCCAAGTTTTCTTAGCTGTATGTCATCTTTTAAGTATGATTCAGGGAAAGCATAATGCTGAATTACAATAGTTCCTGCTGTGCGTGTGAATCTTCTGATGTGGTTTCTGGCTCTTTGACACGCATTTCCCCTAAATCATCATTCTCTAGGTCTAACTCTAGGTCTAATTCGTCATTATCTTCATCAGCGGCAAGCCCATTTTCCAACACATCATGCACTTCGTCAGGCCCTCCAACCGTAATTGATTTTTGTAGTACAATTGTAGGCCGTTCTTCAAAGCCCCAATTTCTGTAGGCATCAATAATGGCCACATCAGATTTCATGACTTCAATCTCAAGGGTTTCAATGCCGTTTTCACTGGCTGTTTTTACTACAGACTCAATTAATTTTGCAGAAACTCCGAAAGCTCGAAACGGTGCTGAAACGTGCAAATCACCAACATTAGCAGTAGTAGATTGTGCAGTTTCACGCTCAATTCGTACCTGTCCAATCGCGTGACCACTGGCGTCTGCAATAATACGAAACACTTCACCGTTCTCGATTCTGTCGAGGTCTTGGTTAATTTCCTCGTTGATTTCATCAATTGTTTTATTGGAAAAACAATAAGTTTGTAAATCCTTGATATCATCATCCTTTATCGGACGAAACTCCAATTTCGCACTAAATTCAAATGCTTGATCAGCCATCACCATTCTCCATTTTATGTTTTTAGTTTAAGATAGATTGGCAAGTTGCCGGTGAGAAACATCAAAAAACAGACTGTAAATGCATTTAATTATCACCATGACAGTTCATTGTCCAATACGCAGTTGACGTTCAGCGTCAACTACGTCTCGATTGATTTTGTCAATACTACGACTTAATTTATCTCCAAGAGATGGTCTTTCAACTGCCGCACGTCGGATTTGACGTGTCAGGTCGATGACTAGCCGAAAGGATCGAACAAAATCCCCATCTGCAAGATCTGCGTATTGGGGTAAATCTTCAAAGTCGCAACCCTGACTCCATTCTAGCATCGCAGAACTTAAAATTAGTTCCAACTTTGGTGTAGGCTCAATCGTATCGAAATTTCTTTCCACCAGACGAGCTCGATCTATTACTTTGTCTGCGGTTTTTAGCATATTGTGTAGCGTGCTTTTGCGGAGTTTAACGTGGCGAAACGACTCCTTCCGAGGTTCGCAGACAATTGCCATCATTAATACATTGACTTCGTCTTCGTTAAGCGAGTCCAAGGCTCCACTGAAAAGCAATTCGGTAATCTGCGTTTCATATCCGTAGATCTGCGAGGCAATTATACCTCTGGGTAGAAGTTTAAAATTATCAACATAATCTAATTGACGCAGTATCTCAAGACGGAATTCGATTTGTTGTTGATGATAACGTTCAACATAATCTCGTTCTTTTTTCAGGTGTTGGAGAAGGTTATGTTGTTTGTGGATACGATGGTAGAGTTGATTACATGAATCAAGTTGATTGCATGAATTACATAGGTTGCTTTGCTTTTTTAGTTGGATTTTTTGTTTTTCACGGTTAATGCTATTGAATTGACTTCGCCAGTTCTTTTTATGTTGTTGGCGACGTTTTTGCCGGTGAAGATTTCGGCGTTCAGATTTTAGGCGGCGTTCTTCATCGGCAATCCATTTCAATAATTGATTGTAACCAGCTATTTGATCATATGGGTCAACCTCTTGGTGGATACAAGTTGGTTCCGGCAGATCGCGCAGTTTTTCAGCAGCTTGTTTTTGATTGAAATCAATTGATTGAATTCGAGTCACATTTTGAAAATTGCTGAAACTTTGCGTGCAAACGTCATAAATCGAATCTCCATGCTCGTTACATAAATTCAAAAGGCTGGAGTAAGATAAGTTGAATTGGCTTTCAAGTGGCTCAATTTGGTCAGATGTTATGAGGCGAACCTGATTGGCATCAACAAGTTTCGGATTAACTTTGGCATAAACATATCCGATTTTATCGATACCGCGTCTTCCAGCACGTCCTGACATCTGGTGATATTCACGTGCCTTGAGATGTCGAGACGAAACTCCATCATACTTCTCAAGACTGTCGAAAACAACCGAACATGCTGGCATGTTGATTCCGACGGCAAAGGTTTCCGTTGTGAATAGCAATTGGATTAATCCCAACGTAAACAGTCGTTCTACTACCTCTTTCAGCGTTGGCAACATGCCTGCGTGATGATATGCAATTCCCTTAGAAACCAGAAACCGAAACTGTTTGACATTTCGATCGTCTAGAATAGCAAATCTTTCGCACAGCGAATCGAAATGATCAAGGATCTGTCGTTGTTGTTCTTTTTGCAGAAAGTTTTCACTTTTGGCGTAATACTCGGCGTTCTTTTTACAGAGTTTTCGACTAAAACAGAAATACAAACAAGGGAATTGGCTCTCTTTTTGAATATGAGATATCAGTTTTGCTCTGCGAATGTTAGGGAAATCATTAGCCATGAGCCGGCTGAATTCACTCCTCTCAAAATCCCGTGGGTCAGCGTAATTTTCCTGTACTTCCTGTAGATCAGAGCACGTTCCAATACCGTAATCTTCCAGGTAGAGGAAATGCTTTAACGGAACGGGACGTTGATGTTCTTCGATGACTTCAATTGGTGTTTCGCGTACGTCATGCATCCAATCAGCGAACTGAGTAATATTTGGAATTGTGGCACTTAGACAAATGAATTTAATGTGCTGTGGTGCAAATATAATACTTTCTTCCCAAACAGTACCACGCTCGATATCATTGATGTAGTGAATTTCATCAAAAATAACATACCCAACATCATCAAGCCGATTGATATTGTCAAAGATCGTGTTCCTAAAAACCTCCGTTGTCATGAGTAGTATCTGGGCGTACTGATTCAGTACAACATCGCCAGTTACAATTCCAACTTGATCTCCGTACTGCTTGGTCAAATCCCGATATTTCTGGTTGCTTAATGCTTTAATCGGTGCGGTATAGATTACCCTGCGACTATTTTGAATGCATTTCTCAATAGCGTATTCAGCAATAATTGTTTTGCCTGCACCTGTTGGAGCGGCAACTAGAACTGAGTGTTCCTGATCAATACCTTTGATCGCCTGCTCTTGGAAGGAATCAAGCGCCAAGCCTTTATAATCCATCAAACCTCTGTGGGACGGAGAAAACGTGCCTGATTATAACTGGTTCTTGCTCTTTTGTCAATTGTGATTTTTTGCCTATAGAGTGTGCTATTTCTGGTTGAAATAATAAAGAAGTAAGTAAAATATACCCTTGACAATTTCAGTTTTTTTTGCAATTGTATTATTCGGATTTCACATTTGTGATTCTATCGCCCTATTTGTGATTCTATCGCCCTATTTGTGATTCTATCGCCCTATTATTGTGATTCTATCGCCCTATTATATGGTATTATAATCTATAGGTTTGTGATACTTAAAAGGTTTGTGATACTTAAAACATCTTACACAGGAGACAATTATGGATGCATCTTCTAAGAGTAGTGTTGAATCAGACCCTCCGCTGATAGACCAGGTACCTGTAGAACTGGAACCTCGAATTAAAGAATTTTTTGGCGACACAGAGGAAATTAAAGTTGCTGTTTCAACCGATTTACTTGAAAATGGGAATTACGGCCAAGATTGGCTTATTGCCACTGCCAGCCAACTAATTATGGCTCGGCTGAATGGGGCACTGGAGCATGATCTCCAGGCGATACCCCTTAAGGATATTGAAACTGTGGATATCCGAGTTTTCCATGGTAACAATGTGATGAAAGTGAGAACTCATGATTGTGGTATCGAAGTGGCGAGATATTCAAAAGCAGCCACGGAAAAGTTTTTCGACGCCAAGTCTGAGATCGATTTTCTGATTCGACAAATCCAGCCGGAAGATTCGGACAAAAAAGAAGAAAGAAAGCATTCAAGATCATCTCACTCCAGGCGAAAAAAGACAAAATGCGATCAGTGCGGCAGAGCAATTCCGCACTGGGCAGATGTATGTACTTACTGCATTGAAAAACGAAAATTGCTTTTTCGGTTACTTGCTTATGCCTTACCACACTGGAAAATATCGTTAGGCGCATTTCTGATCATGGTATTTGTCAGGGCAGTAAGCGTGTACCCGGGTATTCTTAACAAGAGGCTCTTTGACGAAGTGTTTATCCCACCTGAGAATGTTGAATCCTCTGGTTTTTCGGGACTTGTTGCCATTGTCTTAATGATGATTGGTGTAAATGTGTTTACTACCAGTTTTTCCACAATTCGCAGCTATGTTATGGCGATTGTCGGTCAAAAGGTGAAGCATAAACTTCGGACGGAAGCTTACCAGCATTTGAACCGGTTGTCTATCGACTTCTACCAAAAACGTAATACTGGGAACATTATGTCCCGACTCACTCAGGATGTTGGCAGGTTGGAGGATTTCATCGCCTATGGTCTTCAGGACATGGTAGGTGACATCTTAATGCTCTTCTTTATGTTCTCAGTTATGATCTACTACAATTGGCAGTTGACCTTGCTTTCGATGATTCCAATTCCGCTTATCATTGTGTTCACGGTATATTTCGGCAAGAAAGTGAAAAAGATATACCATATTGTTTGGAAGCAAATAGCAGGTATTAGCACAATTCTGGCCAGCGTGATCCCGGGTGTTAAGGTGGTCAAAGCGTTTGGCCGTGAAGAGTACGAGAACGGCAGATTTGTCAAACAAAGTCAGCGTGTTCTTGAGACCGGTCTCCGTTCAGCCAGATGGGAGTCGATCTATGGTCCAACGATGGGTTTTATTACCTTTTCAGGTTCCATTATCCTTTGGTTTGCTGGTGGCAGGCAGTTGCTTAATGGCGATTTAACACCTGGCGAGTTGATTATGTTTATGGGATACATGATGCAGCTGTTGGGACCGGTTCGGATGCTTTCCGGTTTGAACCGGCGTTTTTTGCGAGCGGCGACTTCGGCCGAGAGGGTGTTTGAGATTCTGGATACTCCCCCAGATATTGCTGATAGTAAAAATTCAGTTAGACTTGAACACGTAAGCGGTGAGGTTGAGTTCCGTAACGTTTCTTTTTCGTATGACGACGAACAGGAAGCCCTCAACGATGTCAGCTTCATTGTTCAACCAGGTGAAATGATTGGTTTAGCCGGTCACAGCGGTGCTGGAAAAAGTACGCTGATCAGCCTGATAACGCGGTTCTATGATCCGACTGGTGGTGATATTTTTCTGGATGGAAAGAATCTGAATGATATTCAGTTGGATTCGCTTAGGGATCGGATAGGTGTGGTTCTTCAAGATCCGTTCTTGTTTAATGGGACTGTGGCTGAAAATATCGGTTATAGCAAGTTGGACGCGGCCAAGACAGAAATTGTTGCTGCTGCCAAGGTAGCGAATGCCCACGAGTTTATCGTCAATTTCCCAGATGGCTACGATACCATAGTAGGCGAACGGGGAGCCAGAGTATCGGGTGGTGAGCGGCAACGAATTTCGATTGCTCGCGCAATTCTGAAAAATCCACAGATCCTGATTTTGGATGAAGCCACATCTTCGATTGATACTGAAACGGAATCAAAGATTCAGGAAGCGCTGGAGCGACTGATCCGAGGCCGTACAGTCTTTGCCATTGCTCATCGTCTGTCAACACTAAAATATTCTAATCGGCTGTTAATTTTGACGGACGGTAAAGTTGAGGAAATTGGCACCCATGAGGAACTGGTTGCCAAAGATGGCACATATGCGTCATTGTGCCAAAAACAAACAGATCTGTCTAGGATCCGTGCTTTGTAAATGTTGCCTCAGTGGACAAATTAAATTCGAATGAAATAAGAGCTTAACTGGATAGTCTGTTTTCAGGGGCTGTCATTTTACTTGATTCTTGACTTGGAGAGGTGTCTTTGCAGTCTTATGAACAGGTCAAGATCTCTGAAGCAGGTAACAGAATTAGCTTGGTGGCGTCCCTTGATCCGGTTATTCTTCCAATTCGGCGTATTCAGCTCAACTGCAAGTTGAGTTGAGTTCGTTGCTGGGAGGAGTGATCGGCTTGAGGCTAGCGTTTTTTGGTGTGTGATTCCTCAAAATCTGGTGGAGAAATACAAAGATGAGCAATCTGAAGAAGTTTCTGTGGAATAAGGACAAACGGTCTTCCATCAGTTTAACTTTTGATGATGGAATGAAGTCGCATCTGGATTTGGCCATTCCTATCTTAGAAGATTTTGGATTAGCTGGGACTTTCTATCCGGTTGCCGGCGGAGATTGGCAAGCATCACTCAATCGCTTTAGACCTGCATTCGAAAACGGTCATGAAATCGGGAATCATTCTATTCATCACTGGTGCAGTTGTGCCGCCAGTATTAATTTAGATCGAAATGGACTGGAATACCGGACTTATGATGAACTTGAATCCGAACTGCAATCTGCCGATCAGCGGTTTCGTGCGGTTTTTCCTGAAATTAATCGATGGAGCTTCTGCTATCCATGTTATAATACTTTTGTCGGTCGTGGTAAAGGCCGACGGAGCTATGTTCCAGTTGTTGCCAACCATTTCTTTGCGGCTAGGGCAGGATGTGAGATGTCGGTTGCGATCAATTCACCATATCATGCTGATCTGCACTGTTTGAATTCGTGGAAGTGTGAGTACCGATCAGCGGGTGATCTCATCAGTTTGGTTGAACGAACAAACGACCTTGGTGGATGGAGCATTTTCACGTTTCATGGAATTGGGGAAGGACACTTGCCTGTTGAGCGTTCCGACTTCGAGAAGTTGTGTGATTATTTGGATAAAGCGCGCGACCATCTTTGGACAGCACCATTAATGGATGTGGCTGAAGATTTGTGTAATAGTAAGATTGATCAATGAACCGGAGTGGTTTTATCAAGATTGCCCATCGTGGTGCATCAGGGCTTGCTCCGGAGAACACTCTCCAAGCATTCAGCAAAGCATTAGAAATCGGCGTTGATGGCGTGGAATTAGATGTACACGGTACGGCGGATGGTGAGTTGGTTGTTTTGCATGATCGGACCTTAGATCGCACTACCGACAGAACCGGTTTTGTTAATGAAATGGCGCTGGCAAAAATTCGGGAAGCCGATGCTGGCGCTTGGTTCGGCACCTCTTCCATTGGTGAAAAAGTACCGACCTTAATTGAATCGCTTGATCTGATTAAGGCCTCAGCAATTACCGTGTTGGAAGTTAAAGATGAGCAGGTATCAGTTGAGGTCGTTCGAGCTATTCATGACACACAAGCAGTCAGCAGCGTAATTGTTATTTCGTTCTACGCTTCGGTGCTGTCGGAAGTTCGCGGTATTGACCCGCGGATACCAACTGGGTTTTTAACCTCTGGAGACATTAAAGCCAATCAACATGAACAGGTTATAGAGTCTATCCATACTACCTGTGAAATTGGTGCTTCGACTCTAAACGTGGAACATGAGATGGTGGATGCAAGATTCACTTGGGAAGTGCAGCGGCGCGGTATCAACCTCTGGGCATGGACAGTTGATGACGTGGTGCAAATGCGGCGGCTCGTCGAATTCGGAGTACAAGGTATCACTTCAAATTTTCCGGATCGTTTCGCTCAGGTGGAGAAATGGGCTATTAATCACAATCGCAACGAAATTTACAATCGAGGGAATTAGATTTGCGGATTTCAGATGAAAAACTGATGATGCGATGCCGGAATGGTGATACTGGTGCATTTGAATTAATCGTAATGCGGTTCAAGGACCAGATTATCAATTATATCTGTCGTTCAGTTGGTGATTATCACCAAGCTGAAGATTTGGCACAGGAGACTTTTTTACGCATATATAAAAATGCTTGCAGTTACGAACCCCGTTCAAAATTTAAGAATTGGTTATATCTGATTGCAACCAACCTGTGCCGAAACGAAATTCGGGATCGGAATCGCCGAAAAACCGACTTGCTTACTGAAGTATCAACTGAAGACCAGGAAACCGATTATTTGAACCTTTTGCCTGATTTTCGATATATGCCGGATCGGCTGTATGAAAAAAAAGAACGGGAATTAATTATCCAGCAGAAGATAAATTGCCTGCCTGAAAATCAGCGCCTCAGTCTCATTCTGGTAACTTATCAAGGCATGAGCTACGAAGAGATTGCCGAGATTATTGGTTGTTCGGTCAGTGCGGTAAAGTCATTGATTCACCGCTCGCGACAGAATATGAAAAAGTTACTTGTAGAAGCCGGAATTGGAGAAAGTCACAATGCCAGAATCTGAAGACATTAGCATCCAACTTTCTGCCTATTTTGATGGTGAAATGTCTAGGCAGGAGCAACTGATGATCAAACAATCTCTCGGAAATTCGCCCGATGATGCTTTCGAGCTAATGCAGATCACGCAAATAGATCAATTACTTAGACAGCTAGATCCGATTGAGACAACAGATCAATTCTTACTAGAACTCATGCGAAGGGTGTCAGAAATACCGCCACAAGAAAGTCTGTCACTCGCTCTACTTAACAGATACGCACAGAGACTCCAATCATGGTTTGGTTTGTTACGCTACCGGTCTCAGCTTAAATTTCACTCAGTTATTCTTGGGGTTACTGCATTTATTCTCATTTGTGTGGCAACCTTCTTTTTTCAAACCCATCCGATTCCACAACAAGTAAATGTCCCATTAATTGCACGTTCGACTGATCGATTAATTCGGGTTGACTTGGTGTCGATGCCAATGACTAAAAAGCAGCCGCTTATATTACCTATTCACATGGAAAGAGAAAGATAGGATCATGGCAACCTCGGCTTTTGTGCACCTGCATAATCACAGCGAATACAGTTTACTTGATGGAGCATGCCGTATTAGTGAAATGGTTGATTGGGCTTACGATAACAGTGTGCCTGCAGTTGCGTTGACGGATCACGGGAATATGTTTGGTGCTTACGAATTCTATGTGACAGCAAAGGAGAAAGGTGTTAATCCTATTGTGGGTTGTGAGGTTTATGTGGCACCGGATAGTCGAAATAGTCGAGATCAGAGCCAAAGAAAACCTTACCATCTGACACTTATTGCCGAGGATGAAACGGGCTACAAAAATCTGATGCGACTGGTCTCCGTTGCTTACATAGAGGGTTTCTACTTTAGACCTAGAATTGATATGGAGGTGCTACGCGAATACCATGAGGGAATTATTGCTTTGACTGGTTGTATTAATGGATTTGTTCCTGCTTTAGTGAGTGATGATCAGGCAGCTGCTGTTAGGAACCTGCAGATGTTGATAGATATTATGGGCAAACACAACCTGTATGTCGAGATTCAAAATCATGGATTGGATGTAGAACTTCAGACCATGCCAACTTTAGTCAAGATTGCTGAGGAGTTTGAACTTCCGATGGTAGGTACTAACGATTCGCATTACCTATCAAAAGGAGACCATAATTTGCATGACATTCTGTTGTGTGTCCAAACAGGGAAATTGGTTAGTGATCAACAGCGATTGACATTTGAAAATCAGTTTTATCTCAAAACGATTGATGAGATGCATCAGGTGTTCAAAGACTATCCGGCAGAAGTCATTGCTAACACTATCACTCTAGCCACCCGATGCCAACTCAGCCTTTCATATGGCCAGAACATTATGCCTGAATATAAGGTGCCCGAGGGTCATACAGCCAATAGTTATTTGAAAGATGTATGCTATCAGGGGTTAAATGATCTTATTGAAAGTGAATTGCCAAAAGAGATCCGGGCCCGTATTGACTATGAACTTTCAGTAATTGGACAAACTGGTTATGCCGGGTATTTCCTGATTGTGTGGGATTATGTCAATTATGCGCGTCACCAGGGATTCCCGCTAAATGCTCGCGGCTCAGCTGGTGGTAGCCTGGTTCTTTATGCCTTGGGTGTCACAACTTTTAATCCGATGGATTATGGCTGCATTTTTGAAAGGTTCCTTAATCTGGAACGTATTGATATGCCTGATATCGATATCGACTTTGCTCCTGAACACCGAGATCTAGTGATTCAATATCTTATCGATAAATATGGTGCGGAGTCCGTTGGCTACGTTGCTACCTTTAATACCTTAGGAGCTAAGCAAGCAATCAGAGATGTTGGTCGCGTATTGAATATGCCTTTGGGTGAAGTAGATCGACTGGCTAAGCAGATCCCTTTGATCCCTGGGATTACAATTGATGAAGCGTTGGATGAATCACCACAATTTAAAGAAATTGCTGATGAACCGCAAAATGCAGATTTAATGTATTATGCAACTTCTCTCGAGGGAATCAAACGGCACGTTTCGATTCATGCGTCCGGAATTGTGCTTGCTAATGGAGCACTTACTGATTACGTCCCGCTTTTTAAGGATAAAAACGATCGAATTGCTACCCAGTTTGAGTTGCAGACCTTAGCTAAAGTTGGAATGGTAAAATTCGATTTTTTGGGATTAAGAACATTATCTGAGGTCCATAATTGCCTGGAGAGAGTCAATAGGAAACATGGCCTTAATCTCAAACTTGAAGACATTCCATTTGATGATGACGAGACTTACAAGCTCATCGGCAAAGGTCTTGTGGCGGGGTTGTTTCAGTTGGAAACTTCTCCGGGTATGAAACGCGTCATTATGCAGATCAAACCGGATAAGTTCGAGGATTTTATCCCAATTCCTGCGCTTTATAGACCCGGACCACTTGATAGTGGGATGATGGATAGTTTTATTCGACGGAAACTTGGGCTTGAGAAGGTTTCTTATCTGCATCCAGTTTTGGAAGAAGTTCTTCGAGAAACGTATGGTGTATGTATCTATCAGGAACAGGTGATGCAAATAGCTCAGGCCATGGCAGGGTTTAGCCTGGGTGAGGCGGATGTCCTGCGTTACGCTATGGGCAAGAAGAAAGCGGATCTCCTCAGAGAACAGACAGAAAAATTTATCGATGGTTGTATGAAAAATAACATTTCGAGCAACAAGGCAATTGAAGTTTTTGAGTATCTTCAACCTTTTGGGAGATATGCTTTTAACAAATCACATACAACAGCATATGCGATTTTGTCATATCAGATGGCATATCTTAAAACACACTACCCGCGGGAGTTCATGTCATCAATGATGACAGGAGAATCGGCATATAGCGAAAAAATAATGAAATATATGATCGAATGTAAGAAACTTGCCGATTTCTTTGGAACAGAGATCCAAGTGCTTCCTCCAGATGTCAACAGCAGCGAAACTACCTTTACAGTAGTTGATCGTGATATTCGTTTCGGTCTAGCTGCAGTGAAAAATGTGAGTCAAGGCGCGATTCAGGCGATTGTCGATGTCCGAATGAAAGATGGTCCCTTCACCTCACTTCAGGATTTTTGCCAACGTGTTGATAGTAGCGCAATCAATAAACGTGCGATTGAAAGCCTAGTTATGGCAGGTGCGTTCGATACACTTGGTGATGGACATCGGGCTCAATATCTTGCAAGTCTTGATCAGGCTTTAAAAGCAGCGCAAAGTACGCAAAGTGACATTGCCAAGGGGCAGATGTCGCTGTTTAGTGGTGATGATGATGCTGATTCTCAAATCCAATTTGAACTTGAGGAATCAGAAGAAATGAACTATGATGAAAAACTTGATAACGAAAAAGAGATGCTTGGATTTTATCTGTCCGGGCACCCGCTTGAACAATACGAAGATTTACTGAAATTCTATGCTACTGTAACATCTGAATCGCTTTATGAGCATCGTTATGACACTGAAGTTTACGCCATAGGAATGATTTCTGAAGTTCGAGTTGTAACAACAAAGAAAAGCGGAGATCGAATGGCTATCGTCACCCTTGAGGATCTTGAAGGAGCCATACCCATGGTTATATTTCCTGAGACTTATGAGGTATCAAGGAGCCTTATTGAGAAAAACAAGGTCATATGGGTTCGTGGAGATATAAGCGTGGATATGCGGAGTAAGAAGACAGATGACGATGGGAACGAAATCGACATCCGTCAGATCCAAGTGAACGAAGTTGTGGCCATCGAAGATTTGGTTGAATCAAAGACTTCCTCAGTTGAAATTGTTATTCCTAAAGTTACTACCTCTGAACCAATAGAGCAACTGAAAAAATTGTGTGCCAAATATCGGGGAGAGCATGATTTGATTTTGCGGCTTACCAGTTCAAAATTTGGAGAAGTTATTGTTCAGTGTGGTGGTAGGTATAAAATCAACGATAGTGAGACAGCTATCAAAGAGATTGAATCGCTTTTTGGAGATAGTACGGTTCATCGCAGTAATCGAACACATCGTTAAGGGAATCAGCCGTAACATTCTATAAGTTTGAGCTAATCTGTTTCTGTTGTGTAACCAAGAGAGTTTGTGCTAAGAAGCATCGGCTTTTTAACCGTGATTTTTTGGGAGAAAATTATGTCTAATCTTTTTCAGCCTACACCTGAGGATCAATTTACCTTTGGTCTATGGACAGTTGGAAATCCTGGGCGAGATCCATTTGGAGATCTAGTCCGTCCAATAATGGAACCTACTTATTCGGTTCAGAAACTCAGCCAACTTGGTGCGTGTGGAGTAAACCTTCACGATAATGATCTGGTGCCATTTGGCGCATCGGCTAGTAAGCAAGACCAGATTGTCAAGGAATTCAAGCAGGTACTCGAAGATTGCAACATGAAAGTGCCAATGGCTACGACGAATCTATTTTTTCATCCAGTTTTTAGGGATGGTGCGTTTACTTCCAATAATCCGAAAGTCCGAGCATTTGCCCTGCAAAAGACAGTCAGATCTATCGATTTGGGTGTCGATTTGGGAGCCAAGATTTACGTGTTCTGGGGTGGTCGCGAAGGGACTGAAGTCGATGCGTCCAAGAATGGTCCTGATACTGTCAAATGGTTTCGAGAGTCGATTAATTTCTTGGCAGAATATGTAGTGGATCAGGGATATGATCTGAGATTTGCCTTGGAAGCCAAACCGAATGAGCCGCGGGCGGATATTTATATGCCGACTACAGGCCATATGCTGCATTTCGTTGAGACATTGGATCGTCCCGAAATGGTTGGTGTGAATCCGGAATTTGCACATGAAACGATGGCTGGCCTTAATTTTTTGCATGGTGTGATACAAGCTTACGAGGCGGGAAAATTGTTTCATATTGATCTCAACGATCAGAAGATGGGGCGTTTCGATCAAGATCTTCGTTTCGGATCAGAGAATATCAAGGCTGCGTTCTTTCTGGTCAAATTTTTGGAGGATGTAGAATGGTCAGGTATGCGTCACTTCGATGCACATGCGTATCGGACTGAGGATGAACAAGGTGTATGGGACTTCGCTTCCGGCTGTATGCGAACTTATTTGATCCTGAAGGAAAAGGCGCGACAGTTCAACGAAGACGCGGAAATTCAAGGTTTGCTGTCAGAAGTTCAGCGACGGGACGAGTCGCTAGAACAGATTGTTACAACCTACAGCAGCGGAAATGTCGAGGCTCTTCAAGCAATCGATTTTCAACCTGACAAGATAGCAGAGAAAGGCCACTCCTACGAAAAACTCGATCAGTTGACAGTCGAACTGTTGCTTGGTGTTAGGTAGGGTTGTCTTAGTGCCTTATATTTTGTTATTTGCCATCAGCTACATTGGATTATATCGTGTCTCTGTTTTAAGGTGTTTTTTTATTGCTCATAACTTAATTTCGTAAGAGGTTGAAAATATGTACAAATGTGCTTTTTTAGGATGTGGCGGGCGCGCGCGAGGTCACGCGCAGGCTTACCAACATGTTAAAGGTGGTGAAATTGTTGCTATCTGCGACATGAATGAAGAATTGCTTAATTCTTTTGGAGATGATTTCAAGATTGAGAATCGGTATACTGACATCCACCAGATGCTGGATCGGGAATGTCCGGATTTGTTGCATATTGTCACCGCTCCAATATTACGTTCAACTGGCGAACCAATCCGTCACTCCTTGATGAGCATTGCCTCAGAACATGAGGTGCCCGCAGCAATCGTTGAAAAACCGATTGCTGTTCAATCGGAAGATTGGCGTAATTTAATGGATCTCTGTCAAAATACCCAGACAAAGTTTGTAGTTAATACGCAACTTAATTTTCATCCGCGTAATTTGGAACTTAAGCGTAATGTTAATAATGGACAAATTGGAGATATCAAGTTCATCGATGCCAGTGCTAGATCAACACCGTTAGATCAAGGTCCTCACGTACTGCAGCTAGTTTCTTCCTATATTGATAATTCGCAACCTGTAAAGGTCTTCGGGCAAGTGTCAGGCGGTGATCACCTAGGGGGGGCACAGCCTTCTCCGGGGAATGCTGCAGCCTCTGTCATGTACGAAAATGGGGTTCGAGCCTCAGTTGCGTTTGGTACCGAAGGAGCAGCAAAAATCAACGATAGTGATTCTGTTTTTTATCATAAACGCGTTGCTGTCTTCGGTACGCGCGGTTTTACGCATTGGCAGATGGCAGGTTGGGAACGCAGTACCCCGGAGGGCGGATATGAAAGTGGATTGCACAGTTATGGTGAACAGGATCTTCTAGGGCAGGCAGGACTTACCGAAGCGGTGTTCGCATGGCTTGATGATGAGGATCAGGTTCATCCAACCCATCTGGCTCAATCTTTAGCGGAATTTAACCTGCTCATGGGGATTTACGCTAGTGCGTTGAGGCATGAACCAATTCAACTGCCATTTGAGCCTCCCGACGGTTTGATGGACTCTCTGAAAAAAATTCTTTAAGAACAATAACACTGTGCGATTGACAGAACAACAGATTAATCAATACAATGCATTTGGTTTCGTTGTTATTTGTGGTGTGTTTGAATCATTGGCTGTTGGTATGATTGAACACTATATGAAAATGCGGGCTGAGGGACCGAAACCTGGTGATACTGGCGGAACAATGGATGTTCCTAACGATCCCAATCACGAGTTTCCACGCATGATCAATATGCACGATTGGGATCAATCAACACAATATTGGGCAACTGCATCAGACCTCATTCATATAGCTGGAGAGCTAATAGATGATAAACCGGTTCTTTGTCAGACGATGCTCTACTTTAAACCTCCGGGAGGTCGTGGCCAAGCACTTCACCAAGACCAGCAATATATTACGATTGATCCCCTGATAGGTGTTTGGGTCGCGCTAGATGAATCTGATCAATCTGTTGGTCAAATGATTGTCATCCCAAAGTCACATCAGTATGGATTGCTTGAGGTGGAACCAGCCGATACATCCGTCTCTTTTACCAATGTTCAATCAGTTATACCTCAAGATGCCGAACAAGTTGGTTTGGATATGGAGCCGGGGGATGTGCTGTTTTTCGATGGCAAGATGATCCATGGTTCTTACCGGAATGCTACCACAGACCGATGGAGGCGGAGTTTCATCTGTCACTACATTGGTGAAAACAGTCAAAGCTTTGTCGCGTCTCAGGATAAACATGTATCACACTTGAAAGCCTGAAGTTATTTAAGCTTTTACATATGTAGTGTTTGGTGGTTTAGGCCTTACTAAGGTACCGTTTTCTAATACGCAAAGATCTCAACTGTGTTAAACAAGGTTAGTTTATGGATACGCTGATAGTAGCTGTACTGAGCTTTGCTGGTTTTATTGTTGCTTATTATACCTATGGTCGATGGATCGCTAACAAGATTTTTGGGCTTGAGGATCAAGCTGTCCCTCCGAGTCGAGAGTTGCAGGATGGTATCGATTATGTGCCAACTAAGAGAGGGGTTGTTTTCGGTCACCATTTCACCAGTATTGCTGGTACTGGACCGATTGTTGGACCGGCAATTGCCGTGTTTTGGGGATGGTTGCCAGCGTTGCTTTGGGTCGTTCTGGGATCAATCTTTATTGGCGCGGTTCATGATTTTGGTGCCTTAGTAGTTTCATTGAGAAATCGTGGTCAGACGCTTGGTGAGGTGGCTGGTCGAATGATCACCCCCCGCGCAAAAATGTTATTTCTATTGATTTTGCTGTTGTCGCTAACTGTGGTGTTAGCAATTTTCGGCTTGGTGATTGCTGTTATTTTTGCTCTTTATCCTGAATCAGTATTATCCGTTTTAATCGAAATCCCGTTGGCCATTGCCATCGGCTTCTGGATCCATCGTGCTGGAAAAAGTCTCTTGATACCATCACTGATCGCACTTGGTGTGATGTATGCTGCCATGTATGTAGGTGCCTATCACTTTCAGATTGATCTTGGAGCATGGTTTAAGATCCCCTTATTTGGTGATACTTTGGCGAGCGTGGTTGTTGTCTGGACTTTGGTTTTGTTTGTTTACTGTTTTATCGCATCGGTGTTGCCAGTTTGGATTTTGCTGCAACCTCGTGACTACATTAATAGCCATGAATTGATTGTCGCACTGCTATTACTTGTTGTAGGATTGGCATTTGCCGGGATCACTGGTCATGCTGATCTTATCGGATCCACACCAGCCATTGCCAGCGATATACCACCTGATGCTCCACCTATCATGCCGTTTCTTTTTATCACTATTGCCTGTGGGGCAATTAGTGGTTTTCATTGTTTAGTTAGTTCGGGAACTTCAAGTAAGCAGGTTCAGTCCGAAGGGGACGCTCAGTATATTGGCTATGGTGCGATGTTGCTTGAAGGTGGGTTGGCAACAATTGTGATTTTGTCCTGCTGTGCCGGAATCGGTATGGGGCTTTTTACCCGGATTAACACGGACGAAGGATCTTATTTCTATCAGGAAACTGTTAGTCGGGAAACTGGCCAGCATATAAGAGGTCGTGAAGCTTGGATGATGCGTTATTCATCCCGAATTGAGATGATCGAAAACCCTGATGGTACAATCAGAAAAGTGGGTGGCTGGGCTAATCACGGACTGGGACAGAAAGTGGGTGCTTTCATTGACGGTGGGGGGAATTTCTTAACTAGTGTGGGAATTCCGCTTAAAATGAGTATCGTAATTATGGCAGTTTTAGTAGCTAGTTTTGCCGCTACTACGCTTGATTCGGCAACTCGGCTTCAGCGATATGTCATCCAAGAAATTGGGTTGTCACTGCAAGTTCAGCTATTAGGTAACCGCTATATTGCAACAGCAGTTGCTTTAATCTTGGGAGGCATTGTGGCTCTTCTTCCTGGTCCGAAAGGGCTTGGTAGTGGTGGTTTAATTCTCTGGCCTCTTTTTGGTGCAACAAACCAACTTCTGGCCGGCCTTGCCTTTATGGTCATCGTTTTTTATTTAATTCGTCGAAACAAGCCAATTTGGTTTGCAGTGGTGCCGATGATATTAATGATCATCATGCCGGCATGGGCAATGATGTGGAATATGTTCGCTCCGGACACGGGTTGGTATTTTACCGGGAATTATCTGTTACTGGGGGTTGGAATAAGTATTCAGGCTTTGCAAATATGGATGATTATTGAAGGTTTAATCGCATTGCAAACGGCACGTGGGAACTATCCTGAACTTCCACCAATCGTTGATCTCGCTAGATAACGAAAGCTCCAACTGCCGTTTTAGTCGGAGTTGGGTCTTGAACCCAGATTGATTGTCATAAAGTTGACCATCAGTACCAGGCTCTTTTCTGATTGACATAGTAATTAGCCCAATGATAGAATCTGCAGGTTGTTCATACTTTCCTGAGGAGAGTTGCGATTGAAAGCCGCTCAAATTGTTGGTCATCGCAAATTTGATATTGTTGATGTAGATACTCCTGATATATCATCTGATCCACAAGGGACAGTTCTCATTAAATCATATCAAAGTGCCATTTGTGGAAGTGATATGCCCCACTTTGACCTGAAGCATCCTGAGGAGTCCTACCCGTTATCACTGGGACTATCTATCCACGAATGTGTCGGAACAATCGCGGATAGCAGTTCTAACCATTTTGATACAGGTGATATGGTACTTTCAATTCCTCGTAAATTTGGTCTTTCAGAGTATTTTGTCTCTAATGAAAGTGTGACAATCCCGCTTCCAGATAAGTCGGTGTATAGTTATGAAACAGATCATATCTTGATGTCACAACCACTTGGCACAGTAATATGGGCCTGTAGAAAACTTGGCAATCTGTTACATCAGGACACAGTTATTGTCGGTCAAGGTCCTATGGGATTATTATTTTCGCACATGCTGAGCAATCTGGGTGTGAGTACCGTAATTGCAATTGATCAACTGGATTACCGATTGTCAATTTCCAAGCAAATGCGAGCAACCTATGTAGTTAATTCTAAAACGGAAAATCCCGTTGAAATTGTCAAAGAGATTACCAATGGCAAAATGGCAGATCTGGTTGTAGAGATGGTGGGTCATCAAACAGAAACAATTAATGATTGCTTGGATCTTGTAAAGCGAGGTGGTACAATCCTTGCCTTTGGCGTGCCGGACGATAATAACTACAATTTCAGATATGGAGATTTTTTTAGACGAAACATCCATCTAATAAGCACTGTAGGACCGGAAGAGCTAAAGGATTATCCTTTAGCAATGGATTTCATTGTTCAAGGGCGAATCAATGTCGCACCAATTATTACACACCATCTGCCGTTTTCTGAAGTCCAGCGTGGATTTGACCTGTTTTCTTATCGGCAGGATGAAGCAGTTAAGGTTGTTTTTGATTTTGACTAAAAATGTAGAGTAGAGGGATAAGCGGTAGAATGGGAAAAGAAATTTTAAGAGGATTGGTGCTGTGGGTGAGATGTCTTATTTGGGCGGTTGTTCTTGCAATTCCTTTCGTTTGGGTCTGGCAAGCCCATCCGGGACCGGGACAAGAACTGGGACCACTGTGGGAGTGGTTGGAAGCTGATTCGTCCGTACAAGGTTATGCGAAGATCATTGTAGTTGTCATTGGGTTAGTCTGGTTTGTTTCTGGGGTGATTTTTCTAGTAGGTTCATTTTTGAAGGCCACGATTGATTTAAATCTGGATACCGCAGAAGAAGCATTGATAGAGGAAAGCGACCACGCAGAGCACGCACGCGAACAATTAATTATGCAGGAGAAAATCACAGATTAGTTTTCCTCGCCTGTTTCTATCTTTCACTTCGAATTAAAGTGTAGTTAGTTTCTTTGTCAAAACACTTTTTCTGGAAGTTATGTTCTTCTTCATCGAAGCACCTCTATAAACGTTGTTTAGTGCCTTTACCTTTCCTTTGATATTAGAAGGCCAGTTTGAAGTTATGCTGACCAGTTAGTACCATAAACTCAACAAAGCCATTTGTGAAGGGGAAATCAACCTCCTGCCCATTTATGGTTAGATCTATTGGACGTTGTTTGTTTGGCAACATCAGACGCGTGTAGCGAGCCTCGCCGTTTCCGGAACCAGTTACATTTCTCGTCTTGATGTTTACTCGCACTGAAGTTGGTCCTCCTGAATCGTTCTCAAGCACTAGGCCATCGAGCTGTGGGCTTTCCCGCCGTCTGTGGAGAGCAACGTTATTGATCTCGTATGCCCATCCCTGCGTAATACACCGACTTTCCCCTGGAACGTTGCGTCTGCCTCCTGAACGTTTACTGGTTGATTTGACAGCACCACATAATGTGTCCAGGTATTAGTTCGAATACATGTTCCTGATATTCCCCAGGCTTTAACCTCAGGTTGTTTCTCATTTCTAAGCCGAGGATAGAGAAGTACCATATAGTTACCTCCAGAATTTTGTTGTAACTGATAGAGCTTTTGCCGATAGAAGCCGTAAACGCTCTCAGTAGGTCCGTATGCCCCTGTTACAATATTCTTGTCAGGTATTAGGGAATAGACATCTAGATTAACGTCATACTTTCCTTTGAAGTGTGCCTCTATGGTGTTATTGCCCAACTCCATAGACTCCGCCAGACACCAGATATTCCAGTCTGAAGGAAGTTCTGTGTCAATGTTGTCTTGGAAAAGGAAGTAATTCGGTTTCTCAGGGTTTTGGTCTTTGACAAATAGCATTCGACGTTGCCACGTGATGGGGTCTACGTCTCTGATTTCTGGTTTGTAGTACCTTCCTTAAACTTGCGAGGGCTAGAGAGCACCAATCTTCCTGCGCCTTCAACAGGCAACAGTTTGGGGAAACGGGCTAGCGGATTGGAGGTCCATTCACCAGCAATTAGGTCGGCATCAGCAAGACTTACCCATTCCCGCATGTGGCCAGTGTTACTAGGCCATTCGTTTAGACTCATCGAAGGTGGGTCGATTTGCCATCCACCGTTGCATGGTTGCATTAGGAAAGCCATTATGTTGCCCTACATCCCAAGAGCGGATGCCAAAAACAAGACAAAGTGGTTTCCCCTTAGTGTGGAGATGAAAACCACCTTCAGCATTGTACCATCCTGGCTTGCCGAGTTGCATAGCCATAAAGGTTTCTCTATCTGTTCCAACACCACTACGCATGACAGCCCCCCATTGTTTGAAATAGGAACTGGAGAGGAATTCAGGTCTTGAGGTGGGCAGATGGGGATTGATCCAGCCGAGGCTCATCCAGCCGTAGTCGGAGCGATCACTAATCTTCATACCCACAGGCATTCCCGCACGTTTCCAGTAATACTGCATTCGTTCTGAAAAATTGGGATGGCTCTCCTTCATCATGTATGCAGCAATCCTCCATACGGCCGAACGGTTCCAAGTTGCTTGCCCATTGCCCGAAAGGCGCAATATATCCGGCATTGCAATGTGGATCGGTAGGAGTCAGAAGTTGTCCATAGAAATCTAGGCCATATTTGTATCGTAGATCGTCAAAGACATTATGGAATCCTGCGGTTTTCAAGAACACCCCTGCTTGCGTGATCATGTCAAGGGTCAGATGGCCATACCATTCGTCCTGTGTGGTATCTGGCAGATGATGGTTGCTTTCCAAAGACACATTAATTCCTTTGATGGCGCTCTTTGCCCATTCTTCAGCCATTGGATGGGTTTTCAGCAAGCAGCCAATCTTTCCCAGCGTCGTGTACACACCTAGTGTCATGTTCGTGTTTCCCATATTATAGCCGCGTTCCACCGGCCAGAAGGCATCATGGGAATACAGATACCCCAAAAATGCAAGTTGAGACAGTATTTTTTGTTTTCCTTCTGTGAAATGGCACGCCCACCAAGCACGCAGTCAACTTCTCTCAGGATCATTGGGATTGCCCCGACCGTTAGGGTATATCCCCTGTCATCGCTGGTTCCAAAGCCTTTGAGCGTTTGATGAATGTGATGATCCAATTTGTGTTGGACCAAGATGAGGAGATCCTGCAGGTAGGATTCATCACCTGTAACAAGATAGATATTATCCAGACCACGCGGGTAGGTTTTGAACTCGTGGTAAAAGGGGAAATTCGGATCGTTGCTGGCGCGGTAGTCGTTCCAACGTTTTAGAAGCCATTTGGTGTTCTCGCTGACTACCTCGAGTTCAGCAAGACATTCGCGAACTTCGTCCAATTTTTCTGTGCTCTTATAGATATGTGGAAACGAGAGGTTTCCCTGTTCCCAATTAAGAATCCAATCCTTAACATCGTTTAGTGACACCACACCATACTTATTGTTGGCAATCTGAGGAGGCCGAACGTATCGTTTCCCCAATTGTTCTTGGTCAGGATCCGCTGGCAACGGCACGACATTCCCAGCCTGCTCCACGTAGAGCGCCCAGCGTCGCGCACCGCCATTGATGGGGAAAACGCAATACGGCTTTCCTTCCGAATCGCTTTCCAAAACTGGCACGTTTTCCTGCGGTCGCAGCCAGTTCCCCGGACGAAAAGCAAGAACACCAACAAACAGGCCTATGTTGCTATGATGGTATACTCCAGCCCAATGGGAAGCATTCAGCCACCATTCACCGCAGTGGGATGGATAGAGAGTAATCAGAGGTTCGTCAGGTATTATAGGGAAAGTACGCCTAGGTTCGTTAGGCACAGAGGTTCTTTCCCAGACTTGCTGCATCGGGTTCCAGGCAACTCGATTAGGCATCCATCTCTCACCATGCAAAGACAAAGTCCAGAAACTGCCTTTCTCCCGCATTTTCTGTCCAAAAACCTTCTTAGTATAGTTCCCGGCGGGAGTTCCTTCCGGAGTTACGCTAACAAGAAACGTAGCCTGCTCGTTTAAATCCATGGAGTCTGTGACCAACACGACTTCCTGACCTGCCAAGGTCTCCAATTCCACCATGTAGCTGCCTTGGTCTCCAAAAGTATATGTCAGTTTGGCCGTTAACAAAAACTGGGCCACGTTGCGTAATTCTGCCTTTGAAGGCCGTCACTTGATATGGGGAGTGTATCTGCGCTGTTCCATACCCATTCTGGCCCCACCGACTTAAACGCCATAATAGGCGTGGGAACTTCCTCTGGTTTCCTGCCTGTTGAGTCTTCCCACTGGCCTATTGGGACCCTGACTGCAAGACCACTCGTGCCTAGTTCGGCTATAGAATCATCGATGAAGTTCACAAAGATGTCAGCTTTGGAGTCTTCAGGCACACGTATAAGCGTCCAGTATCGGCGTACGTAAGCAGGGAGGTTGACGACGAAGTGGACGTATCCTTTATGGCTCTTTGGTTGTTCTGGCACGAACTGGGCAGCTAGCACTATGCCATCATCTTGGCGGACGGCAAGTGGTAAATTCACAAGTTCTGCTGGCAGTTCGCAATGGTATGAAATTCGTTCTGAATTCCAATCTTCACCCAAATGCTCTTCTAGTATCCATGTTATTTCTTTCATGGATTTATTTCCTTCTTTTACATCAATAGATTGTGTGTGCTCTAAGCAGAGGAAAAGCAAAGCTATCAAAGATATTTTCAGTGAATCTACTACGCCAATTTTTGTGGTTTTGAACATTCCTGTGCATCTCAAGTTGAAAGGCAATAGAAACTTTTCTCAGGATCCGATCATACCAAAATCTATATGAGTTTTCCATCTACTCTCAATCACATTCTGTATCTACAAGCCGCCACCTTTACTTGTACTTGCTTTCTGTCATCAGGACACAAAAAACCGTGAGAGTTGAAATCGTAATGACGGTTTGCTAAATTATAACCTCAACAATCTAAAGATTGAGAATCGTAAATACAAATAATAACATCAATTCCAAAATTATAATTGTTGACAACGCTGGTGGTATGAAAGCATATGTGCCAAGGTTCAGAGACAAACAACTATTTCCTAAGGAAATGATACAAATAACACTGACTCAGGGGCAGCTAATTTTTTTTGATACCTACGGTTACTTGGTAATCCCTTAATTATTTTCTCCGGCTGAAATTGAGAAAATAATTGAAGAATTTTACCGGTCAATTCAAAATTGTGGTGGTGGCAAGAATCATGGCGGTTCAAGCCGTACCATGTTCTTAGATCCCATTGAACATATTGTTTGAAAGGGGGAGAGTTGAAGACATGACTTCGACAGAACGAACAGGGATAAAAACGATCATGGCTCAGGAGCGTAAGGTTCCACCCAGATGGGCCACGTGGCAACGCGAGTTGATCTCATTGATGAACCGGACAGCGACACTATTTGCTGATCGCTATACACGTTCGGACGGAACTCTGAAGTGGCGTGAATCTTGGACGGGTATGGATGGCACTGATAACGGATACGAGATTTTTCTTCCTTATCCCCTCTTTTATCTTTTGGGAGGTGGTGACCATGTCCATCAGTTGGCACAGAAGGAGTGGGATGCTATAACTTGGCAGTTCACCAGCTACGGTACTATAGACCGAGAGTTTGTTGGTTATTTTGACTGGTTCCATCACAGTGAAAGCTATACCTACCTCTTTTATTTAGGATTGGCTGATCCCTACCACTATATTAACTGGAAGCGGGCACTTAATTTCGCTGCTATGTATATCGGAGAAGATCCGCTGGCTCCCAACTGGGACGCTGAACGAAAGATGATTCGTTCCCCAATCAATGGCAGTAAGGGACCAGCAACAAAACTGACTGCTGAGGACTGGACCAACCACCGCCCAGTTTTAGCTGAATATTTAGTTCCGTATGAAGATCTGCCCGGATTGAACACCACCGATCCATTTGTCAAAGTGGACTGGAACAACGATGAGACATTTGCTAAGGTGTTAAAACAAATCAACGAACGTATGGTTCAAGGTGATGTGCCCTTAAATTTGAGCGCTACCACCTTAGTTACCCACGCCTATCTCTACACTGGTGAGGATAGATATAAGCAGTGGGTGCTGGACTATTTGCAGGCTTGGTCAGACCGCAGGAACCAGAACAATGGCATTATGCCAGACAACATCGGTCCGACTGGCAAAATTGGCGAGCTAATGAACGGCAAATGGTGGGGCGGATACTATGGCTGGCGTTGGCCGCACGGTGCCAAGAACATCCTAGAGCCTGCGTTAGTGGCTGGATGCAATGCCGTCTTGCTCACCGGTGATTCCTCATGGTTGGATTTGCATCGTTCCCAAGTTGATTTAATCTGGTCTTTGCGCCGACAGGTGAACGGGCAACTTGAACTCCCAAACCGGCACGGTGATCAGGGTTGGTTTGACTACCAGAGGCTTGACCCACACCATTATATCTTGCATCACTGTATTCACCAATACTATATCAGCCAGAGCGAAGAGGATCTCGCACAGTTGAACAAGATTTTTCCAACGCGTGATGGATTTAATCAGTTGCGGGCAAACTGGCCAGCTTTCAAAGCAGGTATCTGTCCCCCAAACGCCTGGTTCGCCTTTACCGAAGGAGGAAACCCAGACTTTCCAGAAACCATCCTGCAAGAGACGTTCGATGGTGTTTACCAAGCTTTAGAGCGAATCGAGAAGGACGAGGCGGACCCCAACGACGTGATTTGTAACTATTACCATAGTTTGATTCCAGTCGTGCCTGAAGGGTTGATTCAAATGACTATGGGAACACCTGCAGCTGTTTACAACGGTGGGCTGCTTCATACTCGGGTCAGCTACTTTGATCCCCATCGACATCGCCCAGGTTTGCCTGAGCATGTGGCGGCTCTAGTCGATAAGATTACACTGGACAGCATCAATCTGACGTTGGTCAATACCGATCCGGTGGAGTGTCATTCAGTATTGGTTCAGTCCGGTATGTTCAGGGAACATGAGTTTACTTGGGTCAGATCTCAGGGAGGGAATCAGGCAGATATTGACGGGCAAGTGTTTCAGGTGGATCTAGGACCGTCTGCTCAGGTGCGATTGGAGATCGGGATGAAACGGTTTGTTCATCAACCAGCCTATAGATTTCCTGATAAGTTTCATTCAATCGGTTCGTAGTGGTTAGAATTCTTTGACAATCGGCCCCATACTATATAATCCTTTGGGTTTGTAGAAATGAAACAACTAAGCTGTATTTTCGGTGCGGAAATACAAATAAAAAGCGCCGGCTGAAAAAGCCGTCAGGATATGCCATGCGGCGTGTGCTTGTACTAGGATTGTAGGGTTGCACCACGCATGCCTTCGATCTCCGATATGCCATATAATGAAGGCTACAACAAAAAACGTATTGCCAACCCAAAACCAAGGCAGATATCTTCTCTTGATGTCTCGGTTGTTCCAGGAGATGGGAATGGCCGCTAGGCAAACCCATAAAATAAGAGTGTAACTTGGCCCTCTTAATGAAATGTCAAGCAAGGCGGGAATTAGCATGTAAAATCGAGGTGAATTGGGGAAGCAGATTGCCAGTTCAGTCACAATCCAGAATCCGATAAAGGTTCCAAAAAAGTCGTGGCGGAACCCAAGATCGAGGAAAGTTGTCATGGCCATGTTAGTAGCGATTGCTATATTAGTGGTCAGATATACAATTGAAAATGTTTTCTTTGACCATTTAAACGCTCTGGCTAAGTTGTAGCAAACTGGAAATGTGATATAGCATACCATGCTGACACGATCTATCCAGCCTCCCCAGTCGGTGTGGGTTGCATGCATAGCCATGCTGCCGGGACCAAGGAAGATAACGGCAATACCATAAAACTGTGCATATAAGTCGCGCCCGATAATTGGATTATTTTCTGGCTGACTTGTCCGATTTTCATCCCTGCCGATCTGAATCAGGATCAGCAGTCCAACGACAATAAAACCAAGATTGGAGAAGGTATTGATAGGTTCTCGGATTAACCCCGGTCGAGTCATTTCACACCATCGAGATGGTTTGCCAATTCCTCTGGTTGATTGTTCTCCCCAGCCATCTTTACCGTGGTATGCAGCAATAAAAAAAATGGAAATTAAGATAATAATGGCGATAAAAAACTCGCCATACTTAAAATGAAATGGACGTGAATTTTGCATAAGTGATGGTTATAAAACAGAGGGAATCATGTGCGTTGACTTACGTCTCTATCTTTCCTTACGACGTTGTTCATCTTCTTCCAAGGCAACTCGGCGCCCCTCGTTAACATCTACAAATTTTAGGATCAGAGTGCCTACTAGAATAATTGCTAGGATGGCTAAGATGCCAACTCGCCGATCAAATATCCGTGCCGTAATACCGAACAAAAGCGGTCCGATGACGGATGCGGCCTTGCCAATAAATCCAAAGAACCCGAAAAACTCCCCACTACGAGTTTCAGGCATAATGGTGGCAAATAGGCTTCGGGCAAGTGCTTGACTGCCACCCATCGCGAAGCCCACAAATATACCGAGTAATAGAAACTGTAAGCCAGAGGAAAGTCGCAGTGGTTGCCAAACATAGGTACGTAAAGTGGATGGAATAAAGTCAATCAGCCCATCTCCGATTTGGCTGGGGTGATCATTCCCTATGGTTGACCCTGCAAGTTCACCGTTCGTAATGTGGATAGAAAATCGTGATTGTGTGGTGGACTCCCTCAACAGTTGAGCTTGACTGATTGTCAAGATATCATCTGTATTCCATTTTCCGACTTTAACTTGCCAATCTGCGTCTGCTCCTTCATTTTTAAGATTCGGAACTTTAATGGCAATGTAGCCTGTTTCTCTCCACTCTAATCGGTAATCGTGTTCAGCCGGATCGACGGGGGGCAGTGCCGACATGCCAATGGCAAGCAGGACGACCAACATCCAGATAAACAAAGTAATGAATAATGTTGGCTTGGTTCCAATTTTTTCAGCGATTTTACTGAACACGATTGCGCTTGGCGCGCCCACGAACTGTAATATGAGTATCGTTCCCATCTGAAAAGTCAGGGAAACCCCTAATGTTATAGCTGCATAAACCCCAGCTACGGAGAGTACGGTTTGAATTCCATCGTTAAATAAAAGGAAAGCTAAAAGGTAGGTAAAAAGCACTTTGAATTTCTGAATATCCTGTGCCGTTTGCCAAAGTTCACCGAAGGCCATCTTAATAGTTGATCCTGCACTGGGGTTACTAGCAGTATTGATGGGATTGGGTTCAGGAACCATGGTGAAGGTCAATAATCCCCAACCAAACCACCAGATACCTACCGAAGCTAGTGAGAGACGAATCACTAACGGATTGTTCCCAGATATGGTAATAACAATGAGATGAATGAGCAACAATAACCCACCACCAACGTAGCCGTAAGCAAACCCTTTGCTGCTTACGTTATCGTATTGATCTTCGTCAACAATCGATGGTAGAAGCGAGTTATAAAAGACATTTCCACCTGCGAATCCGATATTGGCAAGCATGTAGAGACCAAGTAACCACATCCAGTCGTATCCTGGGAGCCAAACTGCAGCAAATAGGAAAATGGTACAAAGAGATCCGGCGAAGGCATATATTTTGAGGAACTTCATCTTTAATGATAGGTGGTCGGCTATTATACCTAATGGGGGACTTGATAAGGCGACGATTGCGGTGGCAAAGCTTACGCCAAATGCCCATAGAGATTCTCCTGACCATCCCCGCCATCCAGCTGATCCGTGGCTGGCGATGAACAAAGCGGCAAAATAAGCAGGAAGGATTGCCGTGGTAATACTTGTGGCAAAAGCAGAATTTGCCCAATCATACATGCACCAGCCAAATATTATTTTTTTATCGTTTTTTTTCATTAGTTGCCTCTCGTCTTACCTGAAAAATTATTTTCTATTTAGTCAAACGACAAGTATTATCATACATGAATTCTTTATAACTGTAGGTTTGTTCATAGTAAAAGATTCAATTGATTGTCTGCCTGCTTCTGGTAATTTTGGTTTGACGTGTTCTTCGTTTAATGAAGCAAAATCGTTGCCCTTAACCTTTATACTATTATACATACATGTGTCCAGATGGATGTGAGCGAAGCAATTCCAGACTTTATGTTTCAGGTTGTGTCGTGTTTATGACATAGATCAGGTAGATTACTAGCCCGCGTTCAAGTGGTACGTTTCGCCCGCAATGGTATCGAATTCTATGAGCAGCGGTTCAACGACTTTTGTCTCAACGCGATTGCCACTGACATCCACTTGTTGCACAGGTAATCTCGTTCGGATTATACATGGGTTTCCCAAGCAGGAGTGAATCATGGCTTGGGAGAGCTGACCATTTGTCCAGTTGATGTTTACTTCAAACCCACCACGGGCTTTTAAACCTGTAACATGACCGGTCGGCCAAGCTGATGGCAGCGCGGGTAGCAGGCTGAGTTCTCCCGCATGACTTTGTAAAAGCATTTCAGCTATACCTGCCGTACCACCGAAATTTCCGTCAATTTGGAATGGAGGGTGATCGTCAAACAAATTGGTCAAGGTAGAGTTTGCCAATAATGCCTGAATGTTCTCGTGCGCTTTATTACCATCCTCAAGACGTGCCCAGAAGTTAATGATCCAAGCTCGGCTCCAGCCTGTATGACCACCGTCGTTTGCTAAACGCCTTTCAAGTGAGGCACGGGCAGCTCTTGCTAGTTCGGGGGTGCCGCGGAGTGAGATTTGTTTGCCGGGATGTAAGGCGAACAGATGCGACATATGTCGGTGCCCAGGTTCCGGTTCATCGTAGTCCTCCAGCCATTCCTGCAGTTGACCGTGCTTTCCAATCTGTAATGGTGCTAGCCGAGCGCGATAATCTTCCAGTTTTAAACGGAACTCATTATCCTTATTCAATATATGACAAGCTTCAATGCAGTGAGAGAATAGATCCCAGAGAATTTGCATATCCATCGATGGTCCCATACAGATGTTAGCGACTTGACCATCACTGGTGCGAAAACTGTTTTCTGGCGAATTGGATGGACTGGTGACTAACCAACCGTGTACTGGTTCCTCTACCAGAAAATCAAGATAGAATTCGACTGACTCTTTAATAATAGGATATGCCCAAGCTAGGAAATCGCGGTCACCATTAAAATGATAGTGTTCCCAGAGATGCTGGCAGAGCCATGCCCCGGCAGCTGTGAATTGTCCCCAGGAAGGATGTTCGCCTGGAGAAGTAAATCCCCAGATATTTGAAATGGTATGTACTACCCAACCTGAAGCACCGTAATGGGCTTGCGCTGTCCTTCTGCCTGGTTCACGGAGCGAATCGATGAACTTCAGAAAAGGTTGATGACATTCTGCCAAGTTACAAACTTCTGCTGGCCAGTAGTTCATCTGGTCATTGATATTGTGGTGGTAATCGCTGTTCCATGGGGCTTTAAAATCGTCACACCAAATACCTTGCAGATTAGCTGGAAGTGTCCCCGGTCGAGAACTGGAAATTAAGAGATAGCGACCAAACTGGAAATACAAGGACATCAGATGAGGATCGTCCTGACCCTCCTTAATAATTTTCAGTCTTTCATCTGTCGGTAGATTGGCAATTTCGGTGGAACCAAGATCAATAGAGACACGGCGGAAGAACTTCTGGTAGTCGTTGACATGGGCTTCGCGAAGTTCAGAGTAACGTTTTTTTGATGCTTGTTCCAGATATGTTGTGCAAAGTGTTTGTGGATCTTTTTCCCAGTAATCGGTTGCTGCCGCCAGTAACAAGGTAACAGTGTCTGCCTGTTGGACTGAAAGTCCTTGATCTATAAGTTTGACTTTACCACCTTCGTTTATGATCTGTAGACCGGCCTGAAACGCCATTCCACTGTTTTTCCAAGCTTGTCCGCTAAGTATGAGACAATGATCAGAAATGGCAGTAGCTTCAATGAATTCTTCCTGCTTTTGGTCTGGTAAGGAGACAATAGTACCGGAATTACTCTTCCATTGCCCTGTGCCTCTTGACAATCGAACATCAAAAGAGATTTTACCTGGATTGTTGCAGGTTAGATGTACTACTAGAACTTGATCTGGCCAACTGGACAGTATTTCACGTTTAAACTGATCATTCCCGATATGATACCTTACACTAGCAATTGCTGTTTCTAGATTCAGGTCTCGGTAATAATCGGTTGGTGGAGACGTGTGGCCGGCGAAAGCAAGCTGGATATCTCCGAGTGTTTGGTAAGAACCGTAAGTTTCATCAGCGGATCCACCTCCCTGGCAAACCATCGTTTTAAATGCCAGATTCTGAGCTTCGGTAAATTTGCCAGCCGATAAAAGATCGCGTGCGTTATCAAGGTTACAAAACGCTTCAGGATTATCTGCGTCTTGTGGGCCACCTGACCAGAGACTATCTTCGTTGAGTTGAATACGTTCATGTTTTACCTCGCCAAATACCATTCCTCCCAACCTACCATTGCCAATAGGGATCGCTTCAGTCCATATTTGTGCCGGTTGCCGATAATGCAAGATCAACCTCTTTTTTGTGAAGTTTGTCTCTGTCATGTTGTTGGTCCTTATTGTTTTGTATTCCAAGGGGTTGTTATTATTAGTCCCTCTTTGGCTATATGATTATGATTTTTCTCTTTGATGAGCAATGGGTTGTTAGGCATAGATTCTTTTTAGAATTGAGTCACCTAACTCGGATCGAATCATGTCGGTCTGATCTGGCAATACAGGTAATTTTAACTTCTTAAATAGGTTATCCCACCGTTTTGAATGATCTGTGTCTACAAAAAGCGGCACAAAACTGAGATTCAAGTATGTTTTTACAGCTGGTATTCGAAAATCATCCGTTTCTAAGATAACACACTTAAAACTGTGATCACAAAAATAATGCATTACAGCTAAGGAAACCCATTTGCCGAGACGGCGACCGGAATGATCTGGCTTAACACCCACCATGTGAAGATAACCAATTTCTGTTTCATTTGTATCCCTTTTCCATGCGCAGGCTGTGCCGATGGGTTGATCGTCCTGCGTGATGAAAAATAATCCATCAGGAGAAAATTGAGGACAATCGATGATCTGGCTGTATGTGTCTTTAACAGTACGATTACCACCGAACGAAGAGTTGATTATCTCCGCCCAATGTGCATCATCTCCTTCTTGATAGGTTCGTAGCTTATAATTGTCAGGAATTTCAATAATTGGCAGACTTGCTAGATTGAGACGAAGCATTCTAAGTTGCATATTGTATCTCTTTGTATTATTGAGGATTTTGTCTGATGTTTGCGACGAATACTTATGTAACCAAATTTCTCAATTTAGGATAAAACACCCTCTTTTCAAAATAGTTAAGAATATGATATAATATTGAAATAGTGGTAAAGAAGACAACTCATTATATTTTTAATTAGGTGGCGGTATTCTACTATGCCAATTGAAATGTCGATTCAACAAGCCGCTGAATATTTTAATGTTAGTGCTCAGACGGTTCGTCGTAGGCTTAACACAGGCCAATTGTTAGGCAAAAAAGTCAAAGGCCGTTGGGTTATAAAAGTTGATACCTCGGTTCCTCCTCTAGATGAAAGGGAACAAGGCAGAGAAGATTCCGCACAGGATATTGATGAAGTGAGTACTGATTCCATTTTAAAATTACAGCAAGAGATTCAGCGACTAATTGTACAGTTTCAGAATGAGAAAACAAGACTTATTAACCAACAGAAGCAGGAGGGGGAGGAAAATGCAAAATTTATTGCCCAAGTTGAAGCCGAAAATAAGGGTTTGCGTGGCCAACTAGAGAGGACAGAAATTGCGCAAACCAGATTCGAGGCAGTCGTCTTAGAGTTGAAGGAACAAATCGATCAAGTAAAACTTAAACTGGATTATATTAGTCCTGATAAGATGACCTTGCGACAGCAGAAACAGATCTTGAAATCGAATATTTTTAAAATTTAGGAGAGCATTTCATTGCATGATACTCTAATTCGAATTCTGATTTTTCATTTATGGAGTCTACTACCTCTTCTTGTAGAATATAAATTCCATTTTTTGTATTGTTCCTGCCGCACAGTCTGAAACTAATGCTCCCTATATCCTAATTAGATTTGCCATGCTGCTGTAAACATATGGCAAAATCATCATCTTTTTTTAATATATTAATTAGGTTTCCTCCAGTTTGAACTTCCTAATCAACCATCCAATACAGGATTATATCTATTATTAAGATAATATCTCTTCAGCATTTTTCGTCAGATTTCTTGCTGTTAAGTATATTGTTTAAACCGGTTAAACAGATTAAGTTGAATCTTATGTGGTAATTATTAGCTTAGTTGATAATTTAAGATATAATTAGGATTCGGTACACTTGAGTTTGCCAACGCCATTCTTAACATATTATTATAACCATATACAGATACATGATTATAGTTGTATAACTAACTGCGATTAGGTTCAGGAGACAAAAATGTTATACCGTGAATTTGGTAGAACTGGATGGGAAATTTCAGCGATTGGTCTTGGAACTTGGAATATCGGTAACCAGTGGGGAGAAATGGAAGATTCTACCGCGCACGATATTGTTAAAACAGCATTTGATCATGGAATGAACCTGTTTGATGCTGCCGAATCTTATGGAATTCCCAACGGACTCAGTGAAATCAGACTTGGTCAGGCACTCAAAGGAATTCGGGATCAAGTCCATATAGTTAGCAAGGTAGGAAATTGGGGGAAAAGAACTGGGCAAGGCGTTCCTAAAACGACGGTAGATATGATTCGGGTTTGTGGACACGCATGCCTTGGACGATTACGAACCGACTGGATTGATGTCTTGTTATGTCATGAAGGTGATATTCAAGACCCTTCTGTATATATTGCTGGATTTGAAGCTCTCCGGGAAGAAGGATTCATCCGTGAATATGGTATTTCGACAAATGACCTTCAGGTTCTGAAGAATTTCCACTCAACCTCGGACGGAAAATGTGCCGTTGTTGAAGTAGACTATTCGTTGATCAACCGTTCTGCGGAGGAAGGATTCCTGCCATTCTGTCAGGAAAATCAAATTGGGATTCTGATTCGGGGACCTGTGGCAATGGGAATCTTAGCCGATAAATATGATGCCGATACCGTGTTTATGGATGCAGTACGTCATAAATGGAATCAGGGTGAGTCGGCTCGGGCGGAATATGAAGAGAAGTTGGCTAGACTGGATCGAGTAAAGACCATTGCTAATCCTGATCGAGATTTAGTGACAACGGGTCTTCGATACGTAATTTCTCACTCCGCCGAACCTGTTGCTATTCCGGGAGCAACATCAGTTAACCAGGTTAGGATAAACGCAGAAGCGGGTGTTTCTCTATTGCTTGATGATGAGTTGAATCGATTGAAAGTACTGTAAGTAGGTGATGATTCTTTCTTCAGCAGCACCTATTCGTTAATTTCACATCGTGCTAAACTCCGATTGCTTTGATTAGGCTGTATTCCTCAACTGATATCGGATTATCCCATGAAACAATAGCGTTATAATATTTGCCGGATTTCACCAAATCTAACTCAAGTTTACCAAGAAGTCGCTATTCCAGCTCTTTCTTGATATGGTTTTCGACCTCTTCCGTGTCGATTGATTCATGACTATATGTGTGCACGATCAAATTTACTCCGGCCTCGTACATTCGGTGTTGACTTAAATCTGGTGTCCCTTTCTCAGCTATATATTTTTCTTTGTGGTCGCCTTTCAATACCTCAAGGTTAACACCAGTTTCCAGAAGTTGATCGTCATTTCTTTCTATATAATTCATTAAATATTGCTTGATTAAATCACGGTTTTTCTCGAAATTATCAAGTAGACATTCGGCAACAAGTTCTGTTCCTGTTTCCGAATCAGCAGTCTGATGATTCTCATCGTTCATATTAAACTTTCCTTGGTCACCATAGCACGGTTACTAGAACTTCTCTGGTAAAATTAACCTGAATTCAAAAATCTGATTATATTACGAACTTCCCCTGCAGGATCGTGAATAAGCTTCCATCAAAAATTCATGCTATCTATAGTTGTGTCTATTTTTACTGTAATCGTTAGGTGTCAAAAGTGTCAAATTCTGGGGGTAGGTGTGTAACGTTGTATCAAACGTATACGGCGCGATATTGTTTCTAGAATCTATTGTCAGTGGGAGCCGTTTATGTTGGTTTGACTTGAAATGGTGGGAGCTAATTCATGATGGTACAAAGGACAAATTGTGTCTGATGTGCATTCATAGAATGGGTTATACTATTAATCGAATATCATTAATGGGATCTGGCAGGAAATTCCACTGCTAAGGAAAAAGGATGAAAATTACTAAGATTGAACAGATGCGCGTAGATATTCCCTATTTGGAAAGGATCCGTCAGCATTTACAAAAGGGCCGGAATCTTGGGAATCGGGCGACAGATGAAGATTTTTAGGCTAATTAGGGCAAATATCTCAAGCAGTGGCATGCGTCTGAACCACCCACTGTCCGGACATCCATTTACCGGGTACAGACTAACGAAGGGTTAATCGGCATTGGTGAAGGGGCCGATATTCCTGAGTCGCAATTGGTTAGCTATTTGGGGAAAAGTCCTTTCGAGTTTATAATGAATGATCAGGTTGGACACTTCAAATCGCTTTTTACGATTTAATGGGACAGGCTGTTGGATTGCCAATTGCACAGATGCTAGGTCCATCACAGTCGGAGGTTCCCATTGCTTATTGGTCACATTCTTTCCCGCCGAAGATTATGCGACAGGAAACAGAGATAGCGATTGAAAGTGGGTTTAAGGCACACAAATTTAAAAGGAGAGCACACACGGATGTTATTGATCAGGTCGAATGCATATTCGAAGTCTGTCCTGAAGACTATGAGATAACAATTGATGCTAACTGCACTTTTGGAATTCCTGAACGAGTTATCGAAATTGGTAGACAACTGCAAAAATACCCGCAGGTAAAGTGCTTGGAATCACCGATTGATCAGGAAGATGTCGATGGCTATCGTCAACTGAAGGATTCCCTTGGTTATCCGTTGGTAATCCATTTTGGATCTTCTCATCCAACAATTTCGTTATCGACAGATACTTATGACTATTACGTCTTGGGTAGCTGGGCGCCTAGTATCATGCGATACGCCAATATTATATCTTCTGCCAATAAGCCGTTTTGGATGTAGATGGGGTTTACGGGGATATCGGCCGTCTTTATGGCGCATTTGGCCGCTGCAATTCCCAATGCTTCGCTGGCTCATGTTTCGCTTTTCAGACTTCTGGAACATTCGCTTCTTGCAGAGCCATTGCAGATTTCTAAAGGGAAAGCAAAAGTGCCATCGAAACCGGGGTTCGGTATCGAAATCGATATGGATGCGATTGACAAATATCGAGTTGCCTAAATTCTCTAGATCTATCGAAAAAATCATGAAGAAGGATGAGGTATCACGTCAGTTCAGTCAACCACAATATAACGATCTCGGTGCTGATGAAGTCATTGAACCAATTTTTCCGCTGGGTATTGTACCAACGATGGAAGCTTGGAAGGAAGAGCGTACCGCCCTTCTCCGTCGCTGGAAGGCGGTTTTGGGAACTCCGGCTTTTGATAGTTTTGACCGGACACAGGAAGCCGTTGAGATTTTCGAACGACCAACCTATACGGGAACTATCTTCAAACAGGCTACGGGGCCAGATACGCTTCAAACGCTGTTGTTGATGGAGCCGAAGCTGGTCACATTATCACCGCGCTCGGGTATGGTGGTTCCATTCTACGATCCAGATCGAATGGCGGGATTAGATCTAAAAACCCATCAACCTATCGCTGAAACGTCCAGTATCCGGTTTGGGTATCATTTGGTTCAACAAGGATATGTTGTGGTTTGTACTGAAGCTTTTCCCTATAACACGGTTCCTGAACCGGAACATAATTTAGGTTTTGCTTGGTGGGAGCAGGCAACCGAAAAGCTGTTGACGGAAAATCCAAATTGGACTGGAATCGCCAAGTTGGCGTGGGATACGAGTCTCGCCATTGATCTGCTTTTAGATCAACCTGACATAGATCTAGGGCGGATTGGTGTGATGGGACACTCACTCGGAGGGAAAATGGCTTTCTACACCGGTGTTTTTGACCAACGCGTCAAGGTCATTGTCGGATCGGATTTCGGTTTGGGATTCAATTTTACCAATTGGAATGCGCCTTGGTATCTGGGCAATCAGGTACTCTCACCAGGTTTTACTCTTGCGCACCATCACCTTCTTGCCTTGTGTGCGCCTCGGTCTTTTTTCTTAGTCGGTGGGAAAACGGATCGGCCAGCCAGCTGGCAATACATTGCGGAAGCTCGGAAAATCTATCAACTCTATGATAGCAGCGAGTCCATCGGTTTCGTCGATCATGCTGCCGGGCACTGGCCAACCGAAGAATCATTACGCATCGCTTATCAGTGGCTGGCAGAGCAATTCAATCTAATTCCACAACCTTGGATGCTCTAGGCGAGTATCATATTTTGCTACAGTTTTTAGCGGGGAAACTAACTGGGGGAATTGTATTTTTCACTTAACCAAATCAAGCCGATCAAAAAATTGGCCTGAAAATCTCGTATTCGGTGTCTTGAACCATGTGATTCCATTTCTTCCAGATATCTTGGGCGTGTTCCTTGCTTTGGCAGATATCAATAAAAGCATGTATCCATTTGTTTACGAAATCATATGCTGGTAGAATATCCCAGAAGTTTTCGAATTCTGATTCTGGCCCAAAACGTTCCAAAGCTTCTAAGTGGACATCCTTGGTTTCAAGGGAACAAATAATATCCCATTTTTTTGTTCCTAACATCTTGTATGTGCTGATATCAGTCACAACATTAGCTGGTTCAAAGTACTGTTGGTACATAGAGAGAGCTTCTTCGCGGTGTTCTGTTATAAACGATATTCTGTACTGAATCCGCCACAATTTTTTTGATGTGCGCGTTCTTAGTTGATCTATTGAATTGTGATCAATATGGATGCATCCTCCGTATCCTAAATCAATAAGTGCATTGATTTCGGTCAATCGGAACCTCAGTGGATCTTCAAGTTTTTGAGCGAATGCTTGACGGCTAATACCTAAATCTTCAGCCACTCTTTTCTTTTTGCTTCTCAGTTTCTCTTTTAATCCGATGTTGTCAACCCTAATCATAATATACTTTGACCAAGCTTTCTTTGGCTAGAATTTAATGTATCTCAGCCACGTTGCGACGGTGATTGGAATCCACTGATGTTACCTTAATTGGATGTATATTGCAAGTTAATTAACATGTTTGGCATGTTGTTTAAATATAGTTTTCTATACTCACCTTAGGTGGCTTTGATATTGGCTTATGTTTAATTTTAGTCACGATATGAGAATTCATGTTTACTTGATTCTACAAATATGATATTGTAGCTCCTATGTGTATGCGGGTTTGTTTTTCCTGTTAAAAATTTTATGATAGGGAGATCGTGGATTTATAAGATTCTTACGTGGATTGATACCATTGTATGTACTAGTCGCAGATTAAGGTTTCTCGTTCGTCGATGTTCAGGATAAGCTGTCGGTTGATTAGGGGATATAAGAGTTCCTATTTAAGTTTAGAGACAGTATCTGGTTTCAAAGTTAAAGTTAGGTAACTTCAAGGCTGCCCCGTTGAATCTGTAATCTAGGAGAAGCTTGATAAAAGGAAAGTTAATCTGTTAAATACTGCTAATTAAACTGTCTTCTTAAACCACAAAATAGCCCTGGTAGACTGCCGGGGCTATTTTATTGAGAGATTTGGATTATTAATAAAAATCAAACTTTATGAGATGAAAGAAGCGTCACGGGTTCAAACGGCCCGAATTTCGATCAAATCTATATTATTCGGTCTGTTGTTGATGCCGTTGTGCGTGTACTTGGTGGCTCTTGAGGAGATGATCTGGCACTCATTACACTGGTCATCGATGTCTCTTCCCCAAATCTCCGTTTTTTTTCTTTTTGTATTGATTGTAGTTAACAAAATTGCCAGTCGGATTTTATGCAAGGAATTGTTTTCCCGCAGTGAGTTACTGATGATCTATGTGATCATCTCTACGACCTTGGCTTTTACCGCACACGACAACATGGTGTGTTTGATGGGTGTTCTTCCACATGCTACTTTCTTCGCGACTGCCGAGAACGACTGGATCAATCTTTTTTACCAGTATCTACCGGATTGGCTGGTCATCCGTGATGACAAAACCGCCTATTATTTTTATAAAGGTGAATCGGCATTCTGGTCAACAGGTTTTTACCGATTCTGGATTAAGCCGGCCATCGCGTGGTCTTTTCTGATCAGCCTACTTTTTTTTATGCTTCTTTGCATCAGTACTATCCTGCGGAAACAGTGGATCGAAAGCGAACGGCTTGCTTATCCTATTATTCAGATTCCTTTGGAAATGACTGATTCCACCTCTGGTTTTTTTCAGAACCGAGTTATGTGGATAGGGTTCAGCGTAGCAGGTGCTATCAGCTTGATTAACGGACTCAGCTTCATTTATCCTAATATTCCTCGATTCCCAATTAAAGAAGCAAATTATGATCTATCTAATTATTTCACGCATGCGCCTTGGAATTCGCTCGGAACCATGCCGCTTCGGTTTTATCCTTTTTTAATTGGTCTTTCCTTTTTGATACCATTGGATCTTACCTTCTCAACATGGTTTTTCTATCTGTTCCGAAAATTGGAGAGGCTGATAGGCGCTACGATGGGGTGGAACATTCCCAAATATCCATTCTTTGGTGAACAAGCGACGGGAGCGATGATAGGTCTTTGCTTAACTGCTATCTACTTGGGACGATGGCACTTGGTAGAAGTTTTTAGGAAAGTGATTGGTCTTGATTCTACGCTTGATGACAAAGATGAACCAATGGGCTATCGAACTGCGGTGTTATCTTTTCTCGGCGGGATGGTTGTTCTGATGATTTTCTGTGGCCATCTGGGAATGTCTCAATGGTTGGTACCATTATTCTTTGGGCTCTATTTTGTCATTGCTATTGCTATGACACGAATGCGGGCTGAGGTTGGACCTCCATTGCACGCAATTGTCTTGGTGAATCCGCAAATTATTTTGGTTACGGGGCTTGGTACTCGTAAACTGGGTACCGCAAATTTAACCATGTTTTCGCTTTTTTACTGGTTTAATCGATTAAACCGAAGCCATCCAATGCCTCATCAGTTGGAAGCGTTCAAAATCGCCGAACGAACGGGGGCCAATACCAGTCGCCTATTCTGGGCTATGATGTTGGCTCTGGTTGTTGGCGTGTTATTGACATTCTGGATATTTCCGTACACACTTTATAGATACGGAGCGACAACCGCTGGGGAATTGTTGGGTGCAGGTTCGCAAGCATATAGCAGCTTAAGCGGTTGGTTACAACATCCAAACCCTCCGGATTATGTCAGTAGTAGTGTGATTGGTGTGTCATTCCTCTTTTCAATAGGAATGATGTGGATGCGAATGCGGTTTTTGCGGTTTCCGTTTCATCCTGCTGGATATGTTCTCGGTGTCAGTTCCGGTACCATCGACGTTTATTGGTTTGCCCTTTTCGTTTGTTGGTTAGCAAAACTTCTGATTCTTCGACATGGTGGTGTTAGATCTTACCGTAAAGTCTTGCCATTCTTTATGGGATTGGTACTGGGGGATTTTGTTGTGGGCTGTTATTGGGGATTGCTCAGTATTGTTATTGGTGTACCACTGTATACGACTTGGTTTTAGCTGGGGACTCAACCGAAAAGTTAGGTAATACGGTCAAAATAGGGTTTTAGATCGAGTTGATTCAATCCTACAAGTTGACGGTCTTTTTCTCTGCGAAGTTTTACCTCAACGGCATTTTCCTGAAGTGTACGGTTGCTGATAGCAATTCGAACTGGTAAACCGATCAAGTCTGCTTCCTTAAATTTAAAGCCGGCACTTTCGTTCCGGTCGTCGTAAAGTACCTCATATCCGTTGTTTTGCAGGTTCTTATATAGAGTTTCTGCCGTTTCGATTACTTGATTGTCTTTGCCTATTGGCATTAGATGAATCTGGTATGGACAGATTGAGACCGGAAAGATTATTCCGTCTTTATCATGGTTGGCTTCTATCACGCTGGCTAGTAATCGACCCACGCCAATTCCGTAGCATCCCATGACAATCGGCTTTGTTTTGCCATGTTGATCAAGATAATAGGCGCTCATGACTTCACTATATCTGGTTCCGAGCTTGAAGATATTTCCAACCTCAATACCTTTTTTAGCCGTCAACTGACCACCGGTGAAATAGCAGGTGTCTCCGTCCTGAGCTAAGGCGATATCCGTAACAATGTCTGCCTTAAAATCACGTGGATAATTGACGTTTTTTAAATGATATCCTGGTTTGTTGGCCCCGGCAACCAGGTTCGTGGTGCTGGCAACGGAGTCATCTATAATTACTGTTACGTTTTTAAGATTTATTGGTGATGCGTAGCCAGCCACAAGGTGATGCTGTGCGACTTCCTCTTTAGTAGCAATGCGAATTGGGGTTTTGAGAGCATTGGCCAATTTGGTCTCATTGACTTCAAAATCCCCACGGATAGCGGCAAAAATCAGGCTGTCATCCGTGACATAAAAAACTGCCTTCAGTGTCTGTTTTTTTTGAATTCCCAAAAATTGAGAAACCTCTTCAATTGTTTTTTGTTCCGGTGTTTCAATCTCTTCAATCTGAAGAGGATCCCCGTTGTCCATTCTAGGTTTTCTTTGAATGGCAACTTCAGCATTGGCCGTATACTCACCATTTTGGCTGATGATCAGGTTATCTTCGCCTGATTCTGTGATGAGCATGAATTCGTGTGCGGCGGAACCTCCGATCATGCCGGTGTCTGATTCAACCACCACGACCTCAATACCCGTCCGATTAAAAATGTTGAGATAGGCTTGATATATCCGTTCATAATACTGGTCAAGATCGGTTTGATCTACATGGAAGCTGTAAGCATCCTTCATCATGAATTCGCGGACACGGATTAGCCCTGCTCTCGGACGGGGTTCATCGCGGAACTTTAGCTTTATCTGGTATAGCATTAGCGGCAGTTGCCGATACGAATTAACTTGATTTCGAACCAGATCTGTGACGGCTTCCTCATGCGTCATCGCCAGAACTAGGTTTCGACCAAATCGATCTTTGAATCCCACTAGTTCTTTGCCAACAAGTGGTTCAAGCCGACCGCTCTCAGCCCACAATTCTGCTGGATGAACTAGTGGCATATTGATCTCTTGGCCGTCGATTGCGTCCATTTCTTGACGGATGATCTGTTCAATTTTCTGTAGCGAGCGTTGTGCCAAAGGAAGGTGGCTGTACATACCTGTGGCTAAACGACGGATCATGCCCGCTCTCAGCATGAGTTGATGGCTTGGAATCTTGGCTTCGGATGGCGTTTCCTTCAACGTTTGGGTGAAAATCCTTGACATTCTCATGAGAATCCCTTAACTTGTTGTTACTGCGTCTGCTATCATGTCACCAATTTCGGAAGTGGCGTATCCCATCCTACCAGCTCCAAAATCCTTGATCTTTTGACTAGCAAGTAAGTCGATGATCGCGTTTTCAACTAATACGGCAGCTTCGGGTTCACCGATATGGTCGAGCATCATACCAGACGCTGCAATTGCCGCAATTGGATTGATTTTATTTTCTCCAGTGTATTTGGGGGCGGAACCGTGAATGGGTTCAAACATTCCAACCTGGCCGGGATGCAAATTTCCGGAAGCAGCTATCCCCATTCCTCCTTGAATAATCGCACCGAGGTCTGTGATGATGTCGCCGAACATATTACAGGTCACGATTACGTCAAACCATTCTGGATTCTTAACCATCCACATAGTGGTTGCGTCAACAAGGGCATGATCTTTTTCAATCTCTGGGTATTCTTCACCAACCTCATCGAAGGTCCTTTGCCACAATTCGTGCGCGTAAGTCAAAACGTTGCGTTTATCGCAAACTGTGAGTTTGTTCTCTTTGTTTCTTTTCTTGGTATACTCAAAAGCGTAACGGATACAACGTTCAACGCCTTTGCGTGTATTAATCATCTGTTGGATTGCAACTTCGTCTGGTGTGCCGCGTTTCAGAAAACCACCTATTCCTGCATAGAGTCCTTCCGTGTTTTCTCGCACAATAACAAAGTCAATGTCTTCGGGGCCTTTGTCTTTGATCGGCGTTTCTACGCCTGGATACAGTTTTACAGGTCGCAGATTAATGTATAAGTCTAATTCGAAACGGACTTTCAGAAGAATTCCTTTTTCCAGAATACCTGGTTTTACGTCAGGGTGCCCGATAGCCCCCAGGTATATGGCATCTGCCGATCGGAATTCATCGATTGCTGAATCGGGCAAGATATCACCAGTTTTAAGGTAGCGATCACCACCAAAATCGGTTTCAGTAAGTTGATATGTGAAACCAATTTTTTTGGAAGCAGCGTCGAAAACCTTGATCGCTTCGTTGGTCACCTCAGGTCCAATCCCGTCGCCGGGAATAGTTACAATTTGGTACATGCAAAACCCTCCAAAGGTTGGGGTCAAAAACCAGATTCTACCATTTATTGTGGCGTTAGAACAAGCTTTTTATAGTTGTAAGAATTTAAGATATGATATGATAATCCATCAGAAAATCAGGAGTTAGGAAATGGGGAAAAAAGTTAATCAAACACATATTACCCTGACGCAAGGAGATATCACCCAGCAACACGTTTCGGCAATTACAAACGCTGCTAACTCAAGGCTTGCTGGCGGGGGAGGGGTCGATGGTGCTATCCATCGTGCCGGAGGACCAGCAATTATGACTGAATGCGATCAGATCCGTCAAGAGCGGGGTGGTTGTCCGACAGGACAAGCTGTTATTACCACTGGCGGAGATCTCTACGCAGATTATGTCATCCACACGGTTGGTCCTGTTTGGGAGGGGGGTAAGTCCAGTGAACCGGAACTGCTAGCGAGTTGCTATCGTCAGAGTTTGAAATTAGCAGTAGAAAATGGGATCAAGACGATTGCCTTTCCTTCAATTAGTACTGGTGTTTACGGCTATCCAATGGAAAAAGCTGCAGTTGTTGCTATTGAAGCAGTCACACTGTTTCTGAAAGAGAATGAAAGGTTCTCAGAGGTAAGATTCGTACTGTTTAATGCAGATGATTTAAAGCAGTACCAACGATTGTTTTTGTCAAATCAGCCAAAAATATAAAGGCCGAAACGATGTTAGCAAATAGCTTCAGATGCCGAGAAAGGGACTCGAACCCTTACGGGCATACGCCCACTAGATCCTGAATCTAGCTTGTCTACCAATTCCAACACCTCGGCTAAAAAACACTTGGAGTTTATCCCAAAAACCCGAAGATTGTCAAGCCTTTTTACCTTGTTGAGCTTGAGTTTGTCGTTGACATTTCTGGTATTCCTTGTTATATTGCTTTAAGTATCAGGTTATTCGGTTTAACTGAGATTGGAGCTCAAATTAATTATGGCAGAAGAAAGCAACAACGAACTCATCCCTGTTCCTGAATACGAGGTTCTTGAAAAAGTCGATGACCAAGCCATTATACAAATGATGACTGGTCAGGCGATAAAGGATTATGTATATTCATTCAAACAGGGTGGAAAAGTTGTGGAAGGGCTTACACTAGCTGGAATTAATGAAGCGGCAAATCGTCGTGGTGGCATCGAAGTCGATTCAATCGAGTACACGGAACGAGAGCAATCTTGGCTGGCAGTAGTTAAGGCCACTGATTCTTTCACTGGATCGTCAAGGTATGGTGCCTGTGAACAGCCGAAGAATGCTGGATCCCGTCCTGATCCGTTTGCTTTTACTAAGGCAATTCATAAGGCTCAGCGTAATGCCATAAAACAGCTGTTGCCGGTTCCGGTAATTAAGGAGGTTCTTAACTACTACCTACACGGTAAATCGAGTGGGTCAACTTACGAAGTCCTTGAATCAAATGCCTCTCAAAACGATAATGTGACAAATGCGCAAAAAGCGGCTTTTTCTGTGGCAAGCAAACTCAAACCCAGATTTGATCAGCATGCTATTAGTCAGAATGATTTTTGGAATTATGTTAAACGCTGTTATGGTGTCGAGACGCGAAACGACATGACAGAAATGCACTGGACGCAATTGTCGGCAGAATTAACTGCTGCTGACCGAACACCAGAGCTTTTTAATGAGATGCTTGATCGTATTAAGAAATTGGAAGCTGCTGTTGCTGTCAGCGAAGTTCCAGAGACACCAGATCCAGCACTGAGCGTGGAGACGGGAAATTCCGACGCGTCTACAAATACCCCTTTCTAGATCATTTCCTCTCCTTCTTCCTACTCGGTGTTAACAATAAGTGCTTCACTATTTTAATTCTGACAAGACTTCAAGAAATCGTCTCACGTCGTTGCTTCCATTATAAAGGTGCGTGGAAATTCTAACACGACCGTATTCTCCCCAGCATAGTATTCCTCTTGCTGCCAGTTGGTTCTGCATTTCCTTAGCATTCGAGAGTTGAAAGCAGGTATTGCCTGAACGGGAATCATAATTCTGTGGGCTGATTACTATAAATCCCAGATCCTTTAGTCCGTCACTGACTTGCTTGGATAAAGAACGTGCATGATCAGAAATTTTTGCTGTTCCGACAGAAAGCAGGATTTCAAGAGCTTGATCCAGATGCATAACGACCAGCATGGCAGGATTCCCTGGCTCCAATTTACCTGGCATCGGTTTTTCTGGCGCATTTGCTAGTCGTTCAGCACCTTGTTCCGGCCATACAGAGAGATTATGCCAACCGAAACAGGTGACTTTCGTTTCTGTTTCTGCCCGCTCACTAAAATAACATGGTGCTACCCCGTGTGTGGCAAGCATCCATTTGTAACTACTACTGACTGTTAAATCCGTTAATTCTGCCGCAACTTCCACGACTCCAGAAGAGTGCGTGGCGTCGACGGCCAAGAGGGTATGGTAATCTCGGATGCCTTCCGATAATTGTTCCAGATTCAAGCATTGTCCGGTATAAAAACTAACGTGGCTTACGGCGAGTACCCTTGTTCTGTCGTCGGTGGCATTCAATAAATCTATTTCGTTCACCATCCAGTTAGAATGGGGAATCAATCGTATATCAACGCCCTGTGATCTGAGATGTTTCCACGCATAGGCTACAGATGGAAATTCCAGGTTGGTTGTTACCACATTGTCTCCCTCTCGCCAGTCTAAACCTCGTGCTAGCCAGTTCATGCCCTCGGCCGCCGATGGCATAAAAGCTATTCGGTGTGCGGGTACTTTCCACAGTTTTCCCATTTTCTGCCGGCATTGTTCACCTCTGGCATAAATTTTCGATCGGCCATCATACCCGGCGCTCTTCAATTGTGCAAACTCCGCGAAAACTTTTTCTTGGATTTTTAACCAGGGAGCTTCTCCCCCTGTACACAGATGTATTATCTCATCTAAATCTACGAATTCGTCTGGATGGACTAAAGGTTTTACATCTGCATCTGGGGTTTTCATCTTCTAGGTCCAGTTTCAAATAATCCTTTTTGTCTTTTTGCCTCGGTTTTTTTATTGAAAGATCTAAATTTGAATTATTGGTGAAGGGTAGCCGTAGGTAGGAAAATGTGTGGGGTCAGTCGAATACTTATCTACTAACTCGGATTTATTGTCGACTCTAAACTTGTGTCATTCAGAGGTCACTAGGAATTCCATAGTTTTCCCATCTTTTGTCGACGAACTCTATCATTTCCTCTGACATCTGGATTTCTTCCGGCCACTCACGTTGGAACCCCTCTTCCGGCCATTTCTTGGTAGCGTCAATTCCCATTTTTGATCCAGCGCCAAGGAGCGGCGCAGCATGATCAAGAACATCAATGGGGCCGTCTACAAAGGTAATATCCCGTTTGGGATCGACGTTACTTCCTACACGAAACCACACTTCATCTGTATCTTGGACGTCAACATCCTTATCGACAACCACAATGATTTTACTAAACATCAATTGCCCGAATCCCCAGAAACTGTGCATCATTTTTTTCGCTTGAAATGGGTAACGCTTATCTATTGAAATAAAAGCGAAATTATGGAAAATGCCAAAAATGGGAAGGTTCATATCGACTAATTCTGGGAATTGGGTTTTAAGCAGTGGCAAGAAAATACGTTCAGTTGCTTTGCCCATATAATAATCTTCCATTGGTGGTTTTCCCACAATAATTGTTTGGTAAATCGGTTTCTGGCAGTGTGTAATCGCCGTTAAGTGAAAAACGGGATATTGATCGGCTGAGGAATAGTAACCCGTATGATCTCCAAATGGTCCTTCGAGACATGTTTCATTTGGATCAATATACCCCTCAAAGACAATGTCAGCGTCAGCCGGTACAGAGAGATCTACAGTTTTACACTTTATTAATGTTACGTTGGATTTGCGTAAGAAGCCAGCGAATAGGAATTCCTCAATCCCAGTTGGGAGTGGGGCAGTTGCTGCATAAGTCATCACTGGATCTCCACCAACAGCTACAGCGACGGGCATTTGTTTTCCTGCCTGAAAATACTCACGGCAATGTTTAGCACCATCGTGGTGGATCTGCCAGTGCATAGCGAAAGTGCGGTTGTTAATTTTTTGCATGCGGTACATGCCAACGTTCCGATCGCCATGCTCAAGGCCTCTGGTGATCACTTGGGGTAATGTAACGTACTTACCGCCGTCTTCCGGCCAGCATTTAATAATCGGAATTTTATCCAGATCGATTTGCTCTTCGGTTAATACAACTTCTTGGCAACTGCCGTTTCGTACCTGTTTGGGGGGGAATTTGGTGAGTTTGGAAAGGGTGCCGAGAATTTGGACTTTTTCAAGTATTGTCTGGGGAGGTTTGATTTTGATTAACTCCCCAATTTCTTCGGCAATTTCCTGTATGTCTTTAACACCAAGTGCCAGTGACATTCGCTGGTACGAACCGAAGGCATTGATCAGAAGAGGGATTTCGCTGCCGGCAATGTTCTCAAATAATAATGCTGGGCCGCCATCCTTGCTTTTGCTGACCCGATCGGTTATCTCAGCGACTTCAAGTTCTGGTGAGACTTCTAATTTAATACGAAGAAGTTCGCCTGCCTGATCCAGTGTCTCAATAAAATCGGAAAGCCCAGTGTAAGCCATTTATTTCCTTACTGCGAGTTGGTATTTTATGCTGTTTGACACACGTTTAGCAGTTTTCGGGCATCAACTGAAAGGAGGTATACACCCATTAGCCACCGCTAATGGCAGGAACAAAGTGGATTTCTGAATCTGGACTTACCGTCTCACGCATACCTGCTTGTGAAAGCTCACTTCCGACATAAACAGCGATAAATGGTTTAATCCGATCGCCGTCACAAAGCCGATCTTTTACACCAGGAAAAGCTTCGTCAAAATTAAGGATAATTTCGCGGATTGTTTCGCCTTCAACGTTCACCTGATCCTGACCTGCGGTCAGGTCTTGCATAAGCGAAGGAACTGATACAAGTGCCATTTTTTTAGATACTCCCCATGGCTTGAAGCACACGATCAGGAGACATTGGCAGTTCTGTCATTCGAACGCCGATAGCTCTTGAGACGGCATTGGCTATAGCGGCAAGTGGGGGAACAAGAGGAACTTCACCGGCCCCTCTAACGCCGTACGGGTGTCCCGGATTCGGCACTTCAACCAGTACAGTTTCAATACTCGGCAGATCGTAGCTGGTCGGCATTCGATAATCAAGAAAACTCGCGTTTGTCATATGACCTTCATCGTTATATAAGTATCCTTCACTAAGAGCCCAACCAACTCCTTGTGCAACTCCACCTTCAACTTGTCCTTCAGCGTAGCTCGGGTGAATTGCCCTACCAACATCCTGAATGGCGGTATAGCGCAAAATATCGACTTTACCTGTTTCCGGATCAACTTCAAGATCGACAATGTGGGTTGCGAAACCGTTGCCAGCGCCCCCAGGACTGGCAGTTACCGACCCCACTAATGGGCCTCCGGCAGCGGCCACTTCTTTGAAGGTCATTCGTAACGCATCACCATTTTTTTGAGCTAAGAATATTCCATCTTCAAACCGCACGTCGGAGGGTCTAAGTTCCCAATGCTTGGCAGCAACTCCTATCATTTGTGCCCTGATGTCCTCGGCCGCATTGATAGCTGCAATACCAGTTGCAAAAGTTGTACGGCTCCCGCCAGTGACACCTGTATAACCAACCGAATCCGTATCACCCACAGCAGGCATAACATCTTCTGCTGATATTCCTAACACTTCTGCTGCTTGCATGGCGATTGATGCGCGCGTTCCACCAATATCCGTGGACCCCTCGATCAGATTAATTCTGCCATCAGTATTGACATTGATGGTTACACTAGACCGGCCACCACCATTCATCCAGAAACCTGAGGCAACGCCTCTTCCTCTTAGCTTACCATTAGGTTTTATATCAATTGATTCCGCGTAGTGGTGATGATTTTGAGCTGCTTCAACAGTTTCCAGATAACCAATCTTTGGATAAATCGGACCATCACAACGGCGGTCTCCCTCTTTGGCGCCATTGATCAGTCGAAATTCAATTGGGTCCATGTCCAATTTTTGGCAGATTTCGTCTATAACACATTCTGATGCAAAGCAAGCATTGGGTGCTCCTGGTGCCCTGTAGGCTGAAGATTTTGGCTTATTTAATACGACATCGTACCCATCAATTTGTAGATTGTCAATTTTATAAGGGGCGAAAATACAGAGCGATCCAGCACCAACAGCCGATCCCGGATAAGCACCCGCTTCAAAGACTAGATGTGCTTCAGCGGCCGTGATTTTTCCCGTCGTGTCAGCACCCAATTTTACGCGAATATATGAGCCAGGTGCTGGGCCGGTTCCCTCAAAGACTTCCGTCCGTGTCATTGTCATCTTGACCGGCTTCCTAGTTTTCATAGCTAAAAGCGCGGCAATGGGTTTGATATACACTTGAACTTTCCCTCCGAAACCACCACCAATTTCCATCGGTACAACTTTGATTTTTGAAACTGGCATTTTGAGGATTTTGGAAAGTTGGTCACGAACCCCGAATGCGCCTTGTGTACTGCACCATACCGTCAGCTCGCCATCTTCGTTGTATTGAGCGGTAGCGTTATGGGTTTCAATATATCCTTGGTGTATTGTGGCTGTTGAAAAATCGCGTTCAACGATTACGTCTGCTGCAGCAAAACCTGTTTCTAAATCACCGTGTTTCATCTGCGAATGGCTGGCAACATTCTGTGATTGATCTCCTTTTTTTCCTATCGATTCTGTTTTTAGGGATTCATGCAGGACGGGAGCATCTGGCTCCATTGCCTGACGGACATCAAGAACCGGCTCGAGAATTTCGTAGTCTACCTCAATCATGTCGAGCGCTTCTTCAGCAGCATAAGGATCAGTTGCGGCAACAGCGGCCACCGGGTGTCCTTTATATAAAGCTTTGTCGCTGGCAAGAATATTATCGCTCAAATGTTTAAGGTTTATAACCGTTTCACCCAGTTCTGTGATAGTATCTTCGACTAATGGTAAGTCCTCTGAGGTGATTACGCATTTTATTGCTGGATGTGACGCAGCCTTACTAACATCAATCGAACTAATTCGCGCATGTGCGTACGGGCTACGCAATACTTTACCATGTAACATATCAGGAAAATGAATATCAGCACCATAGGCCGCACGACCAGTTACTTTATCAATACCATCATGCCGAATTGGCCGTGTGCCAATTACTTTGAATTCTTTATTCTCAGCCATTATCAACCACCTCCGAATTCATTGGTTTAGCTACGTCCATTACAGCTTCAATGATTTTATGATATCCTGTGCATCGACACAAATTGCCCGCCAGCCAAAATCGGACTTCTTCCTCGTTTGGCGTTGGGTTTTGCTCAAGAAGCGCTTTGGATGACACGATAAATCCGGGTGTGCAAATACCGCATTGAAGTGCGGCGTGTTCCAGGAATTTCTGTTGGATTGGATGTAGACCTTCAGGAGTGGCGATTCCTTCAATTGTCTCGATCTGCTGGCCTTCTGCTTCGACACCAAGCACTATACAGGAATTCACAATTCGGTCACCCAAACGCACCGTGCAGGCACCACAATTACCGTTATTGCAACCTTCTTTAGATCCGGTTAAATGAAGCTCGTCTCTGAGTATCTCAAGCAGGCTTTGGCGCGGTTCACACAGGAATTCAACGCCTTCACCGTTAATCTCTGTTTGTACGTGTGTTTTTCTTGGCATTATTCAGTCTCCTTCACTCTATTTACAGCGCCATTTAGTGCCCGACGTGTAAGTACGCCCACAAGATGTTTCCTTTGGTTTGCCGTTCCTCGCATATCGCTGATTGGTCGAGCAATTGCTTGGGCGGCTTCTGCTGCTTGATTGATAATTTCGTCGGAGATTCCCTGACCGGAAAGCAAATTACCTGCCTCTTCCGCATAAAGAGGCGTTGGGGCTACCGCACCCAGTGCGACATGCGCGGATACAAATGATTTGTGATTCTCATCTAAAACCACTGATGCGCCAACACCAACAACAGCAATGTCCATCTCATTTCGTGGGATAAACCGCAAATAAAAGCTGCTGGAGTTCTTCTCAGGTACCGGAATCTTAATTGAGGTTAAGAACTCACCGTTTCCCATTGCCGTTTGACCGGGAGCAGTACAGAAATCCTTAGCTGCAACCTCGCGGGTTCCGCTTGGCCCCGCAATCACACAGATCGCATTCAGTACAATCAGCGCTGGTATTGAATCGGCGGCTGGTGAAGCATTACATAAATTCCCACCAACGCTTGCCCGGCCTTGAATTTGGATTCCACCGATGATCGAGACAGCATCGATTAAGCCAGGGTATGTAGATTTGATATCTGGATTGTTATAGATTTTATAACAGGGTGTGGACGCGCCAAGCACCAAACCGTCAGTTGCACTGTATGAAATTTCGTTGACTTCGGGAATTTGCTTGACATCAACCATCAGTTCTAAACTTCGGCGTTTTTCGCGAACTTGAACGATGAGATCTGTTCCACCGCTTAATACCCGAGCTTGATCTCCTTTCTCTGAAAGCAGATCAATTGTTTCACTGATACTTTTTGCTGCAACATATTTAAAGGCTTGCAAAGTTCTTTTCCTTAATAGTTTTAATGTAGAGTTTTGCTTGCTAATTGTATCTTAGTGAGAATTCAATCATATGTCAAACCAAAAGATCACTGTATGAGACAGGTACTAGATCCTCTTCAACAATCTTAAGAGTGTCTTTGACATGATTATGTTCTAACCAAGCTGATGTTTCTGTTTGATTTCGTAGGACCGTTTCCAACTCAATGAAATCACCTAATCCGGAAACGTGATCTAGGTGGACTCGTGTATTGCCAAACCACCACAAATCTCGAGTTTTTTCAACAATAACCTTTGTACCAAGGGCGCTTGATAGAATCAGTTTGAACGAATCTAAGTCATGAATTTGGCAGATGTGGTAATCACTGTAACAAGATTCAGCTGTATCACAACGATGATAGTAGATTAGGCTGGCGAAATCTGAGCCTTCCTCGCGAAGTTTGAGCCTGCCCTCAGGCGCATTAAAATAGGTGTCAACTTGGCACATTTTTTTCTCGTGTGTCGCCCCGAGTCCAACTAAATTTTGGATTGCTAGCTCTGGTGATATACATTTCGCTTTCACTTCTAAGTTTTTCATCTTTTAGGCACGATGACATATAATTTTCGATAGCTACAGCATGATTTTGGATATTCTAAGTTAGATACCCACGTAACTCAGTCGCTTTTGCAACACGCTGGACACCAACCATGAATGCTGCTGTACGCAGTGAGACACCTTTGTTTTTATGGATTTCAAAGACATTCTTATAAGCTTTAACCAGCATTTCCTTCATTTCCTTGTTCACTCGATTAATATCCCATTTGAACTGTTGAATGTTTTGTACCCACTCGAAGTATGAAACGATAACACCACCGGCATTAACCAAAATGTCGGGAAAGACTGGAATACCCCTATCGGCTAAAACCTGTTCTCCTGACATGGTTGTAGGGTAATTTGCTGCCTCAAAGATTGCCGATGCCTGAATTCGGTTGGCATTTTCCTCAGTAATTACTCCGCCGATGGCAGCTGGTATCAGAATATCACATTCAAGTTCAAGTATCTCTTGATTAGATATCTGATCAGCATCCCTGTAATCTTTCAGCGGTCGGCGTTCAACAGCATATTGAAATAACTGTTGTATTGGTAACCCATTTGGATTATATATCCCACCATAATAATCGCTGATGGCAATAATTTTGGCTCCCATTTGTGTAAGATACAACGCTGCGTGGGAGCCAACGTTCCCAAAACCATGAATAACAACTTTATCAAAGGATAAATTAAAATCGATTGTGGCTTCGGCGATTATTATTGATGTTCCATGACCTGTGGCTTCATTGCGGCCGATGGAACCACCCAATTCAATGGGCTTGCCGGTGACGATTTCCGGAGTATGGCCGTATCGTTTGCCGTATTCATCCATCATCCAAGCCATTACTTGAGCGTCAGTACCCATATCTGGCGCAGGTATATCTCGTTGTGGCCCCAAAATGAGCGAAATTTTACGGGTGAAAATTCTGGTTAGCCGTTCTAATTCATTTGTTTCAAGATCCAAGGCATTACACGTAACACCACCTTTAGCACCTCCGAACGGTATATCAGCTAGTGCTGTTTTCCAGGTCATCAAGGCGGCAAGGGCTCGAATATCTTCTAAATCGGCAGTGGAATGAAATCGAATGCCTCCTTTGTATGGACCGCGAGATCCATTATGCTGGACACGATAACCGGTGTACAAATCAAGGTGGCCATCATTTCGACGTAGCGGAACTTCAACGATAATCTCACGATACGGTTTAATCAGCGTCTGGCAGATTTCTTCAGATAAACCAAGTTGTTCAGCCGCGCCATCAAAAAAATAGTTTACAGTATCTGTTGGGGACTCTTTTTTCTTTTCGTTTGGGTTTGGCATAGGTAATCTTCAGTTATAATTATCCTAACATAAATATGCATGACATAGATTTATTTTACAATTTCCGCTGATTCCTGTCAATTTTAAACCCTTTGAAAATTGATTCGCATGCTAGAAACCCAGATTATGATTTGTCAAACTTAGGGATACAAAAAACTAAATAGGTTTTATTTAAGGTGATTTAGTGCGGCAATTCTCAGTTGCTGTTGAAGTAACCAGCTTCAACCACACCATCAAATCCTTCGGTTAAAACATCAATTCCAAATATAGCGTAATCAGGACACGAAACACCGGAAATGAAATATCGTGCCTGTTGACTGGCTTGAATCATTTTCTCAGTTGTCATTCCGATTACACCGACTAAGTTCTCATCCGTATCAAATCGGGGATAGGTGAAAAATACGCCGTAATCGCCTTCATATTGGAGTTGGCCGAACTTGATAATGTTATGCTTAACTTGGATCGGTGACGTTACTAAAAGTTGATCAAACACAGAATTGATATCAGCGTGGCCGTACAATATTAGACCTCTTGCATAAGTAGTAAAACTCACCAGAATTCTATAGCCGAGAGGCACCTAAATTCATTGAATACGTGGGCTTAAAAATCTCCGAACTTTTATTTCTTTGACTTATGCAAGAGGTCTATTATGTTCTGATTAGGGAATTGATCGAGGTTGAAGTCTTTGTCTGAAATGATTTGCACGTTGCCGTTGCCACGGTACCATCACGCCTGCTGGTCATAACGTACCTTGGCTATCAAAGCATGGTTTTCTTTGTCAGAACCATTGGTGTCGTAGACCCAGACCATGTTTTTGTTGAATGCTTGTTTAAAGGGACCGTTCCGGTGTGTACCCTTTAGTAACAGATCTGGATCTCCAGTTAGAATCCATTGTCCCTCTGTGGTACGAACAAGGTTGGTCCGTAGGTCTTTCTGAACGGTGATTTCAGTATTGTCAATGTTCAGTTTCACTTCTTTTTGTGGCATAATGTCTTTTAGATTCAGTTGCAGTCGCGCAGTATTTTCGGTTTTAATTTTGATCTGCCCTCGTCGTAAGCATCTGCCTGTATGCTACTGAGTTCCTCAGGGGTGATTTGCGAGTGGATAGTAGCCCAGGCATAAGTCGACGATATCGATGGATTTGGTGTTTTGAATCGAATTGAAAGTGGGGACATAGGATTTGGGTGACGGCGGAAGAATTCTATCATCGGTTGCCAATCCACTGATTCGTTTCCAAACCAGTGGCCTGCGTCTGTCTTCTCATGATAAATAAAGTTTTGATGGAATTTTTCAAGTTTTGCAACAATTTTGTGTGATTCTGTTGCTGGGACGTTGCTGTCCTTCTCTCCATGCAAGATGTAGATGGGTAAGTGGGTATAGTTTTCAACCATTCCGAAGACGTCGTTTTCCAGGTCAGATGAGGCAAACGGTGTATTGCTTAGATCTATTTTCCCATAGATGACGTCGCGGTAGGAAGCGAAGGTAATCCAGCCCGCTGCTGGCCCAAGTGCGGCGGATTTTGATGGGTATAGCGCACCGATATACCAAGTCCCGCGCCCTCCCATCAAGTGTCCGGTCAAATAGATATGTCTTGGGTCAATCTGATGTTGATTGATGACTAGATTAAGCGTCTCAAGGGCATCTAACCGTCCCCATTCTTGCCAGTCAAAACCATAAGGCCGGTGGTTGGTTGGTGCGATACAGAACGCTTTGGTTTTGGCTTGATAGCACGCTGCTTGACCGGTAGCTTCAACGGCTGCACCGTGAAGGGAAAGGTAAAGGGCATATGATTTTTTCGGATCGAAATTTCTAGGAGGCACAACGGCAAAGTATTGAGTGGATCCATCGATTTCCGATTTTTTAGTGGCGCGATATTGATGTCCTTTTGCTCGAACAGATAAAGCGAGGCTGACCGCCGTGGTGGAGTTGTTGTTCGAACCATCTTGATGAAGTAGGGTAATTACCAAGCTGTGTTGTCCGACATCGTTGAGTTCATTTCCCCTTGGTTGGCGTAGTTGTTTCATGGGGAAAGCGGGCTTTGCTAGGGCGTAGGGTAACAACGGATTCAGTTCAATTTCGGTTTTCTCAAACACCTCGTCGTCACCAAATTCAAGTCTAACATTTTTAAGAACTCGATCAGTATGGTTCAAAACCACCACCGCACCGTAACTGTCGATTAACGTGTCCTGACGCAAATCTGGAAAAAGCATGTCCCGAGGATTAATTGAGCAGGTTTCTTCAGTACGAATGAGTTTCAACTTGAATGCCCCACGTACTACTCGTACAAGAAACTTGTTTTTTCCCTTTTTTAAAGGGATTACCAAGTGAAGAAGTCCAGCTGAATAGAAGTCACCGAAAAACCGATCGCCGTTGACGAAAATCGAGTGGAATCCTTGGCCCTGCAGAAACACCGTTTGAGGCTATTCTGATTCATATTCACAATACGCCCATCCGTCACGAAAAAATTTGTATTGACATGGCCATCTTCATTGGCAGTTGCCGTTTCCTTACCATTTGGGTGTGAAATTGGAGTTCTCCATGACTTGAAGTAGTACAGGATCTTTTACAAACAATAATCGTCCACTAGTTTCCTGATGCGCAGCGACTTGCCATATTTGAGGCTGTTTGATTTCTGGACTTTGGGTTGTAACAGCCAATGTCAGGTAGGTGAGTAAGGTCATCATGGTATTTTTTCCTCAAATGTTAACGTAGTTTTCATTGGAGTTGTATTTCATACTACCAGATCTCTGTGATGGTTTACTAAATTGATTGTCCGCTTTTTTTGGTTTTCAAAGTAACGATTGTATTAGGCTTAGTATGATATTTTCTTCCTTGATTTTAGTGGTACTCTCTTCTTTGAAAAAGCTGAACACCCAAACAGAGAAACACGAGTGTAATCATTAAAAGTATGGAAATTGCAATCCAGCCAGTGGTTAGTTCCGTTTGTTTCAATAACATTTGGGCTCTATTCGAGAGGTTTCGTTTGGGGAAAATTGATAGCAGATGATGAATAACTGAAATTTTTTTGATATTCCCTGGTACAGCGATGGTAATTTTCTCCCAGCCAAAAGCAATAAGTAATCCCCATAGTATGGGGTGTTTAAAGCTGACACTCAGAACAACGAAAATGCTGCCATACGCTAGTAATCCAAGGATGATAACAGCTAGATACTTCATGCTCATGCTAAGGTGGAACAGGACATTCTCTGGCATTTTAGGATGTGTGGCAATAATCAGCGTAAAGATAAGATGTGAAGGAGCAATAAATAGAACTGATCCAACTAGATATGCCAGAAATTTACTCAACAGCAACTTTAATTTTTGAATCGGTCGCATGAGAAGAAAAGATAGGGTTTGATCTTCAATCTCATCAGCAATAGTGGCGGAAGCATAAAAGAGCGAAATTAACACCGTAATTACCATCAGATAAAATGTGACTGTTATGTTCGGAATGAACTTTATGACCTGACGAGTATTATGTTTAGTTAATCGGAATACTATCGCAACTAAAATCGGTGAGAGACTCATCACTAGTATGAAAATTGATTTTCGACTTGCCAGTATCTGTCGCAGCGTGTGTTTGAAGATGATAGAATATGGTCTCAGGTTTTGCATCGCCGATCATATTCTATCAGAAATCACTTGTTATCGTAAGTCTCAATTATTTTTTACCAGTCGAAGATCTATCTTTACACTATTGTCTTCAATTAGCTATTATTATCTTTAGACTAGGCAGTAAGAGGAAACAGCTGAGATGAAATCTGGACGTACAATTATTTCTTTTATTCTTATCTTGATGATATGTGTAGGTTCTGATCTATTGTGGGCAGATACTGATTGGAAAGAGGACTTAGAAAAAGACTATAAAAAAGTGCTGGAATCCAAGAGAGCAAAAAACCACCGTGGTTTGGTGATGAAATGGCACAATAAGGGGCATCTGGCAGATTTGATTGCCATTTATCAAGCGAATATAACTCCGCAGGATCCTGATCCTAACGTACACTATGGTCTCGGCTATGCGTACGCGGTACAGGACACAGATTTGGATTTAGCAGTTGAACAGTTTCAGCGAGCAATTGCTGTTGATCAAGATTTGCTTTCAGCACATTTTGCGCTTGGCAGACTCTATCAGAAACAGAAAGAATTTGATTTGGCCTTGCAGGAGATGAATGAATGCATTCGGATCGATTCCAAGTATCATGGGGCACACTTTAAACGGGGCCAGATTTTTTTGGAGAAGAAACAACTCAATCAGGCACTTCAAGCGTTCCAGACCGTTTTGGACATCAAACCTGCTGGAGTTCGTGCCGCACTTGGCATTAAGTCAAAAACGGAATGGCATCATCGTGCTGAGTATGGAATCGGAGTCGTCCATTTTCTGCGCGGGGAAAACGATCTGGCACGCGAAGCTTTCGAGTCGGTTATTGGTCAGAAAAAAGATTTTGCTCCGGCACGCTATAAACTGGGGCAGGTTCTGGCAATAGATCGACTTTACGACGACGCGTTGCTAGAGTATGAAAAGGCATCCAAATATCAACCCTGTACAGCTGCACTCTGGTATGAATTAGCTGTTATTTTTGAGGATCGGCAAAAAATCGATGGTGCGATTGATTTATATAAACGAGCAATCGCGCTTGATCCACAACACCCATTATCGCACTTCCAACTTGGTGGTATTTATTATGAACGTGGTGAACAGGCACTGGCCATGGAACACTACAAAGCCGCAGTGGCGGCTGATTCATCACTGGAAAACTATTTCTTGGATCAGGTGCCGCAGTATTACTCGGCGCTGATTAGCGCGGACGAAGCGCGATCTCTACTTGATTGGTCATTAATTGTTAAACCGAATGATCCGCTTGCCTACTTTTATTACGCACAGATCGAAGCCAATGAAGGGAATCCAACTGAGGCAATTCAGTACTATGAAAAGACAGTTTCGCTAGATCCTGATTATGCTGATGTTTACTTTCCATTGGGTGATCTTTACTATGATCAAGGAGATCGGGAGAGCGCCGCCCGTGTTTATCAACGAGGAATTAAGTTGGATCCAAATTTGAAACCTCATTTCTTCGACCTGGGGAAAACTCATTTTGAAGCTAATCAATTTGAAGCGGCAATTGTGCCCTTCGATAAGTATTTGCTGATCGATTCAGGGAATGTGGAGGCAACTTTCCTGCTCGGACAGTGTTATCAGGAGACGGAAGATTTTGACAATGCCCTTCGCTTCTATGCACGGACGATAGAACTTGACCCAAATCATAAAGAAGCCTTGATTCGCTCAGCTCGGATTTACAGGATGAAAAACGATCCGGAAAATGCGCTTGTCATGTTGATTAGGTTAACCGCAATCGATCCGGAGAATGTGCAGGCTCACTATCTATCTGGGCTATGTCACGTAGATCTAAAGGACAGTAATGCCGCCTTAGTTTCGTTTATAGAGACGACGCGGCTTGATCCCGATCATGTCGATGGTCATTTTCAGGCAGGTCTCATCTACGAACAAAAAGGGGATCTTGATAATGCTGTAAGTCGATACGAGCGGACGATTGAGCTAGATCAATCCAAAGCCGAACCGTTCTTGCGTCTCGGTCAGATTTACTTTGATCGTGGAGATAAAACCAACGTCATTCGTGTCTGGGAACCAGGATTAGAACTGGAGCCAAATCATCCACAGAAACAGTACGATTTGGCTGAAATCTTTGAAGAACGAGATCAACGAGAAAAAGCCATTAAGCACTTTGGTTTGGCCAATGAGTATGACCCAAGTCACTATGATTGGCATTTTCGTTACGCACGTTTACTCGATCGACATGCGTTAACTGTTGAGGATTACCATTTACATGCAGAAATGGCGGTAGATGAATATGGCAAGACCATCGGATTAGCTCCCAGTTACGCGCCAGCGTTTTTTAATCGGGGATTAATCACACGCCGATATCGCCAAATTGGCAAAACACTGCATAGATCTAGTAAGATCGCTGAAGATTTTAAACGGGTGATTACCCTCCAACCCAAAAATGCAGATGCACATTACCATCTCGCCATGACTGAACTTGACTTGGATAATCGTTACAAAGCCAAAGAATTTTTTGAGAAAACGCTAAGGATCCAGCCAGGATACAATGGAGTGAACGTTGAACTGGGTGCCATTATCGAATGGGAGCAGGACTTCCGTAAAGCCATCAAATACTATGAAAAAGAGATCACAGTCGATGTCAAGTGTGCTCGTGCCTATCAACGGCTGGGAGATCTTTATCGAAGTTACGAAATGGACTTTGAAAAGGCTGTAAAAATGCTCAAAAAAGCTTTAGAATTAGATCCGAATCATGTGCCCTCCTTACTGAATTATGGCAATACATTATTTAATATGGACCAACTTGGTCGTGCGGCGGAACAGTTTGAAATGGCGTTACAAATTGATCCGGAGGATCTGACGGCAAACTATAATCTGGCTTTAATGTATGAATACAGCGATAAAAGGCAGTTAGCCATTGATCGATGGAAACGATTTTTGAAGCTTAAGCCACCTGCCGAATGGAAAGCAGATGCCAGTGAGCATCTTCGAGGGCTCGGTCAATAAGGATTTTTTCGTTCTTCTCTCGTTACACTCATCACGCTGGGAAAGCGGACTTAAGGTATAAGTAAATCTGATATGGTTATCATAATCCCATTTGGAATACACGATTCGACCTAGTCGAGATGTCTCACTTCATTACCAACCCGCATGCTTCGGTTAAACTCCGAATGAAATTTCTTGGTTGATCAGATACAGTGTTCTAAAATTTTGGACTGTCATATATTAGTCTGTCAATTTCACATATGAGGTTTAAAGTCTTGATATCGGTGGAGATGCATGGATGAAAGTCTATACTGTTGGAGTGATTGGCTGTGGCCGAATTGCAAGTTTATTGGAGCAGGAAACGCATCGTGGCAATCCAAACACACATGCGGGTTGTTACGACTACTATCATAGAACCCGTATCGTAGCTGCAGCTGATATGTCCGATCAGCGTCGCCAGGCTTTTGGGTCAAGATGGGGTGTTTCTGGCCTTTACAAAGATTGGCAGGAGATGCTAGACATTGAGGATCTTGATATTGTTAGTGTTTGTACCTATCCAATTCCACATCGGGATATGGTTGTTGCTGCCGCTCAGTCGGGTGTCAAAGCCATATTCTGTGAAAAAGCTATGGCGACAGTTTTAGGTCAGGCCGATGAGATGATTGACATCTGTCAAAAAAATAATGTCAAACTCAGTATCAACCATGGACGCAGATGGGATTGGCAATACCGAAAAGTCAAAGAACTCATAGATCAGGAATATATTGGTGTACTGCAGTCCATGACGCTCCATTTTAGCGCTGGGCTGGCCAATAATGGAACCCACTATTTCGATATGCTCCGCTTTTTTGCGGGAAATGTTCAGTGGGCGGTTGGTTGTTTAGTTGACAAAGATTCCCTTGACCCGCGGGGAAGTGGTTATTTTCACTTCAAAAATGATGTGCAGTGCATTGTTAATGGATCCTTTGGAGCAGGGGCACAACACCTCTTTGAATTGATAGGATCTAAGGGACGTATCGTAGTTACCAACACACGGCCTCCTCAGTTCAAGATTTATGTTGGCGACAAAGAGGAATTGTTTCCTGACATGCCGAAGGATCAAGAAATCAATACTTTTGGTTCTGGTCGATGTGTGATTCCTTTATCGGTTGTGGAAATTGTCAACGGTCTGGATTTGGATCAAGATTCTATCTCAACTGGACATGATGGACGGGCAGCACTGGAAATGGTTCTTTCTTTTCACGAGTCAGAACGGTTGGGCAACAGTCGAGTGGATTTTCCTATGCAGAACCGTGACATTTGTGTCTTGGTTCGAAACGAAGATTTTATCAGCAGTGCAGTTCCAGAATAGTTGGATCGCGTGAGGAGAAAACCGATGGGTATAAGAGATGAAAAACTGGCAGTTGTAATTGCTGGTTGTCACCGTATGTTAAATCGAACCCCGGGCAGTCATAATTTTGCAACTGCTTTTTGCCAAGTGGAAGAAACGGAAGTTGTGGCCGTTTTTGATCTAGGCGCAGATACGCGGGCAGAATTTGTTTCGTGTTGGCATGATGTGTGGGGTGACATTCCGACTTACGACGACTATCCAAAAATGCTGAAAGAGACAAAACCCGACATCATTTGTATTGCAACTCGACAGACAATGCACGCCGAACAATCTGCTCTAGCTGCGGAGTCGGGAGTGCAGGGTATTATGTGTGATAAACCACTGGTTACCAGTCTAGCGGAGATGGATAACCTCATTTCATCCTGTCAGAATATACCTCTCCTCCTGGCTCTTGATCGGCGATGGTTTGAACGATACATTGTACTGGGAAACCAAATATCAGCTGGGATTATTGGTGAGATCAAAAGCATCGTTGCCTATGGTCTGCCAAACTTGATTAACCACGGTTGTCATTGGTACGATACACTGCTCGCCTTAGCCGGTGACATTGAGCCAGTTTGGGTTAGTGGATTTGTTGACGATTTTCTGGCTGAACCGGAAGATTCCCGTCGTCGTATGGACCCGTCTGGCCGTGCCCAAATTGGACTGGCAAACGGAACGGTTGTCTATGTTACGCCAGATGGTCTTCATTCAGGAGACGGGTTGCCAATAAGCTTTGAAGTGGTTGGTGAAACCGGCCGTTTGTTTATTCTGAACGATGCTCAGCAAAGTTTTGTCTGGAAGTCGGACAATCCAAGTCAGATTCAACCGGTTGAATTACCTCAAGACATCGCTGTATGGCCTGCCGGTCCAGCCATGGTTAGAGATTTGGTTCAAGCCATTAAGACAGGTAGTCGAACTAAATGTGATGTCGATCAGGCTCGACGCACAACTGAGATCGGTTTTGCCATTCATGAATCATCAAAAAAGATTGGGGCTAAGGTTGATTTGCCAGTGACTGAGAGATTGTTATGTATTGAATCATTTCCTTGGGGAAACGAATAAAGGAGGGCTACGGTGGGATCTTACCGAGGTGCGGTTATTGGATGTGGAAGAATCGGGCAGCACAATTGATGACGAACAGGTTGGTAAGCCCCAGTTCCGTTATCCTTGGGCTCATGTCCCCGCTTTTATCGAGGCACGAGGCATTGAACTGGTTGCGGCCTCAGACCTGTCAGTAGATCGACTTAATGATTTCAGTCGGAGATGGGGGATTACTGTCCTGTATACTGATTATCTTGAAATGGTTGCCAAGGAGCAGTCAGACATTGTCAGTGTGACAACCCAAGCCGCTGAACGAGCAGAAATCATAATTAGTTTGGCCGAATTGGGCGTGCGAGCTATTTATACTACCAAACCGATGTGCCGAAGTTTAGCCGAAGCTGATATGATGATCGATACCTGCCGGAAAAACGGTGTAATCTTAGCGATTGCCTGTCACAAGAATTGGATTCCCTGGTTTCTTGCTTGTCTGGAATCAATCCGAGAAGGAAAGATTGGTCGATTCTCCTCCATGGTCTGTAATTATGGTTGGAGTCTTTCCCGCGGTCATAGTCATACACTGGCTCTGTTTCGCCTTTTCACTGACGCGCCGGCCAAATGGGTTTTTGGACATATGAATAGTGATGAAGCCGCCGAAGGTGATGGAGATCTATCCGGCATGGGTATGATTCTTTACGAAAACGATATTCATGGGTTCCTCAGTACTGGTGGACGCCACACCCTGAGACTAGGGAACCGATGCGGCGTCAATTCCCCAATCCTAAAAGACCACGAAGTTCTCAACAAGCTGCTATTGAAGAATTGATCAAGAACTTGGACGATGGATCTGCACCTCTTTGTCCGGGCGAGCTTGGACGGGAAGCACTGGAGATCGCTATTGCTTTAAGGGAATCACACCGCCGCAGCGGTGAAAAAATCGAATTGCCGCTTGAAGACCGAAGTTTGTTCATGCTGGCGTAATCTGGTATTATCTAGATAAGGCTCATAGTGAGAATTATATTAATCATAATTGAATTTGGAGTGTCCTAAAAATGAAGGTAAAACTGGCACAATATGGTATCCTGCATGATCATGCGTCTGGCAAGGCTTGGGTCATGAAGGAAAGTGATGAGGTGGATTTTTGCGGCATATTTGAGCCGGATCTAAAAGCAAAGGAAGCGTTAGGTAACAACGATCCATACCGGGATATTGGCTGGTTCTCAAGCAAAGGAGAGATGTTGGATGACGAAACTATCGATGGTATCGCTATCCAGGGACGTGTGGCAGACAATCTTGCGTTTGCTGATGAGGCTTTGGATCATAACAAGCATGTTTGGTTGGATAAGCCGGCTGGAGACAATTTGCAAGCGTTCCGTCAAGTTCTTTCGGTGGCAACTGAAAAAGGTTTACTTGTCCAACTCGGTTATATGTTTCGGTACAATGCGGGGTTCCAATTTGTTTTGGACTGGGCAAAGTCTGGAAAACTCGGTCATATATTTTCTGTACGCGCACGGATCTCATCCGGTGTGGTGAATGAATCGCATTGGGCACGTTGGAATTCCCCTGGTGAACGCGATGGGGGTATTCTCTTTATCTTGGCTTGCCATTTAATTGATATCATTGTCGCTTTATTGGGCCGGCCTGATATAGTAACCCCACACCTCCGGCACGATGGAGGTCACTTTCCGTGGTTTCAAGATAATAGTGTCGTTGTCTTTGAGTATCCGCGTGCCATGGCTGTTCTTGAATCAACCGCTTTAGAAGTTGCTTCGGGCACATCAAGACGCCTAGAAGTCTATGGTACTCAGGGAAGCATTATTATGGAACCGCTTGAACCACCTCAGTTAAGGCTCTGTTTAGACGCTGATCGAGACGGTTATAAGAAAGGGTGGCAGCATGTTCCTGTAGAACACCGTCCTCGATACGTTGATAGCTTACGCGCATTTGTGGCTGATATTCGTGGGGAGAAGAAACCGGACCGTTCACTTGAACATGAATTCACTGTTCAAGAAACTGTATTGCGTGCCTCACAAATTGAATCATCCATCAACTGAGTGTTGCTGATGGTTGCTTGTAATCGCAATTCATTCTGGTACCTGTTTAAATTAACTGTTCTAGAGTTTTTCCGTCAGTCACCATTTTGTTTGCTATTAATTACCTTATGACCACGGTAGATTTTATCACGCATCTGTTCTGTCTTGTTGATGATAAGCTGAATGAAGCGGACAAAAATCATCAGCACAGCCAAGCCAAGCTCTATCCCTCTGAAGGGGTTACCATCGGCTTGCTGCCCTTAAAGGTCAGGGAAATCGAGCCTTCTATCGATGGATTTCCCACAATTACCGAGACTTGTTTCCCTGCTTACCTGAGCCAACTCGATTGTTTCGGCTATTCAACAGCCATCAACATCTGATTGATGTTTTCATGGCCACTCCTTCACCGATTGGAGTCATTGACACTTATGGTATTGAGTTGACCCACTCCAGACGGGAAGGGAGAAACCAAAAGCAGATTGACCAGAAGGGGATTTCCAATCAACGCTAGATTGTCGGAGGGAAGCTCTGTTTGCTTCTCAACCATCTGGGGTTCGTCGTTGATTGGGATTGCCACACGGCCAACATCTACGATGGAAGTGCCTTCCAGCATATGGTTGATGGCGTGGCATCGGAGACGGGTGTGCCAATCAAGGTTTCGGAAAGGCGGATTGGTTTCCAGCGAATTTGCGGCTCTGCCAGCCAAGGGGGCGGAATGACCGAATGCTAATAGAAACCATGCTGTCGATGCTGACTTTGGTCTGTGGGTTCAAGAAAATGATGCACCGAGCCTGGACCTACTTCAAGACTCGAGTTGGCTTGACGATGGCCTTGTTCAACATTCTGGTTCAGTGGCAAGGGTCACCTGCGCAAGAAGATGGTTTTGTCCTGCTGTCTATTGCTCAGTTCAGTCTCTAACTAGCACCAAAGGTTATATAAGTTACCAGAAGAGCTGTAATAGGCTCTGTCAAGCCCCGGTTGTAGCCTACCTAGTACCCGTACGTCTGAAATACTCTTCCTCCGACCGACCGTCCGGACGTATAGTTTCTTGGGTAATGGGCTTGAAGAACGCTATACCAGCGGACTTCTGCCCCTACGTACCGAATACCCTAGATCTTTCCACTGTTTGTATGTACCCCATATGCCTGAGGGATAAGGTGAAGTTGCCGTTAAAGTACTGTTTGGTCCGCACCTTAATCTTCTCCAGTTTCCTGAGTTGGAAGATGTCCAGAGCACCAGCAAAGGTAGGTACCAGAGGAGCATAGTAGAACGGGTGTTTTCTGCGTGGGTCTTCACCTTGCAGATAAGCCATTATCATCCGCTTATCCAAGCCCTTAGCCTTGATAAAGTGGGTATACTGAGACATAAAACCTCCTTATGGGTTGAGGTTAGATAGGATGATGACGCAACTAGAAGGCCACGCTATTACAGGTAATCAGGCAGGTTGGGACTTCTACATCAGTACTGGGGGACTGTCTGGTGGCAGTGCAACGTCCATTGGCAGGCTATGATGTGCTTACATGGCACTTCCTGATCCAGACAGCTGCATCTCCAGCCTTGCTTATTCAGGACAACCACTTCTTCTCGGGCTAGTTTTGAGACCTGACAAGGAAGGTCCAGACATCCTCAGACTTAACCAGATGGTGGTAGCAGATAGCTGATGCTCTGGCTATCTTGCGTAAGGTTGGTCTGTCTGTCTTCAAGCCAAATATGCGGGCAAACGCCACAGCATCTCCCAGCTCTATGACTATGCTGCAGCCAAATTTGAACATAGGTATTCCTCCCAATTTTGGGCACAAAAAGGGCAAACCTAGCTCCAGATCTGCCATGGATTAATGTTGCTTATGGGTTAAGGAATTACACTTCAGGTGGGATGGATATAGCACGAAGTGTGCTAGAGGAAAGGTATGAGTACAATATTCACTTAGCTTGTGCTATAGTGGAATGAGGCTCTCATATTGTAGACAAGGTAAGACTGAACAATTACAAATGTTCTATAATGAATATGATAGGATTCCTACGTTGCAAGAAGATGATGAAATGGCAAGAGTACCCACATCCAATTTAATTAAGTTTTTTAAAGATTTATACCTTCAGTTCAACAGTATATAATTTTGTTGGAAAAGAGGATAGAGGAATTAGAAACTTCCAGAATTTCCTTTTATTTTAACAATAAGGCAATAAACAAAGAGAAAGCAAAAGAACTACTTGAGGCGGATAATGGCGTTGCTTGAAGCACTCAAGGTTGTCTAGATGCTGCTGTTCTTGTCTACTGTCTCTACCGAAGCAACACTAAGATATCAGGTGTCATATAGCTTCCGGGTTGAAGGGTAGGTTCCAAAGCTAACACTCACGTTCTCCTTACAGCTAGTGCTGGTGATGGGAGTATACATTTTTATATTATCCCTCCACTATCCCCTCCTTTGCCTATGTAGATTTTGAGGTCTTAGGTCTTTTCCAGTAACAGCATAAACTATCAGGTGTCATAACATAGAGCTGGGCTGAAACAGACGTTTCCACAGGTACCTTCCTAGCGCCACTTTGGTAAAGTGACATCAAACCGGGATTGGAGTAACGTATTGCAAGCAATACTAGGTTGGGGGTTGGTCTTGATGAATGAGTGGAGGGATATATATTAGTATATATATTGTGTTGGAGGGGTTTAGTATTGGTAGGATTATATTAAGGTTTCTATGGTTTCTTGGTCTTTTAGTAGATTGTAGGTCTTAGGTTGAGTGTCTTCTAGGAATTGATTGTTGAATTTGATTTGAGTGATTTCGTTTTGGAGTTGATTATATTCTTGTTGGAGTTTAGTGATTTGTTGTTGTGTTTGAGTGTATTGGTTGAGGAGGGTATTTAGGGTGTGTGGAGTGTTGATTGGTTGGTTATGAATGTTAGATTTGGGTTTAGGTAGATGTTATTATGGTGATGATGTTGGTTATTTGGATGATGATTTGGGTTACTATTGATTTGGTTATGGTATACATGTTGGGTTCCTTATTTTAGAATAGTGTTATTGTTTGGTATTGTGTTGGTTGATTTGGATTGGATTACTTTTTGTCTTACGTGTTGGGGTAAAACAAAAGATCAAATGAGGTAACCCAATAGCAAATAGTAAGTAAGTTTGGTGTTGGTGACAAAAAATAGTAACAGAATAAAGTAACTTCAATAAAGTAACAGTGATATACAGTAACTTTAGACTGAAGTAACAAAATACGGTGGGATATTGTAAGGTAAGTAAGTATCTAGCAGTGATAAGCTAGAATGTAACTATAACAAGAGAGTTTTTAGAATAAGAATAAAGAATCTAGTTATATATGAATTTGTTAGTACCATGACCCCCCATATATATATATATTCATTATCAATATTCTTGACCCATTCTCGAGTAATGTGAAGAAAGTGGTGTCACTTTTTGGAGGTCTGTGGGGGTGTAAGGCTAATACTACAAAGATTCCTATCTTCTCTATTCTTATCTTTCGAGGCTTTTGATCTACAGCCTGAACCGCAATACTTCTTTCTATCCCCCCTGACCTTGGGAACCCTGAAAATACGGTCACATAAAATACATTTCCTGACAGAGATCTCATTATTGATAATAGCTTGAATTGAATCTGCAAGAGCTTTCTTCATTATGAAGCCCATGGGTATCCTGTAAAGGTCAGAGCCGAGCATCA
>JYMV01036506.1_pt1 | contig 134227 bp, 119 predicted proteins | sample 338911 | NCBI WGS metagenome assembly JYMV01 (sample SAMN03354496, study PRJNA234377) | hydrothermal vent metagenome | biome: Deep sea; feature: Hydrothermal plumes at the Eastern Lau Spreading Center, Western Pacific Ocean; material: Seawater | place: Tonga | collected 2009 | depth 2000 m m | reverse complement strand
GTGCAGTCCAGTTCATCCATATTGGCACAAGCCAATCAGATAAACCAAAGCGTCTTAGGACTACTAAAGTAGCGGAAGACGGTTAAAATTAAAATTTTTACAACCTCGTAAATGGGAGAGGTGAGGAAGATGCAAAGCAAAGTTAATTTTATTAATAAGCAACCACCCCAAGCACTTCCTATTCGTCGGAATCAGCGTAACAACGATCCCGCTGCCAACACAGCAGTTTTTGATCGCTTGAACCTGAACGAAAGCTCAAATAGTGTTCGGCCTGAAGAGGTTCAGGTGTTGCCTAGGCCAGAACAGGAGCAGATCGAAGCCAGCGATCCTTTAGGATTGCTCACCGCGCGGGAAAATATTGAGATTGCTGTGGAACAGTTGAATCAGATCAGCGCTATCCTAGACGAAAGGTACAGTTTTGAGGTGGTGGAAGATATAGATCAATTGGTGGTTAGGGTTTCCGACTTGGAAGGAGAAATCATTCACCAGATGCCGCCTGAGCGTGCGGTCAACCTGACGAAAAATATCAACCAGTTGATAGGCATTTTTCTAGATGAAAATGCTTAGTAAGGACCTAAAATAGCCACACCTTGGCACTGATTATGCTACATTAACTAGGGGCTGTTAGAGTTGGCAGTTTTAAATTAAAGTTAGGAGAGTTTCAAGATGTCCGAAATTTCTTTCACCGGATTGGGATCCGGCATCGACACTGCGTCAATGATTGATGCCTTGATGAGTGTCGAAAAGCGACCGGTCAAACGGTTGGAAACAAAGCAGAATCTTGTCCTGCAGAAGAAGAAGGCTTTTCAATCTTTCAACACGCTGATTAGTGGATTGCAGACCAGTTCGCAACGACTGGCAAAATCGGAGACTTTCCAGACTTTCCAGACCAGCATGGAAACTAACAAGACGCTTTCCGCTAGCATTGATCGAGGTGCCTCGGCTGGCAGTTATACTGTCGAAGTTCTGCAAACGGCCACAGCGGAACAATTGTCTTCCCGTACTTTTGGTGACAGGCTAGATCAGCTCAATCTGTCAGGCAACCTGCTTATCAACGGCGTTGGAATCGAAATTAAATCAGAGGACTCGCTAATTGATATTAACAGCAAGATTAACAAATCTCAATCAGGAGTGTCAGCTTCAGTGGTTTCTGTCTCCTCAGACGATCATCGGTTGTTGATCACTTCCAACAAAACGGGTGCTGCAGGAATAAATCTGATTGAGGCTGGATCAGAGAACCTGCTGAATCAACTTGGCTTCACCGACGGTACCACGTCCAATAAGCACGTCATCAGTGGCGGTCTTGAAAGTGACACCTTTACCAGCCGGACGAGCTTCGTCAACAATAATCTGAACTTAAGTGGGACCCAGAATGGTACGGTTCAAATTGGTGGTGCTAGTTTATCCATTAACTTGGCCACCCAGTCGCTGAGTGACATTAGTGAGGCGATCAGCACTGCTAATATCGTGGGTGTCACCGCTTCGGTACAAGAGGTTGAAGTGGACGGCCAGACAACTTATAAGCTGCAGATTAATGGCACCCAATTGCTTGTCGATGATAACAATATTTTGCAGAAGCTCGGGTTACTGGAAGCTAATAAGGAACCCAGCCGGATTCTACAAAACGGTCAGGATTCCCAGTTCAAGGTGAACAATATTGATATTACGAGGAGTTCAAATACAGTTTCTGATGTCATTAACGGTGTAACCCTGAATCTGAAGAGTACCAATGCCTCTACGGAGGAATCTCCTATCCAACTCAGGATTGAAGAAAATTTGGATTTGGTGAAGAGTTCGGTTTCAGACTTTGTCGAGAAGTACAACTCGGTAAGAGGATTCATCCGCGCACAGTTTACCTACGATGCGGAAACTCAGGCTAGCGGCCTGCTATTCGGAGATTCGTCACTTCGATCTGTTCAGACACAGATACAGCGGGTCTTAAGCGGCATCATTTCCGGGTTGGAAGGCGACCTCGATACTCTAGTCAATATCGGTATTACAACTGACCGGGCCGGATTGCTGACAGTAAACACTACCAAGTTGAATCAAGCCTTGGAAGCCGATGTTGATCAGGTAGCCGAAATTTTCTTGGGGAAAGGTCGTAGCACAGACAACAATATCCGGTTCGCTAACTTTACCGAGGAAACCAAAGCCGGCACCTATGGCGTAAACCTGACTGCCGCCGCTGAGCAGGCGACCGTTAGCGGCAGTGGTACCATCAACAGCAGTAGCGGGATCAGTGCCGATGAGATTCTGACCTTTACCGACTTCGGATCAAATCGGACGACTGAAGTTCTCTTGTCGGCTGGCGATCAGATTGATGAAATTGTGAGTAAGATTAACTCAGAACTGCATAGCAGGATCTCGGAAGTCCATTCTAGCGATGCTGGAAACTCCATCACTGACGGCAGTGCGATCACCAGAAACACTACTTTCGGCGATATTGCCAATGCAAATGTACAGACTGGTGACACAATCGAAATCAATGGCACATCCCATGATGGCCGTCCAGTATCAACAACATATACTATTACTGCTACAAACACGATCGATGATTTCCTGAGCACAATCGAGAATTTACTCAGCAAAGAAGTCTCTGTGGCTATCGATTCGGCCGGGAAATTAGTGGTTACCGATCAGATAGCAGGAGATAGCGATCTGGCTATCAGTATCGAGGCCAGAAACGAGGGAAATGGCTCACTCAACTTTGGTGCTTTGACCGCCTCAACCGTGGGTCGAAGTCAATTGTATATCAATGCCTCGAATGACGGTGAGCAACTAAAACTAACCCATGAAAACTATGGATCTGACTACGGATTTCGTGTGTCGTCTAATCGATCGATTGGCGGTAGCACCGGTATAGGGATAACGTCGATTGAGGATTTCGGCGTGAATGTTGCCGGGACTATCGACGGTGAGACGGCAACCGGCTCAGGACGTTACTTGACCGGTGATGAAGGTAATACTAATACGGATGGCCTGCGTATCCAGGCAAATCTGACTGCTGCTGAGCTTACAATTCAGGGAGCAGCGCAGGGAACCATTCATACCACTTTTGGGTTTGCCGAGCAGATTGACCGATTGATGGATTCTTTTCTAGACAGTGTCAATGGTAGCCTGATCCGAAGAATAAAGAGTTTTACCAATGAGGATAAGCGGATACAAAGCCAGATAGACAAAATTGAGCTTCGCCTTGAACAGGTAGAATTTAGATACAAAAACATGTTCTTGGCTATGGAGCGTGCTATCAGTCAGTTCAACTCACAGGGCTCATTTCTTTCTAATCAGTTGAGCATTATGAATAACAGCCGATGGGGACAAAGGAGCTAAACTAAGGGAGGTATCAGATGCAAAACGCGACCTATGGTAAATATCAAAAAATGCAGGTGGAAACTGCGGATAAGGGTGCACTTTTACTAATGCTATATGACGGGCTCATTTTGGCCTTGAAGAAGATGCAAAATATTCTTGGGGCTGAAACTGTTGACCAGGGGACTCTGGCTGAAGAAGCTTTCAGAGCCCGAGGCATTCTTTACGAACTGATGGGAGCGCTAGACGACAAGCACAATAAAGAACTCACCAACAACCTGCACAGTTTATACGAATATTTTCTGCATCAAGTTGGCGAGACAATTACCCTGAGTGATCCAACATTACTAAATGATGTAATCAAGCAATTGCAAGAACTCCGTGAGGCTTGGGCAACAGCTATACAAGAGGACCGAGCGGAAAAAACTTACGGTACGGCCAAAGCGACAGCCTCAACGGGCGAACCGTCTAAGCGTTCCGGTAAGACAATTACGGCTTAGTCCTGTCAACGTTAGTTGATATGATTACTGACCTAGATCAACTACAAGAAACATTATCCAGAAAACTGAATCTTTATCAGCAATGTAGCGAGCTGACGCAAAGGGTCGCTGATGTCATTGAGGCAGAGGATGGTGTTCTGGTAATAAAGTTGCTGAAGCAGCGTGACGCACTCTTCCACAAGATCCGGCAGGTGGACGCCCAAATTGCCGAGAAACCGGATCTAACAGAAAAGCTTCATCTGGTGGCGGAAAAAGTACCGGAAATTGATGCTGTCCTGAACCAGATTCGAGATGAAATCACTTTGATTTTGCAAGCAGATAATAAGCTGTTGAGTCAAGCGGAGGTTGAGCGGAAAAAGGCTTTGAAAGGCCTGACCCAACTGCGTAGTAAGAAGCAGATTGCTCATATTTATGGTCATCTCAGTCCACAACCATCGAATTTTATTGATGAAGATCAATAGTTTATTCTTCCCTGATTAATTCCCTCTGTTATTTATTGCTAGTTTCTTGTGAATGGATTTCTATCTGTGTTAAAATCACTAGGTGATAGAGGTTTGCTGCTTAATTTTTTGCCTGACATGGTAAGGTCTAACCACACTTTCGATGCCTGAAAAACTTGATGCTGACTTATTACAGTTCTTTGCCGAGGCCTTCGATTCTTTTGATTCGGCAACTGACAAATTAACTGAGGCTTATACCGATCTTGAAAGGCGGCTGGAAACTGTCAATCGGGAACTTGAACAGACAAATCGGGAATTGACACAAAGTCTGATTGAAAAAGAAGAGCTCCATGATAAGCTAGCCTGTATTCTGGAGAGTATGACGGCTTCAGTCATCGCTGTCGATCTCAATGGAAACGTCAGTTTGTTTAACCATGCTGCCGAGAGTTTAACCGGCATAGGATCGGAAGAAGCAATGGGGCAACTGTATGAAAAACTATTTTCGGATCGGCCTTATTTGTTGCATACGCTTCAGGAGGGAAAACCTTACAAAAGTTATGAAGGCTTCATCAAAAACCCGAAACTTGCGGAACCGATTGCCGTTGAGATCAGTACAAACTTAATTTCAAATGCCAATGGTGATGTGCTGGGTGCACTTGAGATCGTACATAACATCTCGGAACGGAAACAACTCGAGGAACAACTTAGTAGATCAACAGCACTGGCTGAACTCGGTAAAATGGCAGCAGAGGTAGCCCATGATCTGCGGAATCCGCTTGGTGCCATACGGCTTTATGCTGGCATGCTTCAGCAAGAGCTAAAGGACGATCGCAAAGAGTTAGCAGATTCTGTAGTTAGAGGGCTCAACTCGTTGGAATCCATTACCTATAATCTGCTGTCGTTGGCACGCCCGGTCAGGGCGAAGTTTGAGTTTGTCGATCTCAATGAACTCCTGGATGATGTTCTCTCATTCACCCAGTACGCCATGGATGAAAAAGACATTCCACTGGAGAGGAGCTGCGATACTGAAAGTCAAGTGGTTTGTTATGGAGACTTCGAGCAACTTAAGCAGGCAATGTTGAACCTTGTTCTCAACGCCATTCAGGCTATGCCGGATGGAGGTAATTTGGAGATCCATGTTGGAATCGACTCGGAAAAAGAGTTGGTGACCTTATGCATTGCAGATAATGGTAAGGGAATTCCAACAGACATTCAGGAGAAGATTTTCACTCCCTTCTTTACCACAAAACCCACAGGTACTGGATTGGGATTGCACACCGTCAATCGCATTGTACAGGCACACTATGGCCGAATCCGGGTTGTGAGTACCGAAGGGGTTGGCACCCAATTTTTTGTCGAGTTGCCTTGTGATGCCAGACGACAACAACCGCCGGTTTTTCAAGTGGAAACTAAACCGATTCAAGCAGTGAATTAAGGGAAATGAGCCATGAACGAATGTGATATTCTTGTTGTCGATGATGAGGATTTTATGCGGGGAGCGGTGATTGAAACACTTCGTCGCGGCGGTTATTCAGCCATGACGGCTAGTAGTGCGCATGAAGCAATAGATCTAATGGCCCACCGTGGATTTTCGCTGGTATTGACGGATGTTAAGATGCCGGGAATGGATGGGTTAACACTCTTTCAAAAGATCAAAGAACTATGTCCCGACACTTCTGTTGTGATTATGACCGGTTTCCCTAATCTGCAGGATGCCATTAACGTCATTAAAGAAGGTGCAGTTGATTATTTGCAGAAGCCGTTTCCTCCTGATAAGTTGATCGATATTATCGAGCAGTTCATTGATGTCCATCAACCCGAGAAAGAAACGGATTTTGCAAACATTATTACTGAAGATACTTACATGCTCCAAATTTTGGACAAAATTCGAATGGTTGCGCCGAGTAACGCTCCTGTCTTAATTCAGGGCGAAACGGGAACCGGAAAAGAGCTGATTGCGCAAGCGTTGCACAATAATAGTCGTCGGAACGAAACAGGAGAGATGGTCGCTCTAAACTGTGCGGCCATCCCTAATTCATTGCTGGAGAGTGAGATGTTTGGGGCGGAAAAAGGTTCCTACACAGGATCAAACGCGCTCCATATCGGTCGTTTTGAGCGTGCGCACAAGGGAACACTCTTTCTGGATGAAATCAGCGAACTCTCGTCGGAACTTCAGGCTAAACTTTTACGGGCACTACAGGAACGGGAGATCGAGAGAATCGGCGCCAGCCAGCCAATTAAGGTGAATGCCCGCATTATTGCTTCAACCAACGAGAATATCGAGCAACTGGTGAATGACGGGAAATTTCGACCGGATCTTTTTTTTCGCCTTGATGTTATTCGAATCTCAATTCCCCCTTTGCATCGGCGTAGAGTGGATATCCCACTTTTGGCTAACCATTTCTTGAAAGTCTATTGTGATGAGTACGATCGGAAAATTAACGGGTTTTCAGACGACGCGATGGCAGAATTGGCAGTCTACGATTTTCCTGGAAATATTCGGCAACTCCAGAATATCGTGCAGGAGGCGGTGATTGAAACCCAAAGTGATTGCGTAGAGAGAGGGAACATCCACCTGCGAAAAACTCCATTAATACAGGATAGTACCTCGGTTCAAGAAGACGGGTCTGTTTCATTTAAGGTGGGGATGTCACTCCGCGACATTGAGAAAGAGGTGATTCTCAAAACTCTTAGCGCTTATGACGGCAATCGGACCAAAACTGCCGAAGCACTCGATATTACATCGCGAACAATCCGCAACAAATTGCGTGAATATCGGGATGAGGGGCAGGAAGCCTGATTTTTGGCTCACTTCTTGCTTCCATACAATGGGCTAAGTAGAAACGGATCATTTCGGAGCAAATTGATATGGCAAATCTTTTCGACATCACATCTAAATCACTTGAAGTTGCTATCGAAGGTACAAAACTGAGGCACCAACTAATCGTCAACAATATCGCTAATGGCGATACTCCCAATTTTCAGAGTCTCGATATCAATTTTCAGGATGCGCTGAAAGAGAAATTGGCTCTATGGCGAAGGAATAGCGTTATAAAAGGCCGTTCGACGAAAAGCAGCCTGAAACGGCTAGAGGAACGAGAGTTTAATATTGCTGTCAAGCTCTCAGCGGAAAAGAAACTTGATGCCTCCCGATTGCGAGCAACTATCTATACAGAACCGAGTGAACAGGAGCGTTTGGATTCAAACAGCGTTGATGTGGATCGTGAAATGGCCAAGTTGATGGAGAACTCCTACTTTCACCGTGCCTATCTTGAACTCTACAATAAAAAATCGCGGATGATGCGAATGGCTATTACCGGCCGCGTATGATTTGAATAGAGAGGAGAAAAATTATGAAAAATATGGACCTGTTTACTTCACTGAACACAAGCGTTACGGCATTGCGTGCACAAAGATTTCGCATGAATGTCATCGCCAACAATCTGGCTAACGTTCATACGACCAGAACGGAAAAAGGTGAGCCCTATCGACGAAAAGAAGTTCTGTTTGCTACGAATGAATCGATCCCATTGTTTCAAGATAATGTCAACGCTGCTTTGCGAAAATATGCCGGTTTAACCAATACGTTCAGTAATGCTGCTCGTGGTGTTCGGGTCACTGATATCGTTGAAGATCAGCGGCCGTTTCGAGAACTCTACAATCCAGGCCATCCCGATGCTAACGAGAAAGGCATTGTTCGATTGCCGAACATTGATCCTATCGTGGAAATGGTCAACATGATGTCTGCGTCACGTTCGTATGAGTCTAATATCACTGCCATTAATATTACAAAACGAATGGCAGAGAAAGCATTGGATATTGGATCATAGAAGGTTGTAACAAGGAGATCCAGAATAATGAAATTACAACGTACGTTAACGCCAATTTCACCCAAACTGCAAAAAAATGATGTTAAGAATACCAAGTCAGATCAGCAAACCGGCTCATTTTCTGAAACGCTTACCGATTCAATGGAAGAAGTAAACCAACTTCAAAAAGAAGCCGACCGGGCAATTGAAGCGCTGGCAACTGGCGAAACGAAAGATATTGCTCAAACTATGATCGCGGTCGAAAAGGCCAATGTGTCGTTCCAATTGATGACACAGGTTCGAAATCGACTTGTTGAAGCCTACCAAGAAGTTCTCCGCATGCAATCCTAATCCATTTGAGGTTGACAAAAAATTTGTAGCGGATTAACATAAAATACGTTCTTTAAATCATAGTACCTATACGTAGGTGTAAGAACTAAAGGTCAATTTTATGTCGCCCGCACTACAAATTCTCTACGAACAGTTACAAAGTTCCTGGACCAACCTTCCTCGACAAGCTAAGATCCTTCTTCCTATTGTCGCTGTCCTAATTCTGTCCGCATTTGTCGGTTTAATTATCTTTTCTGGGACGGAAGAGGAAAAACTTATCTTGTCCAGTCTTTCCAAGCGGGATCGGTTATTAATCCAGAGGGAATTAACAAATGCTGGCGTGTCTTTTGATGAAAGTCGCCTGACCACAGAAGGGGCTCTCTATGTGCCGGAAAGCCTGTCTGATAGGGCCCGTATGATTCTGACGGTGGAAAAACTGCCACAGTCTGGCAGTGGTTTTGATGTCTTTGATCAATCGGGTCTGGGTGATACTTTTCTCGATTATAACCGAAAAGCAGAAGAGCAGGCTGAAATCAGCATCCGCAACTCGATTGAATCACTCGATCCGGTTAAGTATGCCGCTGTCGACATTACGCCGATGGTAGACTCGCCATTTGCGGTGGAAAAAGAACCAGCCAAAGCCAGCCTCACGGTTGAGTTGAAGCACGGGCGTCGTCTTGATTACAAGCAGATTGACGGAATCGCCAATATGATGGCCGCATCGGTACGTGGATTGACCGTCGATAATGTCAAGATTATCGATAGTTTTGGTCGACCGCTTAACATCATGCCGGAAACAACAGATCAAGACCTGATTGTCGGTCTTAGAAACCAACAGTATGAATTTGAGAAACGTGTGGCTGCCGAACTGGAACAAAAGATTATGAGGCGTATGACACCACTTGTTGGCAACCCGCAATATGTGCAGGCCATTGTGCGGGTTGAAGGTGATTTTGACGAGATTAGCACAGATCAAATTGAATATAACCCATCAGGAATCGAAGCTATAGAAATTCCAGTTGACACCGAGACTGTGATAGAAGAAACAACAGCGGGACCGGGAACAACGGTGGGCAGTCAACCCGGGATGGTACCAAATACTATCGGTTCATCGAGCAGCCTGAATCAAAATAATGAGTTGACGGTCACCAGGAACAGTACTGAAAAAACACGGTTGGTGAGTAGAACAACCACAATTACCAAGAGAGCCCCTGCCAAGATTAAGAAGATCACTGCAACATTACTGATTGATCAAAGAAAACAGATTGATCCAAATGGAGTAATCACATATACGCCTTGGACACAGGCCGAAGAAGCGCTACTCGCAAGCGCGATACAAACCGCAATTGGTTATGATGTTGCACGCGGCGATCAAGTTTCTGTGGTAAGCTTGCCATTCGATCGTACTTACCCGGCGGAACAATCGACCATAAACAAAACAAAAGAGCGGTTGGCAGTAGCCGGATCTGCTGCTAAGTACATTATCGTTCTGGTTGTGGTTGCTGCGTTGATGCTGTTGATGAGGTCATTCTTCTCAGGCTTAGGTGCTACGGATGCACCGCAAGCGCAGGCAAGGGTTGGTGGTGGTGGCGTGGCTGCCATCTCAGGCGAACCATCTCTTGAGGATGACGAATTGAGTGATGACGCTCTAGCTGGAATTGGAACAGATGCCGCTGGTATCCTTGGTGATGAAGAGGATGGCGGTGCGATGGAAGGGTCAGAGGAACTAGAGATTGCACGGCTCCAACGTGAAATTGCTAGTTCTGTCCAGAGCAACCCCGAGATTGTTGTCGCGCTCATGCGAACTTGGCTGGACTCAGAAGGTGAAACTTAATAACTCTCAGGAGATTGAGTAACGATGCAACAAACAACGCGATTTGAAGATCTAACTGGAAGACAGAAAGCCGCGGTATTGTTAATTGCGCTCGGCATAAATGAGTCATCTGGTGTTATGGAGCAGTTTAATGCAGAAGAAATCGAGATAATCACTACCGAGATTGGTCAAACCCGTATGCTCTCAGGTGAACTGCGATTGGAAGTATTGCGCGAGTTTCGGATGCTGTTAATGACCAATCAGTACATGGTTCAGGGTGGGTTGGAGTATGCCAGGTCAATTCTGAAAATGGTAATGAGAGAAGACGAAGCTGACCGTATGCTTGAACGTGTTTCAAGGTCAGTTGAAGGCAATCCGTTCGATTTTATGGAACAGGCGGATCCTGAGAGCTTGGTCGCTATTATCCAAACGGAGTCTCCGCAAACGATTGCACTTATCTTAGCCAACCTGAGTCCAAACCAAGCCAGTTCGGTATTGAGTAACCTGGACCCAGATATGAAACTTGATGTGGTTAAGCGAATCTCCACACTGGATGAAATTAATCCGGAAGTGCTAACGCGTATCCAGAAGCAGTTGCGAGGAAAAATTTCTGCAATTGTCAGTACCTCAAAGAGTGACATAACCGGTCCACAACGTGTCGCACAGATTATGCAAAATGTCGATTCTGTTTCTCAAACTGCGATTCTCTCTGGGATTAGTGCCGAAGATCCCGATCTGTCCGAAGAGATTTCTTCAGCCATGTTCACTTTTGAAGATCTCATGTTCGCAGATAAGAAAGGTTTTGGGGCCTTGATACGAAGCGCAAATGACCTGGATATTGCTACCTCTTTAAAACTTTGCAGTGAGGAGCTGACAGAGAGGATTTTTGCCAGCATGTCGCAGAGAAAGAGAGAAGAAATTGAAGAAGAAGTCAAGATTATGGATCCTAAACCTGTCGCCATAGTTTTAGAGGCGCATGAAAGAATCTTGGACACTGCCAAAGCAATGATAGACGAAGAGGAATTAATGCTTGTTCGTGATGTCAGCCAGGTTCTCTAATCAATCGGTGACTCTCAAATAAAATGGCACGAATTCTTCGCGATGACCAACTTCCAAAATCGCGTGACATAGATTCGATTGGAACTATCCTGGATCTAGAAGATTTTGGGGATTTGACCGTTTCATTGCCGGAAACGGAAGCACCTGAGGCTGAGCTCGACCAACCTCCCGAACTCTCTCCTGAAGAAAAAAACGATTTCCTGCAGCATACAGATCTTTGTAGGGACCTATCTGCCGGTGTGGTCACAGCCATATGCAGTGTGGCTGAAGAAATTTATTATCAAGCTGACGAAATGTTATTTTATGAGGGCGACATAGGAGACTCGCTTTATTTCCTGGTTGATGGTGAAGTCCAGATCTTGAAAGATGATATCGCGGTATTCACTATGAATCAGCCGAGAACTTGCATTGGCGAAATGGCGTTGATTGAAGAAAATGCTACCCGTAGTGCGACTGTCAAAACGAGTGCAAGTACAAGAATGCTGAGAATTTCGCGGGAAAATTTCCTCAAGATCGCTCAACAAAACTTTCAAGCTGTCGAAGGCATATTCCGTATCCTGAATGCGAAGTTGGAAGAGAATCTTAACCAGGCCAAAGAAAAAGCGGAAGAAGAACTTCAATACGCCCAAACGGAAGCTGATAACATCCTCGCAACGGCAAGGCAGGAAGCGAACCACATGACTCAAGAAGCGCAAACCCAAATTGAACATGATTTGCAGACAGCTATTGAGGAAGGGCGGGCACAAGGGCTTGAGGAATCCAGAAACAGCATTGTCGAGCAGACCAGCTTCCTTTCCCAAACGCTGCAGAATCTGATTAACGAAATTACTGAATTCCGCACCCAACTGACCACGCAGTTTGAGGAGGAGCTCCTTGAGTTCGTCATTGTCACCTCAACTAAAATTGTCGGTCTGGAACTTTCCGTTAGGCCAGATATTATTGTGGATATCGTCAAAAGTGGATTGAAAATGATGGAAGAAAAGTCACAGATTCTCATCTGCCTTAACTCGGAAGATTTGGATCGAATAAAGACCTTCCGTCCCGATCTCCTTGATCAGTACGAGGAAACTCAGCAAATACAGCTTAGTGCGGATGAAAAGCTGGGTTTGGGCGAATGCCGGATTGATAACGGATCAAATTTAATTGATATCACTTGGCAAACCAAGGTCAGTAATGCTGTTGAAAACATCTGGAAAATTTATAACAGTCAAAAGTCTGATTTGAGCGGAACTGAGGATGCAGCCGTTACAGATTAATCTTCGAAAGTATATTAGCCAGATTCCGAATATGGAGTTCGTGTCGTCATTCGGCAAAGTTACCAAAGTTGTTGGTCTTGTTATCGAAGCTGAGGGTGTTAGTGCTTCGGTTGGCGAACTGTGTCGGATTATCACCATGGATTTGATGACAGGAAATCAGGTAGATGTGGATGCCGAGGTTGTCGGTTTCGAGGATAAAAAGCTGCTGCTAATGCCGTTGGGTGATGTTCGCGGGATCCGTTCTGGCGATCGAGTTTGCGTTACAAATGTTCCACTTACGGTACCAGTTGGTGACCATCTTCTTGGTCGTGTTATTGATGCCCTAGGGCAACCGCTTGATGATCTTGGTGATCTGTCAAATCTTGAGAAGTATCCTATCTACAATAGCCCCCCGAGCTGCTACAGCCGCCAACGGATATCAGAGAAAATCAGCACGGGAATTCGTGCCATTGACAGTTTACTAACCATCGGAAGAGGACAACGTGTTGGTATCTTCTCCGGCAGTGGGGTTGGCAAAAGCCGACTCCTCGGTCAAATTGCACGTTATGCGGAATCGGATGTTAACGTTATTGCCTTGGTTGGTGAACGCGGTCGTGAAGTGCGCGAATTCATTGAAGACTCGCTCGGTGAAGAAGGATTAAAAAGATCGGTTGTGGTTGCTGTCACATCGGATCAGCCACCGCTTCTCCGTGTGCAAGGTGCGGTTACGGCAACAACAATCGCCGAGTATTTCCGTGATCAAGGTGCGAACGTGATTCTTATGATGGATTCCGTTACTCGGTTTGCGATGGCGCAACGGGAAATCGGTCTGTCAATCGGAGAACCGCCGACAACACGTGGATATACGCCTTCAGTATTTGCCAAACTTCCGGCTTTGATGGAACGTGCTGGTACGACTAGCGATAGAGGTTCAATTACGGGACTCTATACCGTTCTTGTTGAGGGCGATGATATCAACGACCCCATTGGCGATACCGCTCGTAGCATCCTTGATGGACACATTATTTTATCGAGGACATTGGCTTCCCAAAACCATTATCCTGCCATTGATGTTTCCCTTAGCCTCAGCCGGCTCATGAGAGATATCGCTTCAGACGAGCAAAATACGGCCGCTGATCAATTCCGCCAGGTTCTAGCGGACTATGAGGAAATTCGGGATGCCTATAATATCGGTGCCTATACTGTTGGGATGAACCCCAAAAGTGACTATGCTATAGAGCATATGGATGCTATGAACGGGTTTCTGCGGCAGGGAAACGAAGCTTCAACTTTCGATGAAACATTAGATCAACTATCACAAGTTTTTTCTAACCCATAAAAGTTTAACTTTTTTCAGAAAATCCTACCTTTTTTTCAGAAAATGAAGAAATTTCGATTCAACTTGGAACCAGTCTTGCGTAAGAGGAAACTTGCATATGAAAATTGTGCAAGGGAACTTGCGGCGGTTGTCAGCAAATTACAGTTGGAACAACAGAAGCTCAACGGTATTCAACGGAAGAAATCGGAAACGATTTCCGAATTTGAGCGGAAAAATAATCCAACTACAAAGGATTTCGTAATTTATGTGCCGTACATAGATCAACTGGAACTAATGGGGATCAGACAACTCGCTGCGGTTAAAGAAGTTGAGGCTGAAGTAGAATCGGCACGTGAAGTTCTCCGTCAGGCACAAATTGAGCATGAAGTGCTTGTTAGAATGAAAGAGAAATTACGTGAACAGCATGATTACGAAGCTAGAGTTGAAGAACAGAAATTTCTTGATGAAATTGCTGGTTCACGATCGGCAAAAGATCCACAATAAATAAAAAAATAACTGAATATTTAATCTTGTCATGCTGACTTGGATAGTTGTTTTCTATTTTAGTAGCCAGTAGCATACCTCAACGTCTACCTTGGATTACGCAACAATACCAATCCAAACAGACCAGGAGAAACAATCATGGCAGTTAAGATTTTAGCTTTGGTGTCTCTTATCTTTTACTTTTTAGCGCTGGTCTTTGGATTAATGCTCTTATTCAATTCTGATCAGCGAGACCTGGTTACATCTGGAGAAGCATACGGTTTTTCCACAATTGACCTGCCAGATATTGAAAATCTTCAGAGCCTGATGAATCAAGAGGCAGAGATAGAAGAGCTTATAGACCAGTTAGAATCGGAGCATGCCTCTAAAATGGATGACCTAAGAGTGACTGAGGCAGAACTAAAAGAATTGACAACACAATATGTAGCGCTTGAAACCAAGATGGGTACATACCAAAGAGGTGAAGACATGGCGATCGACTATCTGCGTGATAAACAGGTTGACGGTACCGTTGCCACTTTAGGAATGCTTGAGCCAGAAGGTCTCGAATTCTTTGTGTTGTACGCTATGCCGTTTATGCGCCAAAATGCGGTATTCGCCAAGAATTATGACAAGTTGCTCAGTGCAATCAATCAAAATGTGGATTTAGCAAAAAGAATGAGTATTTTGAAATCTCAGAAAAAGAGATAAAAAAAGGTGGTAATTTAAGAATGTTTTGGCAAGCTATATCAACACAGACTGAAGTTAACACTGCATCATCAGCGAAGCTAACAGCAAATGATGTAAAAGAGATTGGTTCAGGCGGATCGGGATTGACCGGACCTCTTTTTTCAGAACTGCTTTCTGCCCTGATGGCGGGAATTGAGGATCCTAAAATTCAGGCAGCTTTGGATTCGCAGAATCAGACTTTTAATCTGGGATCTTCATTCGGTGATAAGTTGCAACCGATTATCACCCTTTTGAATGGGGGCTACCAACAAGCTGATTTAACGAACCAGAATGTGCTTCAATCATTAATCAGTTATCATCATAATGGGGATCAGCTATCAATTTCGGTTGTATTTCCAGAATTGGATGGTACAAATGAGGGTTCCGTCAATGAGAATTTTGTTATGGATCAGTGGCATTTTACAAATATCCCACTATCGCCCGAATTATCGGTTGATAGGCTGTCGGAACTGGTTAGTTTTGTTCAGGGATTTGCTGATTCATCTTCTACCTTAAAAAGTCTACCCGCACAGGATACCATCAGGTCACGAGTAGAGCATCTGAAAAACGCCTTATGGGCACGACTTTCAACTAACGCGGGAATACAAGAAACCTCGGCAATAACACCTAATCTCCAGGTTGCGGTTGATGATGATATCATTGAAATCGGCATTGTCGGTCGGGACCTCTCGATAGCGTTGCCAAAAACTGCCTTTTTGGCAACTGAGTTCCCATCTGAGAGCATAGCATCAGTTATGGCAATCCCCCTTTTGTTCAACCTGAACCTGAATAACGCAGCTCAACTTTCCATCGGCACGCTTGATCTTAACGCAGATCAACTTTCCGCTGGCACACCTGGTCTTGAGTCTGATTCAGTGGTGTTAATCAGCACACCAGTTGAAAGTCTAAACAGACTAATACATCAGAATTTAACCCCTGTATCTGCAATGGACAATGTTACAGAGGCAGTTGAATTAGACATAAGACCTATGGGAAAAGATGCTGTTATTCGGGTCGTTGAACAGAAACTTTCGGTCCAGTTACCTAAAGCAGAGATTACGCACCCTGATTTCCCGCTTGAGGAACTCGCTGGCACAATGACACCGCTTATTTCTTACTTGCAGGATGTTGATCGCCTCCCGTCAGGTTCAGATTTGGAAGGAGTTCAACGGATTGTTCTTGGGGGAGACTTTGCTTCATCGAATTCTCTTGTTCAAGAAAGTTTCGGTGGAGGCATAACCGTGTTGACCACAGCAAACAGTCTGGAAGAATCCAGTACCATTCTGCCGATTGCACAATCCACTGATTTGGCTGAATCGGTCAATGCCACGGTAAGGTCCTCATCGACCGCAATGAAGATGGCAGTTGATTATCTGGCCGATATGTCGTCGGACAAAACACAAGAGGATCCAGGCGCTTCAAATTCATCCCAGTTATCACTGTCTGCCAAGATAAGCGACAAGCAGATTCGTCTTGAATTTCAAGCCGATCTACCACGTCACTTAGAATCAATCACGCAGAAGATTGAGCAGATTGTGAGCCAGAATCAACAGAACAACCCGACTAGCACCGCCGAGATGTTGCAATCTCACGCACAACGTCTGGCATCGACGACCAACGTTGCCGTGACTGGACAAATGGATCCGGAACTTGAATTAAATCTAAAAGGTCAGCAGATTGAATCGATCGAAGTAAAATCGGCTAAAATTGATGTGGCACCTCAACCAATTGTCCGAACAGATTTTGCTCAGCTTCGGCGACAGGGATATCAACTGCTTCAGAGGTTGCAAGGCAACACTGAGAATACGTCAGCCCCTCTGACAGATGAAGTCAGTTCAGGCGAAATTTCAGCACAATTTGATGTAGCAGCTGAATTTGAGGAGATGTTCCAGCCTGAGATTGGTAGCCGGGTTGCATCTACCAGAAACGCAACCTTAACTTCGATAAACAGTTCAGTTCAGAATTTAGGTGTCTCTGATCCGATCTCGCAGAATATTGAGGTTGGAGCAGAATCGCTGGCAATGTCGCAAGAAAGAACTATCCAGGAAGCCCGACAACGGATGATTGAGGAAATTCAGTCTCACCGGCAACTGGCCAGAGGCAACGGTCAACGGGAAGTTACCATTCGCCTCAGACCGGAGTATCTCGGTCGTTTGATTGTTCGGGTTACTAGTCGGAATGAGGAAATTACTGTCCAGATCCGCGCAACAACTACTCAAGCCCAAAATTTACTGGTGTCAGAACTTGCTGATTTGAGCGCAACGTTACAGAATCAGGGCATTCGGTTGGGCAATCTGGATATCTCGGTGATTGGTAGTGGAAACGATTCACAGCAGTCTCATGATCGGTCAGCACAGTTTGCCGATCAGCAACAGCAGTCAAATCCGAATTCTAATAGCAACCAGGACGAACATACGGAGTTCGAATCGGAGATGAACCAAGACATGTCTCGCGACAGTTCAAACGACGATTCAAGCGATCTGAATTTAATCATATAAGGAGGAAATAATGCAGATTGGTAGAGACAACTCAAAGCAAACGGACGGTATGTTACTGTCTAAACTCGGCGGATTGGATTCCAAGAAGCCGATTACAGAGTTGGTCGGCGAAGAACGGCTTGGAAAAGAGGATTTCTTGAACTTGCTGATAACGCAGTTAAAATATCAAAATCCTCTTGAACCGATGAAAAATAGCGACTTCATTGCGCAGACCGCCCAGTTCAGCGCGCTTGAGCAGATGCAGAAACTCAATAAGAGCATGGAAAGCCAGATGTCGCTACAGCGGACCATGTCCGATATGATGAAAACACAGTACCAAACACAGTACCTTGGAAAAACTGTGCAGGTTCCCGGATCAAAGGTTCAACTCACCGATGGGAAGCCTGTGGAAATTGGCGCATCACTTTCTGCACCGGCTTATGTGCAGTTTGAAATGTACAACGAAGGTGGTGAAATGGTGTCTTCAACCAACCTTGGTATGCAAAATGCAAAAACTGTGAGTGTCTTCTGGGATGGTCGTGATCAGGAAGGTACTCTTCAACCGGACGGTGATTACACTTTTCGGGTGATAGGCACCAACCAAGCAGATGGAAGTGTTCAAGTCAAACCGCTGATGTCAGGTCAAGTTTCAAAGGTCTCCTACGAAGATAACGAAACCAGACTGTTCGTCAACGGAGAATCCATTTTAGCTAGCGAAATCGTTTCTGCTTCAATGTAACTGTTAACACAATTTTATGTAACAACAAAAAAGGAGAACTTACACATGCTTAAATCAATTCTTAATGGCCTAGCCGGTGTTAGAGGACACCAAACTCAGATGGACGTCGTCGGTAGTAACATTGCCAATATTAATACTATTGGTTACAAGACGATGCAGGCAACATTTCAAGAGACATTGAGTCAGATGGTTGGACCCGCTCAAGGGCCGACAGACAAACGAGGTGGTTCAAACCCCTTGCAAATCGGGCTTGGCTCTTCGATTGGTGGCATCAAGTCAACTTTCTCTCAAGGGGCTCTTCAGGATACTGGAAATGTGACTGATATGGCCATTCTCGGCAACTCGTTCTTTATTGTAAATGATGGTAATCGCGATTTCTTTACGAGAAACGGGAGCTTTGGTTTCGATGGTGAAGGTACCTTGGTCAACAATCAGGGGTATGCTGTTCAAGGAAAGCAAGCAACCGCAGAAGGGGTAATTGCTGAAGATGCCGTTGTTGGAAAACTCGTTCTGGCAGTAGATACGCGTGTTGAGCCTAAAGCCACCACTGCAGTGACAATTACCGGAAACCTCGACGCTGAGACGTCTATGCAAGGGACATTAACACGTACCAAGTCGTTCTTGGCTACTGCCTCCCAGGATGAAGACATCAGTGGTCTTTTTGCTAACGGGGCAGCTGAAACATTTCTAAACCTGATTAGTGGTTTGGACTCTATAACGGTTGGGGATCAGGTCAGTACAAAAAATTTCAGCTATGGTGTGGATTTTACCACGTTAGCAGATCTGGCTACGGCTGTTGATAATGAATTCAATGCTCGGTTTACGACTGTCTTTAATGATCCTGCAGATGGCGGAAATGGTCAGATAACTTTTACCTCTGTTGCTCCTGAAGTCCGAATGGTGATTCGAAGTGATACAAATAGTGCACTGGATGCTGCCTTTGCAACCGTGCATGAATCTGTGCTGATTACAGCCGGTTTTGGAGCAGGCCAATCCGTCAATTCTGACGAATTCGCCCACCGAGCGGGCCGTACTGATCCAGTGATTAACCTGCGAAATGCTCAAGGTGACACGCTCGGGCTGCAAATCGGTGACGATCTCACATTACTGTCGGCGTCAATTGGAGGATCACTGCTCCCAGCCACATCCCTATTTGCTGATATCGATGAGACGTCAACTTTCGAACAGTTTCGTCTCAACCTGGCAACCGCACTCTATGGAACTATACCGCAACCGGAGGAGAAGGTTGAGATTGAGGAGGACGGGCGGATCCGAATTGAGGGTGGACTTGGAATTGCCCGGTCAGTGACTTCCTTGAAAATTGTTTCTGGTGAGGACCCGAATACAGATACACGCGCCTCGTTCGGCAGTAGCTTCACATTTTTCGAAGAGCAAGCTGCATCAGACGTTACACACACGATGACAACCACAACTTATGACAATATTGGTCAAGCACACACACTACAGGTTGAGTTCACTAGAACGCGTGAATCTGGAAAGTGGAACTGGCGAGCATTTTTGACAGGCAAAGAAACTGTCCGAAGTGGAGCAACCGGAATCATACAGTTTAACCGTGACGGTTCTTTGAACTCGCTACAGTACGATGCGGGGGCGACAGCATTCAGTTTTGATCCAGGTAACGATTCGGCCTTGGTGTCGGTTGAACTTCTGGTCGGATCTGAAGGATTGTTTGATGGGGTGACTTTCTTTGCCTCTCCATCAACAGCTGCGGTAGTCGATCAAGACGGTTCCGCTCTGGGTGTTATGGAATCAGTTTCCATTGACGAAGCCGGAATGGTCTTTGCCAATTTCGATAATGGTATTCGAAAGGTGAAGGCCCAGATTAGTGTGGCTCAGTTTAATAACCCAACCGGTTTGATTAAAGCGCAGGATAGCTTGTTCATCAATTCAGTTAACTCTGGAAACCCAATTGTGGCGGATGCGGCGAAAGTATTATCAAAAATTGTTTCTAAGAAACTTGAGAGATCCAACGTTGATATTGCTGAACAGTTTACCCTGATGATTACCGCTCAGAGAGGTCTGCAGGCAAACTCACGAGTGATTACCACATCCGATGACGTGCTGACTGAACTGATTAACCTGAAACGTTAATTTTAAAGAGTCATCTATTAATTGACGGGAAACGTTAACTTCAAAAATGGCGTAAAAGAAGGGTATCTTTATGGATATAGCATCGATTGTGGGCTTGCTTTTGGGCGTTGGCGCCCTTGTTTTTGGCTGTACAGCCAACTTCTCAAACTTCAACAATCTGGGGTTCTTTCTTGATTCGGCCTCCTTTGCTGTAGTTTTTGTTGGCACAATTGCTTCTACCTTTATTACCTTCCCAATGTCTCAAATGAAGACAACTTTTGCTGTAGGTAAGAACGCCTTTGTGGAACCCATATTTTCAAATAGCGTACTGATTAAGCAGATCGTTTTATTTTCAAATGTGGCCAGGCTGGAAGGGGTTCTCCAACTTGAAAGTAGGCTGGAAGATGTCGGAGATCCTTTTCTTAGAAAGGCGATGGGCTATGTTGTTGATGGCGAAAGTCCTGAGGCGGCGCGAGCTCTCCTTGAAAATGAACTGGCCTTTATCGAGGAGCGCCATAGCGCGGGACAAGACATCTTCGACTATCTGAACAAGTATAGTCCGGCATTTGGCATGATTGGCACACTGATGGGCCTGGTCTTGATGCTTCAAGCGATGGGTGACGATCCTGGAGGAATTGGTCCTGCTATGTCTATTGCTCTGATTACCACTTTTTACGGAGCAATTCTATCTAACCTGGTATTCACGCCTATATGCTCTAAACTGAAGATGCGCCATAGGAATGAAATGCTTTACCGCCAGATTACTATCGAAGGAGCAATAATGATAATAGAGACAGCAAATGCGCGGGTTGTTGAAGGAACTCTTATGGGGTTCCTATCACCTAAGGAAAGGGAAATAATGGACGCTGAACGAGAAGCAGAATCTCAGTAACACTGGAGAATCTTAATGGCAAGAGAAAAGAAACAGAAAGAAAGCAGTGAAGGCGCACCTGAATGGATGGTAACGTTTGCGGATATGACGACATTGCTATTAACGTTCTTTGTCATGCTCATTGCCATGGCCAATTTTGACAAGGTGAAATACGATACAGTAAAAGCTTCCTTCAAGGATTCAATGGGTATATTGAGTGGTTGGGATGAGCCCAAGGTGCCGCCGCTCATTCCACCGATCCGGCAAAAGTTCAATAACGAAGAAGAGCGCATGCGCGGGATTGGTTATAGAATTAAGAAAAAATTCGTTGAGGAAGGAAAACCCAAAAGTGTCAGTGTCGCGATTAAGAAGGAAGGGTTATTGCTAACACTTAAAGAAAGTGATAGAGTAGGTTTTAGTACTGGTGGTATCCAACTGACGTCCGAAATGCGTGCTGTGCTCGATAAGATCGCCGAAGAAGTAAAGTCCGAATCCAATAGAATTGCCATTGCCGGGCATACTGATAGCCAACCGGTCAAAGGGGGGAGATTCCCATCGAACTGGGAACTTTCAGTTGCTCGCGCCAGAAGTGTACAGAAATACTTGATTCAAAAGGGCGTTGCAGAGAAACGAACGTCAATTGCCGGTTACGCTGATACCCAGCCAATAAAGGGAGAAGACCTAAAGAAGTCTCCAGCCGAACGCCAAAAGGCTAATCGAAGAGTCGAAATATTGGTTGCTCGCAAGTATCAACTTCCAACCCAGTGAGTTTTGGAATTGCCTCTCAATTCCATTCCTTAGTTAAGATCGATTCTCGAAATATCCTGCCAGATCCCAGCCTCGAATTGAATTCCACCAATTGGCTAAGATATGGAATTCGCTTTTCAATTAGTGTATAATATCAATTAGGTTGAGTCAGGAGAATTGGAGTTATGGAAGAACCTGAAGACAAGGATGAGGAGAAGAGTGAGAGTGGATCTTCACTCAAATCACTGCTTGCAGGAACCAATAAAGAGCTTATTCTGCTGATTGCTTCCTTCGTTGTCATGTCGATTGTGGCAGTATTGATTGTTTTTCTGATAGCTGGCCCCAAGAACTCAGACCAAACAGCAAAGAAAAATAACGATCGACAAAAGCAGAAAGATGAAAAGTCGGATGGTAAGGAAGCTGTTTTTGACAAAATCCCGGCCACGTTTATCAATACCTCTGATCCGGATACGCTGCGGGTAATTAACGTAAAGATTGACTTGGTGTTAGAAAACGCTAAACAGGTTGCTTCCCTGGAAAATAGTCCGACTCTTCTAGTTGGTCGTGCTGAAATAGATGATCTTTTGTTGTCTAAATTTTCGGACAAACCAGCAAGTGAACTGCAAAAACCGGCAGTGAAGGACAAGCTCAGGCGGGAACTCGAATACGAGATCCAAAAGATCTTTGCAGGTTCAGAGTCAAAGATTAACATTAAACGGGTCTTGTTTCGCAAATACATTATCCAGTAACGTTCAGGAAATAGCAGCAGTATGGTTGAGCAAGAACAGATTTTATCAGAAGAAGAACTCGATACAATTGCGGAAGCCAGTCAGAAACTGATTGATCAAGAAGAATCTGATCAGGTTAAGAAATATGAGAAATATGATTTTTCTCAATCTGCAGGGGCGGCACAATTACTGCAAGATTACCTGGTTGTAATCGACAACTTACATCAACAATGTGCGCGACTTTTTGCTGATTCTGTCTCAGGCTTGATCCGATCGCTTACAGAGGTTGAGTGTACACCAGCAAAAAAAACAACTTTTGGTGAATTCTGTGACGGACTCGACGATCCATCCTGTTTTTGTAAGCTTTCGATGGAGGCGGTAGATGGAATCGTTATTATGGAAGTAAAACCCAGTCTCGCCTTTTCAGTTATTGAGAAACTTCTGGGTGGTACCGGAATACAGGAGGCCCCCCCAAGTCGACCGCTGACGGAGATTGAGGAGGTGATTATCAGTCAAATGGTGCAATATGTAATATATGGACTGGATAGCATTTGGAAGCAAGCAAAGGACGACGTTGCTTTTATGATTAACTCCGACTCCTTTGAGAGTGAGGTGAGCGAAGTCAAGAAGGTCTTATCACCTAATGACACTGTGGTGGTTGTTCAATTTAGTGTGAAACCTATGTTTGCAGAGGCCGGAGGGCACCTGAGTATCTGTTACCCTTCCGATGTTGTTGAAAGTATTATGGCTGAGGCACCTGCAAGTCTTTTGAATGTTTCGATTACCAATGCAGCAGATTCAGTCGATGACAAGGAAGAAGACAACCAATACAAACCACAAGTCCAGGAACGAGTCAGCAAAGCGGAAGTGCTGGTTCGAGCCGTTTTTCCGAAGACCATAATACCACTTAGCCAACTGAAGGAACTCAATCTGGGTCGTTTCATTGAGTTGGATGTGCGTGTAGAGAACAAACGGATTGTGGACCCTGTTATTCTCGAAGTGGAGGGAAAACCGAGGTTTCTTGGAACACTAGGGCAATTGCGGCAGAAGCGTGCTGTCAGAATTACTGGGTTGGTGGAAGACGAGGACTTGTAGTGCCGAATGTGCGCGTTCAGCGTAACGGGCTTGGGCATTTAGAAAAGGGGCAAATGGAAGAAAAAAATGATCTCGACGAGGTTCTGGTCGAAGATGAGGGGACAGCAGAGGGGGATGATGCTGAATCCGCTATAGACATAGAGGAGGAACCTTTACCAGCAGAAGAATCCAACGACATCGGCTTGATAGAAGAGGATTTTTCATTCGGTGAAGGACAACAAGATCAACTGGCTGCTGCACATGGTCTTGAAGAACTCCTTGCTGATGTTGAGCTTGAAGTTACTATCGAACTTGGGCGAACCCGAAAAACGCTTCGAGATATTCTTGATTTGACGCCTGGTGTAGTCATCGAACTAGACAAACATGCGGGAGAACCGATTGACATTCTCGTAAACAACCGTCCTCTTGCAAGGGGAGAGGTTGTGGTATTTGAAGAGGTCTTGGGAGTGCGCGTAACGGAGATTATAACTCCTACTGAACTTGCCAAGAAAAATTAGCTCGTATGATCATGGGATTTGCCGATTGGTTAAAGGGACATTGGCAAACAGGGTTCGTCACCCTATTGCTAATTTCGACTTCAATTCGGGCTCAAGACACAGCAAGCGACTTGCCGGGCCCCGCATTCGAATTACCTAATCTTTGGTTTTTTGCCCTGAAGATGCTGTTTTGGTTGTTGATTGTCACCGGACTGATTTTCGCCACGGTCTGGGTGTTAAGAAAATTGATGCAGCAGCCCCAACCGGCTCAATCGGTAAGGCCAATCAACGTTATCTTTGAAGAGCCGATCTCTCCGGCTAAATCTGTCTGTTTGATTCGAGTTTTGGATCAAATGCACGTGGTTGGAGTAACCAGCACGCATATTTCGTACATTGCGACTCTTGATGAAGACGAAGTGGGCTTGGTTGATCAATGGCTTGAAAATGAATTGATCCTTGAACGTCAAGTGAAGAATAGTTTCCAGTCCTTTCTTCGCGACTTCGTTAGGAAAATTGGTAAGTGAAAAAACGATTCCTGCTTTTTTTTCTGCTTCCTCTCGTTTTTGCCTCACTTTGCCAATCCCAATCTACTTCCACGCAACCAGGCTTTCCTTTACCAGACCTTAATATCAGTCTTCGTCAGACTGACGACCCGAGTGAATTTACGTCAACGCTTCAAGTCTTTATAATTTTAACGGTTCTGTCGATAGCACCTTCCTTCTTAATTATGATGACTTCTTTTACGCGCTTCATTGTCGTTTTTGCTTTTCTACGTCAAGGTTTGGCGATTCCACAGATTCCTCCGAATCAAGTTCTGGCTGGTCTGGCCCTGTTTCTGACTTTCTTTGTAATGGCGCCAATTATTAAAAGTATAAATGATGACGCGCTACAACCTTATCTAGCTAGCGAAATTGGTCAAAGAGAGGCTTTCGAGAAGGCTCTCTTTCCAATTCGTACCTTTATGATTGAACAGACACGCAATGATGACATCCAATTGATGCAACGACTTTCAGGTTTAGGCGCGGTGAAATCAAGGGCTGAGTTGCCCACGCACGTGCTGATTCCCTCCTTTATCATTAGTGAACTCACAACCGCATTTACCATCGGATTTCTTTTGTTTATTCCGTTCTTGGTAATCGATATGGTGGTTGCCAGTATTTTGATGGCAATGGGGATGCTGATGGTTCCCCCAATCTCAATTTCATTGCCCTTCAAAATACTGCTTTTTGTTCTTGTTGATGGATGGAATTTGCTGATATATTCACTAGTTTCAGGAATTCAGAGGTAGGTAAAAATGTCACCAGAAGCCGCAATTTATGTTATGCGTCAAGCCTTTCAATTAATGCTTATGCTGGCAGGCCCTATCCTAATTTCCGGGTTAGTTATCGGCTTAATTGTTAGTGTTTTTCAAGCTGCAACACAGATTCAAGAGATGACACTCACCTTCATCCCTAAGTTGATAGCTGTTGGCCTAGTATTGACCCTTTTATTTCCATGGATGTTGAAAATAATGCATGGTTTTACCAGGGAACTGATTATTAACTTTCACTATTTTTTGCAGTAATGCCGAATTTTTTTATTCCACTTGACTTATCAATTCGATTTACGCTCGTATTTCTGCGGATTGTAGGTATTGTTGTTTTTGTCCCTTTTTATAGTCATAGTGCCTTCCCCAACGTTATTAAAATTTCGCTTTCGATTATCATTACTTTTGCTGTTTTTCCCATTTTGAATTTACAGGGCTTCACCACGCCGTTAGGGGCAATTTCCTTAGTTTTGGTGGCTGTCCGCGAAGTACTAATTGGTTTCGTTATCGGTTTTGCTGCCCAACTGGTCTTTACTGGTATTCAATTTGGTGCTGAGTTAGTGACAATTCAAATGGGATTCTCGATGGCAACCATTCTGGATCCGAATCATCAGGAACAAATTACTATTATTTCCCAGATTTATAATTTTTTAGCCCTTATAATTTTTATCCATATTAAGGGGCATTACATGTTTCTAATCGCAGCGGTTGATACTTTCAAGTTCATTCCAATTGGCGGTTTCAGCTACTCCGAAGATTTAGCTGGGCAGATCATTAGCTTGTTTAGTGAACTCTTTGTGGTAGGCTTTTACGTGGCAGCGCCTGTCTTTGTTGCGTTATTTATGACTACTGTCGCACTCGCTCTGGTTAGCCGTGTAATTCCTCAGCTTAATGTCTTTATCATACTTCCTCTAGTTCAAGTTTTGGTTGGAACGGTTATGATTATTGTTTCTATTAGGGTAACAGTTGTGACCTTTGAGTTTTTATTTGGTGAACTTAGTAAAGATCTGCACACGCTTATTATGGCTATGTAATCACTGACATTCCAACTGCCGGTTTTGAGTTGATGAGCGCTCAAAACAGTGTTATACTAGCGCTGAGAGTACAGAGTTGAAACAGTTCAATATTTTGGTGATAGGACTCTTGAAACCTTGGTTCCAGTTTTATATCAACCTTGAAACGTTATCCTGATAAAAGCGTTAGATTTCATTAAGAGATGATGTTGGTTCAAGCGAATGGCTGAAAGTATTTACAGCAGTCGCATGGGGGAAATGCGCTTCAATAATCTTTCTATGGGGTGAATGGTAATTGAACGAAGGCCCAGGTGGAGAAAGAACTGAAGAGGCGAGTCAGCAGCGCATTGAGAAGGCTCGTCGGGAAGGTGATGTCCCTAAGAGTCGGGAATTTAATTCTGCGATTGCTTTGCTCTCAGGATTGTTAGCAATGTGGGTGTTTGGATCTTTTACGCTAACGTCATTGAAGAACCTAAATATTGTTACCATAAAGCAGCTAAATAATTTTCAAGCTGAACCCTCAATTATACAATTCTTTTTGGGAGATCTATTTACACGATTTGCGCTTATTATTTCACCCTTCCTAATTGCCACCGCTGCTGCCGGTATTTTAACAAACTATCTTCAAGTTGGTCCTCTGTTTTCCTTTGAAGTCCTTGCGTTTCGTCCGGAAAAACTGAATCCTTTTACTGGCATTAAGCGACTTTTTTCACGAAATGCTCTTGTTGAAACAATTAAGGCAATCCTTAAGCTGATCGCTGTAACAGGTATTGTTTATGTCACCGTTCAGGGTGATTTAGTCTATTTTCAGGCCATAGGATCAAAAGGCGTAAGTGGCATGCTCAACTATATAGCAGGTCTAACTTTTAATGTTGCTTTTCGAGTGGCGCTTTTTCTCCTGCTACTTGGGATTTTAGATCTTTTCTATCAACGTTGGAGTTACAGTGAAAAGCTGAAGATGACATTACAGGAAGTTAAGGATGAGACCAAGCAAACTGAGGGTTCTCCTGAAATAAAGCGAATTATTCAAGAACGGCAACTGACAATGACACAGCGGAGGATGATGGATGAAATTCCGGAAGCCGATGTTGTTGTCACCAATCCAAGGCATATTGCGGTTGCTATTAAGTATGATCGAGAAGTGTCGCCTAGTCCTGCTGTGGTAGCAAAAGGCGCGGATCTGATCGCTAAAAGGATACGTGAAATCGCAGAAGAAAATGAAATCCCGATTATTGAAGATAAACCAGTCGCATGGGCGCTTTTTGAGCTTGAACTCGGCGACGTTATTCCGGTGGAGTTGTACAAACCAGTTGCCCAAATTCTTGCACGTGTTTACAGTATGAAGAAAAGTTTCAGTAATGTAGGAAGTATGAGCGCATAATTGGCTGACAGAATCAGGATAAACTCTCGATCCGTATGAATAACCTTGAAAATTTAATTATCAAAAATAGCGATTTCGTCCTTGTATTTGGTGTCATTGGGATTATTCTGGTGATGGTGATTCCATTGCCCGCATCGGTACTCGACTTACTGTTTGCTGTGAATATTACGATATCGTTGATTACCTTGCTCGTCGTTCTCTATATGCTGCAACCGGTTGATTTCTCGATTTTCCCATCCTTATTGCTTGTCTTAACCATGTTTCGTCTCTCACTCAATGTTGCTTCAACGCGAGTTATACTCACGCGAGGACATCTAGGTACAGATGCAGCTGGTAAGGTAATTCAATCATTTGCTCAATTTGTGGTACAAGGCAATTATGTTGTTGGTTTTGTTGTCTTTTTCATCATACTAATCATCCAGTTTATCGTTATCACTAAGGGGTCAGGACGCATTGCTGAAGTTGCTGCCCGTTTTACATTAGATGCGTTACCGATGAAACAGATGGCTATTGATACAGATTTGACTGCAGGATTAATTACCGACGACGAAGCACGTCAGCGTCGAGCCGAAGTTTCCCATGAAGCAAATTTTTATGGTGCAATGGACGGTGCTAGTAAGTTTGTACGTGGTGATGCTATTGCAGGTCTGATTATTACAGCTATCAACATTGTTGGTGGTCTAATTATCGGAGTTGCTCAGAGAAGCCTGCCACTAGCAGACGCCGCGCAAAAATACACGCTGCTAACCATCGGTGACGGATTAGTCAGCCAATTTCCCTCGTTGGTTGTTTCTCTTTCCACGGGGCTTCTGATTAGCCGAAGCTCGGAGAAGAGGGCCTTTGGTCAGGCCATAATGGAGCAATATTTATTGCAACCGCGTGCGTTGGGAATAGCCGCTGGAGTGCTCGCTCTTTTAGGTATAGTCCCAGGAATGCCAACATTCCCGTTTCTCGTTTTGTCTGCCGGCGCTGGAGGCATGACCTACTTGGCTACCCGCTTGTCGGGAAGCCTGGAAGAGTTACCCCCTGCTGATGAGGCCGTTGATCGGCAGGAGGAATTGACGCCAATTGAGCAGGCAGAACAGGAACTCGACGTTGAGCCAATACAGCTAAATGTTGGCTACAGTTTGATACAACTTGTTGATCCGAATGAGGGTGGAGATTTGCTGAATCGAATCAAAGAGATTCGGTCATCTTTGGCTCGGGAACTTGGATTGGTCCTGCCGCACATTCGCATACGGGATCAGATGGATTTGGCCCCAGGAGCGTACAGAATTATAATCCGTGAGGAATCTGTTGCGGAAGGTGAACTCCGCACAAACGAATTTTTAGCCATGGAAGTTGGTCCGGTGACTGAGGAGATTAGTGGGACTCCGACGCTTGAGCCAACCAATAATCAACCGGCGATGTGGATAACTGAAGATCAACGAGAACGTGCACAGATGGCTGGTTATCTGGTTATTGACCCGTCTTCTGTGTTGGCAACGCACTTGGTGGAAACGACAAGACGGCACGCCGATAAGTTTTTGACACGCCAGGACGTGCAAAAGTTACTTGATCGCTTAAAAGAGAACAGTCCGGCCATCGTCGAAGAGGTACTTGAAGCCACTTCCTTAGGATTAATTCAAAAGATACTAAAGAACTTGCTTAAAGAGGGAGTTTCTGTTCGGGATTTGATGATTATACTAGAAGCATTAGCCGACCAGTCAACTATAACGAAAGATCCCGTGATGCTGACTGAAGCAGTTAGACAACGGATAGGTTCTACAGTCTGTCGCCCTTATCTGTCAGAAGATAATGCACTTGATTATGTTGCCTTAAGTGAAGAAGTGGAAGAGGTGATCACGGGTGGGATACAACAGGATGAGCAGGGGGAATACCAATTTTCAGCTATTGAGCCTAATGTAGCTTATCAACTTGTCAATGGTATTGCCAATGCTGTTACACAGGTTGCTGGTCTCAATGTGCAACCACTTATCTTATGTTCCCGCTCAATTGTCCGTGCCTATCTGAGACAATTTATTGATATCCAATTTCCAACGCCGATAACGGTGTTATCCATTGAAGAAGTTCCACCAACGGTACAGTTGAATGAGATCGGTCGTGTAGAATTGACTGAAGCAGACTAGTGAGACTACCCTTATACTAAGAGTGTGAAAATATGGCTACGCGTATCCAAAAAGTCTATGGGAAAACGCCGAAGGAAGCTCGCCAAAAAGCTGAAAAGGAGTTTGGTAGAAATATCAGTATCGTTAAAACACGACGTGTTTCACCCAATAAGCTCCAACCGGATAAGGGATCGAATTACGAGTTAACAATTGCAGTTGACACTGAAGTTCCAGCTAAAATACCACTTATTCGTCCGAGATCTCCTCGTCAAGATCCTGTTGCCATTCAGCAAGCAATTGAACGTGTGAATATGGCTTTGACGGCTAACGCATACGGTCGCCAAAATGCATCGATTGATCCGGAATTTGGTCAGGAAGCTCCGTATAGCGAATCACCTGGTTTTTCTACACAGCAAAATGAAATCGAACCTGCTTCAGATGATTTGTTACCGGAAAAAAGAGAAAAGAAACTACTAGAAGACTCACTTACTATGGACTACCTCAGTTCGGAATTAAATGAGATCCGTGATGCCCTTAATATTCTTTTGAGTAGTACCAAAATATCTGATAATACGGATCTGCCGGACGAAGTAACTGGACTTTACCGAAGATTCCTCAAGTCCGACGTTGAGATAGAGTTAGCTCATGATCTGGCCGAAGCGATGTTTACCTGTTTCAACGATGAGGAAGGGAAATCGATTCATGAACACTTAACAACGCTAATTCAAAACATTGTAAAGACAAGCAATGGCATCAAATTCGGCGATACTCCGACAGTAGTCGCTCTTGTTGGCGCGACAGGTGTTGGGAAAACGACAACAATTGCTAAACTTGCTATTCAATATTGTTTCCAGAAGAAAAAGGTTGCCCTCATCACGACTGATGATTTTAAAATCGGAGCCATTGAGCAATTGGAAACTTATTCCGAAATTTTATCGCTACCGATGGAAGTTGCCCGTGATCCCGAAGAGCTCGAGAAGAAAATTCAGAAATATGCTGATTTAGATTTGATTCTGATTGATACGCCTGGACGGAGCCAGCTGGATGTTGCGCGTCTTAGATCAATCGAGTTGTTTTTAAATGCCGCTCGCCCAGATGAAACTTATCTGATGCTAAACATGACTACACGCAACACCGATATGGATAATATAATAAAGAGATTTGGGTCACTCGGAATTGACAAATTCATTTTTACTAAATTGGATGAAGCGATTTGCTATGGTCCTATTTTGAATTGTGCTGTTCGTTACAAGAAACCAATTTCCTACTTCACAACCGGTCAAGATGTCGCAACCGATATTGAAGTTGCAACGCACAATCGGATAGCAACCTTCTTGCTCAGAGGCTACCAGAAGAGATCGTAGGGTTTCGGCGGGCGCATAATTAACAATAGGATTTAGGGCCTCTGGAACGTAGTCAATCTTGTATTTGAAAGTGCAGTGTCAAGGGGAAATTAACTTTGAAAAATAATCACGCAGCAGAGCTTAGAAGGGTTGCAAAGACTGTCTCCGACAAAGTTGCTCGAAAGGATAGCATCTCCCCAATTCTACGTACTATCGCAGTCACTGGTGGTAAGGGTGGTGTCGGAAAAACCAATGTGGCGACAAATCTGGCGATTGCTATGGCGCAACTTGGTAAACGTGTTGGAATTCTAGATGCCGATCTGGGTCTTGCAAATGTGGATGTGATGTTGCATGTCAATCCACGCTACACGCTTAAACACGTGGTTACTGGAGAGAAAAAAATTGAAGATATAATTGTTAAAGGCCCTCTTGGTATTTCAGTTATTGCTGGTAGTTCCGGTATTAAAACCATGGCGGATTTACCGGTTCAAATTCATAAAAAATTAATTGGTGAATTGCATCGACTCAATAATTTGATTGACATTCTCATCATCGATACACCAGCCGGAATTGGGAATAATGTTTTGAGTTTTGTCTTAGCTGCAGATGAGATTTTGGCTGTAACGATACCTGATCCAATGGCGTATACTGATGCATATGCCTTAATTAAGGTGATTTCCCGCTGGCGCCAGGATGCACAAATTAATCTTCTGATTAATATGGTGCGAACTGCGGCTCAAGCTCGTGAAGTTGCTGAGATCCTTAAAACAGTTGTCAGAAAATACAATCTCCCGTTAGGTAGAATCTCGTACGCAGGTTATATTCCTTACGATTCCAAAATTAAAAATTCACTCCTTAATCGTAAGCAAACACCATTTATGCTCGCAAATCCTGATTCCCTTTCCGTGAAGTGCATTCAGGTTATTGCTAAGAGGATGATTTCCTCACTGGCACAACATTCTGTTGATAAAAATTTCTTTTCGCAGTTTGAGCAAATTAGAGAAAAGGGTCAAGGAAAATAACGTTATCCCTAGACATTTTAACTAACTGAGATGAAGCATCATATTATCATTTGTAAATTGTGCTATCTTTGCTAAACTACAAAAATTTAAAGTTTAAATCACTGCCGATTAGCTCGTTAGACTAAAATGGGATCTAAGAGATGGATTAGTATTAGAATCAGTTATGGCCTAAGTTTTTCTGCTCTAATCGTAGCTAGTCTTATGGCTTATTTCAAGGGGAATTCTATTGAGGCGATTTTTAGGAAGGCAATCATCGCCTTTATTATCTTCGGAATTTTGGGATATATCGTCGGGTGGTTTGTCTCATGGATAACACGCTCAGAACTATCATTTGTTTACGAAGATAGAGAAGAAGATGAAGACGACGGAGGAACTGTGGAGGGCGTATAAATTTGACGATGATTCTGAAGCTAAAGAACAACTCATTGATCAATGCCTCCCACTGATAAAGTCAATTGCGTACCGGGCATCTGTGTACGCTTCTCCATCATATGATCTAGATGATCTTGTAAGCATTGGCATCATGGGAATGCTTGATGCTATTGATAGGTTTGACCCGACAAAAGGTGCAACCTTTAAAACCTTCGCTAGTCACCGCATTCGTGGAGCAGTTCTTGATGAAATCCGTGCTTTAGACTGGGTTCCAAGAAGTGTTCGACGACAAGCTACTCAGCTTGAATCAGCATATCGACGTTTAGAGCAACAAACTGGTCGTGCTCCGGATGAATTTGAAGTCGCCCAAGAGATGGGAATGACCATTGACGAAGTGCATCAAGCCCTGGCAGAGACAAGTTGTACAGCAATCATTACATTAAATGATTTGACTACGGATGTAGATGAGCAAGACGCAATTCAAGAATTTATTGCTGATCCGAGTCATGTTGATGCTGCGGACCAACTCATATATGAGGAAACGAAGAACCTATTGGCTGAAGCGATTGATACGTTACCTGAAAGAGATAAACTGGTGCTGAGTTTGTACTACAACGAGGAATTGACGATGAAGGAAATTGGCCTCGTTTTAGATGTGAAAGAGTCACGCGTTTCGCAACTCCATTCTAGCGCCATCTTAAGGTTGCGCGCTGGGTTTCAACAGGATCATGATGTCGTTTGAAATATGTTTTTTTGAGTGATATTAGGATTGATAAGACTCGCTATGAAACTCAAAACAAAAAGAGATAGCAAGACATATACAGTAATTCGTGGAATTAATATATGGATTTCTGCTCTAACACTCGTACTTCTTTGTGTTGCTTGTTTTCCAGATGATTCTAACGCGGCAAAGCTCATTGGAGCAAGATGCCATCATCATCCAGAGACGCGTTCGACTCGTGTTGTTTTTGAAGTTGAAGGTCAGATTGGTTCCCACCGGCTTCATTCTCCGGCGGGAAATCAGATCGAGGTACGTTTATATAATACGGTAATAGTACCCGATTTCGATTTGGACGTTGATGCTAGTGATCCAATTTTGAAGGATGTTGTGGTCAAAACGGGGCCTGATCAATCGACAATTTTGAATCTAACGTTACATCAAGATATTCGCCGTTATAAGTTATTTCCCCTCTCAAATCCTAATCGGATTGTTATTGATCTTTTCGGGGTTGCAGATCCATCTATTGAACCACAGCTGTCTCCACCCAAGGCTAGCAACCGAACGGCTCGAGAACAAAATTCTACCTTATCTCCGATAAAGCAGGAAGAAATAAACGAATCATCCGTTAACCCAGAAGAAACATCGAGTCAACCAGCATTTCAAAATCGAGAAGCTCAATCCGGAGAACCGATACTAAACATTCAGGAACTTTTGGATCAGGATGAACTTGTTCTTGGATTTAGAAGTGAGCCTGAGGATATCTCCGCTCCACCCTCTATTGTTTGGTGGATACTCTTGGGGACCAACTTTCTGTTACTTCTGGGACTGGTGGCTCTGGGAATCATAGCTTTTAGGGGCCAGAGAACATTAAGACGTATGACGAATCAAGAACTTGGTTTCCCTTCCCAACCTATTGAGGAAGAACCTGTTCAAAAGGATTTAGTTGCGAAGGATGCTAAAAGAGAGAATGATGATAACGAAGATTTCGAGGAAATTCTAGAAAATACGATTTCGCAAGAACTGGATACCTTGGATCAGTCTCCCTCATTTAAACGTGCATTCATTGACCACTCGCATGCCAATCAAGAAGAAGAGCTCAAGCAGGTTCGGCAAGAGCTAGACTCGGAAGACACAGGAACAACGGATGCTGAAGGGGCGCGGTGCGATGATCAAGGTGTGAAAAACAAAATTACTGAGTTACTAGGTGATGATGAGATTTTGTTCGGAGACGTTATAGGACCTGAGTTGGAGGAAGATGAAAGGCTGGAGGCCCAAAACCAGAGACTATCACGAAAAATTGAAACTGCCCGTAGGCTAATCGACGAAGGCAAAAGCCACACGCAAATTGTGAGAGAATTGAAAGCAACAAGAGAAGAAATTGCTTTGATGTTAGCAATCGAAAAAAGGAGTTAGTAACAAATCAAACTCTACGGTCTATACGTTTAGACATACTTGATGCTCTAAAGCTATAGCGTTGGCGCCTCATACTTGAAAGAAATCTGGATCGCCCCGGCGACCCCCTTCGAGTATTCAAATGCCTCCCGGCTTTAAAAGATTTCATCCCTTTGGTTGCGCTACTACTTAAAACACCTGCTGCTTTCCCTGCAATTCTACCAAGCGCCATCACAGATCCTTTTCAATACAAAATCCTAAATTTCATTTTAGCATAGAGACATATGCACGTCAAGCATTTTATGAGTTTAAATTAAATAAACTGTTAAAAGTGCAAATTTAGTCGGAAGGGATTGATAAATCTACACTTTTAACAAGTGAGTAATGTATAATCCAAGATGCCTATGTTATAATAATTAAGTGTTGACTTGATTACCAAAAAGTCAAGTTAAATTGAGAAAATGCCTGAATATGTCTAAGGGGATTTTACCAGTTCATGAGAAGATACCGAGAAACCCATCCAGTTTTAGAATCGAGAATGAATTCTGTCAGACGTAGGATGAGGTACAATCGCAGATGGCTCGAAAGACGAACTGATCAGGCAATTATACCTCTGGAAATTCAGGAATATATTGGTATTTCTGAGATTCAAGGAGAGGTGTTAATTGTTAGCAGAGATTCGCGTCAGCAACGCCGAATTAAAGAATTACTACGTTCAGAAAATTATCGATTTGATGTTGCATGGGATAGTGATCAAGCAATCGGTTTTCTTAAACTGGGGAAATACCGGTTGGTGATTCTGGATCGGATAGATGAAAGGCGGAGACGTGCCTTTTACTATCTTCGACGACATCTTAAGCACATCAAAGTGATTTCCATTGTCAATGGAAATCAGCTTGCAAGCGAATCAATGAAATGGGGGGGGTACAGCTTTCTGCTCCACAGAGATTTCGATCTGGAACAGCTACGGACTTGCCTCATCAGCTCGCTAAGATTACATCACCCAGTTTGTCGATTGCTGAAAAATGGTGAGACGTGCAATCGCTCTTGCATCAATAGTTACATGACTGAAGAAAATTATACTGAATTAGAAGCATTCGATCCAAATGTCGCTATGCTGGAACCGACGGATACGGAAGTCCCACCTGATCCAATGAATCCGCTCCAAGAAGATTCCCAGCAAAACCTGTAGGAGAACAAAGAGAAGGGCCAATTTGAGAATCAGCAAAAGGTGGATAATTGGTGTAAAAAGAATTGAGGCGCCAGATAGATAAAAATGTGAAAAACTGGTTATAATGTCTGTAGAAACGATATTCTACAGCGACGAAAATGATGTAGTGATTACCAACATGAGTTTCGTCGTTGGACCTAAGACGTTTTTCACTGACACTATTAATTCGTTTTATCTGCAAAAGGATATTGCTGCTCGAGGATGTTGTTCAGGCGGTGTAGCTGTTGTTGCTGGTGCGGGGCTTACTGTCTTCAGCATACTGAACCCAGCCGATGTCCCCAGCCTCTTAATCGGATGTCTCGTTAGCATCATAGGAGGATTTCTGCTGATTGATAAAAAAGAGTACACCAGCAATCCTTATTTCTATTTAGCAATCATACTTGTTGCCGTAGGGATTGTTATAGGGGTCTTGGGTCAAATAACCAATTTCGTCTTTCCTTTCATCATTTTAGGTCTTCTGATAACACTATTTGGAATATCCATGTTGATTGCCAGTAAACAGCATGTTTTAGTCATTCGCACCCAAATTAAAAATTCAGAGGAACTTGAAGAATACGATGTATTATATGGATCCCTTGCATATATTGAAGAGGTTGCTGCAGCATTGCAGCGAGCAATAGAAGAACGAGTTTAGTAACGGATTAACCATTGGCGTAGATTAATCTACCTCGTTCCTGACAGGGGATTTCAATCGTTTGGCCGATTAGACCACTTTCAATAGTGGCAAATCCAATTTCATTGACTGCTATGTAGTTGTTTCGTGAACAATGGGGTAAGTCTCCTCCTTCTAGATAATCTGCAATTTGTTGGTAGGCGATCTTAAACACACTTTGATTTGTTGGTAGACCTAATGTTGTATTATCAACCAGTTTGCCATCTTTGTCGTGTAGAGCGGTTGCTGATCGAGAGTACCCGGTGCGTAGTTGTCCCTCTGTTCCAAGAACGTCAACTGAAAATGCGCCTTTGGTACCGTGTTCACCAACATGAAACCCTTGTATACCGCTTTGAAAATGAATAATAGATCCAATGATTGATGGCTCTGGTTCATAACCTTCCGGCACTTGACCACCGCCTTGATTGATGTGGGCACTGACAGACATGGGGTCGTAACCTGCAAACTGACAGATCATATCCGTATTGTGAATCGCAAAAGACAAAATTGTGGCTGGGCAATAACCGATTACAGACTTAACTTGGCCAACCAGTCCTTCTGCCACCAGTTCCTGTAGTCTTAAAAGATGCGGTGCCCAATGTCGTGAATAATCGACGATAATTGGAATACGCTTTTCAGCAGCAGTGACTGTCATCTGATCAACCTCCTCTAACGAACAGCCTGCCGGTTTTTCAAGAAAGATCGCTTTAACATCTGATTTCAGCACATTCTGCATGACAGCAAAATGGTATGGGCCACGGACACAGACAGAAACGATATCCAAATCCTCGTTTTCGAGCATCTCTGCATCGGTGTCATAATAATTAATGCTCTGGTCTGGAAACCCAGGCCCCCATGTTTCTTTGAACTCTGTTTTTCGATCTTCTGACAGGTCTGCTACGGCGACGAGATCTGTAGCTTCGCATTGCCTAATTCCACCGGTGTGGCAGTATGGATGAGGATCGGATGGATTGGAGTAGCGAGCCGCTATGCTTCCTAATCCGATAATTCCGACACGATACATAACTATCTCCATTTGAATTGAATATTAAAATGGATTACATTGAACTAGATCTATGTAATTTTTTCAAGAGAATTGTTGTTGAAAGATTAGGATGAGTTTGCTATTATCATCTCGTTTACCAAGTTTACATTAAGAGGCGGAAATGAAACCCATAAAGACGCTTGTTACTAACAGGAGAAAATAACCATGATTGGAAAAGATCAGCCCCATTTTGCAAGAATTTACTGGAAGAATCCGAGAAGTTTGAGGTTGACCTAACGACAGATCCATCTGTTAGTTTGGCTGATAAAGATCAACTCAATGATTACGATCTTTTTTTGTTGATTATAATGGTCCGCAATGGGCTGATACAGCGAAAGAAAATTTTATCAATGCTGTTAGAAACAGTACGAACGTTTGTATTCTACACGCTTCCAATAATGCTTTTGACGGTTGGATTGAATATGAAGAGATTTGCGCTTTAATGTGGAGGCAGGGCGCCGGTCATGGTAAGTATCACAAATTTGACGTCGAAGTTGCCGATCCGGATCATCCCGTAACAAAGGGATTACCATTGGTATTTAAGGATCATCCGGATGAACTGTATCATGGGCTGTCACACATGCACAATACGGATTACCATGTGCTTGCCACAGCTTTTTCATCGATTGATTCTGGTGGTACTGGGCAGGAAGAACCAATGATACTAGTGAAAAATTACGGTGATGGCCGAATATTCCACCTCATACTTGGACATGTCGGCGGTGGTGGTGGGATGGATACATTTGAAAATCGTGATTTTCAGGTGTTGTTACTACGTGGTTGCGAATGGGCCGCAACGGGAGATTGTACATTAAACTGATGTTTTGTTTAGGCAATGTTATCTAGTTGTTTAACTTCATCTTCTGACAATTCCCAACCGAACAGATCGAGGTTGGCTTTCAAGTGATCGATTGAACTTGTTTTGGGGATAACAATCATATCTTTCTGAATCAGCCACAATAAAGCAACTTTTGCGGTTGATTTATTGTGGCATCTAGCGATCTTAGTTAAAAGCGGCTCTTTCAGAATTTGGGTTCTTCCAAGTGGGCAGTACGCTGTCACGGTGACATTAGATTTCTGGCAGTGATTTAGCAAGTCCGGCGTTTGATGACGAACATGATATGGCACTTGATTCACATTAATTGGTGTTGTCGAGAGTGCTTTGGCTTGATCGATTAGATCCGCGCTGAAGTTACTGACACCGATGCTTATTGCTTTCCCCTGACTTTGAATATAGTTAAATGCCTCGATTGTCTCGCTAAGAGGCACATCATCACTAGGCCAGTGGATTAGGAGTAAATCGACGTAATCCATCTGTAATTGGTTCAGGATCTCATCGCACTGAGCTAGGACCTGATCGTAGCTTAATTCAGTTCTCCATATCTTCGAGGTAATAAATAAATTGTCGCGATTAATATGAGATTCGTTTATTGCTTGGCCGATCTCGCGTTGGTTCTGATATAACCAGGCCGTATCAATATGTATGTAACCAAGGTTAATAGCGTTTTTGACGGTGGATTTGCAAGCATCGCCTCGTAAATCCCACGTTCCAAGCCCAATCATGGGCATCAAGTTCCCATCTGCTAGTCTGACATTTTTCACGTCTTTTTCTCTCTTAACCCAAGTTTTTAAGCTTTGTTTAGCATCTTATAGCATATCATAGTGGAGGTCCCAATCATATCGTTGTTTATCGCTAGCAATTTTATTTGATGGTCTGAGTTAGATTTGCTAAAATTACTGGGCATAGAATGTCTTGTTTGTCATTATTTGTTTTTTCGTTTCAATAATTAACTCAATATTTAGCATTGGAGAGTGCAGTGAAAGATGCTTTTTCAATTTTGTCTTTAATTTTCCTAATCGTTCTTAGTGGCTTTGGTTGCAAATCGGAAAAGAAAGTTACAGATGGAAATAAACCTTCTATTCCAAATCAAGTGCTTGAACAAGTCAAGACTGCTAAGGGGTCGGTATCACGTGGTGAAATAAGTTACACTGTGCCAGAAGGATGGATTCGCCAAAAGCCTTCAAGTCCGATGCGTCACGATCAATTTTTGTTGCCGGGATTAGCAGACACACAGCCTGCTGAACTCGCAGTGTTTTCTGGTATTGGTGGATCAGTAGAAGCAAATCTGAGTCGCTGGTATGGGCAATTTAAACAACCTGATGGAAAAGAGACAAAAGACTTAATCAAACAAAAAAAAATACAAGTTACTGGTTTAACAGTCACAGTTGTGTTTTTGACCGGTACTTTTATGAAATCACGTGCTCCTATGATGATGGCAGGCCCCGTTGATGAATTTGGAGGTTATGCTCTCTTAGCGGCAATTGCCGAGACCGAACAAGGATTATGGTTCTTTAAGGCAACGGGGCCAGAAGACACCATAAATCATTGGCAAAAAAGTTTTGATGAGTTTGTCCAATCTTTTCATGTGGACTAAATCCTTGAATACTGTTTATCTTACCGGATTTTTATTTATTTGTTACTAAACTATCGGTTGTTGGCATTCTGTTGTATAATAGCTATGGTGCTTGAAGTTTTCTAAGTTTGTTTTAGAATGCAATGGTCGTAGTGGGTCTAATGGCATGTTCCGACAACAGTGAAAAAGATTCACCAATAAAACCGAAGGTGTCATCTCAAGCTTCGGAAGATGACATAATCGTTAAGCAGGAAGAAATTAATTTTGTTGAAGAGGAAAATGCTCTTAAGGAGGTTTTTACAGAGCACGCGGATGATATTAGTAAAAAAGATCTCGATGAAATCATGTCCCATTGGCTGAAAAGCAATAGTGAGGATGTGTTCACTGCTTGGACATTTTGGGCTGGTGCATTCGAGAAAACAGTTGGATGGGACGATATTAAAAAGGGATGGGTCGGAATCTTTCGTCTTCGTGGTGGCGACATGACGATCGATTTCTTGAGCGTTGCAATTGACTCAAGAGCCAAAAATGCAACCTTGCGAGCCAAATATAAGTGGGCTGCCAGTGGTGATCTAATTGCTGCCATGAGAAAAGATAAGAAGGATAAATGGAAAATCCAAGCCATTGATTACACCAATGGGAGGTTCGGAAAGCAGATTAAAGAATTAAGAAATCCTGCTTATAAAAATCCTTAAATCTTATACAATGCCAACAAATCGGAATTCCTTTAATTTTATCCTCTAAGCGTTGACATGATTATGGATGTTCGAAACATAGGCCCAGCTGGTGAGTCTTAATCAAATCCGGTAGAGGGTAACCCTGTTTCTCCTAAGAAATTAAACACGGGAATGGAGAGATTTTGAAACCTTCATTTCCTAACTCTTTAAAGGTGATCATGTAAAGATGAAACAGGAAAATTCTCTAATCTTGCAATCTAGTTGAGGCTGAGGCGTGGAACTACATGAAATGTTTGATAAGCTTTGGTGTGTCTACTTGAATTTAAACCCAGAAGCCAAAAAGGTCCAAGACATTTTATGTGAAGGACGGGAACAAACTAACGATCACATAGCATTTAGAACCCTTAATCTAGAAAATATCGGAATAAATAGATTAGCTAAGCCTTTTATTTCTAGGGGATATTCTCTAAAAGGTAAATATCATTTTCAAGCTAAAAAGCTGTTTGCGTGTCACTTTGAACACACTGATCCACTGATACCTAAAATATTCATTAGTGAACTGCTGGTAGGGGAGTTTTCTGAATTTCTGCAGGAAACCGTTCAGTTTATGGTCAAAGATGTACGACCTTCTACAGATTTGTTCCTCACAACGGGTCGGAGATGGGATATTAATTATAAAATATATAGTAAGTTGCTTAGCGAGAGTGAATATGCTGCTTGGCTGTACGTTTTTGGGTTTGTTCCTAACCACTTCACAATTTATATTAATTCATTGAATCATTTTGATAGTCTAGTAGAAGTCAATCAGGAACTTAAGAGACACGGATACAAAATTAATTCTAGTGGTGGAGAGATTAAGGGAAGTCCGTCATTAGGATTAGAACAATCTTCCACTTTAGCTTATAAAACGGAAATTAAATTTGAGGATCTGGCAGCAGCTAAGAAAATTCCTGCTTGTTACTATGAGTTTGCCAAAAGATACGATTCGTTTAATGGATTTATTGTAAATTCAGCAGATAAGATTTTTGAGAGTACGGACGTTTAAGCAAGTGTTTAATGCCGAAGGGTAATTTTGTGGGATTAATCAGATTGTAACTCTTGTGCGGCTTCTAAGAGAGCATTGGCCAAAAATTTTGGGTTTACTTCTTCTTTGCCACGAAATGTCTTGACCTTCTGCCCATCAATTTTCAATATTGCTAGATTCTTGCCACCTAAGTGAATACCTACTTTTGCGTTACGTGTTTCTCCAGGACCGTTTACTTCACAACCCATGATAGCAATAGGCATCATGATCCCATGTTTCTCCAGAAGTTCCTCAGCCGCATCAACAATTTCTTCATAACCGACTGAAGCGTCACCACGTCCGCAAAAAGGGCAGGAGATGATGTCAAGCATCTGATCCGCCAAACCGAGTGTCCGTAGAAGTTCCTTCCCTGTCAGTACCTCTTCAACTGGATCACCTGTAATTGAGATTCGAATTGTATCACCAATGCCTTCCATTAAAAGTGTTCCGATACCAATTGATGATTTGACGTGGGATCTACGTGGTGGCCCAGCCTCAGTTACACCTAAATGGAGTGGATATCGAACTTTCTCTGAGAAAATTCGATTGGCTTGAATCATGCGCAGTGGATCACTTGATTTAATCGAGACTGCGATATCGGTAAAATCGTGGTCCTCACAAATTTTGACGTGCCTTATCGCACTTTCAATGAGTGCTTCAGCAGTAGGAGACGGGTATTTATCCAGTAAATCTTTCTCAAGAGACCCTTCATTAACACCAATTCGAATTGGAACATTTGCTGTCTTTGCTGCGGATAGGACTTGGGCAATCCGGTCTTGATTGCCGATATTTCCAGGATTAATTCGGACTTTTGCAACTCCGGCATCGATTGCATCAAGCGCGAATTTATAGTTGAAATGAATGTCGGAAACAATTGGCACCGGGGATCGTTTGACAATCGCTTTTAGTGCATCGGCGTCACGTTGCTCAGGGACGGCAACTCGAACAATCTGCGCGCCAGCTTCAGCACAGCGTTCAATTTGACGCATGGTTTCGTCCACTTGACACGTTAGAGTTGTAGTCATCGTCTGAATTGAAACTGGGTTTCGATTACCAATGGGCACACCACCAACGTTAATCTGTTTTGTCGGACGTCGGTTTTCAAATTGAGCTAGGTCGCGCATCAAGTTTCCTTAAGTTCCATGCCAGAAATGTCTAGTTTTGTGTTTAAAAAAATGGGTTGTGGTTTTTCTCTTCTTCAACTGTTGTAGCAGGCCCGTGTCCGGGGAAGAGAACAGTTTGATTTGGTAGAGAAAGCAGATTTTCTTGCACGTTTGAAAGTAATTTTTCGTATGATATTGACGCGTTTCCAACAGATCCGGCAAATAATGCATCACCAACGATGACAGTTGACCGAACATAGAAAGAACATCCACCAAGTGTATGTCCGGGAGTATCAAGTGTTGTAACTTTCAGGTTGCCAACCGAAACTACATCGCCATGTTTTAGCAATCTAAGATCATTTTTACTTCTTGGTTTAGGTTCATTTGCATGAATCCACGTTGGGCAGTCGAAAGCGTCTTCCAAGTCCATCAGTCCGTTTGCGTGATCACCATGCGCGTGTGTCAAGAGTATTAGCTTTGGATCCATATTGATCTCGCTGATCCTTTTCATAATCGCCTTTGGATTTGCTGCGGTGTCGATAATAGCGGCTTCCCGCGTCTCCATACAGATTAGCAAATAGGCATGTACAGGATAACCACCTACCTTTGCGGTTACCGTTACTACTTCAAGTGCAGGGTCATATCTAGCTGCAATTGTATTTGGTGACCAACTCTCTGTTGCAATTGCATTTAGTTTGTCGCTATCAAGTTGCAACGTGGTAGCAATTTGATCAACCTCGTCGCGACTTGGTTTTCTGGTATAATTTTCCATTCTCGAGATATTTTTTGTCGTAATGCCTGTTTCAGTAGCAACTTGACTAACGGTCAACCCGAGTCCTCGCCATGCTTTAGCGATGATATCCCCAAATTCGTCTTCAAGCATAAATGCCATTGTCTTTTCCTAGTCTATGAGCTCAATGAATTTTTGGTAGACATATTTCCTTGTTATGAAATTTTCTAGATAAGATAACGCTTCATCCCTATTCCTTCCCAGTTTGGAAGTGCGTTTCCCTCTCCCTCAATCCAGTCGGGGGTGAGGACAACATGATCGATTGTGGCGCGGTTATTGGTGAAAGTAGCATGAATCAATCTATCACGACTTTGGATAATAGTAGGATAGTGGAAGGACCCTTCACCACTGATAATATCGCGTTTGTACTTCCAAGTTTCTCCACCATCTTCACTTAGCCCAATAGTTAAAGGATTTCGCTTCTCTGGATTATCGTTCCAGATCATAGCAATTCGATCGTCTTCAAGTTTGACAGCATCAAGAGCTGCATAAGGACAGTGGTTTTGTGTAACTTCGGTTTCAGACCACGTTCGGCCGCAGTCGTGGGAAACGCTCTTGAGAACATTCGGATTTTTCCCAGACGGCCGGATAAGCGCTAAGATTGAACCATCATTCCGCTGAATGAGCGATGGATGTTGATTTTGCTCGCCTGGAATGTTGCCACAGACACTCCAAGTTTTACCTTCATCCGTGCTTTTCCAAATTTGTGAGTGCCATGATGTGAATTCTGTGCCAAACAGGATCTCTCCATTATCAAGTCGGATCGGCTTGCATCTTGGAACGTGCCCCCAGTTTTCCTCGATCATCTCAACGCCCGACCATGTTTCTCCACTATCGTACGATCGCTTCAACCGCAAGTCGCAAGTTACCCAGCGTACACCAGGACCGTGTTTGCCCTCAAGCTTGCCGTGCATAGTACCGTAAATCAGCAATATGGTACCATCATTGACTTGAAATAAGACACCATTTCCTTCAGGTTTGCCGGGAGTATCAGCCACACTAACCAGTTGATCAAAACCACCAGCATCTCGTCGACGTTTTGCTAGAACCCAAGCTGCGTTGGGACGTGCTTCACCTTCACCAGCATAATATCCAACAATAAGATCCCCATTTGATAGTTCAAGTATTGCTGAACAGTGGCATTCGGGATAACGGCTTGTCGGTTCTGCGACTGACTCCCAAACTGAGATTGACATGACACATACTTAATTTTAGTTGTATAATTTTTTGTATCTTGAAACTCTTAATGAGCCAAGAGTAGCTTATTGTATCAGATTTAAGAAGACTATTCAAATGCGACTTTTGCTGACCCCCCCAAATGATGCTCCTATTAATATGGCGATAGATGAAGCCATATTTTTGAGTCAGAAATCTGATTCTCGTCCGACGTTGCGATTTTATGATTGGTCATCAACTGCTTTTTCGTTTGGATATTTCCAGCATGTTTCTCAAGAGATTAACCCTTCAGAATGTGATGATCTCGGAATTGATCTGGTTCGTCGTATTACTGGAGGTGGTACGGTAATTCATGGTTGGGATGTTACCTTTTCAGCCATGTTTCCGAGAACCAAATCGCATGCTGGCTTACCAAGTGACATCTCGGCTGGATATCAAGCGATCAGCGATAGTATAATCAGGGGGCTTCAAGAAATTGGTATTGGGGTTAATCGGCATGATCAATCCTTGGATTCATCACTTCCGAACATTTGTATTGCTAATCCTGCAAAATATGATGTGATGATTAATGGTAAAAAAATTGCTGGTATTGCACAACGCCGAAATTCGGCTGGACTCTTGTTCCAAGTTTATATAGCGCTTGATATCCCATCCCACGATATCCTGACTGTGGTTTCAAAACAACCTGACTTTGAACGACTGCTACAGACGAAGACAACTAGTATTAATCAACATCAGTCACGGAGATTTTTACGGACTGAGATTGAACAAGCAATTCAACACGGTTTTGAAAAAATATTGGGTTTTAGTCTCAACGAAGGTAAGTTGTTGCCTAAAGAAATAGAAATGGCAGAACAACTGGCATCAACAAAGTATTCTACTGAAAGCTGGAATTTTCGAAGGTAATGAAAAGACGGAATAAATTTCTGATTGTTATCACAGTTGTTACCATTGGCATATCCATCAGTGGATTTTACTTTCTGGAGTCAGGCTACGTGCATCAGAAAATTCGTTTGCTGCTTGAAGAGCAAGTTGCTAATCAGATCAACAAACCCGTCTCAATTGGATGGATTTCCGGCAACGTTCTCAGCGGAATTGAAATCGGTCAGGTGGAAATCCACGATCTTTTGCCAGAAAAAACTCGTTTTTTTTCAACCGATTCAGTGGAACTTAAGTATAGACTTTGGGGGTTGTTATTTGGCAAATTTCTGGTTACCAAGTTGAACATCAAAAGACCTGAATTCAATATTCGAGTTAACGAAAAAGGGGAAATCAATCTGACCAAACTGTTTCTAGTGCAAAACCATGATGTTTCAAGTAGCATATTTCAACCACTTATTTCTCATGTTAGGATCGAGAATGGTGTCTTCAATCTGGAAGATAAAATGCGTCATTTGAAAGTCTCTATCAGCGGGATCTCTAGCAGTATCCAAGGCCCTTTAAGACGATGGGAACATACTGGTAGTCTTGACGTCCAAGATGGGTTTTTCGAAATTAATGGAGTTCGTACACAAATTGAGAGGATTCAGACCCAATTTTCTCTGATCAAAGGCTTGAGGGAACTCAAACAGATGCGAGTTGAGTTTGGAAATTCAACATTAACCATTTCGTGCCAGGCCAGTGATTTGAAAAACTTAGATGCAGAAGTTAATTTGGATCTTGACTTTCAGGATCTTGCCAGATTTTACACGGATCAGATCATTGAAGGCAATGCGCGGATAAATATAAACGTCAGCAGCTTAGCAGAGGAAATCAATGGTCAACTATCAGTTACTTTTCCCTTTTTGCGGGCAAACAGAGTAGAAATCCGGAATGTCTCCACGCGTGCCCAGTTTACGCGACACCATTTACGCCTAACTAAGATTGACGGAGAGTTAGCTGGTGGTAAGATTTCTGGTTATGCTGAAGTAAATCAAGGTGCTGATGGTATTAAATACAGTGGTTTGATTGATCTTGTTGATAGCCAAGCTATAGATTTTTTCCCGATGATACACGATCTGAGGTCATTCCTACGGTCAGATGGAGACGTGAATATTCATGTCCAGTTTGAAGGGGATGGTCTTGATCCAAACGATTTACGGATGACTGGTGAGCTGGTCTACGATGAAGCCAGCCTAAACGACATTGGGATTAAAGTGTCTCAAGCCAATTGGGAAATTAAATCGGGGCAGTTGTTAGCTACGGCTAATCTTGACGAAGCACGAATTCGGTTAGATGGTCTACTTGGTTTAGCGAATGATCGTGACATCGATCTACGAATCACCAAAATTGATGTTGATAAGTTATCAAGGATTGTCGGGATTCCCGATCTCGGTGGCGAAGGAAAGGTTACTGGTAAAATTTCTCCTTTAGATCTGACAGGTGTGTTCAAGGTTCCCGAGGCGTCACTTTTTAACGTTCCCATTGGGATATTAACGATCCCGTTTCAATATCGAGACGAGTATGTATACATAGATCAAGGACTTCTGGTAAAGAATAGCAGCCAATTGGTATTAAAGGGGAAAGCCCTTCCAGTTGGAAATATCCCTGTTGATCTAGTTCTATACGTTGAGCCTCTCCAGATTGCTGATTATATTCGTCTGGTTGGAAACGATTATCCGATTCGAGGCACAGTCACAGGGAAACTGATTCTCGATAACACACTTGAAGATTTAAACGGAAGGGGGATACTTGAAATTGCTGATGCAGAGGCATGGGGATTAAAGTTTGATCCGCTTTCCCTCCCTCTTGAAATTGAAAGTTATGATGCAATTATCAAGAACTTTGAACTTTCCTCCCGTTCCCAAACTGGTATCTTGAACGCGAAAGTGACGGACAGACTCGACTATGAAATTGATTTTCGAAGCAAACCGATGCGACTTCACGAACTGCTTATTGCAAGGGATCTTGGTGAGATTGAGCTAGATGCCAGTATGATCCTCGATGCAGTTGGTAAGGGACATACAAGCGAACCACACATCGATCTGACTTGCGATTTTACGGATGTGAGTTTCGCACAGAATCCGTTATTAGATGTGAATTTAGTTGGTATCTTCACCAAAGAGATGATTTCTTTTGAAGGCTTTGGTTTCGATGAGACTTGCCGAATACATGGAACAGTTAGGATGGAAGAGTCAAATCCTTATGAAATCTTTGTCAAAGGTCGGAGTGTAGATGCTACACTTATTCTTCCGATTATCAATCCATTGCTCAGGAATCGTTTCGGTGGTGTAGCGGATGGCAGAATTGAGATGACAGGAAAATTAGTTGATCCACTAACCGTCAGGATGAAGATGGATTTGACAAAATTTGGAGTTTCATCTGATACAGGGGGCTTGGTTAGCCCTGACGATGAAGTGGTAAAGATTCGTTATGAAGGTGATGTTTGGTATATTGATTCGTTTATTCTCGCTAGCCCGCAAAATTGGGATCCAATAATTAGTATCATGGATTCATCGGTTTCGCCTAGGCATATGGAGGTTAAAGTCAGGTCAAACGAGTTTGCAGTCCAAAATCTTACCGGCCTATTTCCTGAGATCCCAATCATTTTCTCCGGTTTAGCTCGCTACAGCTTGAATGTTACGGCGACTGAAGCCGAAAGAAATCTTGAAGATCCAAAATATGAACTTAGTTGGTCTATACCGAATTTGGAGGTCAAAACTGGGCGTGGTATCATCAACGTTACGCGAGCAAAGGGACAACTTCTCTATGAAAGTAATCGACTGAGGATTCCCACGACGAATTTGCTCCTGTTTGGAAATGAAGTTCAGATGTGGGGGGAATTGCCGATTGTCAATCAAAGCACGAAACTCCCACCCATTTCAGATTCAACAGCAAACGATACACAGATTTCGATTCAAAGTAGCAATTTTCAGATCGGGTCGATAACACGCTTTTTTCCGGAAATATCTGAACTGTCAGGTAGTCTTGATCTACACGCCCAGATCGGGAACTGTTTAAGTCAACCTTCGATCGACGCGGTGGTTGATTTGAATCGAACATCGTTGAAGTTATTCGATTTTCCTATTCCCGTTCAAGATCTTTTTGCGCTGATAAGTATTTCCAGTATGCCGTCCGGCCAAATACAAATTATCACAGAAAGATCGAGCTGGCAAATCAATGATGGGTTTTTCAGTGTTGATAACGCAATCTGTAAGGTGAATCTGGTCAATTTTCGCCCCAAAGTTGGTAGTTGGGCATTTACCTTCAGCGGCGATCACGCCAATCTGACCGATATTTTTAGCTACTTGATGAGTGTACCTCAACCACCTATTTCTGGGCACACCAATATGCGGCTTACGGTTGCGGGTTTGGATAATAGGGTTGACACCATGACAGCGCAACTCATTTGTCAGAATTTGAATCTTAAGGTTGCGGATGAACGGATAACCGAAATTGAGCCATTACGATGTACTTTTTCTGACCGCAAATTTAAGGTCGAACCAATTAAACTTGGTCGAGCACGATCAGTAACTGATGCTCTGTCAAAGAATTGGATGGAAATTGCCGGAGAGATAGATCTTGATGGAAATCTAGATCTATACTTTAATACAGATAAACTTCCACTCTCAGTTGCTTTATCGATGGGAAACTTGCCCAGCCGAATCAATGGTGTACTAAATAGCCAAATTCATGTCAGTAATCACCTCATTCAGCCAAATATTGAAGCAACATGGACCGTTGCTGCTAATTTTAAAGATGAAAGTCCCGAGTTTAAGGGGAAGATCACATATCTAGACCAGCGACTCAATATTCATGGAACTGAGCTTGCTGGATATAATAACCGCCTACAGTTGTCCGGGCAGATACCAATTAACCTTTCACTGGATAAGGTGGATTTGGCAGACCGTTTCCTCAAAGTCCCAATCAATGTGCAGCTAAGTGGTGAGCAGGTTGATCTTGGTTTTATCGCTTCGTTTTTTCCTGAAATTGATAAAAGTGGAGGCATGGCCGACATTGATTTAAGGTTACAAGGTACAGCAGCCCGTCCCTATCTTGACGGAGAGTTTTCAATCAACAACGTAAATTTACAGTTCGTTGATAATTCCCTGCCAATTTCACGGGGAAGTATATACGCAAAAGCAGCCGAGGGGCATATTGATGTTACTAATTTTACATGCTATATCGGTGAAGGTAAATTTGATGCTCAGATACAACTCATGACAGATGGACTCTATCCAACAGATTTTATAGTTAAAAAATTTATGATTCAGAATGCAGGCATTGCCGATTTGAGTCAAAGTTTTTTGACAGAAGTATTTTTTCCCAAACTTGGTGGCAAAATAACTGCTAGTGGAACACTGGAAATACCGATCAATAAATTTATTAGTCGCAGTGTAACCGATTGGACACCACAAGTACTGCTTCCTTTTAATTTACAAAATATAATTGCGTATGCCAAGAGTGATGTTGAGATAGAGGAGTTGACTCTTGAAAGTTTGGGTTATCGTGTTGCCAATAATAAGAATGTAAATGTTGTGCTTCGGGATCGTAAGTTGCGTGTTCAATCGTTTCTGTTAACGGATATCACAGGTGCGACAATGACCAATCCACTGGAATTAGAGGGCAGAGGTTTTTGGGAACTTGATGGGAACCTAGATTTCGTTATGAAAATGCGGGATTTTGATATAAGTTTCCTATCCAATCTGGTTCCGCCTGAGTATCCAATTCGCGGGAAATTAAACGCTAACCTCCAGATTTATGGTACGGACACAAATCCAAAGGTAACACTGGAGTGGTTTCCTGCTAAATCTTCGGCACTGACCATCGCCAATGCGGAAATTGATGATTTTAGTGGCCAAATTACCTACCAAGACCAAGTGTGGCAGGTTGGTAGAGAGTTTGCCATACTATCGATTGGTTCAAATCGTGTTCTGTTTTCTGGAGTAATTCCGTTTAATCTTTCCATACGTGACGCTATAGTATTGCCATTGCCGCAGCCGATTGAGGGTAGAATTGATATTGATATCAGGGCGCTTGATTTTTTACCCATGATTTTCCCTCAATTTGGTCTTACTGCAGGAATTGGGATGTGCAACATGACAATTGGTGGCAGCATTTATTCTCCCCAGTTGAAAGGGGTAGCTAGTCTGCGTAACGTTGCTTTTCGACTTCCGGAGACGTATATCAGTGTAGATCAAGCTCGGTTAGATGCAACCTTTACCAATCAGGGGATTACTATCCGCCGGCTTGAAGGCAATTTAAACGGCGGTAAATTCACGGCTGGTGGTTCACTTAAATCTGAATGGTTGCATGTAACTGAGATAAACACTTGGGCTACATTAAGAGATGGTTGTATTTTTCAAAATCCGCAGCTCTATTGGGTACGATGTGACCGTGTTGACCTGACCATGATAGGCGATGTCATTCCAACAGGTAAGGTCGAACTGCCGGTTGTAAGAGGAACTGTTCGCGTCGCTGATGGTCGGTATAAACGCCCTTGGCGGGAATTGGCTAATGAATGGATTAACCAAGAATCGGCAGAGATTCAATTTGAAGTCTTGTCGGACTATCCAATTATTCGCCACCTCCGTTTAGATCTAGATGTTATTGCTCCAGACAACATTTCGATGGTTTCAGATCTTGGTGACTTTAATGATATTAAGGTGTCAGTAAATGGTAAGGTTGTCGGCCCAATTCAAAGGCCCGTCTACAACGGACGGGTTAATATACTTGAAGGCGAATTCCAGGTTTTTGCTATTGATCATCCATTTACAATCAAAGAGGGGTCATATGGAGAGAATACCAACCCACTTCGGCTCGAACCATATTACGAAATCTACGCCGAGACGTCAGAGCCAATTCGAAATGTTAGTTTGCGTAATCTGGATACAAGGGATGTAAAAGTTAAATTACATATGAGTGGCTATTTAAATGAATCCCACAATCCCGAATTGGAAGTGGAAATTTTGGACAGCGAGATTGGTGACAATTATCAGCTGACACTCACGCAAATGGAAATTCTCTCTATTCTGACTTTTGGAGACACAGGATCTTTGTCCCTAACAGACGTAGATACGATTAGCAGTAGTGGCAGAGAAGTTATACTTCGGCAGGGAGAACGATTCGTCGGAAATTCAGTTGCCAGATTTGCGGGACTTCGTGAAGCTCGGGTTAACCTAACTGATCCTCTTGATCCTGAAGGCCGTTTTGATGGTTTTCTTGCTGATGGAAATCTTATGGTCGATCCGCTTCTAGATCTGCGCAATGATTTTTTATTGATTCTTGATGATCCGATTTCAGCAATAGATCCAAGTGGGAAAATTGAGTCTGCAGGGTTAAAGGAAATTTCAAAGAGATTAGCAATCACCTATTCAAATAAAATATCTTATCTAAATAAATTGAGTGAAAATACTCCCTATATAGAGGTTGAATATCAGATTAACAAACACATGTCCGTGGCCGCTGAGAGGTACAGGATAAACCAAAATGTGGAACGATATGGTATTGATCTCAAGCTTGAGCTGGAATTTTAGGAATTTCTTGAGTTTTTTCCTAAATCTTTCCTATCTCCTAATAAGGTTTGTATCTATCTTAGTATTGCTGATTCTGCATATTGAATCGTTGCGTGCCGATACACTTCCAGTGATTCAAATTGAATATCTGCTTAATGGTGAAATTCTTGACCAATCCTCGATTCTTTCGCAGGCTTTAACCGATAAGACTGAAATTGAATATGGATATACAATTTCCCTTTACAAAATTCGTCAATGCGTGGAAGCAATATACTCAATTGGCGAATTTTCGCAAGTCAGAGCAGTTGAAAAAAAGACGGAATCTGGAATTATACTAGTATTTCAACTCACTTCAAAAACCCGGATTGCTGAGATTAAGTTTGACGGTAATATTCTTGACAGAGATTTTGTTCTTGAGCGGATCCGTTCTAATGTCGAACAAGAATATTCGGAAGAAATCGCACAGAAAGACGTAAAACATATTCTCAATCTTTATATGGATTACGGTTACTTCAATGCTCGTGTTCGTTTCAGCGTCCCACCAAAAGAACGTGTGGATGACGAAATACTCCTTCGTTTTGAGATTGTACCGTATGCTCGAGCAACAATTGAGGCTATAAAATTTGTCGGTAATCTTGCTCTCAGTGACAAGGATATCCAGAACATCATAGAGATTAAAAGTAAACAATTCTACCAGAAAAAAACTGTTGAGAAGGAACTCCGTCGCCTCAGAGAACTGTATCGTCAGGAAGGTTATCTGTCAGTTCAGGTTACGTCAAGTCAGGTGTATGATGTTAATCTTAACAGGATCACCTTGACCTTTCATATAGTTGAGGGAAGGAGAGTCGTCGTTGAACTAATTGGCGATGGTTTTGACAAAAAGGTGTTGCGCGAAAAACTGGAAATTTTTAAGCAGGGCAATTATTCCGATTATGTCCTTCGAAGTAACGCCCAGCGAATTCGGCAAATCTATCAGCAAAAAGGTTATTACGACCCGCAAGTCGAGTTTCAGGTTACAAGGGAATCGGAAGAAGAAATTGTAATCACTTTTGATATTGATCTTGGTAAAGTGCCGCGAATCCGAAAAATTGATTTTGTTGGTAATGGAGCTTTTAGTGACTCAGATCTTCTGCAGCAGATAGTAACCAGGAAACGCAGTTTTTTCTTTCTTCCTAGTTTAGGTTGGTTGTTTCCCAAAGGAATTTTCGATCCAATGGCCTTCGATAGAGATCGGAAAGCACTTGAACTTTTTTATAAGAAGAATGGATACTTGGATGCTAGAATTAAAGCTGAAAAGCACATTGATACCAAAACAAATCAACTTCACCTGCAACTTGAAATCGATGAAGGAACACAGCAGCGAATTGATAATCTTGGTTTTGAAGGCAATGCCATTTTTAATATAGATCAGTTGATATCTATTATTTCAGCTCGGCTAGATATGCCTTATAGTAAGGATTTGGTGGAACAAGACCAACGTAAATTGGAGATGTTGTATGACCGTAAAGGTTACATTTACGCAAATATTGAGCCCCAATATTACGAATTGACCGGAAAACTCATTTATCGTATTACAGAGAATAAGCAAGCTAAGCTTGGAAAATTCTACATTCATGGCAATCTAAAAACGAAAGATCATGTACTACAGCGTGAGTTTGAAAACGCTGGGCTAGAAAAGGGGGACGTATTTAGTTTTGAGCGATTGATGGATGCTAAGCGAAAACTTTTTTTGCTTGGGTTATTTCGCTCAATTAGCATCCGAACGCCCGATAGAATTGATCAGAAAGAGATACTTGACGTTAATGTGCGGGTTGAAGAAAGGAAACCGGGATCAATCAGTTTAAGTGGCGGGTATAATCCTTCAAGCGAAATGTTTTCTTTTAAGAGCGTTCGCGGAACATTTGGTTTAAATTATAATAATTTATATGGTCGGAATTTAAGAGTAAGCACCAGAGCCCGATTTGGGACGGAGGGGAATCTTTATGAAACAATTTTCATCGAACCTTGGTTGGTGGGTAATACCATAGGAACATTTCGGGTTTTTGAGGATAATCTTCAGGAAATCAGCGATATTACGCGGGCGAGGGGTGGTATCGCAAGTCTGATAAAAAGACTGGGGGGTAATAATAAATTATCTGTTCAATACAAGTATCAAGAACTTCATCAAAAGAAAAGAGAACTAGGAACGACGGTGAGCAGTTTCGGGTTATCGTTTCACCGTGACAGTCGCGATCATTTTTTCAGTCCTCGAGATGGTCAATTGAATGAGTTTATGATTGAATACGCTGGTGGACTGTTGTCAGGGAAAACAAGCTTTGTCAAAGTTACAACCGATCATCGATTTTATGGAAATGTTGCTGATGTGGTTTTTGCCAGTGCGATTCGGCTCGGCTTTGAAAAAGGGCTTCGAAATCAGGTAAGGTTGCCTTCTTTTGAACGGTTTCGGGTTGGAGGGGCCACAACGGTTCGGGGCTATGCCGAGATGTCTTTAGGACCTTTAGATGAATCTGGTGATCATCGAGGTGACGTGATGTTCGTCTTTAATACGGAACTTCGTTTTCCCATATACAACCTAGTTGGTGCGGCAATATTTTTTGATTTAGGCGATATATGGAACGAGCCAGAGACCATTAGTGACTTGATTAAGAATATTCGTGCGAATCAACCTTGGTCTGCAATTGGTCTTGGGCTTCGAATAGACACAGCATTGGGACCTGCACGTTTAGATTATGGGATTCCGATTGATCAGGATTTAGACGGTAAATTCCATCTTGCACTTGGGCATACTTTTTAAGTGAGGTCATTTGATTTTCGAAGTGGATATCGACAATTAATTTGCTAAATAGCCAATCATCTTGGTGATACTATACTTGGACTAAGGTATTATGAGTGATGCACATTGCGACGTGCAATTTTTTATTTCGTTTGGTGGAACGAAGTAAAATCATATCTCGTACACGTGCTACAGACGAAGTTTTTTGAAGGGGGGTTGGAAAATAAATGACTTTACTTTTAGGAGAAAATTCTTGACAAAGTTTTTTCACTGTATGTATAATTCTAGCTCGTCTGTATTATAGGCTGGCGTAGCTCAATCGGCAGAGCAAGTGATTTGTAATCACTAGGTTGGAGGTTCAAGTCCTCTCGTCAGCTCCAGTTCGTCGGATGGGGAGATAGCGAAGCTGGCCAAACGCGGCAGACTGTAAATCTGTTCCCTCAGGGTTCGGCGGTTCGAATCCGTCTCTCCCCACCATTTTTTGCGGGAGTAGCTCATTTGGTAGAGCCTCTGCCTTCCAAGCAGATGGTAGCGGGTTCGAGCCCCGTCTCCCGCTTTGGGTTTGAAATGCCGACGTAGCTCAGTAGGTAGAGCACATCATTGGTAATGATGAGGTCACCGGTTCAATCCCGGTCGTCGGCTTTGCATTTGAGTCGTTTTAAATTTAAGCACGTTAATTTCATCTTATAGTAGGCCATTAGCTCAGTCTGGTTAGAGCGTCGGTCTCCAAAACCGAAAGTCGGGGGTTCGAATCCCTCATGGCCTGCCTTGTTTTTGCTGAAAGTTTGGTGTGTATGATAGCTCGTATAAAAAAATATGTAAAAGGTATCCTACTAGAGTGGGATAAGGTTTCCAAACCAGATTGGAAGCAGGTTAAAGCAAATACGCTTGTTGTTGTTGTGGCAACCTTAATCCTGGGAATTTATCTTTGGATAATTGACGGAAATCAGGATTATCCAATATGGTCAGCCCCGGATACAATATTTGGACCAGGCTTGATATTTCTACTGGTGCTAGTGATAGCTCTATTGTGGTTTGCGAGGAGGTTCACATCAAGATGGGAGGTTGTAATTCCAGTTTCGCTCGCTCCGTTATTGCTTGTGTTGGCCCTCCACTACATCGTCGCACCAAGCGATCCTGTCTCTGGTTTCGGTATTGCTTGGATTCGCCAATTGTTTTTGAAGTAAGAGGATTATCCTAATGACTGACGCTACACCTGACGCTACACCTGACGCTACACCTGACGCTACGACAGGTTTCTGGTATATTGTTCATATTTACTCAGGACACGAAAAAAAGGTAGAAATCAATCTTCAGAAGCGTGTTCGAGCTATGGGGCTTGATCAACAAATTCTGACGGTTATTGTTCCTATCAAAGAAGTTGCTGAGGTCAGGAATGGTAAGCGTCGCGTTGTGGAGCGCCCTTCTTATCCAGGTTATATTCTTATACAAACATCTGATGAATTGAAGGCTAATTCTGAAAATCCTGATGTACTGCGAAGTTGGCAATTGGTTAAAGAAACACCAAGTGTCATGGGGTTCATTGGATCTTCGTCGAATCCTGTACCTCTTAATGAAGAAGAAGTCAATCAGGTTTTAAATCTGTCATCAGGTGGTGAGAGACCGGAACCTATTCTTGAGGTTGATTTTATTTCAGGTGACCAAGTTAGAGTCATTGAAGGACCTTTTAAAGGTTTCCCGGCGGAAGTCAACGAGGTGGATCGAGAGCGACAGCGTGTACACTTAACAATTTCGATTTTTGGTCGATCCACACCAATAGATCTCGAGTTCCTAGAAGTCGAAAAAATATAGATTCAAAAAATCAAATAAAACGAAAGATTCGTAAAAATGGCGAAAATAGTTGCTGGAATGGTTAAACTTCAGGTGGTTTCTGGGCAAGCGACGCCGAATCCTCCTGTCGGTCCGAGTTTGGCTCCATACATGATTAACATTCCTGAATTTATTAAAGCTTTCAATGCTAAAACTCAAGATCAGATGGGGCTTGTGGTTACGACTGTCATTACGTGCTTTGAAGATCGTTCCTATGAATTTGAGGTTAAATCTCCACCTGCCTCTGTACTATTGAAGCAAGCAGCGCAGCTGGCCAAAGCTTCTGGGGAACCAAACCGAGAAAAAGTTGCTACTATTAATAGAGAACAGGTTAAAGAAATTGCTCAAATTAAATTGCCTGACTTAAATACGAACGACATTGAATCGGCAATGCGCATGGTTGCTGGTACAGCGCGTAGCATGGGTATTGTTGTACAGTAAAGGAGCATTATTATGGCGAAAAGAACGAAGAGATATCAAAAAGCTTTTGAGCTTGTTGATCAATCCAAGCGATATGAGCTTGATGAAGGGATTTTATTACTAAAAAAAACAGCTGGTATGAAGTTTGATGAAACAGTTGACTTAGCTACCCGGTTGGGGTTGGATTCGCGTCAAGCGGATCAGAATATTCGGGGTACGGTTGCTCTTCCACATGGCACTGGAAAGCAGGTGCGTGTGGTTGTTTTTGCTGAGGGATCAGCCGCTCAGGAAGCTGAAGAGGCTGGCGCGGACTTTGTTGGGGTAGATGAACTGGTTGAAAAAATCACTGGTGGTTGGTTTGAATTTGATTCAGCCATTGCTCATCCTAGTTTGGTGAGAGAGATTATGCCGAAGTTAGGAAGAATTCTGGGGCCTCGTGGACTTATGCCGAATGCAAAATCCGGTACTGTTACGGAAAAGGTGGGTGACGCTGTCCGCGATGTAAAAGCGGGACAAATTGAATACCGTCTTGAAAAGGAATCAGGTGTTGTTCACGTATTGGTTGGCAAGATCTCGTTTGATGACAACCAAATTAAGGATAACGTAAATGAGGTTATGTCAGCGTTAATTAAAGCTCGGCCAGCTACGGCAAAAGGAAGATATGTTAAGAGTGTGGCTATTTCATCAACGATGGGTGTTGGTATTCGCTTAGAACCGTCGCAGTTTGTTTTAGGTGAAGTTGGGTAGCGAAATACAAGAAAATAAAAAATTGAATATATTCTCAGGCCAGTCGTAGATGGCAGGTGCATTTGCTTAAATTTTATTGCCTGCTGAGATGGGTTTGGATTCCATATATGATATCGGAATTTTGCCTCCTGCTGACTGGAGGCTTTTTTTATTGTGTAGTTGGAAGAGGAGACATATATGCCGAATCAGAAAAATATTGAACAGGTTAAATTAATTCGAGAACAGCTTGAAAATAACGAGGTTGTGATACTGACAGATTTTCAGGGACTAAATGTTTCTGAAATTGGCGAGTTACGCGAAAAGCTTCGTCAAGCGGATGTTCGCTACAAAGTCTTCAAAAATAGGTTGATTGCTGTGGCTGCAGGTGATTTAGGAATTGAAGGGTTAGAGCCCTACCTGTATGGATCGACCGCAATTGCTATGGCTGATAATCCTGTGGCTATAGCGAAGGTGCTACTAGAATTTGGTGAAGAACATGAGAATCTGAAGATTAAAGGAGGGATTCTTGATAATCGAGTAATCGATGCAGAAATGTCAGCATCTTTAGTGAATATGCCATCTAAAAGCCAACTGCTAGCACAGGTTGTTAGTGGATTGAACGCGCCAATATACGGTTTGATATATGTCTTAAAATTAGGTAATCCAGTATCAGGTCTTGCAAACGTGCTAAGTGGAACAATTCGACAATTTTCGAATGTGATTCAGGCAATTGCAGATTTAAAAGAAAACCCAGAAGAAACTTAAACTATGTGTTTTGGTTTAGTTTACCATTTATAAACTATTAATAAGGAGAACAGGAAAATGGCTGATATTGAAAAGCTAATCGACGAAATTGGCAATATGACAGTGTTAGAACTCTCGGAGCTAGTGAAGTCCCTTGAAGAAAAATTTGATGTTAGTGCGGCTGCCCCAGTGATGGCTGCAGGTATGATGCCAGCAGTTGCTGCTGAGGGGGAAGCCGAAGAAACTGTTGTTGAAGAAAAGACTTCGTTTGATGTCCAGCTTAAAGAAATGGGTGATCAGAAAATTAAGGTAATCAAGGAAGTTCGTGCCATCACTGGACTTGGTCTTAAAGAAGCCAAAGCTGCGGTTGAAGAAGCTCCAACTGTTGTGAAAGAAGGCGTCAGTCAGGAAGAGGCGGACGAAGTAAAAGAGAAGCTTGAAGCTGTTGGCGCAGTTGTCGAAATTCTGTAGACTAACTAGATAGTAAGATCAGTGCCGAAAGTCATATTGGCTTTCGGCACTTTTTTATGTCTAGAGGCTGTCAACATACTGGCATAAGGTGTTAGTTCGGTTTTTGTTCCTAAATTCAATGGGGGTTAAATCGGACAACTGGTGTTGGGGGCGACTGCCGTAAATCCTGAATGAATTGTGGTTGGGTAGGAGTCTCCGTGATTCATAGTAGGACTGACAGAAATACCGGCTGGCATCTTATCATTAAAGTAGCCTGTTAATCGTCTTTTGCAATATTGGTACCGGTAATCGTGGAAGTTATTATCTGATCTATTTCTACCGCTGTGGATTGTACTGGTTAAGTTTTCTTCAGAGTATTATCTTTAGCATTTTCGATGGTAATTTTTTTCGACTCCGGTGCTAAGCAGTGTACCAACTGGTGTTGTATGAAATTATCGACTAGTAAACCAACTAAGCGATCAGTTTCCCGTTTCTTCTTCGTAGCAGTTTTAGAAACTACTGGCCGGAAATATCCAAAAAGTGATTTTAGCTGAACCTTTTTCTCTATACAATCGCTCTTATAAAATAAGAAACTTTTTGATTGTTGGATGGAAAAGGTAAAAAAATAGGTGATGACAAGTTGGTTCAGTTGATTCAACTGAGTACCAAGGGCAATGAACTTGTATTTTCTGAGTTGATCCGTCATCACGAACAACAGTTAGTATCGCTGATTCGTTATCAACTTGGTGACTTATATCTTGCCGAAGTTGTCTTATAAGAAACATTGTTGCGAGTGTGGTTGAGTATTTGGCTATTTTCGTTGACCCAGAGCCAACATACTAACTAGGCATTTCGAATAAAATAAGGTGGTGGTGTCAATCGCAGCGTACAAATTATCCTCGATAGCATTACCTTTGTGCATTGGTATGACAGCTTCTCTAGTCTGACACTTGGTCTTTGGTTGCTCCTGGATCAGTAGATCTAGTTGGTCCACTTTTCATCGACACAGCGCCAAATGCCAAGCGGGTTCTCGTCCTGAAGTTCTGCTGGTAAGCGGTTGGGACTAACATTGTCAAAACACTGTAGCTGGGAAAAACGGGTAATGGCTGCAGGAATACCGACTGCGGTGAAACCAGGATGGCCTGTCGCTGGGAATGGGCCTCCGTGATTCATGGCTGGGCTGACCGCCACACCCGTTGGCATTTTGTCATTAATCAGCCGACCGACTTTACGACGCAAGATGTGAGCAACTTGATTATAAGTGGCATCGTCTGCTCCGTTGTTGGCTGAATAGATGGTTCCCGTCAAGTTGCCTTCCAAAGATCTTAAAATCTGCTGGGTCTGATCTAGATCGTCCACCAAAATTAGGAGACTCTCATTGCCAAAGGCTTCCTCCTGCAATGTTTCCGCCTGAGCCAAAAACTGTGCCCCTGTTACCTGAAATAGCGTGTTTTGGTGGCAAAATCCAGTCCCTCCGCCAGATTCTCCACCCACCAATAACTCAGCCCCGGCATCTTGCAAAGCCCGAACACCTGCGACTATCCCTTTTTCTACACTTTCCCCTAAAAGGGTCCCGACGGGCGCATCTCCAAATTGTTGGCTGACACTTTGGATAAATAGATCTGTGTCTGCATCCTTTTGAAGAATCACCAAACCGGGGTTAGTACAAAACTGTCCTGTACCAAGCAGACAGGAGCTAACGAATTCTTCCGCGATCTCAGGTCCTCGTTCTTGCAAGGCGCCCGGAAAGATGACAACGGGGTTAATACTGCTGAGTTCTAGATAGATTGGCTTACCCGCCTGATCAGCCGCATTTTTGAGGACTAAACCAGCACTGCGAGATCCGGTATAACCGGTTGCTCCAACCAGTGGATGAGAGACAAGTCGCTCTCCGATATCGTGAGGGGTTCGGTAGATCAGCTGTACCATGCTAGTTGGTAGATCCAAACCTTGTGCTGCTTCTAAAGCCTCTTCTGCAAATAGCCGAGTGGTTCCTGGATGTGAAGAATTAGCTTTGGCAATTACTGGATTCCCCGCCGCAATGGCGGCAGCGAAATCTCCACCGGAGATGCTACCAAACGCAAACGGGAAGTTGTTGGGGCCGAAAACCACGACACCTCCCTCAAGTGCTGCGTACATCGATCTAACATTTGCTTGTGTGTCAATAGTCGGATACGTCCAAGATCGATTACGTGTAGCATTGGCAGCTTGCCGCAGTTGGTTGGTTGTCCGTGGTAATTCGATACCGTCGAGACGAGTTTCCTTCGGATAGGCAGTTTCGATATGGGCCATATCGACGAATTCAGATCGCCGCGCTTCAATTCGGTCGGCGTAGCATTCTAGAAAATCTGCAATTGTATTCGGTTCAACATTGAGTAAATCCTCAGATGCTTCTGCGGCATGTTCAATAGCTGTTTCTATATCCTTAATCGAGCTGACTGGATAGATCTCACTGGTTGGTTCTTTTGTTAGTGGATTGACTGGTTCAAATGTGCTGACGGAAGCTGATTCTCTCCAAGCACCATTGATCAAAACAGGTTGTACATTGTGTGTTGCCATCTCTATAACTCCTTGGTATTTTCTCCATTTTTCTTAAGGATAAATTAATTTGTTATTGAATTTTTATCAACAATGCTTATTGGTTTGTCATGTCAATTAAGGCGTTGAGTTTTTCTAACGCTTTACCGGAATCAATTGCACTGGCAGCGGTTTCCAAACCACTTTGTATGTTTGAGGACTTCCCACCAGCAACGATAGCTGCAGCTGCGTTGATTAGGGTGATATCACGCTTTGGACCCTTTTCTCCATTGAGGATATGATGGGTGATCTCTGCATTCGTTTCGGGAGTATCACCAACAAGATCGGATGGATCTGCGTTTGGTATACCGAATTCAGTGGGATCAATAGTGTAATTGATTACGTTGCCATAAGCGAGTTGCGATACTTGGGTGGTGGTTGTTGTCGTTATTTCGTCTAGGCCATCATCTCCGTGAACCACGAATGCCGATTGGGTCCCAAGATTTTTCAACACATTAGCTAGCGGTTCAGTCAAATTTGGATCGTAAACGCCGATCACTTGTGCCTTTGCTCCTGCTGGGTTGGTAAGTGGACCAAGTACATTAAAAATAGTACGAATGCCAATTTCACGTCGAGGACCAATTGCATGCTTCATTGCACTATGAAGCGCTGGAGCAAAGAGGAACCCGATACCTATCTCATCAATGCATTTTCCCACAATGTCGGGTGAAATTTCAATGTTGACACCAAGCGCTTTTAATACGTCTGCACTGCCAGAATTACTTGAAACTGATCTGTTTCCGTGTTTAGCAACTGGAACACCAGCTCCTGCTACCACAAATGCCGCAGTAGTTGAAATGTTAAAGGTATGAGAACCATCCCCTCCAGTGCCACATGTATCGACAACGAGATTGTGTTCGGTCTCAATTTTTGTGGCTTTTTCGCGCATAATTCGCGCCGCTCCGGTAATTTCATCAATGGTTTCGCCTTTCAATCTTAGTGCAGTAACAAAGCTACCTATTTGAGCGGGGGTTGCATCGCCACTCATAATTTGACCCATCGTCCCCAGCATTTCTGCTTCGTTTAAATTATCACCACCCACCACTTTTTCGATTGCGGCTTTTATCATTTTTGTTCCTCTTGTAATTTTTCACCCAAGCTGCCACCTGGATGGAATTTCCCAAAGTCCTCACGGGTGAATTTTTTGTTGACTGACAGCGTGATAGCTAAGGCATCTCCTAGTGCGAGTGTCGCTGTGGTACTATTTGTGGGAGCCAGACCGAGGGGGTCTGCTTCTGTCAGGACTCCAATATTTAAAACTAGATCGGCTTGTCTTGCCAATTCCGAATCTGATCGACTCGTCAAGGCAACCAACTTAGCACCAATCTGACGAATTGGCACTATGAGATCAAGTGTTTCTCGCGTCGTGCCACTGTTTGAGATAGCAATGACAATATCTTCGGGGGTAATCATCCCTAAGTCGCCATGAACACCTTCAGTTGCGTGAACAAAAGATGCTGGTGTCCCAAGACTTGCTAACGTCGCGGCAATCTTTTTCCCAATATGACCTGATTTTCCAACACCCGTTATTACGACTACGACACGCCCAGGCGTACACCTGATGAGATCCACAGCTTTCTCGAAGTTTTCATCAATCGATTGGAGTAAATTTTCCAGAGCATCGATTTCAGACTGGATTGTAGCCTTGGCTGTTTCAAGAACCGTACCTTGTCTCATATGTCCATATTTTATCCTACTGAGATTTTCTGATCAAGTGCTTTGTGGGAGAAGGTTGACGAAACCGGATAAGTACTGTAAAATCTCATGATTTAGTTCTAAAATGCTTTAATCTGTAACAATTAATTTTTTTGTTGGTATTTATTTTTGCCTGACAAAATGTGTGGGCAAAAATAGAACATTGGGGTGCTGATTAGATCAAAACCTCACCCTTGAATTAAAACCCTGGATCGTTTCTGAGAGAGAGGCAACTAATCTTATTCTAATGTGAAATGTTTTTATGCTACTGAATAGAAAGGGATTATTATGGAGGATTTAATTTTCAGATCGAATAAAAAAGTGCTATTTATTGGCGATAGCATTACTGATTGCGGACGGCGACAAGATGAAGAAAAATTAGGACATGGTTACGTCCGAAAAATAACTGAGCTAATTACGGCCAAGTATCCTAGTCATCATATTGATTATGTCAATCAGGGAATTGGGGGCGATATTGTAGAGGGATTAGAAAATCGTTGGAGCGAGGACGTAATTTCTGAAAAGCCGGATTGGCTTTCAATTAAAATTGGAATCAACAATGCAGCACGCCAAACTGAACCAAGCGAAGAATATTTGCCGAAATGGGAAAATTCTTACCGTCAGATTCTCACTCGCTCTGGTCAAGAATTAGAGTTAAATGGGATTTTTATGTTCGAAATCTTCTACATAGCTGAAGATGTCCGGGAGCCGCGCACTTTGGCGATCCTTGAATATAATGAAATTATCCATAGATTGGCGGATGAGTTCAACGCTCGTCTGGTTCAGGTTAGCGCATCCTTCAAACAAGCCGTCACTGATCGTCCGGATTTTCTGTGGACAACGAGAGATGGTATTCATCCAAACGCAGCAGGTCATACACTAATGGCATTGGAATTCCTTAAACAAGCGGGATGGTAACTTCGGTTTCAATCGGTTGATCGTAATCGACACCTTCAACTTCAAAACCAAATAGATTCCGAAAACTTCGCTTATAACCCTCAAAATCGGCAAGGTCGTGGAAATTTTCGTTATTGACGAGGCTCCATTTTTCATTGACTTCGGCAACCACATCGGATCTAAGTTCTCGGTCATCCATCCGAATACGGCGATTTTCGTCAACTATCGGTACTAAATTAGGTCCTAGATACTCTGAGAAAAGTCTTATCATTTGATCAATCGGTTTCTCATTCAGATCTTTAGTATCCATGATTCGGTTAAGTATACTAATATAAAGCGGAACAATTGGAATTGCTGCCGATGCTTGAGATATGACAGCTTTGTTAACTGATAAATACGCATGGCCATTAATTTGATCCAACAACCTTGTGTCAATTGCATTAACCCTTTTCTCAAGATCTATTTTTGCTAAACCGATTGTGCCACTAGAATATATTTGATCAGTTATCTTGGGACCTATGTAGGAATATGCGACGATATTTGCTTGGGGTGCAAGTAAGTTTTCCGATAGGAGTGCCTCGATCCAAAACTCAAGATCTTCACCTCCCATTACTGCGATTGTATTTGCAATTTCTTCATCAGTGGCAGGATGAATTGTAATGTCGATAATATTTTCGTTGGTTAGGTCAACCGTTTTTTCTGTGCATGAATCACCAACTGGTTTCAAAACAGATCGGTGATCAATTCCTGTTTTGGGATGAATTCGGCGTGGTGAGGCGAGGCTATAAACGACAAGATCTATTTGGCCAAAATGTTCTTGGATTTCATCAATTGTTTTTTGTTTAATTTGGTCGGAAAAGGCATCACCATTGATGCTGATGGCAGTAAATCCATCTTGTGTAGCCATCTGGTGGAATGCCGCAGAATTATAATAGCCTGTTGAACCAGTCTTATTACCGCTTGGTGGGCGCTCAAAAAAAATACCGATTGTATTTGTCCCATATCCCCATGTTAACGCAATACGGGATGCCAGTCCATATCCTGTCGATGCACCAATGACAAGGACGTTCGGCGTATTTTCTGTTGATTCAATATCCTTTTTCGCCAGATCGATTTGACTTCGAACGTTTTTCAGGCAACCTGTTGGATGGGCGTTCGTGCAAATGAATCCTCTGATTTTCGGTTCAATAACTTGAAGTGCCATGATTTCTCCTAAATTTCTATATTTTGACGATAACGAATATGCAAATAGATTCCGATATCTTTAAAGCGTACGATATACGTGGTATTTATCCCAGTCAGATTAATGAAAAAATTGCTGAGTCCATTGGTCGTGCATTTATCGTATTTACTGGTGCAGTTACAGTGGTTGTTGGGCGCGATATGCGCCAATCAAGCCCCCTATTATTTAATGCAGTTACGCATGGAATTATTATATCAGGTGCAAATGTCACTGATATTGGGCTGGTTAGTACAGATCAATTTTATTATGCGTGTGCTACACAGAATCTGCCGGGTATTATGATTACGGCCTCCCACAACCCGGCTGAATATGGTGGATTTAAGATGGTGAAGGAGATGCCGTGCGTTATTGGCGGTGATACTGGCCTGCAACAAATTCACCAAATCATTGAAACCGACAGCTTCCATGATACTGATAGAGCTGCTACTGTCCAAGCCTGCAATTTGATAGATGAATTTGTTGAATTTGTTTTAAGTATTATTGATGTCGATTCTATTACGCCCATCCAGATTGCCGTTGATCCAAGAAGTGGAATGGTCGGCCCGATTTTGCAAAAAGTCTTTAATCCATTACCAGTTAACCTGTCTGGTTTTAATCTCAAAGCCGATGGCCGATTACCTGTAGGTCAGGGCCTTGATCCCAAACAACCTCAGAACCATGCCGACCTTCAGCGATACGTTGTCGATCAAAATGCGGATGTTGGCTTTGCTTTTGACGGTGATGGAGATCGCTTTTTTGTCGTTGATGATCGTGGTCAATTTGTGCCCTCAGATTTTATCATTGCATTAATTGCTGAATATCTACTCCTGAAACATCCGGAGTCGAAGATCGTCTACGATATTCGTGGATCTTGGGCGATTCGAGATACGGTTGAAGCGAACAAGGGCATTCCAATTATTGAACGCGTTGGGCACTCGTTTATCAAGCCTACAATGATGAATCGGGATGCAATCTTCGGCGGCGAAGGGAGTGGTCACTACTATTTTCGTGATTTCTTTTATGCTGATTCCGGTATTATTCCGGCTTTGATTTTAACGGAGATTTTGTCCGAGAAACAAAAAAAACTCTCAACTCTCCTTCAACCATATGAAGAGAAATATTTTTTGTCTGAGGAAGTCAATACCCAAATTAAAAATGGAGACCCAGATGGGAAAATCGAATCCATTCGTCGGATGTACCATCAATCAGCAACTGTGAATGATCTAGATGGTTTGTCTGTTGAATTTGATGACTGGCATTTCAATTTACGCAAATCGAATACGGAACCACTCATACGATTGAATCTCGAAGCCAGGTCACATCAAATTATGATCGAAAAGCGGGCGGAAATTATTAAACTAATCGGATCTTGATCTAGTCTTCGATTTCAACAATTACTTCAACTTCAACCGGAATACCGCCGGGAAGTTGAACCATTCCGACAGCTGATCGAGCGTGTTTTCCTTTGTCACCAAAAACCTCGACAAACAGGTCTGATACCCCATTAACAACTTTTGGATGATCTAAAAAATCAGGTGTGGAATTCACAAATCCGACGACTTTGATAACTCGTTTAATTCGGTCAAGGTCACCAAGTGTGTCCTTCAATGTGCTAATGAGTCCCAATCCAACCAAGCGTGCTGATTGGTATCCTTCTTCTATGGTCATGTCAGTGCCCAGTTGTCCTTTTTCAAGCTCGCCACTCATGTTCACAGGTCCATGACCAGAGGTGAAGACGAGGTTGCCTGTTTGCACTGTGGTAACATAGTTCGCCACAGGTTTTACTGGTGGCGGTAATTCAATTCCGATTTCTTCCAGTCGGTTTTCTATTTTCATTGAGAGGACCTCTATACAAACTTCATTACCTAATAAATTTATATTCCCAGTATAGCATAATCATCACTTTGGATCAATCTCAGATATAGATTGATGACAAATCAATCTGCCAATATTAAGATCACTCTGTCTGAATTGAAGTGGTATGAAACAGTCAAGCAAAATATGACCTTTTCTCTCAAGGGGTGTGCATTCTCCAAAACGTGTTGAAAGATTGGTAGAATCATCCGAGGTTGAGGTTATAATTTCTTGTTCCGTCATAGGTTTGGGTGCTATAATTGCTCGCGGGAATTATGCTTTGGAGTGTACTTTTTGAGGATTGGTATTGTTCGGAAATATCATAAGCTCTTGCATTTTCTTTCTATTCTAACTTTTATTGCAACGTTTATGTTGGTATCGATTGGAGGCATTGTTACTAGTACAGATTCTGGCATGGCGGTTCCAGATTGGCCAACTACCTTTGGTTATAATATGTTTTCGTATCCACTCTCAAAGACAATTAGTGGATATATCCTTTCAATCGATGCAGGGTTACAGGTAGATTTGGACAACTCCAATCTTTCTCCCAGGTTGCGAGATGCAATTGAGACAAAAGATGATCATATTTCCCTCAGTCCTATTAGTGAAATCGAAGTAATTGAATTAGGAAAACTATGGCGTCTCAATGATGGTAAAAATCATAGAATTTTTACTGTTAGGAAAACAGCAAGTGAGTTAGAGGTTTATGTGCGAGGTGTATTTGCTGAGCATAGTCACCGCTTGATGGGATCTATTGTTGGCTTACTCACGATTTTGCTGGCAATTAGCATTTGGAAGTTTGATCAACGAAGATGGATGAAGTGGCTGGGTGGGATTGCGTTGTTTGGTGTTATTACTCAGGGTGTTCTTGGTGGATTGCGGGTGACCGAAATAAGTGTTATCTTTGCTGTTATCCATGCGTGTCTGGCACAAGCATTCTTGGCTTTATGTTGCGGGTTAATTCTGTTCACCTCTCGAGAGTGGACTGAAGGACATCATCAAGTCGAAGGAGCAGTTTTACTTCGTCGCCTTAGTATCTTCACCACAGGGGGAGTATATTGCCAATTGATATGGGGGGCTATCTTACGTCACACCGCTTCCCAACTTCAGACTCATGTTTTCTTTGCTATCTTGGTGGCAAACTGTGTGCTATGGATTATAAGTCGTGTTTTTATTCACCACAGGAACTTTGCCAAATTTACGGTTCCCTCCTTATTTCTCGGAGTATTTCTCATTCTTCAAGTTGTTCTGGGAATTGGTGCGTGGTTAAGTGAATTTCAACTTGGTGATAGCTTGACATATTTAACCCGAATTGCCATTACTACGGGGCATCTAGTTGTTGGTGCGTTTATGCTTGTTACGTCGGTTATACTGACTCTCCGTATCTTCTTATATTCGTCTGGATTCAAAGGATATGCTTCTAGCCCGACAGGCGGAGTTCCTGTATGATATAATAAAGTAACCCCGTCGAAATCGTGCCTATGCGTCAAGCAAAAAACCTGTTTGCACTTACCAAACCACGGCTTGTTCTGATGGTTTTAGTCACTGTCGGTGCAGGATTCTACCTCGCTTCGCAGGAGAAAACCATTAACTGGATTTCTCTGATCCATTTGTTATTGGGGACAGCATTGGCAGCAGGTGGGTCACTTGCATTAAATCAATATATGGAGCGAGATATTGATGGAATAATGGGACGAACACAATCACGACCATTACCGGGTCGCCGAGTCAGTCCAACTGAAGCTTTGCTTTTCGGAATTACCATCACAGCTATTGGCCAGCTGTATCTCATCCTGACAGTTAACTTACTGGCAAGTGCAGTAATTTTCGTGGTTATTGTCACCTACCTTTTTGTATATACCCCACTCAAGAGAAGAGACCCAATCAGTACATTTTTTGGCTCCATATCTGGGGCTCTACCGCCTGTCGCTGGATGGGTTGCCGTAACTGGCCAGCTCAACCGTGAATCTTGGGTATTATTCGGCATCCTGTTTTTATGGCAACTGCCGCACTCACTTGCTCTTGCTTGGATGTATCGCCATGAATACGCCAAGGCTGGTGTTCGACTTCTGCCTGTGGCACACCCAAATGGTAAAAGTACCGCGTTTCACATCGTGTTTCACTCCATCTTGTTGTTGTTAGTTGCTTCATTCCCAAAGTTCATTGGGCTCGCAGGCTGGGTTTACTTTGCTTTTGCGTTGGTGTGTGGATTTGTTTTACTTGCTTTTAGCATTATATTCGCGCTATCTCGAACAACGCTGGCGGCTAAACGGCTAATGCATGTTTCTTTACTATACTTACCTATAGTTTTTCTAGTGATGATAATTGACAAAGCATAAGTTTTTTTGTTTTGTATGACAACTGTCTTAATTCTGCTAGTTCCTATTATGAATACTGCCATTGATAATGTATGCTAAATACGAGTGTTAAATAAGAATGAAAAATACACTTTTTACTGTGGTCTCTATGATTGCAATCAGTGTTCTTGCTATCATATTTTTAGTTTGGTTGATATATTTTAAAGAGGGAAATGGTTATGGATCACAGCTACCTTTCACTGAACATCTGTCTTTGGTCAACGCTATTCTAAATTTTCTGAGTGCCGTTTGCGTTATTATCGGAATTGTTTTAATCAAAAATAGAAGAAGAGAATCCCACCAAAAGTTGATGTGCGGTGCGTTTGCATTCTCAATGCTTTTCTTAATATCGTACGTTGTTTATCATCATTTTCATGGGGATACCCCCTTTTCTGGTACAGGCCTGATGAGACCAATATACTTCTTTGTTTTAATCTCGCATATTGGTCTATCAGCTGTTGTACTCCCAATGGTTTTGGTCACGTTCGCCTTTGCCTTTTCATCGAAGTATACATTGCACAGAAAAATAGCATCCCTTACCTTTCCTCTTTGGTTGTATGTTTCAGTCACCGGCGTCATTGTCTATTTGATGCTAAATCATCTACCTACAAATATACTGAATGGCTAATGCTATAATTATGGAAAACCGTCAAGAAAAATTAGATCTTCGTGAGTTTGGGGCCCCAGTTAATGGAGAATCCCAGGTAAGTGACCGTCGCCTGTTTTTGCAACTTCAGGTGTTTTCTGGCTGTAAGAACCCGGCGGCATTAATTGAAGTTTTAGAGACTAATGGAGTAGGGTCTGTTTTATACGATGATCTAAATGATCCTACTGGGATCGGCTTATTGCTGATTGCTGAAGAGCCAACTGATATTTTGACTCAAACGCGTGTGCTTTTGATGAATTCCGGGTTTTCAAATCTTGATCACTGTTCTGAGATGACAATGATTGGTCGTACCTACGCTTCAGGACGTGAACAGAATTTAAACGAAGCGCTATTTGAGAAACCACTCCGGAATGTGATGAACCCGGAAATGCCGTGGGCAATTTGGTACCCGCTTCGCAGAAAACCGGAATTCTATTTGCTGTCCGGAGCTGAGCAAGGGCGTATTCTGGGAGAACACGGCATGTTGGGTCGCACTTACGCAGAGATGGGGTATGCAGCTGATGTCCGACTCGCGTGCTTTGGGTTGGATCGGTTGGATAACGAATTCGTCATTGGACTAGTCGGACCGGAACTGTATGCTTTATCACGCCTCGTTCAGGATATGCGGAAAACCCAGCAGACAGGTAAATATATTGAATCGCTGGGTCCTTTTTTTGTTGGTAAAGTTCGTTGGCAATCAGCCTCATGAAGAATGTTCTCACAATTGCGACAAAAGAAATTTATACTTATTTCGTGTCTCCAATTGCGTATTTTGTGTTAGTAATCTTCGGTGGACTTTCCGGTTTCTTCTTTTATGCCATACTACAACGTGCCATCGTACGTCAGGAACTTAGTACTGCCGTAATACAGGTACTGTTCCGAAATTATGTCAGTGTAATTTTGCTTTTCTTCGCCCCTGCCGTAACAATGCGACTTTTCGCAGAGGAGAAGCGATCTGGGACAATCGAGTTACTAAGAACATCACCTGTTAAAGATATTGAAATTGTACTGGGTAAATTCTGTGCGAGTTTTGTGTTGTATCTTACTATGCTGGCTACAACGCTTGTTTATCCTTTCCTAATTCTTCCGTTTGGTAAAGTGGACATTGGCCAGATTATCAGTGCCTATACTGGTATGGTTTTACTTGGAGCAACTTTCCTATCCTTTGGTTTGATGATTTCATCTATGACTCGTAATCAAATTGTATCTGCATTGACTAGTTTCGGCATTCTACTGGTATTCTGGATTATTGGCTCTTTTGCAGATCGTGCTGGGTCATTAAGTAGATTCTTCAAGTATCTTTCTTTGATTGAACATCTTAATGATTTCACCCGTGGTGTGATAGTTGTTAAGGATGTCGTCTACTATTTGAGTTTTACTTTTATTTGTGTTTTTTTTACCATCAAATCGGTTGAATCAGCAAAATGGAAATAGCTTGAATGCAAAAAAATGGCATGCTTTTTGGCTTTATTGCATTAATCCTACTGTGTGGCGCATTTGCAAGTTATCTGCTTCGATCAAAAATTATACTTGCTTTTTTCCTCCTGTTTGGTTGTGTGTCATTGGGGATGTTTCTTGTCTTCGGTTTTCAGAGTATTGTCGGGATTCTCTCTAGCCGTCAGGCAAAATATAGCGCCAACGTTGCGGCTAGTGTCCTAGCTCTTTGTGGTATTGCTGTGATTATCAATCTGTTGGTTGTCACGAAATTCGATAAAGCTGTTGATCTAACAACTGATAAGTGGTACACCCTCTCAGGCCAAACCCTCGGTATTTTACAAAAACTAGATCAAGAAGTTAAGGTCTCTGCGTTTTTCAGTAGTAACCCCCAGAGCGAAACAGAAAAACGTCAATATGATCAGGCAAAAGACTTACTGGCAATGTACCACCGCCAATCCTCTAAAGTCAAAATTGAGTTTGTGGATTCCTATGTTCAAGTAAAGAAAGTAGAAGAGTATGGAATTAGAGCGCATGGAACCACTGTCTTTGAAGCCAATGGTAAAAAGGAACGAGTGACGGTTATCGACGAGCAGAAATTTACCAGTGCGATTCTAAAGGTTACTCGTGCAGAAGAGAAGAAGGTCTACTTTCTGATAGGGCATGGCGAAAAGTCGACAGACGATTTCGATCCAATGAAGGGATATCATCGAGTTGGCGATGCGTTAGAGAACCAAGGCTACCTTGTTGAGAACCTGTCCCTTTCGACTCAAAAAAAGGTGCCCAAAGATTGCACTGCGTTGGTTATTGCTGCTCCAAAATCAGCGTTTATCGGTCATGAGGTGAATGCGGTTAGAAGGTATCTTAATCACGGTGGGAAATTACTATTAATGCTTGATCCGATGATTGAAGCAGAAACCAATCCGAACCAACCGCTTATTGATCTAATTGCGAGCTGGGGAGTACAGATCAACAATGATTACGTGTTGGTTCTTGATCCACGTTTCTTCTATGTGCTCGGTGGGCCCTCGGCTCCCGTTGTAATGGATTTTGAGTTTCATCCGATCATGCGTTTTCAAGAACTTCCTATTATTTTTCAGGATGTCAGGTCGTTAACACTACAACCAAAAAATGCCATCAAGAATGTTAAAATTAGTGCGCTAACAAAAATCTCAGATCAGATTTCTGTGGAAGGTAGTTGGGGAGAAACAAAACAGAAAAATTGGCAGTTAGCAAAATACAATGTGGGAGAAGATACTTCTCCTCCACTCTTGATGGCCGTCGCAGTTGAAGAAGAGGATGGAGTACGTATTGTTGTTATTGGTGATTCTGATTTCACATCCAATTTGTTTTTAAGTAGTACTGGCGGAGGGGATTTTTTCCTGAATAGCGTAAATTGGCTTACGCTAGAAGAAGATCTGATTTCAATTAGTCCGATTGATCCACGTTCTCATTCGCTCCGGAAAATGACAGCAAACGAAGTTATATTCGTTCAGTTGATGTCAATTTTTCTTATCCCAACCTTCGTTTTTCTGACTGGTGTAATTGTATGGTGGCGGCGACGATAAAAGGGCTATAGTTTCAGGATATAACTCGAACTTCTCTGCTGTTTCAGCCATTCTTCTAAATCAATGTTGATTTGATTTCTCAACCGATTTTGGATTTCCTGAAGAACTTCTTCAAAACTTCTTTTACGTGACAGTTTTTGATCATAAAATTCATTGGGGTGATGGCTATAATATTCTGCTGCTTGCTGTTTAAGATTGTCGGTTCTTCCGAAGCGTCGATCCCGAAACTCATTCAGAATCAATTTAGTTCGTAACCATTCCCTTATTTCTTCCACCTCCAAACCGAATTTCTGGTTTATTTCTTTCAATAATATCTCATTATTTAAGGTGGCCTTTAACTCCTCATCAATTTTTCCTTTCCAACGAGCCAATGGTATACCTAATCTATCGGCCTCCTGCATCATCAATTTTCGATCTATTAATTCGTTCAGTACAGTTCGCACATCCAGCAAAATGATTTCTACTAAAGGTCTTTGCACGAAATGGCCAATTTTAACAGTTTGAGTTGGTGAATCAGATATCACGGCCGTAGCTCTCCTTGGATCAACCTGTTTAATCCGTGCATGTGCAATTTTCTGCCGAGTTTCTTGATCTAGCACGTCCACAATGTCTCTTGGTGCAAAACCGTAATTCATTCCACCAGAAAGTACAATAATATTGTTTGGTGCGACGTCTATGATTGGCGTTACCAATTTTCGATCGATTAGAACTAATTCCTTCATTACATCCATTAAAGGTCTTCGCACGAAATGGCCAATTTTGACAGTTTGAGTTGGTGAATCAGATATCACGGCCGTAGCTCTCCTTGGATCAACCTGTTTAATCCGTGCATGTGCGATTTTCTGTCGAGTCTCCTGGTCTAATACTTCCACAATGCTATTGGAAACAAGCCCATAATCTTCACCACCAGACAGTACAATTACACTATTCAGTCTGACTTCTTGGACCTGCAAATCAGATTTCCAAAGCAGGTGATTAAGCAATGGTTCATTTTCAAGCGCGCTCTGCGTGATCGCTTCATCATTGACTACGGCAACAACATAGTCGATGGTGTTTTCTTTTTGGGCTATGGTATTTATATTGATCAAAAAAAGTAAAAATATAAATGGTTTATGTCTTGAGGCTCTGCCATTTCTTGCTTTCATTTGTATTTGAGCTTCACATAAATTCTGTGTTTCAGGTTTAGTGTTTTGCTATTATTAGAGTTATGATTTAATTAGGTATAGTGAATTTGTCTATTGAGCTTTTGCCAACCCCAAAACTGAATCTGGAAATATGAATCTCGTGGGAACGTGTCATCTGTTACAATTCGTGTGTCATTTATTTGAAACGCGTTTCGCGTTCGAACGAGTCTTTGAACTGCCACTTAGACTTGGTATGGGCATAATCGTTTAATGATTGGATAGAACTTATAGTAATTTTGATCTTCGGTAGACGTTCGTTAATCTCAGCGTAGGTATCGAATGTCAGTATCATCTAGTTTGTGCGAGCAGATGAAGGTTTTTGATTTAATCGGACTGATAATACCCAATCATAATCGACCTGAAGAAGCGAACTGATCTCATCGCCAACATTTTATGTGTTGCGTTGTCAACATCCGCAAAATATAGCTATGCAGGGTGCCACATGAATGTCGAAATTGGGCGAATCATAATTTTTCAATTTAGCTGGAATAAAGCCATCCGGAGATATTAGGATCCATATTGATATCAAAGCTTATATAGCTTCATGCCTGTTTTCCTCCTTCGATTGCTTCAGACCGGGAGGATTGCTGATCTGTTGGATTCGGATGGCCTTCTAGTTTCTTTTGCAAGATTGGATAAGCCTCAACAGTTGGCACCTGAGCGTCAGAAGGAATTGTTTTAACCAGAGCCTTTGCCCGTTTAATGGCATCGGCTAATTTATCAGTTTTTTGCTTTGTTTGAATTTGATCTCGTTCCTTAAACTCTGGCAAGACTTTAGACGTAAAAAGCTCAAGGGATTCACAGATATGTCGATGCAGGTTTTTCCCCGCTTGCTGTATGAAAATTATCTGATCCACGCCTGCCTCTTCAAATTTGGCGAGATGGTCACGAATCTGAAGAGGTGTACCGATTCCTCCGCGTCTTTCCAGAGGCGGCTGATTTGTTTTTTCGTATGCTTGCCATATATCTGTTTTACTTGGTGTATGAGAACCGTTAAAGTAAAAATGGTTAAGCGCATACATGAAAAACCGGAGTCCCTTCAAACTGCGTTCAGCGGCAACCTGCTCTTTTTCATGACATGAGAAGCCAGTAACCATAGCAATATTCGGATTTACTGCTTGTCCAATTGGAGTACACTCTTTTTGAAAAATTTCATAGTATTCATCGACCCAACTTCTAGCTTCTTCAGGATCTATAAAGGCAAAGGTGAGCGCGCCAATTCCAAGTTTAGCTGCGACCCGAATTGTCTCTCGGTTGGAACAGGCAACCCAGATAGGAGGGTGGGGCTTTTGTACGGGTTTAGGCACAATGTTTCGTGATGGCATCGAGAAATACTTTCCCTCGCAGCCAGAATAGGGCGACTGGACCATCATCTTTGCGGTTTCTCGCACGGATTCCAGCCACATCTCACGTTTTTGGGTGGGATCTATGTTGAAAGCTTCAATCTCAACACGTGAGGCAGACTCGCCTGTTCCCCACTCTACACGACCGTTGGACACTAGATCTAAGGTGGCAAGCCGTTCAGCGATGCGGGCTGGATGGTTATATGCAGGTGGATGAAGGACGATACCGTGTCCTAACCGAATCTGTTTAGTTCGTTGGCTGCAAGCTGCCAAGAAAACTTCGGGCGCGGAAGAATGTGAATACTCTTCTAGAAAATGGTGTTCAACTTCCCAGATATAATCAAACCCAAGTTGATCGGCTAGTTCAACTTGGGCAAGGGCGTCTTGAAATAGCTGCAGTTCATCTCCGTCATCCCAAGGACGTGGAATCTGATGTTCATAAAACAACCCAAATTTCATTCTAACCTCGTTGCTGATTAATTATCTCATATGTGTGCGTAGAAAAACAATATTGAGCGATAATAATATTTTCGTTTCTTTGATTTATTCCGCTGTACAAGCTATTTGACACCCCTTTGTTTGATCTCTTAACATTCATCAAATGTTCTACCGGTTCATCGTCCTGAGGCGGCTATATGGGAGTTTCAGTTCACTGTTTAAAAGTCTCTGCTTCTCCCTGAAGGTGGATGTTTGCCATACATAGTATCGCCCACTGTCCATCTCGTTCTGATACCGCATCGTCCTGACTTGTTCTGAAGTAACAATCAAGAGAAAAATCTTGACGGGTTCAAGAGGTGTATGTTAGATTGACAAGGTATTGTATGTACATAAATAAAGCTTTTGTTAAGGTAACTTAATAAAATGCAATTTACAAAATGCTGTTTCATTTGGTGTTTGATTTTGTTCGTATCCAATGTAGCGATCGCGGCGGATCCGGCGGCGAAACATCCCAAGACCGGGAAGTCGTTGGTAATAGACTGTTTTAAGGGGACGCCCAAAATTGATGGTAAATTAAACGATTGGGATCTTGGGGCGCTAACTCCAGCCGTGCTTGATACCAAAGAACAAATCTTCCCTGGGGCTGGTCCTGTAGCAAATTGGACGGGGCCGAAGGATAGCAGTGGTGAGTTTTACGTGCAATGGGATGATAATAACGTCTACATTGCGGCAGTCATGAAGGATGATAAGTTGTCCAATCAGAAAACGGGTGGTGCTATCTGGAATGCTGACGCGATAGAAGTGTTCTTTTCTGCTCCTAAAGCTGTCACTCCGCACAAAAACACCATCCATTACCAGTATGGTTTTGACGTCAAAGACCAGATTTGGAACTGGTGTAACATGGATGGGAATGGTGGTAGAAAACCTGATTACCTCAAGATAAAATCTGCTAAAACTAGCGATGGATATATCTGCGAGGTTGCTATTGACTACTCACACATCAAATCCTTAGGTTTCAAAGCAGGTAATGCCATTGGTTTTCACCCTTGTTTTGATGATGCCGATGATGGACCTAATAGGCAACTACAGATGACCTGGACTGGCCGTGAGGCTCACGATCAGAGCAAAGGATTTGGACACATAATACTCTCGAGTCGCGCAGTGGCGCCCGTACATGCCAAAGGCAAACTTGCTGCAGTTTGGAGTGAAATGAAGACGCAGCAATAGTTTTCCTGCTGCTCTCGATATAAAAGAATAGACCTCGTTAAGGAGATAATACTGTAAAATGCGATTCACAAAACATCTTTTAATCTGGAACCTGCTTCTGCTTATTTCGATTATGGCAATTGCCGCAGACAAGCCAGCAACACATCCAAAAACCGGGGAACCATTGGTAATAGATGTCCTCAGGGGCTCTCCCAAGATTGATGGGAAGTTAGACGATTGGATGTTGGATTACTTAACCCCAGCAGTACTTGATACCAAGGAACAGATCTTTCCTGGTGCTGCTCAGGGTGCAGCTGCTTGGAAGAATCCTGCCGATAGCAGTGGCGAATTTTACGTGTTATGGGATGATGATAATATTTACATGGCATCAGTTATGAAGGATGACAAGCTGTCCCTGCAGAAAGACGGTTCTGGCATTTGGAATGCTGACTGCATAGAAGTGTTCTTGTCTGCTCCTAAAGCTGTCGCTCCGCACAATGGGACTATCCATTACCAGTGGGGTTTTAATCCTGATAACAAAAGATGGAACTGGTGTAACATGGATGGGAATGGTGGTAGAGAGCCTGATTACCTGAAGGTGAAATCCACCAAAACTGGTAAGGGATATGTCTGCGAGGTTGCCATCGAGTATGCCAACGTCAAATCCTTAGATTTCAAAGTAGGCAAAGCCATGGGTTTCCATCCTGTTTTTGATGATGCCGATGACGGGGCTGATAGAAAATTGCAGATGACCTGGACCGGTCGTGAGGCTCATGATCAAAGTCAAGGGTTCGGACACATTATTTTCTCAGATGAATCCATGCCTGTTCGTGCTAGAGGCAAACTTTCTGTGGCTTGGGGAGGAATCAAGACGCAAAAATAATTTATTTGCTACTATCGATCTCCTAATATAAGCCAAAAAAGAAAAGATTAGCTTATGTAGGAGGTCTTTTTTTAAAGACGTATGGTTTTGGGAGAACCTCCCTAAATCAAGATCCTAGCGGAGCCGATCGTAATGAAATTCCAAAGAACGATCGGTTAATAGATGGTTGTGTTGTTGTATTATTGTTAAATGAAGTAAGCATGTTGAAGTTGCTAGGGACATACCTTACTCATGACCTTGTGTAGTGCTTTAACTTCGGGATCGATTTAGCTGCTAGTATATCTAGGTCATCAGTGCTCTCGCTGTTGTTGATTTTGGTTTTGACGAAACAGAATTATCCTACCAGAGTCAGCACTTACAATAATCAGTTGTAAGAGAGAGGTATGGTGGGTTTGAAGTGGTAGTTGCTTGAAACCCACAGTTAAACAACTTTTGATACCTGTGCAATAGACAACTCGTGTACAGGGTATGTGCTAGGGACACCAGATTCAAATCTAGTTGATAAAGTAGGATTCTTGTGATAGGAAGCCCAGTAACCGGTGAACTCCCTTGGCTCATGACTTGGTTTTGGGTAGGTAAAAGTTGCGTAAACTTTTGCTGTGCGGACGTCTTCATAATTTGGTGTTCCTTAAGAAACCGGAGAAGGATTTAATTTTGTTCTATTTCGAAAACCTCTGCTGTACAGTGTAAAATGTATGATCATGGATTTTGCTGCAAGTGACCTGCCTCTTTCGACACCAATGGACGTTCGCCTCAACATTACAAAGCTGGCAGATGTCGCATTCCCGTTGCGTTGGGGTATTATCGGAGCCGGTTCTATCTCTGCTCAATGGGTCATGTGCTTGCGTGAGTGCGAAGGAGCGACGGTGACCGCCGTGGCTGCGCGGTCTGCCGACCGTGCCAAGGAGTTTGCGGCGAAGTATAGCATCACATCTTCCTACGGCAGCTACGCTGAGATGGTGGCAGCCCCTGACGTGGATATTGTGTACGTTGGGACGATCACTAGACTCCACAAAGAGCACAGCCTTCTCGCTATTGAGGCAGGCAAACATGTGCTGTGCGAGAAGCCGCTTGCGGAGAACGCCTCCGATGCGCGAGCCATGTATACTGCGTCAGTAGCGAAAGACGTAATGTTGCAGGACGGAATGTGGACTAGGTTCTTCCCAGCGGTGGAGCACGCCCGTGTTGCCATCGAGGCTGGCACCATTGGCGAGGTTGTGATGACCCAGTCTGACTTCTTTGATCCTATCTACGCTATACAGGCTGCTCCATTGGCGTTTGGGGCACAGGCAGTGCCAACGGCTATCACTGCCGCAGGGCGCAAGGCCAGCGGTGCAATTGTGGAGTACGGTGATGAAAAGTGTGCCGTTCTGACGTTTCCACCGTCTAATTGCGAGCTTGCAGAAGTGACAGAGTTAATTGGCACAAAAGGTCGGATCACCTTGGAACAGCCGGGGCATTGTCCAACACGCATCACTATCCGAGTTCCTCCGCCCAATGGAGTGCCTTCGCGCTATAGGACCGCTAACGCGCCAGCGCCGGTACAGCTTTTTGAGTATCCGTTGCCGGGAGCTGTAAGCATACCCAGAGGCTCCCCGAACCAGCATGGTTTTCTTTACCAAGCAGAAGCAGTTCATCGTTGCTTAGCTGCTGGCCTACGTGAGTGCCCGCAATACAACCAGGAGGAGTCGTTGCACGCGATGGATCTGTTGACCGAGATCAACAAGGCTAAGCAGGTGGCAACGCAATCCTAGAACAACCAGTCATAGACGTTTCCCACGACAGAAACAGTGATAGAAAACTTACCTGAATTTATATTTTAGTTTCTAACTTTAATGCGGTTACTCGCGCCACCTAAATATAAAAGTAAATAAACTTTATTCCTACAAGAATAACTCACCGAGTTTGATTCTGAGAAAACGTTCTTTCTTTGTAATGCTTGGATAGCTGAAGAGATCAGCCTGCAAGGTACGTAACGATGATCCCCGGGGATCACATTTGTGGCCGCAAAATGTCGAGGAGGAGGCACACTTTTTTTATACAAGATGGCTTTATAGCTAATGCTTTTAGGATTTGAAACTGAAAAACTGGTTTTTCCTGACATTTCCAACCGATAAAACCCGAGAGGAAAATTGCTGAAAATTGCTAATTTTGAGGCGATTAGGTCGCTCGAAGAATGTGACAGAAGGATGAAAGTCCAACCTAGAATAGGCCTTTTGTCCGTTTTTCTTCGTGAGCTTTGACATAATTGCCTCCGATCTCTCTTTGGTCCTTTTCCAGTATGTTTGGTCCTTTTCCAGTATGCACGATACATAGCACAAAGCGATCGTAAGATTTCGATGGGTTGTCATCAAGGCCTACGGTTCATCATACCCATTGCCCCACCAAAGTGCCACATTTATCATAAATTCGTTGGACATAGTGGTGGTGTATTGGCAATAGAAACTCCTTTGGGTATAATACATAAGGAAAAGGGTAGGAAAGTCTGTTGGACATTATCCACTGTATACCCTTGGATGCGTATGTTGAACCGTCCTAATTCTCCATAGTATCCTTCTATAACTATGTTTGGTTCTGTGAAGTCAGGTGACTGGCCTAGTGTTATCGTTGCTTGATAAAAAATGGTACCCTCTCTGAAAATCCATAGTCTGTAGAGTATAATCTCCGGTCAAAAAAACACTATTTAAGCAATTAAGACTTCTATGAAAAAGATTAGCTTGAAACAAGTCGTCCAAATTGCATTGGAACACTATCGGTTGAAACAGTACAAACAAGTCACGCAAATTTTACAACCACTGATTCAACATGGTGTTCAAGATAATGATATCTATCTTCTTATAGGCAATGCCTACCATTGCTTAGGTCAATATCAAATGGCAATCCGGGCATATTTAGGTGGGCTACATATAGATCCAGATTCTGCTGATTTATACGTTAACTTAGGAAATGCATATATCCAACGAGGATCTTATTATGATGCGATTGATTCATATAATAGTGCTATTGCGATTGAATCGAATGACATCGCAGTTCATCGTAATTTAATGTATGCCTATTCTGCCACTCGTCAAACGCAGAATGCTATACAAAAATGTGATGAAATTTTATTAGCTGTTGGATTACCTCCTAATAACTTAGATATTGCCTTAGAAAGCCAATACCATAGGCAAAATCCTAGTCCAGTTTATCTTTCATTGATTGATATGTACAATAAATTACATGTTAATGGAGACTCAGAAAATAAAATAGATTCTCAAAAGATGTATGCGGGTGGAAGCATATTACCTTGGATTAGTACTATAAAAAAATTGATTACTTTAACAGATTCCCAAACCTTATTGGATTATGGCAGTGGCAAAGGACTTCAATATAAGGATCTGTTGTTGGAAGACAAAGATCAATTAAAATATCGAGGTCTCCAAGATTATTGGGAAGTTGATGCGATTTATTGTTACGATCCTGCTTATCTACCCTATCAGAAACTCCCTTAGAAACAATATGATGCTGTTATCTCGACAGATGTTATAGAACACTGTCATCAAGAAGACATCAAGTGGATTATAGACGAGATCTTCAGCTTGGCTGGAAAATTTGTTTTTATAAACATTGCCTGTTATCAAGCGGGTAAATCGTTACCAAACGGCGAGAATGCGCATTGTATTATAGGTCCCGCGGTTTGGTGGGATCAAATTTTTCAATTAGTAGTTTCTAGTTATCCAAGAGTTAAATACTGTATTTTATTGGAATACCTCTGGATTGATGTTGAGGGGGAAAAACGTATGTTTGATATACGTAGTAACTTTGATTCTGTCAGAATAGAATTAGATCCCTCCGCAATAACAATACTGGAAGCAGATGGGGATTTGGTTCCAGTTCATCTTCTTCCCACGGAAATACCTAGTTATGTGGCCGACATGGCTGAGTGAACTTGATTAGCTTCCTCGCCCCGACATACTAACAGCACCAGACGCTTGTTGTGCTGGATGGCATGTTGGATCTCCAAGATGTGAATCTCGGAGACCACTGAATCCGAACTAATCAGAAAGAGAAATGTATCCGCTGACTGAATACCGGCATAGACTTCGATGATGCTTGACCTGCCAGCTAGGGGCGTCAGGAGTATGAGGATGCAGTTTTATACAGGTTTGAGAATCTCAAAGCACGTTGCCTGCTGAGGTCATAATTGCTAATCAAAGCGTGTAGAGCATTGTCTGACTTCAACTCGTGATGATGGTGGCCGTAACGGCGGGCTTTCTTATGGAGATACCAGTATTCTTAGTCATCTTTCTTTCTAGGCTAAAAATCGGGTGCAATCAATTGGATAGGTTTTACGAGATCTAGTTAGCTTTGAGCCCTTATAGCTAGTTGAGTTATATGCCCAATGCTGTTTTAGCTTTGAATTTGCTGAAAGTCCAAAAATCCCTAAAAGTGTCTAATAGATTAGCAAACGGAAGCTATTAGTCAAAGTTTATCTATGTAACTTGTTGGCATCTACTGTATGGTTTTGTTTGCCACTTTCTACTGCATACTTTTGAAGAATGGCTCTCACTTCATTGCACTTGGAAGAGAATAACAAGGTTGATGCCTTCTTCAGGTCTTTCATAGTCATAGGGTTCTTCATGTGCTTCTTTTTGAGCTTATACAGCATTATAGGAAGTTGTAGATCTTCTCGGCTAAACAAGGCAGTTGCTTTGGAGCGTGTTTGAGTATACTTCTGAATCACCTCTAGATACTGATATTTGAATGCCTTTGTTGGTTCAATGACCGTTCCTTCACCATAGTCGTTCCACGTTGCGATCTGGATGAATTGTGAGTCGCTCTTCCATGCAAGCTCAAAAGTTTCGATGAAGGTCTTTCCCTTTTGATCGTCAATATATCCAATACTATTGTGCAAACCAACATCCTTGTAGATGTCATGGAACCCTGGAAAAGCTACAGCGATGACTGCTTCTCCAGTTGCTCCTCTAGCATACAGTTGGAAAAGATATTTTTGCCAAACAGTGGGCACTATCTCTCGGCTACCAGATACTGGGGGCCAGCCAAATACGCCACTCATCTTGGCTTTCTGTGAAAGGTGCGGCAATCCGTAAAGCAAGAGGCGCTTCGACAATCCCAACATAATGAGGTCCCACTGTTCTTTCTTGAAATGTTGAGGGCCAAAGACAAGCAGGACGGGCCGGTCGTCGACTTTTATATAGGCATCATCGCCAAACCAGTTGTTGTCGAGCCATTTTAGGACTTTTTTGCCATAGGTGCGACCTTCCTGTTTCTGAAGGAACTTACTTTCAATCATGTGTTTGACCGTTTGGTCTTCATAACAGATTGCAAACCGAAGTTCCGCTTTCTTAATGTATTTGATCAGATGCTTTGTATTGCGGTGAATCATAGCGCAGTCCCGAAAATCCTCTATACCATACCAGTCGATGACCACACCTTTGATACCTGCAAATTTCATTAGCAGCACATGACATTCTAGGGTGTGGTCATCGTTGGAGTCATAGGGGGCGATAAGAGGGTAGTCGTATGAAGCCACTTCTCGCTGGCCATTCTTGCTAACTTTGTCGGGATCAAAGTAGTTCATCGTCCAGTGCCATCCCCAACGTCCGCTCACAGGCTTTGATGAGTACCATGGCATGTAATAACAAGTACAGTTTTCGAATCATCTTCGCCATGTAGACGCGGAGATAAACTGAGTAGCAGCAACATGCGGCACGATAATTCGATGATGCAACGATGATTCACGACTAAATTTTCCTTGGTCGGATTTAATAAATTAAATTCAGATTCTGATATTGACATAGCTCTCTATAACGGGTCAAGAGACATTGTAAATTAAGAGATCTGTGTTAAGTAAACAGGCGTCTTTTTTAATTCTAACTGAAAGAAGATCAGATGCCATTGTACTTAAGTTTTTAACAGGTAATTCCACTTAAGCTGGGTTAAGGCCTTTTAGGAGAACGGTCATTTTTTGAAAACCTAATTCATGGATTTCATTTTCTCCAGAGTGTCGTTAAAATTGGAGCATAGTCTCTTTACATAGTTCTATTGGGACTAAGCACTCGATTGCTATATATGGAGATACTGGTTCGCAGAAAATCGAGCCCTATTCGAGGGAATCCAACGAAACTGAGTAAAATTTCAAGAAAAACTTTTGCTAGATACAAGAGCTACGAATTCCCATTGCAGCTTTGGACTGATTTGAATCTGATTTAGGAAGGATGTGAAGCCTCCTAAACTTTCAGCTGTATGTTTTCTAATCAATCTGCTGGTCGATCAGGAAAATCGCGCATCACGAAACTGAGATCAATTTGGTTTGATAACGAACTGCAATTCTTTAGAGATCTTTTAAGGTTTGAAACAACAAAGGAAGTGATTATTCTAAGAGGGAATCATAAATCAAGCATTTGCAAAGGTGCATCTAGACTGGGGAGAGGTTCCAATCTAAATACTTGCAAAGGATAGCCAACCGGATTATTGTGCTTGTCAAAATAATCATCTACGAGCTTGCTATGCGCCATTAGTGCTTACGGATTAGCATTTGGTTGAATTTTAAATCTATCATGCTGGATTCTGGCGTCTATGATCAAGTCTAAGATTGGTGATGTCACTTGTAGTTATCCTTTGGCGTCTTAGGATTGGCTGTATTTGGAGAGAGCTATCTCTTCAGTTTGGTCCTTGGCATCCTAGTTTATAGAAGGTTCAACGATTGGTTGAGAGAGGAAAGTTGCACATTCGTTAATCAAAAAGGATTGTTACAGACCTGGATTTGAGAGTGGAAATTCATTCATAGCGGTATTGTCAAGGCTCATCAACACAGTAGTGGTGGCGATTTTGTGGTGGGAATCCATATGGTGTTTGATCCTTCGGTTTGCCCATCGAGTTTGAATAACAGATGGATAGGTTGATGATTGCCGTGTAGTTCCTAGGCTTATTGCCAAGATCCCATTTGGTAGGTTCATAGATATGATAAATTGAAAGAAATTTTGAAAGTATGTTGGTTTTAGTCTGTACCTTTTATTTTTAACTTTCAAGCATCTATAATTCTTTTGGCTGGCAATTAGAAAATCGATATAGTCATATTAGTTGCATTTTGGCAGATTCATTCCTCAACTGTGTAACTCGTAAAATCAATCATATTTAGTATTTAGTATAATACCCTTGAAAACAGCGTTCCGTATTGATTCTTGACAAGATTTTGGAACTGTGATAAAATCTGGGCTTGCCCTTTCATTGTCAATCCTACTGAGTTTTTTCAATGATTTGTTATTGCATGTATAAGGAGAGTTATATGAGGAAATTTGGAACTCCGTTTTGCTTCGCCCTTCTTTGGGCTTTCCTAATGCTAAATTATTGTACTGTTATAGCGGAAGGAGCAGATGGAGCGTCTTCGCTTAGTCTCTCGGATACGGCGGTGAAGATTCGTGAACAGGTAGATATCCGAAATATACGCAAAGATATCGCACGCCTTTCTAGCCTTTCTACGCGCGTTACAGGTTATCCTGATACTGCCAATGCAAGTAAGTACATTTTCGATCGATTTACTGAAATCGGTCTTCAGAATGTCGAAAGTCGCGACTTTACAATTACCGTTCCAATTGATCATGGCGATGGTCGTTTAGAAGTACTCAGTGGCAGCGGTGACAAATCCCCTCTGGCTTTTCAAATTTCTCCGATTTGGCCTAATCTCATTCGAACTTCTCTTCTTCCTACCGATGGTTTAAAAGCACCTATCTTCTTTGTAGGCTCATCCAATCTACGAGACTTCAACGATAAAGATATTGGGGGATTCTGGTATGAAGTCAAAAAGGGAGATACTCTCGGGAGTGTTGCCGACCGTTTCCATGTTGGCATCGGTGCTATCACGGATGATGTTCTGAACAGCCACTTGCAAAAGACAGACGATGGTGTTGATAACAACGAGAACCTCCAGACTGATGAGTACGGTGAGATTCCTCAGCTTTCCGATATTGCGACGTGGGCTAAGGATAAAATTGATAATAATGGCAATGGGATCATCGATGAAATCCCTGGTGATAATACCGACGGTAAAGATAACAATAAGGATGGTCAGATAGACGAGCATGGGGAATTCATCGCCGCTTCTGAATCTAGTATCTTCATTCCAGAAGGAAGTATCGTCTTAGTTGACTTCAATTCCAGTACGCGTTGGATCAATGCTGCCATGCTTGGTGCAAAAGCGGTCGTCTTCATTGAGCCAGAAACAACAAACCGTGGTGAGGCAGAAAACAAATTTCTGACTGTTCCTGCCAATGTGCCCCGTTTTTGGGTCAGTAGATCCAATGCCGAAAAGATAAAGGGAATGATTGCCGCGGCAGAAGATAAGGGAGAGAAAGTTACCGTTCGCTTGAAGTCAACCATGACTTGGGAACGACGGACAGGACAAAATATCCGCGGATACCTTGAGGGAGGTGATCCTCAACTCAAAGATGAAATGGTGGTCCTCAACGCCTATTATGATTCCATGTCGGTTGTACCTGCTATTGCACCGGGAGCAGACCCAACCAGTGGTATTGCAAGTATGCTTGAGCTAGCTCGGATTTTCTCTGAAAAGAAATTCCGTCCAGGAAGGTCCGTCCTGTTTGTGGCAACCGATGCGCATTTTCAAGGTCTGGCTGGTATGAGGGCGTTCATGGACGGAATTGGGAAAGATGTTGTTGGACGTGACGTTGATTCCCCGGGAACACCGACCATGCACGGCCTACGTCGGGGGCTTAGCAGCGATATATTTGAATTCGAAGAGCTTGGCAGGAAAATTTTCATTTCAATTGATCGGAATGTTCTCGTTGATCTGCCATCCGATTTTTACCATGAAGTTCACCAAGTAAGCTATGATTTGGAATCACTTGACACTACACTGGCTGATTTATCTATTTCTGTTTCGAATATTAACTCGTTGCGTGATAAGCAGCGTGATTTCCAAATTAGGCAAAAGAAGAAAGTCCAGTCGAGAAAGAAGCGTGAGAAACAAGATTTTACTGAAGAAGAAAAATCCCTGCTTGATGCAAACCTCTCAAAAATCAAAAAAGACTCGCAACAAACCACCCAATTTCTTAGAGATATCATCCAACGTATTGACAGATTGCGAGAGATTGCCTTGGCAGAGTCTCGTGTTGCCCAGCGTGAGCTAATCGAATCGATCGCTTTACCGATGGCGCGCATTGACGTTTGGGCTATCGAGAGATTGGTTGCCGACCTAGAGTCAAAAAATCCTGGAAGATTCAGCCGAAACCCGGATGACTCATATCTTACTCGAGAAGAAAAAAATGGAAATTACCGGCTGCTGATTCCTGATGAATTACGCGACCAGCCGACAGCGCAAGATATACAGAAACTGTCGGATAGTCTAGAGAACTGGGAATTGAAAGATAAACGCAAATTGATGTTGCGGTACGCACCTGCAAACTTGCTTGATCGACATCTCAACTTTGGGGATCTAAAAGAGCTGATTGCGGCGCGCAGGATTGTGTCTTCCGCAAATGAATCCTTGTCCAACTACATTAATGAAGAAGAACAGATTCTAAAAAACATCAGGGACAAAATCACTGACATCGATAGTAGTAGCAATTTTTTTGTTGAGTCTATCAATAAACTTAATGAAGATCCTTTATATCAACCTGACAGGACAAAACTTGCCTTTTATATCAGTGACACAGATCTACTTGATTTGAGTTCCCTGCAACGAAAAATTCTACTTGGTAGCAGCTTCAGCAGCTCTCAAAAAAGCAATCTAGATCGTTTTGAAGATCTTAATAAGGATATTCAGCAGAAACGGGCACTCCTCATGTCCGAAAAACCGGATCCGTCGATAAGCGTGTTGATCGAAAAGCTGACAAAAGACAAGCAAAACATTCTTGAGAGCGGACTGCGTAACGCCCGAATTGAGGCACGGCGAATCGATTGGTTGCTGAGTTCCCACGCCAATCTCAGCCGCGGATATCTGGATGAAGAACTTCTGGTATTAAAGCATTATTTGAAGGACTATGAAGAGAGAAAAAAAGCGATAGAGATACGCACACAAATTGCCGCTCATTTTACCGAACAGAGCTTGCTTGCTGCTGTTAAAGAGCGTTCTGAATCCGATATTGTTGATCTTCAAAACCTGCTAGGTCGCCTTGATCAACTCAACTCCAGTCTGGATGAAGAAACCAAAGGATTGCTCCGGGATAACATGTTGACATTGCGAAATTCGCGTTTCCGGAATATCCAAAACCGTGTTGAAAAAATAGCGCGTATCAGCAAAGCAGAATACCAGCGTAAGATTACAAGTTTGGAACAGGCAATCGCTTTGCAAGATTTGTTCAACCGTTATTATGCGTCGCTCTTCATTTCGATAGACCTATCAACGCAAAATGACACATTCGGCGTTTTCAATAAAGGGTGGTTCTATGATCAGCAGCCCGAATATGTGTTACGTCGCGAGTTCGCGTCTATCGGTAATAAGTTGTTGGAATACGCTAATCAAGCGGATTTTGGAGAACGAATTGAGCAGTTGTGGAAATTCACTAATGACCAGATACAACAAAGTGTGATGGCTAGCCAGTGGGGGATTTCCGCTGGAATAGCTCCTAAAGAAGCTATCGAGGGTAAGACACTTGAGACACTGGTTGGAGAACATTTCAGTACCTTGAAAGGGCTTGGTGGAGTTTCGCGCCTGATGAAAATGCAATTTCAGCACATGAAAGATCGGGGTGAGCCCTCCGAAGATATGTTGAAAGACATAGACTATATTCGGAAAGAGGTTGAGCGATTTATCCGAAATGACATCCGATCAGCTCGAAAGGCGCGAAAAGGAAAAATCCGCCAACTCAATAAACTTAATGCTCAACTCACACTTAGAGGCGAAGACCCTTCGGAACTGACTCAAGATGAAGTTGACGATATCAAAGAACTGATCAGTGTGGTTGGCTTGAGTGGTAGTAGCAATTTTATCAATGGCATTTCGGCCAGTGGTGGAAAAACTTGGAAGACTTACATTCCAAGCAAAATCGCCTTTGATAGCGAGGTGGCGACTTTAGCCGGAAAAACCGGTATTGCGTTTGCCACAATTGACGACGCCCGTATGATGACAGATACGCCGTTTGACACAATTAACCGAATGGATATTACTGATGACGGCAATCTGCACAAACAGGTTAAAACAATGGCATCAATTCTAATACAAGCTTTGCGGGATCCATTGATGCCAACGTCGGCAAAGGTCGGAAATTTTTACTGTAATCTATACGGCGATGTTGTTGAATACGATGCACGGGAAAGTGCGTTACCGAGCAAGCCTGTTCCTAACCCAATTGTCACACTCCGTCGCAAGCACAAAACAATGACGGGGGTCCGCGGAGACCTAATTATACGTGGTGATAACAGAGGGATATTTGAGGTTGTCGGTTTGGCTATGGAAGGTAGAGCCACCAACCGTATGGGTGGAGCTCAGGAAATTGAGCCCTATATTCTAGACCGGGATTCAGGCGATATCGTCTATGCCCCCGACCTTGGTAACTTTGGGGCTAAAGTCTACAACAATAAAGTACCTATAGATCGAAGGCAAAGGGGCTGTCGAGTTGTGGTCTTTCCCTGTGTTTCGACGACCATATATGATTTAGTTGACCAACGGTCTTTACGAACACTTCGTGAACTGCAAGTCTATGACGCAGCAACTGACAGTTTCCCTGAGAAATATGGTATTTCCAAACCTATACAACAGCAAGGGGTATCGGCTACAGAACCAATTGCGTTGGTCTACTCAGAAGCAGATGCGCGGATTAAGATCGGGATGTCATATGGGCAAATTGGCAAGCGACTTCTGTTAATTAAAGCTGGACCAAGCGGGGCCAAAAACCCAACACTCTATACGGGTGAAGGTTTCGTTGTTGGTGAAAATGGTTCAATCCGTGTCACACCTTACGTGGTCATACGTGACATGTGGTGGCTGGATGAAAATCGAAATAGGCTGTACAAAAAATTCGGGATTAGTAGCGATCGACTTGACCAATTGCATCAGTTTGCGAACGTGCATCTCAATCAAGCACGGGATATGTTGTTGAAACGAGATTATTCACAAGCGTTGAAACTGGCGCGAGCTGCCTGGGGGTTTGAGTCACGTGCTTATCCGGATGTGAAGAAGACAGGAAATGATGTAGTTAGCGGAGTAATGTTCTATCTGGCGTTGCTAATACCGTTCGCTTATTTTATGGAACGGTTGCTCTTCGGTTTTGCCAGTATTCATAAGCAGATTATCGCCACCTTTGCCATTTTTCTTGTTGTGTTTTTCTTTCTTGCTCAGGTTCATCCTGCTTTTCAGATTACCACTACGCCTGTAATTATTCTGGTTGCCTTTATTGTGCTGGCTTTATCGGTACTCGTGGTGGCAATTATCATCAGAAAATTTGAAGAGCAATTGGAGAAAATGAAGCAGGAAACTTCGAAAGTGTACAAAGCTGATGTGGGACGACTGGCAGCCTCTGCCGCCGCTTTCAGTCTGGGAATCTCCAATATGCGAAAGCGCGGAATGAGAACAATTTTGACCTGCGTGACGCTGGTTATTCTGACATTTACCGTCATTTCGTTTACATCAGTACGGACATTCATGCGGCCTAACCGGACAACATTAGCCTCTGTTACACCAAAGTACACTGGAATGCTGATACGAGATCAATACTGGCGTGCCATGGAAGAGCCAGTGATAACGACAATTACCAATGATCTACACAAAAAGGAAGTTAGTCGGGAAGAAGTGGAACGCTTGTTCAGAAGAAAGGGTAAACCGATACCGATAGATGGCGAGTTAAGTGATGTTACAATCTATAACGTCGTGGCACCACGGGCTTGGTACCAAACATCCGGTACCGGAGATCAATCGTTTGTCCAGTTGACGAGGACAGCAAACAAGCTAGACCCTCGACCAAAGACGAATCCAACAGGTGAACCTAAAACTTTTGCCGCCAATATGCTGGTCGGTATGAGTGAAAGGGAACCTGAGGTAACCGGCATTCAAAGTCACCTGAGATATGGTACGTGGTTTAAGCAGGAAAATGCATCTGAATGGCCAACAAAATGGCCATATGTCTGTGTCCTTCCCAAAGGAATGGCAGACCTGCTGGGAATTGAAGAAGCCGATATGGGGAAAGCAACCGTTTCGGTTTATGGTGAAGACTTTACCGTTGTCGGCGTTTTGGGCGTTGGGTTCAAGGACTTAAAAGATAACGATGGTGAAGAATTAACACCTGTTGATTACCAATTAATGAACCAGCAAAGTTCCCGTGGTGGACAGGGGGAAGAAACCCTTGAAGGGGAATTACAGAAATACCTGCATCTTACACCCGACAGCATTGCTATCTTGCCGTACGAGGTTGTTATGAACCAAGGGGGCAATCTCAAATCGGTGGCTGTCAGTATGGAGGTACACGACCAGGATACTAGAATAGGCAACAAGGTCCTGCTGGATGCGGAAGATAAGCTGGACTTGATCATGGGGCCGTTAATGACCCGTATGTCGCTTGACTTCTTCGTTGGGCGGGGCAAGGATGCCTATTTGTACAGCGCTATTGGAATGACCTCATTTTCGGGCATGGGTAATTTATTCATCCCTATTCTGATTGCTTCGTTAATCGTGTTGAATACAATGCTGGGTGCGGTTTACGAACGCGTGCGAGAAATTGGGATCTATAGTTCTGTTGGACTAGCACCGGTACACATCGCGTTTTTGTTCCTGGCAGAGGCTTGCGTTTATGCGATTGTGGGAGCGGTATTCGGTTACTTATTCGGTCAGATTGTGGCAACGATGCTAGTTAAATTTAACCTGTTGGGTGGCTTAACGTTGAACTATTCATCCATGTCGACGGTAATGGCGACGATTATTGTCATGCTTGTTGTTATCGGATCGACGCTATATCCAGCCATTAAAGCAGGTAGGATGGCTGTTCCTGACATTGAGCGGAAATGGAAACTTCCAGAACCGGATGGTGATTTTTGGCAGTTTAGCTTGCCGTTTACTGTTTTGTCCGAAGAATCTTTGGGATTGAACATCTTTATGCGGGACTATTTTGAAGCGCATTCTGATGAATCTGCCAGTGATTTCTATTCTGATCAAATCACATTTAACCGTATAGCAGAGGAAGGGGAAGATATCTTCAGCATCGGTATGATGGTTTGGTTGGCACCGTATGATTTGGGAGTTAGTCAGAAGGTTAAGTTGGTGACAGTGCCTGTTGGCAGTGAAGAAGAAGATTTGTATCGTATTGGTCTGAACGTTACGCGTGAAAGTGGTGAGATTGCATCTTGGAAACGTGTTAACCGCCGCTTCCTCAATTTAGTTCGAAAACAGTTATTGATCTGGCGAACTTTTAGCGCAGAAGTTCGAGGTGAATTTCACGATCGTGGCAGGCAGGAAACTTACTCTGAACGAGAGGTTCATGCCTCTGATCTTACTCCTCAGCCGGCAGATTAATGTGATTTATGTAAGGAGCTGAAATGGATGAACATGGTTTATTGTTGGGAAAACTGGCGTACATTATCATTAGTGTCGGTACGGTGTTCTGGCTCATTTCCATCCTATTCTTGGGAGGCGGATGGCGGCCACAGTTATTGGCGGCAGGTGTTCTAATCATTGGGATTTTTGTGGCTTATATTTCTGAAGCGGTTGGAAAAGAAGCAGATGATGGTGAGATGCCGGAATAATGTATTGGCAGTACCGTGGATTAGTTTAGGGATTAACGGAGGATAAATTTGGCGAGAGAAAGAGTTACCGAAGCCCAAGAGTGGCAAGCATGGGCCAAACGTTATGATATCGATGGGGGGATTCGAGCCTTTGAGTCGGGATTGACTTTAAAGGTCTTCCTGGGAGCCCTGTTTATCGGTCTTCTGATGATGCCAGGTGCGATATACCTAACGTTAGTCTCAGGTACATCTGGTGCAGGGGCGGCGCCTTGGGTGGCGGTTATCCTTTTCACAGAACTGGCGCGCAGGTCTTTTACTACTGCAAAACGGCAAGAACTTTACATGTTGTTAGGTTTGACCGGAGCGGCAGTTGGAGCAGGTACCCAATACCGTGGTTTCATATGGTACTCTTATTTCATCGGGACACCGCAAGCAGAGTCATATGAAATTGCCGATAAGGTTCCCTGGTGGACAGCCCCAGCGCCGGATTCCATCGCTATTGCTGAGAGATCTCTCTTGCATATGGATTGGTACTGGCCGATCCTGATGTTTATTATCTTTAAATTATTGGGAGTAATGCGAGGGTTGGGGGCTTCATATGTTTTGTTTCGCGTGACAGCCGATTTTGAACGGTTACCTTTCCCAATGGCACCGATTGCAGCACAGGGTGCGACTGCTCTAGCTGAATCCACCACTAAAAGCGAAACTTGGCGATGGAGAATCTTTTCCATAGGGTCAATGTCAGGTTTAATCTGGGGATTCATTTACATTGGCATTCCTTCATTAACTGGTGTGATGATGTCTGAACCTATTATGATCCTGAAAATTCCTTGGATCGATTTCACGCCTGCTATCGAAGGTTTCGCCCCAACAGGTGTCTTTGCACTTTCAACCGATTTCAGTCAGATTCTTACCGGCTTCGTTCTACCGTTTCCAGTTGTTTTTTCCGAATTTGTCACCGCGTGTTTTACGCAGTTTTTCCTGAATCCGCAAGTCCTGTACCGAAGTGAGATCTTACATCAATGGCGGCCTGGACTGGACGTTCGCGGTACGGGGCTTTATAATGGTCTCGATTTTTGGATCAGTTTCTCAATAGGTAAGGCCTTCAGTTTGGCTGTCATCGGTTTCGCAGCTTCTGTCCCAATATTCATGCAAATGAGAAAAAAGCAGAAAGCAAGCGGTGGACAAAGCGTTCTTGCCCCTCCGGCTGGACGGGGTGATTTCCCAATCTGGTTCATGGGATCTATGTGGCTGGTCTCCATGAGTGTCTATGTATGGATAGTTCATAAATTTATGGTACCTAGTTTCCCACTTACTTTTTTTCTCGGGTTTGCTTTTCTCTATACGCCACTAAATTCCTATATAACCGCTCGAACTTATGGTGTGTTAGGTAGGGATCTGTTCGAGATACCATATCTGCATGAAATGACTCTCATTTTGAGCCGTTATGAAGAGGTTGACATTTGGTTTGTACATTGGCCAGATGAAGATTATGGAGCAGGTACTCAAGGGTGGCGAGTGCTCGAACTAACCGGTACAACGTTCACCAGTAAAATAGCGGGTGATTTACTTATTATGCCAATTCTCATTATCTCCGGAATTATTGTCTGGCATTTCATCTGGAAAATTGCCCCTATTCCTTCGGCACAATATCCGGATGCTCAAATTAAATGGCCGTTTAATGCAACAAACGAAGCTCTTAGGATAACAGCTTTACGCGATGGAAACAGCCAGATGCTTCAGGCGATACGCGGGGATTATCTGTCAGCTGGGTTTACGTCAATGTTAGCCATTCGAGGCCTAATATGGATGTTTAAATTACCCAGTATGTGGTTTTTCGGGGTTATTGGTGGGCTGGGGGGAGATCCAGGAATGATGCTACCCCGCTTGGTTGGCGCAATAATTGGTCGTTTTTACATGATTAAGCGATTTGGTTTAAAGAGGTGGTTCATGTTCAATCCAGTATTAGCGGCAGGCTTCTCCTGTGGTGTTGGGTTGATTGGGATGGTTAGCGTTGCTATTGCACTGGTTTCGAAAGCAGTGATTGTCAAGCCGTTCTAAAACGGCCATGAAATGGATGAAATTTGGTTGGGCAGGAATTGTGGCTGAACTCCCCGAGGAGTGGGAGATCAGTGGCTTGTCTGGCGATCAGAATGAAGGGTATTTAAGGTTGGAAGACGAGTTCATGCCTCGTCTGGAGCTGAAATGGTCTGTCGCCAAATCGAAACGTCGTAACCCCGATTTACACGCAGTTCTTGATGATTACTTCAAGATTATTCGAAAGACCTACAAGAAGACGAAGCAAGATCTGCAAATTAAGCGTAATGTCAATCTGATTAAAGATGATGCTTTTTTCGATGGTTACGATCTGGTTTTCTTTACATGGAAGGGGGAAATACAAGCCAATGGCCTGATCTTCTTTTGCCCGGCAACGCGGCGTATTACATTGATACAAGTAATGGGCAAACCGAAGCAGAATATTCGGGCTATTACTGAAGAGATCTTTACCTCTGTACAGATTGAACCAGATGATCAGAAACTTTCGTGGACCGCCTACAATCTGCACGTTGAGGTGCCCAAGGATTATCGGCTGGATAAACATCAGTTACTTTCTGGGTACTTGCTTTTTTCCTTTGTCAATCCAGGTTCATTCACTGATCGAAAACGCCGTCTGAGTATCGAGCGTTATGGTCTTGCAGATGTGTTGTTGAAAGATCAAACACTTGAAGATTGGTTTCGAACCAAGTACAAGAAGGCCATTCGTGGGTTTGGTTTTCAGATCGAGTCGATGGATCAGGATGGAGTTGAACACTTGATTCTCAGCGGTGAGGAAACACGCGTTACAGACAATATTCCTATCCGCAGCGTTCAATTGGCGAATCAGATCAGGAAAAGGAAGTGCTTTGTGGCTCATATTCGGCACTGTTATGAATCGAACCGAATTTATGTGATACAGGTTGTATCGAAAACTGACGCTGTCGAAACCGCAAAACTTGTTGCTGATAGCATTGCCATGCACAATTGAGGTTTTTTGATCAATGCTGAACAGAATTCTTTATAAACTTAAGTTAAAGAAGCGACCGCCTACTCCCGATAAAGAGACACTGGTTGGCATGCACCCACTTAGAAACCAACTCATTGATTGGGAGGTGGACGATCGTAGTGAAGTAGTATTGAAAATTCCACAGACGCACAAGAAGTGGTTGAGGATCATGGCCAGGATTTTTAAACTTCCACCCAAGCGAATCGTTGTCTTGGACGAGGTTGGATCGCTTGTGTGGCAACTTTGCGATGGACATCACTCCATCAAGCAGATAGTTAAAAGCTTGCGTGATAGATACAAAATGACGCGGAAAGAGGCTGAAACCTCGCTTTTCAGTTATATGCAGACACTTGGTAAGCGTGGAATTATTGCNNNNCCTCGCTTTTCAGTTATATGCAGACACTTGGTAAGCGTGGAATTATTGCCTTTGCCGTGCCGCAAAATCGGAAAACGGATAAACAGCCAACAGATCAGGAAAGAGAGAACGGAGAAGGAGAGACCAATGCTGCAGAATCAGCCAACAGCACCAGCCCCAATAGAGTCGCCAGCCAAGTTTAAAGACCAACTGCCGATAGAAAATACGGTTCGGGTCCGTAACCTTATTAAAAAATACGAGATGGGAAGTAATGATGTTCAAGCGTTAAGGGGTGTAAACTTTGAAATTCAGCGCGGTGAGTACGTTTCAATCATGGGCCCGTCTGGATCCGGAAAATCAACTCTATTTAATATGATTGGCGGCCTTGATAAACCAACTGAAGGTCGTGTCTACATTGATGAGGTCGATATCGCTCAACTCGATGCCTATGAACTTGCCTGGCTGCGGTGCCGAAAAATCGGTTATATCTTTCAGTCGTTCAACCTGATACCGGTTATGACAGCACTGGAGAATGTTTCCTTGCCAATGATCTTTGGCGGGATGACGGCAGATGATAGCCGTGACAAAGCGGTACATCTACTTTCCTTGGTTGGACTTGGTGACCGAGTCCAACATAAACCTTTGGAACTCTCTGGAGGTCAGCAGCAACGTGTGGCTATCGCTAGATCCTTCGCAAACGACCCCGCCATTGTGCTAGCTGATGAACCAACAGGAAACTTGGATACTCACACCGGCCTCGACATCATTAACCTGCTAAAAGGGCTTAACTCTGAGCAACAAGTAACAATTATCACTGCAACACACGACACGAAGATGCTTGATGTCTCTGATCGCATTTTTCATATGGAAGATGGAAGAGTTGATAAAATCGAAGCTAGAGATGAGGTTGACCTACGAGTTGGCAGATTAGATGGGGAGGAAGTTGGTTGACAACTAATACGTTTCTTTCAGCAGGCGGTTCTTGTCTCGTGCGCGTTCTATTCGAGTCCATTCCCTAGCATTGCGTGGCAGGTTCTCTATTTGATCAAGTGTGATGTCATCAGGGAGCGATACTAAGTTGGATTTGATTCGGTACAACCATGGATAAATACCGTATTCCATGCCCTTTAATCCACAGAGGTACATCAAACAGTTCGGTTTTTCTAAAAGCGGCGCAAGTTGATCCTGATTTTCCTCTAACGCATCTTGAACGTAAAATCTTCCTCCCTTTGCGTTTCGTGTTTCTCGGCTTATCGCTGTGTGGTAATGAAAGTTAGGATGTCTTTCAGCAAAATGGGAAAAAGCATCATCGTACATAATATCAGTGGAGTATGGAACGCCGAAAATGAGCCACACTTCTCCTTCAAAACCCTGATTAAATAGTTCGACAATCATTCCACGGTAGGGAGCAATTCCAGTCCCCGTTGCTACCAGCACATAGTGATAATTAAGCGGATCTTCAGGCAAAAGGAACGATTTACCAACAGGCCCCGTGATGTCAATTGAGTTGCCAAGTTGGACGTCACATATGAAGTTTGATGTAGAGCCCATAACCAGTTCACCTGTTTCTGCATCTTCGTTAAGTTCGCGTTTTACGCAAAGAGAGACAGTATTTCCATGCCAGTCATCCCCCCAGCATGCCGAAGCAATTGAATATAAACGGACTTGATTTGTTAACGACTGGTGAACATAATTAAACTCGTGATTATTAAATCGTCCGTCAGGAAAAACTCCGAGGCTTTGACCAACGCGATATTTACCTGCCATTTCACTGTCCCTAATGTCCAGAATGACGTGCCAGCAATGGTTTGGACTGGATGTATGCGAAATCCGATATTTGTCGACAACCTTTGCTACAAATGTTTTCTTTTTATTATATAAGTTGATTGCAATTTCTGGTACGGGACCAAGTTGCAGGTCATCAGGCCTGCTTAGGGATCTGAACACAACTTACCTTTTTCATTTATGAATTGCTAATTCCCAACTTTTGAACGTCAGATTCAAAAAAACTAGCTGGGATTGGCAGGTTTTTCGGTATTCAAGGTAGACGCACTTTTGCAACACAATAGTAGTCTAATTAGAGCGATTTCAAATTATAGCATTGCACTTATAGCCTGTCAAAAGGAATTTACGCTAAGATGAAAAAAGCAATTTTTACCTTTCCAACACATATTGTCTTCGGAAATGGTACCATCCAAACCATTCCGAAAGAACTATCCAAGTTTCAGATTAAAAAAGCCTTGATTGTTGCTGATAAGGGACTTCTTCAAGCTGGACTGATTGACATTGTTACTCAACAGCTTGAGATTGCTGGAGTTCAATACGCGATATACGATGGTGTGCAAGGGAATCCCATTGAGCAGGATGTTTATGATGGCGTTAAAGTGTATACGAATAATGTATGTGATTTTGTGATTGGTATTGGTGGGGGTAGCCCTCTGGACATCGCTAAGCTTATTTGTCTCAAGTCGACGCACGAATTACCTTTAGAGGAGTATGAAGATTCCATAGGCGGCCATAAGAAAATCTCTTCCAATCTACCCGATTTCATGGCAATACCAACCGCTGCTGGAACAGGAAGCGAAGTTGGCCGGAGTGCTGTTGTAACACTTGAATCAAGTGGGCGAAAAACCGTTATCTTTAGTCCTCACCTGCTAGCTAAAGTGGTTATTGCCGATCCGGAACTTACTGTTGGATTGCCCCGTGGGTTGACTGCCGCAACTGGTATGGATGCTCTAACACATAATCTTGAGGCGTACTTAGCAAAAAACTTCCATCCGATTTGTGATGGTATCGCGTTGGAAGGAATGAAACTTGTGTCTGAAAACCTGCGCCGCGCAGTTGAAGACGGGACAGATTTAGAAGCCCGTGGAAACATGTTAGTTGCTGCCATGATGGGTGCTATTGCGTTCCAGAAAGGACTCGGTGTTACCCATTCACTGGCTCATCCATTATCAACAGTTTCGGGACTTCATCACGGCCTGGCCAATGCGATTGTGTTACCTCATGCGATGGATTTTAACCGTCAAGTCTCTGCTGGCCGACTTGTGGACGTTGCTTCAGCACTGGGGGTGGAGACAGGAAGCCTGTCTCTGGAAGAAGGTGCGCAGGCAGCAATTGATCAGGTGTTAATGCTGTGTCAGGATGTCGGTATTCCACAAAATTTGAGCCAAGTGGGAGTGGAAGCCAACCAGATTCCGGTTTTAGCAGAACAAGCGATTCAGGACATTTGTCACCAACTAAATCCGCGTGTTTGCACTTTACAGGATATGATCGATATTTATTCGGCAGCGATTTGACCTCGATAAGCCTCAATAATATCAATAACAGCTTTCCGTTTGTTTTTCCAGTTAATGTTTGATGGCGGGATGATATATATCCCATCAATGGGGACTCGATTCTGTTGGCGTAGGTTACAGGCAAAGTTGTTAATCATCTCTAAGCCGAAACGCGTTGACATCGCATCACTTGTCTCGCTGAACTGCTCAACAATTGAACGTGGTATGTAGATTCCTAAATTATCACGCAGAAAAGGAATACTGCGTGGAGTCGTGATTGGCAAGATACCGTACAGTATTTTCACCCCAAGGTGCTTGGTCGCTTCATGGGCTCTTTCAATATCATCAAGCGTATAAACTGGTTGCGTGTAGACAAACTGAGCACCATTTTCAACTTTCTGAGTCAGGTGTTTAACCTGATTTTCCAGGTTTTCAGCAATGTTGAATCCCGCTCCAATATGAAAATTACAAGGTTCACCAATCGATGTCCCATTGATAAGTTGATTGTTATTGAGCCGAGTAATTAATTCGATTAGTTGAACAGATCCTTTCAAATCAGTTACAATTCTAGCCGTCTCAAATCGTCCAACCTTAGGATGATCTCCAGATAGCGCCAAAATGCCCTCAATACCCAAAGCCCATGCTTCTAACAGATGTGACTGGGTACTAATTAAATTACGCTGGCGTGTCGTCCAGTGAATGATCGTTGGAATGCTGGTTTCCTGTTGTAATCGAAATGCTGTGCCAATCGCGCCAATATTGACGGTTGCACCAGCATTGTCGGGAACATCAAAGAGATCTATCCTAGCCTTGGCTAGATTTTTTGATTCGCGGATCATAGCCGAAAACTGTGTGAAGGTTTTGGCACGCATCTCGACACTGATGATCGCGTCCTTTTCATCGAAGATCTGTTGAATTGGATTGTCATGAAACTCCGCTTTAAAGGGTTTGGGTACGTCTTCAAAAACGAAAACCTGCTTTTCCCGTTCAGCCGGTGGGATGCCTTCGGTTATCAACTTTACTTGTTGAATATGTTCTGGAGTAGTACCGCAACAACCACCAATAATGTTTGCACCTAACTTAACAAAGCTGCTCACGTACTCACCGTACAGGTGAGCTGCAACAGTGTATTCTTCTGCCAGTAACTTTCCTTGGCTGATTCTTGGCGCACCGGCATCCGGCTGTACTATAATTGGTAGACTAACTACCTTTGCCAACCTTTTAAGAATTTCGGTAACTTCGTGTGGAGACCTATCATTTATTCCAGCAGCTGCAACACCAAGATTTTCCATCTGACGGGCGAACACGCATATATCTGTACCATCGCTTAACTTCCCTCTGGACATACCGCGGATTTGTACAACAACCGGTAAATCATAAGTCAACGCAAGTTGTGTCGCAATTTCAACCTCTCTGCTGTCCGTAAAGGTTTCTAGCATTATGAGATCTACCCCACTTTCAACGAGTGCCTCCATTTGCCCCTTAAAAGCTCTACTAACTTCTTCAGCTGAGAATTCATGGCTAAAAGGGCTGGATTCAATCGGACCAACAGATCCGGCAACGAAAACGTCCTCGGCCGCCACTTCTCGAGCCAGCCAAGCTCCGGCGGAGTTAATCTCCTCAACTTGCTCATCAAGTCCATGAAACTCCAGCTTCTTGGCGTTGGCACCAAAGGTATTCGTCTGGATGATGTCAGCGCCGGCAGCTTTGTATTCTCGATGAATGTTTTGGACAATATACAGGTAGTCTGAATCAATATTGCATGCGTCAAGACACGTAACATGAGAAGGAATTCGCTTGCGAAGTTGGGTGCCAAACGCACCATCACAAACAAGAATTCGATCGTCTAATTCCTTTAAAAACGATTTTTTACTCATTGTAGTGTGTTCTTTTAAAGCGATATTTGATCAATATCCAGACGGCTGTCAATCCATCTCGCCAAAAGCGAAGTTTTTTACCCTCATTTTTCTTGCGTGGGAAATAGGAGATTGGAACTTCATGAATATGATGTTGCATCTGAAGAACCTTTGCTGTTACCTCAGCACAAAACTCAAAACCCTCGCATTGTAGATCTACACTTTTGATTAGACTAGACGTAAAGGCTTTGTAGCCGGTAGATTCGTCCGTAATCCGCGTGTTATAGAGTAGGTTTACGAGATGAGCCAGCAAATAATTCGCAATGTAACTCACTAATGTGGAATTATTTCGACCGTTAATAAAACGAGATCCATAAACGATCTGGCTTGATTTATCCAGTAAGGGTTTTAGGATGGCAGGTAAGTCCGATGGATCAACTTCCATGTCGGCATCTTGGATGACGACATATTCACCAGCAGCTTGTGAAAGTCCAAGGCGTATGGCGTAGCCCTTGCCACGATTCTGCTGTTGATGGATGACTTTAATTTCCGGATCTCTACGCAAGTCCTCAAGAATTTCGAAGGTTCGGTCGGTAGACCCATCGTTAACAATGATAATCTCTTTTTCAATTTGGACTGAGGTTCTAACAGCCTGAACGACATTGCGAATCGTCCGATCTTCGTTGAAAGCGGGAATGATAACAGACAGCTTTACCATGGAACCTATCCCCACTGATGTTACTGATATTTTCAAAGTATATCGAATTGTTGAAAGTACCTCTACACATACACAAGCTTAACGGATACCCATCTGTCTCAAATTATTAAAACTGATTGCGAGGCTGTCAAACGGATTGCGTTGGCAGGTATCCTGTTCGATGATATACCATTCAGTACCAGCTTGTTTGCAGGCAGAAATAATCGCAGGCCAATTCAGGTTTCCTTCACCAACCTCAGCCATAATTTGTGTGTTTCCCTTCATCGTCATATCTTTGAAATGGACAATGGAAGCACGACCTTTCAGGCTCCGAATCCATTCTGCCGGATCACCCCCACCGTGAGCAATCCAGTATGTATCTATTTCACTATGAAAATATTCAGGATCGCTATCCTCATACAGAATTTTCAATGCTATGCGATCACCGAATTTCTCCAGCTCAAAGCTATGATTGTGGTAGGAAAAGACTAAGCCTCCTGCTGCCAGGCGTTTTGCCACTACTGAAGCTTCCCGAGCAAATCCAGTATATCCTTCTACCCCAGTACGATATTCGGCAGGTAATCCGCCAATAGCCGCATGTTTACATTCCCAAAGTTGATGTTCGTCAATAACAGCCTGTGGTTCATCACGCATGCGGTGGTAACTCGAATGCGTGGCACATATTTTTAACCCTTCTCCATTGACAATTTGTTTTAGTTCTTCGGGGGAAATTGGTCCTAGTGCCGAGCATTGTACAGCATCATAACCAATTTCTTTTACCCTTTTCATCGTCTTTGCAATATCATCCGGTGTCTGGATGAAATCACGTAACGTATAAAGTTGCGCTGCAATTTGAGACTCAGCCATGGTATTTTGCCTCACTTTTCACAAATTTTAACTCCTGCATTGATGATGGCTTCTTCATCATAGCCACAGAGGTTATACAACGTTTTCACATCGCCATGTTGAACAAATCTGTTTGGAATCCCAAGACGTTTGACTCTCGCCAGAATTCCATGTGTTGATAGTGTTTCAAGGACAGCTGAACCGAACCCACCATCCAGGGTATGATCTTCAACAGTGATAACGCGACCAATCTGGTCTGCATAGGAACAAATTAGCTCTTTGTCGAGTGGCTTTATAAATCGAGCGTTAATTATCGTAGCTGAGATTCCCGAATCGGACAGAACAGCGGCCGCTTCAAGCGCGGGGTGAACTCTGTTGCCAACTGCTACAACTAACAAATCGTCACCTTCCAAAAGCACTTCTGCTTTACCTATTGGTAGTGATTCAAGCACTTCATCTAATGGGACTCCGACCCCTGCTCCACGTGGGTAACGGAACGCAATTGGCCCTTTTTCATAGTTGACTGCGGTCTTAACCATATGTTGGAGTTCGTTTTCATCTTTGGGAGCCATAACAATTATATTTGGGATAGATCGCAAATATGCAAAGTCAAAAACACCATGATGTGTTGGGCCATCAGCACCAACAAGTCCCGCTCTATCCAATGAGAAAATGACAGGTAGGTTCTGAATGCAAACGTCATGTAATACCTGGTCGTAAGCACGCTGTAGAAATGTCGAATAGATTGCAACCACAGGTTTTATTCCTTCAGTGGCAAGTCCAGCTCCGTAAGTCACTGCGCATTGTTCTGCTAAACCAACGTCAAAAAAACGATCAGGAAATTTTTCCCTAAATTTATCTAATCCAGTTCCCCCCGCCATAGCCGCTGTAATACCAACTATGCGTGAATCCTTTTCAGCAAGGTTGATCAGTGTACGGCTAAAAACATCGGTGTATGTTGGTGTCGATGGCTGAGCGATAAAGGGTTTTCCGGTTTGGGGATCGAATTGTGTGCTGACCGCATAGAACCCTTCCGGGTCCTTTTCAGCATAGGAGAAACCCTTGCCTTTCGTCGTCAAAACATGAACAAGTATTGGAGTATTAAACCTTTTGACGTTTTTAAAAACGTCTATTAATTGATCTAGATCGTGACCGTCTAACGGTCCAAAATAACGAAATCCAAACTCCTCAAACAGCATTCCCGGTTTGAGCGCAGATTCGATCCGTTGGATTGCCAGCTTTGCGTCCGAAGGCAAAAGATGCAGGAATTCTTTTACTGTCGATCTCAGTGTATTGTAAGTAGGATTGGTGATAATTCGATTGAAATACTTGCAGAATGCGCCAACAGTCTTGGAAATGGACATCTGGTTGTCGTTAAGAACAATAACCATGTCCTTTCGAAAATCACCTGCGGCATTCATGGCTTCAAACGCCATGCCACCAGTTAAACCACCATCACCAATAACAGCAAGTACCTTGAAGTTTTCGTCCTTCAAATCACGCGCACTTGCAATACCTAGAGCCGCAGCAATTGATGTACTTGAGTGTCCCGCGCCAAAAACATCGTACTCACTCTCTTCGCGTGCTAGGAATCCGCTGATCCCATCATACTGGCGAACTGTTTTAAGATGATCCCGGCGCCCAGTCAAAATTTTGTGTGGGTATGCTTGATGTCCGATATCCCACACTAATTTATCTGATGGCGTATTGAAAACTTTATGAAGCGCAATTGTAAGTTCAATCGTGCCAAAGTTTGGTGCGAAGTGTCCTGGTGTCTGAGACAAGACTGAAACCATATGCTGGCGTATTTCATCCGCAAGTACTTTCAGCTGATGATTGCGCAAAGACCGAAGATCCTTTGGACTACTGATTTTTTCTAGAAACATCTTGGTTCAATTAAACTTTTTCATCGAAATTAATTCAACCTCGAAATTCATATAATAATTAGACTCTCTTTTTAGAGAGGAACCTGGATTCGTTCGATCGACTTAGCATTCCCGCTCTGATCATCCAAATCAAGCGCAACACCACAAAGAGCAACCTCTTCTTGTGCTACTTTGTATCGGACTGGCAGCATGGTAGTAAATCGGTAGAGGACCTCTTTCTTATTAGTCCCAATTACTGAATCATATGGACCTGTCATCCCAACATCAGTAATATAAGCGGTTCCCTGATGCAATATACGATCATCTGCGGTCTGAATATGCGTATGTGTCCCAATGACAGCGCTAACGCGCCCATCGGCGTACCATCCCATGGCTACTTTCTCGGAAGTGGCTTCCGCGTGAAAGTCAAGAATAATATGTTCCGTCTGATCAGACACCTCTTTTAAAATTTCATCAAGGCAGCGAAAAGGATTGCTAAAATTATCCAAAAAAATTTGGCCTGCTATATTAATCACGCATAATTTCATTTCAGATCTCGTATTGATGATTACCCAGCCTTGACCTGGCGTGTCGGGCGGATAATTCGCAGGTCTCAGCAACCCTAATTCATTATCTATGAAGCCGAATATCTCTCGCTGTGCCCAAACATGATTTCCGGTAGTTATGACACTAATACCCAGTTCCCAAAACTCTTTAACAATAGGTTTTGTAATGCCCTTCCCCCCGGCGGCATTTTCACCGTTTGCAATGATTGCTTCAAAAGGTCCGTACTTGTTAATAAGCAGTGGGAGAAGCTCAGAAACCGCTTGACGTCCTGGTTTACCGAAAACATCACCAATGAATAATACCTTCAATATTTACCTCAGCTTCCTTGATCTGACTTATCCAACTTAAGAGGTCTTACATATATCAATTGGCTTACGAAATTCCAAACCAGCATTTAGTAAATGGGAAATTTGGCATGGCAGACGAAATCAATACGGACATTAATCCATAATGATGCGACATGGGGTAGAACATGATATAATCATAAAAGTGTATGCAACCTGTAAATGATACCATATGGCAAAAATGCCGTCAAAGTATTCAAATTCCGACAATATTTGAATTTATATAATACGTTTTCGTGAAATATTGTTCAAAAATGGCGAGTGATATAGATAAATCAACATTCGATCGTTACTGGCAATTGTTTGCTAACCCAATGTTAGTTAACCCAACAAACCAAATATCCCTCGAATTGAAAACGTTAGACTCTCCGCTCAACTGGCAAGAAGTGTTTGGTAATGATCGGTTGGTGGAAATTGAAGTTGGATCGGGTAAAGGGCGGTTCTTAAAAGAGTCGGCGCAAAGAAATCCTGACATTAATTATGTTGGGATTGAGCGGGCATCCAAGTATTTCGAGAAGTCATGTGAGCGATTAGCTAAACATAATATTACAACAGCTCGACTTGTTTATTGTGACGCACCATATTTTCTGTACAGATGTGTGGCAGATCAAAGCGTTAGTGCTTTTCATATTTATTTTCCTGATCCTTGGCCGAAAAAACGGCATCGGAAACGCCGCATTTTCAATAATTCAATTTGGATCAGTGAATTGGTTCGTACACTCAATAACAAGTTAGGTGAAATCTATATTGCTACAGATTACAAAACATATTTTTGGGAAATCCGGGAGTTGTTTGATTGCCACCCGAGTTTTGAGTATCATCCTGACAAATCTACTGAAACTAATTACATTCCGACTAGTTTCGAAATCAAGTACAGGAAGCAGGGACTTCCGATCTACAGGGCTGTTTACGCTAAATTATAGATTGACCATGTAATTTGCTGTTGTTAAACTCGCGCACTGGATAACATCAAGTGGCTACTCAGCAGGTAGGAACAGGATTCGAAGGACATGCAAAATTGGATTCAAAGTTTGGGATTGATACCATTCTTATTTATTGGAATTGCAATTAGTTTGACTATGGCTGAAGTCAAAGAGATTATTGAAATCTCAAGTTTGGTTGGTATAGAAATTGATCGAACGGAAAACAAAAAGTATAATCTGTTCCCTGAACATAGAGGTTTTCTTCGGGCTGAATTTTTGAAAATTGGAAATCAATATCGTCTTGAAATTACCAACGAAGTCTCGGGTAAACGTATGAGGGAGGAGCGGAACATTTCGGTCGAGCAGTTTGAAATCTACCGTCAAAAAATTGTGGCTGTTGATGAGAAGATTGCTGAAAGCACCGAAGAGAAATGGTCCCTAACGAAAAAACAACAGCAGGGACGCTATTGGACTGTCGCTGCTAGCACTGCCATCGGCAGTTCTCTTTATACCTTTGGAGCTATAAGATTGTTGGGAGCTAAGGGGAAATCTGCAATTGCACTAGGCATGGTGATTCCTGCTACATCCTTTGTGGGATCCCTGGCTATGACACGGACTTATGATCTTGGCTATGGTCGATCACGTCTACTGCGTTGGGGGGCATATGGTGGAATAATGTATGGTTATACTTTACCTAAATTCTTTGAGTCTGGAAACGAGAAGACTTATTTGGTATCCGCTATGGTAGCTGCTCCTATTGGTGCATATACAATCTACAAGCTAAGTCAGCACCACTGGATTGAAAAAGGGGAGAGCAATATGTTGATTAACGGTGGTATGGCTGGAGGACTTTATGGTCTTGCTCTACCATACATCCTGATGGGGAAGCTCTGGAATGACACAGAAATGAGGTTGGAAGTGTGTGATGGCCAATGGGACCTGGAGATGGATAGGGGGAGGTTGGTAGAGTGCCCATATGAGGTAAGCGAAACAAACTGGAATCGTGCCAGAGTCTATGCATCCTCCTGGATGGTTGGCGTTCCACTAGGCGTTTGGTTTACTTCCCGTTACATGGAGAATCGAAATATCAGTCAAGGCCAAGCACTCATGATTTCGCTGGGTGGCGCAACTGGCGCATTGTATGGTGCAGGTATCTTCCATGCTATAGTCGGAGAAGAATACGAACAAGGTCACCTCCTGTTGGCATCCGTTGGTTTGGCCACTGGTGCCTATTTTAGTGACAGAGTGACGGATGGAAATAATTACTCAGTGGGTCGGGGCCGATTAGTTACATTAGGTGGTGGCGTGGGCGCACTGGTCGGATCTATGTTGCTTCAACTTATTGAGCCAGAGGATTCTGATATCGGAAGTAGAGCGTTTGTCACGAGTATTATTGGAGGATCCGCTGCTGGTTTTTGGATTGCCAATCGACTGACACAAAACTGGGGAGAAGAATTCTCATTCAACATTGGAAGTAAAGTCTACTCTCCAAAAGTGTCGATAACTTCGCCCTGGGAGCTGATTTATTACGCTGTTATAGAACGTGACAGGAAATCCGTTTCTCGAAATGTACCACTGAGTATTCTCAGGGTGGCTTTCTAACCCTGTGATTTCTTTCTAGCGTATTTCAAACTAATTTCCTGAATGTCTCGAATCCAGAGTATATAGGCATCCTCGCCGTTATCAGAATAATATTTCTTACGAATGTTGTTGATACGAAATCCAAATTCTCGATACAGTTTTTGCGCAGCAATATTACTTGCTCTGACTTCCAAAAAAACTTTTCTTCCACCTAATATTTTCATTTGATCTAGCGATTTTGCTAACATATACTTAGCCACTCCGAGCCGGCGAAAATCCGGAGAAACCGCTAAGTTTGTGATATGACAATCTCCGTCTACTACCATGAAATTAATATAGGAAATTGGATTGCCTTGATGTTTGCCTACCAAGAAATGCGCATGTGGATACTTGCCACTGATACCCTCACAGAAGGTGCGTTCACTCCAAGGCGAAATAAAAGATTGGTGTTCAATCTGAAGGACGGCGGAGATATCATCTTCAATCATTGAAGTAACCTCAATAGTAATTTCTGGAATTTGGATTTTCAAGGCAGGAATTTCAAGGAAGATCCGCTTAGGTTTTCTGTTGTCAGTTAGATATAGATCTGATCACTCAACATCCTTAGCAATTAGCATTATACAGGAAATTTCACCAATATTGTAATCTTCGTGGTACTAGGTGTTTAACATTAACACATAAAACATAAAAATGGAAAGGAACTTGGATGGAATTTGACTTCATTTTTCAAGGTGGAACGGTTGTTGATGGCACGAAAAAGTGCGAACCATTTGTTGCGGATGTTGGTATTAAGGAGGATAAAATCACGGCGGTTGGTGATTTGTCTGGGGCAAAAGCAGAGAACACAATCAAGCTAAGGAAACAAATCCTCAGTCCCGGGTTTATTGATATTCATGTCCATTCGGAAATTTCGATTTTAAACGGAAGGGATCAGCTCGCTGGGGTATCACAGGGAATAACGACCCAGTTTCTGGCACCGGATGGTTTTGGTTGGGCTTGTCTCGGTCCGCAGAAAGCTAGGGAAATGTGGCATTATACTCAATTCTGTTATGGCGAAACTGCTCCTAGTCTCGACTGGGAAACAGCCCAAGATTATATTGATATGTTTCCAGGAAAAATCCCACTGAATGTGTGTTCGCAAGTACCGCATTGTGTTGTCAGACTAGCTGTGATGGGATGGGAAGGACGAGTTGCTACAGATCAAGAACTCGAAGATATGAAGCGATATACCATCGAATGGATGGAAGCAGGTGCTATTGGTATCTGTCTGGGTCTTGATTATCAACCAAGCGCAAACGCTGACTTGAATGAGCTGGTTGAACTTTGCAAGGTTGTTTCAGGTTACGGTGGGATTTACGCAGCCCATGTCCGATACTCCATATTGGGCCGAAAAAAGGCTTGGGAAGAGACCCTTGAGCTTTCACGCCGATCAGGGATTCCAGTTCATATCTCACACGAAAGAGTAGATGATATATCAATAGATGTTTTGAATCAAGCTGAACGTGATGGGATCGATCTCACATTTGAATCATACCTTTACCCGGCAGGCATGACCCATTTTACCATGCAACTGCCGATGAAAATTCAGGTTGGCGCTCCTCAAGAAGTTCTAGCTAAGCTTCGTCACCAAAGTATCCGTTCAAAATCACTCGCACACTTACGGAAAAATGGCATGACAGGACATGAGGTGATAGGTTATACCAAGTCCGGGCGGTATATCGGCATGACGCTAGTGTCAGCAGCCAAGAGCGTTAGAAAAACTATTGAAGAATTTGCTTACGACCTGATAATTGAAGAGGATGGGGTAGAAACACTTATATTTCCATGGCTGACCCCACATCAGGAGAATGAGGTGATTCTCAACCAAACTGCAGCCCATCCCAAGATGATGATTGCAAGTGATGGAATTTACGAAGTGCCGCATCCGCATCCGCGTGGTTATGGATGTTTTGCTCAAGTACTACGAAAATTCGTCAGGGAAAGAAAAATTATCCCCCTTGAAGAAGCTATATGGAAGATGAGTGGTTTCCCTGCCGAAAGGTTTGGCTTGAAAGACAGAGGCCAGATCGCGGAAGGATTCGGTGCTGATCTGGTTGTGCTTGACCCAGAGACGGTGGCAGATCTGGCAACTTGGGCCGATCCAATACAAACAGCTATTGGAATTGACTACGTTATGGTAAACGGTGAACTGGTGATTTCGGAAGGGGAGACAACAGGAAAATTGCCTGGACGTGTCCTACGACGTTAAATTCGCGGGATCAATCCGTATACTGTCGATCAATCGCGTGTTTGTGATCCATACGGCTATTGCGATTAGAACTTCGCTATTGATGTATTCCTGTGGCTCAAAACTGGTTGTGCAGACGATATTGATGTAATCAATCCGCGTGTATTCTGTAGCTTGGATCATCTTCTCCATTTCAGCCAGAATACGGTTAGAACTACGTTCTCCCTGAGTAATCAGCGTCTTGGCATGTTGTAAGGCACGGAAAAGCACTGTGGAAGATCTACGTTGATCGGGATTCAGATAAGAATTCCTTGAGCTTTTAGCTAATCCATCAGAATCACGCACAATCGGCATCGGCACAACCTCAATGTCGAAATTAAGATCCTGTACCATACGCTGTATGATTGCCAACTGTTGTGCGTCCTTATGACCAAAATACGCGCGATCCGGTTCAACAATGTTAAAGAGCTTAGCAACCACTGTGGCGACGCCGCGAAAAAAGTGTGGACGTGAAATCGCACAGAGATTAGTAGTTAACTGACCGGTAACTTCAACAAAGGTCGAGTTGCTAGAACAGTACATTTCTTTGGTGGAAGGAAAAAATATCAGATCTACCCCTTCATCTTCAAGCAACCGCTGATCTTGTTCAAAATTCTGGGGATAAGTGTCAAAGTCTTCTGAGGGCAAAAATTGCGTTGGGTTGACAAAAACACTGACGACCACAAAATCATTATCGGATCTTGCTTGCCGAACCAGGCTTAGATGTCCTTCATGCAGAAATCCCATTGTCGGTACCAACCCAACGCTTTTTCCCTGACGGTTTTGCAAGCGACATGTCGACCGTGCATCTGCGATCGACTGGACAATCTGTATAGGCATCAGAGTAACCTGAAACTGGCCAGAACAGGATAGTGGTCGGAAGGATAGCAACCAATCTTGTTATCAGTAATGACTGATACTGAACTGACCTTTATCTTTGGATAAAAAAGGATCCAATCAATATGAGCGCTGCCTATGTCCATAAATGGTTCTTCCGCGGCTTGCCCTTTAAACCCATGATAGGTCTTGGCAACATTACCAATCTGTTCTTCCGCCTCCAGCCACGCATCTTGCATCTTACCACGCTGAGTTTCTAGCCTATGATTCCCGGTCAGAAATTTCCATGCAACGCTACCTCGGGTTGCATGGAAATCACCGACCAAAAAAACTGGAAAATTGTGTCCTAAATCGCTGATCCTACGCCAAACAAGCATGGCGCTTTGTTGCCGTGCTTCTTCACTTACATGATCAAAATGTGTGTTGAAAATATAGAATTCTCGATTGTCAACTTTGTTTAGAAATCTGGCCCAGGTAACCATCCTCACACAACTGGTATTCCAAGATCGGCTACCAGGCGAATCTGGTGTTTCAGACAGCCAGAAATTTCCATTATCAAGCACCTTTAATTTTGACGTGTTGGATAAAATTGCGCAATATTCGCTTTGATCTCCATCTCTTGCCAAACCTAGTCTTTCATAATCTGTGGTATTATCAATAATCTCATCAAGCTGGAAATCGAGTCCCTCCTGAGTTCCGATTATGCACGGCTGGTATCTCGTTATGACGTTGAAAAGTATATCTCTTCGGTATTCCCAGCTATTTTCATCGTCCTGTGCCGTTGCATGACGCAAATTGAATGTCATGATTTTTAGAGGAGCCATGTCTGCCTAATAGAATTATTCATCTTGTTCTTTAATATTGGTCATTTTTTCAAATTCAGGGCGGGAAAGTAGCTTTCTGAACCCGGATTCAGCTTTGGCAAGGCGAGCAAACCGGTTCTCACTCTGTATGACCTGTTGTAATAGATCTAGTGCTTCTTCCAACATGTCTTTCCCTGTTAAGATAATAGCAAGATTGTACTGTGCTAATGCATAATTAACGTCAATATCCAGAGCTGCTCGAAGTTCAGTTTCAGCGTCGCCGTAATTATTAATGATATAAAGACTCCGTCCGAGATGTGTATGAAGAAGGGCAGAATCAGGTTTAATCTTCAATGCCTTCCGGTAGTTAACGATTGCTCTTTCATGCCGACTACAACGATTAAAGGCCTGCGCAAGTTGAAAATAGTGATCCCAAACATCAGGAGAGATTCGTATCGTTCCTTCGTGAAGCTTAATTGCCTCATCAAATTGGCGTTGATCAAGATGCAACTGGGCGAGTTGATTGCGCGCAAGTATGAAATTTTTATCAATTCTTAGCACTTCTGTATAAGCTGAAATTGCGTCGCTGTAACGATTTCTGCGTTGATGTAGTTTTCCAAGATTAGCATGTGCTATTGCGTATTGAGGTTGACATACTATTGCCTCTTCATAATATTCAAGTGCGGTTTGATCCCTCTTAATTTTTTCGTGTATAATTCCAAGTATGTTCAGTGTCCTGTGATCATCCGGTTCGATTTCAACCACTTTTTTGTAGTGTTTAATTGATTGAATAGGATGTTCTAATCTTCGATAAAGCCAGCCGAGGTTGCGTTGTGCTTCAAGTAAGCTGGGATCAATTTTAATTGCTTGTACATAAGCCTGAATTGATTCTTTATACTTCTCTTGCTTGCGATACAAATTTGCACGCCACATATGGTCCTTTAACTCTTTTTTCTTTGAAAAGAAACTGAAAAGACCCATTTATCATTCTCTCTCGTCTTCATTGCCTGCGATTAACTGATCAAACTCAGGTCGCTGATGCAGTTTTTGCAAGTTCGTATCCGATTTTGCGGACTTAGCAACCCCTGGTTCGTTTTGTATGGCTTGCTGTAGAAGTTCCATCGCTTCATCCAACTGATCTCTCGCTGTTAAAATGACGGCAAGTTGATACTGCGCAGGCGCATAATTTGCGTTGATATTTAGCGCAGTATTGAGTTCAGTTTCTGCTTCATCATATTTCTCTACAAGACCGTAACTTCTTCCCAAGTGTGTGAGAATGACTACCGAATCAGAATCGATTTTCAACGCCTTTTGATAGTTGCTGATTGCTCTTTCGTGTCTGCCAGTTCGATTAAACGCTAGCGCCAGTTGAAGATAGTGTTCCGACTCTGGTGCAATTCGCACCGTTCCTTCGTAAAGCTGAATTGCCTTGTCAAATTCACTTCGACTAAGGTGTGCCTGTGCCTGCAAATTTCTTACGAGTATGAAAGTTTGCTCGATCTTTAATGCTGATTCGTAACAATCAATTGCTTCTCGTATACGGCTGTTTTTGCTGTTATGGTATAGCACGCCTAAGTTGGCATAAGCAATAGCAAAGTTAGGTTCCAGTTCAATCGCTTTTTCATAATGTTCGATGGCTTCTTTTTCCTTATTAATTTTACCGTATAATAAACCAAGCCGGTTATGCGTTTGATAATCTTCAGGTTCAAGACTGACAACTCGAATGTATTGTCTAATCGCTTCAGAATAGCGCTCTAATTTGCGATAGATCCATGCCAAGTTACGCCGAGGTTCCACCAAATCACCATCGAGGGCAAGTGCCTGCAAATAGGCTTTAATTGCCTCCGGATATTTTTCTTGCTTGCGGAAAAGATTAGCTCGCCAAATGTGGTCCTTTAACTCCTTCTTTTTTGAGAAGAAATCAAATACAAAAACCAATATGGCTATTAATAGAAGCACCACCCCAAAAATTAAGGATGCTATACCTTCAAATCCCACTTTTCAGTTCCTACATATCATCCGCATATCTAAATGCATACGGCATTATTTGGGTTTTGCTAACCAGTAAAGAAGTTCTTATCAAACTAAGAAACGAATTATAATTGCGGCTTCGTTTCATCAGTATAAATACTATCAAACATTATATGGTAGAATGATAATGAGAGTCCACGTTTTTTGTCGATATTAAGGGTAATTAATTTGGCAATCGACTTGATCATGGAAACAAAACGCCTGATTTTATTTGATTGGTGATTCCAGAGACGCAGTCGAAATTGTAATTCGGTCAGAATAGATTATCCGGAATATATCATTGCGGTGGTGTCAAGGGTGGGAAAACCAACATGGAGAAATCCCTTTGATGCACTATCCCAAGCATGGATGGGAATTCCCTAGTGGGCAAGTTGAATAGGAAAAGGATTTAATTTCAGCTTGACACGCGAGATTAAAGAGGAAACTGGTATCATTCCAAAGTTGAATATTTAGTGGGTGTTTCTGCAGATTTGAAGAAACCGATGAAAGTAATATTTGGGTTCTTGTGTAACTGGACTTTTGGTAAACCTGTAGCTAGTAGCGAGAGCCTAGAAAGCAAATTGGCTGAACATACTCAAGTTAATGACCTAATAATCTCTCCACCGATTGGGAATATACTCAAGTATTCCGGGCAAGTAGCATACCATGTATATTTAACGGAACCCTATTAAGTCTACCAAGAAATTTTTCTATGAAACGTGACATGCCAAACAAAATCGTTGGCAGAAATTCGGTACTCGCGCTTCTACAAAATTCTGATAGCAACATTGAACAGATTTTGATAGTTAAAGAAACTAACCATAACCGCCTTCGTCAAATCCAAGCGATTGCTGAAAAAAGGAAAATTCGAGTGAATCATGTCCACCGTCGAGAACTAGATCAGATTGCAGGTCAGATCCCTCATCAAGGTGTGATTGCTATTACTAGATCTACACGTTACGCTACACTTGATGAAATTCTTGATCAGGCCAAAGATCCAAGGCTATTGATTATGCTTGATGAGGTGCAAGATCCACGAAATCTCGGTGCCATTATTCGTACGGCTGATGCGGTGAATGCTGATGGTGTAATTATTCCGGAAAAGCGTTCTGCCAGCTTGACAGCGGCCGCACACAAAGCTTCAGCGGGAAGTGCAGAAAATGTACCTATTGCGCAAGTTAAGAACTTAGTTCGAACAATCAAACATCTTAAAGATGTCGGATATTGGGTTATTGGCACGAATCAAGAAGCGGCAACAATGTACACCCAAGTAGATTTTTTCTCGTCAATCTGTCTCGTTTTCGGTGGCGAGCAGAAAGGAATGCGCGGGCTTGTGCGGAAAAATTGTGATTTGATTGTCAGTATTCCAATGCTTGGTGAGGTGTCATCACTCAATGTGTCGGTGGCTGCGGGGGTGTTGATGTATGAAGTAATCCGGCAAAGATCCGGTAATTAAATAAGTATCTTTTATAGTAGTAATTCGATCATAACAATTAATTCTTGAACAGCTGTTGGAAGACTATCGTACATGTTAGACCTCTCCCTTTTAGGCTAATGTGACACGCATAACCAACAATAAAAATGATCCAGTATGGAGATTTGAACGTACTTACCGGCTCTAATAAGTTGCTCTATAGCATGGATATCTTCTTGACTTGAGCTAAGATCGCTTGAAGAATAGCCGACGCTACTGCTTCCTGAATGGCAAAACGGAATGCCTCAATCAGATAAACAAGAGGTATTTAAACTATCCTCAAAGATGTTGCGTTGGTTCATTACAGAATTCTTCGCATACAAACACAGGATCTGTAACTCCTCCGTAGGTTTCGAAGTGACGACATCATTATTAATGTAACGTGAGTTTGACGTAAGGAATTAACCAATGACAGTGGGTAATTCACTCAACTGAGGTAAACTGAGATTGAGCGAAGGTTTTTTCTCCTGGTAGGTATAAGCAATCAATGCGCTGACGACATTGAGCAGAAAGTTGACCCCACTGCCATGGCGAGTATCTTCGACTTGAGAGATGTTCTTCAGTTGGTCGTAAATGGTTTCAATGATCGCTCGCTTACGCAACATCAACTTGTCGAAGACATCCATCAGCTGGTTTTTCATGTTTTTTCTTATCTGGGTTACAAGCTGGACACCATCGGCAAATAAAAGGTCAAAGAGTTTCTGTGAGATATAGCCTTTATCGCCAGACAACTTACCGAACAACTCCTTGACCATCTGTGGCACTGGGGTTCTATCATCGACATTGCTAGCTGTCAGCTGAATCGCCAGCAATTGGTTTTCATCATTGGTCATCAGATGAAGGCCATCAGATGAAGTTTGAAACCATGGAACCAACCAACGGAGTTCTTCCTCTGTTTAGCTGTCTTGGCCAAGACGCGATGGTAGGGAATTCTTCGATTGTGACAGACGGCAAGCGGCATGGAGTCGATAAACGAAATCCCAGTACAACTCCCCTTTTGGCTCTGCAGAAGGCGCATAATGGTAACAAAGCATCAGCCATCAACTGCACAAACCGATTGTAGCTGACTAATTAAGGGGATACCCAGCGCAAATACCGGCAGACGTACTGGTTGTAGTAATGCTTGAAGGGACGATAGTCAGAAGGATGAAACTGGACAATGAAGGTCATGACTTGACTCAGAGCCAGTGTACTTCTTCTTCTCTGCCCCTTTCTGTTTCCCATCAGAGAGCAGATGATGATTGAGTATCGACTCAAAGTCCTGGCAAAAGTTATCAATCTGGCAGAAGAGTGGTACAATAGGTATTGGAACTCCTTTCAGTTTTTCAACTGAGTGATTCACAGTATGATAGCGGAAGGTGTTCCTACTCTGTTATATCAAACTCACGTTAAGTAAAATAAAATAGTCAAGATAAGGAATGCGTTTCATGGACGAATTCCAACAAAATGGCACGCCTCATATCATAGCCATGGTGGTAACGATTCTCCTACCGGTGATCCTATCGGTTTCAGTCAGAAAGGCCAAATCGGAGAAGCTAACTCAAAGCATTTGTTACCTGTTGGCTGCCGTATTAATCGTCAACGAAATTATTATCTGGATTTACCGGATAATGGATGAAGGGGCCAGGATGTTTATCCAAGAGGGCCTGCCGTTAGAGATATGCGGTCTTGCTGTTTTTATGACGGTCTTTGTCTTGATCAAACGAAATCAGTATGTTTACGAAACTGCTTATCTCTGGGGAATGGCTGGTACACTTCAAGCCATTATCTCTCCAGAAATCACCGGCGGATCAATCCCTCACCAACCAGGATTTCCACACTACCTTTTTTTTCAGTATTTTGTTGGTCATAGCGGAATCGTAGGTGGTATTTTATTTGCTACGTGGGGATTAAAGATGAGACCTTCAGCACATTCTATTTTGCGGACATTTGTAATTACCAATTTGTATATGGTGTGTATTCTCGGTGTGAACGTGCTCTTTAACTACATATTCATGCATGAACTTCGGCCAGTAGAGGGTGGAAGTAATTACCTCTTCCTTTGCAGAAAGCCAGAAACCAACAGTGTCTTCCTGTTTCTAGATTGGCCTTATTACCTTCTATTCTTTGAGGTACTTGGTTTAGCTTTTTTCTTTATATTGTATGCGCCATTCTTCATCTCAGATGTTATTAAGAACGGACGAGAGAATAAATTGATAGCAGGTAGTGATTAGGTCAACCCCACTTGGCTAATTGTGATTGAACTTGTCTCATAAATTAAATATCTTCTTCGTCATCTTCATGTTTGTCATCGTGCTTAAATCTGCCAAATAATTTGGAGAAAAAAGTTTTGGGTTCAGGGAACTTACAATTTGCCAGATTTGACGCTAGTTCCCACTGCGCTTCTTCCACAATGGCACCGGTTAAATCGGCATCACTTAAATTTGCGTTGGCCAAAATAGCATTAGTTAAGTCTGCTTCTCTTAAATCTGCGTTGGTCAAATCTGCGTCTGTAAAATCAACGTCGGCCAGATTTGCCCCGCGCAAATTAACACTGATCACCTCGGTTCCGACTAGTTTAGCTCCAGACAGTTCCACACGTCGCATATTTGATCTTGTTAGCCTTCCATTTGTCAAATCCACTCCTGACATGTCGGCTTCAACTAAATAGGTATCCGCCAGATCGCACTCAGCTAAATTCGCGCGACCTAGTCTGGAATTACTCAGTTCCGCACTACGGAGATCGGCCTTACTTAAATCAGCTCCTCCTAGATCGGCACCTGTCAGGTCTGTTTTAGACAAGCTTTTCCCGCTTAATTTAGCCCCAGCTGTAATGAACAAGGACGTCGTTGCCAAAGTGACTAAATCTTCGTCGTCGACTTGGTCTTTTATCTCAATTATTTCCTTATCTTCATCGGCTTGATTTGGCATTTGAAAAAGCTCATATAAATCCGCCGTTCGGGCAGCGTCAACACTACCTTGTGCCATTGATCGGTAAATCAGGATTTCGTTGTATTCGTCCCCTTCCAAGACAGAAACGTGCATCGTAACTTCATTATCTTTATTGACATTTGGAAATTTATAATCCCCACTAACAGAGGTAGATGAATTCTTCTCAATGATGGTTCGCTGAGACAAAGTCGTTTCTCTATTATCCCGACTGTTATGATAACTATAGGCGTAAGCATAGCATTCGTTACCATCAAGGTGGCCGTATATTGTAGTATCTACATTCCCTTGATATGTTCCATTCATTGTCAGTCGATCCATCTCCCGAAGTTCGTCTTTATGACCTTCACTGAAATCGAAGTTATCTGGAACCTTGGTGGTGGAATCATAGATAGTTCCTTTCAAAAACACCTGATTCATATTCGCACCTTCTAAAATTGTTCCTCGCAAATTTGCACCCGCCAAATTTACGCTAACAAGATCCGCGTCGGTCAAATTGGCCCCACGCAAATTTGTGCGTCTCATCTTGGCTCCATGTAACTTTGCGTTAACCATCTCTGCAACAATAAAAATTGTTCCAGTCAAATCAGCCCCCTCTAAGCTCGCGTCCGTCAAATTGGCTTCGCGGAAATTGGCGCGACTAAGATTCGCTTCTGATAAGTTGGCTTCTGTTAGATCCACGCTCATTAGAATTGAGTCCGACAAGTTGGCACCTGTCAGATTTGACTTTATCATAATCGCGTTGGTCAAATTCTCCCCGTGAATATTCGCTCCTGACAGATCAGCTTCTGTTAGGTCAACACCGATTAATCTGGTATCCTCCAGATTGGCATTGTGCAAGATAGCGTTTCTTAAATTAGCGTGGTTTAAATTTGCTTCTGACAAATTAACATCAGTTAAATTTGCTCCTTGCAAATTAGCATCACGCAGATTTGCTTCTGACAAGTCGATTCCGTGAAAATCAACGCCATGTAAATCTATGCCAGGTTTTATGTTATATTCTTTGTCATCGATTACCTTTTTCATTAAAATAACTCCTGTATTGTAATGAGATTATTCTTCTTCTAAAAATGGATTAGTATTGGTTTCTCCCAAAATTCTTAAAGAAAACATAATGTTGTCATATCAAGCTGGCTCAATGTGAGATTCCCAACTCATGCATCCGCTTATGAATTGTCTCGATTGCTTCCATGAATGGCCGTTCTAAGAATGCTTGGTGATCTGTTTCTCCGTGGTGATGTGTTACAGATTCAGATTTATAGTGACGTGCCGTCGTACGGATGTAAGATAACCCCCCTTCGGCCAGCGTCAGCATATAATTTGCGGTTTCAGGATCAAACATCCACCATGTCTCGCCTACCGCAATGTAGATTGGTGACGTGTGTGCGATAATACCGCGTCGCCATCCGTCGTGATGAAGGGTTGGTTGTACGTATTTCGGCCCACCACAACGTGCGATAATCCACGAATGACGATCTACATGCAACTTAGTTTTTAGTTGGAGAGCTTTTGCACCTTCTCCCTCTTCAGTTGAAGCTACAACCTGCCCGTTTTTGACTATCTCTAGAGTATGAATTGGGAAAATTGAATCACATGAAGCTTCAATCTCAACCATACCTCCATTACCTGGAAGATTGACAGTTGATCCAATTGGCTGCCCATCCGTTGTTAGACGAATGATCGGCCCACCACTTAAAAATGTGTTACCTGCTTTTAGATGCTTACACCAGTTATCATAGTTAAATTCTTCATCATCAGGAATGTGGACATAGGTCCGATACAGCCCGACGGGAACATCACTTGTCATTTTGTCTGTACCACCTACAAGAGGAAGTTTGTAGCCACAATTCAAATAGCGATAATATTCATTATGTCCATAGATTGCGTGTGTCAGGTATTCAACGGCATCAACTCGGCCAGTCGCGATCAGGGTTGCAGGTTCACAATTTGGATTGGGGATGTGGGGCAGGATAACTGTCCCACCTTGACTGTGACATGCGTCTGCCCAATGTGAAAGTGTTGTCTCAAGGTTGCCACCATGCTCTGCTTCATTAGATCCCCCTGAGCACCATGGATCTACAGGGTGTTTCAGACCCAGCAGCGTCAGGTGGCCAAGAACGTGTTGTCGATTCTCCTGTGTTGCATAAACGATGCTCTGGCCATTGTGGGCGACCGAGGGTTGACCGATAAACTCTTCAGTATTGGTAAACAGGTGCCCCCACTGTGAAAGGAGTAAATTGACCACATCCAGATCTTCACCCTGTGCTTCGGTATGCGCACCCTGTGTTGAAAGAAAATGAACGTGCGTATCACCGCTGAAATATCGCTCGTTTTTCATATCGCACCAGCGCTTGATCCGAAGTGACAGGTTACGTTGCCCCGGTTCGATGCTCACTTTTGTGCGAATCGGTTCATACTCAAAACCACGTGCAACATCGACAATCACCTCACCACGTGGTAACCAACCTTGGCAAGTGCCATCAATATAAGCGTAACTCAGTTGACCAAGCCGAACATCACCACCATTATCAATATGCCATGTACCCATATCGGAATTGACATGTGAGTGGTATCCATGAGGTGCATATGGAATCCCCTTGACTGATCGGAAGTGGATACGACATGGAATAGGTTTGCCTGTATCATCATCTACAACGGTTGTATGAACCCAATTTCGACCACTATCGACAATTTCGGCCTTTATACGAGCGTTTGTTACTTGTCCTTTTTGTTCAAGTTCACCCCATTTGACCTGCCCTAATAACTCACCATGGTTCTTAACCGTAATAGTGGCAGATGATGTTGCTGAAATTTCAACGTAGCTGGGACTACTTTTCTGGTTCTGCTCCTCGCCCCAACCTTTATGCGGACTGTTCATGTAATTTTCTTCAGATCTATCAGGTAACGGATAAGGGTAGGTTGCAATGCCACGATCAACTTCAATCTCCATGGCAAAGGAGTTGGCTGCATCTTCTGCATCCGGCAAGGAAATCATAACTTCAGATCGAGCCGACCGAGGAATTGGATCTTCGTCAAGATGACCGAGGGTAATGGCTGATATCATGAATTTTTGATCCAGTGTTTCAATCTCGATTGAAACAATTTCCCGATCGGGATCTGGATTCTCCCATATCCAAAGATAGTAATCTTGGGCATTGCCTGCACTAGTTTCAGTTTGGCGATTACCAGTAGATTCCCACGCCCCCTCATAACGAGAATACAAACTATCTTTTCGATCCGGCCAGGCGGCAAAGGGCTTCTGTCCCCAGCCCGTTGGGATAACGTTAATTTCGAACCGTTCACGAATTGGGACTACGGTTTGCTTATCATTGGCATAACGAAATATGTAGTTGGCGATCACCCTGCCGACCGGATCACCTTCCAAAACACGAGATTCGAGCAGACGATGGGCAACAATTATTCGGTATGCTGTTGTTTGTATTGGAATTGAAACGGTATCGGCATCCGTGCCAAATTCGATAAAGCACCGTTCGGGATCGGATCCGATTTCAAAAGGCAAACCATGATATAACTGCGACCCAATATTAGGATAAGTCCCTAATATTTTGGTACTGGCGTTGTAAAATGATGTGAGGTCCAAAGGCTGATAATCCAGTTTCATGTCTATATTCCTTCGATGATGTTCAAGTTAACGCCGTTGTGCAATTTCAACTAATGTATCGCCGAATATTTTGAATTTGTGTGTGTCGACTCGTTCGACATCAGGTTGTTTTGCTTTTGATGCTATATGATCTGCATCCAAAAGCTCGGTAACAAATTCGTATGGAGGGTCTATAGTAAATGGCTGAATTGTGCTAACCTTTTTCATCGCCTCCCGACCAACTTCCTGATGAAGTTGCCTAGATTTCAAGGGGGTGAGTGAGATAGCGCTGGTTTGAGACAGTCCAACTTTTGTTTCCACTGCAACAATGTTGGGCACATAGCCTTGCATCTCAGTGACCGCGGTGTCATCTCCGCTGATAAAAACAGTTGGAATACCAAACGAACCTGCCAGTGCAGCATTGAAGCCAATTTCACCGATCAGGTTTCCATTGAGCCAGCAATTTGCGATGGTCCGAGAACTCCAACTGTGACAGAGTACACCCCGTTCCGTGTTTGCCATTGAATGATGGCCGTAGAGGAAGAAGGCGTCGAATGACTCATCCAATCCCCATGGTGCAGCTAACGGGCGACCAATAACCATCTTTGCTTCGCAGTGCATCAGTTCGTAATCAATTCCACCTGGTCCATGACCATCCAGAAACCACACTTCGGAGGCACCACCTTCCAAGACTCCATCTATCAGCGAGTTAATTTCTAGAGTAGCCAGTTGTTTTGCTTGCTCATAGTATTTGGCATCACTGTAGGTTTGCAATTGAAAGTCAACAATACCTGCAGTACCTTCAAGATCTCCTAGGATAAACACGTTCATGCAATGATCCTATAATTCACGAATTTCCACCTCCAAATTATCAAGATCAACAATTGCCACGGTTGATTTACCGGTAACCCAACCCCCAACCTCTCCCGGATTCAAGATCAGGGATTTCTCCTGTCGAGCGTCGATCTGATGCGTATGTCCGTAAATCACAATATCATACTCACCGCTTTGGGCAATTGCTTCAGCTAACTCCGGATAATGCATGGCACAGATCTTTCGGCTTCCTACTTCAACTTCTGCTAGATTGTTATGCACTTCTCCCAATGATTCAAAACGTTTGGCCACACCAATACGCTCACCATCATTGTTACCAAAAACACCGATGACTTTACAATTCAGATCTGACATGGCAGCAACCGCAAAAGGAGCGATGAAATCTCCTGCGTGAATTACCAATTCAACCCCTTCTACATTAAATAGGTCAACAGCCATTTTAATCATGTTTACGTTATCATGGCTATCCGAAAACACACCAATTTTCACTTTTCACCTCCTGGAGGACGAAGACCTAGCCTGATTGCGTCTTCAGAGTTCATAACACAGCGAAACCCAACGGTTGTGTATTTTTGCTTTGGACTGCTGGCATTTCGAACGGCGCATCGCTGATCATCTAAAGCTCGCATCCAAGAACCACCGCGCATTGACCGGAATTTGCCTTCAAATCTTTGAGGTTGCTGTTCATTACCGATCTTTTTGAGTAATTGTGAATCATACCAGTTAGCGCACCATTCCATTACGTTACCTGCCATATCATGGACACCATAAGGTGAACTCCCTGCCGGATAGCTTCCTACAGGTTGCATGCTTTTTAGACCTTCATAATCAAATTTGGCAATACGACTCTTGCCTTTGGCACTAATGAACTTGTCAATCAAGGGAAAACTGTCTGGTAACTCTTTTTGATAGGTTTTGGCCCAGGTTACATATCTATTGTATGTAGGTAGAGGTTGCCCAGCAAGCCGTTCAGCGTTATTACATTTTCGTCCATCCCATTCATCTCCCCATGGATAAATACGTCCGTCAGTACCACGAGCGGCCTTTTCCCATTCCGCCTCGGTTGGAAGACGAAGACCAGCCCATCTAGCGTATGCGGATGTATCCTCCCAACTAACTAGAACAACTGGATAGTCACCACGTCCTTCCGGATATTTTTGGTTGACCCAGTTGAACTGTGCAAAGAACTCCATTCCTCCACTGACCATTTTCTTCCAACTTGAAAATCCCTTGTTTCTTGCCAGTGCCAACTGGAAATCCTCTACTGAAAGTTCAGCCCTTTGAACTTTTCTATCGGATGCCTCAGCCAAGTGAGGTAAGTTCTTTTTGAGAAGTTGTATAGCAAAATCGACATTCGCCTGGTGTCCTTGAATCAGCTCATGAACTTCTCTGTCATAGTAGTAGAATGGGTCCTCAACAAACGGCACGCGGTGTCCCGTTTGCTTGGTGAACTTGTAATACTGCGCGTTAGTTACTTCATACTTATCAATGTAGAACCCTTTTACCTTTATCGTCTTCTGCGGCATTTCATGCTCGTAATAGGCCAGATTTGGCCGAAAACTTTCATGCATTTTAGTAATTTCTCTCTTGCTTGATCCCATAATGAAATCTCCATCAGGCATATATACCATTCGGTGTCCATCTTCAGTCCGGATCTCGTGTGTCTTGTAAATTTTAGTAACAATTAAAGGATTCTGTTTTTGTAGAAATAACACCGCAGCAATTGCGACAAGAGCAATGACCAAAATAAGGAGTATAACTCGTAAGATGCGACTTACTACCAGAGACTTTTTGTTTGTCGGCATAAGAGAACTATCAGCACTAACAATAAGATGATAAAAAATATGAAAAATGCTGTTACTAAGAGCCTAAACTGTAACGGTTTTTCGTGTGTCAGGAAACGGTTACAGTGGGAGGGTTAATAAAATCGTGATATTTGGTCTTTATATTGGCATCGGTTGCGCTTCCTGAGTGGATATAAACACGGAAACGAAAGTTCATCTGCTCACTCTGTTTAAGAGTGTACGACCCATCTCTATTTTTATCACCTTCAAAAGTTCCCGAACCAAATATGTTGGTTCCCATTAAACCATAGTTTCGAACGTGCCAGTAGGTTGGATACCGCGGATTTTTAATATGATCTAGTACGGCAACACCCATATGTGTCCCGTCGACGAAACCAGAATAATCACACCAGGCCGCACGCTTACCCCAAGTTTCGCCTTCATTAATTCCACCAAACGAGTTTTCAATTGTACCGCTTGCAGAGGCATTCATCTGCGGATTGACACGAACAGTGATTATACCTCCTTCTTTGGTGTCGCCAAAAAACACGTCACCTGAATCAGCGATGAGTGTCAGGTCTAAATCTATGATCTGTCCTGTTTCAGGTAATCCATAGACACGGAAATTCTGAATATCAGACATTAGTTTGTCGCCATCAGCATTAACCCATTTATTATTCGTGTGTATTCGGCCAACAATAGGACCATCCGACTTTTCAGTAAATTTCTGATGTAGTATTCGTCCTGAATTTTTTCCTTCTGCCCAAACATCAACATGGTTTACTTCACCATAAGCAACATAGAGCGATCGATGGTGTACATGATCAGCTGATTCTCCACTTGTTTCTCCTCTTGTAATTTGGCGGCCTTCAGGGCCAAGTACCGGGAAAAAGTAAGGACGGTGTTGATCCATTGCATAGCGAAAAGTTGTAAAGTCACGATGACCAATCCGGATATCAATCGCATCTTCCCGCTCGTTAAAACTGACATGCGTTGTGCTTTCAATACTTCCTTCTGATAGAGTATAATTGCTTTGATTATGGGCTTTAAGATTATTTAAAATCCAGCTTAGTGTTTTACCTTCAAGTTGGGCAGGTATCGTGTCACCATTTTTCGTGTCTACTAACTTTACCGATTCAAACCCTAAATCTTCGTCTAGGTTGACTGAAATAGGGCAACCGTCCCTGTCGTGCTCACCAGCATCTACTGAAACCGCATACCGTGCCGCCATAAAGAGATCCATCCTTTAGACTAGTTAAATATCCTTAATATTATATCACACTGGGATATTTAACTTCAGTAAAAAAGGTTCTCCCATCCTGACTCAATTGCTGAAGAATCAATCAATTTCCAAATAGGATTTCCTCAATACTATTTGTTGTATTTCAGAGTTATACCTTCAGTGCGATTTAGCCTGAATTGCCAGGAGAACTGCAGCGCGCTTACCAATGCGAGCATAGACTTTTATCAACGGTGTGAATATGATAAGGTTAGTGCATCACGAATCTATGCTTGGTTTGCGTATGGTATTCAAGCGCAAAATTAACCGGTTGCATGGCGTGGGTCTTTGACCCGCCATAGCAATAGTCCAACAATCAATAGTAGTAGAATACAAGAGGCGAAAACGATTCGATAACCGGTCCAATGATAACTGGTCCAATTGATAAACAACCTGGATATCAACAACAGTATAAAAAGGAGCAATGATAGAACCTCTTAGTGCCGTATAGGTTGGCATCTTGTCGGCATTGGCGAACTCTAACGTAAAGTTAAAACTTTGGATATCAAGACAACAAGTAGAAAAACTGATCAGCACGCAAGGGACATAAAGCAAGCTAATCGAAGTTATTTGTATTATAAGCAAAGTTACGGCGATAGTGAGTCCTACACAGATCAGCAGAATATAACGGATTCCTCGCTTATCTGCAACGTACCTCCAAACAAATTACCCGCAGTTACCCCTGCAGCAAAGACAGTATTTAACCGAGCCAGTTGTGATGCAGAACCACCAATCTCATCCATGCCGTAGGCAGTTAGACAGCTGACAATCACAGAAAATGCTGAAATACAGACTTGACTGCAGATGAAAGTCCGAAAGTTATGATCTGTGCGAAAGACAGCCCAAGTTTCCTCAAAATACTGTTTTAAGCCTATTGTTTGATTTGTAGGTGAAGGCGGTTCATGGATAAAAAAACATGGGAATCAGTGTTAGGAATAGGACACTGAAACCAGTGGTGAAACAAAGAGCCTATCCCACTAACCTCTGTATCCACATGAAAGTAATGGCAAGAGACAAGAATGCATCAAAACAATGGGCGAATCTCTCCCACTGAATAGTCAGGCGTCGAAACTTTCTCTGTAACCAAGCAAAGGTTCTTTCTACTTGAAGCCGAGGGGGTACTCTTCTCAACAGGTCTACCTGATTTGACTTTTGCATTCCTACGCTGGGCAATCTGGGCTTGAATCCCTTTTCTCCGAAGACTTTCTCGTAGGACTTGAGAATCATATCCTTTATCAGCGGCGATACGTTTCACACGTTTGGTAGGACGACCCGGTTTCCCTGTTTGCACCTTTAACTTGTTCTAGAAGTGTGTTTATTTGTGCGGGTTGGTCTCCATTTGCAGGAGTTGTACCTGCAGATAAAGGCATCCCTTCTCCATCAACTCGCATATGAATCAGTATCCCTTTGCCTTTATAGCCATGTGACTATAGTTCCGCCACCTTTACTAGGGGAAAAAGAAGCGTCGATGGCGCTACAATCCCATCCAATCAATCCTCTATTCTGGGCCATCCCCAAAATCCTGGACTGGAGTTGTTCCATCGTCCCATCCTCGTACCAACGCTGGAGCCACCGATGAGCTGAACTCTTGGAAGACCATGGTGGACCTTTTGAGAGATCACACCAACGACAACCTGTCAACAAGATGTACAACAAAGAATTGACAACTCGACGTGGGGCTGCTCGAGGCCTGCCACCGTCCGCTTTTGGGGAAGGGGAAAGAGATTCGAAAACAGTTTCCATTCCAAATGGTTGAGACCTTCAAATCGACTAGCCATGATTAGATTCCTCCAAAGATAATCAGGAATCTAACACTAATGTCAAGTTAGTGGGATAGGTTCATATCGTTAACTTGATGAATGCAATTCCAATCATGTATTTAAAAAGGAGATTGAAGGACGAATAGTGCTGGACCTTAGCAAATTAGTTGGGCTTGGCTTATATTTTGTTGAAGATAAATAAATTTACATTTGTTGTCATTCTAAATATTAGGATTTATTCTATCGGTAACTTGCAATTGCTGAAGTGTTCCTGCAACTAACAAACAACCTTTGGTGCTTAAGTCCGATGCCGTGTTTCTGCTGATGAGCTGGTCGCACGTCGTCGATTTCTATATGCTGACAAAGCTGTTAGCGGAGGGACGTTTCAAAGCAGGAATCGAAGAGGCTTGGATTTGAACTGATCCTGCTGATGCGTTGTATGCTTGATTTGCCACTTACCTGATAGCCACGGTGGTACAAGCGTCAGAAACTTATCCGACACAAAAGGATAGCTTCCAAAACAGCGTAATCTCTAATTACATCCCACCATCCAGAAGGGTATAGCCTGAGATGGATGGGGCGGTCACCGGCAAACCCGCTCTTTACCCCAATGCGCCAATCATGATAGAATGCCTAAGAAAGTCCAGCAACTTGAGGCTCAGAAGGCAACTGATATGGTTGACGTAGAAATCATCATGGCCGTTTACGAGTCAGTCGAAATGCACAAAGTGGTTCAGATGCCGGTCCGAACCTACTGTTCCCTCCTCGAATTAATATAACGGAGATCTACCTGTTGAATGCCTGGACGTTATGATATTCGGTCATTCCTTCTCCACGGTGAAGAGATGTAGATCTACCAACCCATTTTGTCAGTTTGGGTGGGTTTCGAGGTAAACAGCTCACTTGGTCGAGCTGTCGGTGATAGCTCTGGTGCTATTGTGGTGGGATTTCTTCAGGTGAGCAGGTCAAAACTCGGTCGGTCTTTTAATCGAACTTTTGTGGAATGAAAGAGATCAAGCTGATACTGATAATCCTGATCGTTGACAGGAGATGCTAAAGAAGTGGTAGTTGAAAGTACAAAGAAACTGAAGAGTATCCGGTAGAGATGTTGTTGCGAGAGGGCGGCTCGGTTGCTTATTCGGTCTAACTCTAAACTAATTTATGACGGTGATAAAAAATTGATGCAATTCACTTGTCAAAACGGATGGATGGGTTCTCTGGTTGGCTTAGCCATTGGTGACCAGCTCGGTTGCCCACTAGAAGGGAAACCACCAGGCACTTTTGAACAGATCACAGATATGCTCCCAGATAGCTTTTGGACCGATGATACGGCTCAGGCACTCTGTTTGGCCGATAGCCTGATTTCCATTCGAGGACTAGACCACACAGACCAGTTGCAGCGTTATGTCAGGTGGCTGTTCGAAGGCTATATGAGCAGTCAAGATGTAGCTTACGGATGTGGCCAAACCGCACGTCAAGCGATTACGGCCTTTCGAGGCAATGGAACACCTGCTCCAGTCGAAGCCGCAACCAGCAATGGTGCATTGATGCGATTGGCTCCTATTCCCCTTTTTTATGCTCAAAATTTGGCAACGGCTATCCAGATGGCTGGTGAAAGTGCAACCGCTACCCACAGCAACCCGATTTGCGTTGAGGCTTGTCGTCTCTATGCTTCCATGATCGTCAAAGCGGTGAATGGAGCTTCGAAATCAGGAATTTTGGATTATCAAGCTGATCTTTGGCAAGGACAACCGTTAACCTCTTCCGTCGATCAAGTGGCACAAGGGTCGTATCGACAAAAAGAACCGCCGCAAATTAGAGGCACGATCCACATTGTAGAGGTGATGGAGGCAGCTTTGTGGGCCTTTGATCAAAGTTCATCTTTCGCCGAAGGCGCGTTGCTGGCGGTCAATTTGGGTGACGATGCAGACACCACTGGTGCCATTTTCGGTCAACTTGGCGGAGCCTACTACGGCTATAACGGTATACCAAACCACTGGAAGGAACAACTGGTTGATCGTGCCTTGATCGAATATCTGGCTCAAAAGCTATTTGAATTTCGTCAACAACCGGAAAGTTAAGTGCGCTTTCGGATGCAGTTTCTGGCGATGGGATTCTGGTTAATACGATCTGTCTGGGATTGGCTATATCTTCCAGCTAGAAGCTAAAATCCTGACTGAGAGATGGGTTGGTCATCTGTCTCTCAGTTTATTGTGTGCCCGCCCGATTTGTCAGAACCAATTGCTAACAGTGAACCCACCCTTTACCCTGATACGGCAATCATGATACAATTCTAAGGCAAGTTCTATAACTTGTGGCCCAGTAGGTTCTTGAATTCTAACCCTGATCCCCAGGGCAAGGTGAGATGTGATGAAACTGATTAGCAAGTACAAGGTCCTTTTTACCAGTTTGCCACGCTGCTTGCATTTTTATCCCTTAGCCTAATCGGTCATGCTTAGATTATTGTTACTCCCCAACAGAGATAAGAACTTTGATATCTACTTCAACCTACTTCTAATGTGCGGATTGTTTTTCGTTATTCACATTTATTTGTTTGCAACCCCGCCTTATGGAGATCCTAACCAACCCTATGACCACCTTCCTGGGACGCGGGAAACCTATCATGTAAAATGGTTAAAACCGCTCAGTGGAGGTCAACTAAAAGTTCTGTTTATTATCCCTTTTTCATCATCTCGGGAAGTGGTGGAGCTGGCGCAGCGACTTGATCTGGACTACACAGTAATCATGAATGCTGGTCGTTCGTCTTGGGCTCGTGGTGGTGGCGGAGGAGGAGCCGAGCCGACTACCTTGATGGGGGTGGAAGTCGATGCTGTTTTAGAGAAAATTGCCAGCCAGCGACTGAACCTGTCATTACACTATGATGAGATTGTTATTGGCAAAGTTTCTTGGGAAGTGATACCGAAAAAATATCGCATACTCATCCTCAAACATGTCGAACGGGGTACTGGGCTCATCTATGTATCCCCACACCGTTTAAAACACGTTACAAACGGGGACAAAGAATATGCAAAAGAACACGGACTGGAAACCAGTAAACGAGAACAACGTATTCTTATAATGTTGCCCTCAAGGGGAAGGGGACCTTCATATTAAGAGCGTGGATTCAGGGTATTGACCCCATGACCGGCAATACAACGTGGCTAGGATTTCCCGATTTAATTAAGGTACGGTTAACTGATACATGGGCAGTTGCTACTGGTACGCTTAAAAACCCTGATTTTAAAAATAAGGATTATCAGCCCAGAGAATATATTAGCTGTGCGATCCTGGTTGAACCGGGAAGCGTGGTTTATTTTGATGAACTGATATGTTGGACGTCTCCATCTCCTATTCGCGTAAAGATATCCAGTTCGCTCAACACCTGCACCATGAACTGGAATCCAGAAACCGTGACCCCTGGCAATTGTAGAGGACCCAACCTAGGAATATCCACACTTTTCTAGTGATGGCAAACGGTTAAATCAAGATTCCATTCACTCTGATAAGTTGCTAGGGTAAACAGTCGAAATTAACTGAACTTCAGTCAAAAAGAAGGAGAATTAACATGGTTCGAGACTCTATTGTATATGTCAGCATCCTCCTCATGACGCTGATATTCATGATACAAAGTAACGCCAAAATTGACCCCAAATCCGCAGCGGGCGTCTGGCTCTTTGATGAAGAATCAGGTAAAGTTGCTAAGGATAGTTCTGACAACGATTATGATGGAAAGTTCATGGGTAAGGGTAATCCGAAATGGGTCGATGGGAAATTCGGTAAGGCGCTGGATTTCAACGGGTCGACGGATTATGTTGAGGTGGACAGTGAGCCGGGCTTGAACATCACGGGCGATATTACAGTTGTGGCATGGATTTTTAAAAGACCCGCCGGTCGGGTACAATTCTCGGCAAATGGCGACAGGTTGGCAACGTTTGGTCATATGTCCTTTATGATAGGGGAGAACCTGGCGGCGGTTGGCGGTTGCGTTGGGATGATCAGAGCCAAACCAATTTGGAAGGTCCGTACACGTNCTATGACGGTTCTGTGATGAAGGTTTTTGAAGATGGGAAAGAAATTGGAAAGGCTACTGCGGATAAAAAGATCGATGTGACAGACAATCCGGTATGGATTGGCAATGATGGTTACCAACAGCATTTCAATGGTCTGATTGACGAGGTTGCCATCTTTAATGTGGCGCTTACGGTTGATGAGATTAAGCGCATCATAAAGCAGGGACTGTCTGAGGTGTTGGCGGTCTCTCCGCGAGGGAAAATTGCGCTCACATGGGGACGTATCAAAAACGACCGATAATTGTGCTCATCAGGTGCGCTCTGGGGTAAGGTGAAAATACTGGGCGTGAGGAAGCGCCGATGTTTATACGGCCTTTCCCTGTTGAATCACCGTAATACGACTCCACAGGTTCCGTCTTTACGCTGATGTAGCACAAGCCGTATCAAAGGGACAGCTGTAGGAGATGCCGATAAAGGTACGAGGATTGGCTGTATGAGTAGTCGGACGATATTACTGTCACGGCATGGAAGTGGCCGGGCCTCAGCTTATGCCGAAGCAAACAAGATTGTCACCTTCCAACACAAGACGCATGTGGCTTGGCTTGACTCGGTGACCGACGGATTTTGCGTCCGGATTCGTACTCTGGATCGCCAGTCGAATCAGTGGTCGCGAATGTATACCATTGGTGCGGCATACGACAATCACGGAGGCCCCGCGTTAACTGTGGACGACCGGGGCTTTCTGCACGTCGTCTACTATCCGCACCACCACCCGTTTCGCTATCGAAAATCAAAGAGACCAAATGATGCCTCTGAATGGGAGGAAGAAATCGAGTTCGGTGAGGAACTTACTTACCCCACTCTTGTCTGTGGGCCGAGCGGTACGCTGTGCCTGACAGCACGCCGCAGCCGAAAGAGTCAACCTTGGTCAGTCGAGCGATGGACCAAACGTGTTGGAGAAGACTGGCAAGGTCCGCTGAGGATCCTCCGCTCGTCAGCACGTGGCTACAGTCACTTCCAAGAGGCATTGGCGTGGAGCCCGGACCACCAGTCGCTGCATCTTTCCTGTAGGTTGCATGCAGATCGAGGAACTCGCGAGACGGTTGCCTACATGTGTAGCGGTGACTTCGGAAAAACCTGGCATCGCCGTGATGGGTCGGTCATAGAATTACCGGCCTCGCCCGACATGATGGACGTCATTGCCACCGGAGGTCGATCCAAGGGATTGCTAAGTTACAAATGCGGTAGCATTGCCGTCGATCCCTGTGGAGTTCCACACATCTTGTACTCGGCTGGAAACGAATCGACGGCTGAGATGCTCATTGCTGCGCCCAACGACCGCGTTGGTTGGAAACGAAGGCCTCTGGCCAGCCAGTGGTCTGACTGGCAGATCGGACCTGCTGCTGGGATGGCTTTCGACAAACAAGGTACGATGTTCGTCACCGCCACCTTGAGCCGTGAGAACAAGAGTGACATCGTCTTGCTGGTGTCGCGCGACGGCGGCGACAGCTTCTCGATGGAATATCTTAGCAGCGACCTTCCACACGATCGCAAATGGTGGCCAAATCTGGAACGCCCCACAGGTCACAATGTCATTACCAAGCATCCCGGTGTACTTTTCACCGCAGGTACCCGTGGAGAAGGCAACGATGACATCCTGTCGAATGATGTCTATTGGGTCGGTTGACGGTAGTGAAGGTTGCTAAACACGGTGTTATTTCGTGGAACGCTTAGAATTGCTCACTGCGAATACCGGAAGTTAGCTCAATGCCCACAGCAGAGGAAATAGGCACGGCGGACCAAACCCCGGCAACTTCAGCTTACTCCTATATTCAAACATGGCAATACTCTCCAGCTAGAGTCTAAAACCAAAGTCAC